>OOCB01000002.1_pt1 | contig 711555 bp, 667 predicted proteins | sample 1671351 | NCBI WGS metagenome assembly OOCB01 (sample SAMN06348148, study PRJEB24527) | human gut metagenome | biome: human gut; feature: ankylosing spondylitis patient; material: feces | host: Homo sapiens | place: China | collected 2015-10 | reverse complement strand
CTTATAACGGTGGAGTGTAATTGGAGTATGTTGTCGGAGCTGGCTTCAATTAAAAGTTATGCCAACAACTTTGCAGGAATGCCTAAAGATTGGACTTTTGAAGGTTCAAATGATGATGAAAATTGGGCTGTATTAGATACACAGGTTAATCAAATATGGACAACTGCTAATACAGACAAGGATTATACTATAGATATTAATAAAATTGGTAGTTATAAAATGTACAGATTAAATTGGACAGCAAATAATAACATAAGCACTAGTAACAGTATAGTCAATGAATTTAAAATGTTTGAATACACACTACCTAAATTATTTGAACTTCCCAATCAGTCAGAACAGAACTTCCTCAATTATGGTATGAGCAAAGATACTTCTATTAATTTATCCAAATCTAAAATATTAGAACGTAGATATATTGTTCAAGACAACGCACAATTAGGTTCAGGTAAAGTCTTTAAACAAAAAATAGATACAACCAAAATACCAATCAAGAAAGCATCAATCACATAACTATGTGAAATGATTGTTTGATTTAGAATTTAGAAGGGAGATGGTCTTAATGGCATATATAAGCAATGAAACATGTGTCCCAACTATGACATCCAATACTACTCCTAGTGGTATTGCTTTTGCAAGTAGCAATAACATTGACGCATGGAAAGCATTCGATAGGAGTGGTTCGAATTGGAGCACTCCAAGTTTTTCAAGTGTTGTTGGGTATATAGGGTATGAGTTCGCTAATAAATCCAAAATAGCAAAATATTCCATAGAGCAAACTAGTAGTAGTAGTACAAGCACCAGAATGCCTACTGCATGGACATTTGAAGGATCAAACGATGGAATAAATTGGACTGTGTTGGACACTCAAACTAATCAATCTTGGAGAGATTTTAATCCAGAAAAAAAGGAATACACTATTAGTCCCATAAATGTAGACTATCACAAATCATATAGATTAAACTATACTGCTCGTGGTAGTATTGGGAGCATAACTCACGTAGGTGAGTTAGGAATGTATGAAATTGTATATGATACTAAACTTTTAATTCATCACGGATCAGTTTACAAACACTATTCTAACAACCAGTGGAAACTTCTTCCAAGCATACCAACAGAAGATGACTACATGGCTTACGGTATGGATGACATCTCTACCATCCCTGAATCCGCATGGTCACAACTTCAAGGTGAAGTGGAACTATGCTACTACACGGACGATCCAACCAAAACAGAAGCATCCTTCAACATTGAAACCGATCCTTTCACTTTAGCCGAAGAATGGGAAGACAAAGAGATCAAAATCATTGAATACACCGATGACCCCAACCAAATCGAATCAACGATTACAATCGAAACCGAACCGTTTACCCTCTACGACGAGTTGGGTGATAGTGTAGACGTTCTATACTACACGGACGATCCCTCTAAGACATCAGCGGAACTAAATATCACGGCTAACTACTCCCCATTGGATGAACTTGAGGGAGATTTTGACGTGGTTACGTGGACGAATGATGAAGAGGTAATTGCAGGGAATCGGGACATGATGCTAACGTATGACGCGCTACCGTTTGAACAATTAATTGTGCAACCAACAGACATAGCGTTATATGGAGACGTGAAAAAGGTTGTCGCTACGAAAGTAACGGAGAACAGTCCGGAAGGTATATTAAGAATGGCTGCTTCGTTCGACTCAGGGCTCACATGGAAGACATACCGTTTCAACAAGTGGCTTGATCTGGATATCCAGGATACAACGTTATTCAAAAGAAAAGGAATGAACCTGGACACACTCAACGCCATCCCTGAAAAGGATCTAATAGCTTTAACTCGAATTGCCTACTACTTCGATAGCAGTAAGCACTATGAAAACAGCTATTCGCTTGACGAAGTGAAAATGGTCGTTGATGCACCGCGACATGCAGTGGAGTTTAGAGATATGTCACTGCAACTGTTAAACACCACAGCCACAATCGACCTGACCTTCTCTGGTAACAAACTTACAGGTGTGCTGGATGATGCAGATCAGGGCAAGGTTAAATACCGCGTCTTGTTGAACGGTAAAACGTATTATCCGGCGGATGGCAATTTTACACGACTAGCAGCATCTCCATTCAATATTGAACTCAATATTGACGAGAGAAATGTTAATTTTGGCGAAGAGAATACATTGAAGGTTGAATTTCAGGATTATTGGGGTGCCGTAGACTCACGGGAAATCAAGTTTATCGGATCGTATTCAGGATTAATGTTTATGGACGAGTCTGGAGATTTTCTTTCAGATACCTTTGGTGGTATTTTGAAACAACTTGATTATGGGGTGATCATTGCCGGACAGACGACGTTAACAAAGAAAGTCAGAATCAAAAACTTGCTTGGGTATGCTGTGGATCATGTTTACCTGGAGATGGATAAGAAATTCGAAACGGATGGTGTTGACGTCCAATTGTCCAGACAGGCCGATCCGTTTCTTCCAATCGATTATCTGACCTATGGTCTGATTCAACCGGAGGATAGCATCGATTTTTATATTCGTATCGCAACGGATATTCATGCCAAGCCGAACCCGAATGGTAATTTTGAAATGAAGGTCACAGCAGACCGGGTGTAGCTCTCAATACAATGAGACAGGAAGTGAGTGGAATTAATAACGGGGAGACTTCATTAGATAGTTATATACATATTAAAAGTCCGGAAAATCGTTTTACAGCAAAGTATATTCTGTACAATCAGGTGGATGAAGAACTGTCTTCAACCCTAATAGCTGCTACAAGAAAAGTGTCCGAGATCGTCTCTAGTGTATCCGTACGTGTCAGACGGTCAGAGGAATTGAGCAATTCGCTATATGTGATGTATAGATCGCAAGGAGATCTGGGCGCAACCATTCAAGCGGCATCCAAAGTTGATCTTGAAGGCATGTTGTACGTTCGCCCACATAACCGTGCACACGGCAAATATGAATTACTGGAAGCACCGCGTGTAACTGTTAATCTTAAGCCTGTTGCTGATGCGACCACACGAAGCCAAACTCACCTGCAGACGCTCAACTTTGGTGATACACAGCGTATGATGATCGGTAGAGACGAGATAGAGCAATTCGAATCGTTTATACATTTCGGTGATTTGGATACTAGAATACCTGATCTGTTATATCTGGAAGACGCTAAATTGAGGTTATATTACACAGGAACCTTGGCACCTGGAGCACACATTGAGCTGCATCAGCCTGATACGTTGTGGCGTGAGTACGGGATTACGTATGCGAACAGACCTCATTCCATTCAGCTCTTATCGTCCAGTTATATCCTGAATACGACTGAACGTTATGTTGAGTTTGATATGATGGCATTACTTCAAATGTGGAGAGAAGGTATTCTTTCAAATGTTGGAATGATTATTCAGTCTAGCGGTAACACGCCGATTTATTTCAACACTCGTGAGTCTTCCAAACCACCTGTTTTGCAGATCAAATATATCACTTCTCAAATTTATTCCATCGGTCGAACCGAAATTGAAAGTGAAGTTTTTATTTATGGTGTAGGTCGCAAGGATATAGCTTCAACGTTAGTTGTACACAGTGATATTGGGCTGGACTGGCTCAAATCTCAGTTGTACGTCCACCGCTATGAGGATCATATGCATCATGATATACCTCAAGTAATCGCAGTCAGCCGTCCGGACCTGGATGTAGATCTGATAGTAGCTAAACGTATAGATGCGGAACTGGATTCGAACATATCTATTGCTGAAAGTAGGACAGAAGAGAAGGAAACATGGGTTTCTATTTCTAAGCCCGAGCTTCATGCGCAGTTCATTACTGCTATACGAACAACTAAGGATACAGACGGTAATCTTGCCGTTAGAACAGGTCTAGACGACGAAAAAGCTGTAGAAATCGCAGTGTCTCATCCTGACTTGCCCTCAGTCATTACGGTAGATAGACAAATGTCTCTAGTCAGTACGTTAACGATATCACAACTGCTTGATGATGGACGGGATACGAGTCTAATTGTATCCGTACCAGATCTTCATGCTTCATTGGAAGTCTCCAATTATATAAAAGCAACTTCAACGTTGGGGTCTTTGCTAACGGTCATGTACGACGGTGATTCGACTGTGATTTCGGAGATTATGGTTAATAAGCCTGATCTGAATAGTGTTCTTCAAGTCAGAGCATTAGATCATGATGAGAGGGCAGGCAGTCTTGAGATTCCTTATCTGGAAGAACAGCCTGGGCAATTATATATCTCCAGACCTGATTTGCTTTCCAGCATTGAGGTCAAGTATATGGATGTTTTGGATGGCCACATTAGTATCAAGGAAAGAGAATACTTGGATAGCTATCTTCAGGTGCGAGAGTGGAAGGATATGCAGTCTACAGTAGATGTGAGACAGATTGTCGATATGGCTACTGAAATGACAATTTCCAAGCCTGATCTGGCTGCGTATATCCGACCAAGAGTTATTGCAAATGAAGAATTGGATTCGATCACAAGTATCCGTAAACGGGATGCCAGTGATTTAGTGACCACAGTAATTGTGAAGAGTCCAGGAAATCAAGCGTATTTTTACATTTTATAAAATGAGTACATCATCAAAGAGGGCGTTGGCCCTCTTTTTTTTTACGTTTAGGCTCATGTCCATCCCTAAGCATCTGTACTTTATTGTGTAACAGTCGTCTTCTCGTTATGATACAATGTGTTCATCACACATTAAGGAATGAAGACCATGCATCAAGGGGACAGTGTATTTGAACAGATTATGAAGCAGAAAAGATTGAAGCCTATCAAGCCTGAAACTACAAAAGTTCTAGTTAAACCAATACATAAAAAGAAACTAGCTCAGGAGCAATTAAGTGATATGGATGTCCAGTTCAAAAAGTCGGTAGCTGAATCAATTGATCGAAGTGTACTTCATAGACGTGTACTGGGGATTAGAAGAGAGTTAATGGAGATAAGACGATTAAAGAATGATGAGCAAATGTTTTAAGGTAGGCTGGACACAATGACATACAGTTTTCACGGCTCAAATATGATTAGTGTACCTAAAAAGCATGTATGTTCAACATACTACCTGTTAAATTAAACCGAGTATAGGACTACTAAGTTTACTGCATAATTGCAGATTAAGTTTATGTTTTTGCTTAAAAACGACCTCTTTCAATTTTTAATATAGGTGCTAGTCACCGTCATTGTGACGGAGAACTTTAATTATCTCACGACAATCTTAACCAACGAGATTCGTCTTATATAAATATTGAAACTCTAGTGTTAATCTGAGAACAGGTATTCTTTTGTTAACTTTATGAAATCTACCTGAAAGTAATCGGACTCAAAAGTAACAACGAATGTATACTTTTAAATCCGAGTTGAGCTTACTATGGGTATAACCACAGGAATCATTTTTTTAATAAATAAATCAACTGCAATTATCCTTTTTATAAATGTCCTTGAAAGCGTGAGGAGGACATTTGAGAGAAATAAATTCAATGATCTCTTTTTCAAGCTATATCAGTAAAGATGTACATAATTGCTAGTATTACTATGACAGCAAGAACGGCCCATAGTAGGGTATATTTTTTCATATTATCCTCCACCTTCTTGATGATAATTTAGTATAAATGTTTCAAATCACCTAATTAATGGTAACGTATATAAATCACCATGCCAATACTAATATATTAACCAAATGGGAGGAAATGATTCAATGTTAAGGAAATTCTCAAAGAGTGCTCTTGCACTAATTCTAGTAACAACGATATTTGCATCCATGGCATCTGCGAAAGATACTCCTGAACCTGAAGTATATACACCTGAGCAATATACAGAGTATTTGATACAACTTATTAATGATGGGGATACTGGAGCTACTCAGACATTAGAGCAGTTTAATAGTTTACCCACAACTAAACAAAAAGCTTTCTTAAGTTTTATTTTTTCAGAAGAATATGTAAATGCAATGAGCGAAATGTTGTCTGGTAACGAAACTTCATCGTATAAAAGCTCTAATCAAGAAATACCAATTGAAATAGAGTCCAGTTCTACTGATCAAGTTCAAGCAAATCAATTATCAGCTGGCGCTTTTGCGGCTAGAGCTAATCAAGCGGCATCGGTGAGCAGGTCAGAGAAATTGAGCATATTTGGTGTAGATACATCCACAATAACTTTGACAGTTAGTTGGGAGCACAATGGAAATGCAGCTGTTAAGCCTCTTCAAGTAATCCAAGGACATCTAAATCGGAATCCAGGATTCACTCTAGGTGAGACATCAAATAATAGTCCGGGGTACATTTCAGAGGGATACTTTAATGCCACAGGGACTTGGACTATGCGAGCAACCGCATCTTTAGGTTTTGTTAGTGATACATTAGGAATTAACATTAAAGCTTCAACACCGTCTAATAAGTATTACTATACAACTTCTACTAAAAAAAATATGAATGCCACCAATGGTTGGGTGAAGTATTAATCATAGTTAAAATTTTTGGTATGGTGATGCGCAAGGGGGGGAGTGCTCCCCTTGTATAATTTAAATTTATACTATCATCAAAAAATGATTGATCATGCTGTACGATATCAAGTCTTATTATTCAGAGGTTACAGTTAAACCTCAGGGTTTATTTTGCTTCCTCCTAGTCCTCTGGCCGCGGGCTTCCAATGAAAATCTGAATGGCTTGCTTCAGGAGTTTTTCATGAAAGGCACCGCTCTCTCAAATGGAGGATACAGATCTCGCCGGTTCACTGTTTCTTTAAAGTTTGGATATTTCCCTATGAAATTTCCCCATTCATTTTGAGCCATTTTATAGTCCGATAATCATGCTCATTCCCACTTTTAGGTAATACTTGGCAGTCAAAATATCAATTCCTCCATATTCTTCTATAATGTATCATGACAAACACTGTCTGAACTGTAAGTACCTACATTTTCTCAACCACGGCAGGTGTCCACACGACAATCCAGAATGAGGCATACAATTATCGTGACCTGTGGAAGAGGAGGTGGATCGGGAAATTATGGTGACGATGGAGCCTATTGTAGTTGGAGAACATGTATTAGTTGGGGTAGAAGTCAAGCTACCCAAAACAACGTTGCTGACCATTAACACATCCAAAGGATATATCATGTGCGGAGCACTCGACGTGGGATTACTTAATGAGAAGCTCGGGGATCGCAAAATTATTGCAGCTCGGGCGGTTGGTGTGCGTACACTGGAGCAATTGTTGCATGCACCTATGGAGTCGGTGACAACAGAAGCCGAGGCCATGGGCATTACGGTTGGCATGACGGGTGTAGAGGCTTTGTTGAAAATGATCTAAGCACTAACAAAAGGGCTCCCTATGGGAAGCCCTTATTTAACGCCGTAATACAGAGCCTGGCACATCGTAGCTCCCACCTCTATACACACGAACGCTTTCTATTAAATTAAGCTTCTTCCTTCGCGAACAAGGTAGCCAGATTTTCTTGGAAAGGTGCGCGAACAACGCCTTTTTCCGTGATAATAGCTGTTACATATTCGTTAGGCGTTACGTCAAATGCTGGATTGTATACTTTAACACCTTGCGGTGCTGTACGTTTACCAAATCCTTCGGTCACTTCTTCCGCAGCGCGTTCTTCAATCGGAATCAGGTCCCCGGATGGAGTGGACAAGTCGATGGTCGACAATGGGCTGGCTACATAGAACGGAATATTGTGAGCTTTGGCAAGCACAGCCACGCTGTATGTTCCGATTTTGTTAGCTACATCGCCATTCGCAGCAACACGATCAGTTCCGACGATAACGGCTTGAATCCAGCCTTTGGACATCACCATGCCTGCCATGTTATCACAGAGCAGCGTAACGTCAATGCCGGCTTGCTGTAACTCAAATGCAGTCAGGCGTGCACCTTGAAGTACGGGACGAGTTTCGTCTGCAAATACCTTCAGGTGAATGCCACGTTCCTGTGCGAGATACATTGGAGCAGTTGCCGTACCATATTTCGCAGTAGCCAGTCCACCTGCATTACAGTGAGTGAGTACACCCATACCATCTTCGAACAATGGCAGTGCATTCTCACCGATCATGCGGCATACTTCTTCGTCTTCTTTCTGAATCAACAGAGCTTCTACTTCAAGAGCATCATTGCCCTCATCCAGGCTCAGGCCGGATTCAACGACCTCATTTGCTTTTTGCATCATGCGATCCAGTGCCCAGAAAAGGTTCACCGCTGTTGGTCGGGAAGTAGCCAGATGAGCACATATGGATTTTACGTGATCCAACCAACCTTGAACGGTTGTTCCGTCATATGATTTGGCACCCAATACAACACCAAATGCAGCAGCAATACCAATCGCCGGAGCACCGCGCACTTTCATGGAGTGGATGGATTCCCATACTTCCTCGGGTGTATACAATTTCAACATGAGGATCGTTTCGGGCAGCAGACGCTGGTCAAGCATTTCAAGCTTGTCCTTTTTCCAGATGAGAGAGGACAGAGGCTGATATTCAGGGGTTGTCATGGGTGGTTCCTCCGTTCCTTATGTTAAACCTTAGTAGTAGTAACAGCTGTGGATACAATATCCAGTACTTCGCCGATGGTATTCAAGCGACGATTGTTCTTGATCAATGCTTTACCAATGGCCAATGATTTACGCTGAGCATGTTCACGTTCAGTCGCATTTGGAATGGTATCTATATCCGCCACGTGAGCGAGTCCCACGATACGACGAACCATTTTGGCACCTGCGAAGCCAATGGAATCTCTGAACAATTGTTGCACATATAGATCCTGATACCCTGGCGTTTTTGCCATCGGATCAACGAGGTCATTAACCCAGAGGGCACGGAAACGAGATTCGAATTCAGTCCATACATCACGAACCATATTCAGCAAAAGCGTCTCACGCTCACGCAAAGCAGTCTCATCCTGAATCCATCCTGGCAGGGATGCGTAATTCAAGAGCAGGTTCGCAAGGACTGCACCGACATCAAATCCCATGGGGCCGTAATATGCAAATTCGGGATCGATGACCTTGGTTGATTCAGGTGTAACAAAAATACTGCCTGTATGCAGATCTCCATGAAGCAATGCCTGCCCATGTGTTAGGAATTTTTCCCGCAGTAAGGCCACTTCAAGGTGAAGTTCTCCATCTGTGCGGAGGGCTTCAGCCTCGTCCTCAATGGAAACATCATAATTATTTTTCTCAGCGATCCGGTAGGGTTCATCAAAGATCAGATCCTCCGTTATTTTGCATTGGTCCGGATTAATGAATCTGCCCTGTTGTTCCTTCTTCAATTGCTGATCCATGCCCAAGTCTGATGTGAAGAACAACGTTCTTGCCATGAATTCCCCGATATGCTGTGCAAAAAGAGGATAGGAAACACCTTCGATCAGGCCTTTACGCATGATCACATGATCACTCAGATCTTCCATAACCGTTAACGCGAGGTCATCATCGTAATGATACACTTCGGGTACCATCCCTGGACACAGACGATACTCTTCCTGCAGAATCTCACGTTCAATGCGGGCACGTACCAGAGAGAGCGGCCATGATTCTCCAACCACTTTCGCATAAGGAAGCGCCTGTTTGATAATGATACTTTTATCGGAGTTCTGATCCGTGATGTGGAATACCAAATTCAGATTGCCATCGCCGATCTCGTGACAATCCAGATTCGCATCTGCCGCAAATGGACCCGGTAATGTTTTGGCCAGTTCAATTGCATCCTGGGGGGTAAACGGGCGATATTGGGACAAAGGTGCCACCTCCATATATATGAAGAAACAGGAAAACCCACTTCTTTGCTTGGTATATGTCAGTATATCGGAAATAACGCGGTTTTTGAACTTTTTTTTGAGACAAGTCAAGTCGATCCTGATTCGAACTTCCGGTTCAAGGGTAAAAACAAATAGGCCGGACGGTTGAGAGAAACGCCGTTAACAAGCCTCTCCACTACATGTGGTGACACATTATTAACTCTCTGTTATGCATTGCGGGACAACCTGCTTATCATGGCATGACAGACTAATTTTAAATAAAGGATGGGATTAATATGGCTACAAAAAACAAAACAGATCAAGCAAAATCGGTGGAACAAGTACTTAATCGTCAGGTAGCTAACCTGAACGTATTGTATGTTAAAATCCATAACTATCACTGGTACGTTAAAGGACCTAACTTCTTCACGTTGCATGTGAAATTCGAAGAGTTCTACAACGAAGTTACAGTACAAATGGATGAAATCGCAGAGCGTATCCTTACGCTGAAAGGTAGCCCGGCGGCTACAATGAAAGAGTATTTGGAGCTTTCCTCTATCCAGGAAGCAGCAGGCGGAGAAGACGCAAAAACAATGGTGCAAAACCTGATCGAGGACTTCGCTACACTTTCGAATGAATATCAGGAAGGTATCGAAGTTGCAGATGCAGCTGAAGATCAACCAACATCCGATATGCTGACAGGTTTCAAGGCTGACCTGGAGAAACACATGTGGATGCTTCGCTCTTTCCTGGGTTAATATAGGTAAGATTTTGCCTAATACAAATGGTCTCTTACGTAAGCTTTCTGAGCCCGGATCATGTTGTCAGAAACGCCCTGAGCGTCTATACTGCTGACAAGAACGATAGGGGAGGGGACCGCTTATGTTAGAACCAACGATACCGGCTTTAAAAGAATGGGCTTCTGCAATCAAAGCACTGGAAACGGGTCGCCAGATTATGGTGATGCGCAAAGGCGGGATTGTAGAGGAAACCCGACATTTTGAGCTGAAAAGTCCAGCGTTTTATCTGTATCCGACTTATGAACATCAGCGTAAAGAACTGATTAAGTCCTCGGATCAATCCTATGTTGAAGAATCACTGGCCGAATGGGTGCCCGAAGCTTCGACAATCCGTATTACTGCATATGCCGAAGTAACGCAGGATCTGGAGATACGAGATCAGGAGATGCTGGATCGACTTCTTGACTTTCATATGTGGACAGCGGATTTTGCCGAAGACCGTTTGAAATGGAAACGTAAAGATCCGCTCCATGTATTGATTTTACGTGTGTACCTTTTGAAAGAACCGATGGAAATCCCCGTACTGCCTGAATATAATGGTTGCCGTTCATGGATTTCTATTCCGAATGGTCCGGTGCCGCGCGAAATGACGCCGGTGGTGGACGTTGCGGATTTTGACGAACAGGTACAGAAGATTAACGAGATGCTCAAATTGTAATGGTAACATTATTTAACGGAGGGACTTGTCCATAATATGGATGAGTCCTTTTTTTAGATTAGTGTACAGCAGATGGCATAAAAGCTTGAATTGCTGTGATTTTTCTCACTGTGCATTTGTGCTTAAGATGTTTTCTGATTTGATTCAATTTGTCTTTTACTATAGAATCAGAAAGAATAAGGTTTCATGCAAGGGACAAAGGTTCTTAGGAAATGACTTGATTATCATTGAGAATCAGTTTAGAATTATTCTAAAGTGTTCTTGCTTTAAGAATCGAGTACAGGAGAAATTCAGGGGAAGCCCTGTTCAGATATAATAGGCGCTTTTTCGTTTTCGACAACTAACATCAATTTAATCAATGGAGGGAAACAATACACATGGCTACGAATTTCGTCATTGAAGGTCTGAAAGCGACGATCGAAGGTAAGGAAATCCTGAAAGGCATCAACCTGGAAATGAAAGGTGGAGAAATCCACGCAATCATGGGACCAAACGGAACAGGTAAATCCACTCTGGCTTCTGCATTGATGGGTCACCCTAAATATGAAGTAACAGAAGGTAAAATTACACTTGATGGTGAAGATGTATTGGATATGGCTGTAGATGAGCGCGCACGTGCAGGTCTCTTCCTGGCTATGCAATACCCAAGTGAAATTGCAGGTGTTACTAACTCCGACTTCTTGCGTAGTGCAATTAACGCACGTCGTGGCGAAGGTAACGAGATCTCCCTGATCAAGTTCATTCGTCAAATGGAAGGTAAAATGAAAGAACTCGACATGAACCCTGAGTTTGCTCACCGTTACCTGAATGAAGGTTTCTCCGGTGGTGAGAAAAAACGTAACGAGATTCTGCAAATGATGCTGCTTGATCCGAAAATCGTAGTACTTGATGAAATTGACTCCGGTCTGGACATCGATGCTTTGAAAATCGTGGCTGACGGTGTGAATGCTATGAAGAGCGAAGACCGTGGCTTCCTGATCATCACTCACTACCAACGTCTGTTGAACTACATTACGCCTGACTATGTTCACGTAATGATGCAAGGTCGTATCGTGAAATCCGGCGGACCTGAATTGGCTCACCGTCTGGAAGCGGAAGGGTATGACTGGGTAAAGGCAGAGCTGGGAATTACAGACGAAACTGTAGGCCAAGAAGCGTAAAGACAAAACGGAGGAGGATTAATTAATGACTACACAAACAATTCTTCCGGTTGAATCTGAAGCGCTTCGCGCCTTGTCGGAAAGCAACAATGAACCCGGCTGGTTGACCGAACAGCGGCTTGAAGCTTTAAAGCTTGCGAGCGGGCTTGCGCTTCCTAAACTGGAAAAACAAAAAATCGAACGCTGGAATGTCAGCGAGTACGGAACATATAAAACAAGTGAAGCTATTTCTTCTTTGACAGAAGTACCTGCTTCTATCAAAGATCTGGTTCAGGATCAAGCTGAAGGCAGTCTGGTTATCCAGCGCAATTCCGGTACGGTATACTCCAAGGTGTCTGCTGATCTGGCAGCAAAAGGAGTTATCTTCACGGATCTGGCTACAGCGGTTCGCGAACATGGCGATCTGGTAAAACAATATCTGAACACAGCAGTGAAAGCGGATGAGCATTCCCTCGCTGCATTGCATGCAGCACTTTGGAATGGCGGGGTCTTCCTGTATGTTCCGAAAAATGTCGAAATCGAAGTACCACTGCAAGCAGTGTTGCTTACGGACGACGCATCTGCAACGTTTGCACCTCACGTGCTTGTAGTTGCAGAAGCAAACAGTTCAGTAACTTATGTTGATAACTATGTATCTGGCGAATTGTCCGCACCTGTTTTCCATAATGGTGTTGTGGAAGTATTCGCAAAATCCGGTGCTAAAGTACGTTTCGCATCGGTTCATCAACTGAGTGTGAATGTAACTGATGTTTCATTCCGTCGTGCAGTGTTGGAGAATGATGCTTCCATCGAGTGGATTGTAGGCGAAATGAACAATGGCGACACAGCGAGCAACACGATGACCGTGCTGAAAGGCAATGGATCAAGTTCTGATTCCAAAGTCATCGCTGTAGGTTCCGGTTCGCAGAAAATCAACTACACCACAGAAGCTCGTCACTTCGGCAAGAATACACCAAGCCAGATGATTACACGTGCAGTTATGCGTGAAGAAGCTTCTGCAATCATCAACGGCATCACGAAGATTGAGAAAGGCGCTACCAAAGCTGATGGACAGCAGACAGAGAAAGTATTGATGCTGAGCCCTAAAGCACGTGGAGACGCCAACCCAATCCTTCTTATTGACGAGGATGATGTAACAGCAGGTCACGCGGCTTCTGTTGGTCAAGTCAATGCCGAGCAGATTCATTACTTGATGTCGCGCGGAATTAACCGTACGGATGCCGAACGCCTGATCATCTATGGCTTCCTGGCTCCGGTGGTGGCGGATATTCCTCTGGAAGCACTGCGCACCCAATTGCAGTCCCTGATTGAGAAGAAGCTGGGACAATGAACTCGTCCATTCGCGAGCAGTTCCCGATCCTCCACCAGGAAATTAACGGACACCCGCTCGTATATTTAGATAGTGCTGCAACTTCACAGAAGCCTCATGCTGTGATTGAAGCAGTCAAACATTATTATGAGTATGAGAACTCCAACGTACACCGTGGTGTTCATACCCTTGGAAGCCGTGCAACGGACGCTTACGAAGGCGCACGTGAGAAGGTAGCCAAGTTTATCAATGCCCGCCGTACACAGGAGATTATCTTTACCCGCGGGACAACGACAGCCCTGAACCTGGTGGCTTCATCGTACGCCCGCGCCAATTGCAAAGAAGGCGATGAAATTGTTATCACGCAAATGGAGCACCATAGCAATCTGATTCCTTGGCAGCAAGTTGCCAAGGAGACAGGTGCAACATTGAAATACATTCCGCTTCAGCCTGACGGTCATATTGAATTGGCTGATGTTGAGAAGACGATTACGAACAATACTAAAATTGTAGCAATCGCTTATGTATCCAATGTTATGGGTCTGATCCATCCAGTGAAACAAATTGCTGAAATTGCACACCGCAATGGTGCTGTCATCGTTGTTGATGGCGCACAAAGCACACCTCACATGAAGGTGGACGTTCAGGATCTGGACTGTGATTTCTATGCATTATCCGGTCATAAAATGTGCGGACCAACCGGAATCGGTGCACTCTACGGCAAAAAGGCGCTGCTGGAGTCCATGGAACCCATTGAGTTCGGTGGTGAAATGATTGATGATGTGGGTCTGTACGAATCCAACTGGAAAGAGCTTCCCTGGAAGTTCGAAGGTGGAACCCCGATTATCGCAGGTGCGGTAGGGTTGGGAGCTGCCATTGATTTTCTGGAGCAGATTGGTATGGATGAGATCGCACATCATGAGAGTGTGCTGGCAGCTTATGCAACAGAACGACTGGCCGAGATCGATGGGTTAACCATCTATGGCCCAGCCAAGCGGCATGTGGGTGTTGTTACCTTTAATCTGGGGGATGTTCATCCGCATGATGTGGCAACTGTGCTGGATGCGAGTGGCGTAGCCATTCGTGCCGGACACCATTGCTGTCAACCGCTAATGCGCTGGCTTGAAGTTAGCTCAACAGCTCGTGCCAGCTTCTATCTATACAATAACGAACAAGATGTAGATCGGCTTGTCAGCGCCTTAATCCAGACAAAGGAGTATTTTGGCGATGCAACTTGATGATCTGTACAGACGTGTTATAATGGACCACTACAAAAACCCGCGTAACCGCGGAACATTTGATAATGACGCTGTCACGGTGAATTTGAACAATCCAACGTGCGGCGACCGGATTTCACTGCAAATTTTGCTGAAAGACGGAATCGTCCAGGAAGCCAAATATACGGGTGAAGGTTGCTCCATCAGCATGTCCTCTGCATCGATGATGACAGAGGCCGTCAAAGGCAAAACGATGGAACAAGCACTCGATATCGCTAACCGTTTTTCCTCACTGATGAAAGGTGAAGAAGTCGATTTCGACGATTATGAAGATCTCGAAGCCCTATCCGGTGTGAACAAGTTCCCTGCACGCATCAAATGTGCCACTCTGGCCTGGAATGCATTACGCAAAGGGATTGACGAAGAGAACAAAGTACAATAACGATAGGGAGGTAGAGCAAGATGGCTAAAAAAGCACCAGAAATGGAAGAGTACAAATATGGTTTTCGCGACGAGCACAAATCCATCTTTCAAACCGGTAAAGGTCTGACTGCAGAAGTGGTTACCGAAATTTCCAAGATTAAGAATGAACCGGAATGGATGTTGGAATTCCGTTTGAAATCTTTGAAACAATTCGAAAAGATGCCAATGCCAAAATGGGGCGGAGATCTAGACGGATTGGATTTCAATGAAATTCAGTATTATGTGCGTGCTTCGGAGAAACAAGGTAAAACATGGGAGGAAGTTCCTTCCGAAATCAAGGAAACCTTTGATAAATTGGGTATCCCTGAAGCAGAGCAAAAGTTCCTTGCAGGTGTATCGGCTCAGTATGAATCCGAGGTTGTATACCACAACATGCAAAAGGAATTGGAAGACCAAGGTGTAATCTTCATGGATACGGACACGGCTCTCAGAGAGCATCCCGAAATCCTGCGTGAATATTTTGCAACGGTTATTCCACCAGCAGATAATAAATTTGCTGCATTGAATAGTGCGGTATGGTCCGGAGGAAGCTTTATCTACGTGCCTAAGGGCGTTAAATGTGAAGTACCTCTGCAAGCCTACTTCCGGATTAACTCCGAGAATATGGGACAATTCGAGCGTACACTCATCATTGCGGACGAAGATAGCTTCGTTCACTATGTAGAGGGATGTACAGCTCCAATCTACAGCACGAACTCACTGCACAGTGCGGTTGTTGAGATCATCTGTAAGAAAAATGCTCGTGTTCGTTACACAACGATTCAAAACTGGGCACCAAACATCTACAACCTCGTTACGAAACGTGCGGTTGCAGAAGAAAATGCAACGATGGAATGGGTCGATGGTAACATCGGTTCCAAACTGACGATGAAATATCCAGCGGTTGTACTGAAAGGCCGTGGAGCTAAAGGTTCCGTACTCTCCATCGCTGTAGCTGGTAAAAACCAGCATCAGGATGCAGGTGCGAAAATGATCCACTTGGCTCCGGATACAACATCTACGATTGTATCCAAATCCATCAGTAAACATGGTGGTAAAGTAACGTACCGTGGTTTGGCTTCCTTTGGGCGTCAAGCTGAGGGCGCGAAATCCAACATCAAGTGTGATACACTCATTCTCGATAATGAGTCCACATCAGATACAATTCCTTACAATGAAATCATGAATGATAACATCATGCTGGAGCATGAAGCTACAGTATCCAAAGTGTCTGAGGATCAACTCTTCTACCTGATGAGCCGTGGTCTGACTGATGCAGAAGCAACACAGATGATTATCATGGGCTTCATTGAGCCATTCACGAAGGAATTGCCAATGGAATACGCCGTTGAGATGAATAGATTGATCAAGTTCGAAATGGAAGGTTCCATTGGTTAATCCAATGCAGCGCCTTTCGAAGCCGTAAAGCTGAAGCTAGTTGCTGATGTTAAGCGGTAGATATCGTTTTATGTGATCGAATACCCTCTAGAACAGACTTTCTAAAAAGTCTCTCTAGGGGGTATTTTTATTCAAAAAATCTGGGGATAACAGTGATCAGAAGGTTATTCTGTTATCGGAGTGGCAAGCGGAAATATTCTTTAGTTCAATTTGTATATTTACAAATGAATAGACTAGCGTTATTCTTCCATTAACGAATATTACATATATTTGAATAGATTCTAATATGAGGAGGGGTATGATGCGAAGAAGTATAGTTAAAAAAGGAGCAGCCTTGGTATTGTCTGCTGTTGTTGCCTTTACGAGCTCTCCGTTATTTTTATCAACGGCGAGTGCTGCAGAAGGTGGATCGGTATCGGGTTCATTCAACGTACTTAGTTACAATGTAGGTGGCCTTCCGGAGCTGGTATCCAGTTCCAACCCCAAGGAGTACACCGTTCAGATTTCCCCCAAATTAAATGACTATGACATCATTAATGTGCAAGAGGATTTTAATTATCATAATGAGCTGATATCTCAGGTCACTCTGCCGTATTTGACGACAACAAGCGGAATTGCGGGTTTTGGTAGTGGGTTGAACAGTCTGTCCAAATATCCATTCCGTGACTTGAAACGTATTACCTGGGATAAGCGATCTGGTCTTTTTGACAATGGAAGTGATGAATTGACTCCAAAAGGATTTACAGCAGCTACATATGAGATCACACCTCAGGTAAAATTGGACGTGTACAACTTGCATGCGGACGCAGGTAGCGATGATAAATCGCTTGAGGCCAGACGAGATAATATCAGACAACTCTCCAATTACATAAAGGAGCACTCGGACGGGAACGCAGTTATCGTATTTGGGGATACCAATACACGGTACACCCGTGCCGCTGACAATATAGAGCTACTCATGTCTGAGAATGGTTTAAGAGATCCGTGGATCGATTTGATTCGAGGTGGGAGTATTCCCGCTGATGGAGAAGCCCTTATGGATGCAAGCAATTTAAATGGACCCAACTATGAGATCGTGGACAAAATTTTGTATCGCGGAAGTAAAGCATTGTCCCTTAATGCACAGAGCTATCGGTTAGAAAATCAAACATTTGTTGATCCGAGTGGGAAGCAACTCTCCGATCATTATCCGATTACAGCGGAATTTGTGTATAGCACATCTTCTCAGTACCAACTAAGTTCAACAATCGGAGGATCTGGAGGAAGTGGGTTTAATGATCTAAATCATATTCCGGAGTCCAGACCTAGTTCAGTGGTACTTAACTCGGGCAACCGTGTAGACGGCATTTCAACGTTGTACAGGGATGGAACGAACCTAGCACATGGTGGTCAATCCAACATTGTCACACTGAACCTGGCAGACGGAGAGTACTTAACTCAGGCTACAATTGGTCAGGGGACACGTAATGGAGATAAACGGATCTTTTACGTGGAGTTGTCCACCAATCTTGGAAATAAAGTTGAAGGCGGACAAAAGACCTCGGATCAAATCAAACTTGAGGCACCAGCGGGGTGGTACATTGCCGGATTTTATGGAAGAGCAGGACAGGAATTGGATCAGCTAGGCGTCATATACAGACCTCTGAATTAGAAGTGAGCAGTGGTTAAAATGAAATAATAATATATACATCTCATAGAGTGTTCATATTAGCACAGCGCCGCTTGGAATATACGTTGGAGAGAGACCATAAGGTTTCCCTAATGATATTCTGAGCGGTATTTTTGTGGAATAAAATAAGACCAATAGCACAAGCCATTTCATAGATTTAAGCATTTAATGATAGAAAAGGATGTGAGTGTATGAGCGTGAACCCTTTCGAGGGATATCGGATTACAAGTTCATTCGGCTATCGAATTCATCCTATTCATGGTGGACAGACATTTCACCGCGGAATTGATCTCGTGACAGAGCCTTGGAATGGCCCCGTCTATGCCTTTATGGAAGGTAGGGTACGTTTTGCTTCCGAAGGAGTTACAGGCTCCGGATTCGGCGGTTATGGGCTTACAGTTGCCCTTCAAGATCATCGCGGTTACTTGCATTGTTATGCTCACCTTTCGCGGATTGCCGTAAACGTTGGGCAGCGGGTGAAGAGAGGCCAGCTTATCGGTAATCAGGGAAGCACGGGTCAGAGTACCGGCCCGCATGTACATTATGAGATCCGGAAAACCAGCGCGCCATCTTACGGATATACTGCCAGCGAAGATGGTGTGACAGAACCGGGTGCGTATCTACAGGCCGAATACGGAACTGCATCTCAGGAACAGGAGGCTCCGCCGATGACGACTGAGCAGAAGAAAATGTTTGAAGCCATGCAGAAAACGCTGGAGATTCAAGGGGGATGGATTCAGCAACAGGAGCAACTTTCCAATATGGCTTGTCCCGCATGGGCCAAGCAAGCGTTTGATTATTATCGACCGTTTATTATGAATGACAAAGGCAGTTATGAATTTTGGAGATTACTTGTTATCATGTACCGCAAGGAAAAAGGCATCCAAGTTCATTCGGATTCCGACATATAGATCCCTGCATAGGACAGGGAGTAACAAAAGGCTGATCCACTCAGGTAGATGCAGACAGACAACCATTTATCGAATGTTGCCTGTTCGCCCGGTTCATTCCAACGGAAACGTCATATGTTAGGGTATACCTGATGAAGAGGAGGCAATCACATGAGCGAAGTAGGATATGGCTGTGGTGGCAATGTAGGCGGAGTAGGCGGCGTTGGTGGATACAATATGTTCACAAACACTGGTGCAATCTTGGTACTGTTCATTCTGTTGGTTATCATCACAAAAGCATTCTGCGTGTAATCCAACATGATTGAATCGGAATAGACAAAAGGGAAGCCGATTATGGCTTCCCTTTTGTCATATGCCAACCTATAAGTTGGTTATTTCAGTTACTATGGGGTTCTTCGTATACATGCTGTGTACAATGAACAGTTATTGTACATAAATCTCAACGATAGCAATATCTCTTTCTTTCGCTAAATCGATAAAGGCCGTAGAGGTCTGAACGAGTGGTCGGAAATAATCCGCAGGATTATTCATGACAATGAGTCCCGTCTGACCCGTGGTGAGCAGAACCCTTTTACCGATAAAATTAGGTAGCATGTGCTTGATCAGTTCTTGTGTTGCTTCAGCATTTAACTGACCAAAGCTGAGGCTGTACAGTTCACACAGAACAGAGATCAGTTCCTGTTTGGTCTGGTACACCCGATTGGTCGTCATGGCGCTGTAAACGTCTGCTACAGCAGTTATACGGGAATAGGGGTGGATCTCGTCTCCTCGCAGTCCATGAGGATAACCACTTCCATCCTCGCGCTCATGATGTTGAAGTGCAACCGTTGCCAGAATTTCATCCTGCGTGGATTCTTTAATGATATCGTACCCATAGAATGTGTGTTTCTTCATTTCGTCAAATTCTTCCGTAGTCAATTTACCAGGTTTATGTAAAATCTCAGAAGGAATCTTGGACTTGCCGATATCATGAAGATATCCTGCTTTGGCTACCGTTAGACATTCCTCGGGGTTGTAACCCATCCAGCCGGCGATATAAAAAGCGAGCATTCCGACTTGCAATGAATGGTTGTACGTATAATCGCTATCCCCGTCCAGCATAAGCAACAAGGAGACAACATCTTTTTGTTTTTCCAACTGTTCTGTTAGGGTAAACAAAATCTCATCGACCTGTGTCTCATCAATAAAACCCTTCTCCATCGCTTGTTGAAATAGAGATTCAGTACCTTTGATCGTATCGTTAAACAAGTTAGTTAACAGACGGGATTGATCGGAAGGTAAGGTTTGTGCATCAGAGTGTAGGTCGGATGTTGTGTGTTCTACATCTGCGTACTCGATTCCATGTTGCAACAGTTTGGATAGGTCATCTTCACTGAGGGTGGAACCTTTCATCAGCATGTGGAGACCCGAACTGTTGTATACATCATTTTTTAACAGGTCACCCGGTTTAAGATCAGTAACATGCACTCTCACGTATAAACCACCTTTTCTCGACTAATATCGACACATATAATTATAATAACAAGAAAAAAATGGGTTGACAACGACTTATTTACTATTAACCCACTCTATCTAAAAGGTGTAAAGGCTCATTATTTAGTTCTCCATGGGGTTCCATGGTCCTAATTGATGTCCCTTCCATTCAGATCCATCTTCCCAAATTTCCTTTTTCCAGATCGGAACGGTCTGTTTCAGTCTCTCTATGGCGTAACGGCTTGCATCATAACAGTCGTTGCGATGAGGCGAGGAAACGGCAATGACTACACTAATCTCTGCCACATCTACTTTGCCGATTCGGTGACTGATTGCACATAACACACCAGGCCAGCGATCGGAGATTTCCACACCAATGGCTGCCATCTGAGAAAGAGCCATCGGCACATAGGCCTCGTATTCAAGATGAACGGTGCGCTGTTCACCGGTCATTTCACGAGTTGTACCTACAAAAGTAAGAGCTGCCCCGTGATTCGGGGTAATCACTAGCGCCGTTGTTGCTTCCACGGACAAGGTGGACTCTGTAATCAGAAATAAGCCATCTGCAGTCCGATGCTCTGGAACGGTAGAGCGAAGTTGTTCATCGGATATATCCGTACCATCGCCTCCAGAGACGGGAGGGATCAACGCAAGTTCATCTTCTGAGCTAAGTATAGTATCGGCAGGAGCGTACTGCTGGTTAACTGCCAAAAAGGATGTCCTTATCTGAGAAGCTGCCTCTGGGTAGGCCAGACTCAGTTTTTCTTTTAAATCGGCAGCGGTTGGAATGTCTCCAATGTACTCAAACTCCAGAAGGGATGTATTTAAACGTTCTGCAATTCCTGCAAATAGTTGAATTGTCAATTTCATGGATATGACTCACCTCTTTTTGATCTCTAAACCCTATAAATATATCATAACGACGCGGAAAATGTTATGCTTATCCATTAGAAGAATGAACGTTTATTGAAGAGCAGGGGAGGCGGTGTGATGAGCACCAGGGAGAACCAAACGTTAACGATTCTGCACACCAACGACATTCATAGCCACTTCGGCTCCATGAGCACCATCGCCGCTATGATCAATGAGGAACGTGACCAAGGTGGCAACTTCCTTGTATTGGATATCGGCGATCATATGGACCGTATGGCCGTTGAGACAGAAGGGACGCTGGGGACGGCTAATGTTGATGTTATTAACCTGACGGGCTACGATGCCATTACAATCGGCAACAACGAAGGACTAACCTTTACGCCAGATCAGCTCTCACAGTCCTACGCTGGACTTCTGTGTCCTGTGGTATGCAGCAATGTTGTGGAGCAAGATACTGGACTTGCGCCAGTGTGGATGAAACCTTCTCTGATTGTGGAGAAAGGTCCATTTCGCGTTGGTCTGCTGGGGGCAACGGCCCCTTTTACCACGTTTTACGAATTGCTCGGGTGGGATGTTCTGGACCCTGTGGAGTCATTAAGAGCTCAAGTGGAAGCATTACGTGATGAAGTGGATGTGGTGGTTATTCTTTCACATCTGGGGCTTTCGACAGATCGGAGACTGGCAGAGCAGATTACGGGAATTGATGTTATTCTCGGTGGACATACCCATCATGTTCTCGAAGAACCCTTAGTCATTGGTCAGACCGTGCTGGGTGCAGCTGGAAAATTTGGCCAATGGCTTGGGAAAGTGGTTCTGGAACGAACAAGTGTGGGAGAGCCCCTCCAACTGGTAAGTAGCGGTTGTATGGCTGCCAAGAGTATATTACTGGATGATCAGGTCGCGCTGGCAATCGCTACGAATCGTACGGAGGCTGAAAGGACACTCAATCAGACGGCAGTGATAACGGATCGGGTGCTGCCCATCACGTACGACCGGGAATCCCCGTTTGCTACCTTGCTTGCACAAGCTGTTCGTCATTTCACGGGGGCACAGCTGTCTCTGGTGAATGCAGGTCAGCTTCTCGGAGATCTTCCACAAGGTAATATTACAAAAGGAATGTTGCATTCCCTATGTCCATCTCCTATAAATGCTTGTACAATATGCTTGAGTGGAAGTCATATTCGTGAAGCACTTGAGCAGTCCTTGTTGGACGAGTTTTCAGGTAAGCCCATTGTGGGATTTGGTTTTCGTGGTCATATTCTAGGCACGTTATGTATGGACGGAATGGAAGTTCAATACAATCCAGATGCGCCAGCCTATGAGAAAATCCAGACCATATCCATCAATGGGGAGCCTATGGACGAACAATGTGAGTATATCGTTGGGACACTGGACATGTTTACGTTCAATGTGGGGTATCCTCCTCTTGCTCATGGAACCCGTACGCTCTATCATCTTCCGGAATTCATACGCGATTTGCTGGAAACGGAAATAAAACGACCAGGGGCTCTGGACGACAGCCTGCGAGCCCGCTGGCATCAAAGCTAAATTTAAAGTACTTGCCTTCTGCTGAAGCGGCGGCTAGTGGTAATTACATCTACGGAGCGGGAGAGGATAGGCTGTGCGTTTAGTACATATAAACTTATTGCAGCCTGGCATGAAGCTGGGGAAACGTATTTATAGTGAAGAAGGCCTTGTATTACTTAGTGAAGATGTAGAGCTAACCAGTCGATTGATTGGACGCCTTAAGGATCTCGGAGTCGGTTATATGTATATTAAAGATGCTGCGACAGAGGACATCATCGTTCCTGAAATGTTGCAGGAAGAGACCCGAAGGAAAGCACTAGTCGAGATCAAACAGCAATTTCAGAGCATGTCGGGAATGAAAACGAAGAATCGGATTCCTCATTTCGGTAAAGCGCTTAGTGGTGTGATGAATACCATTCTGGAGGACATCGGCAGCCAAAAGGAAGCCATGATTATGCTGATGGACATGAACTCCAGTGATTTTGACCTGTATAATCATTCGCTGAATGTATGTGTGTATACACTGGTTCTTGGTGTCGCTTCGGGTTACACACGCCAGCAATTAATGGAGATTGGTCTGGGTGCCTTATTGCATGATATTGGCAAGACACAGATTGCACCAGAAATTCTGCATAAGCCTTCCAGATTAAGTGACGAGGAATTTAAAATCATTCAGCAGCACACTACATATGGACATCGTATTCTCAAAGACGAACCAGGTATACCGCTTCTATCTGCACATTGTGCATTGCAGCACCATGAGCGAATTGATGGCAGCGGATATCCCTTTGGGCTGAAGGATAAAGAGATTCATGAGTATGCCAAGTGGATTGCTCTTGCTGATTCGTATGATGCCATGACAACGAATCGAGTCTACAAGCAAGCCTTGCTGCCACATCAGGCCGTAGAGGTGCTGTATACGGGCTCAGGAACGCTTTATGAACAACGAATGCTGGAGAGATTCAGGGATTGTGTAGCGATCTACCCCGTGGGTCTATCGGTCACGCTCAGTACGGGAGAGGTTGGGGTGGTCGCAGCGATTCATCCACGTGTTCCTCAACGTCCACTTATCCGGGTGCTCAAGGATGCCGACGGCCAGGCCTTATCTTCGCCCTACGAAATTAACCTGTCTACAGCACTGTCTGTGATGATCACAGGTGTAGAGGGTGTGGAGGATACACCTTCATCTGCCCAAAGTGAACGGTTGGAAAGCTGAACAAGCTTAGAAATGATTAGCGCTCATGTCGTAATATCGGGGCCGTTTCGTGATTCGGCCCGGAGTTACCTGAGTGTTTTTTGTCATGTAATGGACAGGGTCTACGTATGCCGGAGCATTCAAAATTGTGCTATGATAAAAGATAACTCCAAAAAGAGAAACACAAGGTATGATGTAAATAAAACTTTTTAGGTTAATAAAAGGAATAAGGTGAAGAACAATGACCATGCTAAACTCAGGATCGGTACAACCGATGCCTTTATCGCCAACGAATGATCCGTGGGATCCGATTGGCTCTCTGCGTACATATGGACGCCATGTGTTGACCAGTGTAGAAATGACTGTGACACATCTGTGCAACATGCGGTGTGAGCACTGTGCCGTAGGAGATATGCTTACGATGCGTGAAGCGCCGGCTCTTCCATTACCGCTGATGCTAAAACGATTGGATGAAGTGGAGCATCTGCAGACGATTAGTCTGACGGGTGGCGAGCCAAGCTTTAGCCAGAAAACAGTGGATGAGATGATCATCCCGCTGCTCAAATATGCCAAGGAACGTGGAATTCGTTCCCAGATCAATTCGAATTTAACGCTGGATATCAGCCGATATGAGCAACTTTTGCCGTATCTGGACGTTATGCATATCTCATTCAACTACCTGAATGCTGACGATTTCCATCAAGTCGGATTTGCGAATAGTGGCAGACCTGTGAAACGTGAAGTCGCGGTGAAGATGTATGAGAAAATGATTGAAAATTCCCGCAAATTAAGTGAAGCAGGCATGTTTATCTCTGCCGAGTCCATGATTAACTTCCGTACACACGACAAGCTGGATGGTATTCATCAATTGATTCGTGAGATGGGCTGTGTTCGTCACGAAGTGCATCCAATGTATAATTCGAATTTTGCTTCGTCGTTGCCCGTGTTATCACTGGACCATATGAGAGCAGCGATTCATCGTTTGCTTGATGCACGTGACAAAGATATGTGGATGCTCTTCGGTACTCTGCCATTCTTCGCGTGCAGTGCAGCAGAGCAGGATCGGGAACTGATCAACCGTTTATACAGCGAACCAAATGTGACGGTACGTAATGATCCGGACGGACGCAACCGCGTTAACGTCAACATGTTCACGGGTAATGTGTATGTGACCGATTTTGCCGATATCCCGGAATTTGGTAATATTCGTGATCGTAAACTGGATGATGTGTTCCATGAATGGTCAGCTGAACATCCGTTGAATCAAACGGTCAATTGCCATTGCGATATTGCATCCTGTTGCGGACCAAACCTGCTAGTGGCAGATATGTATTACAAAGGTGTGGATTTCAAATCGAGAAAGGCAATCACACGTTGATATTCCAGGTGTATTCCTGAAATAGATAGAAAAGGGGAGTTTCAACTTGGATATTCATACCGAATTTCATCTTGGGCAGCTGGTATTTAATCTGGTCTGTGTCTTTTTGCTCGTATTTTTGAATGGCGTATTTGTCGCAGCGGAATTTTCCCTTGTGAAAGTAAGGCAGACACGCTTAACTCAATTGCAGAGTGAAGGAAATCGTATGGCTGGTTATGCACTGAAGGTGAATAGTAAACTGGATTCCTATCTATCGGCAACTCAGTTCGGGATTACGCTGACATCGCTTGGACTCGGGTGGCTGGGAGAACCGGCCATCTCCGAATTGCTCGTTGAGCCACTCATGTTTAAACTTGGTGTAGGAGATACAGGGCTTATTTCGACCGTGTCGGTCATTATCGGTTTTTGTATCATTACGTTTCTGCATATTGTGCTGGGTGAGCTTGCACCTAAATCGTTGGCAATTCAAAAAACAGACGGAGTGGCATTGTTTTTATCTGCGCCCTTGCTGTTGTTCTACAAAATCTTCTTCCCGTTCATCTGGGTACTGAATGTATCGGCCAATGCATTACTGCGTCTAGCGGGTATCGAACCTGCCAGTGAAGGCGAAGCTCACTCGGAAGATGAACTTCGTATTCTGATGAAGCAGAGTGCCAAAAGTGGTGTCATCGATAAAGATGAGATCAAACTGATGGACAACATCTTTGATTTCTCCGATATGCTGGCACGTGAAGTGATGCTGCCACGTACAGACATGGATTGTTTGTACACGCATATGTCTTTGGAAGAGAACTTGGAGATCATTAATGCAACCAAACATTCCCGATATCCCGTAGCAGTAGAAGACAAGGATGAGATCATTGGATTTATACACATCACCGATCTGTTGCTGGCTAAACCGGAGCAACAACATGATCTGGCTTCACTTGTCCGTCCAATCTTAAACGTTCCTGAATCCATGGAAATCAGCCATGTGCTGCGTCTCATGCAGAAGAAACATTCACAGATGACGCTGGTTGTGGATGAATATGGTGGTACAGCTGGATTGTTGACTGCGGAAGAAATTCTGGAAGAGATCGTTGGAGACTTGTATGACGAGTTTGAGGATGAGCGTCCGCATATGGAACGGAGTGGAGATTCATTTTCCATTGATGGTCGTTCGCTTATTGAAGAAGTTCATAAGTGGACCGGAGCCATCATTGAGGATGAAGAAGTGGATACCATCGGCGGATGGTTGTTTAAAGAGCTCGGGGGCAATCCATCCAAGGGGAAAACGCAGGAGCTGAATGGGTACGTTTTTGAAGTGGAAGAATCGACTCGCTTGCGAATTACCCGTGTTCGAGTGTACAAGCAATCTGTCCCTCAAGACATGAATTCGGAAGAAAATCCAGCAGAATAGAACTCGTTGCAGGAGTAAGATAAGACGAGGAAAAGTATGAAATGACGCAGATTACGAAGATCTGCCAGGATATAAGACCTTTGGAAGTTACCTGAAAGGGGAACGACCGAAGGTCTTTTTTTATTTTAAAGAAGAATTTGGAGAAATTCTGCACATAGTTGAAACGAATTTCGGATTAACTTTGGGGACAGCGTCATATGGTTATAGAGACGGGAAACTGGAAGGACCTCAGTAATATTCAGTTGCACCAACGATGTATTATAGGAGGCGTTGTTCTGTGAAAGATCCGCAACTTCGTGCTTACGCCCCTTTTGTGGGGCCGTTTGATCCTTGTCCGCCGGTAGCGATTCGGACGTATCTGGTACCTCCGCAGTTATTTATTCCATTTCAGCCCATGGGCTGGCCACAGTACAGTCCGGCAGAAGCATTAAGAGTGGGGACGTTATGGCCTGCATTATACAGCCCTTATACACCAGCCAGATCGAAGGGAAGGAAGGTGGATGTGGATGGAACCTGAAGGAGCAAAAGCGTGCGATACCCAATACTATGAACTGCTGGAGGAGCTTCAGGCTCTGGATTTTGTATTAGTGGAGCTGAATCTGTACCTGGACACCCATCCTGGGGATTATCAAAGCATAGAGCAATATAACAAATTCACGCAAGAACGTACGCGGGTGGCGCAGGAGTTTCAACAATTGTATGGACCACTTATGAACTTTGGTCATGCTTTCTCCAAGTATCCGTGGGAATGGTCTCAGACGCCCTGGCCATGGCAAGTGTGACACATCAGCCTCAGGCTTCCTTGCAGGACTTTAAGGACAGGAAGCCCGAGGGTTAGAAGAAGGGCTGTATTTTAATAACGTAGAGGGAGGCGTCTTACATGTGGGTGTATGAGAAAAAACTGCAATATCCCGTAAGGGTTAGTAAATGTGATCCTCGTATGGCGAAATTGCTGATGGAACAATATGGCGGTGCCGATGGGGAGTTGGCCGCTGCCCTTCGATATCTGAATCAGCGTTATACGATTCCAGACAAGATTATCGGTCTGCTGACGGATATTGCTACAGAGGAATTTTCTCATCTGGAGATGATTGCGACCATGATCTACAAGTTGACCAAGGACGCGTCGGTGGATCAACTGGAAGAAGCGGGACTTGGGCCGAACTATGCTCAACGCGATTCTGCCTTGTTTTATACCAATTCCTCCGGTGTTCCCTTTACAGCTGCCTACATTGCTGCAAAGGGTGATCCAATTGCGGACCTGTACGAGGACATTGCAGCAGAAGAGAAAGCCCGGGCTACATATCAATGGTTGATCGACCTGACCGATGACGTGGATCTGCAGGATAGTCTGAAGTTTCTAAGGGAACGCGAGATTGTGCATTCCTTGCGTTTTCGGGAGGCTGTAGAGATCCTGAAAGACGATCGGGAGACAAAGAAGATTTTCTGAACGTTTGGTATAAAGCAAAAAGCAGTCCAATATGGCTGCTTTTTGCTTTGAAAAGATAGTATTATTAAATAATTAATTTTAAAGTAAAATGGTGTTGGTTAGTTATCATACTGTGGATGGAACTGCTACTTTTCACTTTAGAGCTTCTCTTTCAGATTAACGGATACTAAAGTTGAATGCTGACGGTTTCTTCACCAGGGCTTATATAATTAACACTTACTTTATTGGAAGGCACAGAGTGATATCCTCCGGTTTGTCCACTGCCCCAACTGTTATATATAAGATTGCTTCCTGAATAATAGCCTACAGTGATATCATGCCAGCGAACATTTTTAATGGTTGAACCTGTGTTCATGTTCTCGGGTTTTTGACCAATGGTGGTCATTCGTTTTACTCTCATCCCTATACCGCTTTTATCCCAGCCGCTTACTCCGCTTCTTACAATCGTCGTTGTTAGTTGTTCGCCAGTTGTCGTGATTCCTGATACAGCCAACGTACATTCATTGGGATTCGTCACATAAAATTTCATATAAATATCCTGACCTGATCGATAGCGCGTATTGCTAGGTACCATGGCTCCGTTGGCCAACGTCGTAGGTGACCAGTTATCAAACGCTGTGCTGTATTGCAAACCTGCATCTATCCCATTTCCGTTAGATCCCCAGCCTCCCAGGTATACATAAGGAACATCCGTCGAAACATTACCTTTTACGTATGGGGCACCTGGAATGGTTACATAAGTACTTAACCAGTTATATCCATTATTTGAGAAAACTCTTCGATAAGGACCGGAACCTCCGCTTGGATTAGGCACTTCGGCAGTGGGCGAAATTTGTGTATCATCTTTAACGGCAGATGCTGAAAAATCATTCGTGGATATTCCAGGACCGATAAGTTCTTTTCCGGATGCACTTTGATAGATGTTGTTCTCAACCAGATCATATACTTCTGTCGTCTCTTTGAGTTCCGTCTTGTTAGAGTAAATGGCACCGTCTTCTGCGACATAGATGACATTTCCTCGATCTTCTTCGTCAAGCCGGGCCATCACGTCAGCAATTACTTCTCGCTCATTTCCCGTGATTGATGAATCGATGTTGACTTCGATCCTTTTTTTTAGTTCATTGTTCATGGTGATCGTGTCCATATTACCATCTGCGAATACAAGATTTAATGGAGTTAATAACAAAGCTAAGGATAATAAAGAAGTTAGCGATTTTCTTATCTTCAATCTAAAAACTCCCTCTCTTAAATGGAATGTGTGTTGAATAATTACCAATGCAATTTCTAACTCCGTTTAATGCAACAGCAACTCATGATAATAGATAGCATTTGAACATAAACATCTCCTTTTATGGGTTTTAATTACTTCTAAATCATAGTTTTTGTGTAATAATATGTAAGTGACTATTTTCACAATAAAAGGTAATAAATTTTCAATGAACGTTATAGGTGGAAAATGAAGAAACAAAAAACCATCTCCAGTAGTGGTACCAGAGATGGTTTTATTGGATTTTGAAGTGTATACCTAATATTCAACCACCATGGCAACATTTTGCCATCCGGCTCCAACGGTCCAGAACAACACTTTGTCACCACGCTGAATCTGACCGGTTGTAACCGCTCGATGTAATGCGATGAACGGACTGCTGGTTGAGGTATACCCGAACTCATCTCCGATATAGACGGCAATATCATCACCAATGCCGACGTTCGCGGATACAGCCCGAATGTTACTAATGGATAGCTGGGAGAAGCAGGCGGCTCTGATCTCGTCTGGTCCAATCTCGTTACGTATCAGCAAGGTACGAATGGACTCTGAAGCAGCATCCACACAGATGGAATCATCAAATGGGATGAATTTCACATGAAAGGCACCCGCATCTACACCCGTTTTGCCCAGCTTTGCCAAGCCTTGTGCAGGAAAAAGAGAATTACCATACACGCAGGTATCCGTCTGATAGATTGAATCAATGAAACCGACAGCATGTTCATCCCGCTCTACAATAACCGCCGCTGCTGCATCACCGAAATTGGCGAAGTATACGGGATCATCGGGACTGGCGTGAGGAGCCACGTAATCAGAGCCGATGATTAATGCGCGGCGAATTCGAGGATTGCCCAGCATCTGCCGGCTAACTTGTTCGAAAGCAGCAGTCATACCCGCGCAGTTGGCGTTGCTGTCAATACAGATCGTGTGAGAAGCTCCGTTAATCAGGCGATGGATCATAAGGGAATTCGTAGGAAAGATGTATTCTGGCGTTTGGCTTGCATAAGCAATCAGATCAATATCTGCACCGGTGAGTCCGGTTTTCTCCAGTAGGTTACTGGCTGCCTCATAGGCCATGCTTAGTGAATTTTCGTCATCGTTGTCAATTTTATAACGTGTATCACGACCAAGTGCCTGTAACAATCCACGAATATCTACACCTCTTGCATCAAAATGTTCAATATAAAAATCATTGTGCACCTTGGTTGCTGGATGATAGATATCGATATCTACAATACGAATTCCGGCCATCTTCATTCTCCTCTTGAGCGGAAGGGTGAATTCACAGCTTGTCCGCCTGGTTTATTAAGTGGTAACGGTAGATATGATTTCGAGATTGTCCAGACCGACTGATCGGCCGAGCCGGGACAATTGCATTTTTAGAATCGCGTTGTTCTCGAGGGTCAACACGACTTTTTTATATTCATCTTTTTTGAACAATTGAAGGCAGCCTTCCAGAAGAGGAACAATCTCCGGAGCAGTAACATTCAACTTTTTGCAATCGATGTTCAGGTCATACTCCTTGGTGTTAATAGAAGCGATCGTATCCTGATAGGCCGAGATGGAACGCAAACCGTCTTCTTGAGAGAAAGAACCCTCCAGTTCAATGTTTAACACCTTGTTTGGAACGTCAGTCTTCAGAATGAAATTTCCCATGTTTGATCTCTCTCCTTTAAATGAGTTAAGGCTATCCTGTTAGTGGATACACAGCCCCATAGGGCCTCTGCTGAAAGCTTCTAAGATGAGAGCTGGTTCGAAGGATAATTTAACCATATTATAAAGGTAGGAATGTAAAAAGATCAATAAAAAAGTCGAATCATGTATAAAAATGTAGAAAAGTGAATTACTGTATTTCGTCCAAGGTGGCAAGCAAAATATTAAATGCACTTATAATGCGTGGAGCACCCACACATGGCGCCAGATGTAGCAATATTCCCTTGAGCTGATCTACAGTTACCCCGACACTCAGAGCCATCGTGTAATGTACGCCCAATTGTTCATACTGTCCTTGGGTGATCAACGAAGAGATGATAGCAACTTCCTTCCATTGATCCGTAATCGTGGTGCGCTGAAAGATATCCCCGTACGCCGTCCCCATAATAAATTCCGACAATTCGGGAAAATGTTCTTTGATGGGTGCGAGAGCTCTTGCGCCGTACTCACCAGATAGTTTCGCGAAACGGTCTAGTCCCTGAGCTACATGTTCACTCATGATATGCTCCTCCTAATTCAAATTTACGGTGCGGTGAGCTGTGGGTGGAATTTCATCTCGATCGGTCAGAAGCTCAATAACAGTTACCTGATTCAACGTCTGGGCTGTGTTCAACGCAGATGAGAATTCAGCAAGAGTCTCTGCTCGAAACGCAACCGCACCGAGAGATTCGGCGAATTTGGCAGCATCCATAGGAACTTCATATAATGTGCCATCAATTCTGCCTGTTGTTTTTTCCATTCCTTTGAGTGCCATGTCCAGTTGTTTGTTGTTAACGACAATGAAAATGACGTTCAGATTGTTGCATACCGCAGTATTGATCTCCGTCCCCAGCATCATGAAACATCCATCCCCGGTGATACATACAACGGTCTCTTCAGGTGAGGCGGCCTTTGTTCCTATCGCCATACCAATGGCGTTCCCCATGCAGGCAAAGTAAGCGTCAAACACAAAGCTGCCTGGTTTCTTGACTTTATATCGCTGAACCGCATGAAATCCATGGCTGCCATCATCAACAAACAGCTTATGATCGTACGGAAGCAGATCGCTCATTCCGTCTAGTACAGAAGCCAGAGACAGTTGGGGGAGATCTGGTAAAGGGACAGTGTAATCCATCGGTGCCGTGGTTCTCACAGGAGTAGGGAGGTCTTCTAATGTGCCCAGCAAATATTGCAGGTTGTCCTTCAAATCACCGGTGATATGTAAGGTTTGAGCGCTCAGAATCTTGCCTACAAATGTAGGATCAGCGTCAAATTGAATGAGGTGTGCCGGGTGATGTTCAGGCTTCAGATTGCAGAGGGTCATGTCACTTAGACGTGAACCGAGTACGATATAAAGGTCACTTTGGTTCAACATGTCGTCTGCATGCGGGAAACCTCCAACACCACAAGGTCCATGGTACAAGGGATGGTCCCACGCAATCGCTCCTTTTCCACCAGGAGTAGTAATGACGGGAATGTTGAACGATTCGGCCAATTGAAGCAATTCATCATGGGCTCTGGCGCGACTTACACCTTTACCAGCAATAATTAAAGGGCGATTGGATTGTTGAATGAGAGGAAAAATGCGATTCAGATTAGATACGCTAAGCAGAGGTTCCGGTTCGGGAATGACAATCCGGCATTGGGATAACAATTCGGTCTGTACGTCAAAAGGAATACAGAGGTGAACAGGGCCTTTATTAGGGCCGAGTGCAATGGAAAGGGCATGATTCAGCAGTGTGCCGAAGTGATCTCCACGCTCAACCAGTTTGCTGAATAGCGTAGCAGGCCTGAACATTTCGGCCAGATCAGCCAGATAAGAAGAAGAATCCTGACACTGGGGGAGCCCCAGTTCCTGAATGGATTGATGACCCGTAATAAACAGTACAGGCAGATTGTTGGCCTTTGCATGGGCTGCTGCAGTAAGCAGATTGGTTCCGCCCGGACCGGATGTGGCAAAGGCAACGCCGAGCTTACCTGTCTGTAATGCATAACCGGATGCGGCAAAACCTGAGCTGGATTCATGACGGCCTGGAATGAACTCTAATCCGTAATCCACCATTTTCAGTACAGCAGGACAGATGGATTTACCAATAATACCAAAGACATGAGTAACGCCTAGATTACGCAGAGTTTCTGCCAAATAGTCCGCAACTGTTCTCATGCGGGACACCTCGCTTCATGAAATAGGTTATTAGAACCATGCGCATATTCCATTTATTGAATGCAAGTTACAGTCTAAGGTTGTAAGAGGAAATATTCATTGTTATTAGGAAGAGTATCTTTTTTTGTGGTTTTTTGTCAACCTGTTTTTGTGAGTCTAAATTCCTGATTCTTAAGTTGGTAACGCTTTAAGTATTGCTGGATAAAGTAAAAATAATTGGTTATATATCCCTGCAACAAATTACCCAATCACAACGAAGTTACAAATAATGTAAAAAAATGACTGTAAATGATGAATTTCAGCCTCTAATAGCGACTTGAAAGCTAGAGGTTTATTTTTTTCGTATCAATGCATCGCATTCGCAATTCTTTGCTTTCTGCTATACTGGAAAGGAATTGGGAGGGGATGGAATGACAGTCATCAAGATGGCTCTGATTGGGCTGGGTAAAATGGGACTACATATGGTTCATCTAATCGAGAATACCAAGATGGACACGGAGATTGAGATTGTAGCGGTGTGTGATGCGAATGAGGACGGTTTGGCGTCTTTTGCAGCTTCTCATCGGGGAGTTAGGACATATACGGATTACAAGCAATTGATGAATGAACATCAGATTGATCTGCTGTATATTGCAGTTCCTCCGAAATTTCATTATCCGGTTGTCATGGAAGCGCTGGAGCGCAAAATTCATGTATTCTGTGAGAAACCACTTGCCAATAGTGTAGAAGAAGCCAAAAAGATGCTGGATGCAGCAGAGCAGGCGGGCGTTGTTCATGCCATCCATTTTTCGATGCCGCATGAACCTTCCGTGCTGAAGTTGCAAGAGATGATTGAGCAGGGTACAGTGGGGACTATTCGCAAAATAGATCTCATTTTGCAATTCCCGCAGTGGCCACGATCATGGCAACAGAATGCATGGATTACGAGCAGGGAACAGGGTGGATTTATTCTTGAAGTGGGGATTCACTGGATTCATATGATTCAAAAGGTGTTTGGTGCTATCCGGGTTGTTAGCACTCAGGTTCAATATCCTGAGAATGGTGACTGTGAACTAGAAGTACAGGCTGCAATGGAACTGGAAGACGGAACCCGAATTCAGCTGAACGGCATCTCTCAATTTGCCGGGGAAGAACGTGTATCCATGGTGGTGTACGGTGCGAAGGGCACGATTGCCTTGGAAAATTGGGAAGAATTGAAGACGGGCCTGGTGGGACAGCCACTTTCTCCAGTGGAAGTGCTTGAATCCGCCAGTGAATTGCCGGTTCTTAAACATGTCATTGCCCGTATACAGGGCAAACCAGCTAAGATATATGATTTTAACGATGGGTATCAGGCACAATTGATACTTGAAGCGCTACGGAACACGGAACAATCGAGATAAGAAAAGGAGTGCTTAGGTTTTTTCATATGAGTTGCCCGGTGCACCTTTTCCTGATCCAGCTATCCTTAACACAAAGAAGCATCACAGTGGCCCAGGTGTGCCTGTCTGCGATGCTTTTTTCCTTTGATATATGCTCATGATACAGCTATTTAGATACTCGATCAGTATGTTGATTCAGTTCAAGCCAGCTTGAATTGCTTAACCAGCTGATCAAGTGCATCGGACATTTCATTCAACTGCTTGGACGTGTCAGACATTTCCTGCAGAGAAGCAAGTTGTTCCTCCGTCATCGCAGATACTTCTTCCGTGGCTGATGCAGTGTCTTCCACAACAGCCGATACTTCATTAATGGACTTCATCACAGCCTCACTACCGGAAGTTAACTCCTCGACAACAGCAGATACCTCTAGAACTTCACCACTGAGGTTATGAATATGCTGAGTAATGGTTGAAAAAGCATTACCTGCATCCTCAATGGTCCGCAATCCTTCATTCACATGTAGAGTGCTCTCATCAACCACTTGCACCGTACTTTGAACACCTGCTACCACGGTTTCCAATATACTTGTAATCTCTTTGGCTGATGTTGCACTTTGGTCTGCAAGATTACGGATTTCCGCGGCAACGACAGCGAAGCCACGTCCATTATCCCCAGCGCGGGCAGCTTCGATTCCGGCGTTAAGTGCAAGCAGATTGGTTTGTCTCGCAATACCCGACATTGAATCTGCAATGTTGATCACTTGATCAGACATCTTCGAAATTTCATTAATGGCTTCCTGTACAGAGAGGAAGGATTGCTCAATGGAACTCATTTTACCTACAGCATTATCAATGCGCTGTTGCCCATCCACAGCAATGGATTCGGTACGAACTGCACGGCCTGCCACATCACTTGCCGAGGAGGCGACACGATTAAGCCCGTTGAGGGATTGCTGCATCGCAGCTACCATGGTTTGCGTAAGAGCAACCTGTTCATCAGCGCCTTCAGCGACACGTTCCATGGCAGTGGCAACTTCTTTTCCTGCAAGATGGCTATCGGCCACCCCTTTATCCAATCGATCCGAAGCTGTGCTCAGAATCATGGCATTGCTCTGAACGTCCAGCATCATTTGCTGCAAACCAGTGAGCATTGTATTGGCCGCCTCCGCGAGTTCACGAGTTTCGTCTTTCATTGGCGTAGCGATTCTCAGTGTCAGGTCGCCATTGGAAGAACCGATGTCATTTAATGCCTGCTTTACGGTACGAATGTTTCTAACAATGGCACGTGACAGGACCAAAGCAGTGATGAACGAGATAATGGCCACAACGATAAGTGCCCCATACAGTTCCAAGTTCAGTATTGTGTTTTTTTGCTTCAGTGCTTTTGCACGGTTATCGGTTAACGTATGCTCGTTGGTTCGAAACGTATCGAGAGCAGTCCGAATCTGGTCCATGTCTCTTTTACCTGGATCATCTGCGAAAAAATCTCGAATGGCCTGTGTATTATTGGCTTGGCGAAGGGCGACCATAGGTTCACCAGCGACCTGGACCCAGTTCTCCATATTAGTATGTATGTCTTCCAAAAGTGCAAGTTGAGCCGGATTATCCGAAATTAAAGAAGCAAGTTCATCTCTGAGTGTAATAAGTTGCTCTTTTCCTTGGGTGTAGGGATCGAGATAGTTGTCCTGACCCGTGATGATGTATCCGCGTTGACCTGTTTCCATATCTACCATGTTTCTTTCGAGTTCATAGGTGAGGGCATGTACCCTCATATCGTGATCGACCAGAAAATCCAGTTCCCGTTGGAGCTGACTTGTTCTGTTCTGAATCAGCAGGATGCAACCAGCCAGTACAGCCAGTACGAGTAAATATCCTAATCCGATCTTATAAAAAATCTTAAAGGTCTTTCGCTTTTTCATGTTTGTTATTCCTCTCTATGGGGTATATGTAGTTGTCGAAAAAACCGGAAATGTGATAATTGTAGGTCTTTAGATTAGGTGTCTAAAGAACTATTTTTTAGTATTATACGTAAAGAAACTTCTTTTGTATATAGTTTGTTTAACTATAATATAACGTTTGGTTAATGCTGTATAAGGTTGGGGTTGATGATGTTTTACAATCGTTGGTTTACACGTTCAAACGTTATGTTTATCATGGGAAGGGAACGATTCCAATTACATATACAATATCCCAATCCGAAAGGAACATTGGACATGAATAAAGAGAAGGTATTGCTCAAACCGGAAGCGATGATTTTTGACATGGATGGTACGCTGTTCCAGACAGAGACCCTGTTGTTGCCAGCTTACCAGCAACTATTTGATACATTGCGTGCCGAAGGGCACTTTGAAGGAGAAACTCCACCCGAGGAACGGATGCTGGGAAGTTTGGGCATGTTGCTCGAAGATATATGGAAAGTGGTTATGCCTGAGGCGTCGGAAGCGGCACATCGCCGTGCAGACGAACTGTTGCTTCAACTGGAGATTGAGGGGCTTGATCAAGGAAGTTCTCAATTGTATCCTGGGGTGAAAGAAACACTGCAATCATTAAAACAACAAGGAGTGCGTCTTTTTGTCGCAAGTAACGGGCTGGAGGACTATGTGAAGGGTGTGGCGTTTGCACACGAGATTATGCCTTTCTTTGAAGGGGTATACAGTGCAGGCCAGTACAAGACTCCTTCCAAGATTAATCTGGTGCAGATCCTGCTTGAGAAACATCGTATTCAGGACGCATGGATGGTAGGGGATCGCTCTTCTGATGTGGAAGCGGGTAAAATGAACGGTCAGGCGGTCATCGGCTGTGCCTATGCCGGGTTTGGTCGTGATGAGGAGCTTGCAGGCTCAGATGTGCTCATCTCTGATTTTACAGAACTGCTGCGTCTGTATGATGAAGCAGAGTAGCCTCTACGCCGTATACGTATCCTGAGATTTAAGATTACGAACCACATGATATGAACCTGTAGACTCAACGGAAATTCGTTGAATACAGGTTTTTTTGTATGATCATGCAGTCACATTCTCCCCTGTAGAAAGTTGATTTCCCTATCCCGCTTTCCTCCATATTCCCTCTATACTTCATTCAAAAGCTATAGGGGGTCCGATTCTGGTGAAACCATCCAAAATACATGCCTATATGTTCATCTTTCCAAGTCTTTTTTTAACTGTTGTATTCGGGATCTATCCGCTGTTATGGGCGCTGCGTTACATGTTCTATGATTATCAAGGCATCGGGACGCCTGTCTTCATCGGACTTGATAATTTTGGACGAATTTTGCGTGACGGCCAATTCTGGGATTCAGTAGGCAACACGGGTGTGTATGCCCTGGGCAAACTCGTCGTTACGATTCCACTGTCGTTAACTTTGGCGATTATTCTGAATCGCAAATGGAGAGGGCGATCCCTCTTTAGGGCGATCTATTATCTTCCCACTATTTTTAGCGCTTCGGTCATGGCGATTGTATTTTTTATTATTTTCAACTCTTATAACGGAATATTGAATCAATTGTTGCTTAAGTATCATGTGATCTCCGAATCCATTAGCTGGCTGGGGGCTGAACATGCCATGTTAACAACCATCATCATCGCCATCTGGGGGGCTGTGGGCAACTATATGTTGTTGTTCATTGCGGGTCTTCAGAGCATTCCTGAAGAGCTATATGAGGCGGCATCGCTGGATGGAGCGAGTGAGTTTCAGAAACTGCGAAATGTAACGATTCCGTTGCTGGGTCCTGTCTTGCAGATGATCATCATGCTGGCAATTACCACGGCGCTGAAAGGTTACGAGAGTATTATGGTGCTGACCGAAGGGGGGCCGTATGGCAAAACAGAGGTGATGTATCTGTATTTGTTCAAACTGTTGTTTCCCGTGTCGGCTGACACACAATCACTCCAGCAGCTCGGTTATGGCAGTGCAGTTGGTTTCACAACGGCTCTCATCGTAGGGGCTGTGACGCTCATTTATTTCCGTATATCCAAAAAGCTCAATGATGTCTATTAAACTGAAAACAAACTTTTTGAACACGTATAAAATGAATCAGGAGGAAACGATGATGACTCAAAACGTACTTGCGCCCTCAGGGTCTCCCCAACTCATTCGCTGGACCAAACGAACGGTACTTTGGTTGTTTTTGATCGCAATCGCTCTGCTGTCGCTGTTCCCCATCATACTTGTATTGCTCGGTTCCTTCAAAACAAACCAGGAATTGACCGGAGGAGCTACCATCTGGCCGAAGATTTGGCAGTTCTCCAACTATGCTCAGGCTTGGAAAAGCGCCAATTTTTCGGGTTTTACGATGAACAGCGTGTTTGTTAGCATCAGTACAACAGTTGGCACACTGCTGGTAGCTTCGATGTCTGCCTACGCTGTGGATCGAGTGAATTTCAAAGGGAAAAAGGGGTACACCCTGCTCATGGCATCTACTCTGTTTATTTCCATAGGCGCGGTTGTGCTGCGTCCGCAATTTGACCTCATGGTCAAGCTGGGGCTGAATACCACGTTGTGGGGCGTTATTATTATACTGATCAGCGCACACGCTGCCACATACTTTATTCTGATTGGTTTCTTCAAGAGCATTCCGCGCGAACTGGATGAAGCGGCGATGATTGATGGCTGTAATTTCTTCACCATATACTGGCGAATTATTCTTCCACTCCTGCGCCCCGGACTCGCCGTTGCAGGTCTGGGTGTATTTCAGAGTTCATGGAATGAATATATTCTTCCTTTTGTGTTCACTATGAGCAATCCGGACTTGCAGACTTTGCCGGTTGGGTTGGCTAATCTGCGATATGGCATCGGAGCTGCGGCTGAGGTCCAACTGATGATGGCCGGAGCCTGTCTGTCCATTTTGCCGCTGCTCATCGTTTATATTTTTGCCAACAAATCATTCATGCAGGTGACCTTGGGAGCTGTGAAAGGATAGGCGTGAGCACAATCATGGAAACGGTTTTACGGGTTATTCCACTGTGCTATACTCATTTTAATTCACAGCGGACGGGCCAAGCCGTGTTCAAGGAGCGAGCGCCGATGATATTCAACTTTTATAAAATGTCCCTGAAAAAAAGAATACAGCTGCTGTACATTTTTCTCGTTGTCTTGTGCATCAGTGTGACCGGGATATGCTCTTATCTCTTTGCTGCACGAAGCATTGAGCAGAATGCACTTGAACTGAAACAAAGCATTCTGAACAAATCAGTGCAGGTTATGGATGAACATCTGAGGCACATTGTTGTATCCTCTTTTTCTTTTATGCTCAATGAAACGTTCACCCAGGTCATGAAGGACGTGGGAAAAAATAACACATCTCATTATTATCAGAATCTCTCGCTGCTGCAAACATCGTTTGCTCAATTGAAGCTCGTAGAGCCGCTGATTGATACCGCATATCTGACAACACCCATCGGTGATTTTTTCTCGACCAAAGATTTTCCGAATCACAATAACTCATTCAACAAGGAATACGGACGCTACGTGAAGCTGCAAGGCTGGAATACGATGTGGTTTGGTTCACATCAGAGTCAGTTATTCCAGTCCCAAGGAAATGTGTTATCTCTGTTGCTCAAACCCATTGTGATCGATAATCATACCTATTCGAATGTATACATGGTCGTCAATATGAAGGAAGAGGCGATGCGAGACATTCTGACGCAGGATCTCATGAATAACCAGATTCAACTGTTTTTGTTGCACAAAAACGGAAATGAAGTCATTCGGCCCAGGTCCCGAAATTACGATTTCATTATGGAGCCTGACTTTACCCAACAGTTTAGCCGTGGCGATGCTGGGGATTTTACCTACAGGAACGATCAGGGGGAGGACATGCTTGTTAACTATTCGGCATTGTCGATGAACGAGGATTGGGTCATGGTAAGTGTACAGTCCAAGGCTGACTTGTTGTCCCCCCTCCAAAAGATACGCTGGCTGATTATCCTGATCATGTTGTTTTGCATTTTGCTTGCACTCGGGTTGTCCAGCCTGGTGGCCTCCGCTCTGCTGAAGCCACTTAACAAACTGCGACGCCTGATGGTTGAGGTGGAGTCCAATGACCTGGATGTACGGTTTCGCAGCAAGTATGACGATGAAGTTAGCGCTGTAGGGCATCGTTTCAATCGGATGTTGGATCAGATTCAGATTCTGTTTGAAGAAATACGGACAACGGAGCAAGACAAACGGCGGTTTGAAGTCAAGGCGCTTCAGGCGCAGGTTGATCCTCATTTCCTCTACAATACGCTTAATACGATGTTCTGGAAAAGTGAGAGCGGAGAGAAGAAGGATGTAAGTGAGATGATTGTCTCCTTATCCTTATTATTCCGTCTGGGACTGAATGATGGGAAAGACATCACCAGTGTGGAGCAGGAGATCAAACATGTCGAACAATACATGCAGCTTCAGCAAAAATGTTACGAGGATCTGTTCGTTTATCGGATTGAAGTGGGGGACCCCTCTTGTTACGCTGTTGATATTTTAAAAATATTACTCCAGCCCTTGGTGGAGAATTCCATCCTGCATGGATTCAAGGACAAAGAAGATTTGGGCGTTATCCTGATCCGCATTGATCGTCAGGGTGACACACTACGGCTGGAGGTGGCTGACAATGGATGTGGGATGGATGTAGCCAGCATCTATGCTGAGGATGTTCCTGACGGGGGACGCAAAGGTTATGCCCTATCCAATCTCCAGGGCAGATTAAGCCTGCACTATGGGGATGTGGCCTCAATTGTATTTCATAGCAGTACAGATGTGGGAACAACGGTTGTTATCACGATTCCGATCACCTGAGGAGGGGCAGTATGGGCCAATTGACGATGTGTGTTATGGATGATATCCAGGCAGTTGTAAAGGGCATATCTTCAACTATTCCGTGGGAAGATCATCAGGTTCGGATTGTAGGCACGGCGAGTAATGGAGAGCGCGGTTGGTCCTTGTTGCTGGAGCAGCAACCCGACATCGTGATTAGTGATATCAGGATGCCCAAGTTGAGCGGGCTGGAGCTAATGAAGCGGGCATTGGATGCCGGACTGCGAGCCAGATTTATTTTCATCAGTGGTTATTCGGATTTCCAATATGCACAGGAAGCCATCAAGATGGGTGCATCCGATTATTTACTCAAACCGTTTACCCCTGAAGAAATACTCGGTGCGGTGTTGAAGGTAAGACAGGTGATTAAGGAAGAACAGGCACAGTGCAAACAGTTGGAACAGTTGGAGCAGAAGGTGGAGAGCAGCAACCAGTACGAGCGTCACAGTTATCTCCTGGGCTTGTTGCGTCATGAAATCGGGGGTTTCCTGAATGAAAGTCGCTGGAACGAGCTGCATATTGATCTCGATTCCTCCAATCTTCTCGTCATGGTCATCGAGGTGGATGGTTATACGCGATATGGATACACGATGCATCTGGATGCCGAAATCGTTCCTTTTGCGGTCCAAAATATTGTGGGGGAAACCATAAATCGTTATACCAAGGGCGTTGTTTTGCGGGAAAACCGATACCGGCTTGCAGCCATATTTAACACACCAAGCCAGATCTACGTCTCCGAGCTACTGGAGCAATGCCGCCAAAATGTGGAGCGATTCAGCAAAAAAACAGTCTCGATTGGTGTTGGTACGATTGCCCACAGACCACAGGAAATCTGGACGTCCTACGCACATGCAGATCAGGCGATATCCTATCGTTTTTACAGTGAAGGAAATTGCATCCTCCAGTATGCTGAACTGGAGAATCAGGCATGTGTGGCTCCGATATATCCTCTGGAGAAGGAGAAAGAGCTTTTTTATGCCCTGAAATGTGGTAATGAGAGCACCTGTCACCGCATCATTGATGAAATTCTCGAAGAATGGCAGGTTTCCGAAGGTTTTCCCGAGCCACTCACGATGATTCGTTTGCTGTCTGGACTGGCTTTTGCCATCTACCGTGCCTTTTGTGATGAGATTACAGCAGAGGAACGCTTGCGTCTGGAGGCCGACCTGACAGTGCTTGAGGCGATGCGTTCCTTGACGTTTGAGGGCTGGAGGGGATATATCAAACATTTTAGCAGTATGGGTTGCGAGATTATGGACAAAAAACGACTCACCGATGTCAAACAGGCGATTAGCAAGGCGCAGGAATATATCAGTTTGAATCTTGCAGAAAATCTGACGTTGCATGCCTGTGCCCAATCCGTACATTTAAGTCCGAGTTACTTTGCCAATGCCTTCAAAAAGGAAACGGGAATAACGCCGATTCAATATATTACTAAGATGAGGATGGAAAAGGCAAAAGAGTTGCTGGTTGCAGGTGTACAGGTGCAAGAGATCTGCCAGAGGCTGGGTTATGAGGACAGGCCTTATTTCAGCGGTTTGTTCAAGAAATATTGCGGCATGACGCCAACCTGCTTCCGGCAAATGTATGAGAACTGAAAACAGATACGGATCGTCATTTTTCCCACCATGCAAAGTTAGAATGTCCCTCACCTCCATGAAAGCGTAGCGATTATCATTACGTTAACGGATAACTCAAACAGGTTGTCCAGACAAGCATAAGGGGGCATATCAATGGTTAAAAAGTGGATGGTGACTACGCTAAGTGCATTGCTGGCGCTAAGTTTGGCAGGTTGTTCTGCTGACAGTGGTACTTCGGCAAATAGCGAATCGGGGACCAGCGGGGAGAATGCCGGAGGGAAAACCAAAATCATATATTGGACACCGGACCGCCATGATGCTGATTTTATGAAATCGAAGATCGATGAGTTCAACCAGACGAACAAGGACAACATTGAAGTGGAGATGACCGTGATGGGGGACAACTATCCACAGGCGGTCGATATTGCTTTTGCCAGCAAGCAGGCACCCGATGTGCTACAAGTTAATGATTTTCAGACGTATTATCAGAAGGGGTATCTCGCCCCGATCGATGGATACATGAGTGATGAGATGAAGGCTGTATTTAAAGACAGCTTGATTGAAAATAAAAACACGATTGATGGAAAAATATATTCCCTCCCCAATACAGGGCAGGTCTGGCGGCTTGTGTATAACAAAGATATTTTCAAAAAGGCAGGGATCGAGAGTCCACCAAAAACGTTGGCTGAGATGGTTGCGGATGCCAAAAAAATTACCGAAGTTGGTAAAAGTGAAGGCATCTATGGCTTTGCCAGCCCATTCAAGAGCAGCAGCGGTTTCTGGAGAGCAGCCAATACGATTGCAGGTGCAAGCAATAATGTTGGTATTGATGGTTACAACTACAAGACTGGTCAATTTGATTTTGGGATGTACAAGGATATCGCAATGGCGCTTCGTCAGATGAATCAGGATGGCAGCATGCTGCCAGGGGTTGAAAGTCTGGATATCGATCCACTCAGAGCCCAGTTTGCTCAAGGCAAAATCGGAATGTACATTAACCACTCCGGTGAACCAGGTGTATATAAAGATCAGTTTCCTACAAAAGAAAATTGGGCAGCGGCTCCTGTGCCAACAAATGATGGAACGATTAAGGGCGCTTCACAAGTCATCGGGGGCTCCTACATCGGCATCAATGCAGATTCTGCCAACAAGGAAGCGGCATGGAAGTTTATGGAGTATGTGTACAGCACAGATCTTCAGAGTGAGTATTACGAAAAGGGATACGGAATCTCACTGATTCCTGCTGTACTAAGCTCTGACAAAAAACCAAGCATTCCGGGCATTGAAGGTTTCCTGCCCAAACGATATGATGCCATTTTCCCGGCAAATCCAAGTGTGGTGACCGAGAGTTCACTGGAAGGCAACAAATGGGGTGAGGCTTTTTCAATCTTTGTATTCACGGGTGGCGATCTCGATGCTGTGATCAAGGATCTGGATACAAGGTACAATGCAGCTCTGGAGAAAACCAAAGCGGCAGGGCTGACCAACATAACTGCTGATCCTTCGTTTGATTCTTCCAAGCTTCAGGGTAAATTGTCCACAGAAGACTAATAAACGTTCATAGCGGCCGTGGTTTAACTACTTCGGTCGCTTATTCACAAGGAAAGGGGAAAAGCAATATGATTATTAATCATGCGTCTATTGATGCACATATCGTGAACGAAACGAGTTCCCGCAAGATCTTGGGTATGGGCGGTACATTAATGATGGTGGAGGTTACCTTTGCTAAAGGTGGTATTGGAGAAGTTCACTCCCATGATGCGCACGAGCAGGTCAGCTATATCGTCAAAGGTAGCTTTGAGGTTCAGGTCGGTGAAGAAACTCGCATCTTAAAAGCAGGGGACAGCTTTTATGCCGGTTTTAACGTCCCGCATGGGGTTAAGGCACTGGAGGACTCCGTCATTCTGGATGTGTTTACGCCGTTCCGTCAGGATTTTCTTGAGGCGTCCCAATGAGCGATTTTTACCTTTCGGCAACAGACCTGCAACGGGCTGCCCAATATTATGAAAAACATTTTCCGGAAGAAGCCCGAAATTCGCTCACGATTGCCAATCGTGCCATCCTGAATGAATTTATCGTTCCTTATACCAACGATCTGAATCGCTGGATTCCGATGGGGACACCCGTGGACTGGCTTCACAACCCGACCAATGATCTGGAGTTCACATGGGGCATCAATCGACACTGGCATATGCTCGATCTGGGCAAGGCGTATCTGATGAAGGGCAATCCGCTATATGTAACAGCATTTATTGACCACTTCCGTAGCTGGAGACAGCAAAACCCGGTACCTGTAAATCTGTTTTACGACGAGGCTGTGTTCTTTCAAAAACCCGGTCCGTGGCGCCTGCTGGAGACGGGACTACGTGTGCAGTCCTGGATATCGGCATATAAATATATGGAAGCGAGTTCACTGATAGACGAAGGCTTTCAGGCGGAGTTTCGACAAGGTCTGGACGAGCACGCCGAGTTTTTGACCCGTTACCTCGGCAGCACGGAAATAAATCATGCCATTATGCATATGCAAGGGTTGTTCATGATCGCTACGTTCTACCACCAGCACCCGCGAAGTCCATACTGGCGTCAAGTGGCGATGGAACGTCTTGAGCTGTGTTTGTTGCATCAGTTGGGTGAAGAAGGGATACAGGTTGAACTGACAACACATTACCACAATGCCAGCATCGAAATGTTTGGCACCCCTTATCGATTGGGTGAGATTTCAGGACATCCTTTCTCGGCATGGTATGCCCGCTGTCTACGCCAAATGGCCGCATTTACTGAGGCGCTGATCCGACCAGATCATCAGTCTACCGGTATTGGTGATTCGGATTGGGTTGGCGATGGACGACAACGACTGACCCTGCTTGGAGCGATCCTGGACGATGATGATTTGATGGCTCGCGGAACGGATAGCTCGGAGTGTCTCTGGTTGCTGGGTGTAGAAAAATATGAGCGATGCCTCAGACTACAGGCTTCTTCTTCTCCGGTGTTGTCGAGCCGAGCCTTTCCGCAGACAGGATATTATGTCATGAGGGACAAGTATCAATATCTTTTTTTTGATGCGGCTGCCATGGGCGGAGCACACGGACATGCGGATGCGCTGAATGTGGAGTGGATGTGGAAGAACCAGCTTTTCTTCACGGACACCGGACGTTATACGTATGAAGAAGGGAAATGGCGTCGGTATTTCAAAAGTACGCGGGCGCACAATACCGTCACGGTGGATGGTCTGGATCAGACACCTTATCTCTCCACACAGCAATGGGGTGAACCGGAGGCTCAGGCCACAACGCTACGTTGGGAGAGCAATGACAGCTATCACTTCATTGATGCTTCACAGGATGGATATACACATTTGCCAGATCCAGTTACACATCGTCGGTGGATGCTGGCAGGGGTGGAGATCCCTATACTATTAATTGTGGATTGGCTGGAGGCAGAAGCAGAGCATACTCTGGAGCAACGTTTTCACCTGCATCCGCAAGCGGATATTGCGTTGAGAATGAATGAAGCTGGAGAAATGACGGCGGATATGAGCTATGAGGCATCTTCCATAACGCTGACGATGCAATGGGTTACGGCAGGCATCGGGAAGGGAGCCTTCGCGTTGACGGAGCAGCCCGGCTGGGTATCTGAGGTGTATGGTTCCAAGTCGGAAACATCGGTCATCCAGGGCAAGACTGATTTCTCGGGTAAAGTGGGTATTCTGACGTTGTGCCTCCCCGCGGATCATACAGACCAGGTTACACGTGTAACCACATGCCAACTGGAACCTGACCTGATGAGATTGGCATTATCTTATGTGCAAGGTGAGGAAAAAGGGTATATTGTGATTGACAACGACACGCTGCAATGGTCGAAAGAACAGAAATAAAAACAGTGAAGCAGGAGCAGATGCTCGCACTTGGCGAACATAGACTCCTGCTTTTTCTTCACTCACTTGGCTTTATTTTTTCTTTTTACTCTGGGTGATTTTTGCGTAACGGGCTTGGGACTGGCTGGCTTTCTGGCCGTTCCGGGAGGTCTGTTGCGATATACCCATAAGGCATACTCCAGCGGCTGAGTGATGGCTTTATAATAGATTTCCCGCTCCCCGATGCGAGCGAATACTTCACGTGCAGGTTTGGGGTTAACTTCAAGCAGGTAGATACGCCCGCTTCTGTCAATCGCCAAATCCAGTGCCAACTCACATAGGTCCCCATACGTATCTTCCAGAAACGAAGCAACATCAATGCCGAATTTCTCTGCAGTTGTGTTAATTTCTGCCCGGAGGTCGTCATCTTCGATCCATTGCTTCATGAGTCGGTCCATCGCTATTGCCTGACCGCCGCCATGCAGATTGGAGGTTACGCTTTTTTCTGCACCCATGCGTCCAGCACATCCAGTAAGCTCCCATTGTCCTTCTCCGTTCTTCTGAACGAGCATGCGATAATCATGCACACGTCCATTCGGAAGCTGAAGTTGAATGCCCTTTTGTACAAGATACTTGTCTTTCATGTTCCAGTGCTGGAGCAACGCGCCAAGTCGTGATAAATGAACTTTACGTGGAGTGATGATACGACGCTTCTGATCCCGCCCTTGAACAAGCACTGTATTAGCCTCGCTACTGCTGCGTTCAATGCGCAGAATACCACGTCCGCCTGTTCCATTAATGGGTTTGAGATAGACCAGAGAAGAAACTTTAAGCATCCGGTTTACATCGGACATATCCTGAAATAGAGCGGTTTCCGGCAGGTGTTCACGAAAGTTGGCTTTTTGCAAAAGGGTCTGGTGGATGGTCCATTTATTGCGCAGTGGCCTGTTCAGAAAGAGCAGATGCCCATATTTCTCACGAAAAGCAAGCAATTGCTGGAACCTTCGGTTACGCTGAATCCGGCAACGATCAAAGATCAGGTCCGGGAATGATCGCCACTCCCTGGACCAGCCTTTTCCTTCATGAAAAACCATGGCTTCAATTTGTTTGCCGCCGGGGTGTACGTCGGCTGGTGTGAATACATAGATATCGAGTCCCCGCTTGCGCCCTTCAAGAATCATTCTGCGATAAACGCTTCGTTCTTCAAGAGCGCGATGTTCATTTAAGTACAACGTCATAATGCCCAGAACAGGTGAGGACACAAACAATCACCTTCTTTTTGCAGTATTCCTGTCTATCATCGTTTGGACTGACGGGCAAGATAAGCGCTGTAGTGAAATATACGTTCCAATGACCGCCGTCTGATCTGTGGTTCATCAAACTTCATGGGCTTTGCATTGGCTTCGAAGAACCAGAGTTCCCCCAGGTCATCAATGCCCAGATCCATGGACATTTCTCCGAGCGTGTAACCTGATCCCCGTTCTACCTGTCTTGCGATCATTAATGAAGTGGATTTCACACGTTTCATCAGGGTTGTTGACATTTCTTCGCCAAAAAGCTCGGTCAGCAGCTTCTCAGGGTCTTCTACGCTCCCGCCGCGCGGCACATGAGTTGTAATGCTACGGGAGCCAGCAAGTCTCGCTCCTACACCGGTTACGCTCCATTGGCCCTTGGTGTTCTTTTGTACAAGAACACGCAAATCGAAGGGGCGTTTACGAGAGGATGCCAGTTCAATGCCTTGTTGCATGATATAGGGCGTATGTCCGGTTTCTTTGCGAATTCGTGCCCATAACTTGGCAAGTGTAGATGCTTTATAGGTCGTGCTTCTACGTGTGGTTTGTATTTTGAGACGATAGGGAAGCCGTTCTTTTTCCTGAAATTTAAGCATCATGATTCCTTTACCAGCTTTGCCGCTCTCGGGCTTAAGGTACAGATAGGGATACGTCCGTAGAACGGCACCCAGAGAAGAAGCACTTCGCATCCGCCGAGTATAAGGGATCAGTTGCTGAGTCGATTTGGATTTCCTGAGCCATTCGAACAGATCCCATTTGTTGAAAAAGAATGGGTTATACAGTTCGATTCCTGATTGCATGCATTCGTCAATTTTACGCTGCACGGAAGGTTTTCCTTCGTCTTCCCGGTTGGGAATACGATTGTACAGAACATGGGGAAGGGGGAAAGGTTGTGAAACCCACTTTCCACTCCCCTTGTTGTACGTATATCCTTTCACGGTGGGGCCACTCACGTTCAGATCCCGTACAGTTACAATGTACACCACGTATCCCATGCTCTCGCCTGTCTGTAAGATATCCTGAAAATTTTGATGATTTCCCCTGAACATACGCTGTTTATCATGCATGGTCAAAACAGCAATGACAGGTTTGAAATCATCATGAAGGGTCATCAAATCTCTTCCTTCTTCCGGAACTTGCTCAAATACAGGCAGTGTTCCAAGATGTGCTCCACCGACGATTTGCCCTCCACCCGGAGTGAAGGGTGACGGAAAATGGAGCGCCCGGGTTTGGCGTTCGCTTCGAACATCCATACATGTTCCTCCTGATCAATGCCCAGATCAAAGCCAATCTCACCAATCAGATGCTGGTGCTGGGTTTCAATCGCCTGGGCCAGTGTAATAGCGACGGATTTGGCATGCTGAAGAACTTCTCCCGCACGATCGCCGAAGTTGCGACTGAGCGCCTGCTCAGGAGTCATTAGGGAGCCGCCATTTTTGATGTGTGTTGTGACGCTGCCACGTCCTGCCTTTTTGGCTCCAATTCCGACAACAACCCATTGATTGTTACCATTTTTGTGCATGTGAAAACGGAAATCAATTGGACATTCATCAATCTCAATTAGGCGTATTCCCTGCTGAACTACATATCCGCGTAGCTGCTTACCATGTCTTCCCTGAAGCATGCGCATCAGACTGTTGAAGGACCCAAAACGCAGGAGTGCATTACCGCCTTTTTTGCGATAACGTGCGAAATATCCACGTTTGGGCGAATAAGTCAGGCGGTAGATCCCGTTCCCCAGACTTCCTGCAGTAGGCTTATAGTAGACGAACTGATGGCGTTCCAACATTTCCTTCATCTGTTCAACGGAAGGATTGGTAATCGATTCAGGGATATACCGTCCTGCTGCCGGCTCGTTCTCCAGCAACGTATAGATATCCGATTTGTTGAAGAAGCTCCAGTTGAAGAACGGAATTTTTCGGCGAACAAATCGTTCCCGCAGCTGGTTGATTGCTGGTGAGAAGTCTGAACGACGGCTTGGTAACCGGTTGTAGACAACATCGGGCAGAGGTACCGTTCTGCGGGTAAAGCTTCCGTTATCATTCAGGAAAAAACCCGATACCGTCTCGTTCTGCCAATTGATATCCCGGGGAGTAAATGCGTAAATGTAGGATTTACGGCTGCCTTCACGGAGTAACTGTTTGATGAAACCAGTACGGGAACCGAATGGATTCGTGCTCGTCGCAGGCCCATCAGAGAGTACGCCGATCAGTGGACCTAACTGGACCTCATCATTTTGCAAATTCCGGAGATAAATACTGCCCCGTTTGGGAACGTTCATCATATTACGGATACCTGAAGCGAGATACAGATGTTTACCTGCTTTTTTGATTGGTTTGATCGTTGCAGGTACCCGGTCACGCCCGAAGCGAAGGTGCACCGTTTTTTTGCCGGACAGGTTGAGGCTCTTCATTAAAGCGTTGGATACATAAACCACTTTATCCGGTTGCTTGGTGAAATGCAGATTGCAAAAGGTCAAACTCATGATTTATCCTCCTATCCTGAAAAGATCCTTGGGCTCCATGGCAAGCGGGCGCTGCGGGCCTCAGCCGCCGTGAATCGGGATGGGTTTCAGGCCAGCTTTGCTGGATGTATTCGGCAATTTCATTGGACGAAAGACGTCCGTGAGAACATGTTGTTGCAACAGATAACGGGCATAGGCAAGCGGCCGGGTATAAGTCAGGGTATGCATGCGTCGGTCGCCCGCTTCTGCAAATGAGGTGCGGCCTGGTTTGGAGTTGACTTCAATTAGCCAGAGTTGGCCCTCTGCATCTGCTCCGAAATCAAGCCCCAATTCGGCTAACCTGCCGAAACGGCTTTCCAGCAGGGTGGGGATAAGAGTAGCAGTCTGCCGGATGCTCTTCAGCAGAGTTTCCGTGCGGTTCGTTCCATATCGCTGGAGCAGATATGCGTGGGCAGGATATGCTTTACCCCCACCGTGAAGATTGGACGTGAGTGAACCTTCGGGTCCTTCCCGTACCATACATCCGGTAAGCGTCCAGCGACCTTGCCCATTCTTTTGCATTAGAGCCCGTATGTCGAATGCTCTTCCATGATGGCTAAGCTCCAGATATGGCTGCACGATCATCTTACGCTCAGCCTGATGTAATGCTAGCCAGGAAGATACAGCCTGGGTATGGTTGAATGTAAGAAAAAAGTTTTCATTGTCCTCGTTACGCCCCTCCACGACCCATGTTGATGGAGTCGCTCCCTGAGACAGGCGAAAGGTATTCTTGCCATGAGTCCCGGATACCGGTTTGAAGAACAGTCCTTTGGGCCAACGGTCCAGCCATGTTTCCCAAGGAATATGCGATCCGATCCGGGTTGTGGGAGCAAGTTGTGACCTCAATTCAGGATTTCGGGACAACACACGATGTACCTCCCATTTTCCTGGAAGGGAAGCAGACCAATAACGGTGTTGATCTGTGCCGTTGGTTGGTATCCATTCCTTAAGCTGTTGTCTGACGTACCTGGAGATAGGGCGAAGACAACGATCCATAATGAGATCGACTGCAGGAACAGGTACCGAATTCCACTTCCCTTGATGATAGACATATCCCCATTGAAGAGGGAGATGGACTGTATCATTTGATATCGGGATCACAATAATCTGAAGGGCGTATTTCATGCTCCCCAAACTGAGACGACGGCAGAAAAGTTCATCCGTAAAGGGAGGTGAGCCTTCGGTTGCACGTACCAGAATGGCCAGTGTCTTGGTCTGAGATGTTGGAAACATTACGCTGCACCTCTCCTCTATCAGATTTGTTTCCCATAGGGAATAACTTTTCAAAAACCCGCCAGGTACGTAGAATATTCGAGCATGGCTTTGACGGAAGGGCGGATCTTGCTCTCACTCAGTGGTGTATTATCATTCTTGGATGGTTTGGAGTTGACTTCGAGCAGCCATACGCGCCCAGTCGTGTCCAAGGCCAGATCAATACCAAGTTCACCAAAATGAGCAGGGATGGCACTCTCGATCCCTTTGGCGATATCCAGTGCTGCGGTGTGCAATCCTGCATACGCGGAAGCTTTGGCTGATCCAGTCAACTGTGTTTTGGCAACAGCATCCTTGACGGTGCTGAGACTTCCACCCCGTGCCAGATTGGATACGTAGTGACTCCCGCCCGCAATCCGGGCGACGATGGAGGTTACACTCCATTTACCTGTACGGTTCTTTTGCACGAGCGCACGGAAATCCACGGGTCTGCCACTGTTGTCAATGAGAGTCAGCCCTTGTTGGATCTGATAACGCGTTGTTTTCATTTTCCCCGACATACTGGCATACAGTTTATCCAGAGAAGTATACGTTTGTTTCCGGGTGCCCCCGACGCCAGTCGCAAGAGTCAGGAAGCTTCCGTCAATCTGACGTGAGACCCGGATGATCCCTTTGCCCAAAGAACCGCGGACGGGCTTCAGAAATACAACCGGATGTCGGTTGCACATCGTCTTGAGCATGGCAGACGTCTTGAGCAAATGAGACTCGGGAAGAACTCGTTTAAGCGTTGAAATGGACTTGAGTGCGTCAAACACTTCGTTTTTGTCCAGAAACTTTTCATTGAAGGTTTGCGTGCCGTAGAGCGATTTTACTTCTTTCATAAAATGCTGTACGCTAGGTTTGTTCTCAAGCTTGCGGGACGTTAGCCGGTTATTGACGACGTCTGCTACAGGCAGAACAGTCTTTTTCCAGCCGTCATCATACACCCAGCCTTTCATATAACCCGTTACCGCTCCAATATCCTCCGGTGTGAAAAAGGATACATAGGCGCCTTGCTTACGGCAGGCGTTCACCAGTTCTTGACAGAACATCGTGATGGAGCCAAAGGGCCGATCGGGCTGATCGGGATAATCCTGGCTAACCAGTACACTGATGTAGGGTCCAAGGCGAAGCGTACGGCTGGCTGAACGATAGGATACCCTCAGGACCGAACGTGGAACGAGACCGGTCTTGCTGGCAACTGTCTGATTGATGCGCAGCCCGTCATACCTTGGTACCGGAATAACAGTGACTTCGCGGCGGAAAGAGCCAAATTGCAGCTGAAGCGGCCTTCCTGAAGGGATTTTAAGCGCCTTAAGCACCCCTTCGCCCAGCATGATGACGTCGTCCTGCAGGATGCCCGAGCCGGTAACCTGAATCGTTACTTTTTTAGTGGACATCACGGATCTCCTTCCGGGCGGCAACTTGATGTCTGATCTCGAAGTTGAACGGCATCTGAACATGGCATGTGCTTCATCATATGAGGACATATAACCCTTGGTGATTGACCCATATGGATTAAATGCATTTGATTTCGAGGCAGGTTATGGATGGCCTGTTTCAGAGCGCCCTTGTTTGACAGGAGAGAAAAGCGTGTATTAACACGGATGAACAAACCAATCTGAGGAGGAATAATAGTGAACATTTATGACAAAGCCAATGATTTGGCCAAAGCACTGAGAGAAAGCAGCGAGGTGGAAGAGATTACTTCCGCGATGAAGCTGATTGAAGCTGATCCGGATGCAAAAGCAATGCTGGATAACTTCCGTGATCAACAAATGGAATTGCAACAACGTATGATGAGCGGGGATATGCCAGCTCCGGATGAGATGGAGAAAATGGAGAAGCTGTTTGAAGTACTGAGTTTGAATCTGAACATCCGTCGTTTGTTTGATGCGGAGCGTCGCCTCAGTGTCATCATTGAAGACGTGAATAAAATTATTGCTGACAGCCTGGGTCATCTGTACGGTGGCGCTGAAGCGTAAAAAGGTAGTTCAAAAAGTCCACTTTTGATTACTAAGGATGCCTAGCTTCATTCCATCTTCTCGGTACTGAAAACTGATCTTTTTGAACACGTACTAAACGCTTGTCTTGTTTTTTTACCTGAATCTTTCATATTAGCTCCTTATCGTTCATAGACTAGACATATAGAGTCGATCAAGAACGAAGGAGCTGTGAATGGTGAAGAGGTTGAAAAAAGCAAAACATGTGATCTATCTGCTTATTGCGTTGTCGATGCTGGTCATTGCACTGCCGCGGATTTCCTTTGCTGGAGGAATGGACTGGGTTAATATTTTTGGCATCGTATGGGTGCTGTTCTCCTTATTAATCGTTGGTGCACATCTGCATTTTATTCTCGGTGTAGATGAAGAGAAGAAGCGTGCACTGGAAGCCGTTCGCCGGGCGAAGCTGCGGCAGTGGGAGATGAAACTGCTGGACAAGCAGGAGCGGAGCGAGTCTGTATAAGGTACAGAATGAGATCCAACATGGAAGACCGGAATCCCTTGGTACAAAGGGGCCCCGGTCTTTTTTGGTACATACAGAATTAGAGGTTAATGGGATGATTAAATTCAGATGGCGAACTTGCCTCTGAGAATGGATAGGGGTGGGGTTATTTTCCTAAAGCCGTGTTATAATAGATACAGTATAGTACAGATGCATCTTCGGGGGTGGTACAGTTGGACGGACAGGAAGAGAACGTCACGAAGCATGAACAGTTACTTCAACATATTGAACAACTGAAGGTTGGTAGTAAAATATCAGTACGTGGACTTGCGCGGGAGCTGGGTGTAAGTGAAGGGACAGCGTATCGTGCGGTGAAAGAGGCGGAGAACTTCGGGCTGGTCGTGACCAAGGAACGAATTGGAACGGTGCGGATCGAGAAGAGACCTCGGGGCATGTCGGAACAGTTGACCTTTGCTGATGTTGTGACCATTGTGGAAGGCCATGTGCTGGGGGGGAACGAAGGTCTCGCCAAACCGCTGCACAAGTATGTGATTGGCGCGATGAAGGAACAGGCAATGGCCCGTTATATTGACGCTGGGAGTCTGCTGATTGTGGGTAACCGTGAAGATGCTCACTCGCTTGCCCTCGAACAGGGAGCGGGCGTGTTGATTACGGGAGGTTTTGGGACAAGTCGTGAAGTAAGAATTATGGCTGACGAGCTTGGGCTACCAATTATTTCATCCAGACATGATACATTCACGGTGGCTTCGATGATTAACCGTGCGATCTTCGACCGGCTGATTAAGAAAAAAATTATGCTTGTTGAGGATATCATTGGTCAGAAACCTCGCTTGCAGGTGCTGAAGGTGACCAGTTCAGCCGCAGATTTTCATATGTTGGTTTCAGAGACGGGTGAACATCGCTTCCCGGTCGTGGATGAATGGAACCGGGTCATCGGGATTGTGAGTCTGAAGGATGTCAGTGAGCTGAAAGAAGATCAAAGTATTGAGAAATGTGTGATACGCCGCCCGATTACGGCCTCATTGCAGACATCTCTTGCTTCTGCTGCCCAGATTATGACCTGGGAAGGCATTGATTTTCTGCCAATTGTGGATCGGAATCGCAAACTGATTGCGTCAGTCACACGCAAGGAAGTGCTTCAGGCCATGCGGGATGCACAGAAGCAGCCACAACTGGGAGAGACGTTTGATCATCTGATCTGGAACGGGTTTGCCGAGGAGCGCGGTGAACAGAACGAATTGTTATTTCACGGATTCATCATTCCTCAGATGGCAACGGATCTGGGTACGATCTCCGAAGGTGTTCTGTTGAATGTGATGACACAGGCTGGCCGGCGGGCAGCGTGGGATGTTACAGGGAACGACCATGTGGTGGATAATGTAACAACTTATTTTGTTCGACCAGTACAGATTGAGGATCAGATCCTGGTTCGACCATTAATTCTGGAAACCAGTCGTCGAACGTGCAAAATGGACATTGTGGTTACCCGTGAAGGCAGTGTGGTATGCAAAGCGGTAATGACATTGCAGTCGATTGACCATGCCTAGCAGGGTACGTTGCCTCGGGCATAGACAACAAAGAGAGTACTCCCTGATCAAGAAGCTCTGCCGGGTTGCGCTGTCGCGCGGTTCTGGCTTCGCTTAATGAAGGGGAAGTACTCTCTTTTTGCAGACACAATGATATAGCTTCAACGAATCATGCAGATTGTCCGGAGGTTTTACCTGATCCATTACTGGACCGTTGTTGAAGCCGCGCATAATAACTGCGGTTACGTATTCCGGCAAATACATTATACGCACCCATAATCAGAAATAGCGCTTCCACAATCACAGATAAAGTGGAACCTGTGAAGACAAACATCAGAATCAGTGCAAGCACGACAAGCATGCCACCCATCCAGATATTTGTCCACGAACGGTACAGACCGGCGCTGGTAGCATCCGAGCTTCTGTGTGAACGAATACTGTTCAACGCTGCAAAAACCATGGCAACAGCAAAGATGGCGATTAGAGCATATTTGAGTACATCAATGAACACAAAGACGCAGCTCCTTTTCTGGAAAGCATTTACTGCCCTTATTGTACCATGGAGAGATGCAGACAAGGGCAGTTTTTTGCTGTTACGCAGGAACGTGCATGCGAATCTGTACCCAAACTTGCAGTACCCCTTCCATAACCAGCATCGTTTTGACCTGAACGGTGTACTCCTTTTCCCTGACCGAGTACACTTTCTGATTCAGCATGATTCGCGTCATTTTGCTATACTCATCGATGTTGAATACATCTCTGCCCCGAAGCACCTCAAGTTCGTCTCCGAGCTTCTGTAACATCACTTTCAGAGAAGCCTCGTCTGGCCCCTTATCCGATTCTTCTGCACGGACTTTGATTTCCTTGATAACGGTTTGGCGTTTACTGTATTTTTTCAGCGTTTTGATATCCTCCTCATTCTGATGCAGCTGAAGCTGCAGCTCCTGATTGTTCAGCCACAATGCATTGTAACTCAGGTGAAATACGCCGTTGTAGACGACACATCCAGCGATCATTCCCAGAACAAACACAGCGGTCATTCGCATCAGCGGGCGGTAACGAGAAAATGGCGGAACTCTCATGAACGCTGTTCCTGTCTCATATTAGCTCCGGCCTCCGCCGCACACCCATTTCACCAGCTCGGTTCCCATATGCGCGCCCATAAAAGCAGAGATCAAATACAGGATTTGTTTGACCGCCGGAGACAGGTTACCATCCAGGAAATTGCTCTCGATGACACGCATGGGATCTATTGTGCCGCCGACAGCGGCTGCGAGTGCCCATATCTTTATTTTTCCAGAAATATCGAGCATCGTCTGTGTCGGAGGCTGAAGAGAGATCACTGCTCCAATACCTCCGATCATCGCGCCGCCCAGCACGATTCCAAACGCAATAAAGAAATCAAGAATGGCTTTGGACAAAAATGTGCTCACTGGCAACACCCCTTTCAGACCTAGCAGCACACCCCTGTCTTCGGTCTGTCACAGGGGGAGCGGCTTGTACTTCTATTGTATGGGCGTGCCCCCGAACGTTATGATAAAATAGAATAATAAAGTCTCCTTTTAAGAGGTTGTTACAAATTCTAATATGGGGATTCCATTTTTTATTTATTTAATTCATATAGTATGAGATAGATAGGGTAGCAGACGGATCAGAAGATCGATGCTGCGACTATCTGCGGCGAAAGGAAGAAAAAAACATGAGTTCTTTTGTGCATTTGCACGTTCACAGCGAATACAGTTTGCTGGACGGCGCTGCGCGTATTCCGGATCTCGTGAATAAGGCTGCAGATCTCGGAATGACGACACTTGCGCTGACCGACCATGGCGTGATGTATGGTGCAATTCCTTTTTATAAAGCCTGCGTTGAGCGAGGTATCAAGCCGATTATAGGTTGCGAGGCATACATGACAGCAGGGTCCCGCAAAGAGCGGGGAAGCCGCAAGGATCAACCGATTCATCATTTGATTTTGTTAGCCAAAAATATGACGGGTTACCGAAATCTGATGAAATTGTGCTCGATTGGACATCTCGAAGGTTTTCATTACAAACCCCGTGTAGATATGGAAAGTCTGGCTGCCCATCACGAGGGCATTATCTGTCTAAGTGCGTGTCTTGGTGGTGAAGTACCACAACATTTACTGCATGGACGAGAAGAAGAGGCGAGACGTGCGGCGTTACGCTACAAAAATATCTTTGGTGACGACTTCTATCTGGAACTTCAGGATCACGGGCTGTCGGAGCAAAAAAGGGTGAATCCGCAGTTGATCAAACTGGCTGCCGAGCTGGAGATTCCGCTTGTAGCCACCAATGATGCACATTATCTGTCCGAAGAGGACGCGGAGCTTCAGGATGTACTGATCTGTATCGGAACAGGCAAGACCGTGGATGATGAGAATCGGCTCCGAATTGGAACCAATCAGCTCTATCTGAAAAGTGAAGAAGAGATGGCTCGTTTGTTTCCTCATGTACCGGAAGCTCTGGCAAACACCGTCCGCATTGCGGATTCCTGTGAGTTGAAGCTGGAATTCGGCAAATCGATTTTGCCGGAATACAGACCGCTTCCTGATGGACTCAGCCCTTCGGTGTATCTGCGTCAGCTGTGCGAAGAAGGAATGAAGGAGCGTTATGCGCAGTCCACACGTTGGACAGATGCAGAGCTTCGATCCGAACTCGAACAACGATTGGCGTATGAGCTGGGTATAATCGACAGCATGGGATTCTCGGATTATTTCCTGATTGTTTGGGATTTTATCGCCTATGCGCATCAACAAGGCATTGTTACTGGACCGGGCCGGGGCTCCTCGGCAGGTAGTCTGGTAGCGTACACTTTGCATATTACCGATGTTGATCCGATGAAATACAACCTGCTCTTCGAACGGTTCCTGAATCCCGAGCGGATCTCCATGCCGGATATTGATATTGACTTCAGCGATGAGCGGCGGGATGAGGTCATTGATTATGTCGCGCATAAATATGGCAAAGCCCATGTCGCCCAGATCATTACGTTTGGAACGATGGCTGCCCGTGCAGCCGTACGTGATGTTGGGCGGGCCCTGAATGTGCCTTATGGCGAAGTGGACAAGGCTGCAAAGCTGATTCCGGCGCAACTTGGTATTAACATCGAGCGGGCCATGGAAGCTACACCTGAGCTGAAGGCGCTGTATGAAACCAAGCCTAAGACACGTGAGCTGTTGGATATGGCGATGAAGGTCGAGGGCATGCCACGTCATGCTTCGACCCATGCTGCGGGAGTGGTTATCTCCCGTGACCCGCTGACCGATGCGGTGCCACTTCAGGAGGGCAGTGAAGGGACAGCGTTAACCCAGTATTCCATGGAAAACCTGGAGTCTATTGGGCTGCTTAAGATGGACTTTCTTGGTTTGCGTACCCTCTCAATCATTGAGCGGTGTGTACGCTGGATTGGGGAACATGGAGAAATTCCGGATTTCCGCCTTATCCCCGATGATGATCCGTTAACGTACGAGATGCTTGGGCGAGGGGACACGATGGGCATATTCCAACTGGAATCTGCCGGGGTACGCCGTGTGCTGAAAGAGATGAAGCCAAGTAGTTTTGAAGATGTAATCTCTGTACTTGCCTTGTACCGTCCGGGTCCGATGGAGTTCATATCCAAATACATTCAGGGCAAGCATGGACAGATTGAAGTGGATTACCCCCATGTGGATCTGGAGCCTATCCTGAAAGATACGTACGGGATCATCGTGTATCAGGAACAGATCATGCAGATAGCCTCCCGGATGGCGGGTTTCTCGCTGGGTGAGGCAGATTTGCTCCGCAGAGCGGTCTCCAAGAAGAAACGGGAAGTGCTGGATCTGGAGCGTGGACACTTTGTACAAGGCAGCCTGAAACAAGGGTATAGCGAAGAAGAGGCAGACCTGGTCTATGATATGATCGTCAAGTTTGCAAACTATGGCTTCCCGCGTGCTCATGCCGCGGCATATGGTGTGCTTGCGTTCCAGACGGCTTATCTGAAGGCGCATTATCCGGTTCATTTTATGGCATCCATGTTAACAGCCGTAATGGGCAGTCATCGGAAAGTGGCAGAGTACGTGGTGGAATGTCGGCGTATGGACATGGAGGTGCTTCCGCCGGATGTGAATGAGAGCGGTATTCTGTTTACACCTGTATTTGTGCCGTCCGGCAGCGCAGGAGCCGGGGATCAGAGCAATGCATCACAGCAGACTGCGGGAGCAGATGCAGAGAGTAACCCCGGAAGCCCTGCCGAAGAACATGCCACGAATGGTAACGGGAGTTCCTTCAGGGAAGATCGAGTTCATGAGCATGATGGGCATTCGGGACAAACCGAATATGGTGAAGCACCTCTACCGGATGATCCCGGTCCTGGACCGGAAGAGGACGGTGGTGGATATGAGTGGCAGGCAGCGACAACCATGCCTGAGGCATCCGACAACCGGAAGGAACCGGGATTGGTGACGATTTCTTCAATGGATAATGGTAATGACGAAGGACAAGAGGCGTCTTCTTCGCGCGCGGAACAAGAGGAGCTGTCCTCTGTGGAGAAGAACGTTGCAGTGTCTAATGATAATTCGGATGAGGAAAAATTAACGGGTGCAATACGATTTGGTCTGGCCGCTGTGAAAAATGTTGGTACCCAGGCAATGGAAAGCATTATGATCGTAAGGCAGGAGAGACCGTTCGACAGCTTGCTCGATTTTTGTCGTCGTGTGGATTTGCGTGTATGCAACAAACGTGTGATTGAATCGCTGATCCAGGCCGGAGCTTTTGACACATTACCTGGGCACCGGGCCCAATTGCTGGCGATGCTGGATGAGACTGTTGAAGCAGCGTTGAAATGGCGCAAGGAACGTGAGGATCTGCAGATTCAATTGTTCGACTTTGTTGAGACGCCAAACTGGGAGATTGAATATCCGGAAATTCCTCCGTATTCCTCAGGGCAGCAACTGGAGCTAGAGCGAGAGTTGTTAGGTTTGTATCTTTCCGGGCATCCGCTGGATGACTATGAAGATGTGCTGGAATCGAGTGGGGCTGACCGGATCATGGAGCTGACCGAGGCGGCAGACGACACGATGACCGTCGCCGCGGGTATGGTTGTGTCTGTGAAGTCGATTACGACGAAACAGGGCAAGGCTATGGCGTTCATGGAGCTGGAAGACCAGATTGAACGCTGTGAAGTGGTTCTCTTTCCCGAGGTATGGCGGCGTAGCCAGCAACATGTCGGGAAAGGTGAACTGCTCGTCGTGCGTGCCAAAGTGCAACAGCAGGACGAAGGGTTTAAGCTGCTGGCTGAGGAAGTGGTACCGTTGTCACCGGCGGCACTGGAGCAGCAGCTGCGCAGCCGTGACCGGCGCGTCAAGCCCGGCAGCGGCAGCTCTTCGCGCCCGGCGCAGGCGGCTTCGCCGCGGCGACCAGCGGGCGCAGGAGCCGAAGCGCAGCGCAGCAGCGTAGGCGGGGATGCTTCTGCTGTGCGTAGCAGCGGGAGCCAAGGCTCGGCAGCGACGCGCAGCGATGCGGGGGGTACGGGCGCAGCCACGGCGGCGGCTTCCCGGCCTGGCGGTGCCGCTGAGGCGGCAGGCAGCCCGGAGCAGAGCCGCGAACCGCGGGCTGTGGAGCAGCGGGTGTTCGTGAAGATTGCCCCGCATGCGGAGAAGCCGGAGCTTCTGGCACGTCTGAAGCAGTTGCTTCAGGAGCATCCCGGACCTGTGGCGACAGTGCTCTTCTATGAGCAACAGCAGAAGCTGCTTGCGCTGAGTGATGCCTACCGGATTAAGCCATCACCAACCTTGTTCTCCGAGATGGAGAAAATGCTGGGTGAAGGCACGGTCAAAATTAAATAAGAGGCTGTCCCGTAAGTGATAGCACTTATCCATAGTATGAAACCTGTTTGGCTCAATGCTGAACAGGTTTTTTTTGATTATTTTAGTGCGAGCTCGGTTCCCTGACGACAGGGTTTAAACAAACAAATTGCAGACTTGTTATAGGCCAGCTACAGACCAGAGCGGAATGTACAATCCTGAAACAGGTTTAGGCTGCGACTGGTCTTAACCATCCGCACATTTTATGAACATTTTAACAGGTTGCTGCATACACTTGAGAACACCGAAGGACCTCGTGGTCCTCGGGGGATTGATGCGGGAGGTCGAGATATGTCATATGAAATCGTAGAAGCCATGCTGGCCCGGCGGGGTGTACGGATTGATGCAATCGCAGCAATTGTATACCGTCTGCAAAAAGGGTACCACCCCGAACTGACCTTGGACGACTGTGTAACCAGCGTGAAATCCGTTCTGCAGAAACGAGAGGTGCAATATACGCTCTATACGGGTATTGCTCTCGACGAACTTGCGGAGAAAAAACTCTTGCCCCAACCGTTACAGGCTATTATGGAAGCGGATGAATCCCTGTATGGAGTGGACGAGACTCTGGCCCTCGGCATTACTCATGTGTATGGTATGATTGGTTTAACCAGCTTTGGTTACCTGGATAAAGAAAAAATAGGTGTAATTCATGATTTGAACGAACACACAACAGCCATTCATGTCTTTTTGGATGATCTGGTCGCAGGGGTGGCTGCTGCGGCTTCTGCCCGGATTGCACACAAAAATATTAAAGCCAAAAAATACCCCTCAGACCTTTAACCCCCTGTATTACCATGCTTGTCTGTTATGGTCAATCTAATGGCTCATATGAAGGTCTTCAAGGGCGGCTGAAGCTGCCCTGATAAGCTTGCGGCTGCTTATGGAAGAGGTATGAACAAGAAGATTTCGTCAACCATATGAGTTATTCGTGGGGGACTAATGTCCCTCATGATCCCAAATTCTCCCCAAAGGTCCCGAACCCTTTCTTGCAGAAAAAAAGTGAGGTATGTTATCATTAGTCCAATATACGGGCTCTGAACATTAGCTTAGGGGGCGGACAAGGCATGTGGACGGTGATTTACATTGCACCGACAGCAAAGGTTGCGGACAAGATCAAGACCAAGCTTTCGGAAGAAGGTTTTCTGGTACAGACCCGTCCCATCAGTTTATCCAAGCAGCAATTTGAGATTCGCGTCCCTTCTGGGGAATTGGAAGAGGTCCAGGAAGTGTTGAATTCCATTCTGCATTCCTGATTTGTTCGACATCAACGTGCCTTGGCAGATGAAGAAGTACCATCGGTACATAAGGGACTAATCGCGTAAGCGGAGAGAGGAATCGACTTGCATGTATTGTATGCTGCTGTCCTTCCTTCTTTTTTTGTTAGGACAAGGACCGACCTGGTTGCTCCCGGAGACCCTACCAAGATAGATTCAAACATCGGCGCAACAATCTTTCGGTTTTTGCAGGTAACATCAATCGTGCTGACAGAAGCCGGTGATCCTTGCCCTGTACCGGCGGATTTTTTTGTTGTGAATGCTGGACAAGGCCCATGGCAGCGTGTGGGTCGTAAGCGGTTTACCGTAACACGCGGATGAAGCTGCCACAAGCAGCGCTCTGCAGGTTGCGGCCATCAAATCAACGGCTGGAGAGGTGTAGTTGTGTTCAAAGATATATTCCAGAAGAAACGGAAGTACGCTACCATACCTTCCGAGCGTGCACTTCCCGGCGAAGGCCAGGAAGTCGTAGAACGCCCAAAACGTGAAATACCTGAAGGGCTTATGAACAAGTGCAGCAAATGCGGCACCATTCAATATAGCAAGGAATTGGAGAAAAATCTGAAAGTATGTCCTGCCTGCGGTTACCATATGCGTCTTAACGCTATGGAGCGCATTGCTATGGTACTTGATGATCAAGGATTTGTTGAGTTTGATGCTGATATGATATCGGTTGATCCACTTGGCTTTCCTGGATATAGCAACAAATTGGAACAACAGCGTCTGAAATCGGGCCTGAAGGAAGCGGTAATTACAGGGGAAGGAACCATTGATGGCCTGCCTGTAGTTGTTGCTGTCATGAGCTTTGACTTCTTCACAGGCAGCATGGGTTCTGTTGTAGGGGAGAAAATTACCCGTGCCATTGAGCATGCCACAGAGAAACGGTTACCATTGATTATTTTCTCAACATCAGGTGGTGCCCGGATGCAAGAGAGTATTCTTAGCCTCATGCAAATGGCCAAAACAAGCGCAGCTTTATCCCGTTTGGATGAACAGGGCGGGCTGTACATTTCGGTCATAACGGACCCAACGACAGGTGGAGTCTCGGCAAGTTTTGCGAGCCTGGGCGATATTAACATTGCCGAACCTGGCGCTGTATTTGGTTTTGCCGGCAGAATCGTTATCGAACAGACGATCCGTCAGAAGTTACCTGATGATTTCCAAACGGCTGAATTTAATATGCAACATGGTCAGTTGGACATGGTTGTGCACCGGAAAGAGCTTCGGGCCACTCTTGGCAAGCTTCTGGATATGCATAGTGAAAAAGGAGGGGTCTAAATGGCGGGTGAGTTGCCATATGAAGCGCCTCTGGTTGAGATGCGCAAAAAGATTGATGAACTCGTACAGTTTGGACAGGAAAAAGGGATCGACTTCACGGACGAGATTGCCCGCCTGGAAGAACGTTACCATAGACTTGAAGAAGAGATCTACACTGGCATAACAGCAGCTCAGAAGATGCATCTGGCCCGTCATCAGCAGCGCCCAACGGCGCTGGACCTGATCCAACTGATATTTACGGACTTCATTGAGCTGCACGGTGATCGCATGTTCGGAGATGATCTTGCGGTTGTTGGCGGACTTGCCAAGTTGAATGGAAAGACAGTAACGGTAATCGGACAACAGCGGGGGAAAGACACGAAGGATAATATCGCCCGCTTTTTCGGTAGCGCTCATCCAGAAGGTTTCCGAAAAGGACTGCGTCTGATGAAACAAGCGAACAAATTTGGCCGTCCTATTATTACGTTTATTGATACTAAAGGGGCGTATCCGGGTAATACTGCAGAAGAGAGAGGTCAATCGGAAGCGATTGCTCGCAACCTGATGGAAATGGCGAAGCTATCGGTTCCTGTTATTGTTGTGGTCATCGGCGAAGGTGGAAGCGGCGGTGCCCTCGCTATGGCTGTGGGTAATCGTGTGTTGATGCTGGAACATGCGATCTATTCTGCAATCTCTCCGAACGGCGCTGCTTCGATTCTCTGGAAGGATGCATCCAAGGCAGATCAGGCGGCTGAAGCAATGAAAATAACAGCCAAAGACCTGCTGGAGATGGAAGTCATTGAAGAGATTGTCCCTGAGCCACGCGGCGGTGCTCATCGGGATTATGAAGCGTCTGCTGCTTTCATCAGTGAAGCGTTGGTCCGTCATCTCGACGATATGAAGGGTTGGAGCGGGGATCAACTGAAACAGGATCGTTATGAGAAATTCCGTAAAATTGGATCGGTCACGTTTGAACCTCAAGCATCCATTGAAGCCCCTCAAGAGCTTGTAAAAGTCGATGTTGCGAGTAATTTGTCGGGAAATGCTGAATAATGTGACGAATTTCCTATACAAATGAGCAAAAGTATAGTAAATTTAATAGTTGGAAAAAGAAAATAGATAAAGAGTAATACCTTTAAAATCGGAGGAAACCCAAAATGCGTAAAACGAAAATTGTATGTACCATTGGTCCATCCAGTGAATCTCTGGAGAACACCAAAAAATTGATTATGGCCGGTATGAATGTGGCCCGTCTGAACTTCTCCCACGGTGATTTCGATGAGCACGGCGGACGGATCATTGCGATTCGCCAAGCATGCGAAGAATTGAACAAAACAGTAGCGATCCTGCTGGACACCAAAGGACCGGAAATTCGGACAGGTAAACTCGAAGTTGAACCGATCGAATTGGTTCAAGACGAGTACATCACTTTGACAACAGAAGAAATTCTGGGAACCAAAGAACGTCTTTCCATTACGTATACAGATCTTCCGAATGATGTTGAACCGGGATCTACAATTCTGATCGACGACGGTCTGATCGGACTGACTGTGGTGGAAGTGCAAGGCACCGAGATCAAATGCCGTATCGTTAACGGCGGATCGATCAAAAGCAAAAAAGGTGTTAACGTTCCGGGCGTTGCCATTTCTCTACCGGGTATCACCGAAAAAGACGCTAACGATATCGTATTTGGTATCGAACAAGGTGTCGATTTCATCGCGGCTTCTTTTGTACGTAAAGCAAGTGACGTACTTGAGATTCGTGAATTGCTTGAAAAACACAATGCTGGACATATCCAAATCATCTCCAAAATCGAAAACCAACAAGGTGTCGATAACCTCGACGAAATCCTTGAAGTGTCTGACGGCCTGATGGTTGCTCGTGGAGACCTGGGTGTTGAGATTCCTGCGGAAGAAGTACCATTGGTACAAAAACGCATGATCCAAAAATGTAACGTTGCAGGTAAACCGGTTATCACAGCTACACAAATGCTGGATTCCATGCAGCGTAACCCGCGTCCAACACGTGCGGAAGCAAGTGACGTGGCGAATGCGATCTTCGACGGTACGGACGCAATCATGTTGTCCGGTGAGACAGCTGCGGGTAAATACCCTGTTGAATCTGTTCTGACCATGTCCCGTATTGCTGAAAAAGCAGAATCTGCTCTGCCTTACCAAGAGTTGTACCTGAAACAACGTGTTGCTCAACAAACAACAGTTACAGAAGCAATCAGCCAATCGGTTGCTCTTCAAGCTCAAGATTTGAACGCAAAAGCGATCATTACTTCGACTGAATCAGGACATACTGCACGCATGATTTCCAAGTATCGTCCAGAATCTCCAATCATTGCTGTGACAACGGAAGATAGAACTTCCCGTCGTTTGGCTCTGGCTTGGGGTGTAACTCCTGTCAAAGGAAGACTGGTTGATTCCACGGATGCTTTGTTCGAAAATGCAATTGAAGGCGGCGTAAAATCCGGACTTGTTAAAGAAGGAGACCTGGTTGTGATCACAGCAGGTGTACCTTTGGGTCGTTCCGGTTCTACCAACCTGATTAAAGTAAGCCAAATTCCAAACAACGCTTAATAGCGTCTTGGATGGAGAAGCAACAGGAAAGAAGCAATGGGGCTTTATTGTCCCGTTGCTTTTTTTCCATCTTATTGACACTTTACAACGATGTAACACGTATGAATGATAGAGCGAAGGAGGCCGATAACGTGCGAGAACAGAGCAATGGTAACTGGTATGCGGCACGTCTTCGTGTACGCTATCAAGAAAGTGACCAGATGGGCGTGGTCTACCACGCGAACTATTTGAATTGGTTTGAAATCGGTCGAACTGAGATGATTCGCCAAATGGGGTATACATATCGTAAAATGGAGGAACAGGGGTTACTGATTCCCGTAACCGGACTGGATGTGAAGTATCACAAGCCTGCCCGATATGATGATGAGATTATCATTTTCACCCGTATTGCTGCATTTAGTGGTCTGCGACTGAATTATGAGTATGACGTAAGACGCATGTCTGAAGAACCTGATGAGCATATGGCGATTGGAGAACGGGTATGGTCAACTGATGAATCACTCCCCGGTGAACGGCTAGTTACAGGTTCTACCCAGCATGTATGGGTGAATGGGGACTGGAAGCCAGTTCGGCTGGATAAGGCAGCCTCTGAGTTATACAGCGCGCTTGAAAAGGTGTGGCTTTCGGGAAAGGGGTAATACGTCAATGCGAAAATGGATGTGGGCTTTACTCTTAATCATTCCGGTGATTGAATTATTTGGTTTTGTTCTGATGAGTGACTGGATCGGAGCCGGAAAGACATTGCTTCTCATGATTCTCACGTCCTTGATTGGTATAGCAATGTTGCAGTTTGAAGGGCGAAAAGTACTTGTGGATGCCAAATCCGAGATGGAGCGTGGCAAGGTACCAGGAAGAAAAATGGTCGATGGTCTTTTTATTTTTGTCGGTGGTTTCTTGCTTTTGATTCCAGGCTTTGTAACGGATCTGATCGGCTTTACACTGGTATTTCCATTAACACGTCCGGTGTACCGTCTGTTCTTCCTGGGGTGGCTGGAGAAAAAAATGAAAAGTGGCAAAATTACGTTTTATCGTCGTCCGAAATGAAACACCAGTTGTTTTGCATAATGAAAAGGCTCCGCTCAACAGATGATTTCTGTTGAACGAAGCCTTTTTCTATTTTTCCTGCGTGCTCATAAGGTCATGCCTCATCGGACACGTCCGTTGATGATATACGTTCTGAGGTCGCGTAATACGTTAGCCCGATTGAACGCATCGAGAATCACGAGACTGACAGGGCCAATAATCAAGCCCAGAACACCAAACAACTTCAAACCCACAAACATGCCAACCAGCGTGGCGAGTGGGTCGAGCCCTACACTGCTTGCAAGTACCTTCGGTTCAATAATCTGACGGGCGATCAATAAGATCAAATAGATAATACTAATCCCAATACCCAGATACAGATCCCCATTCATAAAGAGGTACGCTGCCCAAGGCACCATGATAAGGCCAACACCCAGATAAGGAAGCAGATCGACCAAACCAATCATCAGAGCGATGGTGAAGGCTGAATTGACTTGCAATATAAGCAGTCCAATCATGACGAATAGTGCTGTAATCGAGATCATGATCAATTGTGCTCTTGCGTATCCGAACAGTGCCTTCTTAAGGTCGGTCCAGATGTCGGATATCGGCTTGCGAATGGAAGAGGGTACCCATCCCGATACGGTGATGTTGTGCCTGGTCCAGCTTTTGCTAATGAAGAATGTAGACAACAGAACAACGATTAATACCGCGCCCATGTTCGGCAGAGAAGTCAGCAGACTCAGAATCATGTTGAAAAATCCGGTGACCAGATCTGTGACGGCTGTACCCACCGTTTCAGTTGTTTTACTAATATTGCTGTTGATGGTTTCCTGGTAGTTGGGATTTTCCTTGTAAAATTCATTGATCTGCGCAGTCAAACTTTGAATGGTGTCATTCTGGGTCCAGCGCACAAACGTGTCCTTGATCTCATCAACATGAAGATCAAAGCTTGTCGTAAGTGAAATGACTTCTTTTACCATGCGGGTAATCGCCGCAGACAGCACCACCGCAATGGCTCCAAAATAAAGGATCAATGAAAGAGTCACAGCCAGCCAGCGCGGGAATCGTGCTCGATGCTGAAGCAGTTTCACTAAAGGATTCATGGCATAGGCGATAATCCAAGCAATCGCAAAAGGGTACAAAAGCGGGAACAGCAAGTATATGGCAACGGCGATCAGAACGGCCGCAATGATAACCCATAAGCCACGGAGCAGGCGTTTCATTATTATTCTATCCAAGCATCAACTCTCCTTATTTCAATTAAGCCGACCTATGTATGATCCATGAAGCAGTATTAAAAATAGATGGCTATCTTAATTAATATAGAGCATTTACAAGGTTTTGAAACGCCGGGATGTTACCAGATCTTGTTCAAAAGCGGATTTTTGAACAAGATGTATGGGGATTCTTTCTTTTGCCTAGAGTATGCCTTAGTATTACAGAATATAGCAATAGAAAGTTCTCATACGACAGGATTGGTTAAAAAACATTAAATGTCAACCTTGTTTTTGTAAAGGCTTTCAAAAATGCTTTATCAGTCCGATAAAGAAGTTTGATGTGCGAATGAACTCTCATCATGTTCACATAAACGACAAAATCCAGTATGATGTTATAAGTAAATACCGATTGACAGATAGGAAAACCGTAGTTTGAAATATTTGTTAATTTTAAAATGAAAATGTTTACAAAAAGAGAATAGGTGCATTTTGGCACTTATATGACACTCTGGAATGGTTCCTGATTTCGCTTATTAAAGGAGAGATGTAATATGACAGCTACCAAAGGTCTGGAAGGCATCGTTGCGACAACCTCTTCGATCAGTTCTATTGTAGACGGTGTGCTCACATACCGTGGTTACGATATCGACGATTTGGCTGAACATGCCAGCTTTGAAGAAGTTGCCTATTTGTTGTGGTTCGGTAAATTGCCAACAACGGATGAACTGAAATCCCTTCGTAAAAGCCTGAGCGATTACGCGCCGATTCCGAGCGAGTTGATTGCACAAATCCAATTGTATCCGAAAAACGTCAGTACCATGGCAGCACTTCGTTCCGCTGTCTCTGCACTTGCACTGTACGACGAGCAAGCGGATGAGATGACAACGGAAGCGAATGAGAACAAAGCGGTTAAGTTGCAAGCACAGTTGCCAACGATTGTGGCAGCCATCGCCCGTATCCGTCAGGGCAAAGAACCTGTGGCTCCAAAAGAAGGCGCTTCCATCGCAGAGAACTTTTTATATATGATGACTGGTGAAGAACCATCCGAGACCGCAGTGAAAGCATTGGATCAAGCCCTTGTCCTGCATGCGGATCACGAGTTAAACGCGTCGACATTTGCAGCCCGTGTAACGGTTGCGACGCTGTCAGATATCTATTCCGGTGTAACTTCCGCCATTGGCGCACTGAAGGGACCACTGCATGGCGGTGCTAATGAAGCCGTTATGAAAATGTTGAATGAGATCGGTACGCCAGATCGTCTTGAAGCGGCAATTCAGGAAAAACTGAATAATCGTGAAAAAATCATGGGCTTTGGACATCGGGTGTACAAAAACGGTGATCCACGCGCCAAACATCTACAGAAGATGTCCAAGGAACTTGGCGAGATGAACAATGATACGCGTTTGTATGATATGTCTGTGAAGATCGAGGAACTGGTAACAGGACAAAAAGGACTGAAGCCTAACGTAGACTTCTATTCTGCTTCTGTATATACCCAACTGGAGATCGAACAGGAATTATTCACTCCGATCTTTGCCATCAGCCGGGTGTCTGGATGGACTGCGCATATTTTGGAACAGCTTGCGGACAATCGCATCATTCGTCCACGTGCGGAGTACACTGGTCCTACAGAACAGAAATACGTTTCTATTGAACTTCGCTAATAGCCGCAAAAACAGTATAATAATATGGACGAGGTGAAGGGTTGGAAAGCAGAGGCTTTACTGGCTTAAGCTCTCAGGACCCTTCTCTCAACAAGACTAGTGGTATGATGAATACTGCATATACGAAACCTAGGAGGAATTTTAACTATGAAATTAGAAAAATTTGCTCACCCAACTGAAGGCGAAAAAATCCAAATTGATAACGGTACACTTCAAGTACCTAGTAATCCAATCATTCCATTTATCGAAGGTGACGGTACAGGCCGTGATATCTGGAAAGCTTCCAAACGTGTATTGGATGCAGCTGTTGAAAAAGCTTATGATGGCAACAAAAAAATCGCATGGTATGAAGTGTTTGCTGGACAAAAAGCATTCGATACATACGGTGAGTGGTTGCCGAATGATACACTGGAAGCCATTCGCGAGTATATCGTAGCGATCAAAGGACCATTGACTACGCCAATCGGTGGCGGTATCCGTTCCCTGAACGTAGCCCTGCGTCAAGAGCTTGACCTGTACACATGCTTGCGTCCTGTTCGTTATTTCGACGGTGTACCTTCTCCGGTTAAACGTCCTGAGTTGGTAGACATGGTCATTTTCCGTGAGAATACGGAAGATATCTATGCAGGAATCGAGTATGCTGAAGGTTCTGAAGAAGTGAAAAAAGTGATCCAGTTCCTTCAACAGGAAATGGGTGCTAACAAAATCCGTTTCCCTGAGACTTCCGGTATTGGTATCAAACCAGTTTCTTCCGAAGGTTCGAAACGTCTGGTACGTGCAGCAGTGCAGTATGCAATTGACCATAACCGTAAGACGGTTACACTGGTACACAAAGGTAATATCATGAAATTCACAGAAGGTGCCTTCAAAAACTGGGGATATGAAGTGGCTGAAGAAGAGTTCGCTGACAAAGTATTCACATGGGCACAATACGACATCATCAAAGAAAACGAAGGTACAGATGCAGCGAATGCAGCACAAAAAGCTGCTGAAGATGCTGGTAAAATCATCGTAAAAGATGCGATTGCCGATATCGCTCTGCAACAAGTATTGACTCGTCCAGGCGAATTTGATGTTATCGCAACATTGAACCTGAACGGTGACTATCTGTCCGATGCACTTGCAGCGCAAGTTGGCGGAATTGGTATCGCTCCTGGAGCGAACATCAACTACGTAACAGGACATGCTATCTTCGAAGCAACTCACGGTACTGCACCTAAATACGCGGACAAAGATGTCGTGAACCCTGGTTCCGTTATTCTGTCCGGAGTAATGTTGCTTGAGCACTTGGGATGGCAAGAAGCAGCTAACCTGATCTACAAAGGTATGGAAACATCCATTAACAATAAAACAGTAACGTATGACTTTGCACGTCTGATGGACGGCGCTACTGAAGTGAAATGTTCTGAATTCGCGGATCAAATCATTAAAAACCTGTAAGGGGAGATGTGAATCTTGACTATTCAGCGCAAAAAAATCACAGTAGTCGGCGCCGGTTTTACCGGTGCTACGACCGCATTAATGCTTGCCCAAAAAGAACTCGGGGATGTTGTGCTGGTTGATATTCCTCAACTGGAGAACCCGACGAAGGGGAAAGCACTCGATATGATGGAAGCAAGTCCTGTTCAAGGATTTGACAGTCATATCGTCGGTACTTCCAACTACGAAGATACTGCAGGTTCTGAGATTGTAATCATCACCGCTGGCATCGCCCGTAAACCGGGTATGAGCCGCGACGATCTGGTCAATACGAATGCGGGTATCGTGAAGTCCGTTTGTGAAAATGTGAAAAAATATTGCCCTGATTCCATCGTCATTATTCTAAGCAACCCGGTGGATGCGATGACTTATGCAGCTTATCAGACCCTTGGTTTTCCTAAAAACCGTGTTATCGGTCAGTCAGGTGTTCTGGATACAGCACGTTATTGTACCTTCATTGCGCAAGAGTTGAACGTATCTGTTGAAGATGTTCGTGGATTCGTTCTTGGCGGCCACGGAGACGACATGGTGCCACTCGTTCGTTATTCGAGTGTAGGTGGTATTCCGATCGATACGTTGATTCCGGCAGACCGCATTGAGTCCATTGTTCAACGCACACGTGTTGGCGGAGGCGAGATTGTGAATTTGCTGGGTAACGGCAGTGCCTATTATGCACCAGCAGCTTCGCTTGTTCAGATGACCGAAGCGATTTTGAAGGACAAGAAACGTATCATTCCAGTGATCGCTTATCTTGAAGGTGAATATGGCTATAATAATCTGTTCCTCGGTGTACCAACCATTTTGGGTGGTAATGGCATTGAGAAAATATTCGAACTTGACCTGACAGCGGAAGAAAAAGCAGGATTGGATAAATCGGCTGATTCGGTTCGCAACGTCATTTCGGTAGTAAACCTGTAAGTTTGAAAACTTTTTGAACAGAAGCTAAAAGAAAACCTCCGGTAAACCCGGAGGTTTTCTTTTCTTTGGATAAGTTCCCCAGTATAATGGGATGTGATGTATAGCACACCGAAAATGTTGAGGAGGATGAAAATTTTGACAATGATTATGTATTTGCTCCATATTGTTGGAGCACTGGCGATGGGATTCTATTTGATTCTGCCATTTGTGGTCGGTAAAATCCGTACTTTGAATGCCGCAGCACAAGAGGGAGCCTTTGCATCACTTCGTTCTTTGAACAAAGTCGCGCAGTATGGACTTGTAATCCAACTTCTTACTGGTGGTTACCTGATGACCAAAGGTGAGTATTCTCATGTCTGGATGGCTGTCGTTGTTGTTCTGCTCTTGGCTATTGCGGCTATTGGAGGAATTATGGGTAAACCGCTGCGACTCGCTGCAGAAGGTGTGAAAAACAAACGTGATGTGGGTCCTGAGCAAAGCAAGATCCGTATGTTCAGTACACTTCTGGCTGTATTCTTGCTAATCATGGTGTACCTGATGGTGAATAATCAGGTGATCTAAATGCGTTGCGGACGGTTAATCCACCTTATGAAGATGTATTGTTAGTCGTTGGTTAAGCGTTTGCAGACGTACTTAGGACAAGCGGGATGAGATGTAAGATGGTGTTTCGTTGGAACAAACAAAAAATAGACAGCCTCATTGGCTGTCTATTTTTTGTTATTATCAAGATAAAATCAGTAGTCCGCGGTTTATTTGAACTGAAACTAGAGGGAATCACTACCATACACATAACAGCATGCATATTCCATCAGACGCGATCTACATTGGTTAGGTTGTACTCACAGTATACGCCCGCACTGCATTTCGACCATTGCGCTTGGATTCGTACAAGGCAGTATCAGCGTCGCGTAACAAGGACTCCAGCGAATCTGACCCTCCATTGTACTGGGCAATACCAAAGCTTGAGGTCAGCGTAATAGGCACTCCCTTAACATCCAGGGGGTCATTCAACAAGGCAACTCTCAGTTGTTCGGCAAGTTCCTCGGCTTCTTGAAGAGAGGTATTCGGAAGAGCGATGACAAACTCTTCTCCTCCATAACGGGCAAACAACATCTCAGGGCTTAAATATCGATTACAAACAGAGACCACATGAATGATGGCCTGATCGCCAACATCATGCCCGTACGTATCGTTGATGCGTTTAAAGTAATCAATATCAAATAAAATAAATGAAACAGGTTGCGGGTTAAGCTGAGCTTTACTCAAAATCTCCCGTCCTCTATGCAAAAATTGAGTGCGGTTATATATTTTGGTCAAACCATCGAAATAAGCCAGTTGTTTCAGCTGTTCTTGTAAAAAGCGTTGTTCCGTTATATCGATTAACATAATTAGACTGCCGACAGTCTGTGCATCCTTGTTATACACGTAAGATGTCCTGACCTGATAACAGACGGTCTCTCCATTTAACTGCCAGTACAGATCGGTTTGCAATCCTTCTCTTCCGTATTCAACGGGAAACGTCTTTTCAGCAAGATTAAGCCAGATATCATCCAAGGGTTGGCCAATCATGGTTGTATTAAGCTCTGGCAACATGTCACGCAGAGATCTGTTGTAATCGACCAGTCGATTGAAACTATCCAGTACAATAACACCTTCACGCATACTCTCGAAAATACTGTCTTTGGCGATGGGTACGATGGTCAGTAGACGTGAGGATAGAATCGCCCAGATATACATGGCAGATGTGATACACATGAGCACGGGGACGGGGTCCATCCCGCCGGGGGTCAAACCAAGCAAATACAGAAAAGCTGCGACCATAGGAATAATCTGTGAAGTAATGAGAGTAAGTAATTGACGACGGTACATCTTCTTGGTGTGTCTCCATTGTCCAATCAGAATGAGGCAGGCACATAACAGACAGGAGAAGGTAAATGCACCGTGTACAACATACCATTGACCCACTGCGATATCCATCAGAGGAACGGGACTATCTTCTCTCAGCCATACTTTTTTATAAAATAGATGATGAAAGTCATTGGTTGCAACCATACCTAGTGTAATGGAAGGGATTACAAACAGCGAGGCAGTTACCTTTTTGGATAACGTTTTTCCTGTGTACTTTATCATCAACATGAGGCCAAGAGATGCGGAGAAGGGCATACCTATATACTCCACGGTGGTCCAAAACATCATCTGTTCCAGCGTGTTGCTGGCTAGCTCAATCGCATAACCAAAAGTATATATGGAGAGTGCTGCTGTGTAGAGAATGAATATTTTGGAACTGGGAATCTCGGATCTTCTGAAATAGGTATATAAACACAAAAAGACATTCAGCACGGCTGAAGTAGCGACGAGTGTTATATATGAATTAATATGCGATTCCATTGTCAGGTCTCCATGTTAGGTTAGAATGATTAAACCAATAAAGATGAGAGTTAAAGCACATCAGTATACTGTACATTGTACATCAGCCCAAGCAGCATAGGAATACACTTTGTATCATGAAACAGTCTAATTTCGAATAAATTTCGAATTTTGGCCAAACAGGCATTGAAGCAAATTGGTTGTTTGATATCTATAGAGGGTGGTAAATAACGATTAGAGACAGCACGCTGAGGCTTAAGTTGCTGTTCATCGCAGAAGAATAATCTGAACTGTTCATGCCATCCTACAGAATGAGACTTTTTCAGAGAACGAAAGACAAGGAAGTATACAGTTAGGGTCCATGTCTTCTGTAATCCAAACATGTTCACATTTTGAGAGGAGAATGTTAGATGTCAACCAACACACAACAAAATCAAAAAACAATGCCAGCACAGCATCAGGATCAACGCCCCGGTATTGAATCAGAGATGCATCCCAGACCGGAATTTGAGAAGCCTGAATACAAGGCAGCAGGTAAACTGACGGGTAAGGTGGCCCTTATTACAGGGGGTGACAGCGGAATTGGACGTGCTGTTGCTGTTACGTATGCCAAGGAAGGCGCGGATGTAGCCATTGTATACCTGAGCGAGCACGAAGATGCCAAGGAAACGAAACGTCAGGTCGAACAAGAAGGACGCAAGTGCATCTTGATTGCAGGTGACATTGGTGATGATGCCTTTGCGAAGAAATCGGTTCAGCAGACAGTAGATGAACTGGGCAAACTGGACATTGTCGTGAATAACGCAGCAGAACAGCATCCACAGCAGAATCTGGAGGATATTACGCCAGAACAGTTGGAGCGTACATTCCGTACCAATATTTTTGGCATGTTCTATGTGACGCAAGCAGCCCTGCCACATCTGAAGAAGGGCAGTACAATTATTAATACAACCTCTATCACAGCTTATCGCGGAAGCCCAACCCTGCTTGACTATTCATCTACCAAAGGAGCAATCACTTCGTTCACTCGTTCGCTATCGATGAATGTGATTGAGAAGGGAATTCGTGTTAATGCCGTTGCACCAGGGCCGATCTGGACACCACTCATTCCATCCACATTTGATGAGAAAAAAGTAAGTGAGTTCGGCGCAACGCAGCCAATGAAGCGGCCAGGACAACCGGATGAACTGGCTCCCGCTTACGTATACCTTGCTTCGGACGACTCTTCGTATGTGAGCGGACAGGTGATGCATGTGAATGGTGGCGAAGTGGTGAACGGATAATACGTTAAGAACGTTTAGATTCAGGATAGGATTGATTATATAGAGAGGCGTATCGCTTTCAGCATGGCTGAGCGGTGCGTCTTTTTTATATCAGGTGAATATGTATGTCAAAGATGCGGTTAGCACCTGTTTACAAAAGTCGGCATCTCTGTTGATACAACTATGATATTTTATTATTAGCCTTGTCTCACTGCAGTTGATAGCGTATTGCAAAGTACTGACTGAAAAGATTGGGGGTCCCCTAATCTGTGATATGATAGATCGAGCAATTATACTCGGAGGGACAAGTCATATGAAAATGAGCAAACAGAATGCAACACATTATATATGGGGTGCACAGTGCGATGGTTGGCATCTCGTTCAAAATGAAACACTGAGCATTATTCATGAACGAATGCCCGCAGGAACGGCTGAAATACGACATTATCATTCGGTAAGCCGTCAGTTTTTTTTCATCCTCAGCGGTGAAGCATGTATGGAACTTAATGGAGAGACGTTTGTGCTGGAAACCCATGAAGGAATAGAGATTGCACCCGGAATTCCGCATCAGATGATGAATCGGAGCGACGAAGAAGTGGAGTTTCTTGTAATTTCCAATCCAGGTACCCGTGGGGACCGAATTGAACTGGATTCAATGTAGAGCAATTCATTAGATATTAATCTGATCATAAAGGAAGAGATAGATGAGACCGTTCCGAATTCGCCTTGCCATCATTATGATGGTGCTGATCGGCGTATCCGTCATTGTGGCTGGATATACGATGGGCAGAGTGTTTAAGACTACGCATATAGCCGCATTGGAGCAAACCATGGTGCGCGAAATTAATCTGCTCAAAGCAACTTTTCCATTCCATGATGCAAGTGATCCAACCTCGGAAGCCACACGAAAGTATTATTCAGATCGGGCGCTGGAACTGGATCGTCTGACGGATTCCCGGGTAACCTTCATCAATAAAGACGGCATGGTCATTGGGGATTCCGAGAGTGATCCGGCCTCCATGGATAATCACTTGAACCGTGAGGAGATTAAGGGTGCCGTCGGAGATGGATACGGGCAATCCATACGTTACAGTGAGACATTGGGACAAGACATGCTGTATGTAGCGCTACCTGTGAATTCGGATCAAAGTGATATGATTGAAATACCTAGCGGCAAATTTGATGGCTACATTCGTCTATCCATGAGTCTACAGGCTGTGGATCAAGGGCTTCAGCGTGGTTGGATGATCATGTTTGCTGCACTTGGACTATTGTTCTTAATTGTCGCGTTTGTCAGTTATCGGGTTGCACGTGGATTAACCTCTCCGATTGAGCATATTACAAAAGTGGCCCATCGGATCACCAAGCTGGAATACGATGCCAGAGTTGATGTAACGCGTAGAGATGAGATCGGACAGCTGGGGCTTGCCATAAACGGAATGGCAGACAGCTTGCAGTCCCAACTGAAGACGATTCGTGACAATGAAGCGTTGTTACAGAGTGTCCTCGCGAACATGACCGGAGGTATTGTCATGATCGACGCAGGGCAATCCATTGCACTGGTCAATCGGGAAGCGGAGCGTATGCTTGGTATTCAGGCAGGAAAGGTTACGGGTAAGCCTTATACTGAATTGAAAAGACACTACGAATTAACACGTACCATTGAAGAGAGTGTTGCACTGAAAGAACGGATGCATGAAGAAGTAAGTGTGTTCAACCCGGAGGAAAAACTGATCCGTATTGATGGAGTACCGATGTCCGAAGATGATGGTGGATATCGAGGCATGTTGTTCCTGTTGCAGGACGTGACGGCGATTCGCCGATTGGAGTCCATGCGCAGTGAGTTTGTTGCAAATGTCTCTCATGAGCTCAAGACACCAGTCGCTGCGGTCAAAGGGTTTGCCGAAACGTTGCTCAGTGGCGGGGTACAGGATAAGGAGACAGAGCGATCATTCCTGAAAATCATCTATGATGAAGGAGATCGACTTAACCGATTAATCGGGGATATTCTGGAGTTATCCAAAATTGAATCGAAACGCGCACCGCTGCAATGCTCACCTGTGCATGTACACTCTTTCTTCGAAATGGTGCTGGGCACCTTGTCCAAGGTGGCGGAGAAAAAGCAAATTCGTCTGGAAATGCATGTTCCGGAGGAACTGTACATTGAAGCGGATGAGGACAAGATGAAGCAGATTTTCATCAATCTGTTATCCAACGGCATCAACTATACCCCCGATGGTGGACGAGTGAAGTTACAGGTGACGATGGATAACGATGATGAAGTTGTCTTTGCGGTGTCAGATACAGGAATTGGCATACCGAAAAAAGATTTGCCGCGAATCTTCGAGCGGTTCTATCGTGTTGATAAAGGCAGATCTCGTAATTCAGGGGGCACAGGCCTTGGACTTTCCATCGTTAAACATCTGGTGGAATTGCATCATGGCAAATTGTCTGTAGAGAGTGAACTGGGCATGGGGACAACGTTCCGTGTGATCCTTCCATTCATTCAAGACGAAGAGATGTAGGCGTCTAGTATCAAAATGTAAAAAGTGTGTATTGTTTTACACCGCGTTAACAAATTAGTGCTATGATAGAAAAAGTGTTGTGGCAACAGACAACCTATGAAGAGAGAAGGGGTATCATGGCACAGCGTTTATTAGTTATTGAAGATGAACCTACATTATCAAGATTACTCACGTATAACCTGACACAGGAAGGTTACGACGTTACGGCAGAGGATCACGGATCTGCAGGATATGATCGGGCCTTGTCCCAGGAATTTGATCTCATTTTGCTGGATTTGATGCTTCCGGGCATGAATGGTCTGGACATTCTGAGCAAGTTAAGAATACAAGGTGTTAGTACACCGGTTATCATTCTGACGGCCAAGAACGGTGAAGCCGAGGTTGTACAGGGACTGAAATCAGGTGCCGATGATTATATTACCAAACCGTTTGGTGTATCTGAGTTATTAGCCCGAGTGGATGCGGTATTAAGACGTTATTCCAATGGTGAAGATTTACCACAGCTTGAGGACAAAGATGGCTCACGAATTATTCTGGGCGAGCTGGAGATTTATCCTCTGAAATATGAAGTGACACTGGGTGGACAATCCATCAGTCTGCGTCCGAAAGAGTTCGAAGTACTGCTATATTTGGCCAAAAAGCCGGGTGTGGTACTGACAAGGGATGATCTGATGAACGCTGTGTGGGGCTTCGATTATATCGGAGGTCAACGAACCGTGGACGTTCACGTCAGTTCATTACGTAAAAAGCTGGAGCTGGACCCGGAATCGGTTCACATTGATTCCATTCGTGGTGTAGGTTATAAATTGGTTGTCAAAAGAAAAACTCCCCATCATTCAAGTTAGCAATGATCGGGGAGTTTTATTTTACGTTCATTTAACATAAAGGAAGATTTTTCTTTACGTAGAGGGAGTAGCATGGACTTATCTGAGTGATACTTTGTACCTACATAACCCACCTCAAGACGGAGGTATTACGTAAAGGAGATTGCGCATTTATGCCCATGTTGCTCGAAGTGAAACCTGACCAGCCTCATGTTGTTTTACATAATGAAGAATTAACGACACCCATAATGGAGCAAACTGAAGTAGCACTAGTTGCTGAAGAATCTGTGATCCATTTGCAGGACTATTATCGTCAGGTACCTGTCGCGGGAGTCCATACCACCTGTGGAGAAGCTGCCACGATGATGAATCAGGATCAGGAGCACCCATGTATTGTATTGTGTGATGAGCAGATGAAACCTACTGGATTGTTAATGCGAGAGACGTTATATCGGATGTTAAATGGCCGTTTTGCCGCAGATCTATTCTACCGTAAGCCGGTCATACAAGTAGTGAATACATCTCCCGTTATTGCAGATATTCATATGGAAGCCGCAACGATTATTGATATCGCACTTGGACGGAATGAACAGCATTTCTACGATTGTCTGCTGGTTACGGAACAAGGCAGACTGCTTGGTGTGCTGACGATGCGAGACGTAATGTCCCTCTCTCGCAGACTGCAACAGGCTGTTACGGAAGAGCGTATACGTACAGTAACCGAGAGCAGACAGGAGATATCCAGAATCAACGATGCGGTCACCAAGCTGGTGAATGCTGCGAATCAGACCGTTCATGAGGCCCGTGAGATCATGGCATTGTCCAAGCAGGGCGAAGAGAGTTTGAAGCACGTTGATGCTTCCTATAACCGGGTACATCAGCATATGGAGAGTCAAGGACAACATGCGGATCACATGCTGAATTCGATCAAAACAGGCTCAGGCATGGCACAATCCATTCGCTCCCTGGCAGATCAAAGTGGTCTCCTCGCCCTGAATGCTTCCATTGAAGCAGCTCATGCAGGTGAATATGGACGAGGTTTTCAGATTGTTGCAGGCGAGATTCGAGCGCTCGCAAAACAGACCCGTGAGGTTGCGGGGAACATGTCTTCATTGCTTGAGAATATTGGTGGATTGACCCTTCAGACTGTTGAACTGGTTAAGGCAAGCGGAGCGGAGATTGACGACAGTTCGGTGCATGTCACCGCAGGGGGAGCAACGTTCCGACAACTGAACAGTGCGGTGAGAGATTTGTCTCGTATAGCAGAGGAGATCGCCATGGAAGGCGGGAAAGCTGGAGAAGTTGCAGAGCACATTCGTACGAAGCTGGATGAGATGGTTTCGAATGGAGAGTAAACTATAAGGTAGTCAATAAAGCAGGCATCAGCAATCAGATTGATCCATCAAGCAGATCATGAAGGTTAAGGATGTCTTTTTTACATTCCGTTAACATGAAAGTGATACTGTTTTTACAATGAAAGGGTAGGATATTAAAGATGGCCGAGCAGCGATGAAAGATTATCAGTATCGGTCTCAACGTAAAGGGAGTTTCCGTGTCCCTGCAGCGAAGGAGAAGTGAACATCCATGAAGGACCTCATTCACATTGAAAATCTTAATTTATATTATGATACGCATCACGCGCTTAAAAATATATCGATGGATCTGCCGGAAAAAACCGTTACTGCGTTCATCGGGCCGTCAGGTTGTGGTAAATCGACATTGCTTCGCACGTTAAACCGGATGAATGACATGATTCCGGGTGTTCGTGTGGAAGGACAGGTTATGCTGAATGGCTCCGATATCTACAGTAATGAGATTGAAGTGGAGACACTGCGCAAACGAGTTGGCATGGTGTTCCAACAACCGAACCCTTTTCCAAAATCCATATACGATAACGTGGCTTATGGACCTCGCTTGCACGGGGTAACCCAAAAGGCTGAACTGGATCAGTTGGTGGAACAAAGTCTTGTCCATGCTGCATTGTGGGATGAAGTGAAGGATGTATTGAAAAAGTCGGCACTTAGTTTGTCTGGTGGACAACAACAGCGTCTCTGTATTGCACGGGCGCTGGCTGTACAGCCTGACGTTCTACTGATGGATGAAGCAACGTCTGCACTCGACCCGATCTCCACATTGAAGATTGAGGAACTGGTGAAGGAATTGCATCACAAGTACACGATCGTTATGGTTACCCACAATATGCACCAAGCGGCACGGGTATCTGGACGCACGGTATTTTTCCTGAATGGTGAAGTGGTGGAGGCAGCTGATACGGAGACGTTATTCTCCACACCGCAAGATTCCCGAACCGAGGATTATATATCTGGAAGGTTCGGTTAAGCGAGCTGAATTGGAATGATCCCGGCATACCCGGAGATGATGGATAAGGAGGACATGAAATCTATGATTCGCAGAAAAGAATTTGATCAGGAGCTTGAAGAGCTGCGTACCTTGCTCAAACAAATGGGTGAACATGTAGGAGCAGCATTGGATGGTGCTATTGAGAGTTTACAAACGATGAACGCGGAGAAAGCTCAGGTCATCATCAAGAATGATGCGAATCTGAATGCCCTTGAAGACAAAATTATGGAACTTGGCTCCAAACTGATCATCACACAACAGCCGGTGGCAAAGGATCTCAGACGTATCATCGTGGCATTCAAAATCTCCAGTGATCTGGAGCGTATGGGAGATCTTGCGCTCGACGTGGCGAAGGTGACACTCCGGATGGATGGACAGAAGCTGATTAAACCTCTGGTGGATATCCCGCAAATGGCAGAAATCGTGAAATCCATGATTGATGAATCCATCGAATCTTTCCTGAAAGAAAACACAGACCTGGCCTATAAAATGGCTCAGACAGACGATCAGGTCGATCAACTGTACAGCCACATGATCAGTGATCTCTACACGTTAATGTCAGAGCATCCTAATCAGGCTTCTCAGGCTATGCTGCTGATGATGGTTGGACGTTACATTGAACGAATTGGCGATCATGCAACCAACATTGGTGAGAGCACGGTATACCTGGTGACAGGTAAACGTCCGGATCTGAATCAATAGAAGAGCATTGCTTTGGAATTGGGGAATCAGTACTGATTAAGTGATGCAATCATATGAATGGAAAAGGACTTTCTCTCAGGTAGGCTGTGTACAGCTGTCTGTGGAGAAGGTTCTTTTTTGCGATTAAATGTGAAGTGAAAGAGGCTATTCTTTTTGATGTGACAGGTGGGTATGGTATCATGAGAGTAGATGTAATTTGAAGAGGTTGACCATATAATACGCGAGGTGCTGGAATGGACAAGTTTATTCTCATAGATGGAAATAGCATTATTTACAGGGCGTTTTTTGCAATGCCGCCTCTGACCAACTCGAAAGGTCTGCATACCAATGCGGTATATGGCTTCACTACGATGCTGCTGAGATTGCTTGAAGAGCATAAGCCTACACATGTCATGGTTGCATTTGATGCAGGCAAAATCACGTTCCGCCACGAAGGGTATCAGGAATACAAGGGTGGACGGGAGAAAACACCACCAGAGTTGTCAGAGCAATTCCCTTTGCTCAAAGAACTGCTGAAAGGACTTGGCATTGCTCAGTTTGAGCTAGCTGGATTTGAAGCGGATGACATCATCGGAACGTTAACCAAACGCGCAGATGAAGCGGGTAGACAGGTGCTCGTTGTATCGGGTGACAAAGATATGCTGCAGCTTGCTTCCGAACATGTACATATCGGGCTGACGCGTAAAGGGGTAACCGATATTGAGCTGTATGATCCTGCTCAGATTAAGGAGCGTTATGGTCTGACGCCGCTGCAAATCATTGATCTCAAGGGTCTGATGGGCGATGCGTCCGATAACATTCCGGGGATTCCCGGGGTTGGAGAGAAAACAGCGTTGAAGCTGCTGCACCAGTTCGGATCGGTAGAAGATGTGCTGAACGGCACTAGTGAGCTGAAAGGCAAGATGAAAGAAAAGATCGAGGCCCATGCCGAAGATGCCCGGATGAGCAAACAACTCGCGACGATTCACCGGGAAGTTCCGCTGGAGCAGACGTGGGAGGATATGCAATTCGCTGGATTAAAAGAAGAACATGCTGGCCCTGCATTGGCGAAGCTGGAATTCAAATCCTTGCTCGAACGCCTGTCGTTCAGTGGCAGCATCGGTTCTGAACAGGAAGCGGTCCCTGCTGCCGAAGTTGAATCCTCCATTGCAACAGAGGACAACATCAGTGAGCTGTTCAGTTCCCTCGATTCCATTGATGTCCTCCACGTGGAGACACATGGGGATAACCCGCACCAAGCGAAATTGATTGGACTTGCTGTAGGTTCCGCTGGAACATATACGTTCATATCTCCCGAATTGCTTCATTCCGAGGCTGCGGCTCCAGTGCGGGCATGGCTTGGTAATTCAGAGCAGCCAAAGCGCGGTTATGATCTTCATCGTGTGGACCTGGCCCTGCATGCGCATGGCATTGAATTCGCTGGTGCGTCATTTGATGTACAACTGGCGGCGTATTTGCTTGATCCAACGGAATCCAACCAGACAATTAGTGGACTCACGACCAAGTATGGTCTGCCGTCACTTGTGGAAGATGACACGGTTATGGGCAAAGGTGCCAAGTACAAGGTACCGGAAGTGGAGATCTTGGGTGATTTCCTATGCCGCAAAGCTGCTGCAGTAGCAGCCATTATTCCACTTCAGGAGCAGGTGTTGGAAACGGATGAGATGAATTCACTGTTCCATGAACTGGAGATGCCGTTGTCACGTATATTGGCAGACATGGAGAAACAGGGCATCAAGGCCAATACAGCCGATCTACAGGCTTTAGGCAGTGAGTTTGAAGAACAGATCAGCAGGTTGATGGCTGAGATCTACAAGCTGTCAGGAACGGAATTTAATCTGAATTCACCAAAGCAACTGGGTGAGATTTTATTTGATAGACTGGGCTTGCCAGTGGTGAAGAAAACAAAAACGGGTTATTCCACAGATGCTGAAGTATTGGAGAAATTGGCTCCTTATAATGATGTGGTCAAGCATATTCTACAATATCGTCAGCTTGCCAAGCTGCAATCCACTTATGTGGAAGGATTGCTCAAAGAGATATCCAATCGGGATGGCAAGGTGCATACGTATTATCGTCAGACCATCGCCGCTACTGGACGACTTAGCAGTCAATTCCCGAACTTGCAGAACATTCCGATTCGGATGGAAGAAGGTCGCAAAATCCGGAAGGTATTTGTTCCTTCCGAACCTGGATGGTCCATTTTGGCAGCAGACTATTCCCAGATTGAACTGCGTGTACTAGCCCACATTTCGGACGATGAGCGCTTGAAGGAAGCATTTGTCAATGATATGGATATTCATACAAAGACCGCTTCGGATGTATTCGGCGTGAAGCCTGAGGATGTGGATGGGGATATGCGTCGTTCCGCCAAGGCAGTTAACTTTGGTATCGTGTATGGCATAAGTGATTATGGTTTATCACAGAACCTGCATATTACACGTAAAGAGGCTGCGCAGTTTATTGATCAGTATTTTGAAGTGTTCCAGGGTGTCCGCCGATACATGGATGACATTGTGAAGGAAGCTCGCCAGGATGGTTACGTCAAAACGTTGTTGGAACGTCGTCGCTACCTGCCAGAGATTAATGCCAGTAACTTCAACCTGCGTTCTTTCGCAGAGCGTACGGCGATGAATACACCGATTCAGGGAACAGCGGCAGATATCATCAAGCTGGCCATGGTACAGATGGATGAAGCGCTACGGGAACGCAAGTTGAAGAGCCGTATGTTGCTTCAGGTGCACGATGAACTTGTATTCGAAGTGCCTGCGGATGAATTAGAACTGATGAAAGAGTTAGTACCATCTGTTATGGAAAAAGCGTTGGAACTGTCGGTTCCGCTGAAAGCAGAAGTCAGCTTTGGTGATAACTGGTACGAAGCGAAATAAATCAAGTGTTGCGCGGTTTTTCCGGTATTTTACAATAGGCCCTTCCATGTTTGAGATATAAGAAAAGGGTCCCGCTGAGCGCCATCTTCCGTTATAATATAGGGGAGGTGAGAACATCATGCCGGAATTACCGGAAGTCGAAACAGTCAGAAGAACATTGAATCAACTTATTGTGGGCAAAACGATTGATCATGTTACCGTTAGCTTGCCGCGGATTATTCAGCGGCCGGACGACATAGATGCATTTGCAATGGAACTCGCGGGACATACCGTTATTGGGGTGGAGCGCCGCGGCAAGTTTTTGCGTATTTTGCTGGACGGGCTGGTGCTTGTCTCCCATCTGCGGATGGAAGGAAGATACGGTGTGTACGAGCAGCATGAAGATGTGGAGAAACATACACATGTGATCTTCCATTTTAATGATGGTACGGAATTGCGTTATAAGGATGTGCGTCAATTTGGTACGATGCATCTGTTTAATGCAGGTGAGGAACTGGTGTCCAAACCTCTGCTGAAGCTGGGACTGGAGCCGCTTGATCCAGCCTTTACGGTAACTGCATTCCGCGAGGCGGTTGGCAAGCGTACAACCAAAATCAAGGCTGTGCTTTTAAATCAGGCATATGTGGTTGGTATCGGGAATATTTATGTGGACGAGGCTCTATTTCGCGCAGGTATCCATCCCGAGACCATCGCCAAGACACTGACCGAAGCTCAGTTAACGGTGCTTCATGAAGCGATTGTGGCTACGCTGCAAGATGCAGTGAATGCAGGTGGATCATCCATCAAGTCCTATGTGAATGGACAGGGTGAGATGGGGATGTTCCAGCATCAACTGAAAATCTATGGACGCAAATCAGAACCTTGTACAACTTGTGGTACGTTAATTGAAAAAACGGTGGTTGGTGGCCGTGGCACGCATTTTTGTCCGAACTGTCAGCTGCTGTAACATGAACTGAATGAACGAAATGATGAAATCATAGCACCCTTGGATTCCTCCCTCCATATACTGATATGGCAGAAATAAGCGGGCGTATACCCATACTGGCATCTTCAGTTGGCACGAGTACCGCACAGAGGAGGAGTCCGGGGTGCTGCATCATTTTATTTCATTGCTGGCGCTTGCTTTGGCGCTTAGTTTAGATGGTTTTGGAGTCGGGATTACATATGGGTTACGGAGGACTAAGATTCCCCTGTTATCTATCGCTGTTATTTCGATCTGTTCAGGATTGGTTATTGCCTTGTCGATGCAAGTAGGTGTGTTGTTGTCCCATGTGGTGTCACCGGATATCGCTTCGATCGTGGGAGCCGTTATATTGATAGGTATTGGTGCATGGTCACTGTTGCAACTAATTCGAAAGCAAGGCAAAGAACAGCTGGAAACAGACACTGGAATGGGTGAGGGAACAAAAGCAAAGGTAACTGGAGTGGGAGAAGCACAAGAGAGACTGTCGGATTCAAAGGGCAGGAATCAGGTGCTCGCACTGGATCTGGAGCAGTCGGCTTCAAATGGATCACTGGAACGAATGGTATTTACACTGGAGCTGCGCAAGCTGGGCGTTGTCATTCAGATCCTTCGCAGTCCCTCCAAGGCGGATATGGATAACTCGGGGAGTATATCTGCTCAAGAAGCGATGTGGCTGGGTATTGCCCTGTCTCTGGATGCGTTTGGAGCAGGTTTGGGAGCGGCACTTCTGGGGTTCCCTACACTATGGACAGCACTCATTATTGCACTGTTTAGTGGGGCTTTTCTGTCACTCGGCATGAAGGTTGGCCTGCGATTCTCAGCTCTGCGCTGGATGCGAAGACTGTCTGTATTGCCAGCGCTATTGTTAATGATTATGGGAATAATGAAGTTGTTATGAGGTGAAACGATGAATATAGGCTTAACCGGCGGGATCGCGACAGGCAAAAGCAGTGTTTCCGCCTATCTCGCCAGTAAGGGAGCGTTGCTCATCGATGCAGACGTTATTGCCCGGGAAGTTATGATGCCCGGGCATCCCGTGTTGGCCGCCGCTGTTAAGCGGTTTGGACAAGCCATACTGAACGAAGATGGAACACTGGATCGGAAAAAGCTTGGAAGTATTGTTTTCGAACAACCAGAGGAACGAAAAGCATTGGAGGCTATCACACATCCGGCGATCCGAAGAGAGATGCGCGAACGGGCTGCTGCATACGCGTTGCAACATCCGGATAAACTTGTGGTATCTGATATTCCTTTGCTCTACGAATCAGGTCTGGAGGACGGTTTCGAGGAAGTCATGGTTGTATATGTCCCGAGATCGGTGCAACGAGATCGCTTGATGAGTCGGGATGGAATGACTGCAGCACAGGCTGAGGCTCGAATGGATGTACAGATGGATATTGAGCGCAAAAAACAGCTGGCTGACATTGTCATCGATAACAGCGGCTTATGGCCTGAGACGGAACAGCAAATTGACTCATATCTACAGCGTAAGGGTTTGTTATGAGAATATTGCGTAAGAAACGTGTATTGCTGTTGATGTTTGTTTCCTTTGTACTGGTGTTATTTCTGAATACAAACTGGATGGCATGGTTCTATCCCATACATTATAAGGAAGAGATCCGTGCCCAATCTCAGAGCTATGAGGTTGATCCGTTTCTAATTGCTTCCATTATCAAGGTGGAGACCAATTTTAAGACAAGCAAGGAATCCAAACGAGGTGCCATTGGGCTCATGCAACTGATGCCGGACACGGCGAACTGGATACTGGAACAAGCCAAAATTCCCGACACTTCGCTGGAGGAATTGAAGCACGAGCCTGAACGAAATATTCAGTTAGGCACATGGTATCTGCGGAATCTGTCCGATCAATTCGATGGCAATGAAGCAGTTATGATCGCTGCCTATAATGCGGGTCCAGGCAAAGTGAACAGTTGGCTTAGAGATGGTGTATGGGATGGCTCGTTCGATACAGTGAAAGATATTCCGTTTGGTGAGACGCGTCACTATGTACAAAGAGTCATTTACTATTATAATCAGTATGTAAAGATCTATAATACGTTCTAAGTATATAAGTAGAAGCACAGAGCAGGCCGGTTATTCACCGGCCGCTCCATGCTCCTCTGTGTAGCGTATTACGATGCAGATATTATTGGTATTGACCTGCCAATTGCTGTTCTGCAATTGTTACCAGACGCTTCGTGATGTATCCACCGATCGAACCGTTCTCGTAAGAAGTCATGTTACCTTGGTATCCGTCTTGTGGGATGCTGATTCCGAGTTCTTGAGCAACTTCATATTTCATTTGCTCGAGTGCTGCGGAAGCTTTAGTTACCACCAAGTTGTTGGAGTTACCATTGCTTTGTGCCATTGCTGTTCACCTCCTCGCGGGTTGGTAAAAGTATTATGTGTCGGCAATGCGTTTTTCATTACAAAATCAGTACAGGGAATATGTGGTAAAAAGTAAAACGTGGGAAGTGATCTGTTTTGAAGTGTCCTTATTGCGGTTATATGGGTACCAAAGTGCTTGATTCGCGTCCGGCCAACGAAGCAAAATCCATTCGTCGTCGCCGTGAGTGTGAGCAGTGTGCCCGAAGATTTACAACGTTTGAGATGATTGAGGAGACTCCACTGATCGTCATTAAGAAAGATGGCAGTCGTGAAGAGTTCAGCCGGGACAAAATTCTCCGCGGGCTTATTCGTGCCTGTGAGAAACGTCCAGTCTCCGTAGAGACCCTGGAGATGATGGTATCTGAGGTGGAGAAATCTCTGCGTAATACAGCCGATGCTGAAGTGGAGAGTCGCCAGATTGGTGAGTTATTGATGGAACAGTTGTTTCCAGTCGATGAAGTGGCTTATGTCCGTTTTGCGTCGGTATACCGCCAGTTCAAAGATATCAATATGTTCATGAAAGAACTGAAATCCCTGTTGTCCAAAGACGATCTGGAGGATTAGTGAAGTGGGTAAAGGGAGAAGAGCAGTCTGGAGTTCCAGTCCGTGTGTACCAGAGAAATCGGTTGTTCTTCTCCAATCACTTTGGATCTTGAGAAAGTGATTGACAGCGAAAGCTGGATTTTATATGATATAGGAGTCGCCTGTGGAACGTAGCAGTGTTGGACAAGTTATCTATTTCATATCCTGGGGCCTTAGCTCAGCTGGGAGAGCGCATCGCTGGCAGCGATGAGGTCAGGGGTTCGATCCCCCTAGGCTCCATAATCAAGAATGCCATCACATTATTGCGATGGCGTTTTTTTTGTGGTGAAATAAATCAGAACATGCATAATTAATTAGAATTTTTTGGACTTGGGAACGAGCTTGGGGACGAATATTCTAGATGCAAAAATAGAGGGTTTAAAGTCCTGACTGTGGAGTTGTCAAAAAAAGTACAGTTTGAAAACAAGGAGACCCTTCCGGCTGGATATTGTCCAACCGGAAGGGTCTGCATTTATCTGTATACGCTTTCAGTTAGCCAGATATTCGACGAATCTTACAAAGATCGTGGCTACTTCGGCGCGGGTGGCGGTGGCTTTGGGAGCAAAGAAGTTGTCCGGCTTGCCTACTACAATGCCGATGTCCCGCAGTGCCTGAACGGCCTCCAATGCCCAGGAGCTGATCTCACTCTCGTCCGTGAAGGACTTAGCCTGGCTTTCAGGTATCTCATAGCCCTTGTACTTCATGTAGTTGTACAGTATCACCAGCATCTGCTCGCGCGTCATCGGTGAATTGGGGTCAAACAGGTTTGCGTTTGTACCGTTTACTATGCCTTTTTCGGCCGCCCACTCGGCTGCCGCGGTGTACCATTGTCCGTCCGTCACGTCGTTAAAGCGGGAGCTCGTGTAGCTGGAGAGGTTTACGTTCTCAAGATTGGCCAGTACCTGGACGAACATTGCACGTGTCATTGCGGTTCCCGGTGAGAACGTTGTGGGCGTCGTGCCGTTGAAAAGATCGTATGTGTAGGCGAAATTTATATCGTTGTAGAACCAGTCGTCCATGTTGGCATCCCTGAAAGGATTGCCCGATATTACGAGGAAGCCCAGTGGGGTGGCGTCATCAACCGCCAGTTCCGTACCCTCACGGATGTTCAGCGACATGCCGTTGTCTAAGCCAACTCTTGCGCCGCTGGGTCCTACCACAACCACTCCGCCGCTCCGTATCTTCGATCCGTCGTGGATATGCAGCTGGTTGCCGTTCGGCAGGTCCACATGCGCGTCTTTGCCGCCTACAGTGACCGTACCGTCGCTCGATATCGTCGAGCCACCCGAAATAGTCACTGTGCTGTTGCCGCCGGGTAGTGTCACTTCGGCGCTCTTGTCTGCCGGAATGGTTACCTTATCGTTTGAGTCTATCGTTGTGCCTTCGGGCACCTTAATCTTCGTCCCGCCTTTGGTCGCAATCTCGCCGCCACCGGGGAGGGTGGTGTTGCCGTTTTTGTCTGTGACCGCGGGCTTATCCTTCGGTGTATTCACTGTGTAGGTCGACTTCAACGTTCCAGGGTCTGTCCCGGTGCCCGTATTGTCGGTGTTGCCCGTATTACCGATGTTTCCGGTGTTTCCCGTATTGCCGCCAGAATCAGGCACAGTGGGAGTCGTCGTCTTCATCGGCGTCGTCGTAGCACTGATCTCCGCGCCGTCGCCCTTTGCATTCACCGCGATGATGGTGAAGTTGTAGCCTTGGCCGTTTGTCAGGTTCTTGAAGGTATATTTGGTCTCCGTCGCATCCAGTGTAATCGGCGTCCCGTTGCCATACCATACCTTGTAGCCCAAGATCGCACTGCCACCGTCGTCAGCAGGGGCGGTCCAGTTCAATGTGACCTGTCCGTCACCGGCTGTCGCCTTGAAGCCGCTTGGAGCACCTGGCACGACCGGTTTTCTCTGCGCGAACATCCAATCAAAGACGTCTGTGTAGTCATTGTTCCAAGCCGGCAAGTTAGAGGACTGCGCCGTGGGAGCTATGCTCCAATTCCCCATAGTTATCTGGTTGTAAAGAACCGCCGCTTCAACTTCGTGGGCTATGTAATCAGCCAGAACAGGTGTGTTGGCCGGATTAGGCCTCAGATTTGGCTGATCAAATTGATTGTAGGGCCACGTAAGGACCTCATTACTCTCAAAGCGCGAAGCCCTCGCGTTGATCATTTTCGGCATATTGTTATTGATGAAGTTATTGAGGTTAGTCTGGTAGCCTCCAGCATTATGAGCATTTAAAAACATCCAATAGGCCAGGTTGTTGTGAGTGTCGTTGTCCTTAGCATTCGGTGAACCGCTTACCGGGGCCATAGGTGCGGCGGCGGCGAAGAAGCCAGGATGGCTGTTAACTAAGTTGTTTGTATACTGGCCGCCCCATGAGAAGCCCGCCGCGTAAACACGATTAGGGTCTACTTCGCCGCTGGCAATCAGGGCGTCTATGACCTTCTTAACATTCTCTGTTGAGGGAACAGATACGCCATTATAGGAAATATTCAGTACATGGCTGGCGTACTTGTCAGGATTTTCTTCCATTTTTTTCATTAGAGCGACCGAGCCGTTGGCGGATTTCATGGCCGCTTTTTGGTCTGTCGCAGCGTTTGTGCCGCCGCGTGACATGCCGTGGGTATAAACATACAGCGGCAATCCTTTGATCACTTTACCGTCTTCATCCTTGTGAAGATAGAGCGAGCGATTGACCGAATTGTCCGTGAATGTTGTAAACTTGTCAAGGATCGGATTCACAACTTTTTCCTGTTCAAAAACCACGTTGCGAAGTGGACTCCCCTCTGTCAGTACGATCTCTCCGTTTGGGACGATGTTGTAAACCTGCTTTGTCGAGTTACTGCTGCCATCCAGCGTTGTTTTGCCGCCGCTCGCTGAATAAAACTCAGACTCAACTACGATGTAACGGCCGCTTGCCAGTCCGTCCTGATAATCTGGTGAATTGTTAACCTGCCCCAGATAGCCGCGTACTTTCGGCTCGTCATTAGCATATACCCTTGTGATTTTGCGTGGTCCTTCAAAGGTCACTGCTTCGCCGTTCAGGGTCGTGTTCCTAGCCGATAAGGCAAACAAGTCCGGATTAAGCGCGGAGCCTAACGCTGCCTTCCCCTCGCCTAAGTCGATGATGACAGCCGTTGTGTACTCGCCACTTGCGAAGTTGTCATTCCATACAACAAAGGGAAGCAGCCCCGCGTCCGGATCGTTTTTGAATGTTACGTGAATTGTATGGTCAGCCTCAATATTCGAAAAGGTATAAGTGCCAGCAGATAGAGTCGCGGTCTCGCCGTCTACCGTTACGGTATCCACCATTTTGCCGGAATCGGGGGTAAACGTAAATTCTTTGTTAGAGTCCCGATCTACTCTCAGAACATCGCCGGGTGGGTTCGGCGTTATTCGGCCGCCCGGTCCCGCAGTGGCTGTGATTGAGAATCTGGTGTCCACTTCATTGGCTAAAGAGAGCTGCAGGCTGTCTGTAAAAGAAGCAGCGCTGGTGTAAGCCGCGTCCGGATCTCCGAAACTGGAAACGACTTCATAACGATCACCGCCCTTTTCTGTTGAGTTATTAATATAAACCTCAAAGGTAAGCTTGCCCTCCTCCAAGGTCAAGGTTCTTTTGGGTATTCTCATCTCCACGATATATCCTGTTTCCGTGATCTGGGTCCATGCAGCTCTGCCCGGAGCGGCCTGCCCTGAAAACACACCCGTCGCGCTAACGCGCCATTGGTTTGAGCCTCCGGTTCCGGTGCCGACATAAAACTCCAGGCTGTCGTACTGGTGATCTCCGCCAGCTCCCTGATATAGATTACTGTCATTCACAACTACTCGGGAATACAGGTAGTCATGGTCCCAAAGGATTTTGGCTGTGCCCGTGGCATGGGGTCTGGGATCGGCGGGCACAGTGCTTTTGTTGATGTGATGCTCCATGGTCTGGCCCCAGAGTGGGTCGTTTGACCCGAGTTCGGGAGTTCCAAAAATGGCGGTGGGTGTTTCATTCGCTTCTGCGTTCTCGATGTTGTCAGTGGCGGCGGCATAGCTGGTAGGCATTAATGACACCACCATTACCAAGCAACAGAGGAACGCGAGCATTCTGCTAAATCGTTTTGGCATAAATGAAAATCCTCCTTATTTTTCGATTCGGTGTGCCCATGGCTTACCGCATCGTATTCGGACACGTTGTCCATATGACAAGCGCCCAACTATATATATTATGTTTATCAGGCGTTCAATCCTTTAATTTACCTATAGAGTATATTAAGAATGAAAACGATTACTTCGAAGCATAGGGATAGTGTTGAAGTTTGCGGGAATTACAATAAAAAAATCCACCTTATTAACAAGATACTACATTGAATTGGAAGTGTTGAAGACGTAATATGAGAAGAAATGTAAGCGCATTCTTTTTTTTAAAACGTATCTCTATTTCCTTGAGCGAGGTGGTCTGGTTTTATAGGTGAGAGATATGGGTTGTATGCTTCTGAAAATTAATCGAAGGGAAGAATGCTATGCGGAAGCAAATTACAATCCTAATGTTAGTTTTACTTATGACCTTCAGTAGCTGGTTTAATCTTGTTCTGCCATTTAGCAATCAAGCTTCAGCGGACACAATAACACCAACGATGTTGGCGTATTATCCATTGCTTGAGGATGTACAGGATATATCAGGTAATGAAAAGCATGGAACGGCCGTAGGAGACATTACTTACACCGATGGTCTCACTTTACCTGGGGGAACAGATAGTAATACAAACTACGTTCAGCTTCCTACTGGTTTGTTTGATAATCAAGAAAATACAACGATATCTGTATGGATCAAGAGCAACACTGGAAGTGGGAACTACTCAGCATTATTCTACGGTACTCCAGCAGCTGGCAATAACTTGCCAACGAATTACTGGATGTTTAATCCATCGAATCCAGGTGGTGATTTTAAGTCAGTATTTACGAATAACAATAATATTGACCAGCCTTGGACGACTGAGGTAGGGGTATCAGGCACTTCAACGACACCGTACGACGGTCAATGGGTGCACTATACGACGGTCATTACAGAACGCTCTATTACAGGTTACATTAACGGTGTAAGTATAGGCACGACCGCCAAAGAGAAAACAACAGCAAGCTTTGGTACTGATTTGCATGCTTACATCGGTCGCTCCAATTATTTAGGGGATGCTACTTTTGCGGGTAGCTTTCAAGATTTAAGAATTTACGGAGAGGCACTAAATAATGAAGATATCGCTGTAGTATATGAACAATCGTTTAATGAAAAGCAAGTACAACAAGGCAAAATAGAGCTAACGTTAGGAGACATATCGGCAGTTACAGAATCTCTTGAACTACCTACTGAAGATAAGAATGGCGCAATGATCTCATGGACTTCTAGTGATGAGAGTGCGATTAGTCCAACCGGGGAAGTGTTCTTACGAGAAATGGAGCAACAAGTGACGTTAACTGCAACCATTTCTTTAGGTGGAAGCCAAGCAACGAAGGAGTTCATTGTTACCTTACTACCTAAGGATGAATCTATTGAGCAGATTGCCGTTAAGAATGTCTTGCTTAATGAACCTACGTTTATTTTATCAGTGGGGGACAGCGAGATATTAGTAGCTACTATTTCACCTTCAAATGCAACAAATAAAAGAGTTATCTGGGCATCTAGTGACTCCAGTGTAGCGATTGTCAATTCAACGGGTAAAGTTACAGCTGTTAGTGAAGGTACAGCCACAATTACGGTACAGACTGAAGATGGAGAGTTTACAGCTACATCAGCCGTTACCGTTAAGGGAAAATCGCTAAAAGATGACCTTATTCTTCATTACAACATGAAAACGACTGAAGAAGTAGACGGTCAACTCGTACTGAAGGATGTTGCTAATAAGGCAGTTACATTTGACGGAATATTTAGAAATCCAAACAATGGACAATTCATTTCAAACAGTGAGGTTGGCTTTGTTTCCTTCAATGGTGGAAGCTCTACATCTAATAGTGGGCATGTTGAGATTCCTAAAGGCTCAAATGGACTAGATCTACTACACGGTCTGAATGAGATTACAGTATCTTCAATCGTGAACTGGACGAATGATGGGACGAATCGCTGGATCTTCGGTTTGGGTACTGTATTAACACCAGAAACGAACAAATATTTCTTCGTAACACCACGTCACGGTAGTGGATCAGGTAATATGATTGCTACAGGTATCTCTAAAAATGGCTGGCCAAACGAAGCATTAGTTACAGGTAGCGCAAACTCAAACCTTATCGGTGGGCAGTGGAAGCATGTAACGGTGTCCTTGTCCGAAGCTAGCAATAGGATAACGTTATTCGTGGATGGAGTTAAGGTTGCTTCGGGTAATGCAAAGGGACTAAAGCTGTCAGAAATTATTAATCCGGATGCTACTTTCTCTGGCTTTATCGGTAAATCAATCTTCTCAAACGATCCATACCTTCAAGGTAGCGTAGCTGATTTTCGAGTATATGATCGCGCGTTGACAGACCAAGAAGTAGGCGAGTTATATCAACAAGAAGGAGCAACTCAAATCTCAAAAATACGTCAGCTGACTGTTGATGATGCAGCGAATCAACTCAACATCAGTCGTTACTTAGGTGAAGGCGATAAAAGCACCGATAAGATAACAAGAAACGTTACATTACCGACAAGCGGTAAAAACGGCGTGAGCATTACTTGGAGTTCCAGTCATCCTACTGTCATTTCTAACCATGGCACTGTACAACGTCCAGCTGTTGAAGCAGGTAATGTTCAGGCAGAGCTTACGGCTACTTTAACGTATCAAGGAGTATCAACTACAGCTGTATTCCCTGTTACGATCTTGAAGCAATTCGATGATCAGCAGAAGGTTGATCTGGACGCTGAACAAATAGAGATCTACAATGCTGACAACGTTAAAGGTAACTTACGTCTTGTTGCTACAGGTGAACAAGGCTCCACAATTACATGGGTATCTAGCAGACCGGCAGTTATTAAAGGAACGGCTGAAGCGGCTGGTAACGCTACACAGCTAGGCTGGGTAAGCCGTCAAGCTATGGATACGCCTGTTACGCTAATAGCTACAATTACGAATGGTGCAGCTTCTAAACAGCTTACGTTTAACGTTACGCTTAAACAAGCAACTGCGCCAGTGCAGCATGATGCTTACTTCTTTGCGTACTTTACAGGTGAATATGAGGGTGGTGAAGAGATATCCTTCGCTACAGCTGAAGATCCATTGTTCTGGAAAGGGTTGAATAATGGTAAGTCGATCCTTCAATCTGATATGGGTGAAAAAGGACTTCGGGATCCATTCGTTATACGGTCTCCAGAAGGGGATAAATTCTATATGCTGGCAACCGATTTGAAAATGGGCGAAAGTACAAATTTCGACCAAGCTCAAATTACGGGTAGTCATTACATGATGATTTGGGAGTCGGAGGATCTCGTTCATTGGAGCGAGCAGCGTATGATCGAGGTTGCTCCTAAGACTGGAGGAAATACGTGGGCACCAGAAGCTATCTATGATCCAGTAACTGGAGAGTATATCGTATTTTGGGCATCATCGATGAAAAACACAGAGACATATGGTGATTATAACGGAAGACCTGCAGGTCAGTACAATGTGATGTACTACGCAACAACAAGAGACTTCTACAACTTCTCGGAGCCAAAGGTCATGATTGATGAGTCACTTCCGACAATTGATACAACGTTTATTGAGCATAATGATATGTTGTACCGATTCACCAAATCAGAAGTGAATACTAAAGTGTATGTGGAGAAAGCACCAACTTTTTATTATGACAAGGACGGTATTGCAGCAAACGGCCTTCAATACAACGCTGTTCCGGGTACACGTGATAATAAACTTGGCTTGATCGGAAATAATGGCAACAACGAAGGGCAAACGATTTTTAAGGATAATAATAAAGACAAATGGTATCTGTTCCTTGATTCATGGCCATATCATGTTCGATATACAACAGATCTGGATAGTAGCACACAATATATGAACAATGTATTAAGTAGTGATAAATATGCACTTCCGCCAGGACCACGACACGGGACGGTAATTCCAATCTCACGTGCAGAGTATGATGCTTTGCAAGAGAAGTATGCATGGAAAGGTCCGGCACCATCAACAGACCCGGTTGTACATTACTCATTCGATGCAAATACAGTGAATGGTACAACGGTGAATGACATTTCTGGCAACGGTCATCACGCAACACTAGTAGGTGGAGCAACGATTAATGAAGAGGATCGCATTGGTAAAACGGGTGGTGCACTAGAGCTTAATGGATCAACAGGATATGTGAAGCTGCCAGATAACTTGATTCAATCCTTGAATCTTGAGAAGGCTACGTTCTCTACATGGGTTCAAATGGACAGAAATCAAGCAAATCAAAGAATATTTGATTTTGCTTCCGAAACAGGCAGACAGGTTAACCGCAACACCATGTACTTGAGCACACAAGGTGATACAGGTAGTCTAGAGTTTGCTGTGGTAACACCTTTTACAGAGAAATTTAGCAATGACAGCACGCGACTAGGATCAGAATATAAATATGCGGTGAGAAATTCCGGGTTATTTCCAACGAAGACTTGGCAACATGTTGCAATTACAATGGATGAATTTGATACCGTATTGTATGTGAATGGTCAAGAGGTTAAACGTAGCTCGACATTTAACGTTGAGCCGAGAATGTTACTGGAAACAACGATGAATTATATTGGTAAATCGAGAAACAGCTCTCATAGTTTATTTGATGGTAAATTGGATGATTTCCGTATTTATAATCGTGCATTATCCGTTGAAGAGATTGCAACATTAGCTGATGAAGACGTTACTCCTCCAGTAGAGCAGCCATCTGGGGCAGAGCTCATTCTTCACTACAATATGGATGATATTGATGGTGCAACGGTTATTGACCAAACAGGAAACTTCAATGGAAAATGGATGAATCCGTCTAAAGCAGAATGGATTCGTACACAAGATGCTGGTGTACTAAGCTTTACTGGTGGCACAACTAACTCTTATGTAGAACTGCCACAAGGAGTTCTCGATGGATTAACGGATATGACTGTTTCATCCATTGTTAACTGGAGCGGTAAAAACGCTGCGGAGTGGTTATATGCATTAGGAAGACCAGACAATAATACGCACTATACGTACTTCACACCACGTTATAACGCTAACGGTCTAGCTCGCCTAGGTATCGCGACGAATGCTTGGAATAATGAGTCTTCAACTTCTACCACGGGCTTAAAGAATAATGAATGGAAAGTCGTTACGACTGTTGTTTCAGGCACGGATGGTACACTAACGCTTTATATTGATGGTGTTGCTGTTGCATCAGGCTCAACGAATGGAATGACACTAGAACAAATAAAAAATACTTCAGGCAGTAGTGGAACCATCGGTAAGTCATTCTATACAGCTGATCCTTACTTCGGCGGTATGATTGCAGACTTCCAAATCTATGATGGCGCTATGACTGCGGCAGATATTACATCACTTAAGGCCCATGCAGATCAGAAGATTGCTAAAATGGAGGGCATGCTTGTATCGGCTGCCACAGAGAAATTAACGATTCATGATCTTCTTGCTTCTAATGCATCAAAAGATGCGATTATAAGCAATGTAACATTGCCAACATCAGGTGTTTATGGCACAACAATAAGCTGGACTTCAGATAAGGGGAATGTCATCTCAACTACAGGTGCCGTAACCAGACCAGCTAACGCAACAGGTGATCAAGTTGTAACGTTAACAGCAGTATTTACAGATGGTACAGAGACAGTTAACAAAACTTTTCAGTTGACGGTTAAGGCATTGCCAAACGATGTCACTTCTGTAGATGAAGCAAAAGCAGCACTAGTCGTTCATAACATTAATGATGTAAGAGGTCATATCGCACTACCAACATCTGGTCTATATGGAACAACGATTACTTGGGCTTCTGCACAACCAAACGTCGTTTCAGTTACTGGAGAAGTAAAACGTCCGGTACACGGTAGTGGAAATGTAGATGTGAAGCTTACAGCTACGATTAAGTTGAATTCAGCATCCACTACGAAGGAATTTATTGCGAAGGTGAAGGAACTGCCTGCTGATGAAAAATATGCGGGATACTTTTTCACATATTTCACTGGAGAAGGTACTGCAACAGGGGAGCAAGTTTACTTTGCACTAAGTAACGGTAATGATCCGTTGAACTGGCGAGAATTGAATAATGGTAAACCTGTATTGACCTCTACCTTAGGGGAGAAGGGTGTACGTGATCCGTTCATTATTCGTTCGCCTGAAGGTGATAAGTTCTACATGATCGCTACCGATCTGAAAATTAACGGCAATGGTAACTGGGGCAGAGCACACACATGGGGCAGTCGTTCCATTATGGTTTGGGAATCGAATGATCTAGTCAACTGGACAGATCAACGCATGGTAGAGGTTGCACCGGAAGAAGCGGGTAATACATGGGCACCAGAAATTATGTACGACAACACAACAGGTGAATATATCGTATTTTGGGCATCAAGAATGTTTGATGATGCATCCCATACAGGTGATGCTTATCAAAAAATGATGTATAGCAAGACAAGAGATTTCTATACGTTTACTGAACCGCAAGTATATCTGGATTATGGATATTCAATCATTGACACAACGATGATTGAGCATGAAGGAAAAGTGTATCGCTTTACGAAAGATGAGCAAAACAACGGAGATTCTGCTCCATTTGGCAAGATGATCTTCCAAGAGGTCGGTGACTCGATCTTAGATCCAACCTTCAAGATGATTAATCAAGGCGTTGGTAACATCAAATGGGTCGAGGGTCCAACGATCTTCAAATCGAATACCGATGAAAAATGGTATTTATTCGTAGATGAGTTTGGTGGAAGAGGTTATGTTCCATTCGAGACAACAAATCTTGCATCAGGTGTCTGGACATTATCTTCTAACTACAACTTACCAGCCAGTCCGCGTCACGGAACGGTAATTCCAATTACACAAAGTGAGTATGATGCACTCAATGGGAAGAACGTACCCGTTAGCGAAATTAGCTTGGACAAAACGACGTTGTCCATCGTAGAAGGTCAATCAGGGCAATTGACAGCTACGGTAACACCAGCTAATGCAACGAAAAAAGCAGTAATATGGAGCTCTAGCGATACAGCTGTAGCGACTGTAAGTGCGACAGGTCAAGTAACAGCGGTGGCACCAGGAACAGCAAGGATTACAGTAACTACAGTGGATGGTGGTTTATCATCAAGCGCTACGGTAACGGTAACACCATTGGTTGATGGAACACCACAAGCACCAAGCAGTGGTGATGGAAATGGTGGCGGTGAGGGTAACATTCCTGCACCTACAGTACCAACAGCTCCAGGTGGAAATGAGCCAGTGGTCATGGACAACGGCCAAATACACATTAAGCCGGTTGTAAATGAGAGCGGTGCTTCTAAAGTGAAGTTAAGTGCGGATACGGTGAAGCGTGCGCTTGATCAAACGACAGGCGGTAAGTTACACATGCAAGTTGAAGCTGATGCAAGCATGAACGGGCTAACGATTGAGCTAGCAGTAGATCCGCGCTTAACAAGTGGAGCTTCTATGGTAGATCGCATCGAGATCAACACAGGCTCTGCAGTCGTAACAGTGGCAACCGAACTGCTTGGAACAGGAACAAGTGCAGGGAAAACGTTAGGATTGTCGATTAAGAAAATTGCAGCTAATCAACTGCCAGCTGGCGCACAAGCTCAGCTGAACGGTGAGGTCGTATACGATATTGAGCTAACGATTGATGGTAAGAAACTTACACAGTTTGATGGCAGAGATGATCTCGTGATTGAATTGCCATACACACTAAAGGCTAACGAAAATCTAAACAACGTCGTTGTATACGATGTGAAGGACAACGGAGAGCTAAGAGTGGTGACGAATGGTAAATACAATGCAGCGACAGGAAAAGTAGAGTTCAAGCCAACGTATCTAAGCAAGTATACGGTAGCGTATGTTGCAACGAGCTTTAAGGATGTGACCCAAGATTGGGCGAAGGATGCGATCTCAGCATTGGGAGCAAGAGGCATTGTGAAGGGTGTAGGCAACGGCGAGTTTAATCCAAATGGTCAAGTGACAAGAGCAGAATTCATCACCATGCTGATGAAGTTGTTTGAACTATCGGATGAGTACGCAACGTCAAGTTTTAGTGATGTGAAGCAAGGAGAATGGTACCATGGAAATATCGCAACCGCGCAGAAGCTGGGGATTGTGAACGGGAAACCAGATGGACGATTCGGAGTTCATGAGAACATTACGCGAGAAGATATGGCGGTTATGGTATACAAGGCGATCCAAATTAAGCAACTAGCGTTAGCAAGTGGTGAAGCTACAGCCTTCAAGGATGAAGCAAACATCGCAAGTTATGCGAAGCAAGCGGTAGCGGCAATACAGGGAGCAGGCATAATAAACGGTGTAGGTAACGATGAGTTTGCACCGAAGAAGAATGCTAGCCGTGCAGAAGCAGCAGTGATGATCTATAATTTGTTGGGTTTGATGTAGACACGTTAATTATAAGGCAGTTGCTATTGATTCACTCAGATAATAAAGTTGGGCGGAAGAACTTGTTCCGTCCACTTTATTGTCTGTTTAATCAGCGAGTAGGAAAATCCGTTAGATCCTGGCTTAAAGAAGTAGCTGTTAACTTTACCTTAATACGGGCTCAATTCTTCCTCTAAGATTATCGGTATAGGCCAGATTTCCATCCGTCGTGATTACGGTAGCTTCGATATCCTTCATATTATTAACTTTATGAATAATGGAGACCGCATCTAACCCAAATAATTCTGTAGTATATATATCGCAGTCGAGCGATCTATCTGCAATAATCGTTAAAGAAGCGATATTACTTTCGATTGGATAGCCTGGTTCCGCTGTTAAATATATGATGGTACTGACCCCCTTTCTTCTCTAAAACTCTCTCGTATATTCCTGATGTAACGACGGATTGCTCCCGTATACTAACGAGTGCTGCTGCATTTCCTCTAGGTAAAAAGGGATTTTGGATTCCAACTTTCCAATGACTGGACCCGGTGGGAGAATCGCCATGAACCAGAACATTGCCGCCCATATCGACCATAGCTGATGCAGCTCCGTTTTTCTTGAAGAATGACATAACTTGATCAGCAAAATAACCTTTAGCGATCGCTCCAAGGTCGATTTCCATGCCTTTTTTGAATAAATGGACCGTTTGCAGCTCATCGTCAAGCTGTATATGCTCCGGATTCAAGAGTTCCAGCACCGCTTTAATCTCTGTATCCTCCGGCACATGTGCCTCGCGGAAACCAATTCTCCACAATTTGATCAAAGGCCCTATCGCAATATTTAAAAATGAATCTTTATTCAGGCTGTGTTCTTTGCCTATCTTAATAAGATCATACAGTTCCTTGTCTACTCTAAGCGGATGTGATGCGGCTTCTTTTTTTAGCAGGGCAAGCTGCGATTGCTGACTGTTGGCACTAAATACTTGTTCATAACGGATGAGCATATTCACGGCTTCCTCGGCAAGCTCTTCAGCATCTGTCCCCTCGATATAGAGGGATATGTTCGTTCCCATGAGCGGTATCGTTCTCGTAAAAGCTTTCATGATAGCCTCCTATATTGCACATTGTTGTCCGTGATTGAGAAAAGTATGGATGAGGTCATGATCCACGCTATTCAACTTTTTTTCTCCATGATGGGCTATAAAATAATCCAGACTCATCTTCTCTAAAGGGATTGGATAGATGTTGTATTCCGAAGGGCACTCCTTGATATGGATGCTTTCAGGCACAAAAGTCAGGCCTAGATTATGCTTTGCAAGCTTGAGTACAGTGTAGATTTCATTACTTTCCATAACGATATTAGGCTGTACCTTGTAGACACTGAGCAATTGATCAATCTGTTTTCGGATTGCCGAACCCTTGGACGTTAGAATAAGCTTTTGATTCAAAATGGTGCTGATCTCAATCGTGCCCTCCGGGATGACTGCAACATTCTCTTGATATAATTCGCAGCAACGCGGAATGATGGCCTGGTAACTGTGCCTGCCCCAGTTAAACGAGTTCAAGTTAGGGGAGATACTGCTTGAATTTTGCCCGATCCAGAAGTCCAGCTCATTATTTTGGAGACGTTTCTCATTTTTTTCAGGTAAATCCTCGACAAGATTAATTTTATAAGCAGGATGAAGCTCGAGAAAATCTGGTAAAAAAAGGGGCGTTAAGTACACACCGAGGCTCGGAAGAATGCCGATCCGTATCACCTTATTGCCAATATCCGATACATATGAGATTTCCCTAATAAGCTTGGCGTAGCTGTTTTCGAGTGAAGTTAAGTATTGATAATATATTTTCCCCTGCTCGGTTAATCGGTACGGAAGTTTGTTGCGAGTGATTAGCTCACAGCCCAACTCAATTTCGATTTTTTTGATAACCTTTGTGAGGTAGGGCTGAGATATGTAAAGGGATTGTGCGGCCCTGCTATAGTTGCTGTATTTTAATAGGCTGTCAATGTAACACAAGATATCTTGAGATTCTAACTTAGACATGTTCCTCACCCCTTGTGAAAAAAGTAACAAACTTTGAATTTGAGGTGATTATAACAAATTAGTTATCAAACTGCAATGAATAACTATTAGATCATTTGAGCTTTGATATGTTAGAGTTAGGCCGAAAGATTGAGCCTGACAGTTACGAACATCATCTCGAATGACAGAGAGGGGATTACGATGAACTATTTAGCTATCGTGGGCACAAATTCGGATGTGTCAACTAACCGCATGCTGCTTCAATTTATGCAAAAGCATTTTGCTAGTGAAGCCCAGATTGACTTGTTTGAAATTAAGGATTTGCCTGCCTTTATTGAAAAAGATGAATTAGAGGATGCTGAAGTTGATATTCCTGTGAAGGTACAAGACTTATTAGATCAAATTTCTAAAGCGAAAGGTGTCATTATCGCTACTCCTGAGTATGACCATGCAATCCCTGCCGTTCTGAAAAGTGCGCTGGAATGGATCAGTTATACCACTCAAACCTTGAAAGACAAGCCTGTTCTGATTGTGGGTGCTTCACATGGTGCGCTCGGTTCTTCCAGGGCACAAGCGCATCTTAGACAAATCCTGGATTCGCCTGAGCTTGGCGCGAGAATGATGCCTAGCAGCGAGTTTCTTTTGGGAAAATCCCAGAGTGCATTTGATAGCAGTGGTAATCTCATTGACGCTCAAAAAGTGGCCGAGCTTGACGAAATCTTCAATGAGTTTGTTTTGTTTACGGAGATCACTACGGAACTGTTATCCAAAAGGACGTTGAAGAAAAAAACGAAAAAATTTTCCTGGCAAGAGTAGGGGGCTAATCACAATGAAAATCATAGCGATCGTTGGCACAAATGCAAAGAAATCGTATAATCGCAAGCTGCTTCAATTCATACAAAAGCATTTTGAGTCCAGAGCAGCCATTGAAATCCTCGATATTACAGATGTTCCGATGTTTAATCAGTCCGATAACCAAACAAACAGTGTAATTATACAATCGTTTAATGAAAAAATTATCGCAAGTGATGGTGTCATTATTGCGACTCCAGAATATAACCATTCCATCCCTTCATCCCTTAAAAGCCTGTTGGAATGGTTGAGCTTTGAAATCCATCCGCTGGCTGGCAAACCCGTGATGATCATAGGTGCGTCACAGGGAACACAAGGTTCCTCGCGTGCACAACTGCATCTTCGTCAAATCCTGGATGCACCAGGTGTCGAAGCTAACGTGATGCCAGGGTATGAATTTTTGCTTGGCAGCGCACATAAAGCATTTGACGAATCAGGCAACCTGAACAATGAAGGAACGATCGATTTCCTGGAAACATGTTTCCTGCGGTTCCTTCGGTTTGCCAAAATTTCAAATCAGCTCAACGAAGAAGAGGAGTTTACCTATAGACCCGGTGTGTATGAGATCAATGCCATAGGTCATAGTGGTAATCTTCCGATGAAGGTATCCTTTAGTGAAAATAGAATTGAAAGCATCGATATCGATTCGAAGGGTGAAACCGAAGGCATCGCCGATGTTGTTTTTGTAAGAATTCCGAATAAAATCATTGAGGGACAGACGCTGAATGTAGATGCTCTCTCAGGTGCTTCTGAAACCAGTAATGCTGTCATCAATGGTGTAGCCAAAGCGGTTAAGCTTGCCGGAGTGAATCCTGACATCCTGAAAAGACGTCCAAAACCTGCTAGCAGCCAGATGAAAGATGACGAAGAATACACTTGCGATGTGGTCGTTGTAGGTGGAGGTGGCGCAGGACTCAGTGCTGCTGCTACAGCTTTACAACAAGGAGCAAGTGCGATTGTACTTGAGAAATATCCTGCTGTTGGGGGAAATACGATCCGCTCAGGTGGTCCTGTCAATGCTGCAGATCCTGTATGGCAACAACAGTTCACTGAGAATCCAGGGGAAAGACAGACGATTGAGAATTTGTTAAGTACGGATGAGAGCTTGATCCATCCAGAATATGTAGATGATTTCCATGCACTCAAAGAAGAGTTTACTGCGTATCAGGATAAGTTCGGCACAGAAAAGGCTTATTTATTCGACTCCCCACTTCTTCACAGAATGCAAACGTATTTTGGGGGCAAACGTACAGACCTGAATGGGAGCATGATCTATGGACAATACGATCTGGTCAAAGTACTTACAGACCGTGCCTTGGAAAGTGTAACGTGGCTTGAGGATATCGGGGTTGAGTATGATAAGAGTATCGTATTTGCTCCAGTGGGTGCCCTTTGGCGTCGTGGCCATAAACCTGTCAAAAGTTATGGCTCTGCCTTTATCATTGCACTTAGCAAATATGTAGAAGAGCATTCAGGAAAAATTATTACAGATAGCCCGGTCAAACAATTGATCATCGAAGATGGAAAAATAACAGGTGTTATCGCAACAGGTGTCAATGGTCAGAAAATTACCATTCATGCTAAAGCGGTTGTACTTGCTAGTGGTGGTTTTGGTGCAAATACACAGATGCTCAAGGAATACAACACATACTGGAGCCATATTGACGATGATATCAAAACAACAAATTCCTATGCGATGACTGGTGATGGAATATCGCTCGGTAAGAGTGCAGGAGCAGCGCTGACAGGCATGGGCTTCACTCAAATGATGCCGGTAGCCGATCCGGATACGGGCGAACTCTTCAGTGGACTGCAAGTACCGCCTGAAAACTTTGTCATTGTTAATAAAAAGGGAGAACGATTTGTTAATGAATTCTCTGGACGAGATGTCTTAACGAAAGCAGCTATCGAGCAGGGAAGTTTATTTTACCTGATTGCGGATGACGAGATCAAGAAAACGGCAGCGAACACAAGCCAGGAAAAGATAGACCGTCAAGTCGAAGAAGGTACCTTGTTTAGAGCCGATACCATAGAAGAACTGGCAGTGAAAATCAATATGGAACCTGAAGTTCTTAGAAATACGATTGATAAGTATAACTCATATGTGGATGCGGGCTTTGATCCGGAGTTCCATAAGGATACGTTTAGCTTAAAAGTCGAGAAGTCTCCATTCTATGCCACACCTAGAAAGCCGGCAGTTCACCATACCATGGGTGGTATCAAGATCGACACCCAAACTCGCGTATTGGATGAAAATGGTCAGCCGATTGCACATCTGTATGCCGCTGGAGAAGTTGCAGGAGGTATACATGCAGGCAACCGTTTAGGCGGTAATGCCTTGACGGATATATTTACTTTTGGACGAATCGCTGGTAAGACTGCCGTTGATGAGATAAATGATTAGAATGTAACCTAAAAGCCCCCCACTAAACACAAGGATTCTCGAGTGTTTAGTGGTTTTTTTATGATGCATAGCAGTGATACTATTTATTTGAAAGCGCTTTAAATTTATTGTAGACAACAGCTATGTCGGATGATATATTGTTTCTATAAGAAACAATATTATTTTTGAGAAAAACAATAATAAACGTGTCCATGGTAGGGCGGAGGAAACGATCTCTCGGAACTTATGTTTGGACACCACAAAAAGGACGGGGAAACGATGACTAAAATCGAGACAAGCATTCAATCCTTTGACGGTACACAGCTTTATTTCAGCAAGGATACAGTAGAAAATGCAAAAGCCGCTGTCGTCATTGTTCACGGACTAGCTGAGCATGCAGGGCGCTACGATTATTTGACAGAGAAGCTGAATCAGCGCGGGTTTAGCGTGTATCGCTTCGATCATCGGGGTCATGCCAGATCCGAGGGACAGCGTACCTTCTATAAAGTATTTGATCATCTAATTGAAGATGTTCATGTCATTGTCGAGGCGGCATTGCAAGAGAGCGGTGATCTTCCGCTGTTTGTCATCGGACATAGTATGGGCGGTTTTGCAACCTCGTCCTTTGGAACGAAATATCCAGGCAAGGTCAAAGGCATCGTACTATCCGGAGCGCTCACTCGTTACAATACAAAAGTTGCCGGAGAACTGCCGATGGATCTTCCTACAGGCACGTATTTCCCAAATGAGCTGGGCAGCGGCGTATGTAGTGATCCCGCAGTTGTATCCGCTTACGCGAATGACCCACTGGTTGAAAAGCAGATCTCTGTAGATTTATTTAACAGTCTGGGAAATGGCATAACATGGCTCAAGGAGAACGCCAAGCAGTTTACAGATCCCGTGTTTGTACTGCATGGGGCCAATGATGGACTGGTCAGCGAAAAGGATTCCCGTGACTTTTACGGCGATATCGCTTCAACAGATAAAACACTTAAAATTTATGCTCATCTGATGCATGAGATATTTAATGAACCGACTCGTGATGATGTTATTGAAGAAGCGATTACATGGATTGAAAAACGGATCTGATTTCAATAGAGTAAGAGAGAGAATCTGAATATGAAAGGAATTACGCATGAAATTAGATTGGATGGGCGACCATCGGGAACTGATTGAGAAAATTATCAAATACGGTAATGCGTACTCGAACACCTATAAGCTACAGCGAAGTTATGGTACAGACATGATGTTCTCGGCTTCACAGATTCAGACGCTGGAATACATTCTGGAAGCCGAGGACAAGGAAGAGAAGATGTCGGAGATGGCCGCACGTCTGGGTGTAAGCCGCAGTACATTTTCCAAGAACGTGAAGAATCTGACGGAAAAAGGCCTGCTCGAAAAATTTCATTTAAGCGGTAACCGCAAAGACATTTACGTCAAACCTTCGGAGAAAGGTCGCGAGGTATATGCGAAGTATACCGAATTTGTAAGGGAGCTTTGCTTTGATGAGATTTTCAAGTATGCAGATCAGATTTCAGAAGCGGATAAGCAGAACTTTGTTCGCATCATGGATCTGTTTGCCGACGTGCTCGTCTGGTATGGTGAAAAAGAACAGGAAGCGCGCAAGTTAATCAGAATTGATTCCTCTGAAACGCAACCTTGAAATTTAAGGCAACAGCCCATTCCCTCCGCGAATGTCCGTCATACAGTATAAAGTGCTTGATGCAGCAGAGGCTGTAGGACAATTATTCAGCAGGGAGTGGGACGTGTGAAATCATCAACAAAGCTTACCGGACAGGTTATTTATAAAGGAGATCCGGGATATGAAGCGGCGCGCAAGAACTGGGACCCGCATACGGACAAATTTCCCAAAGTGTTTGTATTTGCCCAACGGACGAAGGATGTATCCAATGCTATCCGATGGGCTCGTGAAAACAATGTACCGATCAGGCCGCGGAGCGGCAGACATGCGCTTGAAGTGAATCTTTCACAGGTGAATGGCGGTATCGTGATTGATGTGAGTGATCTGAATTCCATCAAGCTTGATAAAAAAAATGGAACGGTTGTTGTTGGAACAGGAAACCGAGTGGGAAGAATTGCAAATACCCTTGCCAAGCAAGGTTTCATAGCTCCTTTTGGTGACAGCCCTACTGTAGGGATCGGTGGAATTACATTAGGTGGGGGAATTGGGCCTCTCCAGCGTACCATCGGTCTTATCAGTGATAACCTGCTTGAAGTGGAGATGGTGGACGCCAAAGGAAAAGTGATTCGGGCCAATAAAAATCGTAATTCGGATCTCTTTTGGGCCTCGCGGGGAGGGGGCGGTGGTAACTTCGGAGTATACACCCGCTACAAATTCAAAGTGCGCCGTGCTCCAGCGAAAGCAACTGTATTTAAGATTACCTGGCCATGGGCTCAATTCGAAAAGGTGCTCAAAGTATGGCAGAGGTGGGCTCCCTCTGTGGATACAAGACTGGGCAGCGAGTTGTCCATCGGACCGAAAAAGGGTGGCAATGTTGTCATGGAGGGGCTGTTCCTAGGGTCAAAAACAGAGGCACTCCGTCTATTGCAGCCGATTACAAGTGTTGGCACACCGACAAGTTCCATTGTTCGTTTGTTACCTTACACGGAAGTTGTGAAGTTCTTATTACAACCTGATCCGACCGAGACTCAACGGTATAGCAACCAGTTCTCGTCCGGTTTTGGACGAAAACCATTCCCCGACAAAGCCATTAAATCGATGCGAACATTTTTGGAGAACCTGGAAGAGGGGCCAGGCGGATTCTATTTCCTCAACTGGGGCGGAGCAGTAAGTCGCAAATCACCTAGATCAACCGCCTTCTTCTGGCGTAAAGAGAAGTTCTATGTGGAATGGACCAGTACGTGGCTCAAACCATCCCATGCCGCCAAAAATATCGCACTCGCTCGTAATACTCGCAAGAAATTGCAACCATACATTGTGGGTTCCTATATCAACGTTCCAGACCAAGGGATCAAAAATTCCGGTCCAGTGTACTATGGAGCCAACTATGCCAGACTGCGGAGAGTCAAAGCCAAGTATGACCCGAAAAATGTGTTTAACAATCCGCAAAGCATTACTCCTGCTCGGGTAGTGTAGTCCATGTTCACTTGTTTAATACCTCTTCAATGAGTGAAGAAAACACGCCTTAATTGGCGTGTTTTTTGTTGAAGTGAACTTATTTTCAAAAGGAAACTAAAAAGCTACCCTCGGTCATATGACCAAGAGCAGCTTATTCACATGTTAGATACGCACGGCAGTTAAAGCGCTATTAAGCTTTAACTTGTTCTCCAGCAAATACTTCAACGTTCATTGGAGCGGCCATGAATGCTGCTGCTTGTTGAACAAAAGCTTGGAAATGCGCGCTTGTGTTGTGGGAAGCTGTAGCAGCTTCATCTTTCCACAGCTCGATCATCGTGTATTGTTGTTCGCGTTCTGTGCTTTTCGCCAAATCGTAGCTGATGTTACCTTCTTCTTGACGTGTAGCAGCCATCAGTTCTTTCGCAGCTGCGAGGAATGCTTGCTCTTGGTCCGGTTTAACTTGCAGATGAGCGTGAATGATAATCATAATGTATAACCTCCATATTGTGTTTGTTTGGAATGTGTTAAGAAAGGGGAAACCGTCCCTGATATTATGCCCAATTTGTGATGGTTTCTACAGGCAGACGGTAGGATGGGTGACCTTCTTTGGCCGATTTACCGATCGAGATCAACATAACCGCTTGATAACGCTCTTTGTCCATGCCAAATGCTTCTGCGATTTGGTCTTTTTCGTAACCACCGATTGGGTTAGTATCATAACCGTGAGCACGTGCTACAAGCATTAATTGCATGGAAGCAAGTCCAGCGTCGATCATATTAACTTCGCGAATAGCGGAAGCAGGCATATTTTCATAATAAGGCAATACTTTTGATAGTTGCATATCTTTAACTTCTTGTGGCATATAACCGAGTTCTACGGCTTTGCCAAAAATTTCTTCCATATGTTCCGCGTTTTTCATGTCAATGAATACGCCAATGACTGCGGAGGAAGTCAACACTTGATTTTGATTAAATCTCGCAAGTGGAGCAAGCTTTTCTTTACCTTCAGTTGTATCTACAACCAGAAAACGCCAAGGCTGCAAATTGATCGAAGATGGTGCACGGGAAGCTTCTGACAGAATTTCAGTCATTTCTTCACGGCTAATTTTCACTTCAGGATCGTAAAGTTTAACAGAACGACGACCGTAGGTGATTTCGTTAAAATCATTGGTTTTTTGGAATTTGCTTTGAATTGTACTCATGCATGGATCTCTCCTCTATATATGGGTTTAGAAATTGTTCTGCATACGTTCCAGGAAATCGGCGAGTGATTGAACTTCGTCTTCACTGAAATCCTGTAAAATCTGGTTGATAAAATTGGTCTTCTCAGCTTTGTAGCCTTCAATCTGCTTCCGACCGTGGTCCGTCAAACGAACAAAAGTGACCCGATTATCATCGGGATTCTTACGTCTTGTAACCATCAGGTCCGCCTCAAGCTGTTTCAAGTGGCGTGTAATCGCAGCACTATCAATGTTAATGATTTTCTGCAGCATGGATTGGTTAATCTCATCGACCTGATCCAGTTCATGCAGAATTTCAAAGCGAGAGGAACTGATACCTGTACAGCGTTCGAACTTGGGACTGAGTTTGTTACCCAACACGTTCAACAGATTGATGATTTGTTCTTCTTTGGAAACAATACGTGTCATGACTAGACCTCCCGGGTGAATCTGAATCATGAACAACGGCGTATGTTAACCAATGATTAATGTTGCAGTATACAATGCCATTGCCTAATGATTATTTGGATGCTCTCGAATCATTGATGTATCAATATTTGATGCGTCAATCATTGATGGCTCAATTAATATATCATGCCTTTTATGATTTTGCAACAGGTTAGAAAATGTTGCTGATTCTAGCGTTATTATCCCGCTACGTATACATTGCAGTCCATATATGTTGTCCAAATGGGTAAGTTAATATTGATTGTGCATGTTATTGAGAATTGTTATCAATTGATTTATAATGAAATGAAATATACATACTGAGCGAAAATTACAGGCTCTTCATAAAGAAAGCAAGAAGGTATGTCGATGTAATATGGCGGGAGGGAAAGTACAGCGGATATGAATTTGAATGATCACATCAGGTTGTGGAATCATGTTTTTGTCAAAATACTGGATGTACGCCAAAACGCTTTGCATCCTGGGGAGAAGTTGAAGAATTATCAACTACCAGCAAGTACCTATCTATATATCACCGACGGAAGTGCACGGATACGAATGGATCAACACAGATACATCGTGGAGGGATTCCACATCATTCATGGAGGCAAGCAGGCGTATTTAAATATGGAGACGGATTCGGGCGTGGCGTATTATATGATTTTGTACAAAGCCATCCTAGCCTTGCCCTGTGGGATGGAAATTCAGTATCTGATGGACCATGAACGTCCGTTTCAGGACCAATATGCACTTGTACCAACCCGTCCGCTACACATGTATCAGTGTATGGAGGAATTGAAACAGGAGTGGGAGCAGTCTACTAAGCTTGCAAAGTTACATGCCAAAACCTTATTTCATCAATGGGTATATCTTTTATTGACAGACTTACACGAACAATCCATTCAGCCACATAAACCGGATACGGTCACACAGGCTATTGAATATATGAATGCTCATCTCCATGAGCCCATAGCTCTTGACGTAATGGCAGAAGCAATGGAATGCAGTGTGGGGCACTTGTCGAGGCTGTTCAAACAAAAGTTAAACATCAGTCCCATCCAGTATCTTGGACAGATTCGAATGGAGAGGGCCGCACATCTTCTGGTGCATACCAGTGCAACGCTGCAACAGATTGCAGAACAGATCGGCTATCCTGATGCACATTCACTGAGCCGCAGTTTCAAAAAAATAAAAGGGCTTTCTCCAATTCGCTACAAAAAAGGAGTAAGCCAACGGTTAAACAAGTCGAGACACCCATTGGTATTGAACAACAAACAAGATTTGCCCAGTGTAATGCAAGAAAATGCCCTTCAATCGCTACATTCCTCTCTATATAATGATATTGATTATCAATATCAAAAGAGTGTTGGAGGGGAATTAATAATGCAAGGAAAATTCAAAATGACAGCACTAAGCATGATGTTGTGTCTCACGTTATTGCTCACGGCCTGTTCCAGTCCAGCGCCGTCTGCAAGTGGTACGCAAACAGAGACCAATGCGACTACTACACAATCGGGTAACCAGGCAACGGAGGCAGGGAAATCGACCGCACAGCCGGAGACGCGGACCGTCTCTACAATGAGGGGAGATGTGGTAATCCCGGCCAATCCGCAGCGTGTTGCTTCAGATCAATATATGGGGTACCTGCTGAAACTGGGCATAGTACCGGTTGGTGTAAGAACATTTATGCTGAACGAAGGATGGATTGAAAAGTCTGGCATTGCTACTGATGTTATAGCGGGTATTGAGGATTTGGGAGGAGAGTTCCCAATGAATCTGGAGAAGTTAGTGTCACTTGAGCCGGATCTCATCATCGGTTCCATTGATAAAAATATTGAGGATTACGAAAAAATTGCAACGACCGTCTTTTTACCTTATTGGGAAGGTGATAAAACTTCTGGCCCATTGGAAAAGCTGCGCCGGATTGCTGGTGTTTTTGGAAAAGAGAAGGAAGCAGAGCAATGGATCACGACATATGAAGAGAATATCGAAGAGACTAAGAAGCAGATTGATGGTGTAATTAAAGAAGGCGAGACCGTATCCATCATACAAATAGGGTACAAAGCGTTGTATGTACTTGGTGCAGAAGGCGGGAACTATGGTAGTTCCACGATCTATGAGATGCTGAAACTGCCTCCAACTCAGCAAGCACTCGAAATGAAGGATGGATTCGAGACGATCTCCCTTGAAGTACTGCCTGAGTATATGGGAGATCATATCTTCTTATATGGTTCGGGTAGTGAGGACGCCAAAGAGATCCTGAACAGCGAGGTTTGGAAACGTCTGCCTGCTGTGCAGAAAGGACAAGTCTACACCTATGGTTCCTTGGATGGTACAGAGGATGAGTTCGTCATGGAAGATCCCTATTCACTGGAGTTGCAGTTGGATAGTATAAAGAATTTACTATTGGGAGCTGAAAAATAGAGTGTAATCAGTTCACATAGAATCGGATCAGAACAGGGAGGGGACGTGAGCATGAAGGAAAATGATTGGATCAAACAACTGGAGCAACTACATTTCTCTGCTGTCCACGTCTGCCATTACTCTAGCAATCCGGGGGCTGTTCAGCGTCGGATCTGGAAAAGGTTCGCCATTTGCAGGGTCATCGCGGGCAAAGGATCTTTGTCTATGGATAACATTGTACATACGGTATCTCAAGACGAGTGGTTTTTGTTGAAGCCAGGAATGCATGTGGAGTTTCAGACGGATATGGAAGCACCTGTCCGATATCAGATCATTTTATTTTCCTGTGTTACACTTACCCGGCGTCGGAATGCTTGGCATACCGAGGCATTTGATCTCCCTGTGACGGGCAAGCTTAATGTTCCTTCCAATACACGTGATATTCAGGAGATGATGGATACCCTGATGAGTGGAAAACACTCGTTTACGAGTCTGGAAAAGACGCGCAGGAAACATCTTTTGCATCAGTTGTTGATTCAGTTAATGATGCACGTGAAAGAAGCAACTCCCCCTGTAGCGGGGATGGATTTGGCACTTGATTATATGACGCATCAGTATAGGGAAGACATTCGAATTGATCAGATGGCCCGCATGGCAGGGCTTAGTGTGAATCATTTTATAAGAACATTCAAACGGCAATTAAATATGACCCCGATTGAATATATCCTGAAACTACGTATGGCAAAGGCCAAGCAGCTGTTATTTTCTTCAGATAAAATCAAGGAAATTGCGGAGCAAGTGGGTTATAAGGACGAGCACTATTTCAGCAGAGTTTTCAAGAAAAACGAAGGAATCGCCCCAACGTTGTATATGAAAAATAAAGTGAATCGCATTGCCACCTTGTATTACGGGTTGGACGATTATGTGATAACGCTTGGTTTGAGGCCAGTATCCGCTTTATCCTATGGTCAGAGGGTGGCTCGACATGTTGCCATACCTGCGCTTCAAGCACACAGTCATCAGGGACTTATTCTGGATAGCTTCAATCAGAACTATGATGATTTGAGGCGAGTCCAACCGGACCTGATCATTACAAGTGATCGTTTGGAGCCAAATGACTCCCTGCATCGTATCGCGCCTACCACCATGCTGGAGCACACCAACCATTTTGGGGAGAGGCTTCTGTATATGGCGGACATTATGGGCCGCACCGAACAGGCCGTACAGTGGATAGAACAACATGCTGAACTGAGCCGGGTTCTTCGAGGGCGCATTCAATCGAGGTGGGGGAAACAGAGTGTCATGTTCATCCGGGTGACTTCTCATTTCTACCGAATGTATGGATTGAACAACCAGACAGGGGCCCTGTTGTATGATGATCTGGGATTTTATTTGCCTCGTGATTTTCCGGAACAACAGTGGGCTGTAGAGAGTAAAGTTTGCGATTTACAGTTATACGACGCGGATCATGTGTTTGTAATGGTCGATCCCACAGAAGAGGCACGTGCTCAACTGAGGCAATTACAGCAATCCGGTGAATGGTTGGCATTAAAGGCTGTTCAAGAAGGCCATGTATATAATGCAGGAGATATTTTTTTCAAAACGCTGGGTCCCACCGGACGCATGTGGGCCATGCGATATGTGGCAGAGCAACTTGGGGTTACCTTACGGTGATATTGTGCAAGAGAAGAGAGTGGAATAATCCATGGTAAGCCTGTATGCTTTTCCCTACTATAGTGATAATGATTATTATTATTAAATAGTAGAGGGGATTTACTACAAATGGTAAGACAGAGAGCAACAACGATGATACTGTTGGCCCTGCTTGTGCTCGTTCTGACGGCATGTAGCAAGGCATCAGAAGTAACAGAAGCAACGCCTCCTCAACAGGATACACCTGTGGAAGAGAGTGGTACGCAAACGATTGAGCATCTTAAAGGAACAACGGTTGTACCGCAAAAAATAGAGCGTATGGTGGTATTATCTGCTGCTTACATCGATCACATGTTGACGATTGGTGAGAAACCAGCAGGCGTTAATGTAGAAGTTCGTTACGGAGGAGATTATTTGCCTTACTTTGCAGATCAGCTTGCCGGCATTCCAACGGTAGGGTCTGCAGACAGTCCTAACCTGGAGGCTATCCTTCAGATTGATCCGGATGTCATCGTTATTGAGAGTCGAACTGCGGAGAGTACGTATGATCAGTTGGAGAAAATCGCTCCGACGATTGTACTTGGTACTGAATGGCTGGATTTTGTTGATGATACAACATATTGGACACAGGATCTGTTGACCATTGCCGGGATGTACAACAAAGTGGATCTGGCAAAAGAAAAGATAGCCGAGGTAGAGCAGCAGGCGAAGCAATTAAAAGCGAAGATCGAACAACTGGATCAAAAAAAGTTGGCTTATCTGCGTGTAAGAGAGAAGACCTTACAAATTTACGCGGCAAAAGGACATCCAACCAACACACTTTTGTATCATGATCTTGGATTTGTGCCAACGACTGTGACACCTGCCGAACAACGTGAGGATTTGTCCATGGAGAAAATTGCAGATGTGGATGCTGATTTCGTAGTTCTGGAGATTGACCCGAATGCCGATGAGTATGTAAACAACATCAACGCAAGCTCACTCTGGAAGGGAGTACCGGCTGTCGGTGCAGATCAGGTCTATACGACAGACTCGTTCTGGTTGTTTAAGGGCTGGGGAGCGATTGGGCGAAGCGAGATTATCAACGAAGTTGAAGAGATGATTCAATAGATGAGACATTATCCAAGACATGATTATTCAGAGATGTCGGAAGTGTTACAGCAATTTTTTGTGACGACGATCCAAGTGGACTGCGATGATTCCAAGTATCCTTTCCGTGTGAAGGATCTGCTGAATGAAGAGAAACGAAACTTGATATTGCGTGAACAGGCTATGCAGCAAGGGCTTCAATTGGGCGGAAGAGGAAGTGCGGCCGTCGGTACACTTTTTGCCAAACGTTACTCCGTATTCGTGATGTCCGTAATTTCAGCATTCAGTCTATACGATACTATACTTAGCGTTGCAGACGATGATGTGCGGTTTGAATTGAATGGTGCAGGTGGCATGCGATATGAGACTCTGCTGGAGAGAACCTCTCTGGAGGGTGAAGATCCTGTTCAGCGCAGGTCAGAGAGTGGCTTGCTCAAGAAAAGAGTGCTGCTACATCTGGAACCTGTCCTGCGAGCGGTAGCCGTCGCTACAAGAGCGAGCGATAAGGTCATGTGGTCTCTGGTTGCCCATAATGTGCAACAATTGTATGCACGTATGATCAATGATCAGAGCATTTGGAAGACAGATGAACGGCTTGCAAAGATTCAAGAAGATCAAAGCCTCTGGCTGGATCGGCAAAACGATAATGCATGTACATTTGCCAATGAGCTGCAGCGCTTCGAACATTCCGGGTGGCAGGGACCTCCGTTCCTGCTACGCCGATATTGTTGTTTGGCTTATCTGGTTGGAAACGGAAGTCATACACATGGGTATTGTGACAGTTGTCCGAAGCTGGATTCGGAATCCCGATTGCGTAAACTTCTTCAGCAGTGAACAGACACTCTTGTACCGCATGGTACGAATCTGTTTCAGACAAACCATGTTCTCTTCGGTTTCCAGTGGATAGAATCTATGATCGACAAGTTACACAACCTGCAGCGGCTTGAGCCAGCGTCTGCGGGTTTGTTGGCTTTGTACAAGGTCACGATACCTTTGCATTGAGGGATAGTATTCGTTATACTTCAAGCTATTGATCAATTAATCACTAACTATTGGAGGGCGGATTATCATGGCAAAGGATAAAGCAGCGTCGGTTAACCGGCGAAATGATATTATCTCTGCAGCAATTGACGTCTTCGCGGAAATTGGCTATTATCGTGCGACCACAGCCCAGGTGGCTGAACGGGCACAGATCTCACAGCCGTATATATTTCGTTTTTTCAAAACAAAAGAAGCTTTATTATTAACTGCAATTGAGGTCTCATGGACACGGGTGATTGATTCGTTTCGAATTGTGGTGGAGATGGCGACACCAGATCAGTTAGAGAATGATCTCATTGAAGCCTATGATAAGATTCTGGAATCGCACAAGAGCGAGATCTTGCTTCAGATGCAGGCGCAAACGATCCGGGAGGAAGTCATTCGTCAGGCTATGCAAAAAGGCATTAGTGATGTAAGAGCCATGGTACTGGAAGCTTTCACCGTTGCAGGAATTGCTGAACCGCTAAAAAGAACCATGATTTTTCTGGCAATCGGGATGTTGTGTAATGTATCTAATGCACTGGATATGCCAGAGTTGAAGGAACGATAGAGAGGGAGGGGGAATTCCCTTTTTGAATTCAGTTATTGATCAATCACTAAATGGATGAAAGAGGATGATATATGATGAAAAAAGCTTTTGTGATTGGAGCCACAGGTGGAACAGGTGCAACGATTACGGAGGAATTGATTAGACGAGGGATTTCTACGATCGCATTTGGGCGCTCACGTCAAAAACTGGAGCAACTTGCGGTAAAGTTGGGATCTCCAGATCACCTGCAAATCGCAGTGGGAGATGCATTTCGGTCGGATGATATTATCGTTGCTTCCCAGGAAGCGGATGTCCTGTTTCATTGTGCGAACGTCCCGTATAACGAGATGGAGAGCAAGCTGATTCCGCTAGGCGAATCCGTAATGGTAGCGGCAGAACACTTGGTTCTGAAAGTGGTGGTAATAGACGGAATTTACCCGTATGGCAGAAGACAAATGAACGAGGTAACCGAAGAACATCCGAAACAGCCACATACCCGTAAAGGCAAGATACGACTTGCCTATGAACAGATGTTATTCAGCACAAGTTGGAGCAGAGCTCAGGTGATGATCGTTCGTTTGCCAGATTATTATGGCCCATCGGCTAATCAAGCTTCCTATCTGGGTTCAACCCTTGAAGCGATAGCAAAAGGTAAGATGGCTTTTTTTATCGGAAATATGAAGGTGCCGAGAGAGTACATCTATTTACCGGATGCAGCGGTCATGGTGGTGGAGCTGGCAGGCAGAGAGATGACGTATGGACAGAATTGGAACATTCCTGGATCGGGGATCATCTCGGGTCATGACATCGTGCGATTGGCACAGAAGGCTGCGGGAAGAAGCAAACCTGTGATGGCGTTAGGAAGAGTGGGATTGTCTTTGATTGGACTAGGTGTACCCGTTATGAAAGAAATTGTAGAGATGTTATATCTGACTGAGGAACCCCTGATCCTGAGTAGACAGAAGTATGAGGAACGGATTGGCCCGGTTGTGGCAACATCTTTTGAGGAAGGAATTGCGTTGACGATTAAGGAGTTGGAGTTGCAGGGGGAGTAGAGGGGAATATATTTTTTGGAGAAAAGTAATTGATTGATCACTAACTGTGAAGGTTTCATAGGTATATTGAATAGGGGGGCGCACAAAGCTAGTCCAGGGCATAGAGTGTACTATTGTAAAATGCGGGGATTTGACGTGGTGTACAAGGAGGGGGGATTCTCTTGTGAGCGGTATATCCAAAAGGAAACGCAAAATCTCCTCAATCAGTACAGGTAAACGGAAAGCAAAAAAATCAAAAAAGCACTCTATCCCAAAGAAGAAGAGTAAGTCTTGTAAGAAAAGCAGACGTAAATGCAAAAAAAAGAAAAGTCACAGGATTCCTTTCCTTCGCGGCCCACGGGGTTATCAGGGAATGAGAGGATTCACTGGAGCAACAGGTGCTACTGGGTTAACTGGAGACCCTGGGTATCCCGGCATATGGGGAGCAACCATTTTAACAGGACGGACCGGAGTAACCGGAACCACGGGAAGTACCGGAATAACTGGAGTCATAGGTGCAACAGGAGCTACCGGACTGACGGGCACCACAGGTGTGACTGGAACTAGGGGAGTTACAGGTCTGACCGGTCAAACGGGTGAGGCGGGAGCAACTGGTTCTACAGGAAGTACAGGAGCTACAGGTGCAACTGGCACTGGATCAACTGGAGTCACAGGAACAACCGGCGCAACTGGAATTACCGGAATTGGTGTTACAGGCGTGACCGGTGCTACAGGAAATACCGGTATAACCGGCTTTACAGGTCCAACTGGAGTTGCAGGATTAGCTGGGGCTACCGGGTTCACTGGAGCAACTGGTCCAACTGGAATTGGTGTGATGGGACTAACAGGATCTACTGGTGAAACAGGATTCACGGGAGTGACTGGAGCGACAGGAACCCCAGGAATTACAGGTCCGACGGGTGCCAATGGTTTAACGGGTATAACCGGATTTACAGGTACTACGGGTATTTCCGGAGCAAATGGTCTAACAGGAGCAACAGGCTTAACCGGCGTTACGGGAATCACCGGTTTTACAGGTTCAACTGGCCCAACCGGAGCAACTGGTATTACTGGAACCACAGGTATCACAGGAGTCACAGGTGCTACAGGATTTACTGGGGCAATAGGAGCAACGGGAAGTACGGGTCCAACTGGAAATACTGGCATAACCGGCGCAACTGGTGCCACTGGGGAAACGGGTCTAACGGGAATTACTGGTACGACAGGACCCACTGGGGGGATCGGGTCTACGGGAGTTACAGGTGTAACCGGAACTACAGGAAGTACTGGTGCGACCGGAGCGACTGGCGTCACTGGAGAGACGGGTCTAACAGGTATTACGGGTGAGACTGGAGTTACAGGAAGCACTGGTACTTCTGGAACAACAGGCACTACGGGGGCAACTGGATTAACGGGTGTGACGGGAGCAACGGGCGAAACAGGCACGACAGGCATCACTGGCGTTACTGGAAATACTGGTGCTTCAGGGATTACTGGATTTACGGGCAGTACAGGTGAGACCGGCACGACTGGTTTGACAGGATTCACCGGAGCGACAGGAAGTACTGGTGAGGCGGGGCTAACAGGAGTTACAGGTACGACTGGTCTAACGGGACCCACCGGGGTCACTGGCGAAACAGGAACAACCGGAACTACAGGAAGTACTGGAATAACAGGTAATACTGGTGAAACAGGATCAACAGGTACGACCGGATTACCTGGCGTTACGGGTACCACGGGTGTAACCGGTTCTACTGGAATTACAGGCCTCACGGGGATTACTGGAGCAACTGGTGCTACTGGCACTACCGGTGTCACAGGTACGACTGGTGTGACAGGACTCACTGGGGCCACTGGTATAAGTGGTGTCACTGGTGAAACAGGACCAACAGGTACAACCGGAGTAACTGGCGTTACTGGAATTGCGGGCACAACAGGAACGACTGGAATAACAGGTGCAACAGGTATTACTGGGTTTACAGGCAGTACAGGTGCGATCGGAGCAACTGGTGCCACTGGCACAACCGGAGTCACAGGTACGACTGGTGTGTCAGGACCCACCGGGGATACAGGAGTAACGGGAACTACCGGTACCACAGGAATAACTGGCGTTACCGGAGCAACTGGTGTCACTGGAGAGACGGGTTTAACTGGGAACACCGGCACGACAGGTGTGACAGGACCGACCGGGGCTACTGGAGAAACGGGTACCACCGGAGTTACAGGTGCTACAGGATCTACTGGGGCGATAGGGGCAACGGGAAGTACAGGTACAACCGGCGTTACTGGCATAACAGGTACGACCGGTACTACGGGAGTTACAGGCATAACCGGCAATACTGGTGTAACAGGAGCCACAGGAATTACTGGAGCAACTGGAACTACTGGAGATACAGGTCAAACAGGGGTTACAGGAACGACAGGTGTGACGGGAGAAACAGGGTTCACAGGACTAACGGGAGTTACCGGTCCAACAGGCACGACAGGAGCGACGGGACCGACTGGGGCGACTGGAGCGACCGGAATTACAGGTATCTCGGGAGTGACTGGCGTAACCGGAACGACGGGAATTACGGGAGCGACCGGGCCCACTGGTGTCATTGGAGAGACGGGTCTAACAGGAGGTACAGGTGCAACTGGTATTACAGGTCCTACGGGTGCGACTGGGATCACAGGAATCACGGGTACAGCTGGTGTAACTGGCCCAACAGGTGCGACTGGAGAAACAGGAAGTACAGGTTCCATGGGAGTAACCGGCGCAACCGGAACAACTGGTGCAACTGGAGAGACGGGTCTAACAGGAGTCACAGGTGTCACCGGGGAAACGGGTCTAACTGGGGCTACAGGTGTAACGGGTTCAACCGGTTCGACTGGCCCAACAGGAGAGACAGGACTAACAGGACTAACAGGACTAACAGGTATAACTGGAAGTACGGGTGCGACGGGAACAACTGGTGTTACAGGTGCAACCGGAGTTAGTGGCACAACAGGAATTGCTGGTGTAACTGGCGCGACAGGACTCACCGGGGCTACTGGTTCAACTGGTAATACCGGAGCTACTGGCATAACCGGGGTCACCGGCGAAACAGGGCCAACCGGTTCGACTGGCTTAACTGGCGTTACGGGTACAATTGGTGTGACCGGAGCAACAGGCCTCACTGGAGAGACCGGAGCAACAGGTCTGACGGGAAATACAGGACCAACGGGTGACACCGGATTTACGGGTCCAACAGGTGAAGCAGGAATCACTGGAGTTACAGGCCCTACTGGAGATACAGGTCCAACAGGGGTCACAGGTACGACTGGTGTAACGGGACCAACCGGCACTAGTGGTATAACGGGAACAACTGGTATTACGGGAGTAACCGGAGCAACAGGTGTCACTGGAGAGACGGGTTTAACAGGAGGTACAGGTGCTACGGGTGCGACTGGACTAACTGGTATTACCGGAACCACGGGTACAGCTGGTGTAACGGGCCCAACAGGCGCCACTGGAGCAACAGGAAGTACAGGTGCCACGGGAGTAACCGGAACAACTGGTGTCACTGGAGAGACGGGGTTAACCGGGGTCACAGGTCCGACTGGTGTGACGGGACTGAACGGTGCAACTGGAGAAACTGGAATTACAGGTACAACTGGACTAACTGGCATTACTGGAACCACGGGTATCACAGGCGTGACCGGAGCTACCGGACTGACTGGTGTCACTGGGGAAACGGGTCTAACAGGATTCACAGGCGCGACGGGATCGACTGGGGCGACAGGAGCAACCGGAATTACAGGTATTTCGGGAGTGACTGGCGTAACCGGAACGACAGGTGTTACTGGAGAAACAGGGTTCACAGGACTGACGGGAGCGACCGGGGCCACTGGTGTTACTGGGGAGACCGGTCTAACAGGAAACACAGGTGTAACGGGTCCTACCGGTTCGATTGGCCCAACTGGTGAAACAGGCCCAACAGGCACGACTGGTTTAACTGGCGTAACGGGAACAACTGGTATTACGGGAGTAACCGGAGCAACTGGTGTAACTGGAGATACGGGTCTAACTGGGAGCACAGGTACGACTGGAGTTACTGGTATAACCGGTCCGACAGGCACTACAGGACTAACAGGGAATACTGGTGAAACAGGACCAACCGGTGCGACTGGCGTAACTGGTGTTACGGGTACAACAGGTACGACTGGAGCCACTGGGATCACAGGTGTGACTGGAGCAACAGGAACCACGGGTATTACAGGAGAGACGGGTGTAACAGGCGTTACCGGCACGACAGGACCAACAGGACCAACAGGACCAACCGGAGCCACTGGTGCGACTGGCATAACCGGAGTCACAGGTACGACTGGAGTTACAGGAGCAACGGGGAGTACGGGTTCCACAGGAATAACTGGCGTAACCGGGCCGACTGGTGCTACTGGAACTACTGGCCAAACTGGTGAGACGGGTCTAACAGGAGCCACTGGTCAAACTGGTGTGACAGGATCAACCGGAGTTACTGGAGTTACAGGGGCAACCGGTCCAACGGGTATTACTGGTGAAACAGGAATAACCGGCACGACCGGCGTAACTGGCATTACGGGTGTGACCGGAGCTACTGGAATTACAGGCGCCACCGGCACAACTGGCCAAACTGGAGAGACGGGAGTAACTGGACTTACTGGGGTTACAGGTAATACAGGGTTTACTGGAACGACGGGAGCAACTGGTGCCACAGGAGAGACGGGTCTAACAGGGGTCACAGGTACGACTGGTGTGACGGGACCCACTGGGATCACAGGTGTGACTGGAGCAACAGGAACCACGGGTATTACAGGAGAGACGGGTGTAACAGGCGTTACAGGTACGACCGGTGTAACGGGACCGACCGGCGCGACTGGAACAACAGGAACCACGGGTATTACTGGCGCGACCGGAGAAACTGGGGCTACAGGGCTCACAGGTGTATCAGGAGCCACAGGCACAACAGGAGTTACGGGTATCACAGGTGTGACCGGTGCTTTAGGAACTACAGGTACAACGGGTGTAACAGGAGCCACCGGAAGTACTGGGACAACAGGAACTACAGGTGCAACGGGCACCACCGGAAGTACCGGCACAACAGGAGTAACTGGACTTACTGGGGCTACAGGTAATACAGGATTTACTGGAACGACGGGAGCAACTGGTGCCACAGGAACCACGGGTATTACAGGAGAGACGGGTGTAACAGGCGTTACCGGCCCGACAGGTGTGACGGGACCCACCGGGGCTACTGGAGCAACGGGAACTACGGGAGTTACTGGTGTAACCGGCGTGACTGGTGCCACTGGCATAACTGGCACAACTGGCGTAACTGGTGTTACGGGTACAACAGGACCAACCGGAGCCACTGGTGCGACTGGCATAACCGGAGTCACAGGTACGACTGGTGCTACAGGGGCAACCGGTCCAACGGGTATTACTGGTGAAACAGGGCCAACCGGCACGACTGGCTTAACTGGTGTTACGGGCACAATTGGTGCGACCGGAGCAACAGGCGTCACTGGAGAGAGGGGTCTAACTGGGAGCACAGGAGCCACAGGAATTACTGGTGCTACAGGTTCAACAGGGGTCACAGGAACGACAGGTGAGACGGGTCTAACCGGGATTACAGGTGCGACTGGTACAACAGGTGTAACGGGACCAACCGGTGCGACTGGAGCCACTGGGGCAACCGGAACTACGGGAGTTACTGGCGTAACCGGCTCGACTGGAGAGACGGGTGCAACAGGCGTTACCGGCACGACAGGTACAACAGGACCAACCGGAGCCACTGGTGCGACTGGCATAACCGGAGTTACAGGTACGACTGGTGCTACAGGGGCAACCGGTCCAACGGGTATTACTGGTGAAACAGGAGCAACCGGCACGACCGGCGTAACTGGCATTACGGGTGTGACTGGAGCTACTGGAATTACAGGTGCCACCGGCACAACTGGTCAAACTGGAGAGACGGGTCTAACAGGGGGCACAGGTACGACTGGTGTGACGGGACCCACCGGGGCTACTGGAGCAACGGGAACTACGGGAGTTACAGGCGTAACCGGAGCGACAGGAACTACGGGTGCGACTGGTGCCACTGGCACAACTGGCGTAACTGGTGTTACGGGTACAACAGGTACAACAGGTACGACTGGAGCCACTGGGATCACAGGTGTGACTGGAGCAACAGGAACCACGGGTATTACAGGAGAGACGGGTGTAACAGGCGTTACAGGCACGACCGGCGCGACGGGAACAACAGGAAGTACGGGAACAACAGGAACCACGGGTATTACTGGCGTGACCGGAGCAGCTGGGGCTACAGGGCTCACAGGTGTATCAGGAGCCACAGGCACAACAGGAATTACGGGTATTGCGGGTGTGACCGGTGCTACAGGAACTACAGGTACAACGGGTGTAACAGGTGCCACCGGAAGTACTGGTTCAACAGGAGTTACAGGTATAACTGGCGCGACCGGAACAACTGGAGAAACAGGAATAACGGGAGCTACAGGACTAACTGGTGTAACTGGGACAACAGGAACTACAGGTGCAACTGGGGTTACAGGCATCACAGGAGCAACCGGCCCGACTGGACCAACTGGGGCTAATGGAATTACGGGGGTAACCGGTGTAACGAGTGCAACCGGAGCTACGGGTGCCACTGGAGCAACAGGCATAACAGGAACTACCGGTGCGACTGGGGCAACGGGGCAGACAGGAGCCACGGGCCCAACCGGCCCCAATTTTGCAACACAAGGGTTCTCGGCATTCCTGGCTACACTTTCGACAGCAACCAGCACTCAGTTAACCAACTGGACGACTACGGCTCCCTATTACGGTAATGCCAACTTCAATGCAACAACAGGAAACTATACCGTCCCGGTAACCGGAAGATACTCCATTGTGGCCACGATCAATTATGCAACGACTGCAGCGATTGCCCTATCTCTGGGTGCTGGGGTTAACCCAGCCTTTCTTGTACAGAGAACATCACCTACGGTAACGACACTTGTCAGTGGCTTGTTGCCCGTCCTAAATGTCGCGATTACGCTACTTACACTGCGGGCAGTGCTGGGAAGTGGTTCAGTGACTTTGGCAGTAGAAGTCGCATTGAATGCGGGAGATGTGATTGGACTGTTCTATGCCGCAAATGGGTTGACGATTACATTGAACCTGGGCAGTGGTGCTACAAATGGAATTGTGTGGTCTGTGCATGAGATTACCTAAAAACTTCTCAACGGATTGCGCCTATGGACAAATTCGTAAAGTTGTAATAAGTTAGTTTGAAGATATTCGAAGTATCTTTCGAAATTTGGACTAACAAGTGAGGTGGATTTCATGATTCCTATTTTGGGACGTATTAACGAATTAAGTCGAAAACAACGCAGTAGCGTCGGTTTGACAAAAGCAGAACAAAGCGAGCAGCGGGAGCTTAGAAAACAATATTTGCAGGCTATTCGAGGTCAGGTACTGACAACCATGCTGGCAGTATCCGTTGTGGACCCACTGGGTCATGATGTGACCCCTGAGAAATTAACCAACGAAAAATTGCAACGCCGTGAACAAGCCGGCCAATAGCATTCCTTTAATAAGACAGACCAAGGTTACATCTTGGTCTGTCTTTTTTTATTTTCTGCAATCATCCGCTCAGCAGGAACTGCATTAATAATCCAGTTAGAGTTTCGTAGGAATTAACAAGCATGTTAGATATTTTTAGTATTGATGACAATAAATCTACCGCGAACTTCAAAAAATCCCCGATAACTCATATAATAACGCTAATATATTTCAGAAACACAAAGAAAAATCACAATTACTCTCAATATAACTGACAACAAACTCACATAAAATAATCAAAGAAAGACTAGTTCACATATGTATCTCGAAAGGGTTGATGAATCATGAGCCTGGAAGCTTTGAATGAACGTGTGAAGAATGATCTAGCTTATTTGTCATTTGGTGGCGCGAACTGGGTACGTCCAAGAGAACATGCAGATGGTCATGTCTATGATGTCGTCATTGTGGGTGGAGGCCAGAGTGGATTAGGAGCGGCATTTGGACTTCTTCGTGAACGGATCTCCAATATTGTTATCATTGACGAGAATGCATCGGGGCTTGAAGGACCTTGGGAGACTTATGCGCGTATGGTTACTTTGCGCACACCCAAGCATCTGACTTCCATCGATCTGGGGATCCCCTCATTAACCTTTCGCTCATGGTGGGAAGCACAGGTTGGGCCCGAAGGTTGGGAAGAGGTAGATAAGATCCCGCGTGGGGACTGGATGAATTATTTACGCTGGTATCGGAAAGTGCTGAATCTGCCTGTGCTTAATGAGATAGAATTGACGCTGGTTGAGCCAATAGAGAACGGAATACATCGACTTCATGTGAACAAGGCAGGAACTCAGATGGATGTTATACTTGCTCGCAAAGTAGTGTTTGCTACGGGAATTCAAGGTGGTGGACAGTGGCATGTGCCATCCATGATTGCCGATAGATTACCTCGGGAGCTGTATGCCCACACGTCTGAAGGGATTGATTTTGATCGGTTAAAAGGTAAAAGAATTGCTGTTCTTGGCGGCGGCGCGTCTGCTTTTGATAATGCGAGCTATGCACTTGCCACAGGTGTGGCAGAAGCTCATGTATTTGTCCGGCGGGAACAGCTGCCTAGTGTTAATCCCATTCGTCAGATGGAACAATCTGGTATGATTGAGCGGTACCACGCTCTTCCGGTTGCTGATAAATATGAAGTGATCTCTCATTTCTTCAAATTCAATCAACCCCCAACTAATGATACGTTTAATCGTGCGGCAGCCTGGCCAGGATTCGAACTACATTTGAATTCGCCTTGGCTGAGTGTAGAAGCAACAGACCAAGGCGCGATTGTGCATACCGCACAGGGTGCATATGAGTTTGATTTTCTAATTATTAGCACAGGTCTTCTCAGTGATCCGGCACTCCGTCCTGAACTGAAGCTTGTGGAGCCATACATCGCACGTTGGGAGGATTGTTACCAGGCTCCGCCAGAGCTTCGCAATGCGTTGCTGGACGTACATCCATACCTGAGTTCCGGGTTTGCAATGACAAGCAGGAGTGAACAGGGTGAGAAACCGTTGCACGGACTGTTTGTATTCAACTACTCTGCACTTGCCAGCTGTGGTCTGTCGGCATCGGCAATATCGGGGACCAAGAGCGCGGTGCCGAAACTGGTCTCTGCCATAGCGGATCAATTGTTCCTCGATGATCGGGAGATTATTTTGCAACAATTCTATGCGTATGAAGAACAGGAATTTACGGCTACGTGGGTGAAAAGTGGTGCCCTCGCTGAGTAATCGCACTCTATAATATTGTGAACGTGTGGCATCTGATGCTGCACGTTTTTTCGTTTTTCATATGATGAAGGTTACACTTGCCTTTAATTTGTTGTAAAATGTCGGTTGGAACATGTTAAAGGCAGGGATAATAGATGAATGAAATGAACTATGAACAATTTAGAGCCCATTTGAAGAAAGCGTCGCGTAAACGAAATGTACCTTTGATTAAGATCGTAGCATTTCAAGAGAAATACATGAAGATTGAAGAAGTTCAATTTTACGATGTGGAACAAAATCATATGAGTGTTCGGGCCTGCAATACGTTGTGGATGCATCTGGAGAATAAATCTTTCCGTAATATGGTGTCCCAACATTTGCAGTTTTATAGAGATATGGAGAACCTGGGTCGGCATTCCTTTGAGAATCTGATCAAAGAACTATATGATACGTCTGTTCCTGTTCTGCTCGATTACAATCCCGCTCACTATTACACTTCGGGGCAGCTCGCTGAGATTCTGGTCATGGACGAGGAGAGGTTAATTGAACAATTGGAGATGGGCCGCTTCAAGGGTGCTTTTATTAATGAAGATGGCAAATGGCTTAAACCCAAACCGGATGCTATGGTTGTAGAGTCATAAACGTCATGCAGTTCCCATGAACAGCAAAATCCTGCAACGCCGCGCATCCAGCGCTGGAGGCTGCAGGATTTTTAATGAAGATTTGAAGGGCACGGAATTCCAACTTTAAGAACATGAAGTAAGGGAAAGGGACAATTGGACAAAAAAATAAGTCGAAAGATGCGGGTTTTTGAATGTTTTTAAATTATTTTGAATGAAAGTGGTTGTTTTTTGAGTGAATTATGATACTATAGAAGCAGTTGGAGGAATGAAGATGCTGACTGAAGAACGATATGCTGCAATTATAGAGCGCTTACATTTACAGGGAATTGTGAAATTGCAAGAGCTTGTTGATGTGTTGGGTGCTTCTGAATCAACAATTAGGCGTGACTTGATCGATCTGGAGAGTCGTCAGATGCTCAAACGCATCCACGGCGGTGCCGCACTGGTGAATGAAAAAACGCTGGAACCGGGCATGGAAGAAAAAACGTTCAAAAACATTCAACAAAAAACGACGATTGCCCGTTTGGCTGCACAGGAGATCGAAAATGGCGAATGCATTTATCTGGATGCAGGAACGACAACGTTAGCCATGATTCCTTTTATTGAAGCTAAAGACGTAACGGTTGTTACCAATGGACTTTCACATGTTGAGGCTTTGGTAAGCAAGCGTATTCGCAGTTATTTGCTCGGAGGTATGATGAAAATTCATACAAAAGCAGTCATTGGCAGTATCGCATTACAGAACATGGATAATTTCCGTTTTGATAAATGTTTTCTTGGAAGCAACGGAGTTGATCCCGAAATGGGGTATACAACACCGGATCCGGAGGAAGCCTTGATTAAAAGGCGTGCACATCAATTGTCGGGAAAATCTTATGTGCTGGCTGATTCCAGCAAAATAGGGGAAATTACTTTTGCCAAATTGTTTGATTTGGAGGAGGCCGATTTGATTACCGAGCAGATGCCAGAACATTGGCGGCCTGGAATCGCCCAGAAAACTAAAATAATTGAGGGATAACGATGATATATACGATAACACTTAACCCGTCCATTGATTACATCGTGGAAGTGGATGAGCTGAAGCTTGGCGGATTGAATCGAATGAATCGGGATTTGAAGCTCCCTGGCGGCAAAGGCATTAATGTCTCTCGCATACTGAATCAACTTGGAGCAGATAACACGGCTATTGGTTTCCTTGGTGGATTCACGGGACGTTTCATTAATGACAAGTTGCAAGAAGATAACATTCGGACAGACTTTGTTACGATTGCAGACGATACTCGCATTAACATCAAGCTGAAGCATGGAGAAGAGACAGAGATTAATGGTCTTGGACCTGCAATAAGTGCCGAAGAGGCGGAGCAGTTGCTTCACAAATTGTCCTCATTGCAAAAAGGAGATATTGTCATTCTCTCCGGAAGTGTACCTCCTTCACTTGGAACGGATTTTTATGATCGTCTCATTAAAGTGTGCAAGCAAACGGGTGCCGAATTTGTGATTGATACAACTGGCCCTGCGTTAATGGAAGCTCTTGAACATGCACCATTGCTGGTGAAGCCAAATCATCATGAACTGGCCGAACTGTTCGGTGTAACGATTAATACTCGCGAGGAACTGGTGTTATACGGGCGTAAGTTGCTGGAAGCCGGTGCCAAACATGTGTTGATCTCCATGGCAGGCGAGGGTGCATTATTCATTACCAAAGCGGAAGTTCATCATGCGAATGTGCCAAAAGGTACTGTGAAAAACTCGGTTGGTGCCGGTGACTCCATGATTGGCGGATTCGTAGGTACCTATGTACAGAGCGGAAATTTGCTGGAAGCTTTCCGCACAGGGGTTGCATCTGGAAGCGCAACTGCGTTCTCGGATGATCTGGCAACACGTGAATTGATTGATGAATTGCGTAATCAAGTGACCATTACGACAATCTAGTCTAACGGTCTTATAGAAGGTCTTAATTGTAATTGTAATGTAGTGAGGCCTGCCTATGCAGGCCGACTGAACTTAAGGGAGTGTACCAAGATGAGAATAACAGACTTGATGATCCAAGAAACGATGATCATGGACCTGCAAGCCACAACCAAAGATGAGGCTATTGATGAACTAATTGCAAGCCTGAACCGAAGCGGACGAATCAATGATCCGGTCCTGTTCAAGCAAATGATCTATAAAAGAGAAGCTGAATCCAGCACAGGTATCGGTGGCGGAATTGCAATGCCACATGCCAAAACAACAGCGGTGAACGAACCAACAGTTGTATTTGCCAAGAGTAGAAAAGGACTTGATTTTGAAGCGTTGGATGATCAGCCAGCTCATGTGTTCTTCATGATTGCGGCTCCAGAAGGCGCAGGTAATACCCATCTGCGTACGCTTGCAGCTCTTTCCAGGTTGTTGATTGATAGCGATTTCATCTCACAATTGATGAGTACAGATACACCAGCCGAAGTTAGTGCATTGTTTGATGCCAAACAGGCTGAAGCAGCTGAGAAGGAAGCAGCCAAAGAAAAAGAAAAAGCTGAAAAAGCAGCAAATGCCGCATCCACTTCTACTACTGGTCAGCAACAGAATACTTCTGGTGTGATTGTAGGTAATGCCAATTCGGAAGATTTTGTTGTTGCGGTTACAGCCTGTCCAACCGGTATAGCTCATACGTTTATGGCTGAAGATGCACTTAAAAAGAAAGCTCAGGAAATGGGCATTAATATTCGCGTAGAGACAAACGGCTCTGAAGGAGCGCAGAATGTTCTCACTGCTGATGAGATCGCTCGTGCTAAAGGGGTTATCGTTGCCGCAGACAAAAATGTGGAGATGGCACGTTTCGATGGCAAACCGGTATTGCAAAGACCGGTGAGTGATGGAATCCGTAAATCCGAAGAGCTGATTCGCAAGGCTGTTAACGGTGATGCACCGATCTATCGCAGCCAAGGCGGAAATGCCAAGGAAGAGAGCGCAAGCACTGGCAAGATTAGTGTAGGTAGCAAAATCTATAAAGATCTGATGAATGGTATCTCGCATATGCTGCCATTCGTTGTAGGTGGCGGTATACTGCTAGCAATCTCCTTCTTGTTCGAACAGCTTGCTAGCCCTGAGAATCCGATTGTGCAACTGCTTCAAACGATCGGTGGCGGAACAGGTGCGTTCCACTTCCTGATTCCGGTACTTGCCGGATTTATCGCGATGAGCATTGGTGATCGCCCAGCCTTGATGCCTGGTATGGTCGGTGGATTGATGGCGGTTAACTCAAACGCCGGTTTCCTTGGTGGTTTGGCTGCCGGTTTCCTGGCGGGTTATGTAGTTATTGGTCTCCGTAAGTTGTTCAAAGGATTGCCAAAAGCGATTGATGGCTTGAAACCAATCTTGCTGTATCCGGTATTTGGTTTGCTGATCGTAGGTGCCATCAGTTTCTATGTCTTTGATCCAATCTTTGGTTCCCTGAACACATGGCTTGTAGATGCACTGGGTAATCTGGGTACAGGTAATGCGGTATTGTTGGGCTTGCTGCTTGGCGGTATGATGTCCATCGATATGGGTGGACCGTTCAACAAAGCAGCTTACACGTTCGCCATTGGTGTATTCACATCCAGTGGTAACACAGACGGTGCATGGATGGCAGCGGTAATGGCAGGCGGTATGGTGCCTCCTCTGGCGATTGCACTTGCAACAACATTCTTCAAATCCAAATTTACAGAGCAAGAACGTAAATCAGGCCTGACTAACTATGTACTTGGATTCTCTTTCATTACAGAAGGTGCAATTCCATTTGCTGCGGCTGATCCATTACGTGTATTGACTTCTTGTATTCTGGGTTCCGCTGTTGCTGGCGGATTGACACAACTGTGGAGCATTAATGTACCAGCTCCGCACGGCGGGATCTTTGTTGCAGCACTGGCGAACCACGCATTATTGTTCCTGCTGGCTGTTGCGATTGGTTCTGTGATCTCCGGTCTGATTCTGGGACTGTGGAAGAAGTCACCAACGCTTGTGAAGTAATAAATATAAGAAACATCTCCTGGGTGAAATTCACTTGGGGGATGTTTTTTATTTCAGCTTTTACATTCATCTATGGTAAAATAAATATAATTATATTTTGAAACTATGTTTCGTCTAGTGAAACTTGTGCAGGAGGAATTGGAATGTCTGATGTAATCAAAAGTCAGGTGCAGAAGCAGTTTGCGAAAAATGCAGGTAAATATGTGACGAGTTCGGGGCATGCCAAAGGTGAGGATCTCACGTTGCTCGTGGCTTCATCTCAAGCCACTCCGGATATGAACGTGCTGGATATCGCCACTGGAGGAGGGCATGTCGCTAATGCATTGGCTCCACTTGTTCAGCGGGTGACAGCCCTCGATCTAACGGAAGAAATGCTTCAGGTAGCTGAAGCATTTATCCATGGCAATGGACACCGTAATGTAGATTTTGTAGCCGGGGATGCAGAGAAGCTTCCATTCGATGATGATATCTATGACCTTGTGACCTGCCGAATCGCTGCTCACCATTTTCCGGACGTTTCTTCGTTTGTTCATGAGGCATTACGAGTCATGAAGCCTGGTGGAAGGTTGTTATTCATTGACAACGTGGCACCTGAACGTGATGAGAATGACCAGTTTTACAATGAAGTGGAGAAGTGCCGGGATGCAAGCCATGTTCGAGCATGGCGCAAGACGGAATGGATTCATATGCTGGAGTATGCGGGCTTCCGAATGGAAACGATGGTTTCCTTCCAGAAGCGCTTTAAGTTTGAAGAGTGGTGTAACCGTGCGGCACTGCCGGAACGGGAGAGAAGGGAACTTGAAGCAAGTATGTTGAGTGCACCGTCCATCATCAGAAAATTTTTCAATTTTGAAGTGACAACGAACGGGAAGCTCGACAGCTTCCAAGGAGAAAGTGTGTATATCCAAGCGACTAAACCGACTCATGTCTGATTAGGTACAGACCATTTAGCTGGCTGAGCAGTTTATGCAACGGTAACAGGATGAATGTCGATAAAATAAAACAAGCAGAGTACCTTGAACAGGTAGTTCTGCTTGTTTTATTTTGCATATTTATAATCAAAGCGACGGTTCAGGGTTTTAGTATAACTTTGGTACATTCGTCTTCATGATCGTTGAAAATGCGGTATGCATCGCTTGCATTCTCCAGTGAAATCCGATGGGAGATGATCTCCGTTGGATCAAATTCACCAGCAGTGATTTTGCGGAACAATTCAGGCATGTAATGTATAACAGGAGCTTGTCCCATTTTAAGATTGATATTGCGTTCAAACAAATTACCTAACGGAAACATGTTGTAGGAAGAGCCATATACACCCGTAAGTTGGAGTGTACCGAATTTGCGGATTGCTTTCATGCCGATTTCAATCGCACTCAGTGAACCGCCATGAAGTTTCAGCTTCTGTCCGATCTCCTCTAGCGTGGTTTTTTTACCATCCATACCTACACAGTCGATAACAACGTCGGTTCCGCCTTGTGTAATCTCACGAATGTGCTCACCCATATCATCGTAATCTTCGAAATTAAAGATCTCTGCATCGTTCAAACGTTTGGCTTTCTCCAGTCGATAGGGCAGGCGATCCACAGCAATAACGCGTTTGGCACCTTTCATCCAGGCGAACTTCTGCGTCATCAGCCCAATGGGTCCACTACCGAGTACAGTAACCGTATCTCCCGGTTTAACTCCGGCATTCTCCACGCTCCAATATGCGGTTGGAAGAACATCGGACAGGAATAATAAAGCCTCATCTTCCAGTTCACAGGATTCAGGAATCACAAACGGAGTGAAGTTCCCGTAGGGAACACGCAATAATTCTGCCTGACCTCCGGGGTGGTTTCCGTAACGTTCGGTGAATCCAAAATATCCACCTGTATGAATATCCGGATTGCCATTGGAATTATCGCACTGGCTCTCCATGTCATGATTGCAATAGAAGCATTCACCACAAGCGATGTTAAAAGGCAGGACCACACGGTCCCCCTTCTTCACACGTGTCACTTCTGGACCTACTTCTTCTACAATGCCCATCGGTTCATGACCGATAACGTAATCTTTGGCAGCAGGCAAGGCTCCCTGATAAATATGCAGATCCGATCCACATATAGCTGTGGAAGTAATACGAACGATAATGTCATCCTTCTGTTGCAGTTTGGGATCTTCAACCTCTTTGACTTGAATGTCCTTGATTCCCTGAAACGTAACGGCTCTCATCTTTCATATTCCTCCTTATATAGTGGGATTCTCTGACAATTACCCCATTTCAGCTTAAATGATATATATACATACTAAATTAAACGACAGGCCATTTTACTTTACGCAAGGCATTGAGCAACTCAGGCGGCGCATTCAGATTGTCACGGACCAGATCCTGCGGGGTTAACGCCATCCACTGATTCAGCGATACATCCTCGAATCGATCACTTCGGAATATTTCCAAAAACCATAAAGTGTCTGTGCCGGTATTTTGTATATAGTGTCCCATTGCGACAGGAACATATCCGACATCTCCAGCCCGATAGTCAAATGTGCGAGCAATGCCATTGCCTCCAAAGACAGTCATTCTCCCTTGTCCTGTCAGATAGTATTGCCATTCATCTGCATTGGGATGCCAGTGCAGTTCACGCATGGCGCCAGGTCGGATCTCAACGAGTGCGGCTGCAACGGTAGTTGAGATGGGGAAGTTGGTGGAGTCGACAATACGGACGCTTCCGCCGGGGGTAATGAGTGGTTCCTGGGCCAGCAATCGGTGTTTGAATGTGAGAGGAACGGTACCATATGGCGACTGAACTTCCTGGCTCTCGATGGAACCCGGGACGGTATCTTGGAAAATGTAGACCTGTTCCTTCGGCATTGACTGAAAAGCGGATTCGGGCACGCCGAAATTGACAGACAATACCTCTGGTGGGGTATGGGCAAACCAATCGGATATGGATAACGTATTCAGATCGGAGAAGGACCCGTCATCAAACACAAGCAGAAATTCACAACCATCTTCCAGTCCCTGAATGGAATGGGGTAGACCTTTGGGGAAAAACCAGAGATCGCCAGGCCCGACATCCGCAATAAAATTACGTCCGTTCTGATCTACCGAAGTGATTCTTGCCGTTCCCCAGATCATATAGGCCCACTCGGATTGTTGATGCCAGTGCAATTCCCGTACACCTCCCGGTGTCAGGCTCATGTTCACACCTGCCAGTGTAGTGGCAATAGGGAGATCCCGTACGGTGATTTCACGTGACCAACCCCCATGGTTCAATTGCATATGTGTATCGGAAAAAGACATTCTCAGATTGGGCAATAACCCGTTATCGGTTGCCGGAGGTACCAGCATATCGGGGTTTTGTATATCTCTCATGATGTCTCTGGGTCCCAGATCAGGTCCGCCAGCACCATCACTGCGAATGGGTTGCGGGATAATAAATGATTTTTCGTTAGGTTGCTGTCCTTTAGTCATTGAGTGATCCCTCCAGATTCAATAACATGTCATACGCGACATTGTATCGTTATGTTTACACCTATGAATCAGGGCCTGGATAATATGAGGGACAAACGACAAAAAAAGACGTGACCGCATGCGGTCACGTCTTTATACGGATGTGAGAAAGTCGAACAATCCATGAATCCGGTTATCGAATCAAATGAAGGCAGAATTCCAGATCGGATTGCAGATGCTCTTTCATCAGTCGTTCGGCAGTCTGCCCGTCATGTGCCTTGATCGCTTCACAGATCTGATGATGCTCTTCAATGAGGAAGGGGCGCTGATAATACACAACCGTCTGACGGAATAGATAAATGACGGATTGCATTTTGTCGAAGAGATCAATCATCAATGCGTTATTACTCGCGCGCATGATGATTTCGTGAAACTCTTTATTGGCTTCCATAATCTCTTCTTTGCTTCCGGTATGTCCCACTTGAACGCAATGCTCAAGAGCCGCCACTTCCTGGGCGGATAAGAAGGCAGCTGCAGATTGAGCCGCATGTCCCTCCAGTAACTTCCGTAATTCAAACGTATTTCTTAGATCGGTCTCGGTTAGCTTGACGACCCGTTTGTTCACGACTAATCCTTCCTGTTCCAGCCGGCGGATGGATTCTCGGATCGGAGTCCGGCTGACATTCAGATCGGTCGCCAGCTTCTCTTCCACAAGTTTGGTTCCCGGAGAAAGGGTGCCTTGCAAAATCATGTCCCGCAGAACTTCATAGGCCTGCTGATAAGCTGGACGGGACTTGTCCGTACTTGGTTGCATTGTATTTCACCTCTCCCTTTACTTTAGCGAAAAAGAAGGCAATAAACAACAAGATTAAAAACCAAATTTTAATTTTCGGATACATAAATAATAAAATTGTATACAAAAATTAAAATGTTGTGTACAATAACGAATGTGAACAGGAATGATAGCGATTACAAGAGTGAAAAGCGAAGAATTTAGGCTGGAGGGATTGCAAGATGAAGAAACGAATTGGATTTATTGGACTCGGTATTATGGGACGTCCTATGTCATTGAACCTGATCCGGGCGGGATATGATGTAAGCGTATACGATATTAATCAAACGGCTGTGATGTCATTGGCTGATGCAGGAGCGCGAGGCGCAGCATCTCCGAAAGAGGTGGCTGAGCATAGTGATGTCATCTTCACGATGCTGCCCAACTCAGAGCATGTCCGCACCGTTATAACGGGCGAACAAGGTGTGCTGGCAGGAGCCAATACGGGAAGTATCATTATCGACATGAGCTCAATCTCGCCGGTCGTTTCCAAAGAGCTGGCTCAGCTTGTATCCAAATCAGGCTTGCATATGTTGGATGCGCCCGTAAGTGGTGGGGAACCCAAAGCTATAGATGGTACACTCGCCATCATGGTGGGTGGCAATGAAATGATTTTCGAATCTGTGAAAGAGGTTCTGCAAGTGGTCGGACAGGATGTAACGCGAGTGGGGGATAATGGTTCAGGTGCAACAGCCAAGCTGGCGAATCAGATTATCGTGAACCTGAATATTGCCGCCATGTCCGAAGCGCTTGTATTTGCAGCCAAGGCTGGCATTGATGTAGAGAAGATGTATCAGGCAATCCGTAGTGGCCTTGCTGGAAGTGCGGTACTGGATGCAAAAGTTCCACTCATTCTGGATCGTAACTTTGTCGCTGGGGGACGCATTGATATTAATCTCAAAGACATGACCAATGTGATGGAAACGGCGCATGATATCGGTGTTCCTTTACCGCTCAGCAGTCAGTTGCTGGAGATTTTCCATGCACTGAAGATTGATGGTAAAGCCGCAGATGACCATGGCGGAATCGTTCAGTATTTTGAGAAACTCGCAGGTGTAGAAGTGAATCGGGTCTAATAAAAAATTAAAAAAAGAAAAAAGAATGTTAATAGATATAGATATAGATATGAGGTGGAGAGACATGACCTATCAGACGTTATCGGATATCCCCGCAGCTCTTCGGACGGACAACTCTTCTGAAGGAGTGCGAGGACAGATTAGGCAATTGCAGGATGCGAGGGCTCGCAAAATTATCGTGCTGGATGATGACCCAACCGGTGTACAGACGGTTCATGATATTGATGTGTTGACACAGTGGGACAAGCCACTGTTGCAGGAGGCGTTTCGATCCTCTGAATCGTTATTCTATATTCTGACCAATACACGAGGGCTGGATGCAGATACAGCGGAACGTATTAATCGGGAGATTGCCCGCAATGTGCAAGAGGTTGCAGCAGAGGAAGGAACGAGTTTCACCTTTGTGAGCCGTAGTGACTCCATGCTACGTGGTTATTATCCGCTGGAGACGGATGTGCTAGCCGAAGAAGTGGCGCGTGTCAGCGGACGTGCATATGACGGACAACTGATCATTCCGGCCTTTTTCGAGGCAGGACGGGTTACGATAGGCAACACGCATTATATGGTTGAGGGCGAACAGTTGATTCCAGTTCATGAGACGGAATTTGCCAAGGATAAAGTATTTGGGTATGAGCATGGAGATCTGCCATCGTGGGTAGAGGAGAAGACTTCAGGCCGTATTAAGGCTAGTCGCTGTCTTACCATTTCACTGGAGGAAATCCGTCAAGGAGTCGATGTAGTCAAAGTGATTTTGCTGAAAGCCGAAGACAATGTACCGATTATCGTGAATGCGCTCTCTTATGCAGATATGGATGTACTTTCTCTGGCTTTGCTGCAAGCAGAGGATGAGGGGAAAGCTTATATTTTCCGGACGGCGGCCTCCTTTGTCAAATCGTATGCAGGCATCTCGGATCAGGCATTTCTGCCGAAAGAACAGCTGATCGCAAGCGGACAGGAACAACATGGCGGAATCGTTGTTGTTGGTTCCTATGTGCAGAAGACGACTCGTCAACTGGAACAACTGCTTACGTTTCCGGGCATCATCAGTCTGGAGATCGATGTGGAGCGTGTATTAACGCCGGATGGATATACGGAAGAAATTCGACGTGTGATTGGTGAAGCGAACAGACAGCTTGCGGAGGGCAACAATGTTGTTGTATACAGCAGCCGTAAGCTCATCACCGTAGAAGGACATGAGGGCAATTTCAAGATCAGTCAGACGGTATCATCCGCGTTGGTCGAGATTGTGCAATCTCTTGAAGTCGTACCGAAGTTCATTATTGCCAAAGGTGGCATTACATCCAGTGATGTGGCAACAAAAGGTCTGGCCATACGCAAAGCAAGGGTGCTCGGTCAAGTGGCTGCGGGCATTCCGGTATGGTTGACAGGGGAAGAAGCCAAATTCAGTGGTATCCCATATATCGTGTTTCCAGGGAATGTTGGCGGGGAACGTGCGCTACTGGAGACGGTAGAGAAGATCGAAGCTTAAGCTTAATACGAAGGTGCGCAGTGTTCAGGTCGTTTGGGCCAGTGTAATTCTGCGTGCTGACACAACATAACAACTTGGGGGAGGCTATTCGGATGTATTCCGTATTCGGTCTTAGTCATGATGCAAGTCTGCTGCTCTACGCACTGATATCCATTCTTGGATTGATTCTGTTAATTGCCAAATTTAAAATGAATCCATTTGTTGCCCTAATCGTGGGCGCTGTCTTTATGGGATTGATCTCGGGTATGCCGTTCACGGATATCGTGAAGTCTTATCAGGAAGGTGTTGCAAGCGTTCTCGGATTCATCGCGATTGTTCTGGGACTTGGAACGATGCTCGGGAAACTCATGGCCGAGTCTGGTGGGGCCGAACGAATAGCCCAGACACTCGTTCGTGTCTTCGGTGAGAAGAATGTACACTGGGCGATGATGGTTGTTGCACTGATCTGTGGTATTCCGGTATTTATCCAGGTTGGGATCGTGCTACTCTTCCCGCTGGTATTTGTTATTGCGAAGCATACAGGGACGTCGCTGATCAAAATCGGACTTTCACTTGTCGCGGGTCTTGCCGTGGTACACAGTCTGATTCCGCCTCATCCGGCGGCGATGCTCGCGGTAGGAATCTTCAATGCCGATGTTGGTAAAACAATATTCCTGGCTCTGATTGTATCCCTTCCAGCCGCAGCAATTGCAGGTCCGCTCTATGGAACATGGATTTCCAAGCGGATCAAAGTCGAGACTTCAAGTGAGCTAATGGAACAGTTCACTGAGACCAAAGATCGGGAACTGCCTGGTTTCGGCATCACCCTCTTTACGATCTTGCTTCCGGTGATTCTGATGTTGCTCGCTACGATTGTGGATCTGATTTTACCAGAGACAAACGGATTCCGTCAGGTCGTTGATTTCATCGGTAGTCCGATTATTGCACTGTTGCTCGCTTTGCTCTTTTCCTTTTATTCTTTTGGATATGCACGTGGTTTCAGCAAACAGCAGATATTGAAATATACAAATGATTGCTTGGGCCCAGTTGCTTCCATTATCTTGCTGATCGGTGCAGGAGGCGGATTCAACCGTATCCTGACAGACAGCGGTGTAGGTGACGCGATAGCGGGTTTTGCCCAAAGTGCGCATCTGTCGCCACTCGTGCTGGCCTTTGTTATTGCCGGATTGATTCGTGCGGCGGTAGGTTCAGCTACGGTTGCTATGACAACAGCGGCGGGCATTGTGGCTCCAATCGCTATGACGATGCCGGGGGTAAGTCCGGAGTTGCTGGTGCTCGCAACGGGAGCAGGTTCAATTATTTTGTCCCATGTGAATGATTCGGGATTCTGGATTGTCAAAGAGTATTTGAATCTGTCTGTGCCGCAGACACTTAAGACATGGACGGTCATGGAGACCATTCTCGGATTTGCCGCCTTTGGCATGGTGTTATTGTTGAGTGTCTTTATCTAACAAGGAAAAAAAACCATAAAGCCTATAAACCTAAAAACACGCCGCTATGGCGTGTTTTTAGGTTATGTTTACTGCTCACCATCCATCATGATTAAGATGGGGTGATTGTGGTCTTTCCAGACTGCGTTGTACGAAAACGCTGCTCGTAGATCTCGTTTACCCGCTTTAAAACAGCAGGGCCTTGCTCTGTGAAACGAAGCGCTGCCGCTTTATTTTTAACCAGGAACGCACCGGATTCGTGTCTGGCTGGGGATAAGGCCGCATTGTAGAGCAACGAAGCGCCATGGCTTGGATGAGGAAAGAACCATTTCATGATAGGTTTGATATAGAAGGGCAGGCCGGATGTTTTGTTGCCCCTTAGCGTGTTATTTCCACCGGGATCTACGCTTAGTAATTGTATGCCATACGCACTGGCAGACTTGGCAGCCTCGCGTGTCCATAGGGATAAGCCGAGCTTCGAGGTGGCATAAGGACCAAACAGCTTTTTGAATTCGGCTGGACGTTCCAGGATGTTCAGATCAAATTGTCTGACCATATTGAACGAGGTGGTGGAAGTATTAATAACTGTTTTCATCTGTCCTTTGAGTAATAGCTCAACTAATTCCATGTAGATGATGTAAGGGACTACCGTCTGAAGTTCAAAGTGCAGTTCATGCCCCTGATCAGAGAAACGAAGTTCGGCAGCGCTGCCCCCCGCATTGTTAAACAAAACATCGATCGAATCGGTATCGGATTTAATCTGATCTAGTGCAGTTCTCAGACTGTCATAGTTGGTCAGGTTAGCCTGAACCCAACGGAGCTGACCTGTACGTAAGGCGTTCTGAATATCGGTATCCTCGGATGGGAAAGCAGAACGGTTGAGACCGATTACCTGCCATCCTTCAGCCAGTAACTTGCGTGTCAGTTCAAGACCAATTCCTGACGTTGATCCTGTGATGAGAGCGGTGCGAAGCTGATTTTGTATATTCATATATACCTCCAGATAGAATGGGATTACAGAACGAATCTGTATGCTGCGCTCATTCTATAACTTGGAGTCGACTCCAAGTCAAGGGGTGTTGGGATGGAATGGATCATGCTTGACTTGGAGTCAGCTCCGAGTTGTAATATGGAGAGAAATGAATGTGGAGGAGGCCCATATGATGAGTGAGAATGAAGTGTTCTCCATTAAAGAAACGTCAGAACAGGCCGGATTATCAGAAGATACAATTCGTTATTATGAGAAGATTGGGCTGCTTCCCCGAGCGGAACGCAAGGCCAATCGCCATCGGGTATATCGCTCGGAGGATATCCATACGATGAAGTTGATCACTTGCCTGAAAAAAACAGGAATGTCTCTGGAGGAAATGAAGCCTTATTTACAAATGTCCATGGATTCCGATCTCTCAGATTTCCCGGATGAACGGGAGATGCTGGTGAATCACCGGAAGAAAGTTGAAGCACAGATTGCTTCGCTACAGCAGGTGGTTGATTTTATCGACGAGAAGTTGGAGAAACGAAGTATGTATCCTGATGAATGTCCTATTACCGTGGAGAACCAGATGTCTGTTATTGAAAAACAGAACCTATTCTCTTGATGGCACTGCTGCCTATATGAATCCGAAAACCCACGTCATGATGACGCGGGTCTTTTTGTTGTTTCTAGTTTTTAATATCGAGTGTAAGACGAAGTCGTTTGATATCGCTTTTGGGAGGGAGACCATACATGCGTGCATACTCCCGGCTGAATTGAGACGGACTTTCATAGCCAACCTGGAACGCAGCGTTGGCGGCATCGGTTGAACCTGCTAGCAACATTCGCCGGGCTTCATGCAATCGAATTTGTTTCTGGAATTGCAAAGGGCTCATGGCGGTAATCGCTTTGAAATGATGATGTAATGAGGAAGAACTCATGTTGATCATGGCAGCAAGTTGCTCAATCCGAAGTGGCTTAGCGTAATCGGATTGGATGACTTCGATCACCTCGGCGATGTGCTGTGCATGACTGTCCTGAATAGCAAACTGCTTGATGGAATGTCCGTGTTCATCCTGAATAATACGATATAGAATTTCGCGGATAAACAGAGGGGCAAGGACAGGAATGTCTTCAGGTGTATCCAGCAGCCGAACCAATCGGATCACGGCTTCAAGAAGGGAAGGTTTGGTTGAGCTAACAAACAATCCTCTTTGTGTTGAATGGTCAGGTTTGGGTTGAGCAGAAGGGGTATCGTGAATCAGATCGAAAATCTGCCCTGAATCAAAATCCAGTCGAATACATAGATAGGGATGTTCGGTTGTAGCCTGTACAACCTGCCCTGAAATAGGCAAGTTTACGGAAGCTACCAAATATTGTGACAGGTTGTAGGTGTAGCTCTCTCGGCCGAGTATAACTAATTTGGAACCTTGGGCGACAATGCAGAGGGAAGGCTGATAAACGGAATATATGGGTTGTGAGATCTCGGAGGCACGGATTAAGGCAAGGGATGGAATTGCTGTTGGATGTATCCCGTCACTTGGGGTGAAATGCTCAATAAGCTGAGCCAATTGTTGCTGCTCCGTGATGCTCGTATCCGCTTCATTTGTTTTGATAAGCATGAATTACAGCCCCCTTGTAAACCACGATTACTATTATTTTAAAATGCTCTGGAGGAATAGGCAAGAATACTGCGGGATTTTTCTATCGTACAACGGTTGATCCTTTACATAATGGAGAGAAGCCACGGAATCTTTTGAAGCAGAAAGGAGTGAGAGACAATGGAGCGCAATTCAATGGGCGACCAACAAGAACCAAAACACCCGTATGTGGGGATGTGGGTCACGAAGGATGGATATATCAGACATGAACTTCTTCCTTGCGGTAGATATGATGAAGCGAGAGGAGATCGGCAAAGTGCATATCAGGGTCGCTATGTTGTTCATGGGAAACATATAGAGTACGTGGATGATACGGGATTTACAGCGGATGGAGACTTCAGGGACGGCGTTTTGTACCATGCAGGCATGGTTTTGTATAGAGAAAATGTACAATAACAACTAAATAAGGAGCGATTAAAATGTCCAATGTAAAAGGGAAAGTGGTTGTCATTACCGGTGCGAGTAGTGGAATTGGCGAGTCAACAGCTCGATTGCTTGCACAGCATGGAGCACATGTAGTTATTGGAGCTAGACGTATGGAACGTTTGGAGGCATTGGCCTCCTCCATTCGTTTGGAGGGCGGATCGGTGGAGTATCATTCGCTGGATGTTACCAGATTGGAAGAGATGCAAACCATCGTTGACCTCGCTCAAACTCGCTATGGACGTATCGATGTTATTTTAAATAACGCTGGAGTTATGCCGCTATCTCCCCTTGAATCGTTAAAAGTAGATGAGTGGAATCGCATGATAGATGTTAACATTCGTGGGGTTCTGCATGGCATTGCAGCTGGACTACCCGTCATGAAAAAGCAGGGTTTCGGCCAGTTTATTAATATCGCCTCTATTGGAGCCTATGCCGTGTCACCAACGGCAGCGGTGTATTGTGCAACCAAATACGCGGTCCGCGCCATCTCGGAGGGGTTGCGACAGGAAGTAGGCGGAGATATCCGTGTAACCCTTGTATCACCGGGCGTGACGGAATCGGAACTCGCGGATACGATCTCTGATGAAGAAGCACGTGATCTCATGAAAGAGTATCGGCGCATATCGATTCCCGCCTCGGCGATTGCGCAAAGTATATTGTTCGCCATTAGCCAGCCGGCAGAGGTGGACGTAAATGAGATTGTAGTGAGACCGACAGCAAGCATGGCTTAAGTTCGGATCCTCTTTTGGTATATAATAGATTCAATTGATACGAAAAGAGGAATAGTGCAGTGACATTACAACAACTAAAATATGTGATCGAAGTTGCCACGCGCGGTTCCATGAATGAAGCAGCCAAAAGGTTGTTTATCTCGCAACCCAGCCTTTCGAATGCCATTCGGGATCTGGAGCAGGAGTTGCGAATTACTATTTTTGAACGTACCAATAAGGGAATATCTCTGTCTAAAGAAGGCGTTGAGTTTCTGAGTTATGCACGTCAGGTGGTAGAACAAGCTGAATTGCTGGAGAATCGTTATCTGAACGCCAAGCCATCCCCGCAGCACTTCTCTGTATCGACGCAGCATTATGCGTTTGCAGTGAATGCCTTTGTTCGTCTGGTACAGCAGTATGGTCAGGATGAATACGAGTTGGCGCTCCGGGAGACAAAGACCTACGAGATTATTCAGGACGTGAAAAGCCTGCGCAGTGAAATTGGCATCCTGTATTTGAATGAGTTCAATGCCAAGGTGATTAACAAATTGTTAAAAGATGCGGGATTGGTTTTCACGAGTTTGTTCACAGCCAAGCCCCATATCTTTATCAGTGTGAAGAACCCGCTGGCGAAGCAAGAGTCGGTTGCAATCGAGCAACTGCAGGATTATCCGTACTTGTCATTTGATCAGGGAGAGTACAATTCCTTTCACTTTTCCGAAGAGATCCTAAGTACGTTATCTCACCCCAAAAGCATACAGGTCAATGACCGCGCAACATTGTTTAACCTCTTGATTGGTCTGAATGGTTATACGATCTCTACCGGTGTACTTAGCGCTGATCTGAACGGAGACGAGATCATTCCTGTACCGCTGGAATGTGAGGAATCCATTAATGTAGGATGGATAAGCCACAAGAGCACTTCTCTCTCTAATCTGGGTGTAGCATATGTCCAGGCTCTGCATGAGGCCATAGGGTCTTAGAAGTGTTAAATGGTTCATCAAAAGGCCGTTTCCGTATGAATCGGAACGGTTTTTTTGTTGTACTATGATCTTTAAAGTATAGGGTGGTATGTTGTCATCACGTGTAATAGAATGAAGGTATATGTCGAATGTGTGCAAGAGATCGAAGGGAGAACGGTTAGTGAGAGTTCTGTATCGGAATAAAAGTGAACAGCATGAGCTGACGGTATATGATACCAAAAAGCTTTATGGAGAGAAGGGCCAGTTTCGTGTATTAGAATTCTCCAACGCAGCCGTGCAGGGAGCCATGGATCTGGATGAGCCTAACCGGATGGTGTTGGAGTATCCAAGAGCGATGGTGCATCTAATGGAACGGAATGATCCTGAGTTTGATACCGTATTTGTGGTGGGACATGGTATTGGCACATTGCCAACCTACTTGTCTGATCGTCAGGTAAAGGTGGCTGAGCTTGACGCAGAGGTCGTGGAGTTGAGCCGGACCTTTTTTGGTTATGAGGGAAGCCCTGTGCTCATTGGGGATGGTCGTGAATTATTGGGCCAGGAACCTGCTACGTCATATGATTATATTATTATTGATGCCTTTACGGCAACGGGTACACCCGAGCAGTTTATATCCAGTGATTTTTTTGCCATGGTCAAGGACAAGCTGGACTCGGACGGAGCTGTCATCCTTAATGTGTTTGGGCGTGCGGGCAACGATCGGCTTGTCAATGCGATCTATACGACACTTCAGGCACAGTTTGCCTATACACGTGCATTCGCATTACCTACAGAAACAGCAGATGAAGTTCAAAATCGCATTTTAATGGGTAGTCATCACCCGATCGAATTTCAGGTTCGTCAGATGGCAGGGTTTGTGGAACAAGAGCCAGAAGAAGGATATATCATTGTCGATTAGGCGATTCTGAACAGTGATTCTTCCAGGGAAAGTAAAATGTCATTAAATCGTCAATCTTACGATGTAATTGTTAAGATTTCTCAGTCTCTTTATTTGATCTTAACAACTTTCGTATAAGATAGAAGGAATATGCTTTTTCATGAAAATCCGGGGGAAGTAAACGATGATTGCACAGATCAAGAGATCTAGAAGATTACGAAGAAAAATAAAAAACATCAAGAAGATCAGCCTCACGGCTTTACTCGGCGGGTTGGTCACTATTTCAGTTATAATGACATTGACCCTCATGGTCATCTCATCTTATACATCTCAGAAACAGTCACTCATTGATAACACCCTGTCCTTAAACTATGCAAGCGCTGTGCAAATGAGCCAAACGCTGGATTCGCTTTTTTATTCCATGCAGGAGAGCTTGAAATATGCAGCCACATATTTCACGGATATGGATAACTCCAATACAAAAGAGTTGAATTCCACATTGGATTTGGTTCGCAATAGCAGTAATTTTTTCAATTCCGTTTCTTTGGTAGATAAAGCAGGAGTAGTTAGGTCTACCTCACCTTACTCACAGGCTAGCGTAGGTCATCATGTTAGTTCCAATGCGGCAAAAGAAGCGGTTAGCTTGAGGACTTCGTATATCTCCGAAGCGTACCAGACACCCAGAACCAAACGCAGAATTGTATTTGTCAGTGAACCGATCTTTGATTCGGCAGGGGAGTACCAAGGAACGATTGGTGGAAATATCTTTTTACAGGAAAATAATATATTGAGTCTGTCTTTTGGCAGTCAGCTCAAGACAAGTAATGGTTCCTACTTTTTTATTGTGGATAAGAAGGGCACATTGTTATTTCATCCAAACACCAACCGAATTGGTGAAAATGTCAGTAAAAATGAAGTGGTTCAAAAGCTGCTAGTAAACAAGCACGGTAAAGAACAATACAAAAACCTGGCAGGTGTGGATTCGCTTGCAGGTTATTACAAAGTTCCATCAACAGATTGGGGCGTCGTAATCGTGTCTCCAACCCAAACGGTGTACGATCAGTTGAATCATCATATCCGTATGTTGTTACTGTACACCTCAGTGCCTTTCCTGATCCTGACCCTTATTGTGGTTCGGGTTGCACGCAAGCTGGCCAGTCCTTTTGCTATGCTGGCTGATTTGGTGAATCAGGTCGATAAGGGACAAGTAGAACTGCCTGTGATGAAACCTCACTGGAATAGAGAGGCAGACCTTCTAACAAGAGCAGTTGTTGGCGCATTGGCGAACTTTAGGAAACAGACAAACCAGCTTGTCTATGATGCCAGAACAGATGTTTTAACAGGCATGAACAATCGCAGAACCTTCGAAGAAGTCATTCAGGAATGGATTCAGGATGAGGTACCGTTCTCCATTATTGTTCTGGATATTGACCGCTTCAAGTCCATTAATGATACATTCGGGCATCATGCTGGGGATGAAGTATTAAAACACATTGCCAATATCATTCAATTGTCTGTTCGACCAGAAGATGTCTGCGCCCGGTTTGGTGGAGAGGAATTTGTAGTCTTGTTAAGAAATTCCGAGTCTAACGTCGCTTTTGAGATTGCTGAACGTATCCGAATAACGGTCGAAGAAAGCGTATTGCCTATAGATCGTTCCGTCACCATCTCGGCTGGAATTGCTGAATATCCGAAGCACTCCACAACATCCACAGAACTGTTTCACTTGGCGGATAATGCATTGTATCAAGCGAAGGAAGAGGGACGTAACCGTACGGTTACGATCCAATCGGTTATTAAATAAGCAAGCAAAGAAGCTGTTCCCTAAAAACTAGGGACAGCTTCTTTTGTGTACTATACCTCTTGTGAGGATCTGGCCAGAACCTCATTTGTATACGTTTCTCCCCAATCTCGCATGCTGAAAATAATCGGCCTTAACGTTTCACCAAATGGTGTGAGGGAATACTCCACTTTCGGTGGGATCTGGGGGTATATTTCACGATGAACAATTCCGCTGCCTTCCAACTCTCGAAGTTGCAGGGTGAGCATACGCTGGGTAATGTCAGGAAACAATTTTCGGATCTCGTTAAATCTCAATGGACCGGAGAATAAATGATACAAAATGGCACCTTTCCATTTGCCTCCGATCACACTGAGGGTAACTTCCACGGAACAGCCGTATGGCGCGGGACATAGCTTGGTCGCGTCCTTTTTCATTATAAGTACACCTCCACTTTCCGGTGATTTTCTATAGTATCTATTTGGGTGGTTATATTACATAACGTACGTATAGTTCATGAAAGAGCATATCACTTATGATGCGGATTATAAACCCTAATTATAGTTGAAGGCAGATGTGTTGATGTCTATAAGATAAAAAAAGATCCCGGGTTTCAGGCTCTTCGCTGGATGAATAAAATATGATGATGAGCGTATATACGCTACTTCAGTGACGATAGAATGGAGTCACATAGAGCCATCGTTGCAATATTATCCTTGGCACTGGAATGTGGGACAGTCTGATTCTGGCAACACGCGATGAAGTGCGCCATTTCACCAACAAACCCGCGTAGATAAAGGTCCCGATAAGCTCCGGACATGGGAGATCCGGAAGGTGTATACACAGTATCTTGCTCCTCGAGAGATTTCCAGGGAAGGCTGGTCGAGCTTCGGGATTGATGAACAGTAAGTGTGTTGATCTCTTCAGCTGACGCAAATCCGTTGTCAAAGGTGACGAGTACACTTTCACTTTCCCGTGACCAAGCACTCATGCCGGTAAAATAAGCGCTACCTACTACGTTATTTTCAAATACAAGGGAAATGCTTTGATTAATGTGTTCCCCATCCTTCACGGTTGTGCCTGTAACTCGTATTGCTTCTCCGAATAAGTAACGCATCAGATCAACCATATGAATGGCAGCGAGCTTCATGAACTGTTCCTCATCCTTGCAAAATGGGGTACTGTCTACAGCGAATTTCATCTGGAATGAACGTACCTTACCTAGCGAACCTCTATCAATTAGCTCCTTCAGCTTCATGTATATGGGGGCATAACGCTTCATAAAACCGACCATGACAACGACGCCAGCCTGCTCGGCAGCTTCTGCTACAGTGGCGGCTTCCGCTGCGTTCCATCCGAGCGGCTTATCCACGTATACATTCTTGCCAGCCCGAATGCATTCGAGAACAAGAGCGGTCTGATCTACAGGCTGGGCGACCACAACGACTCCGTCACAGATTTCCTGCTGCAACATAAGCTGAGCATTGTCATACGCTTGTCCGTTGCTGCCAAATCGCAGCAGAGCTGCTTCAGAGCGTTCCATACTGCGTGTGGCAATGGCCTGGATCTGCGCTCCGGCTTCAACAACAGAAGGGTAAATATTCGTGGATGCATGAAACCCGGCACCGATAAAGCACAGATGGGTTGTTTTCAAGGTGGATCTCTCCTTCATTTTTGCATTCTTATGGATGGTATATTTGTTGTTTAATGCTACGATAGGGTGTTTGAAGTTGAGAAAAAAGGACATATGTCCTATTCTTGAATGAATAAAAAAGAAGTTGCATTTTTATTTTGGAGCATGTATACTCTGAATTACGGTAAAACAAGGAATTGTTTCACCGGAACGCTTTTCATCGATGGATGAGGAGATACATATTATGCGGTCGTGGCGGAATTGGCAGACGCGCACGGTTCAGGTCCGTGTGGGCTAACCCCCGTGGAGGTTCGAGTCCTCTCGACCGCATCTAACAAAAAAGGTTCGTGAGTTGCTCTAGGGCAATTCACGAACCTTTTTTTATTTTGTGGATCATTCGTGTGAAGCCTACATTTTGCTACCAGCATGCTAATGCTAATGTTGCCGCTGGCGCAGAATGACTGCCGTGATGATCCCGGCAATGGCTCCTGCAATACCAAATAGCGTTACACTGGCAACCACTTCAACCGACTGGAGACGAAACAAAAAAGCGATACCGCTGCCAAAAGTGGTTCCAGCGAGAAATCCGAGCGAAATTCCTAATTCTTTCGTTAATTTCATTGCTTCACCTACTTGGAAATGTGAGATATGGATTTGCAAATATTGGGTACAGGCAGTAAAGTGTGATCAGGAAAATCATCACATTTTATTTCCTTTTTTATCTTGTGGTTTTAACCCGTTAATTATGCATGATATCTCATATGGGAGGGTAAGAGCGAATGAATATGAACGAACGAATTGCAGCATGGAATGAGGAAGCACAGCAGTGTGCTTGCGGTCATCAACACCGAGTGGTGGATATGCTGATACATCTGGAATCTGGGGCCATTCAGAGGTTACCGGGTTATTTGTCTGAGCAAGGATATCGTCAGGTGACGGTTGTTTATGATCGACATACGTTTCGGGCCGCCGGATCTGATGTGCTGAGTGGTATTCGCGAAGCGGGAATGCATGTGGATGAGATCGCTCTACCGGAGAATCGCACGGGGGATATCATTGCGGATGAAGCAGCTATTGTGCAGGTTATGTTGGGTGTGAGACTCGAAAGTCAGGCTGTAATTGCGGTGGGTTCAGGTACCATTCATGATCTGGTGAGATTTGTTTGTTCCAAAATGAATAAGCCCTTTCTGTCGATACCGACAGCGGCTTCAGTAGATGGCTTTACCTCTGCTGGTGCACCCTTAATTGTAAGCGGAATCAAACAGACATTTCAGGCTGTTCCGCCTGAAGCCATTTTTGCCGATATGAATATCCTGGAGCAAGCTCCCCAAGTGATGACGGCTGCCGGATTCGGAGATATGCTTGGCAAATATACTTCCCTTGCAGATTGGATTGTTTCTCGTGATCTGGGCGGGGAACCGTTCTGTCCGGTTGCTTATCGAATGACAGAAGAAGCGCTGAATACCTGCATAGATCATGTACAAGCGATTGCGGAGGGGCGAGCAGAGGGAGTAGCTGTATTAATGGACGCATTAATTGTTTCCGGTATCTCCATGCTGATCATCGACCATTCCCGTCCGGCATCCGGAGGTGAGCATCATCTGTCCCATATTTTGGAGATGGATCTGATGCAAGCGGGAGAAAGACCGGTTCTGCATGGTGCCAAAGTTGGTGTAGCATGTGCATTGCTTACAGTGAAATATAAAGAACTTGCACAGACATCCGGCGAACCGGTGTTTGGGATATATGATCAATTGCCGGAGGCTTCTCAGCTCATCGCATGGTTGGAACAAGTAGGTGGACCTGTGACTACTGAGCAACTCGGTGTAACCCCTGAGATGGTGGAACATGCATTCAACACAGCGCATACGCTTCGTCCTCGATATACCGGATTGAGATATATCAATGAAGTGTTGAACACGAGTTTAGGATGACATTTTAGAGAGAATGATCATGATGAAATGCATTAACTTCGCTTGTAGCGGGCTGTAATGGCTCTCCTTGGGAGCAAAAGACGAAAAAGGGAAGGTTATCTGACATTTCTGATGGAATAGCCAGAACAGTGCTTCAAGTCCGAGAGAGAAGGCATACATTTTATTTTAAAAAAGGCTCTGGCCTCCCTATGGGGAGATCAGAGCCTTTTGGCTGTTCGCTTATTTAGTTGTTGCGACGATCTTTCAAGATGACATCTGCGAACAAAATAGTTTTCGGGATACGGAAAAATTGCTCCGCTTGTTCCTGAAATGCAGCAGAAGGCAGTGTTCCCTGATGCAGCCATTTGCGGAAAGTGCCGGGATGAACCCCGATCCAGTGGCTGACATCTGTCACCGACAGATCATGGACCATACACAAGCCTGTCAAAATACGGTTACTAACCGGAGAACGGGTCACCGTACGCTTCATGAAGCGAGATGACTCGGGTTGACATATGACAGGGCTATTACGCACAACTTCTTCATTGAAGAGAATATGACGCGGGTAGCCGAGTAATTGGCAAGTCTTGTCCAAATTGGTACTGCCGGGTATCCGTCCTTCATATACCCACGCACTGACACTACGTGAAGAGATGGAGAGGTCTTCAGCAAGCTGGGACAACTTGATATCATTGGCCATCAGCACGGCAAGAAGAACACGATTGCGGATTTGACAGCGTGTCGGTTTTCGGAATCGTTTAACACGGACGCCTTTTCCCAAGTATTTACGGTTGATCAGAGACCACGCCTGGATGGAATGTTGTTCTGGTTGATTAGGCATATTTCCTCCGATTTTTTTTAACCAAATACTACAATAAACAACGGGGTACTTTCAAGTGCCGGGATTACCTGTTACAAATGCGTCAATGCGTCAATTCACGATAAAGAGGGAACTACGAACTAGACCATGCGCAATTCACATCCTAGTATATTCCTAGATTACAATGTTTCACTAAAAATGTGGGGAGAAATTGGACAGGAATAAAAATAATATAGTTCTAATTGCTTATTACTAGGTCTAAAGAACTTTTATCTGTTTTTTGTTGATATGATGCGGTTTATTTCCCTGAATTCCCCAAAATCATGTGATTTTCGTTCCCCTGTTGCGAAGAGGATGTGCACAAATCTGAAATGATAAATCCGCATGTTCAGCATGACATGTGACCTGTCAAATCTCTTACTTTTACATATATTGTATGATACTCAAGTGTAAAGGAGAGGTGAGGAACGTGCATCTATCTGTGAATACCTTTGCTGTCATCTCGGGAGCATTTGTTACGTTTGCTTTTGGCGGATGGGATCAATTGCTGAGCCTGCTCGCGGTCGCGATGGCTGTGGATTATATAACAGGTTTGGCAGCGGCGGTAAGAACAGGTACCGGCTTGAATAGCAACATTGGATTCTGGGGGATTGCTCGCAAAGGGCTCATGCTGACGGTTGTTTTGCTTGCTCATCGAATTGATCTGATCATGGGAACCGATTTTATCAAAGGCGGAGCTATTTATTTCTATCTGGTGAATGAACTCATTTCGATTACCGAGAATTATGCCAAAATCGGTCTTCCATTGCCTGCAAAGCTCAGACAGGCCATTGCAGTGTTGAAGAAACAGGAGGATCAGGAATATCTGACGAATCGTGAATGGTCCAAACCGCAGCAAACCCCGGACGACATCAAGCAGCAGGCTGAAACAGGACAAACTTTGCAGGATGACTCCGCGAAACAGACGGAGGATGGATCGCAAAAGAAATCCGAATCGAAAGGAAACGGTTCGGATTAGTTTTTCTTAATCAAGAGAACGTTTCCAAGTATCCTTTCGTAATAGAGAACGTTATGATATATTTTGGATACATGAAAATTCATTCATTTCTACTATTATATTAAACGAGGTGTTTGCCCAGATGATAAAACATATTGTCCTGTTCAAAATGAAAGATCGCTCAGCAGAAAGTATTGAAGCTGCAGCCCAGGTGCTTCGCAATCTGGAAGGTAAAATTGATGTCCTGGTTTCACTTGAAATCGGGATTGATGTGCTTCGCTCGGAGAGATCGTTCGACATTTCACTCACGGCGGAGTTTGCGTCACTGGAGGATCTCCAGGCGTATCAGGTACACCCGCTTCATCAGGAAGTTATCAAGTACATGAACGAAGTCAGAGAACAGTCAATTGCAGTGGACTACGAAATCTGATCTATCATTCAAACTACGTTGAGATAAAGGGGACTCTGCATGAGCGATTTAAGAGACGTTATGGAATTTCTATATATTTTTGTTGTGTTTCTAATCGCTTGTCCTGTGATGATATTCTGGCTTAAGCGAAGAGGGAAACGGAACCGATAACTCACTGAACGGGAAGTGAACGAATGTATTATGTGAACAGAGAACAGATTGCCCGCCGGCTTGCTGCTGTACCGGAAGTAGCTGAAGGGCTTCGCGGGGCAGCAGAAGCTTGGGATGGCAGTCTCATGCTGGGTATGGTACAGGAACGTTGTCTTCACCTGGCGATCGAGATTGTTACCGATGTGGGAAGTTATCTGATCGACGGCTTCATCATGAGAGATGCAAGCAGCTATGATGATATTATTCAGATTAATTATGAAGAAAAGGTTTTTGATAATCCGACCTATGAGATATTGCGTCAGCTTGTCACGTTACGCAAGCCACTGGTGCAGGATTATTACACTTGGGAGCGGTCTGAGCTCCATCCACTTAGCGTAGAGTTGCCGAGTATACTTGAACATTTTACTACTCAGGTTAGCGCCTACGTGGAAAAAGAACTTGGTCCTTTCAATACGGCACAAGCCGAGGGACAGCGTAAGGAATGAGGGAAATCGCATGACAAATGAATCAAAAGAATTCAATGAAGTAAATACTGAAAGTAACGAAACAAATGAAACACCTTCCGGATTCCATCCGGTGTATATGGTTGAACTTTTGTTCCGGGAACGTCCAGAGGTGGATCGCCTGCGTTTGCAGGAAGCTATGATCCGTCATACAGGACAAGTCCGACTGGATGTGAAACAAGAGAGCGGAGGGCAAAAGCATGAGATGCTTGTCTTCTATCATCTGGACCACAAGGTATCCTTCCAGGAAGGGGATATCCCTGCTCAGACTTGCATGCTTCCTGTGAATGAAATCGCAGATCGTGCTCGCTTTGGCGGTGCTCTGCAACAAGCATGGCATTGGCCGGATGCAGGACAAGCTGTGGAAGCTGCGCGTTACTCCATTCGGATACATGATATGTTCACGGCTGCCATGCCTCGTAAACAGCGCCTGGAGCTGTTTCAGAAGACTGTACTGGCAATCATGGAGAGTGTGACCTGTGACGCGCTGTATTGGTATGGCAGTGATAAGCTGGTTGAACCGGAAGCATATACGCAAGCTCAGGAACGTGAGGAACATCTGTATGCAGCCATGAATGTTCGAATGTATCAAGCCGGAGGTACAGAGGAACAGCGCGGGTTGGTCATGGATACCGTGGGATTATCTGCGCTGGGTGTACCTGATGTCCAGTGTCACTTCGTCGGTCTTGATCCCGATACGGTGGCTCAGACCTTACTGGGTGCAGCGTATTACATATTTGATCAGGGGGATGTTCTGCAAGATGGACAGACGCTGGGTTCTTCAGGTGGACGTCGCTGGCGTTGTGAACATCAGGCGGCATTGATTGCACCTGGACGATATGTCATTGATTTGGACCCGGGGGATGAGCATGCCGCGGCTGATCTCGAGCCGGCTCGTCAGAACTGAGTTTAAGCCGTCATTTGCATCCATTCAAAAAGGGCGTTCAGATTATTTTTAACATCTGGAGTGTCAAGTCAAGCCTGTGCTGCTTATAATGCATCAACAGAGTAGGCATTCGCCCGGATGGCTGAGCGACAGACCGTTGCTTCTGATCCGGTACTTAAACAATAGTAAAGGGAGAGATGTGACGTGAAGGATTCTAACAAAAGTTTGTTGTGGGGAGCTCTTATTGGCTCCGTGGTTGGTTCAGTAACGGCATTATTGCTGGCGCCGAAATCGGGACGTGAACTTCGTCAGGATATTACAGAAGGTGCTCGTCAGGTGTCGGAGAAAGGTCAGGAACTGACTGGTATCGTGGGAGAACAAAGTTCGCAGATCGTATCCAAAGTTAAAGAGACCGCAGATGTCGTGATTCAGGATATTCAATCCTGGCGTAATTGCGCTGAAGGGAAAGAAATTCGCATCTCGGCAGCCATTGTGGATAACGATATCGATAAAACAGTGGATGAACCCGGAATTGACATCGTAGCGAAGCTTCCTGCGGATGAGTCCAAGGACGACAACTAAGCAAAGCTTAGGATAAGCAGGCTTTCCTCTATTTAGAGGAGAGCCTGCTTTGTTGCGTGTCCACACATAGATGACGTAGCGCGTGGATTTAATTTGAACCCTGCGATGAAATCGGGTAAGATGTAGGTACCTTTTTGCCGGAATGTTCATACGGTAGGAAGAAAGCTCTGAGAAACAATCGTTTTGAGAACCAATTCAATGAAGAAGGAAGCGGTGTGTTCGTGCAGCAAGCAATCGCTATATTAGACTCCGGTGTGGGGGGATTGACCGTCGCCAAGGAAGTGATGCGTCAGCTCCCGCGGGAAAAGATCATTTATTTTGGGGATACTGCCCGGACACCGTACGGACCCCGTTCGTCCGAACAAGTAAAACAATTTACGGAACAAATCGTTGATTTCTTGATCCAATTCGATCCGAAGGTTATCGTTATCGCCTGTAACACAGCAACAGCAGCCGCGTTGGAGTATATCCGTGCCAAGGTGAATATGCCTGTCATTGGTGTTATACATCCGGGTGCGCGGGCCGCAATCACAGCGACACGTACAGGACGTATTGGTGTGATTGGTACCACAGGTACCATAGGTAGTGGGGCTTATACATCGGCACTCAAGCAGTTGTCCCCCTATATTGATGTGGTCAGTCAGGCTTGTCCGGCGCTGGTGCCGTTGGTGGAACAAGGTGAATTTCGTTCCGAGCACACGACACATACGGTGGAACAATCATTGGGCGAGATCAAACAACAGCCAATTGATTGTCTTATTCTGGGTTGTACGCATTATCCCTTTCTCATGGACACGATTCAGGAAGTTATGGGACAGGAAGTGAAGTTAATCAGTTCAGCAGATGAAACGGCACGTGAAATCAGTACGATTTTATATGATAAACGAAAGCTGGCCAGTGGGGATGAGACTCCGGTGCATCAATTTTTCTGCACGGGTGACCCGAGAATGTTCCAGAATATCACCCGTCGATGGTTGGGGGAGCAGATCTCCAAGACCCCTGTTGTCTGGCAGGTAACGCAATTATCATAGTTATATTCAAATTATGCATGAATAAGACTTTTAATTAATGTATTTTGGCTGTGGACTATCCCGGAACTGTGAAGTTCCGGGATTTTTTGTCGTCATTATGCATTAACAGGAGATAAACATGATTCTTGTCACATGACGGACAACCTGACCTGCATACATATGGTACAGACACGAAATTGGTCAGAACTGGACAGGAGACCTGTCTTTTCCTGTGGAAAGGAGAACAACATGGATCTACAGTGGATTATTGTTCAGCGGGGAGATACGTTGCCGCGAATTGCGTCAGCACACCATATGACCAAAGAGTTCCTTGCTGCACTGAACCCGGAAGTGGCTTCCCAGCCATACTTGCTGGCAGGTCAGATGCTGCGTATTGTCCCCGGGACAGGTCGCAGATACGCTGTACCACCTGGAGAAAGTGTAGGGGAGATTGCAGGGAGATTTGGTCTGGACGAAGAGTTGTTGCGCCAGGCCAATCCTGAAATTACCAATATAACCGACTGGGTTGGTCGCTGTATTCATATTCCGGCTTCGAATGGAAAAACTATTGTAAAGATTCAGGGAGAGTATGGTTATCGAGAATTAATCAGGGATATAGACAAGCTGGAGAATCAATACCCGTTTATTGAAACGGGTTCAATCGGAACAAGTGTCATGGGCAAGTCACTGCCTTATTTGCGTATTGGGCAAGGGGCGAGACATATCCATGTTAACGCTTCCGTTCATGCGAATGAGTGGTTGACAACAGCAGTTCTGATGAAGTTTATTGAAGAGTATGCCGAGGCTTATGGTGCGCATAGGGCATGGCATCAATACCAGACAGAACGCTGGATGCAAGAGACGACACTCTGGGCCGTGCCGATGGTTAATCCGGACGGGGTCGAACTGGTTCAGGAAGGTGTGGTCAATCAGCATCCACATGCACAGCAGTTGTTGGCCTGGAATGCCGACAGATCACATTTCACCCATTGGAAGGCCAACATCAGAGGGGTGGATCTGAATGATCAATTTCCAGCCCATTGGGATGAAGAGGCAGCGAGAAGAGGTATAACCTCACCGGGCCCCAGGGATTATGCGGGGACAGCGCCATTGACAGAACCGGAGGCACAGGCGCTTGCGCAGTGGACGCAGCAACACACATTTGATGCGGTTGTATCCCTGCATAGTCAGGGACAGGAGATCTATTGGAACTACCGTGATCTGGAACCCAGGGAGAGTGGACCGCTGTCGCGTAGACTCGCCAAAGCTTCCGGATACAAGGCGGTGAAGCTCGGTGGCAGTGATGCCGGATACAAGGACTGGTTTATTCAAGATTTCGGTAGACCGGGCTTCACGGTAGAAGTTGGATTGGGTGTTAATCCGCTTCCCGTAGAACAGTTTGATGATATTTGTATAGAAGTGGGAATGTTGCTGGCTGAACTGTTATCCAATGGACAATGAGGCAAGACCCTGAATTATGATGGTGTGAAACTTAACAGTAGATCATTCGTATAACAGGAACGGACGCTATGAGCGACGTTCCGTTTTTATTATTTTTTATAATGGCATGTTACGTCATTCGTTCTGAATGGTTTTCGAACGGGTAATGATGGATGTGCCTTTTCGGCGACATATATAATTATACGGAGGGATTCAAATGAAGTGGAGAAGACTACTGTCGTTCAAACGATGGACACAAGTTTTCAAAAGGCTCCCCCGGCTGCTCCGGGCTCCGCAGATTCCTTTGGGAGAAAAGCTGTTGTTTATTATTCCAGCGCTGTTGTACTGGGTACTTCCTGACGTAATGCCGTTTATGCCCATCGATGATATTGGGGTCACTTTGATTCTGATGAACTGGTTTGTAAGCCGGGCAGAACGTAAATATCCTGTGCTTCAGGAGGGGGCACCTTCTTAATTTGCGGCCCAATGGATCATATTGACATTGAATTCGCATCAATGTTATTGCGAAGAGCGGTAACTTTCTTTACAATAGATGCTGTAGTTTAAGAATGCTGAAATTGTTGAAATCTGCAATTACAATATAGGAGATGAAGAGAATGAACTGCAAAATTACGCGTAATGCTGCTAAAGTATTGAAGCTTGAATTGGACAAGCCGGAGAACGAAGGAAAAAAACTGCGCGTTGTCATCACCCATGCACATGGTGACCATGCTCACTACGGCCTGGATATCGACACACCAAAAGAAAATGATACAGTTGTATCTACCGATAAAGAGATTGATGTCATTCTCGCGAATGATCAGCCTTTGTTAAACGGTGTTAAAATTGACTACCTCTACTTTCCGGAAGAGGGATTTGTTATTACGAATCCGTCCCAGGGTAATCACGGCGACCACTAAGGGCGCGAAGAAGGGGAACTCATGGCTAACGATATCCGCGTATGCGAAAAGTGTAATCATGTCCGACTGAAATCGATTGTGCCCAAGTTGCAGAAAATGGCTCCAGACACGGAGATCAAGATTGGGTGCAAATCCTATTGCGGTCCTTGCGCGAAACGTGCATTTGTCTTTATTAATGGTCGGTATATCAGTGCGCCGACAGAAGAAGAAGTGCTCGCCAAAGTCGCAAAGTTTGTGAAGTAGTAGGATATAACAAGGTGAGTGGAGAAAACTGTCCACACATCAGAAAGGAGGGGCTACGTGCCTCTCCTTTTTTTTGCGTTTGGGTAGAAGTGAAAGGGTGTGTTACTCCATAGCACCTTCGACCAACTCAGTAATTTGGAAGGTATCTTCTCGAATTTCAATGGCGATGACGGTAGTATCCTTTTTCAGAAAATGTACATGTCCTAGCCGTTCTTCCTCTAATTCCACCCATCCTGTATCCGCTAGCTTCTGAAAATAATCCATTGGCGGGTATAGTCCTTGCTCACCCCCAATATGTTTCAGTTCGTAATTAGCGCCTTTTTTAAGATTTGGATCATCGGAATAAGTTATGTTCTCAATAAGTTTTGCATTGGTTGGAACCGGGATGTCTGGGTTCATGGATGACGCTGTATATCCTTCTATCTCGTATGTAGCAGGAGTGCAGCCCTGTACCCAAATGAGCAAGGGCAACATGCAAAGTGTCAGTAATATTTTCTTCAAATAAATTCCTCCCGACTCACATGATTATCTAATAAACGTAGCGTGATCAACTAAAGTTACGATAAAAACACAAAAGAAGAATAAGGAAGGCTTGTGTTATCCATCCTAAAGGGGTAACAGGAACATGATAATCCCAAGGAGGAATACTCATGCCGAAGCGTTATGATTCCAGTTTGCAAGCCGATACCACCGTATCTCAGGCGCAAAATGCGGTGAACAAGCTTCATTATGCTGTATCTCAGGCCATGTCTCATCCGACTGCACAGACCATTGTACAGGCGGAACGACGTCTGGCACACACGGAGCAGGCGATGCGACAAGCAGAGCTTTCACTCGGAGGGCAAGGTGTTGAGTTGGCAGAGGAAATGTTCATCGAGGAGAAGAGAAAATTGAATTCAATCCAGAGTCAGCACGGTCAAGGGAATTTATAACGTTCCTGTCACATCAGAACCCGCAGGGCAGCAATGCTTTGCGGGTTTTTCATATCTTTTGCAAAGACTCTGGGTCCATGGGTTTACTCCGACAGTATGTCGAATGGTCGCTTAAAATTCTGTGAGAAGGTTAATAGAACAAGAGCAGGCAAAATTCCATACGGGAGGTACAGAATGACAAAACATATTACAGATTGTACGATTCTGAACAACGGAGTAACGATGCCATGGCTAGGATTTGGAACATATAAAGCAAAAGGTAAGGAAGTACAACAGGCGGTTGAGACCGCTTTGGAGGTTGGATATCGCAGTATTGATACCGCGTCCATCTATGGCAATGAGGAAGAAGTGGGACAAGCTATTGCAAGCAGTGGTGTTGCCCGTAACGAACTGTTTGTGACGACCAAGCTCTGGAACGAGGATCAGGGATTTGATTCAACGTTGAGAGCATTTGAAGCCAGTCAGAAGGCACTTGGACTGAATGTGATTGATCTTTATTTAATTCACTGGCCTGGCAGAGACCAGTATAAGGAGACGTGGAGAGCATTCGAACGTCTATATAGCGAAGGAAGCATCCGTGCGATTGGTGTGAGTAACTTTCAAGTACACCATTTGCAAGATATCATAGATGAGGGCGGAACGGTGCCTGCGGTAAATCAGGTAGAGCTGCATCCGGGTCTGATCCAGCAGGAACTTCAGGATTTCTGTGGGGCGCAGGGAATTCAGTTGGAGGCATGGAGTCCTATTATGAAAGGTAAGCTGAACCAAGAGTCTACCCTCAAAGCGCTGGCCCAGAAATATGGGAAAACACCAGCACAGATCATTCTGCGCTGGGACATTCAGAATCAGATTGTGACGATTCCGAAGTCGGTTACCCCGGAGCGTATTCGTGAGAATGCGGACATCTTTGACTTTGAATTGACACCGGATGAGTTGAGACAGATTGATGCACTGGATTCCGATAAGCGGACGGGTCCACATCCGGATCAACTGTTTTGGGATTAAGTGGGTGGCGCTAATTGAATATAAGTGTTTGATGAACTACTTGTGATTGTTCCGGTTACGGAATCGTTCTTCGTGGGTTTAAGATGTAGCATAATCGGTCACGCTAAGACACTACTTGTGCAGAACAATCTTTCGATCGCCGTTATCCCCGGATTTTTTTGAAATTCCCTGTATCAAGGGAGAAATCCGGTGATAAATGCGAGCGCTCCGCTTCTCCAGCTTTTTTCTGCCCACTCCGTTATCGTGAAAATTACAAATCCATCTTTAGATTTGGTGGGTAATTAAGAAGTATAAGAAAAAGCAGCCGGATCGGGAAATATCCCTGATCCGGCTGCTTTTTGTGTGTGAATTGGCTTAATTTTTTTTCGGGACTTCGCATCCGTCATCTGTGCAGATGCCACTGGCGTCTGTTTCTGTTGTGTTGGATTCAACCATGGTGAAAGGGGAACGCTCGTCCCATGCTTTTTGAATGGCATCCAGGAACACCTCGTCAGGCTGAGCGCCCGATACGGCGAACTTACGGTCGAATACAAAGAACGGTACACCGCGGATACCAAGTTGCTCGCCTTCTGCTTGGTCAGCACGGATATTGTCGGTGAATTGATCACTGGACAGCACTGCCGCAGCTGCGTCATGATCCAAGCCGACTTCTTCTGCTAACTGAGCCAACACTTCAGTGTCGCCGGAGTGTTTACCTTCAATAAACACAGCTTGGAATATCCGTTCACTCAGTTCAAGCGCTTTACCTTGTGTATCTGCCCAGTGCGTTAATCGGTGAGCTGAGAAGGAGTTCGTAGGGATCATGGCATCGATATTGTATTCCAGTCCTGCCGTACGAGCATTGGCATTCATCTGGGCATTCATACCTTTGGCTTGTTCCACGCTCATATTATATTTGGCAGCCAAATATTCCGAATTGGTTTTGCCTGGGTTCAATGCAGCGTTTGGATCAAGCTCGAAGCTTTTGAATTGCAGCTTCACTTCATCACGGTGTGGGAACTGTTCCAGTACATTCTCCAGGCGGCGTTTACCGATATAACAGAAAGGGCACAGAAAATCAGACCATATCTCAATATTCATTTTATTAAAACCTCCATCATCCTTTTAGTTGAAACTAATATGGTTACAATTATAAAGCCACTTTCTATAATTCGCAAGGAGATTACTTTTTATCCCGATATGCCTTGGACCAATGGTAAGGTTGAATCTCATCCAGTCTCTTGAAGACCAGTTGACCAGAAGGATCGTATACGGCAGCTTTGACTTCTTCGCCCCAGTAAAATAATCGTTCCTGGCATACACCGCAAGGTGTAAGAACCTTAAATTCTGAATGCTCGTCATCACGAGCGATACAGAGGGAGTGGGTGACACGTTCGTTCAATTTGTGGGCTTCCAGATAAGCTCCTGTTTCCATACACAGATGCGTGGCATCGTTGATGACCTCTGGAGCTACGCTAATCAGCAGGGAGCCAGCTTCGGTATAGACGGCACCCGCACCGCCCCATCCCTGAGGATAACGTTGCTTCACAAATTTTGCGGCTGCATCGAACAATTGCTGTTCAATATTGAGTGGTTCAGTGTGTGATGTCATGTAATGGAAGTTCCCCTTTTTTAATCCAATTTAATTCATTTCGTGTTTTTGTTTAGTTTGTCATTACGATATTGCTCATTGCGGTGTTGCTGTTGAACTGTCTTCCTCTCGAAAGCGCTGAATCAAATCATAAGTAATGACCGTGTCCGAGACATGTAATCGTTTGGTTGCTTCATCATGACCGGGGCGGCAAGCATTGATGTCCGTTTTGTCGCGTGTGGACAGGTCATAACAAGCACCGCTCTCATAGATATAATCATCCGATGGAATATAGAATACAGAACCATCCGAGAAAGTGCCATTACGCAGCACAACCGTACGCCCAGACCCGTCATATATGTCGTTACCCATGTGATAATAGGACTGGTCGGATAAGCCTAGCAAATGCAGTACAGAAGGCGTGATGTCCAGTTGTCCCGAAGGTTCGTTGATGGTTCCGGCAGCTGCTCCGTCCGGTAAATGCACGAGCAGGGGAACCTCGTTCATGATCTGTGCCATATCCAGTTCGTTCAGTGAACGTCCCAGGAACTGTTCGTATTGTGATTGTTCCTTGATGGAGTTGTCGTGGTCCCCGTAGAACATAAAAATGGTATTTTCCCATAATCCTCGATTTTTCAGATCCTCGACCATCTTACCCAGTGCCGAATCCACGTAATGAACGGACTGCAGATAGTTACCAAACATGGTTCCCTGGAACTCGCCTACATCCAGTTGCTGTTTCTCTTTAGGCAGGGCGTATGGATGGTGACTGCTGAGTGTAATGAGGAAGGAATAGAACGGTTCGGTAACCTCACTGCTCATTTTCTCAACGGATTGGCGGAAAAAGGATTCATCAGACAAGGACCAGCCAAGTGGGTCATCCTGTGCAAAATCATTTTTACTATAAAACTTGTCGTACTTCATGTTCTGATACATCGTATACCGATTCCAGAATCCACTCTCATAAGCGTGAAATACGTTAGTGCTATACCCGTTATCCTTCAGGATGGAAGGAAGGGAATCATACGTATGGTCTGCATAGCGTACAAACGCTGATCCAACCGGAAGTGGATGTAGGGAAATGTTTGCTCCAAAATCGGCATCAGACGTTCTGCCCTGACCTGTCTGGTGATAAAAGTGACTATAATACTGGCTTTCCTTCATCAGTTCATTAAAATGGGGTGTGATCTCCTGACCACCAATGCTCTGGCCGATCATGAAGTTCATAAAAGCCTCACCCTGAACAATGATGACATTGCTGTCTTTATATTTGCCAAACAAGGCATCATTCTGCGGGGCAGCTTCTTGCCTTTCAGCAAAGAACGCTTTTGCTTGCTCAACATCAGCGGGATCAGCCTGCGGCCCGGAGCCGATGTGGTCTTTGGCAAAGTTGTACAGATCATAACCGTGAAAAGCGAGCAGTCCGGTCACATTGTACATGGATACATTCCACCAGTTGTTATCGAACAGGCCTTTGGCCCATGTTTTGCTGTAGAAATAAATCGGGCCAACCGCGAGGATAAGTCCCAGCACAAGGGCGATGCTGCCAGCCGTGAGACGGCGGCGCAACCGTGCCTTGCCATCGTTATACGAATAACTCCCGTAACCAGTAACAGATCTACTGGAGTACTTCGAACGGTAACGTCTGCTGAACAGTACGATAGCTGCGAATGGAATGACGACAAGCCAGTCGGCAAAGAACCAGAGATCACTTGTGTAGATCAATGTAGCGATGCTGTCACCCAATGCGTCAACTTGTCTTGCCTGCAACAATACCGGGATGGTCAAGAAATCCTGGAAATAGCGATAATACACCATATCGGCGTAGATTAGTGCGGTAAGCAGCAGGTTAAGCACCACGAGAGACACGATCATACCTCTACGTGGCAGCAACCAGGTCCAGAAGGACAAGAGTAGTAAAGATCCAATGGCAATGACTTTATCCAGCAGTCCCATAGTAATGTTATAAGCGTGAAGATTATGATGGAGCCACATGAGTTTGAGCAGCATGAGCACAAGAAAAATAAGATATAACGTTAATGGATGATTTAGAAGCCCGCGTGGCATGGAGCTGCGCGTAGGCCGAGTGACAACCATATGTATGTCCCCCTTGCTTTTGTTGTTTTGTAATCGGAATGTAAAATAGGGCTCCATCCATTATAGCGTGGCCTCATGTGTTTTCAACTATGCCTCAGGGAGAATTGATTTCTGCGGAAGCGAAGACCGAAGTCAGTGAATTCTTATGAACAGAAAAGCGCACAAAAAAAAGCGCCCCGGCCATAGATGGCAGGAGCACTTTAGATTCGAAATAATTATGAAGATTGTGGTGCTTTATTTCGTGGGGGCAGTGGGCCCAAATACTGATAGTACTGGGTTTCAATTCGTCCGTTGAACAACTTGCGACGTTTGTCTGCCTTATGACCGAAATACTCCTCAAAAGCTTTGGTTGACGTGATTGCAAAAAAGGACCATGTTGGCATGTCTAGGTAACTGCGCCCTAATGAGCGGAGCAACTTCTGAACTTCTTTTTCTTCACTCAAACGTTCACCATATGGGGGATTGGTAATGATGACACCATATTCACCCTGTGGTCTAGCGCGATGAGCGGGCAGGACGCTGACTTCAATATCTTTGGCGAACCCAGCACTTTTGATCGCTGCCATAGCAACTTCAATCGCTTCAGGATCAATATCGCTACCTGAAATCTGTAACGGGACATCGTCACGTACAGCATCAAATGCTTCTTCGCGCGCCTGTTCCCACAATTCTTCAGGAATGACAGCCCAGTCCTCAGAGTTGAAGGTCCGACGAAGTCCTGGTGCAATGTTCCAGCCGATCATAGCGGCTTCGATCAGCATTGTGCCTGATCCACAGCATGGATCATAGAATGGACGGGATACATTCCAGCGACTGAGCTGAATAAGAGCTGCAGCAAGCGTTTCTTTCAGTGGCGCTTCAGTGACGAGTTTACGATAACCCCGTTTATGCAAACCTGGTCCCGTCGTATCTAAAGTAAGCAGGGCGCGATCGTTCAGCAGAATGACCTCAATCACATAACGAGATCCATCCTCTGGGAACCACTCTGTGTCATAAGTCAGCTTCAGTTTCTCTACGATTGCTTTTTTCACGATCCCTTGTGATGCAGGCACACTGCTTAACTGGGATTTTTGAGAACGACCCTCTACAGGGAATTCGCCGTCGGCAGGAATCCACTCTTCCCAAGGCAACGCTTTGGTGCCTTCAAACAATTCGTCGAAAGTCGTGGCAGGGAATTCACCCATTTTCACCAATACACGATCCGAACTTCTCAGCCACAGGTTACAACGGCAAATATCAATATAATCTCCTGTGAAGAAAACCCGGCCATTGTCGATCGTAACATCTTCATACCCCAGTTGTTTCAGTTCTCGGGCAACAACAGCCTCGAGTCCCATCGCCGAGGTTGCAATCAATTGCAATTGAGCCATGTGATTCATTTCAACTCCATTTCAAGCTGGAGAAGGGAAATCCTTCTCTCTGCTGTATAGTAACGGTGCGGCCTTGCCGCTTTCCGTGAAAAAACTTACAATGAGAAATGCGGTGAACGTATGCACGCCTCTTTCGAAGTGATGCATCAGTCAACCGCCTGTGTTGATAACAAACATTTATTATAGAACATTGGCATCCATATGGAAAGCAGTCCAAGTGTCCAAGGAGGATTTTAGTGGTGAATCTGACCCCTGATGAATATGTAAATCAATTATTTCAAGAGGATGAGCTTTTGCTGAAAGTGAAAGAGGCCATCCGTTCGAACGGTATGCCGGAAGTTTCGGTTGCGGCGGCATATGGACGATTGCTCACGTTTCTAGCGAAGACATCCAAAGCAGAAGCTGCGCTCGAAATCGGCGTGCTGGGCGGTTACAGTGGGATCTGCATTGCGCGTGGTTTGCGTGAGAATGGAACCCTGACTTCGCTGGAACTGAAAGAGGAATATGCGGCAATGGCGCGTGGTCATCTGGAGGAAGGTGGTTTTGGCGAAAAGGTGGAGTACCGCATTGGCCCGGCGGCAGACAGCCTGGAGCAATTGGAGCAGGAAGGTCGCACATTTGATTTCTTCTTTATTGATGCAGATAAGGAGAATTATCCGGTATATCTCGATTATGCCATCAAGCTGGCTCGGCCAGGTGCTGTTATTGTTGGTGATAACTGTTTCCTGCGTGGTCGTACACTGAATCCGGACAAGCAGGGCCCGGCCGTGCTGGCTGTTCGTCGTTTCAATGAACAGATGGCAAGTGACCCGCGTCTGGTGACGACCATGTTGCCGGATTACGATGGGCTGGTACTTGCCTGGGTGAAGTAAAAGTGGATATTTCCTAAAGATAAGACTCCGATGGAACACGATCTCACGCTTTTATGTTTGTGAGAGGGATCGTGATTCTGTACGGAGTTTTCTAAAAAATACACAAAGAAGAGACGACACACCTTGAATCACAGGGAGTATCGTCTCTTTCTTTGTATTTACAGATATCGTTGTAGTAGTTCGATTTATACTTCAGGTGTTCCGTACGTTTCAAACCATTTTTTGATGGTGTCAAAATCATCACTGAAGGACAGGCCCAGCATCAATAATACACGAGCTTGTTGTGGACTCAGGTTGTCGCCTGCAATGATACCTTTGCCACCGCCATATACACTTCCTGAACCCGTCCGAGTGGTGGTCACAAAGATGACACCTTCTTCAATGGCTTTGGTACGAGCTTGTCCCATAGCTCTGGAGATACCGCCAGCTCCGGTACCGGAAGTCACAATTCCTTTGGCACCGCTGCTCACGAATCCTTCAATGGCTCCGCCGCCAGCTTCTTGATACGAGATCGCAATTTCTACTTTGGCCAGATCTGCCTTTGTGATTTTACTTAGATCAAATACGGGCTTTGCTGTGCCTTCAGGTTTCAAGGCACGTGCAGGAGCACGGTAGATTCGGATATTTTCTTCATCAATATATCCTACAGCGCCGAGCATCGGCGTTTCAAACGTATCTGTCCGATAATCATTTGTCTTGGTTACACCACGAGCAAGCTGGATTGTATCATTCAACATGAGTACTGTGCCAAATGAAGTGGTACGACCACTGCCTGCAAGTTTGATGGCGTTGTACAGATTGGCTTGAGCGTCAGAACCGATGACGGTCCATGGACGCATGGAGCCTGTGATCACGACAGGTTTGTCACTCTGAACCGTCATATCGAGGAAATAAGCGATTTCTTCCATTGTATCTGTACCCGTGGTAACGACAACACTGTCATACGTTGCCAGAGCTTTGTCTACCGTCTGCGACAAGTCATAGAGGTCGGTCATGCTATAGGAACCTGAACCTGAGTTTCCGAATTGGAGCGTGCTAACATCGGCAATCTTCTGTTTATCCGGTAAGGCGTCTACCATCTCTCCAATGGGAAGCGTGCCTGCCTTGTAATTCTGGAAGCTGGTGGCATCCTCGGATTGACCAGCAATCGTTCCGCCAGTTCCGATCACCAATACATTAGGAAGTGCAGATTGCTTGGAAGAGTCTGGTATTGCAGGGATGGAAGTGTTACGAGCCGGAGTAGTAGTTGCTGTCTGAACAGCACCTGTTGTGCCTTTCACCTCTACCGTAGCTGCGTGCGCGGCGTAGGTTCCAATGGGGGACAACGAGATGGTCAATGCTGTTAAAGCTGCGGTACTCCATACGGCCCAGGGACGAAGATTGGATGTTTTACTCATGAATAGCACTCTCCTTCAAGTAAGTGTGATGTTAAGTTTGTTAAGAAGAATATGTATACCATTTCAAATTGATTGTATTTTATGTTAAGTAATATGACAAATATAGATAACAATAGAGTAATCGGTTACATTCATAGATAATGAGAGTAAAATGATTGTTTATAAGGAATTATGAAAGATTATTCATTTTGATTAGAGATAGAAAAGAAGCGGTTTTAGTATTTTTGAAGGAAAATAAGCTCTTTTAATGTTAGTTAACATTACATAATGAGTCTTTTGTCCTGATAAAATGAAGCATTTAATAAAAGAATGTCGAATTGGGACTCATATCAGAAGTAGGTAACAGAATGAGAGGATGATAGTAACGCATATTAGGTAATGGGGCTCAATTACGGTCTAAAGAGTGGTTTCGTTATAGAGTTATGTTTATAATAGGGGTGATCAACATATGTAAATAAATATATAATATTGATTGGAGGAGAAACGATGAAACAGGCACCGAGAAAGTATGCAAATTACATTCCGATTCGGGAACTGGAGACTTTGGAAGAGAGGTTATCTCCCTTCAAGGTGTATGCAGAACTTCGTGATAACACTCCAGTCCGCTATGATGAGCATCGAGAATGTTGGGATGTTTTTGGTTATGAAGATGTGAAGTACGTTCTGAAAAATCCGAAACTATTCTCTTCTGCACGTGATCGTGCCAATACGAGCATGTTGACGACAGACCCTCCCAAACACAAACAGCTGCGTGATCTGGTGAATCAGGCGTTTACACCCAAGGCAATTGAAGCATTGGCTCCGCGTATTCAGGAAATCACAGATGAGTTAATTGCTCCACACCTGTCAGAAGGACATATGGAACTTATTGATGACCTTGCAACACCACTGCCCGTCATTGTCATTGCGGAATTGATCGGAGTCCCTGCGGCGGATCGTCAAAAGTTCAAAGACTGGTCTGATGTGTTGGTGAAAGGCGCGCGTGACGATAGTGATCAGGCTTTCCAGGAGTTATTGGAGGAGAAAAAAAGAAATATGCAGGAGTTGCATATCTATTTCACTGGCATTATGGAAGAACGTCGGTTGCAGCCAAAGGATGATCTGATCTCATTACTGCTTGCTGCGGAGATTGATGGTCAGCAATTGACTTCAGATGAAGTGGTAGGCTTCTGTATTCTATTACTTGCTGCCGGTAATGAAACAACAACCAACCTGATTACCAATGCGGTTCGTATTCTGTCTGAACAACCCGAGCTACAACAGGAGTTGCGCGAACAGCCTGAACGGATTACTTCTGCGATTGAAGAGACGCTGAGATATTATCCGCCAATTGTCGCGATTGGGCGGGTCGCCAAGGAAACTGTAGAGTTGAATGGTCAGACGATTCAAGCTGGAGAGCAGGTGATTTCCTGGGTTGGAGCAGCCAATCGGGACAGTGCCCAATTTGAAAACCCGGAAGATTTCATCTCTGATCGCAAGCCGAACAGGCATATGGGCTTTGGTTTTGGCATTCATTTTTGTTTGGGTGCACCACTCGCTCGATTGGAGGCAAGGGTAGTTCTTCATACATTGCTTCAGCACATGGGAAACATTCAACTTGTGTCTGGAACGGCTCTGCAACCGATACAAAGTGCTTTTGTATTTGGTGTGAAACATTATCCGATAGAATTCAATCTAATAAATAAATGATGAATGGCGCATGAATGACAAAAGCCGCTCTCAGGCCAATTAGGCGCTGGAAGCGGCTTTTTCAAATGAAAAATTAAGATGGACTATTTAAGAAATGGATAGGGAATCAGGATTCCTGAATAGAAGCAGGTTTGTTATACAATTTGAATCGGACCCAAACCATATTAAGCAGCAGCAGTCCGCCAGAGACGATAAACAGACCTTCGATCCCGATGAATCCTGCCATAAATCCTCCAATGATCGCTCCAAGCATGTTGCCCAGCGCCAGAGTACTCGTATTAAAACTGAATGCACGGCTGATCATGCTATCGGATGTATAGGAACGGATCAGGGCATTAACGCTCGGAAGCAAGCCACCCATGAACACACCCATCATGAAACGAACAAGAATGAGCTGCCACACGGTCTGAACAAATGCCTGCGGAATAAGCATGAGTCCTGTTCCTATGAGAGAGAACGTCAGCACCTTGTGAGGACCAATCCGGTCACTCAGCTTCCCGAGAATCGGAGACATGGCCATATTGGATAGTCCCGTAACTGCACCGACAAGTCCTGCCCAGAAGGCCACATTTACATCCGAAGCATGCAATTTTTGCACATACAGCGGCAAGAGTGACATGGGGCTAATCATCGCAAACTGCAACAGAAACGTCACAGCAAAAAGTGCGGGCAGTTGAGGTGACTTGTTCAATTCCTTCAGACCGGATAATACGGATTGTGCCGGTAGTTTGGCTGCTTCTTGACGGTCAAACTTCTCTCTCACCAGGAACATGGCGAGCATGGAAGCAACAAAGATCAGTCCACCTGTAATGTAGAAAATGGGGCGGAAGCCTACCGCATCCGCTAACAAGCCACCAATGAGTGGACCCAGGATGGTGCCGGCAACCTGCCCGGACTGACTGATTCCCATGGCAAAACCCATGCGGTCTTTCGGTGTGGTACCCGATATCAACGCAACAGCTGCAGGATTGAAACCGGAGATGGTACCGTTAAGCAAACGCAATAAGAGAAGCTGCCAAGGATTCTGTGCCAGACCCATAAGGGCAATTACGATGGCCATCCCGAATCCCGAACGCAGTAGCATTACTTTTCGGCCGTACTTGTCTGATAACTTGCCCCAGAGCGGTTGGAACAAAAATGAGGTGAGGAAATTGGCTGCAAAAATAAATCCCGCCCATATGCCAATTTCATGTTCGCCAACAACGCCCAGATCTCTTGCGAGATAAAGAGACAAAAATGGGGTAATCATGGTCATGCCCGAATTGACCAAAAATTGTCCGAACCAAAGCACAATGAGGTTTACTTTCCACGTTTTCAAAGTGCTTTCACTTCCTTTCAAAGATATTTCTGTAATTCTCAAAAAAACACCATTCTTTCATTATAACATAATTGGCATATGAGGGATGGGTGTAAGGAATGTCATAGTATTGTCACGTAGAACGCATCTGCATGTGGTTGTTACGGCTGTTTAAAAAGGGCATAATGGTAATTATGAGTCCAAAAACTATTGGAGGCTTCTTACATGAGCTATAATGATCGACTGATTCGGGCAAGTTTTAAACAACAGGTAGACCGTGTCCCGGTATGGTACATGCGTCAAGCTGGACGTTACGATCCTGAATATCGCAAAATTAAAGAAAAGTACTCCTTGCTAGAAATCTGCAAACAACCCGAGCTGGCGGCTGAAGTTACACTCATGCCGGTACGCAAACTTGGTGTAGATGCGGCTATTTTGTATTCCGATATTATGAATCCGGTTGCCTCTCTGGGCATTGATTTTGACATTGTAAAAAATATTGGTCCAGTTATCGATAATCCTATTCGGTCCGCTGCAGATGTTGATCGGTTGCGTCCCATCGACGTAGAAGGAGATCTGTCACATATTCTGGAAACCATTCGAATTCTGGATAAGGAGCTTGATGTGCCTCTTATTACGTTTGCGGGCGCACCATTCACGATTGCGAGTTATCTGATTGAAGGACGACCTTCGAAAGGGTATATCCGCACCAAAACGATGATGTACAGCGAGCCTGAGGTTTGGCACAAGTTGATGCAGAAGCTTGGTGATATGGTTATTACATATGTCCGTGCGCATATTGCGAATGGCGGTAAGGCATTCCAGTTGTTTGACAGCTGGGTTGGAGCACTTTCTCCCAAAGACTTCAGAACATATGTGTTGCCTACGATTACCCGTATCTTTACCGAATTATCGGATTTGAATGTACCGAAGATTTATTTCCCTGGTGTTGCATCCGGTGAGTTGTTGCCAGCACTGCATAATTTGCAAGCCGATGTGATTGGACTGGACTGGAGAGTATCCATTTCGGAAGGGCGTCAACGTCTTGGCGGCAAATTTGCAGTACAGGGTAACCTGGACCCATATTTGCTGACTGCCCCGATGGAACTGATTAAAGAGCAAGCCAAAGTGATTATTGACGAAGGAATCAAGGAGCCGGGTTATATATTCAACCTCGGACACGGATTATTTCCTGAAGCATCGCTAGAAAAGCTCAGAGAACTAACGGCGTATATTCATGAATATTCTGCCGAAGCAATGAAGAGTGGGGTGACGGTAACCAATGACTAATACTGTAGGTGTACTGGTGATGTCGTATGGCACACCGGAAAATATGGAGAGTGTTGAAGCGTATTACACACATATCCGCAGAGGACGTCCGCCTGAACCAGAGCAATTGAAAGAACTGACGGATCGTTATGAAGCCATTGTTGGCGGTGTTTTCCCACTTCGGGAGAACACAGACAATCAGGTCAAGGCCCTTCAAGAGACATTAAACCGCGATGAGCGTGGCACTGATGTGGAATTCCGTTGTTATCAAGGACTGAAGCATGCCTATCCGTTTATTGAGGATGGCGTGGAGCAGATGGCGAAGGATGGAATTCAGACAGCGATTGGTATTGTACTGGCTCCTCATTTTTCCACGATGAGTGTAGGCAGTTATATCAAACGTGCGCGTGAAAAAGCAGAAGAGCTGGGCGTTCATATGTCCTTTATTGAGAGTTATCATCTGCATCCGAAGTTAATTCAGGCGTTGTCCACACGTGTCAGTGCCAAGTTGGATGCGTTCGAAGAAGCTGGAGCAAAACGCGGAGATGTGAAGGTGTTGTTTAGTGCGCACAGTCTGCCGGCGCGTATTGTGGAGATGGGTGATCCATACCCGCAACAATTGCTGGAGACTTCGGAAGTGATTGCATCACGTGTAGGCATAACCAATTGGCAATTTACGTGGCAGAGTGCCGGACGAACAGCTGAGCCTTGGCTTGGACCGGATATTCTGGATACGTTACAGGAGCTTTCTCGTGAACAGGTAGAGGATGTGCTTGTGGCACCAATCGGGTTTGTCTCGGATCATCTCGAAGTGCTCTATGATCTTGATATTGAGGCCAAATCGATTGCCAAAGAGATCGACATGCGCCTGATGCGTATTGATTCTCTCAATAGCGATCCTCTATACATGGAGACGTTAAGCGACGTTATTATAAGCCAATGGCAGCAAGGGTCGGATGAGTAATGGGTGATAAGAAACGCCGTGTTGTTGTTGTCGGCGGTGGCCTTACCGGCCTCAGCGCGGCATTTTATATCCGCAAGCATTACCGGGAAGCAGGAGTTGAACCTGTGATTACTTTGGTCGAGAAAAGCTCGTCCATGGGAGGCATGATTGAGACACTGCACCGGGATGGATTTGTGATTGAAAAAGGGCCCGATTCTTTCCTGGCTCGCAAAACAGCAATGATTGATCTTGCCAAAGAATTGGAGATTGATCATGAATTGGTCAGTCAGAATCCGGAGTCGAAGAAAACGTATATCATGCAGCGTGGCAAGCTTCATCCTATGCCAGCAGGACTTGTTCTCGGTATTCCGACAGAACTAAGACCATTCTTGAGAAGTGGTCTGGTCTCTCCGGCAGGCAAACTGCGGGCGTTGATGGATTTTGTCATCCCGCCGCGTCGTACAACAGAGGATGAATCGCTCGGTTATATGATTGAACGTCGTCTTGGAGCAGAAGTGCTGGAGAACTTGACGGAACCACTGCTCGCAGGAATCTATGCAGGTGATATGCGGCGATTGAGCCTCCAGGCTACTTTCCCGCAGTTCGGAGAAGTAGAGCGCGATTACGGAAGCTTGATCCGGGGCATGATGACGGGTCGCAAACCGGCTGAGACGCATACCGGAACAAAACGAAGTGCCTTTCTGAACTTTCGCCAGGGGTTGCAGAGCCTTGTTCACGCCCTCGTACATGAACTGCAGGATGTGGATCAGCGTCTGAACACCGCAGTGAAGTCGTTGCAACGTCTTGACGAAGCGGAGACCAGATACCGTGTTGAACTGGAGAATGGTGAACAGCTAGAAGCGGATGATGTAGTGGTTACTGTGCCAACATATGTTGCGTCGGAGCTGCTGAAGCCTCACGTCGATACAGCGGCACTGGATGCGATTAACTATGTGTCTGTAGCCAATGTAGTGCTCGCTTTTGAGAAAAAAGAGGTGGAGCATGTATTCGACGGATCGGGTTTCCTCGTTCCGCGGAAAGAGGGCCGTAATATTACGGCTTGCACGTGGACATCGACGAAATGGCTGCATACGAGCCCGGATGATAAGGTGCTGCTTCGCTGTTATGTTGGTCGCTCCGGTGACGAACAGAACGTAGAGCTTCCGGATGAAGCGCTGACGAATCTCGTTCTCAAGGATCTGAGAGAGACCATGGGTATCGAAGCGGTGCCGATCTTCTCCGAGATTACAAGGCTACGTAAATCCATGCCACAGTATCCGGTGGGACACCTCCAACATATTGCCGCCCTCCGTGAGGAGCTTGGTAGCAAATTACCGGGTGTGTACATTGCAGGTGCAGGTTATGAGGGCGTAGGCTTGCCTGATTGCATTAGACAAGCGAAGGAAATGTCTGTTCAGGCTACACAAGAACTTGTAGCAGATTAAGTACAGCAAGAGAGCTGTCTCAAACGTAGAATTATCTACTGGAGAGATGGCTTTTTTTATATGAAGATCTGGAAGCTAACTGAGTTCATACCCTTTCAATCGATACAGTTCCAAGGAATGATGGAAATCCAGAATATGCCTGATATAATGGTATGTATGGCTGTGAAGAAGAGGAGTTGCTTATGTATCCCCCAAGATCAGATCGAAGTGTAGAGAGAAAAAAAAGAAAGCGTACCCGCGATAGAATCATCTGGACAGTTAATCTTGTATTGATCATGGCAATTGGTCTGATAGGCATTTTTTATGTTATTAATACACGTCAGCAACAGGCAGACCAGCCAGTGAAACAAGAAATCGTCGATCAGGATCAGCCTTCCATTGGAGACGATGCCAAAGGCGGCGATCAATTAACTTCTCCAGACTCGGAATCTGATGAGACTTCGGAAGAAGAACCCGAAGCTACGGATGAAGAGACAACAGCGGATGCAGATAAGACATCTGGAGTAGCGACACCTGACACTTCAAGCAATACCAATAGTGAGAAAGCAGAATCCGGAACGAAAAACCCTACGGCAGATTCGACACCGTCCGGCACAAAGGGAAATGCAGGTGTGGATCAGCAATCAGGGACGTCGAAACCTTCCAATTCAGCGAAGGATGTCACGATTAACTTTGTTGGTGATATTCAATTCTCGGGCAAAGTTGCTGAACTGCTGGATAAGAACGGTTATGATTATCCCTTTGCCAAACTCGGCAGATTATTCAAGGATGATGATCTTACCATCGGTAACCTGGAGACACCAATAACTCATGGTGGTAACAGTGCAGCTGATAAAACCTATGTCTACAAATCATCGCCCAGAGCATTGGCGGCAATGGCTTCAGCCGGTTTTGATGCTGTCAATTTGGCAAACAATCATATTCTGGATCAGGGCGTAGAGGGCTTGGTGGATACGTTAACTTATCTTAAGGAATATGGCATAGCTCACACCGGGGCAGGTATGAACAGGGATGAGGCCTATGCACCAGCATATCTGGAACGCAAAGGCATGAAAATTGCATTGCTTGGGTTCTCCCGAGTTGTACCGGAAACGAGTTGGAAGGCTGAAGGCAATCGGGCTGGCGTGGCTGAAGCCTATGATTCCACAGGAGCAGTCAAAGCGATCCAGGAGGCACGTAAGAAGGCTGATCTGGTGATCGTGGTTGCACATTGGGGAGAAGAACGTGTAAGTACTCCAAATAGTGACCAGACCCGATTGGCTCATGAGTTTGTAGATGCTGGCGCTGATCTGGTCATAGGTGGTCATCCTCATGTGTTGCAAGGGTTGGAATACTATAAGGGGAAGTGGATTGCATACAGTACGGGAAATTTCATTTTCTCCAGATCAACAACCGAAGAGACGTGGAAAACGGCGGTATTTCAGGCTCGCTGTAGTCAAGATGCAGCTTGCAGCATGAAAGTTATCCCTTATGAGGCCGGGTTAGGTCAGGCCATTCCAATGATTGATGAGGCGAACAAACTGCTGTTGGAACAGATGGCAAAGCTCTCCCCGGGTATTCGATATGATGGGAATGGAGTCGCTTCGCCTAATTAAAAACCTTTTTGAGGAGGGAATCGAATGAACAACCTTTGTGTAGCACACCGTGGATTTTCTTCTATTGCACCAGAGAATACAATGGCTGCATTCCTGATGGCCATGGAGCGGCCTGAAGTTCAGTGGATGGAGCTGGATGTGCAGTTGTCGCGTGATGGTGTACCAGTGGTCATTCATGATTTTACTGTGGATCGCACGACGGATGGCAAGGGCCTGGTTCGGGAAATTGATTGGGCTGATCTGCAACGTCTGGATGCCGGAGCATGGAAAAACAGGTCTTACAAAGGAGAACGGATTCCGGCGCTAAGTGAATTGTTAGATCGCTCGTGCGGCAGAGTGCGTTTGAACATTGAACTGAAAACGCAGGGAGACATGTACCCGGGTCTGCCTGCGGCTGTTATACATGAAGTGAGAAAAAGACATATGCAAAATGATGTTGTGATCACCTCATTTGAACCAGCCGCACTGATCGAAGTGAAGAAACTTGCACCGGAGATCCAGACGGGGCTAATTATCGATGCACGACCAGGTGACCTGTTAACCGCGCTGCGGCAGATGAATTGTACATTCCTCTCGATTGGATACACCAATGTAGACAAATCCTTAATGAACGAGATGCGGAGTGCAGGCATTCGGGTGATGGCTTGGACAGTGGATGACAAGACCATTATGAAGAAACTGGCGGCAGTTGATCCAGAACTGATGTTATGTACGAACCGTCCTGACGTGTGGGAGCTGGCATTTCAGGAGACAAGTAGCCGATTTTTCAGACCTTAACTTTACTATATGCACTAATGAATCCGATAAAGGTGGTAATATACCCATGTTGACTAACATTCGCAATGTATACTGTGTAGGACGCAATTATAAACTTCATGCGGAAGAATTGGGTAACGCGGTTCCGGATGAACCAATGATCTTTATGAAACCTTCTCATGCAGTCGTGCCCCTGAATGGTGAAACGCTTGAATTGCCTGCTAGCAAGGGTGAAGTTCACTATGAAGCTGAACTGGTCGTGCAAATCGGCCGGAGTTATGAGCCAGGTATGGCGGTAGATGAGCTGGTGGAGGCGTATGCATTTGGTATTGATTTTACGTTACGTGACGTACAGAGCGTGATTAAGAAAAAAGGCCACCCATGGACAGCGGCCAAAGGGTTCAGAAATTCCGCTCCGGTTACTGCATTTCAGGCATTCCCGGGTGCGGCAGCTTTACTTGAGAAAGACTTTACATTGACCAAAAATGGTGAGGAAGTCCAGCGTGGTAACATTCGTAACATGATCTTCAGTTTACAAGATATTGTGGATTATGTAGGTCACCATTACGGCCTGGGGCCGGGCGATGTCATTTTTACAGGAACACCTGAAGGTGTTGGACCAACACAAGCAGGAGATGTGCTCGAACTGGCATGGGACGGCGAATCCTTGGGTGCCTGCACGATTGGGGTAGCACAATAAGGATTACACATCATACCTGCTTGAGGTGAGTAGGGTACAAGAAAGGGGCGTGAATACGCTCCTTTTTGCTGTGTTATCGTGGATATATGTTTATACCTTCATCGTACGGATACGCTACTAATTTACGCCAAGCTGTATGCTGTATTTGCGCTCTGTGTGACCAACTCTTCCAGTTCAGCTTGTTGTGCAGCATGTTGCTCCGAGCTGATACTTCCACTTGCGAGCCGTTCATCCAACTGTTCCTTGAGCTGCCTTACTTGTATAGCAATGACCTCATCCAAATTCCCGTTGTTTTCTTCCGTAATCGTCCTCAGTGACTTGCCGTTGTACAGTTCCTGATACAGATCAACTTCTGAAGCCTGATTCAGAGCGTCGAGCAGCTCATCACTGCTTCCCTCACGAGTGTCCAAGTCAACGATGGACCATTTAGCAGTAGGTATGGGAGAGATGGCAGACTGGCCCCAGGCTGTTCCAGCGAAGGACATAGTGACAATCATTGTGCCTATAATAATGACTCTTTTCATATTCATATGGATAATCCTCATTTCTGTAGTTGAGTACGAACTGAATCGTAGCTTTTGGTTGATGTAGTTATAGATGTTTCGATCTGAGAATAGTGTAAACGGGAAACCTGAAGTGAAACTTAAAACAGGATAAGTAATTTCAAACCGGCGGGTAATGACTGTAAAAGTAGATCTATATTTTAATTCTCACTTGACAGGTTGGGTTAGTTGGTTATATGATAATCTCAATTATTTTAATACTCATTAAATGAACAGTGAACTAATTTGAACTGAAAACTGCATTGAGCTGATTGGACCACCAAAGGCTCCCGGGACTACTCCTCTAAGGAATGTCCTCGGGGGCCTTTTTTCGTATCTTTATTGAAGCTTCAAACGATCAAGGAGGTTATGAAATGAGTGATAGAGACTGGGAAGCGTTGGAGCGGACGGATTGGTTATTTCGCAAAATGGTCAGACGATTCGTCAAAGAGCGGGATCGCATCTCTGTAGAAGGTATCAGCCTGCCAGGCATGCTTATCCTGCACAAAATCATTCGTGAGGGAGAACAGCGGCTTGGAGATCTGGCAGAACAGTTGGACTTTACATCCGGTGCCATTACTGCTCTAACCGATAAGTTGGAAAAAAAGGGACTCACCATCCGCAGACGAAAGGAAGACGATCGCCGGACGGTTTTACTGGACATCACATCCAGCGGGCGGGAGATGTATGCGAGAAACAGCAACATCGGTGGCCGATGTATCACGCTTCTGTTTGAGGGTTTTACGAGTGAGGAACTGGAGCAACAAAGTCAATTCTACGAGCGGGTAGTAGCGAATCTGGAGGGGTTCTCGGACACGGTGCTGGAATTGGCGGAGAGCAACGGGATACAAGAACATAATCGGTCCTCCACAAGTGACCTTGAGCAGAAGCAGCGGGACAATGCTGGGAAGAGGAACTATCTCAGTTATTGAGGTTGGGTCAATGTAACGACATTTGATATACCACAAACATTCTAGGGAGAGATGATCAATGGGACACTCAACAATATATCCAACTGGAGCGACGTTATACAATCCGGATAAGGCTTGGGGCGGTTATACCGTTTATCAGGCAGGTGAAGAAGGCGTAGTATTGATCGATATGAATGGCAAGGAGGTTCACCTGTGGAAAGGATTGTTAGGTTTTCCGGCCAAAATATTACCTGGCGGCTATGTGCTGGGCAGCACGGGTCGGAGAGATCCGAAGTTCGGTATTCAGGATAATGTCGATCTGGTCCAAGTGGATTGGGACGGCAACATTGTATGGAAATACAATAGCTACGAACACATCGAAGATCCGGGGTATGAGCCACTATGGTATGCCCGCCAGCATCATGATTATCAGCGTGAGGGGAATCCGGTAGGTTATTATGCACCTGGCCTTGCGCCAAAGACGAAGAGTGGTAAAACACTTATTCTGGCACACAAAAATGTGAGTAACCCGCAAATTTCAGATAAGCCATTGCTTGATGATGCCATTATCGAAGTCGATTGGGAGGGGAAGGTACTCTGGGAGTGGCTGCCTAACGAACATTTTGAAGAATTAGGTTTTGATGAAGCTGCTCGAAATGTCCTGTTCCGTGATCCGAATACACGTTCTTTCGGTCATCTGGGTGGTGGCGTTGGTGACTGGTTACATATTAATTCTGCTTCTTATGTCGGACCCAACCGTTTCTATGAAGAAGGAGACGAACGGTTCCACCCCGACAATATTATCTGGGATGCCAGAGAGGCCAACATTATTGCCATTACAGACAGACAGAGTGGAAAGATCGTGTGGAGATTAGGGCCAGACTATACTTCACCTGAAGTGAAACACATCGGTACAATTATCGGGCAGCATCATGCACATATCATTCCCCAAGGTCTACCGGGTGAAGGCAACTTGCTCGTATTCGACAATGGCGGCTGGGCAGGTTACGGCCTTCCAAATCCGGCTTCTCCATTTGGATTGAAACATGCGATTCGGGATCACTCCCGTGTACTGGAGATTAACCCGGTCACTCTGGAGATTGTCTGGCAGTATACCTCGGCAGAAGCAGGTTTCTCGGTTCCGACGGATTCTTATAAATTTTATAGCCCATACATCAGTTCCGCCCAGCGTTTACCTAACGGCAACACCCTAATAACCGAGGGTTCCAATGGCAGATTGTTTGAAGTCACAGCGGAGCATGAGCTGGTCTGGGAGTATGTCTCCCCGTACACAGATGGGCGGAATACCAATATGGTCTATCGCTCATATCGAGTTCCTTATCAGTGGGTTCCACAGTTAGAGAAGCCGCAGGAAGTTGCCATCGAAGCCATTGATGTCTCCACCTACAGGGTCCCGGGAGCAGCACCCAAAGGTTCTGCATCCATCGTGAGCGTAGAGACAACTCTTCCATTTGTGGAGGGTGCAGCCTGTGTGGCAACGTCGGATGAAGGCAAGTCAGGCGGCTAGGCGTCAAGAATCATGACTAGATCGAATGGGGTGTATATTGTGAGAAAACCATCCATAGTAACCGGCATATTGATATTATTTCTGGCTACGGCACTCCTATTATCCGGATGCAGTTCAAACGCAGCAGGATCTGGAGCAAAAGACGCTACCGGCAAGAATACCGTTAATGTAAAAATTCGAATCGCAGATACAAGTACGAACCCAACATTCAGGGTAGCTATTGCCAAAGGTTTTTTTGAAAACCGGGGCATTGATGCAGAGAGTATTACGTTTGGCTCACCGGCTGAAGGTGTAAATGCACTATTTATCAAACAGGTAGATATTGCGTACGGGGCGGACTTCCCTGTATTAAATGCTTTGTCTAAAGGGGAATATTCAGTCATCGCTTCTGCAGGCCAGACTACGGATGAAGCGGCAGCCGCCTGGAAGCTGTATGCAAGGGATGATATTCAGAGTGGAGCGGATTTGAAGGGCAAGAAAGTAAGTTTCATTCGAGGTACATTTATTCCATATCTATGGGATGAATATTTGAAAGATCAGGGGGTGGCGCTGAGTGATGTGACGCAAATTGGTCAGGGGGCTTTTGATGAAGCCTACATCGCACTGAAACAGGGAGACCTTGATGCCGCTTGGGTTATAGGTTCCGCGTTAACCGATAAATTCGATGCACTCGAAGGAGTACATCAGCTGACGGATATGTCTCAGACCCCTATACGCCTTGGTATGGGACTGGTATCGAGTAATGAATTCATCCAGGCAAACCCTGAAAAGATAAGTGACTTCCTTGCGGCGCTGGATGAAGCATCCACGTATGCTCAAGCGCATCCTGAAGAAGTTGCGGATCTGATGTATAAAGAGACCAAACAGCCTAAAGATGCCACGTTGAAAGACCTTCCGATCAATCCATGGGAAGTTGGATTTACGCAGGCTGCTTATGATAGTTTGGCAGGTCAGAAGCAATATATGGTGGACACTGGAATCATCGAACAGGATTTTGATCTCGACTCCAAACTCGATCTGACTTCTCTCCAGCAGGCTCTGCCGGATAAAGTGACATATAGTAAATAATTTATATTCAAATGGGAGGTGTCCGTTATGTCCTTACCTGCAACTCAGCATACCATTCATATTGAACAGCTTCGGAAAACGTATCATGCCCCGACCAATGGGGATGTGCATTATATCATTAAGGATGTCGATCTGGTTATCAAGGGAGGAGAGTTCTTTGTCCTGCTTGGTCCCAGTGGGTGTGGCAAGTCAACGCTGCTGAATATGATTGCGGGTTTTATCTCCAAGTCGGGCGGACAGCTCAAGGTGGATAACAAGGAGATCGACAGACCGGGCAGGGATCGGGCAATGGTATTCCAGCAGGCGGATTCTTCTCTCTTTCCATGGCTAACTGTGAGGGAAAATGTTGAATTCGGACTTCGAATGTCCAAGGTGTCTAAGACAAAACGACGTGAGATCTCTGATCGATACATTCAGCTTGTTGGATTGAGTGCTCATGAGGGGAAATTTCCGAAAGAACTCTCGGGTGGCATGAAGCAGCGGGTCCAATTGGCCCGGGTACTTGCGAATGACTCGGCGATCTTGCTGATGGATGAGCCATTCGGTGCGCTGGACGCAATGACGAGACGCACCATGCAGAAAGAACTGGTGAATATCTGGAAAGAAACACATAAAACCGTTATCTTTGTCACACACGATATTCAGGAGGCGTTATTGCTTGGTGAGCGCATAGGCATTATGTCTGTAGGTCCATCTTCGAATATAACGGATATTTACCACAACACGTTACCTTACCCGAGGAACATCGCCTCGTCTGAGTTCAACACCCTGTATGACCGAATTCAAGGCCACTTTGAAGAATAACTGAGGTGATATGTAAGATGAAATGGTTGGAGAAAAAATGGGTGTCTATCCCGCTTCTATGGGTAACGGTCATCTTAATCTGGCAGCTTGGTGCCCTCATCTATGGGCCTGACGTAATCCCTGGTCCGTGGCACACGATCCTGGGAGCACGCGAACTGATAGCTGACGGTACGCTAATGGAGTATATCGGAATCAGCTTCACTCGTGTACTGGCAGGCTGGGTACTCGGAAGCATCATTGCTATTCCGGTAGGGCTGATTATTGGCAAAGTTCATCTCATCCGGCTGTTCGCGGAACCGTTCCTTAACTTTATACGTTTTATCCCGCCGATCGCCTTTATTACCTTATTTCTGGTGTGGTTCGGAATTGGTGAGCAATCCAAGATCGCGCTTATTATGTACGCAACTTTCTTCATTGTTGTATTGAATACACTGACAGGTGTGCTCTCCGTTGAAGAAGATAAAATCCGGTCGGCCCGCAGTATGGGAGCCAATGAACGGCAGATTCTGCTGCATGTGATTGTTCCGGCGACAACCCCGTATATCTTTACAGGTGTGCGACTGGCGATGGGAACCTCGTATATGGCCATAATCGGTGCTGAGATGATTGCCTCGAATGAGGGGGTGGGTTACTTAATCTGGAATTCCAGACTCTTTTTCCGAACAGATTGGATCTTTGTCGGACTGATTTCCCTGGGTTTTATGGGATTTCTGACGGATCGTTTGTTCAACTGGTTTGGTCGCAAAGTACTCTACCGATATGGGGTCATTGGCGGAGCGAAGCGGGTCTAAATTAGGATATAGGAACATTGAATTACAGACGTTACTTGAAGAGGGAAGGTATCTTGTTTTAACGTTTGATCAATAACCTGTTTTGGCACTTCTACACGAGGCCGAAACAGGTTTTTTGTGTGCTGGCGTAAGGAGTTTCGGCATTGGGATCAAACCGTGGTATAATTGAATTTCAAAAATACAATAAACGTCATGCGGGCTGTACATACGCTGCATGCAGGAGACATTATGGATTGGATTATTGGCGCCGTATGCGCTTCTATGGTGGCAGGTGCTGCCTATGCGAAAAAGTCGCTAACCTTGTCTGGCTGCCTGGCAGCCATCATGATGGGAACGATATATTACGGAGCGGGTAACCTGTTCTGGTTTGGCACGTTATTGTTGTTTTTCATTACTTCAACGTTGCTCTCCAGGTTTCGTAAAGATCGGAAGCAGGAGCTGGAGAAATCCTATGCCAAGTCAGGAAATCGGGATGCCGGACAAGTGATGGCTAATGGTGGAATGGGCATGTTCCTATGTCTGGGATACTGGATATTTCCACATCCGGCATGGGTATATGCTTTCATTGGTGTAATGGCTACCGTTACATCGGATACATGGGCAACCGAAATTGGGAGTCTCAGTCGAAAGCCGCCGCGCTCTGTTCTCACGTGGAAGGTACTTACGCCAGGTGCTTCAGGAGGTGTTTCACTTCTTGGCACCGTGGCTGCAGCCGTAGGCGGGGCTCTGATTGGTGCGGGAGCATTCTTGTTTTCCTGGATCGCCGGGATAGAAGGGCTTAGTCTGTTTAGTTGGACTTTTGTCGGTCTTGCAGGCGGGTTGGCAGGTGCTTTTGCCGATTCCTATCTGGGCGCAACGGTGCAGATGATGTATCGTTGTACTGTGTGTGGCCGTGAAGTTGAGGTACATGAACATTGCGGGCATCCAACGGTTCGGGCTCGTGGCTGGGCATGGATGAGTAACGACCTGGTGAACGTGCTTAGCTCGGTGATCGGCGGATGTGTGGCGATTGGTTTAGGTAACATTTTGGCGTTGTAGGGGGGAGTACATTTTGAGCACTGTACAGGGAGACAAATCGGAGGCTATTTTGGATGCGGCCTATGGTATTTTTGGCTCGAAAGGTTTTTATGAGACCAAAATGTCTGATATTGCAGACGAAGCCGGCATCGCAAAAGGCACCATTTATTTATATTTCAAAAGCAAGGAACAATTATTTATCGCAGTATCCAAGCGGGATTGTAACAGTTTTATCAGTCGTCTTGAATATGCTTTGAACTCGCATGAGAACACAGGTGATAAACTTGGAGCAATAGCCAAGACGCACCTTACGTATTATTATGAGCGTCGCAATCATACCAAGCTCTTTTTTATGGCACCCAATAATGATCCGGATCTGATGAAATTCATGAAGGCATTCATGAATCAATACATGAGTATGGTGTGTGAGGTACTGGAGAGTGCAAGTGTACCTGAGCCTGTATTGCTCGCTGAAGCATATATCGGAATTCTGGACCGGCTGAAGATGGATATCATGTTGAATCCGGAGTTTAATGAGGAACATCTGAACAAACGAATTGCTTTTGCAGCAGCATTGTTTCTGGACGGATGCCGTTCTTTTTTACAAGTTTAAAGTAAGTGCGCGGATGTACGTAATATTGAATTTTAATTCACAGAGAAGTGGGTACGAGCAATGAACATAATGACGGTAGAGCAAATTGCAAAAAGTTATGGCGAAAAAATATTGTTCAAGGATGCTTCATTTGGTATGGCTGATCAGGACAAGATTGGTGTCGTTGGGGTAAATGGAACCGGTAAATCCACGTTTTTGCGTGTGATATCGGGTATGGAACCTGCAGACGCGGGACAGATCTCGATCGGTAATGACGTACGTATTCAGTTCCTGGCGCAAAATCCGGACTTCAATCCGGATAATACGGTACTGCAACAAGTATTCGAAGGTGACAGCATGGAAATGAAAACCGTGCGTGAATATACGGAAACGATGGAATTATTGGAACTGAATTCGTCCGATCCAGCGTTGCAAGAGCGATTATTACGTTTGAATCAGCAAATGGAGCAGCTTCAGCTCTGGCAGATGGAGAGCGAAGCGAAGAGCATTTTGTCCAAATTGGGTATTCGTCAATTCGATGCACTGATGGGCACATTGTCTGGTGGACAACGCAAAAGGGTAGCACTTGCTGCTGCACTGATTCATCCTTGTGAACTGCTCATTCTGGATGAGCCGACGAACCATATTGATAACGATTCGGTCGTTTGGTTGGAGCAGTACTTGCAGAAGCGCCGCGGCGCACTGCTTATGATTACGCATGATCGGTATTTCCTGGATCGTGTGGCGAATGTCATGCTGGAATTGGATCATGGACGTTTGTTCCGATATGAAGCGAACTATACACGTTTCCTGGAACTGAAGGCGGAGCGCGAAGAACGTGAAGCTTCTTCGGAACAGAAGCGTAAGAACTTGCTTCGGACGGAGCTTGCATGGATTCGTCGTGGTGCCAAGGCACGGACGACGAAACAAAAAGCGAGAATTGATCGCTTCGAACAACTCAAAGACCAACAAGGAGTCCAGCGCTCGGGTTCATTGGAAGTATCCGTTGGCTCCACTCGTTTGGGTAAAAAGATTCTGGAGATCGAGCATCTTTCCAAATCCGTGGGTGGCCGCACGCTGATCGAAGATCTGAGTTATATTGCCGTACCTGGAGATCGGGTAGGGATTGTCGGACCGAACGGTAGTGGTAAGTCCACGTTGCTTCAGATGATATCTGGCAAGCTGGAACCTGATGCAGGTGTGGTTGACGTTGGTCCTACGGTCAATCTGGGTTATTTCACACAGGAACATCAGGAGATGGACGAATCTCTTCGTGTGATTGAGTACATCAAGGAAGTGGCCGAGAATGTGAAAACAGCTGATGGCTCTTTGATTACAGCATCCCAGATGCTGGAGCGGTTCCTGTTTACTCCGGCATCCCAGTGGACGCCAATCTCCCGTCTTTCTGGTGGAGAGAAGCGTCGTCTGTATCTGCTGCGTGTGCTGATGGCTGCTCCGAATGTATTGCTGCTGGATGAGCCGACGAATGATCTGGACATCCAGACACTCGCTGTACTTGAAGACTATCTGGACGATTTTCCGGGTGTTGTTTTTGTGGTATCCCATGATCGCTATTTCCTTGATCGTACTGTGGATAAAGTTTTGTCTTTTGAGGGCAACGGTGCTGTACGTGTACACGTCGGCGACTACAGTGAATATGCGGAATGGATGCTGAAAAATGCGCCTGGAACTAATCAAGAGAGTGATACAGGAGTAGCGAAGGTGAAGCAGTCATCGGAGAAAACGACGCCTGCTGTGTCAGCGGCTAAACCGAAGTTGAAATTCAGCTTTAAGGAGCAACGTGAATACGACCAGATTGATGAAAATATTGAGAAGGCTGAAGCCAATCTTGTCCGGATTAACAAAGAGATGGAAGAGTCATTTAGTGATTCTGCCCGTCTGCAGGAGTTGATGGCGGAGCAGGTTGAGGCTGAGCGTCATCTGGATGAATTGATGGAACGCTGGACCGTTCTGAATGAACTTGCAGAGCAGATTGAACAGAGCAAGTCTTGATTTATGGTTAACCATCGCCCTTTTTCCTTCGTGACATTATGTCGCATAGGAGGAGAGGGCGTTTTTTGTCTGTAAATTTGCGCATTAAAGTGAAACGTTCTGTATGTTCATAACGTTTTATAAGTAAAGAATTCCATAGAAGGGAGAGAACACCACACTTATGTATAAGGAAATTAATGAACAATTGGCAGTGCTCAAGGAAAAGGGGAGAATTTACGAGAAATGGACCAAACGTCTGGAGAAGCTTCAAACGGAGGAAAGCGAATGGGAAGCAAAGGTAAAACGTCGTCTGGAGCATCTCCAGAAGGAGCAGAAGGACGTTGATCGACTGAACAGTATGACATTGTCAGCATTTTTCTATCAATTGATTGGCAAAAAGACAGAACGGCTGGAGAAGGAAGAACTGGAACTCATGGAGAGCAAGGCTGCATACGACACCGCTTGTCGCATGTTACAAGACGTACAGGAGCAACGAATTCATGTGGAGCAGGAGTTGGAGGGCCAACGGCAGTATCAGTACTGGCAGAGTGACTACAACGCTCTGTGGGGGAAGAAGGAAGGTCGTCTGCTGGACCAGGATGCGGAATTGCAACAGATGGCTGAGAATCGGGAACATCTGGCGAGCGAGCTACAAGAACTGGATGAAGCTTTCCGGGAGGGAGAATATCTGCTCTATGCTCTTGAACGTGCCGAGAAGGCTTTGTCTTCGGCAGGTAATTGGGGGATATATGACATGATGGGCGGTGGAGTCATCTCCACGCATATCAAGCGAGGAAGAATGGATGACGCTCAGGTCGCCATCATGGATGCAGGTAAGCGTCTACGACGTTTCCAGAAGGAGTTGGAGGATGTAGAGATGGCTGTACACGCGGATCTGCATCTGGGAGGTCTGCTTTCATTCGCAGACTATTTCTTCGATAACCTCTTCGTGGACTGGATGGTTCAGGACAAAATTCGCAAAGCCGAACGTCAGGTGAAGGATGGACTGAGTGCAGTTCGGAAAACCATGCATGTGTTAAGAAATGAAATGCGTGACCATAAGGCAGAGTTAGAGATATTGGATCGTAAGTATCATGCATATGTCGAACAGGCAGATTAAAAGATATGACAACAAAGGCCCCTTCCAAGCACAACAATTCAGTGTGCTTGGAAGGGGCCTTTTTGATTAGACAAGACATATGAATGTCACCATAATGATTTCGTAGAAAAATGATTCTGTTTTACTTGGTTGTAATGTAGGCTGCGAGCAATCGTGCCGTATTCAGGACAGCATCCTTATGTGTACGCTCCATGGAATGAGATGCATGAACTCCAGGACCGATCAGTGCTGCACGGATATTGTTTCCTCCGCGTAATGCTGCACTGCCATCTGAGCCATAGTGGGGATAAATGTCGACGACGTAATTCATCCCATCTTGTTTGGCCAGTTCAATGAGACGACTGGTCATATCGTAGTCATACGGGCCAGAAGAATCTTTGGCACATATAGAAACGTCGGTTTCTTTACAGCTCAGGTCATCACCCATAGCTCCCATGTCTACAGCGATCATTTCACTGATTTCCGCAGGGATATACGATGCGCCATGTCCAACTTCTTCATAGTTCGAGATAAGCAGAGAGACGTTATGTAATGGTTTCCAGCCTTCACGATGTGCAGACTCAAGGATGCCAAAGAGGGCAGCCACGCTGGCTTTGTCGTCCAGATGACGTGATTTGATATAACCACTCGGCGTGATGACTGCGCGAGCATCAAAGGAGATAAAGTCGCCGACAGAGATCCCGAGTTTCAACACATCTTCCTTGGAGGAAATGACCTCATCGATTCGAACTTCCATATGGCTCTCGGACCGTTCAAATGTGCGTGCATCCGGATAAACGTGGACAGATGGATGAAGGGAGAGAATGGTGCCTGTGTATGTCTTTCCATCCCGAGTATGGATGCTGCAATATTCGTTTTCAATACTTTGCATCGAAAAGCCACCGACAGAGGTAAGCTTCAATGTGCCATAGGATGTAACCGAGCGTACCATGGCCCCTAGCGTATCCACGTGAGCGCTTAAAGCGATTGTCTTGGACGAATCCTGTCCGGGCAATGTAAGCACCGCACCGCCCTTGTTATTCAGCTCACAGGCGATGCCCAGTGCTGCTGCTTCCTTCCGGATCATCTCGATTATATGATGTGTGTAACCACTTGGACTTGGTGTGTCCAGCAATTTTTTCAGGAAAGACAGAACGTATGATTCATCAATTGTAAAACTCATTGTGTAATTTCCTCCTCGGATCGTGGGTATGGTGAAACAAAATACAGCCTGTCTGGGGGAGAGAATGTGATACTACCATTCCTGACTCGCCAGCAGGCTGTCTCTGATTGGTTACAGTGTTCCCGTAGGGTTTCCTTTGCGCTGACTCTGGATCGAATCCTTCTCCAATAGGCTATCGGATTTATTTGAGTCAAGCGAATCCATCGATTTGAAAGAATCCAATGTAGATTTGCTTGTCGTGGAACTTTCCAATTCAGATACACGCAATTTCAGTTGTTTATTTTCACGTTGCAGTCTGTATTGGCGATAGATGCCATATGACCCTACAATAATTCCACCGATCAGGGTACAGCCGAGAATGAGCAAGATCAGCGGGATTTGTACCGTGTTAAATAACAGGTTGACTTGTACGGAATCCACATTAATGACCGCAAAGATTCCCGTGAGCAGTGCAAAAACAAGACCTGCTATGAGTGCCCATTGCATTTTCATGGTGTTGCCTCCTTGTTGAACAATTGAGAACTAGATATGCATTACCCATATTCGGGTATGTTGCATCTTGCAATGATGATAAAATCCCCTGCCCGAACGGGCAAGGGATGCAGGTCACATGGAAAGACAACCTTATTTGGTTAGTTGCTCCATCTGTTCAATCAATTCCTTGAACACACTCATAGCTTCACGAATTGGCTGTGGTGTAGACATATCCACACCTGCTTTTTTCAGAATGTTGATGGAGTAATCACTGCCACCGCTCTTCAGGAAGCCAAGATATCGGTCAACAGCCGGTTGGCCTTCTTCCAGGATTTGCTTGGAAAAGCTTGTTGCTGCGGAGAAGCCTGTAGCATATTTGTAAACGTAGAAGCTGTTATAGAAGTGGGGAATACGAGCCCATTCCATTTCAATTTCTTTGTCAACAGCCATGCCTTCTCCGTGATATTTAACGTTCAGATCATAATAGATCTCGGATAACAATTGTGGTGTTAATGCGTCACCTTGTTCCGCACGTTCATGAATGATTTTCTCGAATTCAGCAAACATGGTCTGACGGAATACCGTTGTACGGAATTGGTCGGCATAATAGGTCAACAGATACAATTTTTCCTTTGGATCTGTTGATTTGTTAAGCAGATAATCCATCAGCAACGCTTCGTTGGTTGTGGATGCAACCTCAGCCAAGAAGATGGTGTACTGTGCATCACGATACGGAAGTGTTGTATCCGAGTAATGTGAATGCAGAGCGTGACCCATTTCATGTGCGAGTGTGAACATACTGTTTAGGTTATCTTTGTGATTCAACAAGACATACGGGTGAGTGCCGTAAGCGCCCCAGGCATATGCGCCTGAACGTTTATTTTCATTCTCATATATATCGATCCAGCGGTTATCATATCCATTCTGCAATGCGTCAGCATAGTCCTTGCCGAGTGGTTTCAGACCGTCTTTAACCGTTTGTTTCGCTTCCTCATAGGTAATATCCATTTTGTATTCGTCTACGAGTGGAGCGAACAGATCGTACATGTGCAATTGATCCACACCCAGCAACTTTTTGCGCAGGTCCATATAACGATGCAATAACGGAAGGCTCTCGTGAATGGTGTCTACCAGATTGGTATACACATCCGTTGGGATGTTATCTCCATATAGGGACATTTCCATCACGGAAGGGTACTTCCGAACATTAGCATAAAACATATTTTTGGTTACATTTGCATTCAAGGCAGCCGCAATTGTGTTCTTCTGTTTGGCATAGGTTTCGTATACCGCTTTGAAGGCACGTTCGCGAACTTCACGGTTAGGGTTCTCCAGGAACTGAATGTAGCTACCGTGTGTCAGCTCAACTTCGTTACCATGTTCATCCTTGATTCTTGGGAACTTGAGATCGGCGTTATTCAGCATGCTGAAGATTGTCTGTGGTGCTTGTGAAAGGTTGCCTACCTGTGCAAGCAAAGCCTCTTCTGCTTGGCTAAGAACGTGGGCTTTTTCGCGTTTCATCTCTTCCAGCGTAAATGTATAAGCAGAAAGTTTTTCGTTCGCAATAAATGCGTCCAACTGATCATCCGGCAGGGAAAGAATCTCCGGTGTGACAAAAGAAAGTGCTTCACCAACCCGTACGCCTAATTTCTGGGCTTTTTGGGACAGGTTTTGATATGTAGGATTCGCTGTGTCTTCATCTTGATGCATACGTGCGTACACAAAGAGGCGTTCTATTTTGAGGCTGATCTCATCTTCGAATTCGAAGCAAGATTTGAGTACATCAGGTTGATTCAGTTTGCCTTGGAATTCGGAGGCCTTCTTGGTCAAAGACGATACTTCTTCATATTCTTGATCCCAGGCTTTCTGATCGGCAAATAAATCTTCCAGTTTCCAGCTATGTTCAGCCGGCACCTCGGAACGTTTCAATAATTGACTCATGGAAATCCTCCTTTGATGATCTGATGAATGTATGGACGAAGCTGCCTTCGTCTCGCTTGCCTGTGCGGAGAGAGACGAAGGAATCAGACTAAGTACCAGGATAACAGATAGCGATTTCTGGTATTTCAACGGCCTTCCTCCTTACGATACGAATAATCTCGTATAGTATGACCTTAGGCACGTTGAAATATTTTAGCATCTGGGTCCCCGTGATTAGGCTCCCATGTTATACAGAAAATAAACGATCAGGAAAAAGGCGAAACAAATGAGCAGGGTAGCAATAAGCGCCATTCCCCGTCTTAATCGATCCGGGATGGAATTGCGTCCCAGAATAAGCACAATACCAAGAGAGAAGGCAAGGATAATAAAGATGACGACATTGCTTGAGTCAAGCTGCATGGGTTAGACCCCTTTGAAGGCAGCCATCAATTGACGCCATTCATCCTCACGGTTCTCAAAATCTGCTTTTGGAAAACGGCGTTCAGCCCAGTGCATTAATGCAGGACGGCTAAGGAATGTATGGCATTCTTCGCCCCACTCTTCCGAAATTTCTCGCAGTACGAGATATTTGCCTTGAACTTCTACGGTCATCATATTCCACTTGTCTGTTTTGTATATTTCATGTTTTTTTATCATAGGTAGTCTCCAAACTAACGGTTTTGGTAAAATGATACCGTACCCTACGATTCAAAGCAAATTTTTTCGACATTTATGGAAAGATAAATTGCAAAATGGAAGCCCATACAGTATAATAAGGGTATTCGCCATAGATGGCGATATTTTTAGGAGGTTTTTCATTTGAAAGGTACAGTTAAATGGTTTAACGCAGAAAAAGGCTATGGCTTTATTTCAGTTGAAGGCGGCGAGGACGTATTCGTACATTTCTCCGCAATCCAAGGAGATGGCTTCAAAACATTGGAAGAAGGTCAAGCGGTAGAATTCGAAATCACTGATGGAAACCGTGGTCCTCAAGCAGCTAACGTAAACAAACTGTAAGAATTTATCCGGCTAACGGACTTCTTATATATTATAAATTTATAGCTGAATATTAAGAACCTAAGCACAGTCCCCCATGGGAGGCTGTGCTTTTTTTGATTCTAAAATTTTCAGTGTATATAACGGTTGAATACGATGTAAGTTTCCCTGTGTGTTCACGAGACACGATTGGTCATGCTGGACCATAACTTCAATCCGAAACCGATTAGTGCAGCCAGGGAGAAAGCCATAGCGGTGAGATAGAAGGTTTGTCTGCCTGCATGTTCCAGCAGCAGTCCGCCCAACGTTCCACTAAGAAGTCCCGAAGCACTGGACCAGACAATGGTGAACAAAGCCATACCTGTAGCTCTGTAGCCGTCCGGAACTAGGCGAATGATGTAGCGGACCGCCGTAACGTAAAAAATACCAAAGGTAACACTGTGCATCGTCTGAATTGCAACAACGGCTGCAGGTGTATCGGATATGGACATGAGAAGCAAACGAACCGTATACATCAGTGCAGCAAAAGCAATTAGCGGCAGTTCTTTATAACGGTTTCCATACTTGCTGAGCAGTAGAAATATGGGGATTTCACTTACGGAAGAGATCAGCAAAGACCAGCCGATCAGCCCCTCGCTGGCACCCAGATCTTTTAGCGTGATGGTAAGAAATGCTTCGTTCATGCGATGTCCCATGGCAAGCAAAAATACACAGCCAAAAAAGGTGAGCACATCTCTGCGTTTCAAAATAGCCCATAACCCCGATAGATCCATTTTGCTACTGCTTCCCGAAGGTTGATCCTTCAATTGAAAACTGATCAATAGTGTAGTTGCAGCAAGACCAACGCAGACCCAAATCGTCCATGCTGGACCAAAAGATCCAAGGAAATACCCGATACTTAATGCAAAGAAGGCATAACCGATCGATCCGAAGACTCGAATGGAAGTGAAATTTCGACCGTACTTGCTGGCCGTTGTAATAGCCATCGTATCGGAGAGTGGATAGACCGGATAATAGAAAAAGTAAAACAGGGTCACGAGTACAAATACCTGACCGAAAGTTGTTGCATTGGCGAGCATGATCCCTGTGATCAATTGACCACCAAGCAGAATGATCATCACTTTGCGTACCGTTTGGTAGCGGTCGCTGGCCATGCTCCAGAACATATTGGAGAACACAGAGATGAGGGGGCCAATTCCGTAGAGATATCCAATCTCAGCCCGACTGAAACCCAGATGACTGAAGTAAAGCTGGAAGTAGGATACCACCAGGACGGTGGAACCAAAGATGGTGAACATGAGAGCCCGAAGCCAGTTCTGATCCGGGCGGGCGTTGTGACTTAATTTCATGATGAGAGACTCCAATCCTGATAACAATTCAATGATTTTATTACCCTTTCAGGGATGTTGATTTACGGGCTTTCGGCACGGACATCGTAGGTTCTTGCTTCGTGCGCCGGATGACAAGCCAGACAATGATGAGTTCGGCGAGCAGGCCAAGGGATTGGGCAACAGCGCCAATCATGCCGTTCCACGCAGGAAAAATACTAACCAGTATAAGCAGCACAATTACCGTGCAGATTGCATTCGCCGTTTGCGAACGAAACATCGTTTTCGTCTGACCGCGAAGCAGAATGAGGCCATTGCTGAAATCCAGAAAAGGGAAGATCAGCGGAAATAAGACGAACGCACGCAGTGTCCACAGACTTTGTTGCAACAGTTCGCCCTGAACGCTCATGACATTTTCGAGTACCCATGGTCCCAAGGGGGTATAGGCAATCGACACCATCATCGCAAACGGAATAAATCCCGTGACAAGTGCGAATTTTCGTACCAGTTTGGCGTCCACAAGGTAGAAATTCAGCACGATCTGATGGATGTATGTAAAGAAGCTTAGCATCAACTGCATCAGACTGCTTGCTATGGCAAAGGACGAAATGGCTAGTGCGATCCCGGTCGTTTTGCCAAGTACGATGTTAATAACCGGTCCTATGAACAGCGCTACAAAGCTGGATAACAGAAGCGGCTTATAAAAGCGAAATACGTCTCCCTTGCTCTCGACGGGATGATCCTCAAGCTTGGCTGGCATCTTGCGCTTGATGCTGTTACCCTCCAGAAAGCTGACAAGCGCTTCAATCATCATGCCAGTAGCAAAAATGATAGCGCCTACACGTCCACTGTTAATGCTGTCTGTATATATGAAATAGAGGGAAAGGCCGTACATACCGGCTAAACGGAATACCATCCCGATGGTTAACCACTTGGTGCGGTTATTCGTAATGATGATCCCCTGATAGATGTTGCGGATCACTGAAAAGATACTTACATACATGAGAATTTCATATACGTCGATGACTTTGTTCAGCAGATCCGGACTTACACCAAACAAGTATTTGAACACCCCGGTACCAACGGGAGAGTATACGATAAGAAACCCAATGAGAAGCACACAGGCAAGAAATATTTTGGTCACAAACGTGAGGGCCTGAAAGGAAAGGCGATCGCGGACCAGTGCGGAACAGGTTTGCCGCAGCAGGGTGGAGGGGCGTTCCGTGAGGGTTAACAAGCTACCGGCGATGGCATAGCTGGCAATAACCGTCTCGGGATGAGCGGAACGTGCTAATGTGCTGTTTATGATGACGTGAGAAATGGTGACGAGAGAGGCGGAAATGCCAAGTGGCACAAAAAAAGAAAATAACCGTCTCCACGAAAGTGATTCACTTGACGACATGTCAACGACTCCTTTGATGGATGAAATATGCCTAGTATATCACAAAGCTTTGGGCGCGGATGCGATTTTTTATGCGGAATATGCGGCAGATCATTTGTACAATTAAGGGGATCATATTATAATAGGAATGGTTAAAAATCGCTCTAATACGTATTCAACCAAGTGGAGGCACATTTATTTTGAGCCAATCAAATCGAAAACGTCATCAATATCCGCGTGGACCGCTGGCATTGATGAGAGGGGTGTACAAATACACCATTCCGGAAACACGGAAGGCACTGAATGGATGGCGTGCTCAAGCTGAGGCGATTCCGAATGAGGAATTGCGTACACAGGCACTTGCCAGTCTGAAGGATAAACAGTTTCACTGTGAAGGCGGAACCGTCTACGCATTAGCTGATTTGCCAAACAGACACATTCTGATTCCGCTGATCGTTTCATATCAAACTATTAGTGATTATTTGGACAATCTGTGCGACCGCAGCACGTCGATGGACCCGGATGACTTTCGTCTTCTCCATCAATCCATGCTTGATGCGGTAGATCCCGAAGCAATTCCCGTCAATTATTATGCCCTCCGTGAGGAGCAGGATGACGGCGGATATCTGCGGAATCTGGTGACCACATGTCAGGAACTGACCCGTCAGTTACCAGGCTATACGTCCGCCAAGCCCCAAATTCAGGATCTGGCAGGCCTATACACGGACCTGCAGGTATATAAGCATATCAAGCCGGAACTGAGAGAAACGGCACTGCTCGAATGGTGGTCGGAGCATCGTCATCGCACACCTCAGTTTCGTTGGAACGAATTTGCTGCTGCAACTGGCTCTACACTGGGCGTTTTCATGCTGTTTCTGGCTGCGAGTGACGATCAGTTGACTGAAGAGCAAGCGGCCTCGATCCACACGGCCTATTTCCCACATGTATGCGCATTGCACATTATGCTCGATTATTTAATTGATCAGGATGAGGACCGCATCGGGGGAGATCTCAACTTCTGCAACTATTATGAGAATGTGGAGACTATGCTGGACCGAATTGCTTTTATTGTGGAGATGGCACGCAGTGATGTACAGAAGATTCCGGGAAGCTCCTTTCACCGGATGATCATCGAAGGACTGATAGCCATTTACCTGTCTGATCCCAAAGTCAGCGAACAACAGGAAGTTCGCGTTGTATCCAAACGTCTGCTGAAAAATAGTCCGATCACAAGAATATTTTTCTTCATTTTCAGTCGCTGGATACGGAAAAATATGTAAGTCAGGTGTGATATTGCGGAGCCTGAAGTGAAACTAGAGGAGGAAGAAACATCATGACAGCAGTAAAGAAAATCGCAGTATTAACGAGCGGTGGTGATTCACAGGGGATGAACGCGGCTGTTCGTGCGGTTGTTCGCAGCGGACTGTTTCACGGTCTCGAAGTATTTGGAGTTCAACGTGGATACCAGGGTCTTTTGAATAATGACATTTTCCCAATGGATTTGCGGAGTGTAGGGGATATCATCCAACGTGGGGGAACGGTTCTTCAATCGGCACGTTGCAAGGAGTTCTATACCGCTGAAGGTCAGCAAAAAGGTGCGGACATTCTGCGTGCGCGTGGCATTGACGGTCTGGTTGTTATCGGTGGGGATGGTTCCTACAACGGAGCAAACAAACTGAGCAAGCTGGGCATTAACACCATGGGTCTGCCAGGAACGATTGATAACGATGTTTCATTCACCGACTATACCATCGGATTTGATACAGCTGTAAGCATAGTAGTTGATGCAGTAAACAAATTACGTGATACGATGTCTTCACACGAACGTTCTTCCATCGTTGAAGTTATGGGTCGTCACTGTGGGGATATCGCTCTGCATGCCGGACTTGCTTCGGGTGCTGAAACGATTCTTGTCCCAGAAGTTCCATTTGATATGGACGAAGTAGCAGATCGGATGAAAGCTAACTTTGCACATGGCAAACGTCACAGTATTATCATCGTTGCAGAAGGCGTAGGCAAGGGTGAGGATGTAGCAAAAGAACTGATGGAACGTTGCCCAACGTATGAGCCACGTGTAACCGTTCTAGGTCACATTCAGCGTGGGGGTACGCCAACACCTTTCGACCGTAACCTGGCAAGCCGTCTTGGCGACTTCGCTGTTCGCAGTCTGATCGCAGGCGAGACAGACAAAGGTTGTGGCATAATCAAGGGTGAACTTACCTTGACGGATATTGATAAAGTGGTTAACACAAAAAAAGATTTCGATATGGTGACTTACGAGCTTGCACAACGTTTGTCCCAATAATTCGATTCATACGCAAAGAGCACAATCCCGCTTTAAAGTGGGTTGTGCTCTTTTTGTTGTTTCACGGAGTGAGTATATCAATGTTACGCCTTGCGGAGTGCGGCTTGTTTTTGTACCAGGAAGAGTCTCCAGAGAAGCGCTGTTGCTCCTACAGCAAGGCCGGCAATGAGGCCGATCCAGTATCCGAAGGCACCGAGTGAAGTATACGTAGCAGTTAGATAACCTACAGGTAACCCAATAATCCAATACGCTATGAACGTAATGATAAGTGCCGGATTAACATCTTTGTAGCCACGCAATGCTCCTTGGGTCGGTGTAGCAATCGCATCCGAGATCTGAAAGAAAATGGCGTAGATGAGGAAATGCTGCGTAAGTGCAATGACCTCTCGATCGTTCGAATACACGCCTGCAATCTGTTCGCCGAACACAATCAACACGATCGCTGTCAGCAGTGAGAGCCCGATGGCTCCACCAATTCCAAGCAGACTGTATTGTCTGGCATCTCTCAGACGCCCCGCACCTGCCTCAAAGCCCACAAGGATCGTAAGAGCCATACATATGCTCACAGGCAGCATGTAGAGCGTAGAAGCGAAATTCAGCGCCGCCTGGTGGGCAGCAATTGTTGTGGTATCGAAACGGCTCATCATTAAAGTCACAGCAGCGAAGATGGACGTTTCGAAAAAAGTCGCGAATCCGATGGGCACTCCAATCTTGAGTAACTCTTTCCATTTGGACAATGAGACACGGGTCCATTGACGGAAAATGCCATACTGGGCGAAAGGTTCGACCCGATGGACAAAAAAGAGACTAATAAGAAAGATCAGCCAGTATGTACATGCTGTAGCAACACCAGCACCAACACCGCCTAATTGTGGAAAACCCCAGTGGCCGAATATTAGCAGATAATTTAGAAAGATGTTAACGGGCAGGGAAACTAACGTAATAAACATCGTAGTCCGTGTCTGGCCAAGTGCATCCATGAAGCTGCGCAGCACTGTATATCCGAAGAGTGGGATAATGCCAAAAGCAAGTGCGCACAAAAAATAGAAGGCAACTTGGGCAACTCGGGGTTCCAGAGGCACTCCGTTCAGTATAGGGCCAAGTAACAACGCCCCGGCTCCGATCACGACGAGACTGACTGCGATCCCGAGATACAGCGCCTGGATGACGTTATACCCGATCTGATCATTACGTTTGGAACCTAACAGATGGGAAACGACAGGTGTAATACCGATCAGAATCCCGCTTAGTCCAGTTTGAACTGGCATCCATAGACTTATGCCAATCGCGACGCCTGCAAGGTCGGCCGGAGAAAACTTGCCTGACATATTGGTGTCGAAGAACGACATGGCAGAGAGGGCGATTTGAGTGGTGAATATGGGCAAAAATATAATCAGGAATTGCTTCACTTTTTGGGAAAAACTTGTTGTGTTCATGTTCACTGGCAGTGCCTCGCTATTCTAAAGAGATGTCATCCAAGTGTCATATCTGGACAGCTATTTATTGTAGTGGATTTTGTTCAATTTGAATAGGGACAGAAGCAGAGTAGGGGTGTACAGAGAAAAATGAACACCAAAAAACCTCGCTCTGCTTCAAGCAGAACGAGGTTGGATGAAATGAGAAGTATGAAAGAGTGCGGATTACTTATATTGTACACCTGATGTATAACGGTTGGACGCATTCCAGAGCAGATATTCATGCACATCCATGTCTTTCATCGCTCTAATCTGGTCTTCCACTTGTTTCTTGCCATACTTGACATAGTGTCCACTGCCCAGCCAGCTTGCTGTGAAGTCCTGGATCCACGGACGAATGACAGGTTTGAGTTCTTTGGTAGGGTCCAGTTTCTTGTGTGTATCTTCCATTGAACCCTTGATGGTTGTGTAAGGATCTTTGTCAGGGTCCTTGACCCCATACCAGCCAGTAGAATAGTGACTAGGGTATACCATCGGTGAGATGACGTCCACGTTTTCGGATATCTTAACAAAATCCTGTCCAATGCCCTCAGCCGCAGGTACAGAAGCGGCATAACCAAAAATATCAACTGAGACACGGACCCCTAGCGGGGCTAACTCCTTGCGTGCATATTGCACGAATTCAGCCACAACATCGACGCGTGACTTGTCAGATTTGGTATATTTCAGTACATCGGCTCGAGTTTCGAAACCTTCCGGGAAACGAACGTAGTCAAATTGAATCTCTTTAAATCCAAGCTTGGCAGCTTCCTTGGCAATCTCAATGTTATAGTCCCATACTTCCTTGCTGTACGGATTCACAAAGCTGTCGCCTTTGCCATTTGCCCATACAGATCCATCCTTGTTACGGAAGGAGAGCTCCGGATTTTTCTTGGCAAGAATCGTATCTTTGAATACAACGACACGTGCAATCGGGTAGACCTCATGTTTTTGCAATCGTTTCATCAAGGCATCGATATCCCGGATAAAAGGTTGCGATTTACCCATTTTCTGAAGCGCTTTGTTTTCTGTGGGATAAGTTATGTATCCGAGATCGTCTTTAATATCAATGACCATGGCATTCAGTTCTGTACTGTCTGTCAGTTCCAGCAATTCTTTCATACGTGCGCCGCCTGCGCTGTAGGCCGTTACATAGATACCTTTGACCACAGGTGCATCAGGTTGAGGATCAATTTTGGCAGGTGGGTTATCGGCATCAATAACAACCTGATCTTTTTGAGATTGGATAATTGCGGTGTTAAAACTGTTGGTTAACGATTGGAATTGAGGATTTCCCTGGTCCGCCACTGCGGGGGCACCACCAAAGCTTCCAAAGGCCATAGCCATTAAAGCCCAAAACATGTTCATTCATTTCCACTCCCTTATGTGTGCATTCCATGTATGAATTATACATTAAAGCCTCTGGGCTTTTAACCATATTAATCAAGTAATGAAACACATGGAAAAAATGAAAACCGCTTCCTGCTGAGGAAATCCCCTGCAAGAAGCGGCGTGATCAATCTGAAAAAAATTATTGAATGTAAATCTCATTTTGATGCTCACAAATACTGTACTGAATGATTTCCATTGCGTCTCCCTGTTCCAGGATGCCCAGCCCATCCCGGAGGACAATCAGTGAGTCGAGTTCATTCGGTTTCAAGAAAGGGAGCATTTCCGGGCACCATCTGTTGACAATCTCAAACAGTTTTACCGTTTCCATATCCACAATAATCACCCTTTCCTACTCGAATTCCAAAATGGTAAGTCATTCGGCGCGATTCGGGAAAGCATATGGCCTGTGAAATTGAAGGGTTGAACCTGCTATACAACATATTTAGGAGCCGTACACCGTTATTATACCACAATGTTGTGAATTGTTAACCGTACAGGTGTCTCAACTTCTGCGAAATGAACCCATAACACCAACCGTTTCCACAATGTTAACAAAAGCGTTTGGATCTGTATCCTTGATAATACGTTTAATTTCAACTAACTCGTAGCGGGTGGTAACGGTCATGAGCATGTCCTTCTCAATATCCGTGTATGCTCCCTGAGTCTTAATTTTGGTAACTCCACGAGGCCGAACAAGTAATTTTTTTAACATGGCTTCGGTTTCGTTTGTAATAATGTACAGTGTTACTTTGACGTGACTGATATGGATCAGATCAAGCACTTTGCCTGTAATGTAGATGGATACCATCGAGGCCAAGGCTGTATTCCAATTGTCACTCAGGTATCCTGCAAGCATAATGATCGTACCGTTCATACCGGCCATCACTGTACCAATCGGAAAGTCTCGTTTACGCGTGAAAATGGACCCAACAATGTCGAGTCCTCCTGTGGAGCCGCCGACTCGGAAGGAAACGCCAGTACCCATTCCAATAAGCACACCGCCAAATACAGAACTAAGTAAAGGATCTGTAGCCACAGCAAAAACAGGCAGAAGCGCAATGAACCAGGAAGTGGCTGCTACCGAAAGAATACTTAATGTAATGAAGCGTCGTCCAAGAATAAACCAACCTGCAATGAGCAGGGGAATGTTAAGAACAAAATACATTATACTAAGATTCAACGTTGTAAAATAACCCAGAAGCATTGAAATACCGGACACCCCGCCGCTTAAAAGCTGATGGGGGACCAAAAACCAGTTGAAGCCGCAGGCAATAGCTGCAGCACCCAAAATGATCACTAAAGAGTGCCAAATTATTTTGGGCAATTTAATCACCTCATTTATATTTAAAACCAGATTGCTGGTAATCTTGAATTGTTTTGTGATATAATAATTTGTGGATATTCTTGAGTAGGAAACTTTTCCTAAATGGAGCAATAAAATTTTGAAATGTTTCAAACACATGTATGTAGTTTTAGTCTTATGTTGGGGACCCATTCATGGAATTATATTCGTTAGTGAAAATAATTCGTCCCGTTGGGATACCCTATAAATATTAACGCTACTTAAGAATACAGACAACAAAGTGGATTGTCCACCATGTCCACCATATAAAAGGAGCATGAATAATTTTGACAAATTTAAACTTTACAGATTTCAATCTTGAACCACTGGTGCTGCAAGCCATCACTGAGCTCGGGTTTGAAGAAGCAACACCGATCCAATCCAAAGCGATTCCTTTGGCACTCGAAGGCAGAGATTTGATTGGTCAAGCTCAAACAGGTACGGGTAAAACAGCTGCATTCGGTATTCCGTTGATCAGCAAAATCTCAAAAAGTGACGAGAAAATCCGCGCCCTTATTATGGCACCTACACGTGAACTTGCAATTCAAGTTGCTGAAGAGATCGAAAAACTCACTCGCTTCAAAGGTCTTCGCTCCCTGCCAATCTACGGCGGACAAGATATCGTGCGTCAAATCCGTGCACTGAAAAGAAAACCACAGATCATCATTGGTACACCTGGACGTCTCCTTGACCACATCAACCGCAAAACAATCAAACTAGATGATGTACAAACTGTTGTACTGGATGAAGCAGATGAAATGCTCGACATGGGTTTCATGGAGGATATCCAATCCATCCTGAAACAAGTTCCAGACGAGCGCCAAACTATGCTGTTCTCAGCAACAATGCCTCCTAACATTCAAAAATTGGCACAACAATTCTTGAACAATCCTGAACACATTTCTGTGATTCCGAAACATGTTAGTGCACCATTGATTGACCAATCCTATATCGAAGTACCTGAGCGTCAAAAATTCGAAGCATTGAGCCGTTTGTTGGATATGGAATCTCCTGAACTGGCGATCGTATTCGGACGTACAAAACGTCGTGTTGACGAATTGGCTGAAGCTTTGCAAAAACGTGGATATTCTGCAGACGGTCTTCATGGTGACTTGTCCCAGAATCAACGTGATGCGGTAATGCGTAAGTTCCGTGACGGCAGCATTGACGTACTCGTTGCAACAGACGTGGCTGCACGTGGTCTCGACGTATCTGGCGTAACTCACGTTGTTAACTTTGACCTTCCGCAAGATCCGGAGAGCTATGTTCACCGTATCGGTCGTACAGGTCGTGCGGGTAAAGAGGGTGCTGCTTGGTCCTTCGTTACACCGCGTGAGATTGATCACTTGCACTTCATCGAGCGTGTAACACGTCACCGTATTCCACGTAAACCACTGCCAACAATGGCAGAAGCGGTTGAAGGTAAACAACGTTTGACAGCAGAGCGCTTGCTGGAAATCGTACAATCAGGCGAACTGAACGAATACAAAGGTATTGCGATTCAAATGCTTGAGCAATATGATTCTGTTCAACTGTTGTCGGCTGCACTGAAGCTCCTGACAGGTGACAAGAAAGATGCTCAAGTTGATCTGACTCCTGAAGATCCAATCCGTGCAAAACGTCGTAAACCGGATGTTCGCTCTGGCGGACGTAAACCATCGGGTTACAGCGGTAACCGCACAAGTGGTAGCGGCGGCAGTGGTGGTGGTTACAACCGCGATCGCAACAGCAGTGGTAGCGGACGTGGCGGTTACAACCGTGATCGTAACAGCGGCAGCAGCACTGGCGGTGGAAGCAGAGAAGGTGGTTACAACCGTGACCGCAAACCGCGTCCAAGCAGTAACGAAGGACGTCGTCCAGCGAAAGATTCTTCTTTCGAGTAATTTAAACGTATGATCTGAAAAATGGAGCGGGCAACTGCTCCATTTTTTTATTTTCAAAGTGACTGCATCATTTTATTTCACTGCCAGAAGCGGCCAGAAGCGCTAGCTAAGGACAATGACGATCTCTTTTCGGGAAGTACTGGCTTTTCCTATCTATAATAAGGTATATTAATATTAGACTTCAGGTAATTCGCAAGGCTGCAGAGGAGGAGAAATGTTTGGAATTTAAAGGAGCTATGGGTGGGATCTACCGGCTTACAGAGTGGATTACGAGACTGGCCGCAACCAATCTGTTGTGGGCTATTTGTTCGTCTCCGTTCTTGTTTTTCTTGATTATGAAACTGCTCGTGATGCAGCAGAACCTCGCAAACGAATCATTGCAAATGAACTGGGCTATAGCTATTGTGGCACCGCTTACACTGTTCCCGGCGACTTCGGCGCTGTTTACGGTTGTTCGTAAATGGAATATGGGTGATACGGATGTACCGATCTTCCGTACTTTCTTTGTAGGTTACAAGGAAAACTACAAGCAAAGTTTAATTGGGGGCATTTTTTACACACTGCTGTTCGCGATTATGTATCTGGATTATACAGTGTACATGACGCAGTTCCGCAATATGCAGCTCGTGGGAATCATTATGTTAGTACTGCTTCTCTTGTTATTTGTATCACTCTTTAACTTTTTCTCGATGGTTGTACATTATCATATGTCCATCGGACTCATTATCAAAAACGCGGTATTGCTTACGCTGATCAGACCATTCCGTGTATTTTCCACATTGCTGGGAAGTGGATTGCTGTTCTACATCGGTTTCCGTTATCCGGTCTTGTTTGTTTTCTTCATTATCAGCATCATTGCCTGGTTTGCTTTCTTTAACTTCTACGCAACCTTCAACAAGATGCAGGAGCAGATGGAGAAGATGCAACTCAAGAAGGAAGAAGAGGAAGCTGCTGCGCTGGCTGAACAATCAGCAGAGAATGGTGAAACACCTGAGCCATCAGACGACAAAAACATTACATTGCAAAAATAAAACATGATGAATCGCCATTTACTTTTTACACAGTTAGGGATATAATAATTGTACATCCTGCGATGTACGTTTCGGTTATTCGTTGTTTTGAACCAATGATGATGTCTTCGGGAGATCAACACAGAATGTTGCTGAAAAGCCCTGTCTATACGACATGGGGACTTCAAAAAGCATTTTTGCGGTCACCCACCTGCCAAGCAGGTTCATAAGACAATGTAGCCGGACGGCATAGGCGGGTTCCTAAATCTTCATGTACAGCACCCTGACTTTTCCTCTACAAAAGGAATTTCAGGGTGTTTTTAAGTTGTGATGAATGTTTTTGATTGGTTTTATGATAAATATGATGCTTGCCCTTTTGTTACTACTTGAACAATGTTACACTAAGATACATAAATGGAACGGTTACAATCAAAGGAGGAAGGGTCTTGACCTTAAAGAGAACGCTCGTCGGTATCATCCGCAGCATGGAGGGGACCAGCGATCGAGCCAAGGATCCCAAATTAAAAACACGGTATTATAACTTATCCAAAGACAGAGCCTGGGAAGAGGTCTCTTCGACACTCAAAAAGATTCCGGGTTATAAAGTGCTGCATGAAGTGCCTTCTGTTGGAGAAGTTATTCTGGAGAAGCGGACTACCTTTGGACGGACGATGGATATTACAGTTTCCATTATCTCAGTAAGTCCTGTTCGCAGTGCGGTGGATATGTATTCAGCTTCACGTGGTTCACTTGGAGACTTGGGTTCCAATTATCGCACGATTATGAACTTATTCTCTGTACTGGATAAAAAGCTAAGCAAGTATAAAGCAAATGATTGAAATAGATGATAAATAACAAAAAGCGAGTGAAGGTTAACCTTCCTCGCTTTTGTTCTGAACGTATGATAACTTCTACAGCAAAGCTTTTACAGCAGCAATCGCTTGTTCGAAGTTAGGGGAGTCTGTCATTTCAGGCAAATACTCCACATATGTAATCCGGTCTTCGGCATCCAAAACAAAAATGGAGCGCATGTCGAGTTGGAATTCTTTGATCAGAACGCCGTAGTCTTCACCGAAAGAACGTGTTTTGTAGTCTGACAATGTAACTACGCGGTCAACACCAGCTGCTCCACACCAACGAGCCTGAGCAAACGGAAGGTCAACGCTTACTGTCAAGACAACAACATTGTCTCCGAGTTCTCCAGCTTCCACGTTGAAACGACGAGTTTGCGCATCGCATACGCCAGTATCCAGGGAAGGAACAACGCTGATTAATTTGATTTTGCCTGCGAAGTCTTTCAGGGAAGCGTCCTCAACCAGGTTCTTGCTCAGTGTAAAATCAGGTGCTTGATCGCCGACTTTCAGTTCGGGTCCGATCAATGTAATAGGGTTGCCTTTAAATGTGGCTGCGCCTGTACGTTCTTGTGTCATAATAATGTTCCTCCTTATAAATTGGTGATCCGTGCCAAAATCCATTATAATCTTTTATGAAAGGCATTGTCCAATTCGGGCATGTACCATTACGATGGATCAGAGATGTGAGTCCGATCTGAACAGGGTGGAGTGAAAGAAGAAATTTATGATATTTATTCGCTATGAGAACTGGAAAGGTTATTTGAAGTATTTCCCTTTGACGTCGCTTTTTTTAATTGCCAATGTAGTCATGTTTATTGTGTTAACGGTGAACGGTGGATCAACGAACAATATGGTGCTGTTGAAATTCGGGGCACTTACGAATCATGAACTGTTCGCACATGAATGGTGGCGTTACATTACATCGATGTTCCTGCATGCGGGCTTCAGTCATTTATTGTTTAACAGCTTTGCGTTAATTGTATTTGCTCCACCGATGGAGCGTTTGCTCGGGTCGGTAAGGTATGGTGTATTGTACCTGGGTGGCGGTGTATTGGGTAATATTCTTGCTGTTGCGTGGTACAACTCGGTCGGGAGTATTACCATCTCGGTAGGTGCTTCAGGAGCGATCTATGCCGTCTACGGTGCATTCCTGTATGTAGCGCTGTTCCAGCGGACGATGATGGACGAGGCTTCGCGCAAAACGATGTACACATTGCTTTTGTTCGGGATCATATTCTCCTTCGCCATGTCAGGCATCAACTGGATGGCTCACCTTGGCGGATTGTTGGGTGGATTCTTTATTTACGGACTGTTGATCAGATTGTGGAAACCCCGCAGCTTAAAGCGGTAGTCAGAACGTTCTCAAGATGGAATACAGTCAAGGATAAGTAGGGTATAACAGATTGGAGCGATCAGGCGAGTGGAATTAAGACAGTTGCATTACTTTTTGAAAGTGGCACAGAAGGAACATGTAACACAGGCTGCTGAAGAGTTGCATGTGGCACAGTCGGCGGTGAGTCGTCAGATTCATCAGCTGGAAGAAGAACTGGGCGTGGACCTTTTTATGCAAAAGGGACGAAACCTGCAGTTGACTGCAGTGGGGCAGCTTTTTTGCAAACGAATTGAAGGTATATTAAAAGATTTGGACAAGGCAGTTGGGGAAGTTCATGAGTTTCTGGACCCGGAGCATGGAGAGATTCGAATTGGGTTTCCGCATAGCCTGGGAATTCATCTCATTCCTTCCGTGGTGGCTGCTTTCCGTCAGCGCTACCCCAACGTGAAATTCAGATTCAAGCAGGGGATGTTCCCTACGCTGATTCGTGATGTGTTATCCGGAGAGGTAGACTTGGCATTCATTTCTCCTTTTCCAGAGAAGCATGATCAAGTAGATGGCGATATTGTACTCACGGAAGAATTACATGCGATCCTTCCTCCTAATCACCCGTTAGCTGGTGAAGAGACAATTGCGCTTGAACAGCTCAAGGATGATAAATTTGTATTGTTTAGCAAAGGTTATTCTCTTCGTCCTATTGTATGGCATGCCTGTCTGGAAGCTGGTTTTACACCCAAGATCGCTTTTGAAGGGGAAGAGACCGACACCATCCGCGGATTGGTCGCTGCGGGCATGGGGGTCAGTCTGCTGCCTGAGATGGCGTTATTCCAGACGAATCCGTTGCAACCGGCACATGTGGCTATCTCCCATCCAAAAGTAACGCGAACTATCGGGTTAATTCATCGTGCGCATGATAAACTGCCGCTGGTTGCTCAGTCCTTTCGTTCATTCTTGCTTGATTATTTCGGTTTACAAAAAAACAATACCCCATCCGATTAACGGTGGGGTATTGTTTTTTGTTTTTGTTGTATTAAGTATCCAATTAATCGCGGCTGTTGAAGATTCCGATGTAACGAATCAACTCAAGCAGTGAAATCAACGCTGCAGCAACGTAAGTCAAGGCTGCGGCATTCAGAACTTTTGCAACACCTTTTTCTTCTTCATTACGGATGTACCCTTCGGATACCATAATCTCTCTAGCGCGATTACTTGCATTGAACTCAACCGGTAAAGTGATGAGTTGGAATGCTACAGTTACGGAGAAGAAGATGATACCGATACCTACAAGGTTCATGGCATTGAAGATGAATCCTGCAATTAACAGGAATGGAGCTAATCCGGATGCAAAGTTCACAATTGGGAAGATCCGGTGACGCAGTGCCAGCATCGGATAACTTTCTTTATGCTGAATGGCGTGGCCAACTTCGTGACACGCTACCGAAACAGCTGAGATTGAGTTTTCGTAATATACTGGTTCTGATAAACGTACAACCCGATTGATCGGATCATAGTGATCAGAGAGTGTACCACGTACAGGTTCAATTGGAACATCATGCAGGCCGTTAGCATCAAGCATCTGGCGAGCGGCATCGTAACCAGTCATTCCGTTCTGGTTTGGTACCTCCGACCAACGTCTAAACGTACCTTTAACGCGAAATTGCGCCCATAAAGAGAGCAAAAAGGCGATAATGATCAATACGAACATACCGTTATTAAAACTCATATTCATTCCTCCGCTTTCTAAGAATAAGCTACATCATGGTGTTCTCAAGCAAGATTTTTAGTGCCTCCATTGTACCGGCACTTTTGGTGAGGAGTCCTGCCATCATTTTACGTGCTTGTACAGGTTTCATCTCTCCAAGTAGCGGTTTGAGTTCGTTAACCTCTCGCTCAAGTTGTTGTACGTGAAGTTCCAATGTTGTCAATTTGCTGGCAACTTGTTCTTCTGTACTAACCAGACGCCACTTCTCAAGAGATTGTTTAATCTCGTCGAGACTATACTTCTCTTGTTTCATCTGTACAATACGTTCAAGCCTCGTTAAAGTTTCATTACTATAGAGACGATAATTTTTTTGTGTACGTTCTTCGGGAGCGATTAGTCCAAGCTTTGTGTAATAATCAATCGTCCGTTCACTAACACCAGCGGTCTTGGCAAGTTCGCCAATCCGAAAAAGTTTCATATCCCCAATGATATTCACCTCGCTTGCAAGTTCAAATGTAGGGAATTGTAGTTTCCACTTGTGAATTTCTAGACTACGCCCAATTTTTCTTACTAATAAGTATGATACATGATCTTTAACCGTACAGTCAAACGTTATGCTTTGGCAATCAGCATACTGCATTTCTATATCTATGTACTCATAGAATGTGATTATGTACTTAAGTGCAAGAAAAAGACGTATGACTTTATTCCCAGAAATAATTTTCAATTTTGATGAAAATACTCTTGTCAACTTTCCTCTCTTCTGCTTATAATGACATTAAGAGTTTCACGTTATGTGAAGAAACTTAACATAAGAGGGAGTGGGGTATATGAGAAAGAAATGGTTGGTTTCCATGTTAGTAATGCTTACTTTGTTCGCTTTTCCGGTTAGCGCATTTGCGGCTGCGGAGGGTCCGACTAACATTGAACTTCAAAGTGGTTTGAACTCAGCCTTTACGTTTCTGGCTGTTGTACTCGTGTTCTTGATGCAAGGGGGATTTGCTTTACTTGAAGCGGGTTCAACACGAATGAAGAATGCAGGACACATTGCGGGTAAGACCATCCTGACATTGGGAATTTCAGTTATTGCCTTCTGGGCTTTGGGTTTCGGTCTTGGTTTCGGTAATGGTAACAGCTTCTTTGGAACAACAGGATTCTTCCTGAGTGGTGACAAGATGGCTGCTTCCTTCGAATCACTGGCTTTCTCTGATGTTCCACTGACTGTTAAATTCGTTTTCCACCTCGCTTTTGCGGCGGTATCTCTGGCCATTGCCTGTGGTGGTATGGCTGAACGTGCAAAAATGAGCGTATATATTGTATTCGGTACACTTTATACCATTATCATGTATCCGGTTGTTGCTCACTGGGTATGGGGCGGCGGCTGGTTGGCTGAGCTGGGTATGCAAGACTTTGCAGGATCGACGGTTGTTCACTTGACTGGTGCGACTGCAGCATTGGTAGCGACGATCTTGTTGAAACCACGTATTGGTAAATACAACAAAGACGGCAAACCTAACATCATTCCAGGTCACAACCAAGTGTATTCCGTACTCGGGGTTATTATCCTCTGGATCGGTTGGTTCGGTTTCAACCCAGGTAGTACGTTAACTGCCTTGGATGACGGATTCTTTGGTTATGTTGCATTAACTACTAACGTAGCTGCTGCAGCTGGTGGTGTTGCTGCACTGTTGATTTCTTGGGCAGTTCTTGGCAAGTCCGATATTCCTAGCATGTTGAACGGTGTGCTTGCGGCACTCGTTGCAATTACAGGTGCTTGTGCCTTTGTTGAACCTTGGGCAGCTTTGGTTATCGGTGCTTTGGCTGGTGTTATCACATTCTTCACAGCACAGTACTTCGATCGTAAAGGAATTGACGATCCAATCTACGCTTTCTCCGTACACGGTGTTGCTGGTATGTGGGGAGCAATCTCCACAGGTTTGTTCGCTACACCAGAACTTGCTGAGCATGCGGGTGTAGGTCAAGCGGGACTGTTCTATGGCGGTGGATTCCACCAATTGGGCGTACAGCTTCTCGGTCTGGTAGGTGCTTTTGCCTTCGTACTGGTAATGTCCTTCATTATTCTGGGTGGTATGAAAGCGATCATGGGCATCCGTGTTACTGAAGAAGAAGAAACAATGGGTCTGGATATCAGTGAGCACGGTACTTACGGATACCCTGAACAAATGAAAAATGTAGATTCTAAATCCAATGGTGGTACGTTCAGCTCCTGAGGTGAATGATGCTGAATCATGCTTCAAGGAGGCTGGACATGATGGAACCCATCTCGTATAGAAACTATTCCTGGTCTTATCAGGGAATCGATGGTGCGGTGTCTTCTCAAGAACTGCGCCAGGCACGTGTGATATTACAGAACGAGCTCCAGGAATTGTTGTCCGCTTCCTTGTCGCCGATCGAGTGGTACCAAACGGTAAATGAACTGCATGACCGGATTGCACGGAAAGCAGTAGAGTTATGCATTCAGGGGATGGTTGAGGAAGGCTTCGGCCAACCTCCCGTCCCCTATGCCTTTATCGTATTTGGCAGTTCCGGCAGGGAAGAAGCAACGTTATGGAGTGATCAGGATAATGGCATGATCATTAGCGATACTCCGCATGAAGGTAAAGAGGAATATTTTGCTCAGCTCGGACAGCGAATGACGGATGTGTTAGAAGAGCTTGGTTACGCCAAGTGCGAAGGTAAAGTCATGTGCTCTGAGCCACTCTGGAGAAAAACGCTGGCGTCATGGAAACAACAATTAGCAGATTGGAGCTCGGATCTGAATTGGGAGCCCGTTCGTAATCTGATTATTGCTTCAGACATGCGTTTTGTTGCAGGTGAGCAAAGTCTGGCGGAGGAATGGATCACGAGTTTTTATGAACAGTTCAGACTGATTCCTGAACTTTCGGATGCGGTTCTTCGCAATACGGTTAAACATAAAGCTACATTAAATGTACTTGGACGTGTGGTCACAGAACGATTTGGTGAACATGCAGGCGGATTTGATGTCAAGTATGGGTTGTACATTCCGCTGGTGAACAGTGCTCGTTATTTGGCTTTGCAACATGGGATCAAGGAGTCATCGACGCTAAAAAGAATGGAGAGACTGACTTCACTTGAAGCTGTTCCATTTACATTACTGGATGCATGCCAGCGGGCCTTCTTAACCGCTTTGAAATTTCGCAGAAGTACACCGGTTGTCATCCAAGGGGATTTGCAACATAGCAGTGGGTTCCTGGATGAGAAACAGATGAAACAAAAGCAAATTCATTATGAGCTCAGGGATACGCTCGGGTTGGTAAGACGAGTGCATCGTGCTTTGCAAAGACAGTTGCGTTTTGCAGAAAGGAGACGTCCATGAGAGAGCCGGCAAGGGGCAATACAGGATTCTGGAATTCGCTGCGTCAGGGAGGGGTTCCTTCCGCCATCGCTTCCATTATGGGAGCCCCTACGGCGCAACACATGGCGTTTATCCGCTCTATGATGAGAGAACAGCGCAGACCTGAGGTTCTGCATACACCTCTAAATGAGCTGGACGCAGTTGTATTTGATCTGGAAACGACGGGGTTTTCGCCCCAGCACGGGGATGAGATTATCTCATTTGGTGCGGTACGTATACATGGAGGTGTGGTACTGGAAGGAGAACAGTTTTATACGGTGGTGCAGTCCAAGACCGCAGTTCCGGAACATATTACTGAACTTACAGGTATTACACAGGAGATGACGTTGGACGCACCAACTTTGCTGGAAGGGTTGCATGATTTCATGTCTTTTGTAGGTGGAAATGTTCTGATTGCACACGCAAGTGCGCATGACCGAGCTTTTCTGAATGCAGCTCTGTGGCGGACTTCAAAGGTAAGGCTGACGCATCGTTTAATCGATACGATGATGTTGGCCCGCTGGCTTGAACCAAGCAGGCCGGGGTATGGTCTGGATGAATTGCTGGAATCCAGAGGGATTCCGATCTATGGACGTCACCATGCACTGGAAGATTCAAAAATGACTGCACAGTTATGGTCCTGCTACTTGGAGGACATGACTCGTAAAAATGTGGAGACCTTGGGTGATCTGTATACCCAGCTAAGTCACGCATAACGGAACGGGAAGCAGATTGTATGAAGGCACAACGTGTTGTGCCGGATCCTGCGATTCCTTCGAAGATTCAATCAGATAACCGTTCAGATGCATATGAGATCGCGACCCGCTTGTAAGGTCGGGTGAGCCGATGAGGTACATCTGAAGCAAACCGGCGAAGGCCGGAAGAGCTTGCAAGTCCTCTAAGGAAGGAACAGGCCTGGTCTGGGGATGAGAATGGAAGATACCGATGAGCTTGGGCTCGGAGAATACGCACCGAATCCATTCGGCATCGTCCAGAGTAAAATGGTGCAGCGGGTCAGGTGCTACGTTACGAATGGGCTGAAACCGACTGATTCGTATACCGCCCGCTGCGGTTTCACCCAGCATAACCCCACAGGCTTCTTGTGGCAGCGAAAGGAACATGTGCTTTGACATCTCTTGTTCTACGGAAGAAGGGATGTAGAAGGCGTTTTGCTGCCCGTGAAGTGCTGCCATTTGTATTCACCCCTCTCTCTTTGGCTCCTGCTACGGCAGGAGTCCTTTTTCATTTTATTTTCTGTGATGCGGATTGTAAAATTTTAAAGGAAAAGGGTACAATAATAAAGAGAACATTTGGGAATCATGTTCTGGTGAACTATGATAGAGCGTGATAAACACTTAGCATGTGCAGAAATTTCAGTTTCAATATGCTAATTATATAAAAGGGTGGCGGGTTATGAAACGAAACATATACATACTCCTTGGTGTTGTCTTGCTGGTTGGTATTGCACTGGCCCAGAATGCGGGTGACGGCATTGCAGCCGTCTTTAAGCAGGAAGAACCGATGCCTACAGAGACGGGACCACGTGCGGGTCTTCTGGCGCCTGCTTTTTCTCTGACAGCAATGGATGGGAAGACGTACAGTGTGGGCGGTGCCAAAGATAAGGCCACGTTCGTCAGTTTCTGGGCATCCTGGTGTGAGCCGTGTAAGCAGGAAGCACCAGAGCTGAACAGAATGGCTGCGAAATACAAGGATAAGCTTGACATGTATGGGGTTAATGTAACGTCATACGATAAACTCAAAGATGCCAAAGCTTTTGTAGATGAGTACCAACTGACATTCCCTATTCCCTTGGATGAGAAGGGGACTGTGTATGCTCAATACAATGGGGTGGCTTTTCCAACGAATGTTCTGATTGACTCGAAAGGAGTTATACAGGAGATTGTTCTGGGCATATTGCCTGAGAAAGAGTTGGAACGTAAGATTAAAAAGTTAATTGCGAATTAATTTTCATGTAAACAAAGAAGCCTTTGCATCCATGAATCATGGGTACAGAGGCTTCTTTATATTTTCCGGGAAATAAGCGTTATTAGTGGTTGCTTATCCCATGAGCAGGAATAGGGAGTGTGCCCGGCTCATCCTGTAATTTTTCTTGAAGCAAAGCATAGCGGAAACTGTGAACAAGCGCTTCCCAACTTGCTTCAATCACGTTCTCGGATACACCAACAGTGTTCCATGTGTTCTCCGTATTTTTGGATTCGATCAATACACGAACTTTGGCAGCTGTAGCATCCTTCTCATCCAGAACACGCACTTTGTAGTCCGACAGATGCATGTTGGCAAGTGAAGGGAAATATTGCACCAGCGCTTTCCGAAGGGCGTTATCGAGTGCGTTAACCGGACCATTGCCCTCAGCAGCGGTATAAGCGCTTGTTCCAGCGATATTCACTTTGACAAAAGCTTCAGAAACAACGGATTTGCCTGCCGTTTTCTCCACAAGCATTTTGAATGATTCAAACGTGAACAATTCTTTCATATCACCGTTCGCTTCACGAATTAACAATTCAAGCGAAGCATCTGCACCTTCGAACTGGTAACCCTGATGTTCCAGGTCTTTGATCTTCTCAATAATCTGACGTGAATTGGCACTGCTTGGATCGAACTCAAGCCCCAGTTCCTGGGCTTTGGATACAATGTTACTTTGTCCGGCAAGTTCAGAGACCAGCACACGTTGTTTGTTACCAACCAGTTCAGGCACGATGTGTTCATAGGTACGTGAATCCCGCAGGATGGCAGAGACGTGAATTCCACCTTTATGAGCAAAAGCAGCATTGCCGACATAAGGCTGATTAATCGGCATATTCACATTGGCAATCTCGCTAACATAACGAGCCACGTTTGTAAGTTGTCTCATGGAATCTTCAGTAACACATTCATAACCAAGTTTCAGTTGCAGGTTCGGGATAATGGATGCGAGATTGGCGTTACCACAACGCTCTCCATAACCGTTCATCGTTCCTTGCACTTGACGGGCTCCGGCTTGTACAGCGCTGAGTGTGTTGGCCACAGCCAGTTCACAATCATTATGTGTATGGATACCGAGATGTGCATGAGGCAGGCTTCTATGCAATGTGGATACGATCTCGTGCACCTCGTTTGGCATCGTCCCGCCATTGGTATCACACATAACGAGCCAGTCCGCTCCAGCTTCGTGGGCCTTGGTCAAGACCGCTTGAGCATACTCCGGGTTATGTTTGAATCCGTCAAAGAAGTGTTCTGCATCAAAGATCACTTCCATTCCATTCTGTTTCAGATAGGCGATGGAATCATAGATCATGGACAAATTTTCTTCCAAAGTAGTCTGCAAAGCGGTATGCACATGGAAGTCCCATGATTTACCGACCAAGGTTGCAGCCTGAGCACCGGATTCGATCATGCGCTTCAGGTTGGCGTCTTCACTAGCAACACTGCCTTTTCGGCGGGTACTGCCAAAAGCAACAACCTTTGCGTTCAGGTTTAATTCCTTGACTCTTTTGAAAAACTCAATGTCCTTGGTATTGCTGCCGGGAATTCCGCCTTCAATATAATGGACACCCAGGTCATCAAGCTTCTTGGCAATTTTGAGTTTGTCGTCTGCCGATAAGCTGACACCCTCCCCTTGTGTGCCGTCACGTAAAGTCGTATCGAAGATGGAAATGGCCTTTGACATGAAGATCCTCCTTTGAGATAAAGCGCTCTTTTAAAAGTTTGGATTGTAAGTTAGGAAAAGCTGTTAAGTACGTTAGTGGACGAATCCTTCGATTCGGCAACGCTACACTGTGTTAAACTCAATGCGCTGATTTGTCCTAAAGTCGTCAATTTGTATAATTAATTATTATAGCACCATTATAGCCAAATGCTACATAGAAATCGCAGTTTCATGTAACAATTAACGGATTTTAGAGAAAAAAGAAGGATGTTAATCATAATCCGGATGTATGTTATAATCTATTATTGAGTTTTAATTGGAATATATGGAAGAAAAGGAGGGTTAATTTTGAGTTTTGTATGGGAAAATACGATTATTGCTCTGATCACTTTGATACTTTTTGTGAGTGTAGGCTGGTTAATTATTCGGTCTCTGATCAGATCTCGCAGAAAATAAATGCTCATGACTGAATTAACATAACGGGTTTGATATACTATAGAAGAAAGAAATTCGTTTCATTAATTAGTGTGCAAGAAAGGGCGGGGGTTCATGATGTCTTCAGGCGGCAATCCTCCAGCAAATGTGGATCAATATTACCCTGCAGCCGGACGGGTAATTCTGCATGTCGATATGAATGCTTTCTACTGCTCTGTACATGAAGCCGAGGAACCAGATTTATATAGAGGAAAAGCAACGGCCGTTGCGGGCAGCAGTGAACTGCGAAAGGGTGTAATTGTAACCTGCTCATATGCCGCTCGTAATCGAGGCATCTCAACAGGTATGGTTGTGCACCAAGCCATGAAGAAGTGCCCTGATCTCATTGTGATACGTCCTGATTTTCATTTATATCGTCAATATTCAAGAGCCTTCATGCAGATTGCGTATAGCTATACGCCTCAACTTGAGGCGACATCCATTGATGAATGTTATCTTGATATTACAGGTTCAAGGCAATTCGGGAATCCAATGGAGATTGCGGAGAGCATTCAGCGGAGAATCAAGGATGAATTGGGGCTGCCATGTTCCATAGGCATTGCGCCCAACAAATTACTGGCGAAAATGGCTTCGGATCTGAAAAAACCGAACGGTATCTCCATTTTACGCATGAGGGATGTACCCCGGATTCTTTGGCACAGACCATGCAACGAGATGTTTGGCATTGGCAAAAAAACGGCCGAAAAGTTGAAAAAACTGGGCATTGAAACGATTGGTCAATTGGCCAAGTCGGATGAGAACATGTTGACCGAACTATTTGGAGTTAATGGAGCATGGCTCAAAAATTCCGCAAATGGCATTAACCATTCCGCAGTTCACGCGGAACGTGAGGCCAATAAATCCATTGGGCATACAACCACTTTACCGGCGGATGTATCGGATATGAATGAGATTCATCGGGTGTTCCTCAATATAAGTGACCAGGTAGCCAGAAGGTTGCGCAAGCACGAAATGTTCAGCCAGGGTATTCAGATAACAATCCGGACACCGGATATGAAGACAATCACCCGATCACGTCTAATGGAAGTTCCTACGGAGGATGCAACGGTCATTTACCGTGAGGCCTGTAAACTATTTGAGAAGCATTGGGGTAGTGGCAAACCTGTACGCATGCTGGGTGTGACACTTCAAAACCTGATTCCAAGAGAAGAATCCGCTGTACAGATGGACTTGTTCGAATATGAGCAGAAGCCCAAGAAGGACAATCTGATTCGGATTATGGATCAGTTACGTGATAAATTTGGTGAGAATGCTGTTGTGACCGCAGGCATGCTTGGAGACGATCCTTCCGTGCTGCTTCGTAATCATAAAGTGCGCGGTACTTCCCTGCAAAAAGATAACTTGCAAAGTCTTGATTAAATAAGGGATAATAGAGACTTGTGGTTGCAAAATGTTTGTAATTATCCTTACTTTGTATTAATATGTTTCTAGATAAAAACACTGTACGTTTTGAATTTTAGGAGGAGAGAATGTAAATGAGTAAATATACTTGGGTTGAAAAAGACACATGTATCGCATGTGGCGCTTGTGGAGCAACAGCTCCAGACATCTACGATTATGATGATGAAGGTTTGGCTGAAGTTATCTTTGACGGCGATGCTAACCATGGTGTCAAAGCTATTCCAGACGACTTGTTTGACGATATGCAGGATGCATGCGATGGCTGCCCTACAGATTCAATCAAAGTAGCGGACGAGCCTTTCAATAAAGAAGGCTAAGTATTTCTCACATGAACATAGAGCACTTTCTTTTGTCTTAACGACAAAGGAAGGTGCTTTTTTTGCATTCATTTAACTGTGATATCTGACTATGGATCAAGGACGAACATTGTCGCCCCCCCTTTTTTCCACCGGGTACTCAAGTCCTATGGATTCAACGCCTGGTTATGCCGATATATAATGATATACGGAAAAAGGCGAAATAGTGGAGGATCGGATGCAAAATACTCATCTAAGAACATATGTCAAGAAACATCCCGACAATAAAATGGCTTGGTACTTGCTCGGAAAGGAGTATTTGGGCGAAGGACAGGAGGCTAAAGCCAACTATTGCTTTCAGCAAGCGGGCGAGGTTTATGAGGCATTTGAACGCAGTAAAGCTCCTGCTGACATCTGGGTAGACTATCAGGAGAAACTGGTGGAGATGTCTGAGCAAAAGGAGAAAAAACAACGTAGACGCAAAATGTGGCTTACGTTGCTCATGCTGCTTGTGCTGGCAGGTCTGCCACCTGCGGACGCTCCGGGTTTCAGTCGGGAAGCGGCCGACGCACTGTCAGCAGCACTGGAATCCACAGATGACATCGAAGCGCCTGTAGAAGCGGATAAACAGGTTGGAACTGCATCCATTGCGCCAAGCAATGTGTTCACTGCTGCGGCATTTGGTGGAGGTAATCATGGCGAGGCTGCGCTCGCAGCTGCCTGGTCCGGGTCTGGCCCAAAAGTAGAGACCTCTGCTGTACTGGGCATGCAAACCTCGGATGACTGGTCTTTATGGAAACGAAATATGCCTGTGAAATACATAGTACAAACCAATACAAGCGGGAAATTAACTGCACAGAGTTATGATGCCAAGCAATGTAACTGTGAACCTCCTGAAATTACACCGAAAATCAAAAAGATGGCCTTGGCGTGGACCGCCAAGCAGGAAGCAGCTGCATCATTATCAAGTGCAATCGTTGCCTATCGCAAAAAAAATGATGCTTGGCCCAAGAGTGTAACACAAATGGCTCAGCCATTTCCGAACAATATTCTGGGAGAGACTGCGTCAGGGATGAGCGAGATGTTTCCGAAGCTGCTAGCTTTGCATCAAGGAAAGGCACAGGAAGGAAAGAACGATTCGAGTGGTAAAGAGAATGGTTCAACGACTTCGAATTCGTCTCAAGGCAAAAATGCCGCTTTTGCAGATACGCTGGGAGGTCAGCCTTTTTTGCAGGAACCGCTGGAGATTGTCATTGATAAGGATAAACATAAACTTGCATTAATCAGTGGGGATACCATTGTTCGTATGTATGATGTGGGACTTGGCGGTGATCGAACACCGGAGGGGTCATTTGTCATTACAGATAAAGTGGTCAATCCGAATGGACGCTCGAACGGGGAGTTCGGAAGCAGAGGTATGCAACTCTCGAATACGAATTATGCCATCCACGGGACCAACGAGTCAGACAGTATCGGACTGGATGAGTCCCTTGGATGTGTGAGAATGCGTACAGGAGATGTAGAAGAGTTATTCGCTCTTGCTCCGCAAGGCACTCCGGTAAGCATTGGAGAAGATGTACTGCCAGATCTGACGCTTGTTCCGGAAGCAAAGCAGCGTTATCAGCATACGCTTGTTCCAAAGCAGAATAATCCGAACAAAACGTATCACTGGCTGAATTGATCTGTTTGATATGTAGAATCAGATGGATTCAGCCTGAATCATCTACATGTTGGCAATAATGATAAGAGCACCAATGATGATGATCAGGCCGCCTACACTGGCTGCTGTCCATGCAATGGCTTTGCGATTCACTTCTTCTTTCTTTTGCTGTAATGCAGGTGGTTTACGTTTGGGAGCCATGAGTTATTCCTCCTTATTTGGAATAGAACTGGTGTAGAGTAACCATGCTCTCATTGTAAAGAATTCAACTCGTCATTTCCAGTGGGCGGGTGGATTTCTTGTGAGCATTTTGTATTATTCGATTTGTGCTGTCTATGCGCAAACTACTTTCCTTTTTAATAAGAAACAGATAAACTTGTGAGTAGAGTGTTTTTTTACATATGAAAAGACGGACAACGGCTTTTTGGCGTACCGGACCAGAACGGAGTGAGTGATTTGTTATACAGAAGTCTTGCTAAACCTTTGTTGTTCAAAATGGACCCTGAACAGGCCCATCATCTGATTATTGGCGGCCTTAGTGGCGTGGGTAGCATCCGTCCGGTTCCTTCCGGACTGCGTGTGATGTACGGCGTTCGTGAAACGTCTGATCTGGCTGTTGATATGTTTGGGTGTCATTTCCCTACACCTGTTGGTCTGGCTGCGGGTCTGGACAAAAACGGGCAGGCCGTAACGGGCTTTTCTTCCATCGGATTTGGATTCATGGAAGTGGGAACCGTGACACCACTTGCACAACCAGGTAACGATCAACCACGGCTGTTCCGTTTGCCTCCAGATGAGGCGTTGGTGAACCGAATGGGCTTTAACAATCTTGGTGCGGAAGCCATGGCAGGTGAATTGGCACGTCTACAGGATCGGCGTATTCCAGTGGCTGTTAACATCGGCAAGAATAAGGCAACTTCTAATGAGGAAGCTCACCTGGACTATTCGAAGTGCATTCAGGCACTATACGATTATGCTGATCTATTCGTGGTTAATATCAGTTCACCAAATACACCGGATTTGCGTAATCTGCAACATGGGAATGAATTGAAGGAACTGCTCGCTGCGGTTATGAACGAGATGAACGTGCAGCATGCACGAGCGGGCGGAGCGACCAAATCCGTTCTGGTGAAAATTGCACCGGATGTGAATGATCAGGAACTTGAATATATGGTTCGCACAATTGCAGACAGCGGTGTTGCTGGCATTATTGCAACGAACACAACCATCAGTCGTACAGGACTTTCCCACCAACATGCGAAGGAAACAGGCGGTCTGAGCGGTAAACCTCTACGTGATCGTTCGACGGAGATTATTCGCCAGATCTATCGCCAGACCGAAGGCAAACTTCCGATTATCGGTTCAGGTGGCATTTTCACAAGTGAGGATGCATACGAGAAAATTAAAGCCGGAGCAAGCTTGGTCGAAATATATACAGCATTGATCTATGAAGGACCCGAGGTGAATCGGCGCATTCATGCCGGACTGCGTGAGTTGCTGCGCAAGGACGGTTATCGTCATATCTCTGAAGCGGTTGGTGCGGAGCATCGTTAAGAAGGAATGTGAATCCCCGGAATGAAAATATAGAAGCATGGGAAGAGCGTAAAATGGTTCGGGACTCTTCCCCCCACCAAACATCATGTATAATGGAATAGAACAGGGGACGCTATAGAGACAGGAGGCATAAGCATGGACGGTAGAGACTGGGGTACATTTTTACTTCCTTATGAACAAGCGGTAGAGGAATTGAAAGTCAAGTTTAAGACAATGCGAGCGGAACTGAAGAAACGGGAAGAGTATGCCCCGATTGAATTCGTTACCGGTCGTGTCAAAAAAATATCCAGTATTCTGGAGAAATCCAGACGACTGAATGTGTCGCTTGATGACGTGGAAACAGGCATTGAGGATATTGCAGGTATCCGCATTATGTGCCAGTTCGTGGATGATATCCGTCGGGTTGCCGAGTATATTCGAGGTCGTAAGGATCTCACGGTACTCATTGAGAAAGATTACATTACGAATTTCAAAGAGAGCGGCTACCGAAGCTTCCATATGATTATTGAGTATCCCGTTCAGACGGCTCTGGGACAAAAGAAAGTTTTGGCCGAGATACAGATCCGGACGCTTGCCATGAATTTCTGGGCTACCATTGAACATTCGCTGAGTTACAAGTTTCGCGAAGGGTTACCTGATGAGATGAGAACTAGGCTGAAAAAAACGGCTGAGGCCGCGTTTATACTGGACAACGAGATGTCTGCGATTCGTCTACAGATTTTGGAGGCGCAGAAGGCATTTGAGGATGATTCCAATATCGTGTCAAGAACATTGAATATCATTCATCAATTATACTTCTACCACCTTGTCAGTGAAGCAATTGAAGCACAGAAGCGATTTAACGATTACTGGGAACGGCATGATATGGAAGGGCTCAAAGACTTGCTGGATGACGTGAAGAAACTTCTGAACAACGCCAGAAAGGGCGAAAACCCGGATGAGCATCTATGAGCCACTGTACGTTGACTACTTAATCTACTTCAATCGGGATCAGGATTATTTCGAGTGTCATGAGGTGTTGGAAGAATTGTGGCTGGAACGTAACCGGGATTCTCTCTATAAAGGGTTGTTGCAAATTGCAGTTGGTTTATACCACTTCAGGAATGGCAATCTCCGCGGAGGAACGATGATGTTACAGAGCTCACTTGATCTTCTGGAACCTTATCCTGCTACGATTCTGGGCATTGACCTAGGGGCTTTGGTACGGGATGTACAGGAAATCGTGAAGCAACTGTCCCAATCAGATGTTCAGTCTGTAACTTACAGGGATTTGTCCATACGAATTGTTGATGAGGTCTTAGAACAAGAGATATCTAGAAGATCGCTTGAGCTAAAACCAAATATTCCGCAACGGCGGAGTCCTACCAGAGGGCGAATATACGAAGAGAAGATGAAGGCGATGGATCAGAGTAAAAGTTGAACCGTAATCACGCTAACATTCAAATGAGCATCCCATGGATATGAAGTTCCATGTATATGAAACACCCCGACGATTCCTGTAAAGGGAACGATCGGGGTGTTTTTGAATGTTGCGTCATATTCAGATGATTGCAGGTGGCATAGCCTGTCCTTTAACAGAACAGTTTCTGGTGATACAAGTGCCAGATTGTAGATACTTATAGGAACGGATCTAGCAGTTAGCTTGCCGAAGGAGCGGCACTGCCTTTATATTTTTGGAAAAATTGTTTGTAATCATCCAGTGTGTAGCCTTGGTCACTGCCATTCTCTTTCAGTCCGCCAACCATACGGTCTTTCTCGACACCAGCCTCATAATAGACGAGTGTAGGCGTGAACTCGATATTGTAATCGGTCCATCCTGCTTCGAATTCACGCAGATTGAACTGCGGAAGCTCAATACCTTCACTGTCAACCAGCGGCATCAACTGAGGTGTTGTTGCACGGCAGTGCGAGCAGTCGGAAGCAAAGAAATAAACAAAAAAGCTGTCTTTGTTATCGATTTTGGCTTTGAGATCAGTGGGAACAATAATTTGTTGATAGTTGGGATCACTAAGTAGCTCCCGTGTAGCTGGATTAAGCTTGGAAGCAGCGATGCCATAAGCATTTTCCACTGAATCCATCTGTTTCTTGGATTGCTGGTCTACGACAACCAGTGCTGCAATCATAATGATTAAAATACCCAGGAAAATAAGGATCGCAGCACTTTTCTTTTTCTTCTTGGATTTCATTGGACATCCCCCATCGATCATATCGAAATATAGTTTGGGCAAAAATAAAGGTTGGGATAATATGCATAAACACCCGAATTTTTGCTCAGGAATCAATCTACTTGCCATTATACTACATTACACGCTGTAGTGGAATAGATACGATATGATAGGAAAGCAAAGCTTGGATATGATAAAATAAAACGATATTGCAATCTTACCAAGACAGGATGAGTGGGAATATGGGTGTAAAGTTACCTTTGATATTTGCTGAGCGAATGAAAAGTTTGCTGGGTGATGAGTTTGAACAATTTATGAAATCTTATGAACAGTCTCCTCATGCGGGACTGAGAGTGAATACGCTAAAAATATCGATGGAACAATTCGTTGAGATTGCTCCGTTTGATCTAAGACCTATTCCGTGGTGTGAGACAGGATTCTATGTACCTCATGGTGTTAAACCGGGGCTGCACCCTTATTATCATGCAGGCTTGTATTATATACAGGAACCAAGTGCAATGGCTCCAGTTGAATTATTGCAGGTGGAGCCTGGAGATCGCGTGCTAGATCTATGTGCTGCTCCGGGAGGAAAAACGACACAGATTGCTGCAAAGCTGCAAGGCAAGGGTGTACTTGTCACGAACGATATCCATGCTGAACGCACCAAAGCGCTGGCCAAGAACGTGGAATTGTACGGGGTGCGTAACGCGGTTGTTTTGAATGAGTCGCCAGAGCGGATCGCAAATGCATTTCCTCATTATTTTGACAAAGTATTAATTGATGCGCCTTGCTCAGGTGAAGGCATGTTCCGCAAGGATGAAGACATGGTGAAATCGTGGGAACATCATTCGGTGGAAAAATGTGTGCTCATGCAGCGGGATATCTTGGAGACTGCGGCACGGTTGCTGGCCCCGGGAGGAACCATCTTATATTCGACATGTACCTTTGCGCCGGAGGAAAATGAAGCGATGATTGCGGAGTTCCTGAATGTAAACCGTGATTTCGTAGTAATGGACATTCCTGAAGAGACAGGGTTTGCTCCAGGACGTCCGGAATGGGTACGTCAGATGATGCCGGAGAAGGCAGAAGAGACGGAAGCTGTACTGGATCAAACGCGTGGCACCGCAAGATTGTGGCCTCACCTTTTGGAAGGAGAGGGACATTATGTCGCTGTGTTGCAGCATTGTGCAGGGCAAGAATTAGAAACAGATCAACCTGGAGTAGTTAAAGAAGGAGCAATGGAGTATGGACAGGTCGTGGATGTGTCCAGGATTGAAGCAGAGGGGAACAAGGATCACTCTATTGCTGCTTCTTCAATTGCTATGACCAAGGCTGATCGTAAAAAGGAACGTTTATTGCGAATCGAATCCCGAGAGTCCCATGGCAGACAGGCTGGCGGCAAGAATTCGGGTAAACAGGGCAAAAAAGGTAAAGATCACGGTGGTCGTAAATCGGAACGGGGTCATGGACGCGGAGCTGATTCGGCAAGTATTGATCCGGTTGCGATCTACAGTCAGTTTATGAAAGAACAATTGGAGATTGAGTTAACTGGAGAGACGGTATGTTATGGAGATCGGGTGTATCAATCATCGGTTGGTGCAGCTCGATTGGAGGGACTGAAAGTCATTCGTCCAGGCTGGTTTATGGGAACGATCAAGAATGGACGATTTGTTCCGTCCCATCCGCTTGCGTGTGCTCTGAATGCATCTGAAGCACGGCGAAGCGTAAATCTGTCATCCGCTGATGGCGAAGCCGTGAGATACCTCAAGGGCGAAACGTTAAATATTGAAGAAGAACGAGTGGTGCTCAAGGCGGATACGTTTGCCAAAGGGTACGTTCTTGTATGTGTAGATGGTTATGCCGCTGGCTGGGGAAAATGGCTTGATGGTGTACTGAAGAATGAATATCCGGCAGGCTGGAGGTGGACATCGGTATGAGTGGAAAAGGCAAACAAACGTTGCGTCTGGACAAAATATTAAGCCATATGGGTTTGGGAACACGAAGTGAACTCAAAAAGATGGTGAAACAAGGCAGAATCCATGTGGACGGCAAAGCGGTGAAAGACAGTGGTGTACAGGTGAATCCCGAGGTCAACGTCATTGAAGCTGATGGGGAGCGGATTGTGTATCGGGAGATGATCTATCTGATGCTGCATAAACCTCCGGGTGTTGTGTCTGCTACCGAGGATAACAGAGATAAGACGGTACTGGATCTGCTGCGCAAAGAGGATCGGGTGTTCAATCCTTTTCCTGTGGGACGACTGGATAAGGATACGGAGGGACTGCTCATTCTTACGAATGACGGTCCACTTGCCCATGATCTGTTATCTCCACGCAAGCATGTGCCCAAAACCTATGAAGCCCGTGTGCTGGGAAACGTGGATGAAGCGGATGTGCAACGTTTCAATGCGGGCATTCAATTGGATGACGGGTACGAGACGTTGCCGGCCGAACTGACTATACTTGGTCAGGAAGAAACGGAAGAAGGTACGATCTCGTCGATCTCGCTTATTATTCACGAAGGGAAGTTTCACCAGGTAAAACGTATGTTTCAGGCGGTAGGCAAGCGTGTGGTCTATCTGAAGCGCGTAGCCATGGGTGAGCTGGAACTAGCTTCCGATCTTGCTATCGGAAGCTATCGTGAACTAACCGCAGATGAGTTGAGTCTTCTGCGGAAGTAAAAGCTCCCGTCCTTTGCGAAGCGGAGCAGGGAGTCGTGGAGGGAAGCGGAGCCCCGATACTAACGCCGCAGGCGAGAAAGCTCCCGTCCTTCGCGAAGTGAAGCAGGGAGTTGTGGAGGGAAGCGAAGCCCCGATACTAAACGCCGAAGGCGAAAAAGCTCCCGATCTTCACGAAGTGAAGCAGGGAGCCGGGCAGAGAGCGAAGCCCTGCCCGTAATGGTCCCGGTTAAGCTTGGGTGGGACCGCCGCTGACCAGCGGTGTGCCCGGCAACAAGCGTTCCGACGACAACCGTGACATAGCAAGACCCGACCTAACACTGGTGAGCAAGACGGGAGTCCGGAGGGCAGAGCCCTCTGGGGCCCTCCCTGGGAAGGGAGGGTTTGGGTGGGTGCGACTACTAACAGATGAGGATGAAGCCAGATGACTTATAAATTAATTGCACTTGATGTAGATGGAACATTGCTGAATGATCATCATGAACTTACCGAATGGACTCAGGAGACCTTGATCCAAGCTTCCCGTCAGGGAGCAGAGATTGTCCTGTGTTCAGGTAGAGGTCCTGCCAACACGATTCCTTTTATGGAGCAGATGGGACTGGATGGATATGTGATTACGCATAACGGCGCCGTTACCGCGCAAGTCGATACCCGTGAGGTAGTTCATCATTTTGCATTAGATGGACAAGGACTGGAGCCGATCATATCCTACTGTCGAACCAATGGAGTACATTTTGACATCAATACGGCATTTGGTCTGTATGTGGATCAACCGGAAGGTTTGGGGTTGCAGGTGCGTGAGATGTATTACAACTTTATGGCCGAGCCACTGAAGTTACCCAAGTGGGTTGACATGACAGAACCGCTGGCGAAGTTCACTGCATTTGGTCCGATTGAACAGATGGATGCAGTACTTCAGGAATGGTCTACTTGGAATCTGCCTTATTATATGACACGGAGTGGTGACTTTTTTATTGATCTGATGCATCCCGAAGCGTCCAAAGGCGCTGCGCTTAAAAGGCTAGCCGAATCGAAAGGAATCATGCCTTCGGAGATTATGTCGATTGGTAACTACTTCAATGATATTACGATGCTGACTTTTGCGGGAAAAGGCATTGCCATGGATAATTCACCGGACGAGGTGAAAGCTGCTGCGGACGAGGTTACACTCTCCAATAACGAGCAGGGTGTGGCACACGCAATCCAAAAATATGTGTTATCCGTCTAACCCTAATCCTATACTTAAAATGTACGCTTTCCTCATAATCTACCGTCCTCGGGGCATCCTAAGAGAATAACGTTAGGAATGGAGGAGGACACGTGATGAAATATGATGTGGAATTGGTTGCAGACCTGCGGACATCAGGTGGAGAAGTACAGGACGTGATGGTCAATGGTCAATATGCAGGATCACTTTTCCTTGTGTACAGAGAAGGAGATCGTTTATCAGGTAGTCTTCAGATCGAGCAGGAGTCTCTGCCAGATGATACAGAGCAACGTATCGTGGAAAAAGTACATGCCTATGTCCGATCTCTTGCAGATGCGTTGGAAGCTGCGTATTATGAAGTGCTGGTTAGTTGTGGCTCATTACATACGGTTCTGCATATGCCTGAGTCAGAGACAGTGTGGCCGTCTGAAGAGATGAATCATGACGAAGGCAGCTATGACGATATAGGTAGCAGTGGAAGTAAGGTAATCCCTGTTTCACAAGCCGAATCGTTTACATATGAAGATCGGGATCAGGTTCTGGAGATGGAAATGGTAAGCGCAGGTCGCAGCATATCGACTTATATTTTTAATGATGTCGAAGGGCAGGAACTAGCAGAAGCTTCCTTAAAACAATATGGCGCTGATGTACAAGGTGAAATACACTGGTATGACGAGCCGGAAGAGAATCAATTGGAAGCTGCGGCAGAGTTGCTGGTCAGAGAGCTGGATGAAGATATCATCGATACGATTACAATCCGCATGTGGCATCAGGGCAACGAACTCGAGACGCTAGAGTGGGTACATCGCGATTTCTCCGAGGAATTTGAGGATACCGATGAATCGGATCTGGATGAGTTGGAAGCTGCTGAAGAAACATGTTATGTCATGCTGAAGCGTAAGGATCGGGAGTTCCGGGTATATGAGCTGTTTCTTCAGGAGCGAGGTGGATTGCCTGTGGGAACAGCAACTATAGACACTTCTCATTCCGATCTGACGGGATACATTGATTACGAGGTTCCTGGTACCAGCATTCAGCGAAAGAGACTGGTCGAAGTGTTGATGCAGGAGTTGGACAAGGAAATGGAGTTTGACACCTTGCACCTGACGATGTTGTATCGAAATCAGATTATTGATGAAGCCAGAATAGATGGGTAAAGGGCAACCGCCTTTTACCTTTTTTTGTTCTCATTTTGACGAAAAATCCATTTCCCAGTATAGTACCATTAGTTTAAAAGAGATCAGGAAGCGGAGGAGAACAATGATGCACTCATTCAGGATCGGTAGCGAATATATTAACGATGGTTTTCAAGCGGTTCAGGCGAAGCCGGAAGATACGGAGGATGTGATGTCGCTGCTGGTGGAGACAGCCGAATGGTTACAGAGCCAAGGTTCTTCCCAATGGAACGCTTTGCTTAAAGGTGAAGATTCACATGATACGGCAGGGGCGATTCGCCGTGGGGATGTGTTTGTATTCAAAAAAGGGGCGGACGTAGCGGGGATGGTCATCCTTTTGGTTCAGCCAAGTCCTTGGGATATTCATCTTTGGGGTTCAAAAGCTCATGCCGAGGATGGCGCAATTTATCTGCATCGGCTAGCGATTCGAAGAAAATATGCTCAGAGCGGTTTAGGACGGTCCATTTTGCAATGGTCCAGCAGCGGGATACATTTTGAAGGCAAACATAATCTTCGGTTAGATTGCGGAGCGAGCAATGCTACGTTGAACGCCTTTTACGCGCGGAACGGGTATACTTTTTTGGGAGAGACCGATGGTTACAGTACATATGAGAAGCCCGTGGAGCCACTGAGCTGAGAATTCTGACTATCCTATGAATATGTTGACGACAACCGCAAGCGATGGGCTGCTGAATTAGAGCTTTTGCTTCTGAGGGGAACGTTTCATGAATATGTTGTATATACGAGTTATCGTAATATAGATGTTCCGGCTTCCCTATGTCATAATGGATAGTAGAGTAGTACGTAAGTTAGAAAGGGGGAAACTAACGGTGAAATTGCTGCAGGCGCTTTTCTTTCCTCCGGAGCAGCCCGGAGGTGTATCCTCTATGATTCCGTATATGCAAGAGAGATTTACAACCCCGAGGTGGGAAATGGATCTGTTCTCGTTGCCAAAGCGAATTCGCAACAAGGGCAGAGAGGAAGTTCAGTTCGAAACGTTTGACTGGACTGAATATCAGGATAGTCCTGTTGTCCAAAAATATATTCAAACATATCGTGATTATCTTTGGTGGACCAAACTGCGTATTCAGAAGCCCTATGATCTGATCCATGCCCACCACCCAATTGCAGGACTTGCGATGAAAACAGTTTTCCCGGATACACCCCTCATTCAGACGATTCACTCCAGTTATGAACGAGAATTAATCCTTAATGGACGCATTGAAACGGATGGACCGGAGCATCGATTCCTGCTTGCGATATATGGTGAGCTGGAACACCAGGCAGAGCGCCTTTTGACGGTGTCGGATTCGTTCCGCCGTTATCTGGCTCCCTACGTGAAGGAACCTGATGTCATCGGTGTGATTCCCAATGGATTTGATGAGAAGCGCTTTAAGCCGATCCCTCATGATAATGCGATACCACAGCTGGTCACAGTATGTCGGCTTGTTCCGGCAAAAGGGTTGGATATTCTTTTCAAAGCTTGTGCGGAACTGAAGGGTCGAGGTCATGATTATGTGTTACATATTATTGGAGATGGACCGATTCGTCCTGACCTGGAAGAATTGGCGCAGCGACTGGGGATCTATAATGAGACCATCTTCTATGGTTACACACTGCACCCTGAGGAATTCATGCCATTCTTTGATATTTTTGTACTTCCTTCACGGGCAGAAGCATTTGGTTCCGTCTTTGCTGAAGCGGCGCTGAGTTGTCTTGCCCTTGTGGGTACGGATGTAGGTGGTATACCGGAACAGATCGAGAACGGTAGTAATGGGTTGCTTGTACCGTCAGAAGATCCTTCTGCATTAGCTGAAGCGCTTGAAAAGGTGATGCTGGACCCGGCTTATCGTTATGAACTTGCCCGTTCAGCGTGTGAAAAAGCCAAAACACATTACTCGCTCGGCAGATCGGTCAATGAGCTGAAAAAGATGTATCTACAGTTTCCTAGCCAAGCCTAAAACGTAGTGCAAAAAGTGCGAGCCGCTGTGATAAACAGCGGCCTTTTGTCATGTTTAAGGAAAGAGTACCCGCGGTGAATTGTGGTTAGAAGGAAAACGGATGCTCATATTGATGAAATACATGGACCGTGAGATTTATATATTGTTGCGTTTACGAAAGGTGCCCCAGCGGTTCAGTACCAATTTGGCAGCCCAGATTAATGCCATAGTTCCAAAGATGGGGTAAAGGATGGACAGCAGGGAACTGAATCCAAACTGGCTGAGTGAGTAACACAATAGCATAATGGTTAATGTAATGAAACGGGGATGGACACGTATATGTTGTCTCAGTTGCAAGGTCATTCCATAGATATCGGCTACAAAGGTAGTGAATATTTCCATGAAAATAAGGGATACATATACAGATTGCACTGCCCATCCAAGTTGAAAGGCAATGCTGCCCATCGGGATTTCGAATTGGATGATGCCGGGCATCTGAGCTGACATGGCAAAATGAGCTGCCATCAGCATGAAACCAACGCCAATTCCACCCAATACTCCACCCCACTTCAGCACATTCCGACTACGAATCTGGTTACCTACAGGCACAAGAACAGCTTGAGCCAACACCAGATTGAATGAAGTATACAATAGTGGGGACAGCCACACTTGAATAGGGTTTGAGTCTGTCGTCAGTGTGATGAATCGGGAAGCACCTGGATGATGGATCGTACTGGTGATCATGAGCAGAGATAACAGGAGCATCATGGGCACAACGATGCTATTCATTTGTAGGATGGCTTGAATGCCCCGACCGAGAAGCAGATATGTCCCTACAAGTGTGACGATCAGACCTGTCTGATAATGCAAACCCAGATGCTCGACAAAAACGGAGCCTGCTCCGGCAAGCATGACACTGTTCACGCCAATGAGAATGAGAAGGGTCACCCAGGTGATCCATTTGCCCGCCTTATGGCCGAATAAATGTTTGTTCAGATCCTCATAAGAGCGGGACCCGGTATCGTGAGCGATCAGCATCATTTTGGTACCTAACCAGACAAAGAGCATGGTGGATAAGCCTATGGTGATGGTGGCCCATTTGCCATACTGGGTAAAAAACTGCAAAATTTCCTGCCCTGTAGCGAAGCCGGCTCCAACAACCGTTCCAATGTATGTAAATGCGATCTGCAGCACCCGAAATGCCTGTTTCATGTGTTTCCCCTCTCAGGCCCCTGTATAGTTTGGACATGCGGGTACCATGGTACAAGGTATGCTTGACCCACGAAAGTCATGACAATCGATAATGAGCTTTGGCTTGAAATGCGTCCCAAGGACAGCGTCAAGGCAATTTCGCTTGAACTTATAGATAGATATATGATACTTTTACCTCATAGGATAGGCTTGGGAGGTCAAATCATGGAATTATTGAAACAACGAATTTTACAAGAAGGTGTGGTTATCTCGGATCAAGTATTAAAGCTGGATGGTCTGTTGAACCACCAGATTGATCCTGCATTAACGATGGAGATGGGACGTGAGTTCGCTGCCCGTTTTCGTGAAAGTGGAGTAACTCGGGTAATCACGGTAGAATCCTCAGGGATTCCGGTTGCGTTTGCCGCAGCCTATGAACTGGGGGTGCCACTTGTATTCGCCCGTCGCAAAAAAACACTTCTGGCTGATCCTGATGCTTACTGTGAACGTGTACCGTCCTTTACCAAAGGAATTGTAACTGACATTATGGTATCCCGCGAGTTCATTCATGAGAATGACCGCATTTTATTCATTGATGATATCATTGCCAATGGAGATGCCGCTCGTGGCGTCATCAAAATTATCGAGCGTTCCGGTGCGGAACTCGTCGGATTCGGCGTTGTGGTCGAGAAAAGTTTCCAGGCAGGGGCACGCACGATTCGTGAACAGGGTATTCCGGTGGAAGCCTTGGTACGCATTCGTTCCCTGAACGATGGAACAGTACAATTTGACGATAACGAAATGTGACATTTTAAAGGAATAGGGCCTATTTTTTGAACTATGCCTTTGCATGACCGCCGATTTCATTTATAATGGGGTTATGTTAGGGAGAGGAGGCAACACCATGGGGAACCAACCGGCAACAGAACAATTTTTTAATGATAAGCTGGCGGAATCGAAAGTTCATTTTGAACGTGCCCTGGATTGTAAACATACGGAATTCGATGACCTTTATCCCTATATGATTGAACATCCTCAATTTTTCTGGTACAAACGCTATGTTGCCTGGTCAGAATTACTGACGATTGTAGGCTTGTGCGAAGAGTTGTCCTTCTCTTGGAAAGAACAATTTACACCGCATCAAGTGGAGTACCTTGAAGAACGTGTGATGTCCGCCAAAGTGCTTGATTTTTGGTTCGAGAAGAACGACAGCAAAGAGCACGCGCAGCGGTAACTTTCAGTCGGGACATAATTTCGAATGACATGACAGTCCAATACAGTCACGTGAGACCTAAATGACTTTTCATTTAGGTCTCTTTTTGTAAATAAATTTGAAATATAGGAGCCATGAAGATGATTAGTGATACAGAATTGGACGCCCTGCGTCTGTCAGGTGAGAAAGTTAGAGTCGTACGGGACGAGCTGGAATCGAACGACGTGAAGGGGATTGTGGTTGCCTGGGATGGCGAGCAGGTACTTATCCGTCGTCAGAATCGACGTGTCGTTAAGCTGGACCGAGGTTACAGCTATCAGCTGTTCAGCGAGCCGCGCCAGAGTCCACTTAGTGAGTAACAGCTGATAATTATGGCAGTGGCCATGAGCGTTAAATGTTTGGAATTACCATGATTTCTTGGCATAATTGGCTCACAGGGGAGAGAAGATAGGTACAGTGAGGAAGATCTGTAACTATAGCCGAGAGGGTGTGCTACAAGCCATGACATTGATGAATGATAAAGTTCATGCCTACAAGGATCAGATTGGAGCATTAAGCGATGTACTGCCAGGTGTGGTGAAGTCGTATCATGAGTTTACTGGAGAATGTTTCCAACCTGGTGTGATTGATGCGAAGACAAAACAGCTAATTGCGCTTGGCATTGGATTATTCGCCAACAATGAGGTATGTACCTTCTACCATGTAGAAGAAGCCCGTGCTAAGGGCGCAACAGATCAGGAGATTATGGAGACCGTAGCCGTGGCTGGAGCTGTTGGTGGAGGACATGCCCTGTCTCAGGGTGCGATGCGAGTGCAGAAGGCGCTGCATTAGTAAGCAATGCAACATACATTTTTAAGTGCAAAAAAGGCATCCGGTTAATAACCGATGCCTTTTTGTATGTGAATCACATTTTACCTAACATTTTATCATACATAAACTGTCCAGTTACCCGACGTGCTGTTACATAACGATCATTGAAGTATGGATTCGATAACTTCGTGATGCTTACACCTTTACTGCTGGAGGCATGAGCGAATTGTCCGCCGCCGATATATACACCTGTATGTGAAATGCCTTTGCCTGTTGTATTAAAGAACACCAGATCACCTGTCCGAACATTGCTCTTGGATACGGGAGTACCTGCTTTGGCTTGCTGCTGCGAAGTACGTGGTAATTCAATGCTGTATTTGTTGAAAAGATATCTCATAAAACCAGAACAGTCGAAGCCGGCTACAGTTGTGCCACCCCATTTGTAAGGAATACCTGTCATGTTGTTCACTACGGAGTTGATACTGCTTGCCTCTGTGCTTGTTGCCCCGGATGTAAATAATACAGCTGCTCCAAAAATGGAGATAATCAGTTTTTTCAAAATCAATGTTCTCCCTTCGATGCCTACGGAGTTAGCTAAGGGTTCGGTAGAAGGTTCCCTATATTTCCTATGTATAAGAATAATTCACCCAAATTGGTTCCCCCGTTTTCAAACATGAAACTCGGCAATGAATAATTAAGTTTTTGTAACTATTTGAAACTATATTGCATAAATGCGTAATTGTCAAACCCATTTAAAACCCTTCGTAATACCTCAATGTTAGCGGAATTAAGGTTTTTATATGAAAGAAGGGATCAAGTTTGGGTATCATTCATGACAAAAACGTCATTATTGGTTCGTTTAAGACGAATTTGGATAAATAAATAGGTTTGTCATGAGTTAAAAGAACTATCCCGTTATGTAGAATTAGAGAGATTATATTCATTAAGTTGCATATATTGACAAAAATCGATTTTTTGCATATTATCTGATTATCCAATCCACATATTGGATGAAAATTGATTTTATTATGCGATAAATACAAATAAAGGAGGTTTGGGGCGTATATCATACGTAAAGTAGAAGTGGAAGATTTATAAAAACGAACATAGGAGAGTGTTACATTTGAAAGCGAAGAAAATAATTACTTTTGTCCTGGCATGTACGATGGTGTTCTCAGTAGTTGGAATGGCAGTTCTCCCTGTAGGGACGGTATCTGCTGCAGATGCGTCGGGTACTACAGCGAGTATTTCTGATATTTTGAAGAACCAGCTGCCGGATGGAGGTTGGAGAAAAGATTATAAACAGACAAGTGGAGAGTGGGCAAAGTCCACGATAGACAACAAGGCTACATACTCAGAAATTAGAAGATTGGCGAAGGAATTTAAAAAGACGAATGATCCGCGTTACTCCACAGCTGCAATCAAAGGAATTAACTTTTTGATCAACATGCAGTATTCAAACGGCGGGTGGCCACAAGTTTACCAAAGCTCCGGATACCACAAGCACATCACTTACAATGATGATGCCATGATTAATGTAATGATCATGCTGGATGAAGTAGCAACACGAAAAGGTGATTTCTCATTTATCGACAGCACACTTGCTAACCGCAGTAAAAATTCAGTTGCCAAAGGTGTGGAGGCGATTCTGAATACACAGGTCGTTTCAGGTGGTAAGCTGACAGCATGGGGACAACAACATGATTCCAGCTCTCTTAAACCAGCGAGCGCAAGAATCTACGAAGTGCCATCACTGACAGCTGGAGAGAGTGTAACGATTGTTAAATTTCTGAAAACCAGACCTGCTAACGCTAAAATTACCGCATCCATTAAAGGAGCGGAGGCTTGGTTTAACAAAGTGAAAATTACGGGTTACAAGTATGAAAGAGCTAATGGAGATAGTAAAATTATCGCTGATTCCAAAGCTGCACCAATTTGGGCACGCTTCTATGAGATCGGAACGGATAAACCAATCTTTATTGGTCGTGACGGGGTAGTTAAATACAAATTAAGTGATATTGATAAAGAAAGAAGAGGCGGTTATGCATGGTATGGCAACTGGCCTTCCAAGCTGTAATTTGTAGTATGCTTCCGTATTAATGAACCAAACTATTAGCAACAGTTAAAGGTAAAGCCCGAATCGACATGGACGTCTGATTTGGGCTTTATTGTTATTATTTTCATTGTTGACATGATAGATTACGCATGATATATTATTTCTTGTCGCCGATATGGATGACGGAGATACAATATGCGGTCGTGGCGGAATTGGCAGACGCGCACGGTTCAGGTCCGTGTGGGCTAACCCCCGTGGAGGTTCGAGTCCTCTCGACCGCATCTAAAAAAAGACTCCTTAAGCGTTAGCTTAAGGAGTCTTTTTTTGCATTTTTTGATATAACACTAACTTTAGTGATGAGTATTCAAGAGGTTAGTGCTTAGCTGCACGTACAGTAAATGTCTTCCATCAGCCATACGGAACGTTTATTGTGCTGCGGTAACATTAACGCTGTCAATATTCGGTCCTTCCGATCCGGTGGTAACCACTTTCAATGTATTGGTCCCCGTGTTCATGGGGACCTGTATTGTTTTTTCAACCCAAGTGGACCAGCTTCCCGTAGCCGGAAAGGGCTCGTTGCTGATGACTTTGGTTCCGTTCACAAAAATGTCGAGGTTCCGAGTGCCGCTTTCCAGCGCATAACGAAACTTTACGTTTTTGGTACCTGTTGTCGTGTTATTAATGCCGTTCCATTGAATGGCCGAACCAGTCATCGCATTGAAGTTAACATACCCGGACCCAGTGTAACCGGTGTAGATTGTTTCAATGGCAGCTTCCGTAAGTGACGTTCCGGTCTCGGCTTCATACGTAGTGCCACTGCCTGTATTCCCGCCGCTATTTCCGCCAGTAACGTTGGCAACAAACGTTGTTACGCTCTGAGGCGGGAGCTGTGCCGTGAAGGCTCCATTGGATACGTTAAGCGAGGTTCCGCTTGCCAGATTTCGACTGCTGTCCGTAATCCATGAGGACACAGTAGAGGCATTACCATTTTGCAGAACGAATTTTTGGCTTGTGGCTGAAGTTCCACGGTTAATTGCCACGACGACGACTTTGTTATCACCTTTATAGGCTGAGACAAATGTGTTTGTATCCGGATTTTTCGTTGCATCGACTCGCAGGTAGCCTGGACGCACGAATTTAGAGAAATGAGCCATATTATACCCGCGTTTGCTTATGGTACCGTCCTCTTTCATCGGACCATACTGTCTGCGGATGTACCACCACACGTAGGCCTGGAAATCACCTTCTACCATGGCATTGTGCATGTGATAGGAAACGTCTAATGCTTCAGGCCAGCGGTCTGCTGAGTTGTTGTCACTGTTTGGAACATACACTTCAGTCATCCACAGTTCTTTACCGGCTCCTTTTTGCTTAAAGAGAGGGTAGGCAAAATTTGAAATCTGGGTTCCATACGTATGTGCTCCCAGAATGTCCATGTTGGCAAGTGCCTGCGGATCATTCAGGATTGGGTCGGATATGTTCTTTAAGTACTGGAAGGATTCAGGCGCCATGACTTTGGTACCTTGGATGGACCCGGCATTTTCTTTCATGAATCGAAGGATCTCTTGTGGAGTCCACCAAGTCCAGTCATGAGCATAATCCGGTTCGTTTTGTACAGAAATGGCATACAGATCTACGCCGTTATTTTTCATGTAGGTTACAAAGTCGTTCAGATGTTGCGCATATGCGGTATATTTGTCGTATTTCAGACGTTTGGCATTTGTGTCCCCATTGCGGTTGAACGTTTCAACCATGCTGCTTGGAGGATTCCATGGGGATGCAAATACAATAGCACCCTTTTCGATAGCTCGTTTGGCTGTGGCAACTTCACGATACCAGTTATTGGAATCTGGATCAACGTAGATCCTTAGAATGGAGAAGCCTAATTGATTCTGGTCATTACCAAAAGCAGTTTCACGTTGAGCGGGAGTCAGATCACCAATCCAGGCAGGAAGGTTAATGCCCCCAAAGCCCTTGATCAGCTGTTTTTCCGAGGACAAATTAATGTTGGCATCGCTGGCTGCTGACACATTTGTCGGGGTTAACATCAAAGGCAGGGCTGTTAAACAGGCCAAAAGAACATTAATCGTCTTTTTTAGTTTGAATTTCACTACTTTCATCCTCCTCGATAATAGTAAGTTACATAGAGAAACCGCAACCAGGAATAACAAACAAGAATAGCGGATTGTCTGGCATTTATTTTATGTAAACCCTTTCAAAACCTCCTTCCATAAATCATAGGATAGAAATGAAGCATAGAACCTCTTTCATTTGTTGATTCTACTAAATAATTCCTAAACTGAAAACCTGACAAATTACAGTATTTTTTCTAATTAATCTCTATTTTCCAACTGTTCAATGACAGTTATTGTCTGAATGCTAAGGAGAAAACTGGAATGATGGGGGATTCGCTTGAGATAGAGGTCTTCAATGGCGGGGATATGATCATTAAGGAAGGCTTTGGCTTACATAATCCTCCCTTCATTATCAAACAATGAGATCACAGAAGTTACAGGGAGGGTATCATGATGAAGGTACAGAGAAAGAATTATCGATTCATTGCAGGTATCATGGCATTATTGATTGTGTTTTACGCAGGCATATCGGAAGGAGGGCCTACAGCGGTAGCTTCAGAGTCCACATCGAATCACAAACGGTTAGCGATTATCATCGATGATGTTGGTAATGACATGAAGGGTACGGCAGAGATCCTGGCGATGCCAGTTAAACTAACGGTAGCGGTCATGCCTTTTTTGCCAACAACGAAGAAAGATGCGATGGCTGCACATGAAAAGGGAATGGATGTGATTGTGCACATGCCCATGGAACCCAAGAAAGGACGACCTGAATGGCTGGGCCCGGGTGCAATCACATCCAATCTAACAGATGAAGAAGTACGGGAACGTGTGGAGAAAGCGATTGATGATGTGCCCCACGCCATTGGCATGAACAATCATATGGGTTCCAAAATTACTTCGGACAAACGCATCATGTCCATTGTGCTCGATGTATGCAAGGAGCGGGGCCTCTTCTTTGTAGACAGCCGTACGAACTTTCGCTCTGTGGTGGGGGAACTGGCCGTATCCAAAAATATGCCACCTGTAGGTAATGACATTTTCCTGGATGATCAAAATTCCAAGCAACACATTCGCAAGCAACTGGATCTGGCTGCTCAGCGTGCGATCGACAAGGATATCTGTGTTGTCATTGGTCATGTCGGTCATTCGGGGATGAACACATCCGCAGTAATTCGTGAATCCGTCTCCCGTCTGCAAAATCAGGTCCAATTTGTAGGAATTGGTGATCTGGTTCGAGATGTGTGGCAATGGCAGTCTGCTCCTACACTACCGACAGATAATAAATAATGCCATTGGCAATGGACTGGGCGATTCGTTTTTGCTCAGCGGGGTCATTCATTCTAGCTCGATCTGCCGCATTGCTCAAAAATCCGGTTTCGACGATGACGGCAGGTTGCTTCACGTAATTCAATATATAAAAGGGCTTGCCCCATACAACCCCGTGCTCCGTTCCGTACAACTTGTTCATGGCATCCTGAATGGATTGGGCCAGCAAATAACTCCTGCCTTCTTTTTGGTGCAGTACCACCGGGCCGTGTGCTGTCGATCGGGGACTCCAGTTCGCATGAATGCTGACCACGATATCTGTACTTACTTCTTCGCTAAGGCTTTTACGTTGGGCAAGATCTCTGGTATGACGGGAGCGGCTGTTCAGCCAGCGGTTCTCATCACTAAGTGCATAATCACCCAGTCGATTGATGATAACGGCATAACCTTTGCTGCGAAGCAGGAGATAGACCTTTTGGCTAATCGCCAGGTTGATATCTTTTTCCAGCACACCCTGGGCTGACGTACCACCGTCAATACCGCCGTGACCTACGTCGAGCAGGATAACGGGTGCTGCAAAGGCGTGATGACTTGAGCGATAAGCATCTCCATCGGTCACTGGCAACATGGATGGACTGTTCTGGGACGGGGCTGCTTTTCCATAAGCGACATGGGGCAGCATGGGAAGACAATGGAAGCTAATGAGCAATGCCACCGAAGCGGTCAGCAGCTTATACATGGGAATACACACTCCTTCATGAAATAGGTACCGGATGCAGATTAAAGACTGTATGGATACCTTTGGCATTAGACTGTGCATTTTGAGGGTTTTCATACTCCTTTCAATAAAAAAAATGTTTAACCATTGCACATCCTGCACACAATAGAACTATCGTAAGCTCCGTGAAAGTGCAGGAGCGAAGGAGGCAGAGGTTATGGCCAAAAGTGATGAGTTGGTAAAATACATTACGCAACGTGTAGTACATTATATCGATACGCCGAAGGATGAGCGGAAAGGTCGCACCAAAAGGAAAGAGCCGTGGGCGATGAAGTGGTTTGGTATGATCCCTTTCGCTGTATCCCTGTGGGTGGGGAAAAAGGAAAAAGAATTCGATACACAGTCTCATAAACGAAGTTCTTCGGGAAAAGGGTGACTATCCCTTACCTGTTTCACTAATGGTAAACCAAAAGACGCAATCCCTTAATAAGATGGGAAGGCGTCTTATTTGTTGTTTTACAGGTTATCTGACTGTGTCTTAAGAATTTGCTGATGATCAAGGATTTACGAGGTAAAAATGGCCATCTTGCTGCAATGTGCTCAAAGGGACAAAGCGTTGAATGGATGATTTTCCACCTAGCGATACATATAGAATGGACTCTGCTTCCTGATCTGCATGCCATAACTGATAACCGCTAACGGGTAGAGGACCGCCGTATACAACGTTACGATCACCCGCTGAGAAAACAATCTCTTGATTCTCCCCGTGTTGTATCACATCTTGTGCCCGGTCGGCAGCAACAGGTTTGGAGGTAATCCACAACAGATTGTCAGCCGGATTGAAGACGGGTCGCAGATGAAGTGGGTCGACTGATAAAGATGGCGTTGTGGATAAATCAGTTATGCTGACAGAGGTCTGTTTGGAATCAGTCTCCAGCAGGTTCAGGAACTCTGATGGCAGTACATCTCCGTTCGTAGCATCAATATAAAGTGCAGGATGATTAGGTTGCTCCACTTTCCAATAAGCCAGCAGGGGAAGAGCATAACCAAGATGAAGCTCTCCTCCTCCAGCAAGTAATGCCTCAAGGTTCACATGTTGTCGATCTAAGGTTTGTCCAAGAAGTTCATTGTTGTATGGTGACTGTTCTCCATGACCATATTCACTAAGCATCAACTGACCCTGCTCTGTGGCCGTAATAATCATATATCCGATCGGTTTGCCTTCAAACTCAGCTTGTACGAGCCAGCTATGTAAACCCGGCCCCAGAGGGTAGAAGTCCAGGTCGGCGTTCTTCCAATACACTTCGCCGTTAGCTGTACCAAGTGTAACAGCTTGTTGCTCTGCAAACCGTTGCACAGCAGCGGGAGCTAGCTTTTCATTCTGAATGGCATGATGTTTGGGACTATACTCAATTGATGAAGCGGGGGATAGCGAAGAGGTTTTTTGTTCCTCTGCATTGGCTATCGACCAAAAAGAGAATAGGGCAAGACAACTGAGCAAGCCCAAGGTTATACAGGTTGTTTTCCGAGCGTTGTTCCAATACGTATGAAAGAATCGTTTCAAATTTACACCTACTTTTTCATTTATCCGTTACCTGAGCGGGTCCTAGTTTCATTCTAGGGGACAGGCTATGCAAAGGTTGCTGCAACCTGTCGGGTAGCTGATCATAAATAAACACTACTTTTGCCAGCATTTGCAGGAAAAGTAGTGTCTTCGTCTATCTTAAGTGAAACATGCCGCTACTAATGGCAGTCACTTTCACTTTAGGTTCATATTGCCAGATCATCTCGGTCCGGCGTGTCTGATACTGCAGTTTCATAGCTTCGCGATCGATTACCGCCTGTTTTGCTTTCTCTTCTTCGGCATCTGTCTCGGAGTCGATCGGTACTGCGGCCTCTGCCGCCAGTTCTACATCTGCTCCAATGGGTTTAGCGTTAGTTATATCCACAACTTTTATCAGTGGTGCAGGTGGCGTGCGGTCAGAATGGACATTCTCATTCTCCGTGTCTGAGGTTATGTTACCTGGTGATTCTACCTCAGGCGTATCTTCCCGGAGTACCGCCTCATAGTAGGTGTCCAACACGTCCAGCTCCAGATCAAGCCGCTCTTGGGCTTTCTCTGCCCAGCTATAATCGAGTTCCAGCAAGCGGTTCGTCAAATGAGATTCCAAAGCAGCTCCGGCATCAAATAACGAAACTTTAGCTGTCTGTACATGCATGTTCTCCGCAAGCCTCGGACTGAGATCACGTCGGTTCAGCTTAGTGCCGAATTTTTCTATAATTTCACCCGAGCGAAGGGAGATGCCGAGAAAATGCAATTCCTCCCGTTTCAAATCACAGGCGAATTCCACCTTGAAACACACACCAAGCCAAGGCTCATATACGGCTGGCGCTGTAGCCCGCAATTGCCGTTTGGCAGCCTGTTCGAACAGGTTCACGAAGGCACCGCCTTCACGGGCAGCGCCGAAAATCTGCTGCAGTCTGCGACTGCCATACACCACTTCTTCACGCAATATTCGTCCTGGTCCCAGATGTGGCAGTGATGGCGTAATACCGAAGTAACGGCCTAAAATAGTTTCTTTTGGTGGCTCGCCTTGAGGACTACCGTTGGTTACGCCATTCGTTCCATCAGGGTTAGGAACAGCAGGAGGTGATGCTTGCGCAACTGTGGCTTCTGCTGCTTCAATGGCCTGCTGATAACTGTCAGGATCAAATATAAATGTAAAGGACATCGTCTCAGCGGGTGCTCCGGTTCGTTCCACGAACCCCCAATAATAGGGGCGATTGGTCAACGCTTTGTCCGCCTCAGGCGAGAGTTTGACTGTAACATGGGCAGGGGAACGCTCCATAATCTGACAATCCAGTGCTTCCAGATAGGTGAGAACATAAGCCTGTACTTCATGGGGAGACATGGTCATGAGTTAGCTACCTCCTTTGCGAAGATCTAACAACCCGGATACGGCAGGCCCTTCATCTGAAACCTCACGTTGAATAGAGTTCAACGATTGTCCAAGTGAATCCATTTTGCGGCGAATATCTTCATCAGTTTGTGATTCCAGCATAATCTTGTACAAACTTTTCTCAATAGACTCCTTCTTCTCTAACCGTTCCAGAATGACATCCAGCCCGCCGATCACCATCTCAAACATATTGATCTTCTCATGCAGCAGATTCAAAATATGTTCCTCAATGGTTCCCGTCGTAGATAAATTGAAGATGTTCACGTCATTCTGCTGTCCCAGCCGGTGTACCCGACCGATCCGCTGCTCAACCCGCATAGGGTTCCAAGGCAGATCAAAGTTGATCATATGATGGCAAAATTGCAGATTAATGCCTTCACCACCCGCTTCGGTTGCAATCATGGCCTGCACACGCCCGCGGAAGAGATCCATCATCCAGTCTTTTTTGCCTCGATTCATGCCACCCCGATAGGGTACAGCCGTAAGCCCATTGTTGCGGAAATAGTTTAGCAGATACTCCTGTGTGGCCCGGTATTCAGTGAAGATAATTACTTTTTCATTCATGTTCCGAACCAGTTCCATCGTTTTCTCGGCTTTGGTATTCTCCTTGATCGCTTTAATATGGGCAACGAGTTCCCAAATCTTGTCCCGAAGGGGAGAGTCCAGCGGAAGTTTCTTCGACAGATTAACCAGCGTCACGAATACAGCATCCCGACTGCTGCACACTTCACGCTGCAATGTAACAAGGGAGAGCATGCTGCTCAGGTTGCCGCCAGCTTCCTGGTACTGGTCTTTAACAAAGGAAGTCACGCCATCATAAAGCGCTTGTTCTTCGGGCGATAGTTGCAGATTCACGTTGGAGACATTCCGTTTGGTAAATTGAACAGGGCCTTCGCCGCGGCGGTTACGAATCATGACTTTGGATAACTCGTTCTTAAGCTGTTCCTGATTTTTCGGAACCCGTTTGTCTACAACAAAGTTGGCCGCAAAGTCACCCTGACGACCCAGTTGACCGGGCTTCAGCAGGTTGATCAGATTGAACAATTCACTCATATCGTTCTGCACAGGTGTAGCCGTGAGCAGCAGACAATACTTTTTGCGCAATTTGAGCATGAATTGATAGTTGGTTGTTTTCTTGTTTTTGAGTTTATGAGCCTCGTCAATAATAATCATGTCGTAGTCGGTATTCAGCAGCATATCTTTATGCGGGTCACGTTTGGCTGTATCCATGGAAGCAACAACCACTTCATTCTGCCAGGAATAGGCCTTTTTCTGGGCAATAGCAGGGATACCAAATTTTGAATTCAACTCCCGTACCCATTGCAGTACAAGAGAGGCAGGCACGAGAATGAGTACCTTGGATACGAGACCCCGAACCATATATTCTTTCAGAATGAGACCGGCTTCAATGGTTTTGCCAAGACCCACCTCATCGGCGAGAATGGCCCGGCCTGACATTTCAAATAATACTCTGCGTGCAGTGTCCATCTGGTGAGGGAGTGGAGTGAGACCTTGTAGATGCTTGAGACATTGGATCTCGTCAAAATTGGGAATCAGGTTGGTCTCTTCGGCTTGAATGCCGAGTTGGAAGAGTCGATAATCCCCCCAAGGACCTCCTTTATCCAGTCGTGATTCCAATTGATTAATCCAGCTTCGATCAAATTCCAACGGAACGGGTAGCTCGGCTACAGGTTGATTCATGTGGTGCGGGTTTTTCCGGTTCATGGTGTTTCCTCCCCTGCCATACGTGATGACGTTTTATTCGTAGGTAATAGTATGGACGAATGAGAGTCAGTTCATAACTATGTGGGTTCAAATAAGGAATATTTACACTTGTCACTCCGATGACAGAATAACCTTCCAATCGCTGTTATCCCCAGATTTTTTTTGATTCCCTTGTCCAAAGGGGGAAAACCCGGGGATAGCGTATGCTTTCGATGCAGCTTTCTTTCAGAAAGCTTTTAGGCCAACGCTTCGCTTCTTCAGGTTATTTCTGTCCTCTCCGTTCTTGTGTAAAAAGTTTAGTTGAACCAATGTGAACTACAGTTTATTTACAAGAAGCTTGTCCGTGTTTAGGGAGTCTATAAAATAAGGTCTGTGATAAAAGTCGTATGGAAAATCAATATATGGTGTAATATACTGGTTTTATATCACTATATGTGGTGTTTCATCATAATTTACTTTTATAGTGAAAATGGAGCTTTATGCCGGGGAGGTTGAATGTAGCGATGAAATCGAACCAACGATCGTACCAATTAGAAGGACTTAGCGAAAAAATATTCTTGGACCGATACGCCTGGAAGGACGCTGATTCGAATCATGCCAAGGTCGGAGATGTGGTATTGGTATTAACGAAGGATGATCCGAAGTTCCCAACCAAGGAAGTGGGCGAAATCATAGAACGTCAGGGTCAGCTTGTACAGGTAAGAACTCGAAGCGGAGAGATGATCGAGACAAGTGTGGAGAAATTGACACTCAACATAGAAAAAACACCGGAAGAGATGTGGGACCGTCTTGCCAAAGCGATGGCTTCTGTCGAATCCACAGCCGATCAGCGGGCAATGTGGGAGTCCAAGTTCCGCTCTGTGTTGGAAGATTGGAAGTTAGTACCCGGAGGCCGAATTGCTGCGGGTGCGGGGGCAAGCGATGAGTTGACACTCTTCAATTGTTATGTCATTCCATCTCCGCAAGACAGTCGGGGTGGCATCATGAGAACCTTGACCGAGATGACGGAGATTATGGCACGTGGGGGAGGCGTAGGCATTAATTTGTCCTCTTTGCGTCCTCGCCGAGCGGTGGTGAAAGGTGTCAACGGATCATCCAGTGGTTCCGTATCGTGGGGCGGATTGTTCAGTTATACGACTGGACTGATTGAACAGGGCGGAAGCCGCCGGGGTGCGCTCATGCTGATGATGAATGACTGGCATCCGGATGTGCTTAATTTTATTACCGTGAAACAAACGATGGGGCAGGTGACCAATGCCAATCTGTCTGTATGTGTGAGCAACGCATTTATGGAGGCTGTCAAGCAGGACGGAGATTGGGACTTGGTTTTCCCCGATACAAACGATCCAGACTATGATACCGAGTGGAACGGGGATATGCAGCAATGGAAAGCCGCAGGTCATTCGGTGGTGCAGTATCGTACGCTGAAGGCTCGCGAAATCTGGCATACCATTATTGAATCAGCCTGGAAATCGGCAGAGCCCGGTGTGGTATTCATGGAGTACTACAACCAGATGTCCAACAGCTGGTACTTCAATCCGATCATCTGTACTAATCCTTGCGCGGAACAGGGTCTGCCTGCCTGGGGTGTATGTAATCTGTCTGCGATCAATCTGTCCAAATTCTACGATGAAACAAATCATGATGTGGCATGGGATGAACTGGCGGAAACCACTCGTATCTCGGCTAGATTTTTGGATAATGTCATCGATGCAACACCATATCATTTTGAGGAAAATAGACTGAATCAGCAGCGTGAACGCCGGGTTGGGCTTGGCACAATGGGACTGGCAGAGCTGATGATTAAGCTGCGTATTCGATACGGCAGTCCTGAATCTCTTGTTTTTCTGGATAAACTGTATGGATTCATGGCGAAGGAGGCCTATCTGGCATCGGCAGAGATTGCAACAGAGAAGGGAGCTTTTCCAGCTTTCGAAGCTGAACCGTATTTACAGAGTGGATTCATGAAAAACATGGTTGCGACGTACCCTGAAGTGGGAGAGGCCATTCGTAAACAGGGCATTCGAAATGTCACACTGATCACACAAGCGCCAACGGGAAGTACAGGTACGATGGTGGGCACATCAACAGGTATTGAGCCGTATTTCGCCTTCAAGTATTTCCGTCAAAGCCGTCTAGGTTATGATGAACAGTTCGTACCGATTGCACAAGACTGGCTGGATGAACATCCGGGTGAAGCTTTACCAGACTATTATGTGACGGCAATGGATTTGTCGGCTGAGAATCACATACGGGTGCAGGCTGCGATCCAGCAATGGGTGGATAGTTCGATCTCGAAGACGGCCAACTGTCCGGCTGATTTTACAGTGGAGGATACGGCTGAGCTGTACGAACTGGCCTTCGACCTTGGCTGCAAGGGAGTAACGATATACCGCGACGGCAGCAGGGATGTGCAGGTGTTGTCCACGTCGAAGAAGGAAGAGACCCAAGGTGAAGATCAGAACACGGCGGAAGCTGAAGAGAAGACAGTCGTATCTGCTATAGAAAACCCGAATAATGCTGAAGTACAGGCAAGTGATGGAACTTCCAATAGCCAGGTTGGTGTTAAAACGCATTCTTCCGATCAAGCCCCTTCCTCTTCTACAGTACTGGATAAACAATACAGAAGCCGTCCTCAAGTACTGCGCGGTGCGACATACAAAATCAATACGCCATTTGGTATGGCTTACATTACGATCAATGATCTGGAGGGAACCCCGGGTGAGATCTTCCTGAACGTGGGCAAAGCGGGATCGGATGTGTTTGCCATGGCTGAGGCACTCGGTCGAGTATGCTCTCTGTTCCTTCGATACGGAGATCATGGGCACAAGGTTGAACTGTTGATCAAACATCTCAAGGGAATCGGTGGTTCGGGAGCGATTGGCTTCGGAGCCAATAGGGTTGAATCGATTGCTGATGCAGTCGCCAAAGCATTGGAAAGTCATGTACAGAGCGATGTGCAGGAGAACGAACCTGGAGCATTACAAAAACAGAATCAAGTGGAGAGCACGTATCCAAAAGTAGAGGATCAGAAAACCTTTATCGAATCGAGAGATTTATGTCCTTCATGCGGCTCGGCATCCCTGATGAATGTGGAAGGTTGCAGAACATGCAACAACTGTGGGTACAGTAAGTGCAATTAAATATCTTTTGAAAAAAAAGAGAAAAAGAAAGGCACTCCTGACTCCATCATGAAGTCAGGAATGCCTTTTTGTCATTTAGCTAACTAACACCAATCCTGGCATTGATCTGCAAGTGATTGCAATTCATTAAATACAACACCAGCATGGTAGCCGTCGCACACGGCGTGATGTAACTGAACGGATAAGGGAAGATATACTTTATCGTTCTGTTGAACATATTTCCCCATCGTGAAAATAGGCAACAAGTAGGTTCCCTCATTGTAAATATTCAGATTAAATCCCGTAAAGTTCACCCAGGGAATGCTGGAAACGGGAAATGTATTTGGTGGTTCATTGGGTTTGGCAACAAATTGTTTGTGATCTTTGTAATTCTTCATATCTTCCAGATAACGATTGTGGAACGTCTCGAAATCTTCATGGAATGCCGTCCAGATCGTTGAGAAACTTTTGTTGTCCTCATGAAAAATCGTATAACTCGGAGACATTTCGTCCCAATAGCCCAATCTCCCCTCGGCGTCAAAACAAGTTCGAAATTCCCTGTGTGCATTGACAACCGTAGAGATCATGTGAATAAGAGCGGGATAGAACTTCAATCCTTTAAGCTTCAGTTCGTTGATCAATAGAGTGATATCCAGATTAGCAGTTATACTGTAGGTACATCTGACCTGATTCAAGTAGTGGTTAAAGTATGGCTTTCGATCCCACTGATCTAACACGATTAAATTAAACATAAGTTATAACCTCCTAAATTTGAATAATGGATTTATCTAGGAGGTATATTTGACTGATTTGACCATATCCTATCACATTCCCAGTATCGTATTTTTAGAAATTGACCATTTCAGTATACCATGATAGTGAATATGTCGCTTATAGCGAAATCGTCTGCAAAACGCTTTTTCAACCTGTTTCTTTCCTTTATAATTAAAATTGTCTTTATAACGAAGAAGAGAGGGGATTAGATGCGTCAGCCGATAGAAGAACCTATATTTTATTCTTATCCTGGAATGGTAGCGGTGGTGACTTCACGTCATGAGGGAGTCCAGAATGTGATGGCGTCCGGATGGCATACATACATCGGATCATCACCAGGCGTATACGGCATCTCCCTTCGTAAGGAAACATACTCCTATGAACTCATTGAGAAGAGTGGCGTATTCGGTGTTCATTTCCTGCCAGGTCATCGATCGGAGTGGATTCAAGCTGCAGGAACGTTCAGTGGGAGAGATACGGATAAATTCACAAGATTCGGCATTCCGTATGAGGAAGGAATCAAGGTAAGTGTACCCATTTTGACAGATGCTTATTTTGCTTATGAATGCAAGGTTATGGAGATTACGACATATGGTGACCATGAATGGATTGCAGGCGAAGTATTGCAGCGATATCAGGATCAGAAGTACTTTCTGGAGAATGGAATGGTTGATCTGGAGAAGTTACAAATCCCAATGTACACAGGGCGTTCAGCATACCGGATCATGGATGCGAGGACAGAAGAAAAGATTCACCCGTTCCACCTCTAGGGTCCTAGGCAAGAAGAAGCAATTATGAGCAAAACTTTCAATCCGGTCTGACATAGGTTTATAATGGATATTGGCTGCTGAGCAAGTCGGCAGCCTTTTGTTATGAATTCAATTGTTTCAATCGATGTGTGCGTGGGTATGCTGGTTTGCGCAAGCGGGACAGGTAATTTTAGCCACTCGATGAAAAGTACTATATTTAACGACAAAATTAGAGTATGATTTTACAGCTATATGAGCTGGCAGGAAAGGTTACATCGGTTTAATCGTTTGTAACTATTCCTGTAAAGTATAAGGCTTAATACGGGCGTATAATGCTAAACGTGAACTCACGAATGAATATAAAGAATATTTTAATAATTAAACTTAATGGACAGGCAACTCGTCTTCTTTAAGATTATAGAATTCACACAGAATGTCGCATCATCGGATCGTGCTTCGAACAGAAGCTTTTCTTATGTTGTAAATGAAAGATGGAAGGTGCAATACGTATGTTAATGACAACCAGAACGATCAGGAGTTCCTTTATGCCCCCAACACCGATGTTGTTGACTCACAGTAACAAGGAGGGGCATGCATGTCACAATCGTTAAATCGTAAGAGACATATGAACGGACTTGACGGCTTGCGAGCCATCGCTGTACTTGCGGTAATCGCGTATCATCTGAATTTGGATTTTATTCCGGGCGGACTGCTCGGTGTAGGTATATTTTTTGTTCTCTCGGGATATTTAATTACAGATATTCTCGTGTCACAGTGGCAGGAACATGGACGCATTTCACTCGGTGATTTCTGGGTAAGACGGGTAAGGCGTTTGCTTCCAGGCATGCTGACCATGACAGCTGTGGTGATGATCTGGTTGGCTTGTACAGATCCATCCCGGCTTGCTGCGCTTCGTGGTGATATCGTTTCGGGTGTATTATACATAAGCAATTGGTGGTATATCTTTCACAACGTTTCCTATTTCGAAAGTTTTGGCCCTCCATCACCGTTTGGACATTTCTGGTCACTGGCTGTGGAAGAGCAATTTTATCTTATATGGCCTCTTCTACTGATCGCAGCAATCGTAGTGTTCAAAAGAAAGGGATGGCTGGTCGTTTTCATTGTCGTCGTAGCTGAATTATCTGCTGGCGCAATGGCCATCATGTATAATCCGGATTTGGACCCGAGCCGTGTATATTATGGAACAGACACGCGGGCATTCGCACTGCTTGCTGGTGCTGCTCTTGCCGTGGTGTGGCCTAGTCGCAAGCTATCGAACTCTCTGTCTGGCATGAACCGGCTTGTGCTCGATGTGTCGGGACTTGCTGCGCTCGCTTTGTTAATCTACATGATGCTGAACAGCAGTGAATACGATCCGTTTCTGTATCAAGGGGGCATGGTGCTTCAGGCTATCGCAACAACGTTGCTGGTAGCGGTGTTGGCTCACCCATCGTCTTTACTGGCACGTATCATTGGCGCGAAGCCATTACGCTGGATCGGAGAGCGATCCTACGGATTATATCTGTGGCATTATCCTGTCATTATTTTAACCAATCCCGCGGTGGATACGGGAGGAGCACATCCTGTACGAATCATTTTACAGGTTGCTGTAACGGTTGTACTGGCCTCATTGTCCCTTAAATATATTGAAAATCCGATTCGGTACAATGGATTCCGTGATTCTTGGTCCCGATTATGGGGAAGAGGGCGGTCATCAATCGGTATACGTAACGTATGGTGGAAGCGGGCAGGTCTGTTGATGACGATTCTGCTGTTGTCCTATACGGTATCTCAGATGATGGTCTCACATGCAGCGAACTCCGACTCCCATTCGGTATCGATGTCCAACACATTAAATGGAGAGAATTCCGTAGCGGAGGAACAGGGACAGGATGTGTTGCCAGCTATTACAGGAACGTCAGGCTCTGGCCAAAAGAACGATGCTCATACCCATAAACCGGAAGCAGGAACGAAAGATGATCCGGGGAAAAATGAGAAGCCAACAGGAGAGCCTGCTCCAGACTCAAAACCTGACGACCAAGACAATTCAGTGAATGTTGGCAAGGACGGTCAGTCTGAAGATAAGCCGGCTGATGACTCCGTGACTAACGAGAATGATACACCAGATGACGCTGGAGCGAATCAATCCGATAATACGGATCATGCGGATGATGCACCTGATTCATCTCAGGACAATGAAGAAACGGCTCCTCCTGCCGAGGATGGAAAAGTTCATTATACCGTTATTGGAGATTCGGTCATTTTGGATGCAAAACCGTATCTGGAGCAAAGTATATCGGGAGTGTATGTGGACGGACATGTTGGTCGTCAGATGTGGCAGGCAGGCGATGTATTGGAAGGTCTGAAGCAAAACAACCAAATGGGCAGCAAAGTGGTGCTGGAGCTCGGGACGAATGGTTCCTTTAACTCCAAAAACTTGAATGCTGTGCTTGATTATCTGAAAGATGAGGATCGGGTATATCTGGTTACTGTGCGCGTACCTCGTCCGTGGGAACGAACGGTGAACAGGGCGTTGAATGAGGCAGCATCCAAATACAGCAATGTCTCGTTGATTGACTGGAACAGTGCAAGTGAGGGACATGACGAATATTTTGAAAAAGATGGCGTACATCTCACTACGCAAGGGTCCGAAGCTTTTGCAGAACTGGTGAAAAACAGTATCCAATAATACGCAATCCATATTTAATACGATTTAGCACTTATTCATTATATATAGCCTGGGGTGAAGCAGCCGACGGCTGCAACAAGAAAGAGCTCTCATTGTGAGGGCTCTTTTTATATGTTATGAACAAATAAGCCAGCAAAGTAAGTTTCAAACAGGGGAACCGATATTTTTCACCCCTGCATCCGTGGATCGTCACCTTACGGTATGATAGCGTTAACATTTACAATAAGTGTATTCAAATCGCCGAGGGGGATTATAGAGATGTTGAAAAAATGGCTTTCGGGTTTCCTGGCAATAACATTGTTCTCCATTATTCTGGCTGGCTGTGCTGGCGGGGACACTTCAGAAGGAGGCAGCGGCAATGACAAAGTAAGCGTCACACTCTGGCACAACTGGACCGGACAGGATGCAAAGGCGGTTGCGATGCGCAAAATTATTGAAGATTTCCGCGCGGCGCATCCAGATATCGAAGTTGTGGATGAAGGCTTGCCAACAGATGGTCTCAAAACCCGGCTTCGTACGGTGGCAGCGGCCAACGAGATGCCAGACCTGTTCGTGATGTGGCCGGATGCCATGACGAAGGAATTTGTCAAAGGGGATCTGTTACAGCCCATTAATGCAGAGCTGGACGCAAAGCCGGAGTGGAAAGATAACTTTATCCCGAATGCACTGGACGGATACACCGTAGACGGGAATATCTACTCCGTGCCGATGAATCTGGCGCCAAGTTCCTTCATTTATTACAATGAAGCTCTTTTCAAACAGTACAACGTAAAAGTGCCTGAGACCTGGGCGGAACTGGAACAAGCGATTGCTACTTTTAATCAAAATAAAGTCATTCCCATGGCACTTGGCAACAAAGCCAACTGGGTAGCTCAATCAACGATATTCAGTACACTGGCTGATCGGATTACCGGCACAGACTGGTTCCTGAAAGCGGCAGCACAAGATGGTGCAAGTTTTACCGATCCGCAATTTATTGAAGCCTTGAACAAGATGCAGGAGCTTGGCAACACCAAGGCATTCCAGGATGGATTCAATAGTATCGATGAGACACAGATGATGCAGCTTTATTTCCAAGGTAAGGCAGCGATGGTCATGAACGGCGGATGGGCCTTGGCAAATCTGGTGAACAATGCACCTGAAGAGGTGTTGAACAACACACATATTACGATTCTTCCTCCAGTGGACGGAGGTCAGGGTGAACCAAGAACAACATCCGGTGTAGTAGGAACCGGGTTGGGTGTAAGTAAAAAGCTGAGCGGTCCGCAAAAAGAGGCAGCGATGGAGCTGTTCTACGCGCTGGCAGGACCTGATGGTCAGAAGGCCACATTGGATAGCAGCACATTGGTGAGTTACAAGATTGATCTGGACAAAACCAAAGCACATCCATTGTTCGTTGAATTATATGATTTGATGCAGGAAGTGAAGATCACGCCAGTATACGATTCCAAGCTGGGATCGGCAACGGTTGAGGTTATTAATAATGCATTGCAAGAGTTGCTTATGGGCGGCAAGGCCGAAGACATTGCGGCTAAAATTCAGGCGGCTCAAGCCAATGCAGTTAGTCAGTAACCATTCGTTAAAACCCCTTCCCGGCAGGGGAGGGGTTTTAAGTATGGATGAGATAGTCAGTTGCAAGTTGGTAAAGGCATTTATGGAAGGGAAGTGAACAGATGAACGCACTGCGCAGTCGGCGTTTTATTATGCTGGGGCTGGCCCCGGCAGTCATCATTTATGCATTGTTTGTATTTGTACCGGTCGTGTGGTCGGCATACTACGGTTTCTTCAACTGGTCCGGTATCGGCGCATCCAAATATATTGGTATGGATAATTACGTGGAGATCTGGCATGATCCTGTGTTCTGGCGGGCACTGAAAAATAACGTTATTTTTGTGTTGGCATCGGTATTTGGACAAATTCCGTTAGCGCTGATGTTGGCGGTCATCTTACACAAAAGTAATCCGTTACAGCGGTTTCTGCGCTCAGCCGTATTTCTGCCGATGGTGTTATCCACTGTCGTTATCGGTATGATCTGGCAGTATATCTATCATCCGCAGATCGGGATATTGAACTTTCTGCTGGACGCACTGGGGCTGGAAAGTTGGAAGCTGCAATGGCTTTCCGATGACAAGATTGCCATTTTCTCATTGGTACCGCCGCTGCTCTGGAGCTTTGTCGGGTTGTATCTGATTATCTTTATCTCGGCACTACAGAATATTCCAGGCGAGATTCATGATGCTGCCAAAATAGACGGTGCTTCAGGAATCCGGAAACTGGTATCGGTCTCTTTGCCCATAATCTGGGGTGCGGTTCAGGTAGCGATCATTCTATGTATTTCGGGTAGTCTGAAATCATTTGATCTGGTCTACATCATGACCAAGGGTGGTCCGGCACATGCGACAGAACTGCTTGCAACGTATATGTACAATTCAACCTTTACAACATACCGATATGGTTTTGGTAGTGCGATCTCAACAACCATCGTACTGATCTCGCTGCTTCTGATCGGAACAAGCCAGTGGCTAACCAGTCGCAAACGAAAAGAGAATCAATAGAGAGGAGGAGTTATCATGCAAGTGACACCTGTATCCATGCCATCACCACGAAGTAGCTCGGGCCATCCGATTCGCCGCCTACGTAGCGGAATTGTTTGGACGCTGCTGACGGTCTATGGTATTTTAACATTGTATCCGTTCTACTGGCTCGTGATTAGTGCATTCAAAACAAATGAAGATTTCTATAGCCGGCCCTTTGGACTGCCGGAAAACTGGAATGTTGCCAATTTCAGCAATGCATGGGAAAGCTCCAGGCTGGGGACCGCTTTTGGCAATTCACTAATCGTATCGGTGGGATCACTTATTTTGACGCTGTTTATTGCAGCGCTGGCTTCATTCATCCTAGCTCGTTTCCAGTTTCGCTGGAAAGGGTTAATCATGACCTTCTTTGTTGTTGGTATGCTCATTCCGATCCATAGTACACTTGTCCCCTTATTTATTTTAATGAAACAGATGTCCCTGCTGAATACGTACTGGGCCTTAATATTACCTTACACGGCTTTTGCATTGCCTACGGCTATTTTTGTGCTTACTGCTTATCTGACAAGTGTTCCACGTGATATTGAAGAGGCAGCTTTTATTGATGGAACAGGACTTTGGGGGCTGTTTACCCGGATCATGTTACCCATGTCCGTACCTGCGTTGTCTACGGTTACGATCCTGAGTTTCTTGCATGCGTGGAATGACTTTTCATTTGCGCTTGTATTCATCAACAAAACCGGATTGAAAACGTTACCGCTGGCCATTGCGAACTTTGCGGATGGATATCAGACGGATTACGGATTAACGCTTGCTGCCATGACCCTGTCGGTCATTCCAACTATTATTCTGTATCTTATATTCCAGGAACAGGTTATGAAAGGCATGACAGCCGGAGCAGTCAAAGGGTAAGCGAAAGCGCATCCAGAGGAGGAGAAACGTTTGGCACGCTGGCTCACATCTTCGTTACAAAGGAAGCTATCCGTCGTTGTGACGGCTTCAATGATTGTGCCTTTGCTGGCCTTGGGCCTGTTCGCCTTTCTGATCTCTTCCCGCATCACAGAGCAAAAAACAAAGCTGTCCGGCATGGATACGCTGAAACAGGTGGAAGCAAATCTTCGTTATATGTTGCAGGATGCCGAGAATCTCTCCATTTTCCTGATTGGAGAACGGGACATCCAGCAGTATCTTAGCCACAATGAAGATCATGAGCTGGACCGGGTGGATATCCTGGGCAGGATGACCAATCTGGCTGCTTCCAAGAAATATATTGCGAACATCGCCATATATCCAAGCCGATTCGATGCCACATTGTCTACGGCTACCTGGTATGAATCCAATAATTCAAGCTTATCTTATCCACCAGTGCCGAGCGGAGAAGCAGTGAAAAAATGGACGGGGGTATATCCGGTCCAGAATTATGCGGGTATACAAAATGTGATCACATTGGTTCGGCCGATTCGCAGTATCCATGATTATCGACCCATCGGCTGGTTAGCCATTAGTCTGGATGAGAAGGCCATATCCAAGGGATGGGCCGCTCTGGGATTAGGCAGAGGGCAAGGCAGACTGGAGCTCATCGGCAGTTCTGGAGAGATTCTGTCTTCGATGGACAAATCCCGGCTTGGACTTAAGCTGGAAGGTGTCGAACCAGGGATTTCGACGTTAATTCAGGATGGCGGTAGCGGAACCACCACGTATGGCAGTGGTGACGATAAACGGACGTTGCTCTATTATCCGGAAGAATTGACGGGGTGGACATTGGTTGGAACGGTTCCTTATGACCAGTACAAGTCGGAGAATCGGTACATTCTTATTCTAACTGGCTGCGCCGTTGCCATGTCTGCTGTGATCAGTGCTGGCTTGGTCTGGTTTACGGTGCGGCGTGTGACGAGGCCGCTTCGTTTGCTTACCCGGCATCTGTCCCGAATTGATCCGGAACGCCCGCTTCCTCTGTTTCGATCTGAAAGTGATGACGAGATTGGCAGGCTTGGGGAGAGTTACAATTTGCTCGGTGCACATATTCAGTTATTAAAGGAAGAGGTTATTCGAGGTGAAGCTCGCAAAAAAGAAGCGGATCTTCGGGTGCTTCAGGCGCAGATTAATCCGCACTTCCTATATAACACGCTCTCTTCAATTCATTGGATTGCCTTGATGTCTGAAGAGAAGCGGATTGCGGATATGGTTGAGGGCCTAAGTGATTTTCTACGTATCAGCTTGAACAATGGTCAGGATTACTGCCCTGTGGAACAGGAGATTGCTCATATTCGCCATTATGTGCGTGTGCAGTCGATTCGTTTCCCTGATCAATTTGTGTTGCATTATATCGTAGATCCAGCGCTTGAGAAGCGAATGATGCTGAAGTTATTGCTACAACCGCTTGTTGAGAACGCCATGATTCATGGCATTCAGCCCAAAGCAGGCGTGGGTACCATCACCATAATGATTCGTAAGGACCCGGATAATGAACAGATGAATGTGCTGGTGCTGGATGATGGTGTTGGCATGGAGCCGGACAGACTGGAACAATTAAGGATAAGTATTAGGGAATGGAAGGGAAAACAGCCGGAAAAACAGCTAAACCAAGGCGGTTATGGGCTCTGCAATGTAAATGAGAGACTGCTGCTCCATTATGGAGCGGATGCACAGCTTGAAGTAGACAGCAGAGTTGGGGGAGGTACCCGGATTTCGTTTTCCATTCCAATCTTGGAGGGTTCGCCATGAGACTATTAATTGTTGATGACGAAGTCATTATCCGTACAGGGCTTGCCAGCGTTATCGCGTGGCATGAACTCGGAATTGAGCTTCTTCAACCTGCTGCCTCGGCAGAGGAGGCGTTAACACGCATGGCTGAGGAACGTCCGAATATCCTGATGACGGATATTCGGATGACAGGCAGATCGGGGTTGGAACTGGCAGAAGAGGGACTACGATTGTTACCTGAGCTGGAGGTCATTATTTTGTCTGGATACGATGACTTTTCTTATGCCCAACAGGCCATTCGCCAAGGTGTTACAGATTATCTGCTCAAAACAAGCAAGCCGGAAGAGATCATCAAAACCGTATTACAGGCCAAACAGCGAATCACGGAACGTTGGGCAGAGAAGTCCAGAGAGGGCCAGCTTATGCGGGAGAATCGAGAGCGGTTATTTGCTGGATGGATCATTGATGGTGACACCGCTTCGGGCCATTTTCCTTCATTCTTGCGATCTGATGCTGGAAAAGAGGCAGGGGTTGTTGGCCTTGATGATGAACAGATTCTCAGACAAGTCATTATTCTTCGAGCAGAGGGTTGGGATCAATCCTCGGATGCGCTATTACGATTTGCGGTGCAGAATACCCTGGAGGATATGTTACCTGGTGCCATTGCTCATGTAGAGAAACAGCAAATTATCTGTGTAGTTTCATGGCCGCCTGTGGAACATGAAACTACGTTCAGGCTGGAGAGTGCACTACGTCGGGTGGAGCAATTACTGAAGTGCACCCTCCGCGCAGCGGTAGGTCTGCCTATGCGTGGATATGCAGATCTGCACGAAAGCTATAGAACTGCTTCAGTTGCCTTCCGATATCGGGGTTTGATGGATGATAAAGTATGGCATTATGAGCACGTTCAGGATCGCCAAGGTGGTAAAACTGTACTTACGCACGAAGAGGAGACCAGACTTGGTACAATATTGCTGGATAATGATTCAGTCACGTTAACGACATGGACGCGGGAACTTGTGGCTAATCTGATTACAGAACCGGAGGTCACACCAGAATCGTTCAGTGCTTGTTTACACTCGGCTGTCATTGCAGGTCATCGCTGGCTGACTCGCACAATGCGAGCCACAGGGCGTGAAGAACCCGCAAGGCTCGAGCCCTGGTTGCCGGAACCGGATGCCGAAGCTGTGGAGCTCGGGGATATGCTGTTCCATCATCTGTATGGCCTGATGCATGTATATCATAGCCGAATGGGCCAGGGACAGGCTGCCCATGTGCAGAAGGCTATCGGTTATATTGAATCATCATTGGCGCAGGATATTAATCTGCAACAGGTAGCTGGACATGTTCATTTGCATCCGGGTCACCTCAGTGAGCTGTTTAAAAAAGAAATGGGTGTGACCTTCGGAGATTTTGTCACCGATATGCGTATACGAAGAGCGATGGATATGCTGGCGGTGTCTCCAGCGAAGGTCAGTGAAGTCGCTGCAATCAGCGGCTACGAGGACGTGAAATATTTTAGCAGACTGTTCAAAAAACATACGGGCAAGACCCCGAGTGAGTATCGCGAAGAGGCGTTGTTGTTCAAGCCTTCGGGAAGTTAGAAATGAGCAGATTAGGAAACATGTTTTACCTTTCTGCAAACGTTTTCGATATGGTATTACTCAGGGTTATTGGAGAGTGAGGGCATACTGATGAAGACCTATAGTTCAAGTCAGGATTTATCGGGACAATGGAAGATACAGCATTTTGAAGTTGGAGAGAAGCGGGCAATGGATGTGGCAGCAGCTACACTGGATGACCGTTTCTGGATCGGGGCTGAAGTGCCTGGCGATGTACATGCTGCATTGGTTGAGCGCAGTATCATTGATCCGCCCTATTACGGACATAATGATGCCAAAAGTCGCTGGATTGAGCAAAAGGAATGGTGGTATCGCACAACCTTCAATCTGGTGAGAGATGCAGAGACGGAGGAGCACTTTGAATTGGTGTTCGAAGGATTGGATACGTTTGCAACGGTATATGTCAACGGCCATGAAGTCGGGAAAACGGCCAATATGCTTATGTCACATGCATTTGATGTAACATCTCTGGTACGCAGCGGCTGGAATGCGATTGCTGTCAAGTTTGATCCGCTTCACATGCATCACCGGGACAAAGAAACCTTTGACTGGTCCTCGTATACGAAGGAACGGCCATGGTTGCGCAAAGCAGCGATGAACTTTGGCTGGGACTGGGGTCCACGCATGGTTACGGTGGGGATCTGGGGTGCGGTAAGGCTGGAAAAACGAACAATCGCTAAGCTGGAAAGTGTATATGCTCGAACGGAATCAGTCAGTTCAGAGCTAGCTGTCTTACATGTCACGGCGGATGTGAAGTCGGTCTTGTCTTACCGTAACAGACAGAAACGTGAGCAGGCTGTGGTTGCGACCTGTAATGTTCGTCTGTTGGATCGCAGTGGACACGAGGTGGCAGGTGTCACTGAACTACCCGTAGAGGGTGGTATAGCAGATACCACATTAAACGTTACGTCACCTCAGTTATGGTGGACTCATGATCTGGGTGAGCCGTATCTGTATACGCTGGAGGTTACATTATTCGCCGATGGCGTTGAGGTGGATCGTTATAGCGAGCCTTATGGGTTACGAACGATTGAGCTGGCTCTTCACAATGAACGGGGTGAAGATGCATTTACTTTTATTCTGAACGGAGTCAAAGTATATGCCAAGGGTGCCAACTGGATTCCGGCTGATCATCTGATTGGCGCCATCCCGAACTCTCGATATCGTGAGCTTGTCGAGCTGTCGGTGGAAGGGCATATGAACATGCTGCGTGTCTGGGCTGGTGGTATATATGAGAAGGATGTCTTCTACGATGAGTGTGATCGGCAAGGGGTGTTGGTGTGGCAGGATTTTGCATTTGCAAACGCATTGTTCCCGGATTTCAATCGTGATTTCATGGATAATGTACGGCAAGAGGTAGAAAACAATGTCCTGCGCCTGCGTAACCGTGCCTCGCTTGCTCTCTGGTGTGGTAATAACGAGATAGACTGGCTCTATGATATGAAGTCGGCAAGTGGAGATATTACCAGTCCGTTCTACGGCGAACAGATATATCATGAGCTAATCCCTGAAGTGCTGGAGCGCTTGGATCTGTCTCGTCCGTACTGGCCTTCTTCGCCGTTCGGAGACAGCAACGGTCAGGATGCGAATGACCCGGATGTGGGGGATCGCCACAACTGGCAGGTATGGCATGGTTCGGTCTATCCAAGGAAGCATGGAGAGCCACCACTGCTGGACTACAGTATTGAAGGTGTAACGTTCAAAAATTACAAAAACGATCATGCATTGTTCAGCAGTGAATTTGGTATGCACGCCTCGGCCAATCGTTACACACTGGAGAAAAATATGCCCGCAGGTCAGTTTTACTGGGGCAGTCCGGAGATGGCCTATCGTAACAAAGATACCAATCATCAAAAAGGTATTTTGCTGATGGAGGGTTACACAGGGATTCCGCAAGATATAGAAGAGTATATGAACTACTCCATGCTTACTCAAGCAGAAGGGTTACGATATGGAATTGAACATTTCCGGCGCATCAATCACCGCAACAGCGGAGCGCTTGTATGGCAATTGAACGATAGTTGGCCAGGAACAAGCTGGTCCATGATTGATTATGAACTGCTGCCGAAGGCATCCTTTTATTATGGGAAAATATTCTTTCATCCTGTCCTGTTGTCACTGGAGCATGAGCCGGGTGAACCGCTTGCGTTGTGGGTTGTGAACGATACACGTGACGTCTTGAAAGGGGAGCTTCGACTCAATGCCTATGCATTGAATGGAGAGAAGATCTACTCCAGCTCATATGCTGTTGAAGTAACATCCCAATCCTCACGGTGTATTGTTGAATTAACTGAAGTAGAGGTGTTACAGGGTAGACGCGCGGAGGAAGTAATGGTTGAGTTGGTATCCGAAGGATTTGCGGCACCGAGTAATCGATACTTCTTGCGCGATCCTAAGGATGTGACGTTGCCAGAGTCGCAATTGAGCGTACATGTGAACGAGGAGGAGCAGTCTGTTACGGTTACGGCCAGTGGTGGGATTGCACGATTGGTGAAGCTGGAGCTTCCCCTTGGGCGTGTCCGATTCAGTGACAATTATTTCGATCTGCTCCCCGGTGAGAGCCGAACAGTGAGACTACGTCATCCAGAGCAAACGTCTCTGCCACTGACAGAACTTCGAGTTAGTGCCATGAACGGCAGAGAAGGATAAAATAATAATCACAGACTTCGAATCTTATTCGAGGTTCAAGGTGGTAATCCTGATCAGGGATGCCACCTTTTTTACTTTTGCAGCAGGGTGAGTTCATGTCGTTGTGTCAGGTGGTTTAGTCCTTATTCCACAAGCGAAACTTCCAATCGGGTTCACATCTTGAATCATTAAGGTTAGAATGATATAGAGAAATCGTTTTCAAAGGAGGTGGATTCATGTCATTTGTCTTTTACCCGGAGATGGTTATATTCATTCTGATGTTGATCCTGCTGATTATTGGTATCGTATATATCGTTCGTAAAAGCAAACAAGTATTGCGCCGCTTAAGCAATCTGGAGAAAGCAGTATATGAAAAAGATAACATCTCATCCTATCCGAAGGAGGTTGATACTGTACAAGAAGGAGCACCCAGAGAAGACACGTTTGCTCCACGCAAACGAAAATGAAGAAGGATATGGAATTACATAAAAAAGATAAACCACCAAACACAAACAGCCGATTCTTCTCTATGAGGAAGTGATCGGCTGTTTGGGCATATAGGCATTTTATCTGTATTAACTGGGTTTAGAGAAAGGATTCATACCGCTGTTGGAAAGAGGATTCCATCTCCACTTGTCGTGCAAGTTGCTGCTGTACCTTTGCACCGCGAATCGTCTGAAGTTCCTGAAGTTGTGCAGTGGAACTGAATTGATCTGCAGCCATTTGGACAAGTAATTCGGAGAGCACATCCGCATCTTCGAGCGCGGCATTAAGTCCAAACGCACCGGTTGGTGTCATGGTATGAGCGGCATCACCGATGAGTACAACATTGTCCTGTGCCCACGACGGGCAATAGCTGCTTTCGACAGATAACAGAACAAAATCACTCCAGCTCTGAATGTTGGCAGCTACAGAATCAGATAGGCAAGGAAAAGCAGATACAAGTTTATCTACAAAAGGAGCAATCGGCTGCTCTCGCAGCTTGGAGTAAGCTCCTTCGGGAATGTTCCATCCAATCTGAACATAACGGCCGAACTGTGAGAACAGTGCGAGCTGTTGACCATCCATGCTGGCCATTCGAACAGCGGGTTCCCAACCTACGGGTGCCGGAATGCGTGCCCAGAGCAGATCATACCCATGCTTACGAATCTCCGGGGTCATACCGGAATGTTTGCGTACAGCAGAGTATCTGCCATCAGCACCCACAATTACAGATGCTTCAATGGAGGCAGGAACACCCTTCTGCCGAATGTTAATACCCACGACCTGGCCGTTCTTGTCTCGTAACAAACCGGTCATAATCGTATTGAATAGTACTTGTTCGTTTGAATTGTGCTGCTGAGCATGCGACACGATGGCTTCCAGGAGATGATCTTGGGGTACATGAATACCAACATGAGATTCTCCATTGCTTGGTGATACCGTATGAATAATCTGCCCATTTTCCCAATACTGAATCTGTTCCAAGAGCAGCGCTCCGCGTTGCTGAATGAGGGAATAGAGGCCGTGTTTATTTAAAATGGCTTCGCCGTCCACATTAAGCAACTCCCCGCGAAACGACTTGTGCAGGTGGGGCTGCCGCTCAATGAGCATCGTGGAGATTCCTTTTTGATTCAGTAAATAAGAAAGCAAAGCACCGCCAGGTCCAGCGCCCACGATGCAAACATCCGTTTTGAGTTGTGATTGTGTATTCTGATTCATGTGCATAAGTCCCTTGCATTATAATGGTGACGCTTTATTTACTTTATAACAACAGATTTATTAAAATCATTAAGTAACTAAAAGTAACTTTAAAGATATAGGTTATTATAAACAAACCCGTTGCCATAATGCAATAGGCGAAACCCAAAATAAAACAAGAGTCTTGCAGTCAACGATAAGGTGTCGGATACAAGCGCATTTTTCACAAACATCATAGTGTAAATATGTTACAATATAAGGTAGGTTATGATGAAAGGCGGAGGAACGTTTATGAGCCCGGATACGGAGCGAAACTCTCAATTGGCAAACGTAGATCAATTGTTGGAGGCCTTCTTCAGATATAAAAATAAAGTATTGGATCAGCAACAGAAGACCGAAACCAACTGTAAACTGAATCCGACAAAAAGTCATATATTGGGCATGATTTTACGTGAAAAACGCTGCATGGCGGTTGATGTGGCTAGACAACTCAGTTTGTCTTCCGGCGCAACCACCATTGTACTGAATCAACTGGAGACGGAAGGGTTGATCCAGCGGGTGCGCAGTGAAGAAGACCGGAGAATTGTGTGGCTGTCCTTAACGGATGAAGGCGCGCAGCTTGCCAAGACACTTAATGCGAATCGCGGCCGAATGACGTGGGAATTGTTGCAAGCACTTTCCGAAGAGGAGCAACAGCAGATGTTTGGCATGCTGAAGAAAATTGAACTGAAACTGCTGGAGAACATGAAGTCGTTTGAGCAGATCCACCGGTAGTCCATAATATGACTTGATTCCTTGAAGACGTCAGTCCTCATGAGTTCGTCCCTAATTGCGGGGGGATGAACCTTGAAGACTGGCGTTTTTGAGTTGGTTTACAAATGAAAGCGAACCACATGATCTGTCATGCCTTCTTGGATCAAAATTTCTTTTTGCTTGCTGCCCATCAGGTCAAAGTGGGGAAAGGGCTGCCGCCGATGAATGTATCGCGGGTCCAGCCCATGATCGTTGCACCAACGTTCGAGACGTTCCAGATCTGCACAGCCAACTTTGGTGACACTGGTGATACCGGGAAATCGGTTGTCAATCCAGAAATGAGTGAGGTACGCAATCTCACCCCGAGCCACTTGTTCCTTCCACGCAGCAAGCTCTTGTCGTTTAATTCCAAATGCCATAGATGCAAGTTCCTTTCCAAACGGGTATTGTCCTGAGCATATTGTAACATCTTATATACAGAATCCATCAGAAATCTTTCATTCAGACTAGTCTGAGGCGAGTTGATTGGGTATATGAATATGACAACATTTTTATAATAAAGGTTGGATTATGTTAAAATAAACCTATACAACAAAGGTTTCACCACTTCTATAGCGGAAAGGGATTGTCATCATGGAAATATTTATTGCCGTACTTGTGTTACTGGTACTGATTGGTTTATCCAATATCTTAAACCGGTTTGTACCCTTTATTCCCATTCCGCTCATTCAAATCGTGCTTGGTGTAGCTATAGCTTTGCTTCCCGCAGGTGTTCACCTGCCGTTGAATCCGGAATTGTTCTTTGTACTGTTCATCGCTCCTTTGTTATACAACGATGGTAAGCGAACGCCAAGGAATGAATTATGGAATCTGCGTGCACCGATACTTCTGCTTGCACTAGGGCTTGTATTCGTGACGGTGGTCGTGGCGGGATATGCCATTCACTGGCTGATTCCTTCGATTCCGTTACCTGCTGCTTTTGCTCTTGCAGCCATACTGTCCCCGACAGATGCTGTGGCCGTTGGCGCCATGGCGGGCCGGGTACATTTGCCCAAAGGCATACATAGGCTTCTTGAAGGTGAAGCATTAATGAATGATGCATCTGGCCTCGTGGCCTTCAAATTCGCAATTGCAGCCACAGTTACAGGTGTATTTTCCCTGGCGAATGCAACCTTCAGTTTTATTCTGATTGCGATTGGCGGACTTCTTGTCGGGGCATTGTTATCTTTTCTGTTAATCAGGCTAGGGGTATGGATCCGTAGATTGGGCATGGAAGATGTGACCATTCACATGTTGCTGCAAATCCTGACGCCATTTATCATCTATCTGGTGAGTGAAGAAATTGGGGTATCAGGTATTCTTGCGGTAGTGGCAGGCGGTATTATCCACGCCATTGAGCGTGACCGCGCTGAATCGGTTCAGTTAAAAATGCAGGTGGTATCTGCGAGCACATGGTCAGTCATTTTATTTATATTAAATGGTCTGGTGTTTGTTATTTTGGGTGTACAGGTACCGGATGTGTTGAGTACCATCTTTGAAAATGTTTCGTTTAATAATCTGCAGGTGTTGGGATATGTGGGCTTGATCTCGGTGCTACTGCTGGTTCTGCGTTTTCTCTGGATCTATCTGTTCTGGCAAGGGAATGAATTGTTGCGTACCAAATCCTCTATTGGCAGGCCCAGATTCAAGGATATTACGATTATTTCCCTCTCTGGAGTGCGGGGGGCTGTAACATTGGCGGGTGCGTTCTCCATTCCTTATGTGCTTCAGGATGGATCACCTTTCCCTGAACGGGATCTGATTATTTTCCTCGCGGCAGGAGTTATCCTCTTCTCCCTGATTGCGGCGAGCGTGTTTCTTCCAGTTCTGGCCAAGGACGATGGGAAATCTACAGAAGAAACACCGCAGAAGTCAGAACGAAAAGCACATGACATTATGCTGAATGCGGCAATACGAGCTGTCAAATCCGAAATGAACGATGAGAACAAAGCTGCGGCACTCGCGGTTGTCTCCGACTTGTCCAAGTACATCAGACAGGCCGCAGGTCAGCTTACCGCCGATAAACGCAAAGATATTCAGAAACAAGAAACGGCTATTAACCTGATTGCCACCCGGGCGGAGCGTAAAGAAGTTGAAGTAATGTTAGACGAAAATGCAATTGCTTCTGATGCGGCCTTCAAATGTGACAGCTGGCTGGATCGCAAGGAAATGATGCTGGCGAATCGTGCAAACACTCAGTTCATGACTTCGATCAGCGAGATCGGTCGTGTGTTAGGACATCTCTTCACCAACCGGTCCCAGAAGCCGAATCAACCATTTATGCTTGAAAATGCAGAACTGTTCCGTCAGGTGAAGCTGCGCACCTCTGAAGCGGCAATTAAGGCTATTCGTGCCCATATGAACGATGGGAATCGTGTAGTCGCACTGTCGGTCATTGCCAAGTATGAGCGTGTAATTGCCAAATTGCGCACCTGGAACCAGGGTAAAACGGAAGATCCATTTAATCAGGAGAAATTGGAGTTGCAGATGGTGGCGATTCAGGAACAGCGTAATACAGTGCAACAACTGTATGAAAACGGCGAAATCACCCGTGATGTGGCTGCAAAACTGCGCCGGTTTATTAACGACGTGGAAGCAACTGCGCTGAAAAACACCTAATCCGATAAATCCGATATTTTAAATATGCTAAATGGTTTGATATAATATGGGACAAGAAAGACGTTACAACTAAATTGTACTTATTCGATCAGTGAAGGAGAGATGAGACATGGCAGAACAACAAATTCGGTTGGGCAAGACGGATCTGATCGTGAATCCCATTGGACTGGGTGCGAATGCAGTAGGCGGACATAATATCTATCCGGACATGCTGAATGATGAGACGGGTAAGGAAGTGGTTCGTACAGCTTTGAAACAAGGTATTAACTTTCTGGATACGGCATACATCTATGGACCGGAGCATTCCGAACGACTGATTGGTGAAGTACTGAAGGAAACTGGTCAGCGGCAGAATACCATCATTGCAACCAAGGCAGCTCATAAATTTGTGGATGCAAGATTGTCATAGATAACTCACCTGCTTTTCTGAAAACAGCCGTGGATGAGGCGTTGAAACGTCTGCAAACCGATTACATTGATCTGTTCTACATCCACTTTCCGGATGAACATACGCCTAAGGATGAAGCGGTAGATACGTTAAAACAATTAAAAGATGCTGGCAAAATTCGTGCCATTGGCGTATCTAATTTCTCCATTGATCAGTTGCGTGAAGCCAACAAGGACGGGCATGTAGACGTACTGCAATCTGAATATAATCTGTTCAAAAGAGATGCGGAGAAAGAGCTGTTGCCGTATACGGCTGAGCATAACATTTCTTTTGTTCCTTACTTCCCTCTGGCAGCGGGACTGCTGGGCGGGAAATATAATCGTGATACAACCTTTCAGGATGGACGGGCAAAGAACCCGCTGTTTACAGGTGAAGCTTTCATTGAAAATCTCGATAAAGTTGAGCAACTGCGCAGCATAGCACAGTCCAAGGATGTTGAGGTCGCTCATCTGGTTCTGGCCTGGTACCTGACTCAGCCTTCTATTGATGCATTGATTCCGGGTGCCAAGCGACCAGAGCAGGTCATTAACAATCTGCAAACATTAAATGTGGAATTAACTGCTGAGGAAATTGCAGTCGTGGATCAGATCTTTCGTTAATGAGTTCGGGTGAATCGGGAAATGCTAACAGGGAGTTTACGTATGAAGACAAAGTGAGGACACCACATGAACCTGAAGGCAGCCCGAGTCATCGGAATGTTCACGCTAATTATTTTGCTGGGTAGCAGTTCTGCCTATGCAAAGCCTGTACAGAAGAACCGTCAGTATTATGAGGAACGAGGAGAGATTGTGTGGGAAGTTCCCACACAGGATAAACTCATCGCCCTTACCTTTGATGATGGACCAGATCCGATTCAGACTCCGCAGATCCTGGCTTTGTTACAGCAGTATCATGCTAAAGGAACTTTTTTTGTACTTGGCAAATGGGCAGATAAATTTCCTAAACTGATTAAGCAGGAACAGCTCGAAGGGCATGAAATCGCCAACCATACGTATGCGCACACGTATGCAGTTCGATCAACTAGTGCGGACAAGTACATGAAGGATATGAACGAAGCGGAAAGTTCCATCATTAAAGCTGGCGCGGAGCGTCCCCTGTTGTTCAGACCACCGGGCGGCTATTACAATGACATGGTCATCCAGGCTGCCAAACAAAAAGGGTATACCATTGTACTCTGGTCTTGGCATCAGGATACACGGGACTGGGCTTCTCCAGGTGTATCGGCTATCGTTAACAAAGTGTTGAAGAACGCACGTAATGGGGATATTGTACTTTTTCACGATAAGGTGGAAGGCAAGTCGCATACGGTAGCAGCACTCAAAACGATCCTGCCGAAACTGCAGCAGCAGGGGTACCAATTCGTTACGGTGTCTGAGCTACTTGCTGTAAAGGCACGCGAAGCCGCGAAGGATGGAACTTCGCCCTCGTCTATTTTGAAGCATGTGCAGCCCTGAACATGGTAATCCAATTAGAAACCGTAGGTCTCAGTTGAAGAGACCTGCGGTTTCTTTATCTTGGTCTTCATATCAACCATGGAATCAGGCGTAGGAGGTTATTGCCGTGTCCCTTTTGTTTTGAAACCAAAACGTCTACAATAGATGGAGCTTTGTGTTTAAGGGTTATATAGTATACAAGATATGAATTACGACATAGAGGAGAGTGAACATAATGAATGGACAACAACGTGTAAATATTAAGCCAGGTCTGGAAGTGGACATTGTGCTGAAGCAGGATCAAGCTACAGGTAAGCTGACACGGGGCATTGTTAAGGATCTGTTAACCAAATCACCTACGCATCCACACGGAATCAAAGTACGACTGACGAGTGGTCAAGTGGGACGTGTGAAACAGGTCATTACAGGAGGCTCGAACTAACTGTGGTCCAAGGCGGGAAGATGAGTACTACCGCAGAAGTAATGGCACATCTGGCTTCGGGCAATGCACGTCAGCAGGACGCCTATCATGTGTTACAGAGCAGTGGATTACTTGATATATTAGCTGACTATCACCCGTATCCAGCAGGAACGGTGCCAATTGATATTGATATACCTGGCAGTGATCTGGATCTGCTGTGTTATGCAGAGGATCTGGACTTGTTTGAAGCCGAGATACACAATCGAATTGGAGCCGTTGCTGAGTATGAATGTGTACGTGGTGGGGATCTTCCAGACCAACGTCCTTATGTGACTTGTAATTTGCAAGTGGGACATTGGCCTGTGGAGATTTTTGCCCAATCCGTGCCAGTTTACAGGCAGAATGCATACTTACATATGATCGTAGAGTGGAGATTGTTGCAACTGTGGGGAGACGCGGGACACCGTGAGATCCGCAGACTGAAACAGGCAGGGTGGAAGACGGAGCCTGCATTTGCTTCTGTACTTGGATTACAGGGAGATCCATATGTGGACATGCTGTATCTTGCAGAGATGAAACGTGAAGATCTCTGGAACTGGGCGCGTTCGCGCACGTCTTTTTAAAATGTCTATTTGAGATGAACTAATCATTTACACGATAACGGAGAGGACAGAAAAAACCTGAAAAAGCGAAGCGGTCGCCTTTATTACCGGATTTCCCCTTGAGAAAGGGGATCAAAAAAATCTGGGAATAACAGCGATTGGAAGGTGCTTCTGTCATCGTAGTGTCAGTGTAAATAACCTTTGGTCAGATCAGAAAGATGGCTACAATTGTTGTTACCGTGAGTCCCAGCAGTACAGGCTTCAGGTTGCGTCTTGCCAGTTCAAAAGGATTGACTCCGCAGATTGCAGCAGCAGGAATCAATGCCCATGGAATCAAGGTTCCACCACCTACCCATATAGCTGCAACCTGACCTAATGCTGTCAGTACAGGTGCGGAATCTGCCGAACCTGCAAACATGGACGCAATCGAGCCAACCAGGGATATCCCCGAGAACCCCGAACCATCCATTCCGGTCACTGCTCCGGTTACCGTCATTGTAATGGCGCCCACCGTATCATTTAATGGCACCAGTCCAGCAAGTGCGACCCCGAGATCATTCACAATCCCGTGTGAACCTTCAGGAAGAGGGTTGATGAACAACTCCGTAATCGCAGCATCTCCCAGATAAAAAAATGCGGCTATGGGAATAACCGGTCCAAACACCTTGAAACCAAACTGAAATCCTTCTATTAAATAATTGGTCGTTTCCTCTGGTCCCGCATGTCGGTGTGCGGCAAGGGTAACGGCGATCAGTATAACCACAGCGGTTCCGCCAATCAGAGCTGTTGCGTCGCCGCCTTGCAATTTCAATACAAACATCAGAATCACATCAACTGCGAATAACAGAGGGATAAGCAGAGCGAATGCTTTTTGCAAACGGAGTGACATGGCTTGACGTTCAACAGGCTGATCAGTGGGTAGGGAGGTGGACACAGCCTCTGATGAAGAAGAAGGTTCCGTGCTCACGGTACCTGATGTAACGTTTGGGGAATGAACAGGTGAACCTGATTTCATCTCTTTGCGTAGCATCCAGAAGGCTGTAAGTGTAGATACGGTGCCCATGACAATGACCAAAGGAATGCTGGCCGTCATGACGGAAGTGACTGGTATACCCGCCGCATCAGCTGTAAGTTTGGGAGCCCCCTGAATAATGTAATCTCCCGACAGTGCAATCCCATGTCCAAACAGGTTCATCGCAATAGCAGCTCCAATCGGAGGAAGACCTACACGCACGGCTACAGGAAGCAGTACTGCACCAACGAGTGCTACGGCCGGGGATGGCCAGAAAAATAGTGATACTACCATCATGATCAATCCGATACCCCAATAAGCGACCTGAGGAGAACGGATAAACCTTGTAACGGGTGTTACCATGACCTCATTAATGCCTGTTCTGATCAGAACACGGCTCATTGCCACAATAATCGAGATGATAAAGATCGTACTCAGCAATTCTTTTGTTGCATAGATAAAACTGCTGAAGATCCCAGCAACTGACCCGCTTAAGGTTTCGGTTGCCAGAATTCCAATGGTCATAATACCCGCAACACAGATGATCGTGGTGTCCCTGCGCCGGATCATTACCGCAATAATCAAGACGATAAATGCCAGATAGACATAGTGTAACGCAGTGAGTTGAATATTCATCGAACAGGCCTCCCTACATCCTGGTGACTAACCCGAGGAGTGATATATCGTATGCATGTCAAGATCGGGCGTTCGTGGAGTCCGGGGCTTGCCGCAGCATTTATTTTTAGGGAGAAGCTTCTGAGTAATAATGAAGGATTTTTTTTACAACTGGAGAATTTATTACTACATGAAGCTTGTTACTTTTGAAATTGGAGCGGATGGAAGTCACCAGAATTGATATGTGAAGGTCACGGGACCCCATAGACAATGGCAAGCAGGGGTGATTACAATAAACATGCCATCATAAGGAAGAAAATAGAAAAACTATGTTGAAATAAAGTGTGCGTTCAAAAAGTCTGGTTTTCAGTACAGCGGACTTTTTGAACTACCTCTAAAAGGGCGGGAATCCATAATCCATGAGCTTTATCCGTTCACTTCGTTTTAAATTTATAGTGGGTCTTACATTGATCATGCTGCCATTATTCATGCTGCCATTATTCATGCTGCTTTATTACAACAACGTCTACGCCATGAAAGTTGTACGTGACAAAGTATCCCTCACCAATATGAATCATCTCGCCAAGAGTGTGGAGCAGAATGAACGTGTGTTACAGGAGACGAATCGGTATTTATATAGTCTGGGCGAGCGGGACCCGGATATTATCTCTCTGTTTTTTCTGAAATACGGCAGCGGCGATTATATCATTGCAAAGCAACGGATTATGAACAAATTCATGACAGATATCGGTTTTTATAATCTAATCGATTCTTTTTTTCTATATGATGCCGTGAATGATGATTTGCTGCTCGCGACTTCAGGCAATTATGATGTCAAAAAGTCGGTTGTGCAGGAGAGTATGCCAGTCCAGATGCAGCAATTGGAAGGGGATATCCAGAAGCCGGAATGGAGCATCGTGCGTGGCGGGACGTGGAATGCGCTGGTGAAAACGGTGCGAATCAACCAGCAGTTCTATGCAGGTGCACTTGTTGATATGAATGCACTGAATCATACACAACAATTCACTGAATCCGGAGATCGGGGAGGCGCAGTCATTGTTGGAACAGACGGTGGGGCACTATCGGATTCCACATTGAATACTGCACAGATTCAGCTGGCTGCAGCGCATCTTCCCGGCCTGAAGAATCCGTATCAGGTGATCTCTGAAGTTGTGAACAAGGGAGAAGCACGTCAATATTTGATGTTGGGTACTGCCTCGGCCATGTCCCAGATGAATTATATCGTGTTGCTGCCTGAGGAAGACATGATGCGTAACCTCCCGTTTTTCCAGCAGATCATTCGTCTGCTTCCCATTGGTGCGGCAGTAATTCTGGTTACTGCACTGATCTTTTTGCGGCATCTGTTATTCCGCCCGATGAATGCGTTAATCCGAGGCATGAGAAGGGTCAGCCGTGGAGATCTCGATGTGAAGCTGGACCCGCCATCTTCGTCGGAGCTTGAATTTATGACACGAAGTTTCAATCAAATGACCAGTGAGATCAGGCATCTGAAGATTGATGTGTATGAGGAACAGTTGCGGACGCGGGAGGCAGAGTTCAAACAACTGCAGATGCAGATCAATCCTCACTTTTACCTGAATTCACTCAATATTATTCATAGTCTGGCTTCCTTGCAAAAACATGAGTTGGTGCAGCAGATGGCTGGTCATCTGGCCGATTATTTTCGATTCAGTCTGCGTGCAGGCAAACGTGTTATTCGTTTGGATGAAGAGCTCGAGCACATTCGTCATTACTTAGAAATTCAAAAGCTGAGGTTTCCAAGCAGATTCGATTTTGAACTGGATGTCGAGCCGAATCTGGGACATTATGTGATTCCGCCATTAACCATTCAGCCTTTTGTGGAGAATGCCATTATTCATGGATTTCAGCGCCGGACACAAGCATTTGTCATTCGGATCGTGGCGCGCCTCGGTGAGAAGTCATCCGGTCAGGTCGATGGGACGGTGCTTCAACTGATGATTGTGGACAATGGTGTCGGATTTGAAGAGGAATTGTTGGGGCGTCTGCAACATGGACAATATGCTGAAGACCCGAGTGGACAGCATATCGGTATATGGAACGTGGCTCATCGGCTTTTAGTGAAGTATGGTGATCAAGCCAGTTTGCAGTTTGGCAATGAGGTGGATCATGGCGCCAAAGTCATCATTGATTTACCCGCTCAGACCGAAGAGGAAGAAGGGGGAGCCTATGCGGAACCTGTTGATCGTGGATGATGAAGTGTATGCATTACAAGCAATGGTGGAAGGGGTCGATTGGCAAGCAGCAGGCATTGACCAGGTATACAGTGCTGGTGATGCCGAAGAGGCAAGAAAGATTTTAAAGGCTAATGCTATTGATATCATGATCTGTGATATCGAGATGCCTGGTGAAACAGGGCTTGACCTGCAAAGTTGGGTGTTAAAACATGATCCAGGTATAATGACCATTTTCCTGACAGGGCATGCTTTATTCGATTATGCTCAGACAGCCATTAAGCTAAACAGCTTTGATTATGTGTTGAAGCCGGCTCCAGCGGATCAATTGATTAAGGTAGTAACCCAGGCGGTGGAGAAGATCAAGGATGGGGAGCAGCGTACCCGTACCAACGAAGTTTATGAGACCGTATACAAACGCTGGAAAACCCATAAACCGCTGCTGACGGAACGCTTCTGGAAAGATGCCATCTCTCAGCGTATCACGTTAACCGAACAACGGTTGCAAGAGCTCGCAGAACTGTATGGTGCCGAGATAGATCCGCATGCTCGTGTGTTACCTATTGTGATCTCAGTAGAGGAATGGGTGCGTGATTTTGATTTGCGTGACGAAGAGGTATTGGAATATGCCCTTCGTAATGCAGCCAAAGAGATGCTGCTTGGCGACAAGCCCGGTGAGGTGTTTCAGGATCAAAGTGGATTAAATATTGTGCTTGCTTATGAGCAAGATGGCATCATTCCGAGTGCGAGCGAAGTGGCACAACGTTGTCAGGGATATATTCAGGAATGTGGTACGTATTTCTACTGTCGGTAGTCCTGTTATGTTGGTGCCCCGGTTGCTGTGACTGAGCTGCAAGGCATGTTAAATGAACTGATGGATATGGAGCGGCGCAATATTAAGGAGCTTGAAGAAGTATTTGTCTATGATGAGCGGGGAAGAGATCAGGAAGATCGCTTTTTGCCTATTCCATGGTTTTCGGAATTATCTATTCTTTTTGAGACGGGTAAAGTAGGAGATTTGCGAGAACGTGTGGATGAGATTTTTGAGTTGCTTGCTGCCCAAGAGGGTTTATCTCCTGAAATGCTACATCTCTACTATCATGCCATGCTGCATGTGGTCTATCCGCTGCTTCATCAGAAAAACGTGTCAATACGCAGTCTGTATCCGGGTGAACGGGAGCCGGAAGAGAGTATGGTGACAAGGTCGTTGCCGCAGTTGAAACAGTGGACGTCGGATCTGATTGATCGTGTTATCCCGGTGTTGTACCCGGACGATCATAGCCCCATGACCATTGTGGATCAGTTGTGCGTTTATATTGAAACTCATATTGGTGAAGAACTTATGCGAGAGGAACTTGCAGCTTTTGCCGGATTCAATCCAGCTTATCTATCACGTCTGTTTCGGAAAGAGAAGGGGATGTCCCTATCTGAGTTTATTCTGCAGGGCAGAGTAGCCAAAGCGAAGACATTGTTGTCCCAGTCCACCGTCAAAGTGACGGATATCGCTGGCAAGGTGGGGTACTATAATTACTCGCATTTCACCAAAATGTTCAAAAAGTGCACGGGTATAACGCCACAGGAGTTTCGAAAACAGTCACGTACCGTATAGTTCAGGGCGCAGCATGCTGCGTCTTTTGTTTTTTTTGGATCTAAAGTCATAATTTGATAAGTCAACAGGTCACCACAGCAGATAGAGGTCTTACTCGCCCCGCCGTATACTTGAACCACAGGAGCCGCAACGGAGCTTCATCCTGAGGAAGAATTCAAGAGGAGTGAGGGAGAACAAGTTATGAAGACACAACCCCAGGCGGGTAAGGGAGTACGGATATCGGAAATACCGGGAGAAACAGTCCGAAAGCGCAAGTCTGTGTGGCACAATCTTGGCAAATTCAAGGTGCTGTATCTCATCTTCTTGCCAGGTGTCCTGTTTCTACTGGTGAACAACTATATGCCGATGTTCGGCGTTCTGATCGCATTCAAAAATGTAAACTATGCTGATGGTATTTGGGGTAGCCCATGGAGTGGATGGGACAATTTTAAATATTTGTTCTCAACCAGTGATGCATGGGAAATTACCCGAAATACACTCGCGTATAACACGGTGTTCATTGCACTGAATCTCTTAGTAGGTGTCGGGCTTGCTATTCTGCTCAATGAAGTGAAGAACAAGGCAATGTCCAAGTTATATCAATCACTTATGTTATTACCGTATTTCTTGTCCATGATTGTGGTCAGTTATCTGGTACTGGCTTTCCTGGGCAAGGATTCAGGCTTCATGAACTCAACGGTTCTGCAGATGTTCGGCGGTCAGCCGATCGACTGGTATTCAGAGCCGAAGTATTGGCCGTATATTTTGCCACTGGTGAACACATGGAAAAATATTGGATATTATGCCGTCATTTATCTGGCAGCTGTCGTGGGTATCGATGAAGAATATTATGAAGCAGCTGTGCTCGATGGCGCAACCAAATGGCATCAGATACGCTTCATCACCATTCCGTTTCTCGTCCCATTAATCGTCATTATGACGTTATTGCAAATTGGCCGTATATTCTATGCAGACTTCAGTCTGTTCTATCAGGTTCCATTGGAATCGGGAGCGCTGTTCCCTGTAACGAATGTACTGGATACCTACGTATATCGTACGTTCCTTATCGGTGGAGATATCGGGATGTCATCAGCAGCTGGTCTATACCAAGCAATCGTTGGATTTGTGCTGGTTCTTGTATCCAATACCATCGTAAGGCGAATAGATAAAGATAATGCATTATTTTGAGAGGAGGCAAGTCAGCTGTGAAATCACGTGATCCACTAGCCGTATCGAAGCGTTCCGCATCCGTTATTCATGCGATGTTTCTATTCTATGCCATTGCCTGTATCGTGCCGATCCTGCTTGTCTTCGCCATCTCATTTTCGGACGAGACAACAGTAATTGCCAATGGATATAAGCTTATTCCAGAGAAATTCAGCCTGACGGCTTATGAGTTTCTGTTCAGAGATATGGATCAGATCATTCACTCGTATGGTATATCCTTTATCGTTACCGTTGTAGGTACCATTACAAGTGTTGCGCTGACCGCATTGTATGCGTATCCGCTCTCACGGAGAGATCTGCCTTACCGGGGCTGGTTCGCCTTTTTCATCTTCTTCACAATGTTGTTCAATGGGGGTCTGGTACCTTGGTACCTGGTCTATGTCAACGTATTGGATCTGAAAAACTCCCTACTGGCACTCATTATGCCGCTACTGCTATCCCCATTCTTTGTACTGGTCATGCGTACATTCTTCGCGAACTCCATTCCGGTGTCTATTCTGGAATCGGCTCGGATTGATGGTGCGGGAGAATTGAGAACGTTTGCACGTATCGTGCTTCCGCTCTCACTTCCCGTAATGGCAACCGTCGCGTTGTTCAGTACATTGAATTACTGGAATGACTGGTACCTTAGCATGATTTTTATATCAGATAACCGGACGATCAGCCTTCAGTACCTTATGTACCGGACGCTGCTCGATATTCAATATTTAACAACCAACTCCAACGTCTCTTCACAGATTTCGTCGCAGGGTGGATTGCTGAATCTGCCTAACAAAACTCTGCAAATGGCGATGGCTGTAGTCGGTATTGGTCCAATTGTACTGGCATATCCGTTCTTCCAGCGTTATTTCATCAAAGGTCTTACGGTTGGCGCTGTGAAGGGATAACTCTGAACCGGTTAGCGGAGTGGGCAAGGTAAATGAAGATGGACTGAAAGGGCATATACAGAAGTAGTTATCGGTTTAATTGTGAATTGGGGAATTCGGTTGTATGGTTCAACACATGACAGGAGGGGTTCAATTGGTTAGATCATTAAAGGTATGGTCACGCATGATGGCAACGGTTATGGCGCTGAGCCTGGTGCTGGTTGCTTGCTCATCAGACAAGGGTGGAACAACAACACCTAGCGCAGAAGGCGGAGGAGCAAGTGAAGGTGGGGGCAAACCCTATGAAGTGACACTGTTCTACCCAGGGACACCACAGAAGGATGTCGCTCTGGTGGAAGCCGAGATTAACAAAAAGATGGAACCAAAGATCGGGGCTACACTTAAGATCAATGCAATTGACTGGGGACAGTGGGATAACAAGCTGAATCTCATGATTTCTTCAGGTGAAAAATCAGACATTATATTCACAGCAGCTTGGCAGAACTACACGGTGAATGTAGCTAAAGGCGCATTCTTGCCCTTGAATGATCTGCTTGATGCACATGGTCAGGATATTAAGAAAAACCTGGACCCTGCCTTTCTGGAAGGTTCCCAGGTGGACGGCGTGAATTACGGCGTTCCTACGAATAAGGAACTCGCTGCCACACGTGGTGTGTTGGTACGTAAAGATCTGGCTGACAAGTATAAGCTGGACCTGACAGCTGTAAAAACTTGGGCTGATCTGGAACCCCTGCTCAAAACAATCAAGGAAAACGAGCCAGCCATTACACCATTCTATATGTCCAATACCAACGGTAACGGGCTGTTAGAGAATCTGGATTGGGATTATCTCGGTGATGCTTCCGTACCTGGAGTCATCTCCAAAACAGCAGGCGGAACAACGGTGCTGAATGAAGTGGAGACCCCAGAATTCAAAGAAGCGGCTGAACTCGCTCGCAAGTGGTATCAAGCGGGATATATCAACAGTGATGCTGCTACTTCTAATGTGTTCCCGAAAGACCAGGCGAAGGCTGGCAAAGCGTTTCTCTGGACAGATGGCATGAAGCCAGGCAAGGATAAAGAAGAAGAAGGGTATGTGGGTTTCCCACTCACTCAGATTGAGATGACACAGCCAACAATCACGACGGGTGATGCGTCTGGAGCGATGCTTGCAATCTCCCGTTCTTCCGAGCAACCGGAGAAAGCGATGCAGGTCATTAACCTGCTGCATTCCGACAAGGAAATTAACAACTTGTTAAACTTCGGAATTGAAGGTACACATTATGTGAAAAAAGACGGACAGGATAATATCATTGCTCTCCCTGATGGCGTAGATGCCAACAGTCGTACCTACAATCCAGGTGCACAATGGCAACTGGGTAACCAATTCCTGAACTTCCTCTGGGATAATGAAGATCCACAGAAATGGGAGAAGTTCAAAGAGTTTAACGCCAAAGGTGTGAAGTCGCCAGCACTGGGCTTTACGTTCAACAGCCAATCTGTCAAAAATGAAATTGCTGCGGTCAACAACGTGAACAAACAGTTCAAGCCGGGTATGACATCGGGCGCAGTTGATCCAAATGAGATGATTCCGAAATATCTGGAGAAATTGAAAGCAGCGGGAATCGATAAAATTATTGCAGCCAAACAGGAACAACTTGATGCATTCTTGGCTAAGCAATAAATGATCGTCAGCCATGACAGAGAGACCTGTGTTATTACAAGCTCTTGTCAGCGGTGAAAATGGAGGACGTTTTTCGGTGAACAACCGAAGACGTTCTTTTTATTGTTGTTTTTTTGATTTGGATTGTTAATCATAAATAGGAAAAATATGATATAATAAGGTGGTTGATTAGGGGGTGTTCGTGTGTCGAGAACCAGACTTGTGTTCTCAGGGGCTTTATTGCTATTTGCTATCATCTTTACATTTAACCATCATCTTGGTTTTTCTGTTGGAGATACCATGCTGTCAGCAATAGGTATATCACCGTATACTACATCTTACTTGAGTGGAGTTCATATCACACTTTTCCTCGGATTGGGGATATTTGCGTGTGGATTCTACCTTACTCGCAAAGAGATTGGGAAATCATTCCCCGGTCTTGCAAAAGGGTTATGGATCGTAGTTATCGCTATCGTTCTCAGTTATTCGTACATGACGGATAAATTCATGTATGTAGCCAAGTGGGGAGCTTCAGGCATTAATGCGGTATCCTATGTACAGAATGCAAGCTCTTGTACCTTTAATGTGCTGAAAACGGGTGAGACCCGAGCAACCTGTGACCTGACACTCAAAAATTACGGCAGAGATTCCGTATCCGCCGTGTTATTGCCTGATCTCGCACGGAGTTATAAGTTTAAGGACGATCCACTATTGGAAGCCTTGCAGTCTGTCCAATTAAGGCCCGTACATGTTGAGATTGAACGCCATGGAACGTTTACAGGTAAGTTGGAGTTTTACGGGAAAGCGGAATCCCCTCTGTTCGTCAATGGGAAACTTAAGGATATTGTGCTGGATGTAGGCGTGGATGGAGCGAATACGGTATTTGATTATGATATTCCATAGTTGATATTTTCATAGAAAAAAAGAATAATTACATAAACAGAAGTGAAATAAGGTTTGAGTTGAATAGAACGATTAAAGATATATACTGAAATTAGATAGAGAGCTGGCTAATCGCTGGCTCTTTTTGTGCGTGGAAGTTGCATTTAGTGCAGAAATATTGGTTTTATCTCCTTCCCCCTTGAATTGGTAACGCTTACGCTAGATAATGAATCGGTTTGTCTCAAAAAAATAGTTTGTCTTTAGCGCTTACATCATTACAATTAATGTCACGACAAATTAAGACAAGGTGAGATGAAAAAATGTCATATCGGACAAACCTGTTTTCCAAAATGGTCATTCTTATTCTGATTATGCTGATTCCTGTAGTGCTTTTGTACTGGTACTCCAATCACAAAACAACAGCTGTTCTCAGAGATGAGTTGAATCGATCGAATAGTAACCAGCTTGAATTTTTCCAAAATCAAGTGAACACACACATCGAACTGTTATCCTCATGGCCTAATCTGCTCATACATGATCCTGATATTGGCAGCTTCCGGCGAATCTATGCGGACAGTAACTACTTTGATCTGGATGCGATCAACCTGGTCAAACGTATTCAGAATAAGCTGAGTATTCAGGAAAGCTCATCCAATTGGGCCACGAAATTATATCTGTATTCTCCTTCGCTGGGCAGGGTGGTTTCCGAAAGGGACGCACGTTCTTACGATAAAGAAGCGCTAAGGGAAAATATCATTTCCGGCTGGGATGTACGCAAAATTCAGGATGGGGAAGATGATCGGTTCATGTTTAGCTGGATTACGGTATCTCCATACGGTATTAAAGACCCGGCTAATAATGCGGAAACGATTATTAAACTGGAGTTTGATAGTGATAACATTCGGGATATGCTGGACAAATTCAAGGACGATGGCAGGCATGACCCCTTCTATTTCCGTGAAGAAACGGGGGTTATCTATAACCGGACTTCAGATCGTTCATTAACGAATCAGTTGATGGAAGAACTGTCCATCCATAAACTTCAGGACGTTGATAATCGTACAGTAGTGATCGGGAACGAGCCTTACATGGTCAACACGGTGAAATCCAGTACAACAGGCTGGTATTTGGTGGACTATATGCCGCTATCAGATATTCTGAAGCCCATTCATCAATCCAATATGCTGTTCTATTCTTCCATGATTTGTTTGTTGTTAATGAGTTTTGGTGTGGCGTATTTGTTCTATGTTCAGGTGCAGGTACCAGTGAAACAACTCATTCGCGGATTCCAGCGGTTGAAGCAGGAGGATTATTCCGTGAGGATTAAGCCAAAGGGCCGCAATGAATTCAGTTTCCTGTCCGAACGTTTCAACTTGATGGTGGAGCAGATCCAGCAGTTATTTGAACACGTTTACCTGGAACAGATTCATGTACGTGAAGCTCGGTTGAAGCAGCTGCAATCGCAGATTAACCCGCACTTTTTCTATAATTGTTTCTCCTTCATTACAAGTATGGCGAAACTCAAGCGTATGGACGCTGTTGTAGCGATGTCACATAATCTATCGCGATATTATCGGTATACGACAAGACAGGAGCGGGACGTGGTACCGTTGACAGAAGAAATTGAATTTGTCAGCTGTTATCTGGAGATCCAACGGATGCGTATGGACCGCATTCATTACAAGATTGATCTGTCTGATGAGATGTTAAGACAGGAGGTACCGCCACTCATCGTGCAACCACTAGTGGAGAATGCGGTGATTCACGGTATCGAAGCGGACGCGGAGGCAGGAGAAATAAGAGTATCCGGGGAAAAACAGGGCAGTGTCATGGTTCTTGTGGTTGAAGATGATGGGCAAGGCATGACGCAGGAGGCACGTGAGGCGCTTCTGAATAAGCTCAGGGGAACGATGGATCAGGAGATGGGCTGTGGCCTGTGGAATGTGAATCAGAGACTCCAGCTTCGATATGGGGAGCAGGCAGGACTGGATGTAACGGAATCGGAACTTGGTGGATTACGCGTTACGCTGTCATGGCCTGCCGAACAGGAGTTTCTTCTGGAGAATGAAGGATAAGCACTTGGGATGTGTAGCGCAAGATGAACGATGGAATCCATTTGCAGAATGAACGAAATAGGGAGTGAATCACTTGATTGATATATTACTGGTAGATGATGAGACATACGTAACAGAAAGTCTGGAACTTACGATCCCCTGGGGAGAGCTTGGAGTAACGACCGTGCTGCGTGCCGCATCTGGTAAGGAAGCGTTGGAGATTATGGAGGAAAATGCAGTAGACATCGTAGTTACCGATATTCGCATGCCTGGCATGTCAGGACTGGATCTCATTGCAGAGGTAAGCAAGCGCTGGTCTCATATCCGCTGTATTTTACTAACGGGTCACAGTGATTTTGATTATGCTAAAAAAGCCATTCAATTGCAGGCAACGGATTATATCCTGAAGCCCGTAAACGATGATGAGTTTATGGGATCGGTGTCAGCAGCTATCACGTCTCTTCGCGATGAGTGGGATGAATTCGATAAATATCACCGGCTTTTATACAGTCGGAAGTCTGACTATAAGATTTTACGGGAAAATCTTATGCATGATCTGTTGCTGGGGCGTGAGATCACGGCGCGGGCACTTCGGGAACAACTGCAACAATATGAGATTCATATCGATCCGGAACAATCGGCTGTAATGATGCTGATTCGCCTTACAGGACGCTTCTCATCGATGGACCAGCAGTCTCTGGATCTGATGGATTTTGCGGTAGGTAATATTGCAGAGGAAGTACTTGGAGAGCAATTTAACGTGTGGTTTGGTCGGGGACCCCATGAGTGTCTGGTTATGTTCTTGCAGAATCAAGATCAGATCGAAGCTCCGCAGATGGACTTGGAGACGTTGAGAATCTCAGCTGAAACTTTCCGTGAGCATGTCATTCGATATTTACAGGGAGATCTGTCCATGGTAGTTACACCGTCATTTCCCTTTAATGAGTTAACAGCAGCTTATCGGAAAAGTCTGGGTTCGCTTGTCCTTTCAGGACCAGAAGAACACAAGATTATATATATGGACATGGATCAGGCACTCAGCAAAAGACCGGAGAATGATGCAACGCAGGCGATCGAAGAGCTGTACAAACCGCCTGTACTTCCGCAATTGCTTGAGACCAAGCAATGGGAAGCGGCAGCCCGTAAGCTGAACACGGTCTTTGACGCGGCAGAACAGGTACGATTGTCCAGAGAACATGTGTATGAGATGTATCTGTCGGTAACTAATGCATTTATGTATATCGCCCATAAACAGGGGCATCTGGTGCATGAGATTGATCATGCGGGATTCGATCTGCTCCTTGCTCATCAGTTGATTCAATCCCCCGAGAAGCTGCGGCGTTGGGCTACCGAGATGCTGGCGAAGCTTCAGGAAGAGTTGTCCGATCAGGAAGGTGTGCAGAGCCGCAGACATGTGATCAAGCAGGTTCAGGAGCTGGTGACAAGAGATACAGGACAGGATCTGTCAGTGAAGATGATTGCGGACAAGGTATATTTACACCCCGTATATCTATCGAAAATTTACAAGGCAGAGACTGGGGAAGGTCTTGGGGACTACATGATTCGTATGCGCATGGAACGTGCTCTATATCTGCTTAAGAATAGCAACAAAAAAATATACGAGATTACGAGTGAACTTGGCTATCAAAATCCGCAATATTTCAGCAAAATGTTCAAAAAACATTATGGTATGACACCAAATGAATTTCGGGATCAGGCATAATTTCAACAACATTCCAGAATATAGGTTGGCAAAGGTGCAGAAATCTTGATTTCGTATCATAGGCTCAAAGGCCTGGTCAGCCTATAATGAAAGGGTAACCAAAATGATTTAAGGGGGAACAACATGAGAGCGCAATCAACGAAAAAGAGATTCTTGACGCTTCTCGCTACAACGCTGAGTCTAACTGTCGTTCTTGCAGGATGTTCAGGAGGCAGTGGGGGCGGAGATAGTGCAACACCAAGTACATCTGGAACCCAAAACGAATACAAAGAAAAGTATGATCCGGCAGTTACCATTACTACAGCATGGGGAATCGATCCTGAGCTGAAATTTAAAAATGGCGAATCCATGGAAAATAACGTGGCAACCAAGTGGGCCAAGGACAAATTCGGAATTGAAATCAAATCCTTGTGGTCCGTGACAGATACGAACAGTGCATTTGCGACCAAGCTTCGTCTCGCTATGTCCTCCGGCCAAGAAATGCCGGATATTGTGACAATAGGGCAGCCGGATAATTTAGTTGCTCAAGATTTAATTGACTCCGGTATGTATCAGGAAGTGGGACCACTGTTCGACAAATACGCTTCCGACACATGGAAAAAAGCAATGGAGCAGGACCCTAATGTATGGAACCCGTACAGTCGTGATGGCAAAAGAATGGGTGTCCCTGTTCTGGACTATGCCTACAACAATGACTACCTTCTCTGGATTCGTCAGGACTGGCTGGACAAGCTGAACATGAAGGCACCAAAAACCATCGACGAACTGGAAGCAGTGATGGAAGCATTCAAAAACAATAACCCGGACGGCTTGGCTCCTGAAAAAGTCACTCCGCTCAGCGTTGGTTTCAAAACATCCATGAATACATGGATGGGAGATGTATCCTGGATCTTTGGTGCATATGGCACCTTACCTCAACAATGGAATCTGGCTGCGGATGGCAAGCTGGAGTATGGTTCTATCAATCCAGGTATGAAGCCAGGTTTGACCAAATTGAGCGAATGGCTCACAAAAGGTTATATCCCGCAGGAAGCAGCGTTGTGGGATGAAAACAAAACGGCAGAGCCAGCAGTTGCAGGCACAGCCGGCATTATCCCGGGTCCATACTGGATGAGTGGATGGCCGCTGAAGGATACGGTAAAAAATGTCCCAGGTGCGGTTTGGAAACCGATTGAAATTCCAACTGGCCCTGAAGGCAAAGCGATGCGTCATGGTACACATTTTGTTAATGGTGTAACATTGATCAAGAAAGATATGAAAAATCCGGAAGCATTCTTTACTTACCAAAACTACCTTTATGATAATTACGCAGATCCGCAACCAGGAAGTGAATATGATAATGGTCTATTTGCAGGCTATGACTATCAATTGGATGGAAATGGTAAACAAATGCCGATTGAAGAAATTGATGGCGGGTATGTAAACGTTGTGCGTTATTTGCTCGTGCGTGATGGTGCTCGTATTCCGGACGCTCAGATGAAAGCTCTGATGAATCTGGTAGATGGCAAAGAGCCTGAAACCAAACTTGAAAAAGATGTTGCCGTGAACTATGGTAAGGAAACCCCTGCTGCTGCGAAAGTATTGCTGAGCCAAGAAGAAATTTCCTTCAAAAACATGTTCACAGGTCCAACAACGCAGACGATGAAATCGAAGCTGGACTATCTGAACAAAATCGAGAATCAAGCATTTAACGAAATTATCTACGGCAAAAATCCAGCGGATGCGTTTGATACTTTTGTACAAACGTGGAAATCCGGTGGCGGTGACCAGATCACTCAAGAGGTCAACGAATGGTATGACGGTGTGAAAAAATAGTTTTTAACTGCGCACAGACGGTACTCGTCTGTGCGCTTTTTTTTGTTTATTCAAGCTGAGGCAAAGTGGTTGAATTTGTGCCATTTATATTGCTTTTATGTGCTGTTTGGACCCCGTAAAAGGTTGATATAATCGCATTATAAGCCACTCAGGGAGTACTTGAGTAGGAAGAAATACAGGGGGAGCAATCATGAGAACTTTGAAACGCACTTGGCCATTCCACGTTATGCTGTTGCCAGCCATTATCTTTCTGATCATCTTCAGTTATGTGCCTATGGGCGGGATCGTTATGGCATTCCAGAACTACAAGCCATGGCTTGGGATTAGCGGTTCTGAATGGGTTGGACTGGACAACTTTAGATATTTGTTTGAACGTGAAGACAGCTTACAGGTCATCTGGAACACATTGATTATTGCTGTACTTAAACTGATATTCAATTTATTTGTTCCATTTGTTTTTGCCATTCTTTTGAATGAGGTTCGCAAGATGGCTATACAGCGAACGATTCAAACACTCGTATATTTACCTCACTTCTTGTCCTGGGTCATTCTGGGCGGGATTTTGATAGATCTGTTGTCAACAGGCGGCTTGGTTAACCGGGTTCTGGGAACCTTTGGACTTGGGCCATATTTCTTCCTGGGAGACAACAGTTGGTTCCGATCTACGGTCATTCTGACAGATGTGTGGAAAGAATTTGGCTATAACATGATTGTCTTTCTGGCTGCCCTTGCCGGAATTAATCCAGCATTGTACGAAGCAGCTGAAATTGACGGAGCAGGACGCTGGAAACAGACACTGCACATTACAATCCCTTCGCTTGTGCCGATGCTGATGGTTGTAGGGACACTGGCGCTTGGTAACGTACTGAATGCCGGATTTGACCAGATATTCAACTTGTATAACCCGCTCGTATATCAAACGGGTGACATCATTGATACATTCGTATATCGTTCCGCAATGCAGAATGGTGAGATGGGCTTTGCAACCGCGATCGGATTATTTAAATCGGTCATTAGTATGATCTTGATTCTTGTATCGTACAGCTTAGCCAAAAAATACGCTGGATATCGCATATTCTAAACGAATGAACAGAGAAAGAAGGGACCACGATGTATCATAAATCATTGCCTTATCGCGTGTTTAATATAGTCAATACCTGCTTTCTGATTTTGATCGCCATTATGTGTATCATACCGATGGTTCATGTACTGGCTGTATCCTTTAGTACAAAGGCAGCTGCCGATGCCAATCTGGTCAATCTCTGGCCCGTAGGATTTTCACTTGAGGCTTACAAAAAAACGATGAACAATCCAATTTTCTTGAACTCGCTCTGGATTTCACTTCTACGTACAGTGATTGGTACAGCTATTACCTTGCTGATTACGTTCCTGGCGGCGTATCCGTTGTCCAAAGAGAATAGTGAATTCAAAGGCAGAACGATCTACTCCTGGATTTTTGTATTCAGTATGATTTTCAACGGGGGACTGGTGCCATTCTATATGGTTATCCAGAAGATCGGGTTGATGGATTCCTTCTGGGTACTGGTACTCCCAGGAGCAGTTAACACATTCCTTGTCATTCTGATGCTGAACTTCTTCCGCGGTATTCCAAAAGAGCTGGAGGAAGCGGCGCTGATGGATGGAGCTAATCATTTCAGAACATTGTTCAGTATCTTCCTTCCCATTTCGATGCCGTCCATTGCAACAATTGCATTGTTCAGTATGGTGTTTCACTGGAATTCCTGGTTTGATGGATTGCTCTACATGAATAACGCCAAGGATTACCCACTTGCTACATTTATGCAAACGGTCATTATTGGACGTGATATGAGTAGCATGAGCATGAATCCAAAAGAAATGGAAGCTCTCTCTCAAACTACGGTAAGGGCAGCTCAGATCTTCATCGGAAGTGCACCAATCTTGATTGTGTATCCTTTCCTGCAACGTTTCTTTGTTAAAGGTATGACGTTGGGCTCAGTTAAAGGCTGAGCCTGTACCCCAAATTAATGGAGGTTGATACAGTGAGCAACTTGACGGAAAAGACATTCATTCTGGGAATGGATGTGTCCTTTATGGATGAAATCGAACAGCATGGCGGGAGTTATAGTGATGTGGATGGCAAGGAACAAGACTTGCTGTCCATCCTGAAGATTAATGACGCTAACGCGATACGACTTCGAATCTGGAATGATCCTGTTGGTGGATTCTGCAATCTGGAACGGACGGTGGAGATAGCCAAACGGATCAAGGAACAGGGCTTGAAATTTTTGCTTGATTTCCATTATTCTGATCGCTGGGCTGATCCAGCCAATCAATGGAAGCCGAAAGCATGGGAGAATCTGTCCTATGAAGAGCTTCAACGCGCGGTATGCATGTATACAGCTGACGTTCTGAGAACGTTGAAGGAACACGATGCGCTTCCAGACATGGTGCAGGTGGGCAACGAGATTACACCAGGCATGTTATGGAATGAGGGACGTGTTGGTGGAGAAGAGCATGATACGGACGAGCAGTGGGAGCGTTTTGCAGGCCTTGTGAAGTACGGAATTGCTGCGGTCAAATCCGTTGACGCGGATATTCAGATTATGATACATATTGATCGTGGTGGAGATAACGCCGAGAGCCGCAAGTTTTACGATCGCTTTGAAGCACTGGGTGTGGAGTTTGATATCATTGGTCTCTCGTATTACCCTTGGTGGCATGGAACACTCGATGCGTTACGTGACAATCTTCATGATCTGGCTGAGCGTTATGGCAAACCTATCAATGTAGTTGAAACCGCTTATCCCTGGACGCTGGAGCAGCCGGAAGGCATTGAATGGATTTTGAATCAGGAAGATATGTTGTTACCAGGATACCCTGCAAGTGTAGAGGGACAGACCAAATATCTGAAGGATCTATTGCAGATTATTCGCGAAGTTCCTGGTGGTTTGGGGCACGGATTCTATTATTGGGAACCTGCCTGGATACCAAGTAAAGAAGAATGGTCCGTCGGACATCCGAATAACTGGGGCAACCTCACCATGTTTGATTTTAAAGGTCGCAAGTTGGAATCGTTTACAGCACTTGCTACTGTTGAAGAATCAGATGTCGTGACATACGTGTAATCTAGCGTAATACGTATCGTCTGTGAAGTCGTTGTTATCGTTATCGTATATAAACTAAAAAAACAGTAATTAATTAATGCAAGGGAGTTGTCCTTATGACATACAAATTTCCACCTGTAAGTTCCAAAGCCCCGCACATGTTGCATGGCGCAGACTATAACCCGGAGCAATGGCTCCGCTACCCTGAAGTTCTGGAAGAAGATATTCGCTTGATGAAGCTTGCCAAGTGTAACGTGATGTCCATTGGTATCTTCTCGTGGGTATCCCTTGAGCCGGAAGAGGGCGTATACACGTTTGAATGGCTGGATCAGGTGTTGGATCGTTTTGCAGCAAACGGTATCTATGCATTCCTCGCTACACCAAGTGGTGCCAGACCTGCTTGGATGTCCGCGAAGTACCCGGAAGTGCTCCGTGTATCCGAGAAGCGTGTCCGCAATCTGCATGGTTTCCGTCACAACCACTGTTATACTTCCCCGGTATACCGTGAGAAGGTTACTGCGATCAACACAAAACTGGCAGAACGTTATTCGGATCATCCGGCTGTAATTGGCTGGCATATCTCGAACGAGTTCGGCGGAGACTGTCATTGTGATTATTGTCAGGAAGCATTCCGTGGTTGGGTTCAGAAGAAGTATAAAACACTCGATGAACTGAATCATTCGTGGTGGACCACATTCTGGAGCCATACGGTTACAGACTGGAGTCAAGTGGAATCTCCGGCGCCACACGGTGAGACACAGGTACACGCAATGAATCTGGACTGGCGCCGTTTCGTTACGGATCAGACAGCTGATTTTATCGTGCATGAAACGAAACCATTAAAAGCTCAGAATCCTGATCTGCCAGTCACAACCAACCTGATGGAATTCTATGGTGGTCTGAACTATTGGAAGTTCGCTGATATTCTGGATTTCCTCTCTTGGGACAGTTATCCGACTTGGCATGATGCAGATGACGACGCGAAACAGGCATCACGTATCGCGATGATGCATGATATCGTTCGTTCCATCAAAGGCGGTCAGCCGTTCTTGCTGATGGAGAGTACTCCAAGTTCGACGAATTGGCAAGATGTCAGCAAACTGAAAAAACCTGGCATGCATCTGCTCTCTTCTCTCCAGGCTGTGGCACACGGCTCCGATAGTGTTCAGTACTTCCAGTGGAGAAAAAGCCGTGGGTCCAGTGAGAAACTTCATGGTGCGGTGGTAGACCACGTAGGAACGGAACACACTCGAGTGTTCCAAGATGTCACCGACGTAGGAACGGCTCTTGAAGGCATGGAAGCTATTATAGGAACAGCGGTTCCGGCAGAAGTTGCAATCATATTTGATTGGGAAAACCGCTGGGCCGTTAATGATTCCCAGGGTCCGCGTAATATCGGTGTGAAGTATGAGCAGACGGTGGAAGAGCATTACGAAGCGTTTTGGAAAAAGGGAGTCGCTGTAGACGTTATTGATATGGATGCAGATCTGTCCAAGTATAAGTTGCTGATTGCTCCAATGCTCTATCTGGTACGTGAAGGTGTCGGGGAACGTATTGAGAAGTTTGTAGAACAAGGTGGTACGTTTGTAGCAACTTACTGGTCTGGTATTGTTAACGAAAACGATCTGTGTTTCCTGGGTGGATTCCCAGGCCCGCTGCGTAAGACACTTGGCATCTGGTCCGAGGAAATTGACGGACTGCATGATCGTGATCTGAACGGAATTATCCCTGAGAAGGGCAATGAGCTTCAGCTCAATACAGCGTATGATGCAATTGAACTGTGTGATCTGATTCATCTCGAAGGCGCGAAGTCCCTGGCTACGTACCGTTCTGACTTTTATGCCGGACGTCCGGCATTGACGGTTAACCAGTTGGGTTCAGGAAAAGCATATTACGTAGCGACACGTCTGAAAGCACCATTCTATGATGATTTCTATGCAAAGCTTATCGCTGACCTGAACATTGAGCGTGGACTTGAAACCGAGCTGCCTGCCGGAACAACGGCACATACGCGTACAGATGGTACAGCAGATTATGTGTTTGTACAGAACTACACGCCAGATGAGAAGCTGGTTAAACTAGATGGACAGTCCTATACCGATCTGCTCAGTGGTGATGCTGTGGAAGCAAGTCTCAGCTTGAAGCCATATGACATTTGTGTTCTGCGCAGACCGGCTGCTCGAAAATAATATAGGTTCATCCTTACTTTATAAACGGAGTTAGGATAGAAAAAGAGTGCCCTGAACGCCTGCATTGGTGTTCAGGGCACTCTTTTTTATTTTATGCATTTGGCTGTTGAACGACTTTTTCTGGACAAGATAAAGGATAAACGTGTCCGCGTAGCGAAGACAAACACGTAACATGTAACTCAAGACTTTCAGTCTGGGAGGAATGGAAATGAATCAAAGAAATCTGGATGGTAACAGCATTATTATTCGACTGGAAATGACAACTAAGGATATCAAGTTTGGTGAAGTGGCTTCGGTCATCTCGGAAGCTGGAGGAGACATCATTGCCATCGACGTGATTTCCACCAATCAGGATGTAAGCGTGCGCGACTTGACGGTCGCAGTTACAGATGCACAAGATAACAGTAAAATTATAGAAGGGGTGCGCCAGCTTAAAGGTGTATCCATTATTAATGTATCGGATCGGACGTTCCTGCTTCATCTGGGCGGTAAGATCGAAGTAACACCAAAGACCCCGATTCAAAACCGGGAAGATCTGTCACGTGTGTACACTCCGGATGTGGCTCGTGTGTGTTCAGCCATTTCAGAAGAACCCGGCAAAGCCTTCTCATTGACAATTAAACGGAATACAGTAGCCGTCGTATCTGATGGCAGTGCGGTACTTGGACTGGGCAACATTGGTCCCCGTGCAGCGATGCCTGTCATGGAAGGTAAAGCGATGTTATTCAAACAGTTTGCTGGTGTGGATGCTTTCCCAATCTGCCTGGACACACAGGATACCGAGGAAATCATACGTACTGTGAAAGCGATATCACCTGGTTTTGGCGGCATTAATCTGGAGGATATCTCGTCACCGCGTTGTTTCGAAATTGAACGTCGTCTGAATGAGGAATTGGACATTCCTGTATTTCATGATGACCAGCATGGCACAGCGGTTGTGTTATATGCCGGTCTGATCAATGCACTCAAACTGGTGGGCAAGTCCATTGAAGATGTGAAGATTGTGGTCTGTGGTATCGGTGCAGCAGGTGTGGCATGCAGCAATATATTATTGTCCGCGGGAGCCAGCCGGCTTATAGGTGTCGATCGTGAAGGTGCAATTGTACGGACACAAACCTATGAAAATGAAGTCTGGAGTGATTATGCAGCTCGTACTAATCCTGAACTGGAGACTGGTTCGCTGCGTGATGTCATTCGTGGAGCCGATGTGTTCATTGGCCTATCCCGCGGGAATCTGTTAACTCGCGAAGATGTACAGACCATGGCAGAAGATCCAATCGTGTTTGCAATGGCAAACCCGGTGCCTGAGATTATGCCTGCCTTGGTGGAAGACATTGTTGCTGTAATGGCAACAGGACGATCCGATTATCCGAATCAGATTAACAATGTGTTATGTTTCCCGGGCATCTTCAGGGCAGTTTTGGATTGCCGAGCCACCGAAATTAATGAAGAAATGAAGCTGGCAGCCGCGCAAGCGATTGCTTCGGCCATTACGGACGAAGAGCGTACACGTTATTACATTATTCCGAGTGTGTTCAATGATAAAGTAGTCAAATCGATGCGCAGTCGCGTAATTGAAGCAGCTATTAAGACGGGTGTAGCTCGACGTATTCCTCGTGAACAGGCCCGTGAAGGCGGGGAATCGTAAGATGTCAGAGAACCCTCTTCAACCTGGTGGGAATCTGCAAGAATTAGGGCACATGCATAATATAGATGGAATAACGGCAGGAGAGGCTGTTCTGCGCGCCGCCCGATCCTTTGTTCAAGGGGACTCATCCAAGCATAGTGATGGTCATGACTGGCCTCACATTGAACGGGTAACCTCACTTGCGGTTGAACTCGCTCACCGTATGGGTGCAGATCCATTTGTCTGCGAACTGGCTGCATTATTACATGATGTACCGGATGAGAAGCTGAATGAGAGCTTGGAAGCCGGGATGGCCAAACTGAATGACTGGCTGGATACCCAGCCTCTTGACCCGGATATACGTATTAAGGTTGTGGGTATTATTAGCACCATCTCATACGCGGGAGGACAGCGTGCTGCAGTCAGCTCGCTTGAAGCACAGGTTGTACAGGATGCGGATCGACTGGATGCATTGGGTGCGATTGGGATCGCGCGAACCTTTGCCTTTTCAGGCGCCAGAGGGCGCGAGATGTACGATCCTTCCCTTCCCCCACGGGAGCAGATGACCCGTGAGGAATATCGCAATGGGCGCAGCACAACGATAAATCACTTTTACGAGAAGTTGTTCAAGCTCAAGGATCTGATGAATACCTCCTATGGCAAGGAGCTGGCGGAACAGCGTCATGATTATATGGTGCAGTTTGTGGACCAGTTCAAAAGGGAATGGGAGGGCACGGACCGTTAGGGCAGGCATAATAAGCATGAGCATTCCACAGAGGTATCATAAGTAACAGAGGCGAATCTTTGAAGTGGTGAAAATCCATTTTGAAGATTTGCTTCTTTTTGGGTTAATAATGTGTATTAACATACATAAAGGAATCAATTTCATAATACCTCTGACTTATGACATGGCAACGGAAGACCTTACATGGTACAATAAATCGTTCTCCTGAATGAATTCAGGCAAAAAAAGAAATATGGGGTAATAATGAACATGATTATCAAATGTAAAATTTCAGGTTCGGTAAAGAGGAGGGGTCATCACCATGTCGTTTGGTGCGCGTGTACTTAAGACGGGAATCGCGGTCACGCTTGCCTTGTACCTAAGCAGCCTGTTCTTGAACCCGCAATCTCCCGTGCCTGCCGCAATCGCGGCTATATTCGCCATGCAGCCTTCCATCTATCGTTCCTGGAAATACTTCCTGGATCAATTGCAAACGACCACGCTGGGAGCTATTGTCGCCCTGGTGGGGGGCATGGTGTTGTCCAATGAGCCAATCGCCGTTGGATTAATTATTGTACTTGTCATCATGATCTGTCTTAAATTGAATATGGGTGAGACGGTTGGCCTGACACTGGTCACGGTTGTATCCATTATGGAAGCCTCGGGTGACTGGCATTTTGCACTCAATCGTTTTCTGTTGACACTGGTTGGTATTGTATCGGCGTTTCTCATCAACATTACGGTATTTCCTCCGAAACCGAAGGTTCAGTTCGTGAAGCAGATCCATAGTGTATTCAGCGGTATGTCGTTGCTTCTGCGAACTTCGATCTCGGATGAGATCAAGGAAGTTGTATTCCGGGAGGAGAAAAGCAACCTGGGCGGTTCCATTAAGTCTTTGTCCGACAAGTATAACTTGTTCGAAGAGGAACAGAAAAAGATGAAACGTTCGAAATTCAGCGAAACTCGTCAGATGGTGGTCTACAAACAAATGCTGCTGAGTTTGCAAAAAGGGTACGAGGTGCTGGATTCGGTGGAACGCCACTATTTCCAGGCACCGCGGACAACGGCCATGGATCAGTTTTTTGACTCACATCTTGAACTGGTTATCAAATTCCATGAGCATGCACTGCTCAAGTTCGAGGATAAGCTGAAGCCTAATGGGGAAGAGGCCGCACAGTTTGTATTGGATAATGACCGTTTCATGGAGCAGGCGATCACCCAGTTTGATATCGACAAGGAAGGGATGTTACGATTGTCCATCGTGGCTGCTGCCATTTATGATTATGGATATCAACTGGAACGTTTGAATCGACTTGCCGAACATGTGCATAGCGCCAGTGAAGACAAAGAATCACAGGACAAAATTTTGAATTGGCTTAAGTGGCCTTAAGTACGAGTTCAAAAAGGCTGGTTTTCAGTACCGAGAAGATGGAATGAAGATAGAAATGGAGTAGCGGAGCGTAGGAAAAACTACGTGAGCAACGGACATTTCGGCTGAATTTCATATTCGATGCTGATGATGCCGTTAGGCATCCTTCGTAATCAAAAGCGGACTTTTTGAACAACCTCTCTAAGTGCGAATTGCGCACCTGCTTGGCGATCATATACAATGTAGTTACAACATAGCCCGGACAATCGTGTCCGGGTTGTTTTGTCATACATAGGGCTGAAGGGCATGAATGAATATTAACGAACTGAGGGATAGAGACATGATTATAGAGGAATTAGACGCTGAACTAATGGAATGGTTGAGTGGGACAAATCTGGAGCATAAACAGCATGAAGCCATGCAACTGCTAACTGTATCTGAGGATCAGTGGCCGCATCAGGCGATGATTAGTATGGGGGAAGTGATTGCGATAAATCCGCATCAGCTTAGACTGGCTCTATGGCAAGGTACACAGACCAGTATGAACATGAGCAAAACAGGCAAGGCTACCTTGATTGCGGTTCAAGGACATCGATTGTTGCATATCCGTATAGAAGTAGAACGGTTACCTGAGATTAGGGGGGCTGTTCATCCGAGAGATCGTTTTGAAGCACAAGTCCTTCAGGTACGTGTGGATCACGCGCCATATGCGGAGATCACTTCAGGAATAACCTTTCAATTAGCAGATGAACTTGGAGCAATTACACGTTGGAAAGAGACGATTGAAGAATTACGAAAATAGCCAGGAGTAGCTAAGTCAGTTGAGGACCCGGTGGTTGGGTAATAATGAAGAAGAAAACAACAAAAAACGCCTCCGCTTGCATCGGGACGTTGTCACTGGTACAATAAAAAATGGTTTTCAGAAAATTAGAACTAATTAACATATAATTAAAATGTTTACTTTCTAATAATTATACCATTGCCTTTTCGGGCTTGTCAAATGGGATTTTGAGGACACAATCCGGGGAAAGAGGGGCTATTAACATATGAGTACAGATCAGCAATGGAATGAGGAACAACAACGGGTCAACACCGTGACCGATCAGATTGAACGCAAGATCACAACGCTGGAAGATGAAGTTGGTTCCTTCCGTGACGAAGTGGTTGGCATGAGAAAAGACTTCTGGGACGAAGTCACGATGAACTTTAGCGAAGCGGATGATGTTGGGGAGACTTCTACCAGCATGCGGCAGCAGTCACAGGTATTGTCCGATCGGGAGCGTAGCCATCTCAATACAGCGGCTGCGTTGGATAAAATGAAACGACTGCATCATTCACCGTATTTTGGACGCATTGATTTTAAGGAAGATGGATATCCAAATGCAGAACGCATTTATCTCGGCATTGCATCGTTGCTGGATGAGAAGGAAGAATCTTTTCTGGTCTACGACTGGCGTGCGCCAATCTCCAACCTGTATTATGACGGAGCACCGGGTCCAATCACGTATCATACACCCAGTGGGGAGATCAGCGGTGATATAGAGATGAAGCGACAGTTTGTTATTCGGGATGGTCGTATCCGGTTTATGTTTGACACAGGGGTCACGATTGGTGATGAGTTGTTGCAGGCCGTGCTCAGTCGAACTTCGGATGCACAGATGAAGAGTATTGTAGCGACCATTCAGAAGGAGCAGAACCGGATTATCCGTAATGACCGGACACGTATGCTCATTGTGCAAGGCGCAGCCGGCAGTGGCAAAACATCCGCGGCGCTCCAGCGTGTGGCATATCTTCTCTATAAATACCGCGAGCATCTGCAAGCGGATCAGATGGTTCTTTTTTCACCAAATCCAATGTTCAACAGTTATGTCTCCACGGTACTGCCTGAGCTTGGGGAGGAAAACATGTTGCAAACGACCTTCCAGGAGTATCTGGAGCGCCGTTTGGGTCGTGAATATCAACTGGAAGATCCGTTTATTCAGCTTGAATATGTACTTACGGGGACGGAAGATCCCGATTACGATGTTCGCATGTCCAGCATTCGCTTCAAGTCGTCCGAAACGTTCCTCAAGGTGATTACACGTTATAAGGAAAGTATGTTGTCAGGTGGCATGAAATTCAAGCCGGTTCGCTTCCAGGGCCGAGCGATTGTCACGTCAGAGGCTATGGCTGAGAAATTCTACAGTTTCGAGTCATCCGTTAAGCTGGTGAGTCGACTGGAGATGTTACGGGACTGGATGCTGAAAGAACTGTCTGCCTTTGGTAAAGGTGAACTGGATGCGCCTTGGGTTGATCAGCAGCTTGATCTGATGGAGCCGGAGGATCTGCAACGTGCGTATCAACGGTTGAAGCGCAAGCAAAAAGGAAAGACCCATACGTTTAATGACTTCGAGCAGGAAAGAGGGATTCTGGCACGTATGGTGGTCAGTGACCGACTCAAACCGTTGCGAAAATGGATTAAGTCCTTACGATTCGTTGATATAAGACAATTATATGCACATCTATTTAACGATCAGGCTCAGATGGAACGATTACTGGGTGATGAAGCGCTGCCTGCTCAATGGGATGAAATCTGTAAGATGACTTTACGCAGATTGAAGCTTCAGGAGTTGGCATATGAAGATATTACGCCATACTTGTACTTGCGTGAGCTTATGCTTGGATTCCATATTAACTCGAATATTCGACATGTCATTATTGATGAAGCCCAGGATTATTCTGCGTTTCAGTTGGCATTTATGAAGAGATTGTTCCCACGGGCGAAAATAACAGCACTTGGTGACTTTAATCAGGCAATCTATGCCCACTCTTCAGTACTTAGTGGAACAGGACCCTTGACTAACCTGTACGGTCCAGACAATACAGAGGTCATTGAGCTGACCAGAAGTTATCGATCTACCCGGGAGATCGTGGAGTTTACACGTGGCATGGTGCCTGGGGGGGAAGAGATTATTCCATTTAACCGCAGCGGTGAGAAACCTAAAGTGATCGTTTCTTCTGATTCAGAGCGTCATATGAATGTCATCACGACAGACCTCAAGTACTTGATTAAGGAAGGGTACGAATCGGTTGCAGTTATCTGCAAAACCGCCGAAGAGAGCAGAGACATACATGCTGCATTGAGTAAGGCGCTGCCCACAGCACCGAAGTTAATCAAAAAAACGACGCTGGCTTTTGAGCAGGGTGTTCATGTCATCCCAGCGTATCTGGCCAAAGGTGTGGAATTCGATGCAGTCCTGATCTATGACGGCTCTGCGGAGCAGTATGCTCAGGAGCATGAACGCAAGTTGTTCTATACGGCTTGCACACGAGCGATGCATCTGCTACACGTTTACTGCGTGGGCACACTTAGTCCGTTCATTACCGCCCAGTCGGAAGAAAAGTATGATCTTGGCAAGGTGTCTGCTGCGCAAGTGGACTGACATAACACTTCATATGCATGAAGAAGGCTTCCGTTCAATGGAACGGGAGTTTTTCTGTATATGATACATATATCGGGAAGAAGCTAGCTTAGCGAGGGAATTATACGTGATGAGGTTACAGCCATATAGGTGATCGTATTGATAAAAATACCTAACTTGAATTCGTAAGGATTGGGTCCCGTGGATAAATACGTCTGCATAATTTGTATTTAAGCACAATCGATGTGATTTTTCTTTACACATGAAGTCCGGACTCATATAATCGTAACAATATATTTTTTTTGGATCGTTTATTAAAGGAGGCAACAAAATGAACAAATCATCTTTTGAACGGCCACTTATGGCCGATTGTGTACCGGATCTGGTCGCTACAGCACGGGGAGATTTGCCAGCGACTTTGGTCATTCGGGGAGGTACGCTGGTAAACGTGATATCGGGTGAGATTTTGCCTGAGATGTCCATAGCTGTACAGGGAGCTCGAATCGCTTATGTCGGTAAAGATGTAAGCCACACCATCGGAGAACATACCCGGATCATTGAAGCAAACGGTAAGTATATCGCTCCTGGTCTGTTGGATGGACACTGCCATATCGAAAGTACACAGATGAAAGTAACCGAGTTTGCGAGAGCGGTATTGCCTTCAGGCACGACCGGAGGTTTCTTTGACCCACATGAGATCTCCAACGTGCTTGGTCTGAAAGGTCTGAGACTAATGCTAGATGAAGCACGGACCACACCGATGGCAGCTTATATGCAGGTGGCTTCCTGTGTGCCTTCCACGCATCCAGGATTGGAGACAACAGGTGCTTATATCGGGCCTGAAGAGGTAGCTGAGGCTCTTTCCTGGGGTCCGGACATGATTGGTCTTGGTGAAGTGATGAACTTCCCTGGAGTGGTCTATGGGGATGAGACGATGATTGGTGAGATACAGGCAACGCTCCGGGCAGGTAAAGTGGCAGACGGTCATTTCACCTGGGCTGCAGATGACTGGCGTCTGCCAGCCTACGCAGCGAGTGGTGTTACAGGGGATCATGAATGTGTGACCAAGGAAGATGTGGTTGAACGTCTGCGACTCGGAATGTACGCGAAGATGCGTCAAGGTTCGGCATGGCATGATGTGGCTGAGACGATCAAAGCCTGCACTGAGCTTGGTCTGGATACACGCCGGATGATGCTGGTGACCGATGACCGAAGCTCTGAATCGCTGCTCAAAGAAGGACATATGGATTTTGTTGTTCGTCTCGCAATCTCCCAAGGGGTGAAGCCGGTTACGGCTTTCCAGATGGCAACCATTAACACGGCTGAGCGCTTTGGTGTTGCGCGCGACATTGGTGCGATTATTCCGGGCAATATAGCCGATATTATTCTGCTGGACGGCCGGTTGGCGGATGTACGTGTGGGCATGACGATTGCTGCCGGGCAAGTTGTAGCCGAGAATGGGAAAATGACGGCGGTCTGGGACAGCTTCACGTATCCGGAGGAAGCGCTGAACACGGTGAAGTTAGAAGCTAATATTCAGCCGGAAGATCTGGAGTTGGCTGCACCGATTGCAGAGGGGACGATTGGTGCCAAAATCATTCATGTGACAGAGAACCATGTGGATACAAAGGAGAAACACCTGCCTGTTACCGTAGAGAACGGCAAGGTTGTGGTTTCAACTTCAGGGGAAGTATGCAAAATTGCGGTATTGGAGCGTCACAAACAAACCGGGAATCGAGCGGTAGCGCTTGTTGGAGGCATCGGCTTCACATCACCTGCAACGATTGCGATGACAGTTGCTCATGATAGTCACAACCTGTTGATTATCGGTAATGATGATGCATTAATGGCTGAAGCCGGTAATCGCGTCATTCGTATGCAGGGCGGGGTGGCCGTGGTAACGGCAGCAGGGGTAACCGAATTCCCGCTACGGATTGCAGGTTTGATGTCAACCGAATCTTTTGAAGTCGTTGCGGCCCAATCGGCAGCAGTCAGTGAAGCTTTACAGTCCGCAGGATGTACGTTGAATAATGCGTTCATGACGCTTTCGTTGCTCGCGCTGGTTGTGATTCCAGAATTACGTTTGTCCGACAAGGGGCTTGTGCGGATCTCGGCAGAAGGTATTGAACTGGTGTCTCTTTTCGATGAAGTGGTTGATAATACACCTGTAGCTCCATCGGGTAATGAATGAACGGAAATGTCGACTAGGCATCATTAAATAGGGTTCCATATAAAGCCGCCTTAGGGCGGTTTTTTGGTGTGTTTTGAGAGAAAACGCTTTCTAGGTCTTCTGGAGCTTGGTGTACATATGGCAATAATGACTGAAGTCATGCTGGAATAAGGATTGAATTTGAAAATAATAAATAATTGTGACTTTTGAACTATACATACAGAACTACGAATTCCCGAAATATAGTTATATGATTCTTTCGTCGTAAGTCTTAAAGATGATATTGCATATAAAAGCAATCCGAATTCGTCGTACCTAATAAGTATCCATTAAATGAATATGAAACGACACAATTTCATCCAGATTTGCACGTCAGAGCTGATAACTTCAGAGGGAGTGTACAAATATGAAAAGCAAAAGGGGTTACCGTTTTATCTTATTACTGAGTTGTTTGATCTTGTGTGCGAGTACAGCCTGTTCTTCGAAAGCCGTTGCCATTGGTTCTGTGGATAGTTATGAAACGATTCATGGTAACCTTGATGTGCCGGTAAGAGCGACGTGGGTGTGGGACACAACCCAGATTCGAAGCAATCCTCAAGAGTTGTTAAATTACGCTACAGCGAATAAGATCAATACGATCTATCTGCAGATGAACCGGGATGTAAAAATTCCTGATTATAAAAGTTTTATCCGTCAGGCCAGAGCCAAGAACATTGCGGTTGACGTCATGGATGGAAGATCAGCGTGGGGATTGACGGAAAGTCGGGAACAGATTGCATCTTTCCTGGACTGGATCGAGGCATATCAGGCGCAGGCGTTGTCCAATGAGAAATTTGCTGGTATTCATCTGGATATTGAACCACATGTGCATCCGCAATGGAAAATCAATCAGGCCAGTGTAATTACTCAGTGGCAAGGCAATGTGGAGTACATTGTTGAGCGAGCATCACGGATGAAAATGCCGGTAGCGGCTGATCTGCCTTTCTGGCTCGATAACTACAAAATTCCGGGTTCCACGATGGCCGTAAGCAGTTGGATGATTCGCAAGTTTGATTCCATCACCATTATGGCTTACCGCGATACAGCTGCTGCAATCTATAGTGTAGCGAAGGATGAACTTGCAGAAGCAGCTCTGCTTGGCAAGACGATCTCAATCGCCGTGGAAACAAAGCAAAGCAAGGAAGGTGACTTCATTACTTTTTATGAAGAGGGATCTGCTTATATGGAAGCACAATTAAAATTGGTCGAAAAAATGGCTTCAGTACATGCGTCCTTTAACGGTTTCTCCGTACATGAGTACACTTCATGGAAGACACTGAAAAAGTGAGAAACTGTTAAGCTTCAAAGCGTAAGGCTGATAGCGGCCAATGAGATGAGTTCTAACTGAGACAATGTGGCTCAGATCAGATCGTTACCTCACTCGTTCCCAGGAAAGTTGATAAAGTAGATAAAGAAGGTGTTTGCAGCTGAATAGCTGTGAGCACCTTCTTCTTTTACACCCTTTTACACCTGTACCAGGGCAGACTCCACTCCTACGTTCTCATAGAACATTTTGCGATACTGTGAAGGTGTAGTGGCTTTATGCTTTTTAAATGTAGTGATGAAGTAGCTTAGATGCTCAAAACCCACATCCATGGCGATATCAACAATTTTGTGATCCGTATTCTCAAGCTGAACGCAGGCCTGTTGAACGCGGTAATAGTTAATGTAATCAACCGGGGTTTTCTGCACCATCTGTTTGAAGAAACGGCAGAAGTGTCCTTCGCTCATATTGGCTTCATCGGCCAGTTCTTTCAGCTTTAATGGTTCAGGATAACGTTTGTGGATGTACCCGAGCACGGATTTCAGGCGCTCTACCTTGTCATGACTCCCAGTAGCCACAGTGCCTTTGAGCGGAGCAGGTCTCATATGTTCGAACATTCGGGCAAATATGAGGTACAGGTACGCTTTTGTTGACATTTCACACGTTTCGGTTCGGGTAGCATGGTCTGCAAATATGCGTTTCAGGAGATCCAGAATTTCTTGTCCCCAATCCTCATCTGCCTTGATATGGCTGGGGGGAATCACCGTTTTGCGTACCAGTGGACCGATGAATTTCTCTTGGACCGTATCGAAGGTACGGCTGCCAAGCAGTTCGGGATTAAATACAATGGAAGAGAATACGCAGGGCACATCACCCTTCAGATACCCCGCATGAATCTCGCCTCTATTGATGAAAATCGCTTCTCCAGCTTGGACCTCAACAGTGTTCATATCGATCTGAAAGACGGCGCAGCCCTGGGTCACCATGGTGAACTCCATCTCATCATGCCAGTGGCAATCGAGAATGCTATCCCCGTTCAGTTGTTGAATATCCGGGTACACACTGACGGGATACATGGCATTGCCGTGAATCCGGTCTTCCCGTAATCGTTCACGTTCCATATCAGATTCTCCTTTTGTATCATTATTAATGTAATCGTTTCCATAGATTGGTGATGATGTTCAAGAATCGGATGTTTATTATCAAAATCGTGATATATTTGGTCAAAATAAGAGAAGAAATTCGTTATTAATATCAATATTATTATAATATAACCAAAGGGGGAAAGAAAACATGAAATTTACTGATGGATTCTGGATGACTCGTGAAGGGTACCAGATTCAAAACCCGACTGACATTCGTGATATTGTGCAAAAAGATAATTCTGTGACCGTATATGCGGCAACTAAATATATTCGCAGCAAAGGCGACACGTTGAACGGTACATTGCTGAAAGCAACGTACAGCTCACCAATGCCTAACGTTATTCGTGTAACCTTGAATCACCATAAGGGCGGCGTGAAAAAAGGGCCTGTATTTGAGCTTAACACACAAGAAGCCAACGTTGAGATCTCAAAAAATGAACAAGGTGCTGTTTTGAAAAGTGGCAACCTGGAAGTTCAAATCGACAAAACAAACGGTTGGGACGTTAGCTTCCTATATGGAGGAAAACGCATTACAGGTAGCGGTCAAAGAGCAGCTGGTTATATTACAGGTCCAAGTAAGGAAGCATACTTCCGCGAGCAACTTGATCTCGGTATTGGTGAATACGTTTACGGACTCGGTGAGCGCTTCACGCCGTTTGTTAAGAATGGTCAAATCGTCGATACCTGGAATGAGGACGGCGGTACAAGCAGTGAGCAGTCCTATAAAAACATTCCGTTCTACCTGTCCAATAAAGGATATGGCGTATTTGTAAACCATCCTGAACGCGTATCATATGAGATTGCATCCGAGAATGTATCTAAAGTTCAGTTCAGCGTAGAAGGCGAGACGTTGGAGTACTTCATTATCGGCGGTGACAATCCAAAGGATGTACTTGATAATTATACGAAATTAACAGGTAAACCAGCGCTTCCACCGGCATGGACTTTTGGTCTGTGGCTGACAACATCATTCACAACGGATTATGATGAAGCAACGGTTAATCATTTCGTAGATGGTATGGCAGAACGTGATCTTCCACTTTCTGTATTCCATTTTGACTGCTTCTGGATGAAGGAATACCAATGGTCTGATTTCGTATGGGATGAAGCGATGTTCCCGGATCCGGAAGGCATGCTTGCACGTCTGAAAGAGAAGGGCCTTAAAATCTGTGCTTGGATCAATCCATATATTGCAGAAAAATCCTACTTGTTCGATGAAGGTATGGAGAACGGTTATCTGGTGAAAACAGCTGATGGCAGCGTATGGCAATGGGATATGTGGCAAGCAGGTATGGCTCTGGTTGACTTCACGAATCCGGATGCTGTGAACTGGTATAAGAGCAAGCTGGAAGTCCTGCTGGATCAAGGTGTAGATTCCTTCAAGACCGACTTCGGCGAAAGAATTCCGACAGATGTTGTGTACTTCGATGGTTCTGATCCGGTTAAAATGCACAACTATTATACACAGCTCTATAACAAAGCTGTATTTGAATTGCTCGAAGAGAAGATTGGCAAAAACGAAGCTGCCCTGTTTGCACGCTCTGCAACAGCAGGTGGTCAACAGTTCCCGGTTCACTGGGGCGGTGACTGCTCTTCCACGTATGAATCCATGGCTGAATCGCTTCGCGGTGGCCTCTCGCTCGGACTTTCCGGTTTCGGATTCTGGAGCCATGATATCAGTGGTTTTGAAAGCACAGCGAGCCCTGACGTATACAAACGCTGGGTACAATTCGGACTGTTATCTTCACACAGTCGCCTGCACGGAAGCACTTCCTATCGTGTGCCTTGGCTGTTTGACGAGGAATCCGTGGACGTTGTTCGTGACTTTACCAAACTCAAAATCAGCCTGATGCCGTACCTGTACAATTCTGCGGTAGAGTCAACGGTAAAAGGTATTCCGATGATGCGCGCTATGCTGCTGGACTTCCCAGAGGACCCAACAACATACAGCCTGGATACGCAATATATGTTTGGTGACTCGATTCTGGTGGCTCCAATCTTCAATAAGGAGGGTGATGTGCGTTATTACCTGCCTGAAGGAACTTGGACGAACTATCTGACAGGAGCGAAAGTACAAGGTGGACGCTGGATCAGTGAAAACCATGACTTCAAAACACTGCCAATGATGATTAAGCCAAACAGTCTGATCGCTGTGGGTGCTGTGGATAGTAAACCGGATTATGACTTTGCAAATGATGTGTCCCTGCACTTGTTCGAACTGGCTGATGGCCAAACGGCTCAAGCTATCGTTGTGAACCAAGCTGCTGAACAGGAGCTGACAGTTAACGTTACACGTAATGGATCAGTGCTGGATGTTCGTGCTGAAGGTGCAGGTAAACCTTGGAACATCGTGCTTCGCGGTATTGAAAGTGTATCCAGCGTTGAAGGTGGTTCCCAAGTGTCTGGTGCAAATGGTGTTGTTGTTACAGCAGCAACAGGCGCAAGCGCGCTTACAATCCAACTGTAACATGATATAGTAAAAGAAAAGGACGGTGCCGAAAGGTGCCGTCTGTTTGTCTACGATGATAGGAGATTGAATGAAATGAGTACAATGAATTCTGGTTTGCATTGCACGATATCAGCAGAGATGCTGCATCATCTGGTAGAAATTAATTTTGGAAGCGATACCAAAGTGAAGGAGTTTGGTCTCCTGCAAGGTGGACTTTTTAATACAACCTATCGGATTCAACTTGAACATACACCCTATACGGATGTGATTTTACGTTTGGCTCCAGAGCGGGGAGAGATGGCGGCTGGTTCTGCGAGTGATCCCCTATTTTCGTTTGAACGCACGATGATGGCGGCTGAACCGATTGTATATGAATATTACCGTAAGGCAGGCATTCCTGCTCCCAACATTATCGCTTGTGATGACAGCGGATCAATCATCCCAAGAACGTACATGTTTATGGAGTTTATCCCGAGTAAGCAGCTGGATCACGCATCGATTTCAGATATAAACAAAGAGCGATTGTACCATCAGCTTGGCGCCTATACCGCCATCATGCATCAGATCGAGGGTACATCGTTTGGCTGGCCGCAGGGGGATGGGACGATTAAAGGATTGGATCAATGGTCCGAGGTGCTGCACTCTTTTGCAGAAGAAACGGTACTTAAAGCGGCACAAGTCAATTATATGTCAGGTGTGGGAGAAGATATCGTTGCTATTTTCATCAAAAATAAAGACTTATTTGATCAAGTGACCCGTCCGGTACTCGTTCATAATGACCTGTGGGAAGCCAACGTGCTTGTTCATGTAGAAAACGGTGAGCTAAACATTGCGGCCATCATCGACGGAGATCGTTCCATGTTTGCAGACAGGGAGTTTGAAGCCATATTGTCAACAGAATCAGCAGCTTTTCATGAAGGATATGATCGTCCACTGGACTCATCCGCTGAAGGACAGGCACGCAGGCTTGCCTATCGAATACTGTCTTCGTATTTTAATGCCTACGTTCATGAACATCAGGTCAATCAACCTGAAGATGGTCAGAAGTATCACCAGCGCACGCTGGATTTACTGGAGCAATGGAAGCAACTTGGACTTAACTAATTCGCAGGGGGAATGAAGGATGAAGGAGTATCATCAATACCCGATGTGGGATGCGTCACTTTCACTTGAGGAAAGGTTGGATGACCTGATTGCACGATTGACAACGGAGGAGAAGATCAGACTAATTCCTACACGCGAAGCAGCTGTACCAAGACTGGGCATTCCAGCCTACAACGTTGGGGGCGAAGCTGCTCACGGGGTTGCATGGAAAGGGGAGGCAACGGTATTTCCACAACCGCTCGGTCTATCAAGTACCTGGAATACGAGACTTATGCGGGAGATTGGTTCAGTCATTGGCGATGAAGCGAGGGCATATCATCACCGTGATCCTGAAGTTCACGGGTTAACTTTGTGGGCACCAACGGTTGATCTGGAACGTGACCCACGCTGGGGCAGAACGGAAGAGGGATATGGCGAGGACCCGGTCCTCACGGGAGAAATGTCGGCAGCTCTCGTCAAAGGTATGCAGGGAAATGACCCTTTTTATCTGAAAATGGTCGCGACATTGAAACACTTTTTTGCCAATAATAATGAGAAAGATCGGCTGAATTGTTCATCCAGCATTGATCCGCGCAATCTGCGGGAATATTATTTGAAAGCATTTGAGACACCATTTGTGGAAGGTGGAGCCTTGTCCATGATGACAGCTTACAATTCCATCAATGGTACACCTGCCATTGAAAGTCCATATGTGAATGATGTGGTTAAGGGTGAGTGGGCGATGCCAGGTTTCATTGTATGTGATGGTGGAGACCTGTCACAGACGGTGAATTATCATGGTTATCATACCAGTCATGCCGAATCAGCAGCAGGTGCGTTGAAGGCAGGAGTGGATTGTCTTACAGATGAAGTTGATCTTGTTGTATCTGCTCTGGAGGAGGCTCTTGACCAGAATCTGTTGAAAATAGCTGATTTGGACAGAGCGATCCGCAACATCTTTGGTGTGCGAATGCGACTTGGACAACTCGATCAGTCCGGGCTCAATCCATATGCGTCTATTCCCGAGTCGGTATTATGTGCACCGGAACATGCCAAACTTAGTTATCGTGCCGCTGCCGAATCGATTGTTTTGCTCCAAAATGATGGATTACTTCCCTTGCAGGCAGAAGCGTTGCAGAAAATCAGTGTGATTGGGCCACTTGCAGATATTGTCTATACCGATTGGTACAGTGGCACATTGCCTTATCGAGTATCCGTCCTAGATGGATTGCGCAATCGCCTACCTGAAGCAGACGTGACCTATGTGGATGGGAATGACCGTATTCAGCTGAAGACAACAGACGGTCAGGTTATAACCTTGGGTGTGGAAGGTACACTTGTCGCTATACCGGAAGTCAGTGCACCTACTGCCGCCGAATTTGAACATCAGGATTGGGGTTGGGGAAGTCATACGCTGAGAAGTGTAAACAATAATCGATACGTTAGCTTAACCGAGCAAGGCATATATCAGGCAAACGCACCGGAGATTGGTGGCTGGTTTGTGAAGGAAGTTGTTCGTATAGATCCTCTAACGGATGGAAGTAACACCTTGCGGTCTTGGAACGGTATCCCTGTTGGACTGAACGAATATCAGGGACAGTCTGCTGTATCACCACTCCGGCCACAAGGAGAACAGACTACAGCTACAGATACAAACCCGAATGATATTGGTGACTCTGGACACGCAAGTCAATCACCAGGCAATACACAGAGACCTTCTGCATTCAATATTGATATTGTGACCAGCGGAATACAACAAGCCGTAGAAGCTGCACGTAGCAGTCAGGCATCTGTCGTTGTTGTTGGCAACAGCCCATATATCAACGGCAAAGAAGAAATTGACCGCCCAAGTTTGCTGCTTCCGCCGAGTCAGGTCGAGCTTGTCAAAGCTGTGTGTGAAGCAAATCCCAATACAGTGGTTGTCATTATGGGCAGTTATCCATTTGCCTTGCAGGAGTTGAAAGGTATGGCCCGCGCAATCGTTTATATGACACATGCAGGTCAGGAATTGGGGAACGCGCTTGCAGATGTGCTGTTAGGTTATTATGCCCCAGCAGGCAGATTGAATATGACTTGGTATGAAGACGAATCACAGCTTCCTGACATGATGGATTATGACATCATTCAGAATGGCATGACCTATATGTATCATGAAGGACCGGTTCAATATGCATTTGGTCATGGCCTGACGTATTCCGAATTCGAATACGAAGCGATTCGTGTAAGTCAAAGTGCTCCGGAGGAATCCACCACCACAGATCAATTGAAGATTGAAGTGGAGGTACACAATACAGGTGAACGTGACAGTGATGAAGTCGTACAGATCTATGGATCTTCATATACCTCCCGAGTGAAACGTGCTCAGAAGCAACTGCTTGCTTTCCGTCGTGTTCATGTCAAAGCAGGGACGCGTGTTACGATAAGTTTCGAGGTTCCTGTTCAGAAGCTTGCGCTATGGGATGTTACCCGAGATCGATACTGCCTGGAGACAGCGACCTGGGCCATTCTGGCAGGGCGTTCTTCCACAGATATACGTCAGTCGGCTGATATTGAAATTGAAGGTGAGACGATTCCCGATCGTCCGCTGCACTTGCTTACCTTTGCCGAGAATTACGATGCTTGTGCAGGTGTTCTACTGGATGAATGTCTGGAAGGACGTTCGGCAGTTCGGGCAATCACTCCAGAGGAACCCTTATATCGAGAGGGTCAGTCGTCTTGGATCTCTTTCAACCATAATGCTGTTCAAGAAGTACAAGGATTTGAAGCCAGAGTGGCAGCTTTTGGGGAAGAGGGCAGACTGGAGATTCGTTCCGGAGGAGCGGAGGGCGAACTACTCGGTGTGTGTGAAGTTTCTGGACCTGGAGGCAGTGTGAATGGGAAAGATATCGAGTGGACAACAGTTCAGTGTTTGCTTGAGGCGCCACATAAGGTGAATGCGCTATATATTGTCTTCAAAGGTGGAGCAGCGTTACGGCACTTTAGATTGTTGTAGTTGTAGCATGTCCTGAATAATCAACCTCCGAAACAAGCACAATAATGCTGTTGTGTGTAGAATCTGTAAAGGTGGTTGTGGTATGAACGATAAAAAGTGGGACCTCGTCGCACTTGCTTCCATCCCTTTAATTATGACCTTGGGTAATTCCATGCTTATACCAATCCTGCCACAGATTGAACGTGAGTTGAAGGTATCTGCATTTAAGGTCAGTATGCTCATTACAGTCTACGCTGTAGTTGCCATCCTGCTTATTCCTCTTGCAGGGTACTTGTCGGATCGTTTTGGCAGAAAAGCAGTTATCATTCCCAGCCTCGTTATTGCAGCCGTCGGAGGTGCTGTCGCTGGTGTGGCAGCATGGATGCTGAACGGAAACATAGCCTACTGGACCATTCTGGGTGGCAGGTTATTGCAGGGAATAGGTGCTGCTGGCGCATTTCCTATTGTTATCCCGTTGGTTGGGGACATGTTTAATGATGAGAATGAAGTAAGCAAAAGTCTGGGTATCATTGAGACCTCCAATACGTTTGGTAAAGTCATAAGTCCGATTCTGGGTGCAGCGCTGGCAGTCTGGTTCTGGTATGCGCCATTCATGGCTATTCCCATCCTTTGTGTGCTTTCGCTGGTTCTTGTTATTTTCCTGGTGAAGACTCCTAGGAAAAAAGAAAAGCCTCCCACCTTTACGGAATTTGTGGCTTCCATTCGTGACGTATTAAAAGAAAAGGGACGCTGGTTGTATGCGTTGTTTGCAATCGGCGGTATTTGCATGTTTGTCATCTTTGGTGTGTTATATTATCTATCCGAAACGCTGGAGAGCGAATTTGCCCTGAAAGGTGTACTTAAAGGACTTGTCCTTGCGATTCCGCTGGCAGCGTTATGTTTGTCTTCTTTCTTGGCAGGGAAGTGGATTGGGAAGAACAAAACACGAATGAAATGGCTTGGCTTTGCAGGACTTGCGCTTCTGACGGTATCCCTTGGCGTTATAGGTTTATTCGATAATATCTATGTTGTAGTAGGTCTTTTCACATTGGGGAGTGCCGGAATAGGTGCAACGTTACCATGTCTGGATGCCTTGATTACAGAAGGCGTGGACAAAAAACAGCGGGGCACAATCACGGCTCTGTTCAGCAGCATGCGATTCATTGGGGTATCTCTCGGTCCACCTGTCGTTTCTTTGTTGATCGGTTCTCATCATTTCCTGCTTTTTGGTGTGCTCGCTGCGTCTGGCGCAGTGGGCGGATTGCTCACCTTATTTGCAGTTAAGCCGGATAAGGGAGATCAACCTACTTCAGGAAGCAAGCAGAAACAGGATGAAACATCTATAGATGTGATCGAGACGAGTAGAGGGTATGTTTCCATAGGTCGCAAGAAAAGTCCATTTTAGATAGACGGTGCTGTATGCTGCGTTCATTTCCATGCTGTCTTAAGTTTAACATCCAGATCTGTTCAAAAAAAACGCGTTTACGCCTAAGAAAGCGGATGAATTTGCTTTCTCGGTGTAAACGCGTTTCTCGTTTCTATGAGCAGAATGACATTAACCAATCATTCGTGTTTGCTTTTATTTGACTGGCTAGTTTCGGTATTGCCGGCTCCAGATTCTGAATTCTTGGATTGATCTTGAGGTGGTTCCGTTGCATTGATATGAGTATGAGCGAGCAGAGCGTGAGGTTCAATGGAGAAGCTGCCGCTTCGTTTTCCTTGAATCAGATATATAAGCAAGAACAGAATCATAAACATCACGGAATATCGATACATATCGGTATAACTGGTTATGGCCGCAATGGCGCCAAGAAGAAGGGCACCGGTCGCAATACCCAGATCCAGCGAGTTCAAAAACATACCATTAGCCATACCCCGTTGAGTAGGAGATACAACTTGAATCATCCAGGTCTGCAGAGACGACTGCATGGAACCATAACCGATTCCGTAGATAAAGGCAGCAATGAACAGGAGGGACATGGAGGTTGCATACGAGAGCAGAATGAGGCCGACAGCAACGAATATTGCCCCTGGAATGAGCAGTGCTTTTGGGCCTTTATTGTCATAGATCCGTCCTGCAAATGGTCTAACCAATAACACGGCGAGTGCATTGAACAAAAAGAACAGCGCAGGATTGGCCAGATTGGCTTCCTTACCATACAAAACGATGAATCCGACAAGCCCACCATAGGTGATGGATAATAGGCAATTCAGCACACTGGGCAGAATCAGCTTGCGGTTGAAAGGTATTTTCTGTTTCGAGTTGGATCCTGAAGCACTTGTTGTAGCTTGTGGCATGATGGTTGTACTGTCATCGGTTCTGACTGCTTTTTTGCGTGTCAGCGAATAACTCAGTGGATAGATCACAGCGAGCACACCCGCAGTGCATAACATCAGGGTTACAAAACCTGCACCCTGGAGCAGAGTGACCCCAATGATTGGCCCCATAGACATAGCAAGGCTAGTCGATAGACCAAAGTAACCCATACCTTCACCCATTCGTTTGACGGGCACAATGTCCGAGGCCATCGTTGGAAAAGCGGTACTGCTCATACCAAACCCGATACCAAACAACATTCTGAGCAACAAGAGTACAGCTATGCCCGCAGCAAAATAATAGCCGAGCGTTGCCAGTAGGGCTACGGACAGGCCTATATAGATCATGGCGTTACGAAGGCCCTTCTCCAGTGCTTTCGCGGAATAGAGACGGGCTGCAATGGCACTTAGTGCAAACAGACAGGTGAATAAACTTACTTCAAACGCATTGGCGTGAAATCGCTCCTGAACGTAGGACGGAAGCGGAGAGACAATCATGTGCAGTTGCAAGAACAACAAGAAGTTGCACAGCATCAGCAGTATAAAATCGGTGGTCCATAGTCTAACTTGTTGTGTAGATTGTTCTTTCATGATGATGTATTCCCCCTGAGTTGTGATTCATTACAAGTTGCGGTTAATGAGGGAAAGAGTATGTTTAAATGCTTCCATCTGGTCTTCGGATATACCTTCAGCAAGTTCTTTATTCATTTCTCTTTCAATCGGAACGAGGATATCAATTAACGCTTTGCCTTCCGTGGTGAGATATAACAGATAGGCTCTGCGATCCTGTTCACTGGTCCGGCGTTCTACCCAGCCTTTTTTCTCAAGCAGATCAATAATCCGCGCAGTGGTGGGTTGGTCTTTGAAGACACGTGCAGCGAGCTCCTTCTGATTCACACCTTCACCGCGGTCAACATTAAAGAGAACAGAAAATTGCTCTGTCGTAATATCATAAGGTTTGAATCTTGTCGCAAGTAAAGCTACAGCTTTACGATGTGTGAAACCCAGCATGAATCCAACAGATTGTTCCAGTGTATAGTCCATGTGATTGCTAGACCTCGCTTCCATAATAAAATGTCCCAATTAATTAGTTGTTACAACAACTATATGTCAAACAAGTATTTTTGTCAAAATGAAATATTCTCATATCTAACTTACGTGTGCGCTGTGCAATGATCCGAAAATACTGTTAGAATAGGGATGAAACCGCTTTTATAGAATCGATGTCTAGCGTGCTTGAAGAATGGAGAAAACCAATTTGCTCTAACTGATGTTGGAGATGAACAAGGAGAGCTGTGTATGCTAAAGAATATACCCGCAATAATACCTCCAGAGTTACTCAAAATCATGTCCGAAATGGGTCATGGAGACGAGTTGGTTCTGGCGGATGGCAATTTCCCCGCAGCCAGTCATGCCAAGCGATTAGTACGTTGTGATGCACTGGGAGTTGTTGAACTGCTGGATGCCATCCTGCAATTATATCCACTGGATACCTATGCTGAGCGTCCCGCTGCTGTCATGCAGGTTGTGAAAGGGGATCAGGTGATCCCGATCATATGGGAAGACTACCGCCGGTTGATTGAAGAATATGAAGGCATCACGGATGCTTTTGATCATGAAGAGCGATTTGATTTTTATAAACGCGCTTCGAATGCCTATGTGATTGTTGCAACTGGTGAGCGAGCGCAATATGCCAATCTTATTTTGAAGAAAGGTGTCATTTTCCCCGATGCTGATCCTGGTCAGGAACAGCAGAATGCTGAATCGAACTGAATAATTACGGCGACGGAGCAGTGGATGCTCTGGTCGCCTTTTTATTTTTACCAATACGAAGTAAATATAACAAAACGTGCAGAATGGGCATGGACTAGATAAGCAGGATGCAATCTGGAAGCGCGCATGAACGAACGTCATCTCACTGCTCAAGATACTACAAACTTTGATGCAGATGATGAATGGGGAAAAGGAAAGGACTGTTTTACAATTGAAAGAAATACAAAGGAGGAGACGATGCTCTCCATCCCAGAGGAGTTGAGTGAAATGCAGCACCGAATCAGACAAGCGGGTCTTCTTGATAGTAACGAAGTGGGACGTTTGTTCAATGAGTACAGGATGTTCTACAACCAAAATGCTGACATTGAGGCAACACGTCAGTATATTAGAGAACGATTGGAAGGCCATGAATCGGTGATTTTGGTAGCAGAAACAGATGCGGAAAGTGATCATGGGACAGATGAAAGTAACGGTAGATCACTCTCGAAAGGCTTAATTTGTACTGGATTCGTTCAGCTATATCCCAGTTTTAGTTCGGTATCGATGGGGCCTGTCTGGGTGCTTAATGATCTATATGTGCATCCGGATTATCGTCAGCAAGGCATTGCCAGGAAGCTCTTGCAAGCAGCCAAGCAATTGGCATCTGAGCGAGGAGTTCTTCGTATATCACTCTCAACTGAGTTAAGTAACAAGCTAGCGCAAGCTTTATATGAATCCGAAGGATATGCACAGGATACCAAATTCATGTATTATGAACTTAATGTATAAGAGTTTGCTCCAAAAGATGGACTATATGAATGAATGGCACACTTGTGTCGTCGGCAACAAGGGAGGGGAGTCGCAACATGATGCAGTGGATTGCCATGATCACGATGTTAATTGATCATATAGGGGCTGTCTTTTTTCCACATATTATAGAGTTGAGGATCATAGGTCGTATCGCTTTTCCAATCTATGCTTTTGCAGTGTATATCGGATATAAACATACACGAGACGTACAAAAATACATATGGCGTCTGTTCTGGATTGCGATCATATCACAGGTGCCGTTCATGGCTGCGTTTAATCATTATTCTCTGAACGTGGTGTGGACATTGTGGTCAGCCCTGTTGGTATTATTCGTTATCGATAAATTGCCATCCAAACTACTAGGGATTCCGATTGTAATTGGAGCAGGGTGGTTCATGGAAATTAGCCAAATGGATTACGGGATGTACGGGTTGTTATTGGTTCTGTTATTCCGTTATTTCCAGGGTCCTGTACTTGTCGTGGCACATGTCTTGTTAAATGCACTATATCTTCTGCTGCATAACAGCTCTGTGCAAATGTATAGTGTGCTCGCAACCGCCGGCATTGCTATTGCTCAGTATTACCAGGCGGGATTCCGTATGAAGGGGCCACGTTGGGTCTGGCGTTATTTCTATCCAGCTCATCTTGCCATCATTGCAATTATCCGATGGGTCTAAAAAATGATCCAGAAATGCTAAAACGTCTGAAAAATGCGAAGTAAAGAAGCCACCTTCTCGTCAGTGAATGACGATGAGGTGGCTTCTGCGTATTCCTATTAGTTAAAGTTGAACTTCACGGAACTTACTCCATTGCTGTAGAAGTGCCGTTATGGCGCCGGATTGCAGACGGGAAATATCCAATCTGAACGGCGTAGTCTAACATGACGGAGATGAAGCGATCATCTGTTTTTGCACATGAGATGCCAGCAGGTTCCACATAAGCCGTTGTCACAGGGCAAGCATAGACATATGCTGAATCCTTCGCACCGTCGCCTTCAAGCTGTGCAATAGCCAACTGAAGAGCTTCCGGCTCTTTGCTGATGCTCGCATCGAACAACCAACGTGTGTAATCGGCGAAAGGTAGCGTTTCGACTTCGTAACCAGCCCGATTCACAGAACGGATCAGCTCATCATAACGGATGGGCTCCGGATTACAGATGTGGAATACACGACCGGCGGTATCCTGACGTAAGGCCAGATGAACGATAGCTTCACTTGCATAGTTTATCGGTGTAAAATCAACCATCCAGTCAGCCGCAGGAGCCTTGCCGAGCAATAACATTGCTTTGATCATACGATAAAAGGCGTTGCTATCAATATTGGACTGGAAGCGTCCAGTTTCGGAGTGACAAGTGAGATTACCTGCACGATAGATGCTGACAGGCACACCTTGCTCGGCGGCAATCATGAGCACTTTCTCGGCTTCAAGCTTGCTGTCCGAATACAGGTTGTCCACATGCAAGTCAGCCGGGAACCGATCATATTGCAGGGAAGATTCCCATTGTCCGCTGAGTGCCAGATCTTCCGGAATACCCATTGTGGATACATGGTGGAAGGAAGCACCTGGTTTGCTGCGAATCAAGTCTAGCAATGCGACCGTTCCTTCCACGTTTGTTTTGGCGAACTGATCGGCATCGCCGAAATGACGTACGTCTGCAGCGCAGTGGATGACACGGTCAATTCGATCCTGAACATAAGCCCTTTGTTCAGCTGACAGGCCGAGATGAGGTTGTTCGAGATCCCCTTCAATAATCTCCACGCGACTGGAGAGTTGGTCAGTCAGTTGTTTGCCGAAATAACCTTCCAACACGTTAGTCAAACGTTCCATTGCAGTTATTCCATTGGATGGTCGACGAACAAGGGTGTAGATCCGTGTACTGGAATTCAGAATTAACTGTTGCAGCACATGAGAGCCTAGATAACCTGTTGCTCCAGTCAGCAACACATGCTCAGGTTCACGAATGAGCGGGTACCCCAACTGGGGCGTTAGCTCCACAGGGTGTTCGGATAATTGTGTAATCATGCCATCGGTTACCACTGAATCCGTAACTTCTACAGCACTGAGAGACAATACTTCTACACGACGAGCGAGAGCGCGGACTGTTTTCTCGGCAAAGAAGTCGGCAATGTTCAGTTGCGGATAATGTGGCTTCAGAATGACCAGTACATGAATGACCCGGAGTGAATCCCCACCGATATTGAAGAAGCTGTCTTCGACACCGAAGTCATCGTGCTGAAGGATTTCTTTCCATGCGTCCAAGATAATGGATTCCGTCTCCGTCTCAGGCATGACCCGGTCAGGGCGATCTTCATGTCGTTCCACATGAGGCAGGGATACCATCGCTTTGCGATTGATTTTTCCAGTTGGTGCAATCGGCATTTCATCCAGCTGACAGATCCACTTTGGTACAAAATAAGAAGGAAGTTTCTCCGTCAGTTCTGCCTTGATGTCCGAAACAGAGAGGGTACTGCCATCTTTCGATGTAAAGTAACCAACCAGCATATTTTGTCCATCGGATTCTTTTTTCGGAATGACGGCAACGTTCTGGATCTGATCAAGCCGTGCAAAGTGATCTTCAATCTCCCCGATCTCAATCCGGTGACCGCGAATTTTTAGCTGTGAGTCACTGCGACCAACATATTCGAGCAACCCAGTATCCAGCAATTTGGCAATATCGCCAGACTTGTAGATTTTCTCACCTATCGCAAACGGGTTCTCAATGAATGCTTGCGCTGTACGTTCTGGCTGATTCAGATAACCTTTGGCCAATGCAGGGGTAGCAATATATACCTCACCAGGTACACCTGCCGGACAGAGCTGTTGTTCTTCATTTACAATGTATACTTTGTAGTTATGAATCGGTTTACCGATAGGGATGTTCACCACATGTTCAGGAACCTGCTCACTGATGCGGTGAGTAGTTGTGGCTACTGTACATTCGGTAGGTCCGTACACATTAACAATATCAATCTGGTTTCCAAATTTGCGCTGGAAGGCACGAACCTGTTCACCATATAACGCTTCTCCGGCTACAGTAATGATTCTGACTTTGGCCAGCTTGTGGAAACCTTCATCGGATAAGTAGGAAGCAAGCTGATTGAAGAAAATCGTAGGCAGTATCGTAATGATGGTTGTTCCTGTCCGTTCAATTGCACTTGCGAATTCTTCAACGGATACACGTTCTTCCGCAGACAACAGATATAATTCTGCTCCATAGAACAAGGCGCCAATGGTATCCCACACGGATGCATCAAAGCTGTATGTAGCAAACTGAGTTAATACATCACCTGGTTGAATGTCACAATCACGCTGAACCACACTGCCAAGATTGATTACACCCCGGTGGGCAATCAGTGCACCTTTGGGTTTACCGGTCGACCCTGACGTGTAGATAATATACGCAAGATCATCCGGCTGAATATCTAGATTGGGGTTACTTGCTGCAAATCCGGCTAAACGACCATCCACAGAGAGAATCTGACGGACCGTAGCTATACTGGAGAACAAGCTGGAAGCTTGGGCATAAGAAGCTTCCGTTGTCAGCACGAAGGAGGACGCCGTATCTTCCACGATATAACTGTTACGTTCTTGTGGATGCTCAGGATCGATCGGAACATATGCACCACCTGCCTTCAGAATACCAAGCAGGGAGATGATCGTCTCCAGACTTCGATCCATAAAGATACTGACGAATTCACCTTTCTGCAATCCATTGGATAACAGAACACGTGCAACTTGATTAGCTCGTTCATTCAATTCCCTGTACGTATAACTTTTGGATGGAGATGTTATCGCTGGTAAATCTGGATATGCCGCTGCCGTTGCTTCGAACCAGCCATGAACCGTTTGATTCTCTGGTTCGAGAACAGAAGTATCATTCATTTCACGGTAAAGCAATCGATCTGAGGCGGAAAGAATATCTACCGTACCGATTGCTTTCTCACCGTCACGCACAAGGGCGAGTAGAAGAGTCTGATAATATTCTGCATATCTCAGCACCGTAGACTCTTTTAACAGTGAACTATCATAGAACAGATCGAGGATGAGCATGTTCTGATCATCTCGAACGTTCCAGTTTAATATTTGAGGAGCTTGAGGCAACTGTACACTATTCAGCATAAAAAACGATTCAGGGTATCCACCGTTTTGCAACGTGTATTCAATCTTGAGCTGCTCTGAAACCTGATGACATAGTTGGCTGAAGGTTAATTTCCCCTGAATCTGCAATGAAAGATAGGAAGCTGCCTGATCGGGGGAAAGTATACCTATGGCAAGTTCCTGTTCAGCTGACAATCGGAATAACAAGGCTGCATAAGCTGAGAGGAGTACTGGGTACACCATCTGTTCTCCATACTTCTGTTTAAGTTCACGGCTCAGAGAAGCATGTAATGTGATTTGAGCAGACTGATAAGAGAATGATTGTTGACGTCGCCCAAAATCCAGTGGAATCTGCAGAACTGGCAAGCTAGATTCCATGGAATGGGAAGAAGATGGTTGGTTTTCAATCACTTCAGTTATTCCTCCTTGGTTCAAACCGAATGTTTGTGGATTTGAATTATTGTTTGCTTACATTGAAATGAGAGATCAGTTCTTGGAGTTCCTCAGACATACTGTTAAGGCGTGTGGAGGAGTCTACCAGTGTAATCAAAGATGCTTTTTGCTCATCAACAGATGAGGAAATTTGTTCACTGCTGTTTGCTGTCTTACTTACGCTTGAAGACAAGTCGTCTGCTGTAGCGGTCATTTCCTCCGTACCCGCAGAGATTTCTTCTGTCGCGCTTGATACTTCCTGAATCTGATTAGATACTTTTTTCGCTGCTTCTAAAATATCTTCGAACAGTTGTCCTGTTTGATCGGCTACGCTGAGTCCTGTATCTACTTCTGACGTACCTTGTTCCATTGCACGTACAGCTTGTTTAATTCCAGCTTGAATCTCTTGGATCAATACGCCAACTTGGCTGGTTGCTTGTTCAGACTGCTCGGCAAGTTTGCGTACTTCACCTGCAACAACTGCAAATCCTCTTCCTTCTTCACCGACACGAGCTGCTTCAATGGATGCATTAAGAGCAAGCAAGTTGGTCTGGCTGGAGATTCCCGAGATGATATTGAGAATATCGCCGATTTCCTGTGAACGACTCTCCAGAACCTCAATGGCAGAAGCGGTATTCTTAACCGATTCCGTAATCAGATTCATCTGTTCAGATACCTGACGGACAACACTGTTACCTTGTTGCGAACGACGTTCCATTTCATAGGCTTCATCCGCCACACTAGCCGAGCTACTGGCAATCGTCTGGATTACGGTAGCCATCTCGGACATGGCACGTGCACTATCCCGGGTTGCCTGTTCCTGTGAACGAATGTTGGAAGTGATTTGAGTAACATTATTATTGATAGAATCTGCATTCTCACTGTTGCGCTCGGAAACTTCATATAGCTCTTTGGCAGACTGATTTACTTCTTGTGAGGTGATTTGCACTTTAACGATAGTATCGTTGATTTTGCGAACCATGGTGTTGAACTTCTCGTTAACGAGTCCCAGATCGTCTTTGCCTGTCGGAATGTTGACATTCAAATTACCCCGACTTACGTCATCAATACCTTTGATCAAGTGACGGATAGGGGAAAGTGTGTTTTTAACTACAAGGTATTGGATAATCAGGAATAACAGCAAGAAGGCCACAAGGATGATAATTCCGTTTTTGAGCAAGGAGTTTAGTCCCTCGGGTACGGCTGATGCATCTGCATCAATGGCAAAATATGAGAAAATCTTTCCGTTGCTGTCTTTGATTGGATATGCAATGGTTGTCCATGTTCCGAAATCATCGGAATAAAATGTTGTGAATGTTGGGCGATCTGTATTAAGCATTTCTTTCAGTGCATTGGCTACAACGACCGGCTGCTCATACATGTCACCAATATTTACGTTCTCACTTTGAAAAGCCTCTCTTAGGTTGGTCGGCATCGCTACAAGGGAAGTTAATCTCTTGTTATCGCCACCGAGCTCAACACCGAAGATGTAGGCTTGTGCAATGTTAGGATAATATTGTTGCATCTCATCGAAATACGCTCGTAATTTCGTTTGTGTTGCTCCATCATAGCTACCTTCCGCAATAGCAGCTTGTACCTCGGTAGGATTGATATCTTCAGCCCACTTTTTGGTGATTTGTTCCACCTGTCCATGCAGTTGATCAACAAGAACTGTTTTTTGAAAATAGTAACTGCTTGCGATAAGTGCTACCCCGATGATAACGATATTAGTAAATGAGAGTAACAAATTTTTGGAGAAAAACGACATGCTTTTCCAACTTAATGATTTCACTAAATTCCACTCCTGATCTTCTTTAAATTAAGAAACTTTAGGGTTGCATTGGTACAGTGAACTAGATCATTCCGTGATCCCCTCCAAAGGAAATTTATGCGACCATGGTCTTGGTTATCAGTCGCTTTCGTAGAGACTTATGTACCGTATGAACCATAGGTGTCTAATTATTAAAACACATCTATAATTAATATGTCGTATAAAATGTCGTTAAATTGAATAGTATCGTTAAATTTTTTTTAATATTTTACGTATTTATGGACATATCAGATGGTTTATAGGTATTTAGAACTGTTTATTTTAAAATTTCCCATTTTTTAGCTTCATTCTGTATTCTATAACATGGTGGGTAAAAATACATCCTTCAACAAAACAAAAATATGATGGCAGAGATGCAACAGAAGGCACGGATATACATCGGAAGCGGTTTTATCTATAATAACTACATATGCATTTCTCAAATTATGAGCAGCGGGGGTTTATAGATGAATCTTAAACAGATAGCAGCAGAGCGTGCGGCAGAATATGTTGAAGATGGAATGAAGGTTGGATTGGGTACAGGTTCAACAGCTTATTATGCCATCTGCCGGATCGGTGAGCGGGTACGTGATGGATTGAACATTCAAGCGGTTGCCACTTCAGAGGCTTCAGACAAGCTTGCCCGTGAATGGGGGATTCCCATCGTCCCATTTGACCAGATTGGACGTCTGGATCTGACCATTGATGGTGCTGATGAAGTTGATCCCGAATTTAACCTGATTAAAGGGGGGGGCGGGGCTCTTTTGCGTGAGAAAATCGTGGCGGCCAATAGTGACAAATTGATTATTGTAGCGGATGGCAGCAAAGCCGTGCAAAAGTTGGGGAAATTCCCGCTTCCAGTTGAGGTGGTTCCATTTGCTTCTGAGTGGACCTTCCAGGCGCTCGAAAAGTTGGGGTGTCAACCACAGTGGCGGATGGATGGACAGCAACGTTATCTGACAGACAACGGAAACCTGATAGCAGATTGCCACTTGGAGGCGATTGATCACGCTGCGGACCTTAATGTTCAATTGAACATGTTACCAGGTGTTGTTGATAACGGACTATTTGTGGATATGGCTAGTACAGTCATTCTTGCCAATGCGGACGGAAGTATCGAAGAACTTCATCGTTCTTAATATGGAAGAGGGTGCTTTTCATCGTATGAAAGAACTGCCAATCGTTGATGGTGAACTTGTACTCAGGTGTGTGGAGAAACAGGATCTGAAAGAACTCTACGAATTGATCTACAGTGATGACGTACCTGAATGGAAGCAATGGGATGCACCCTATTACCCACTTAAACACGAAAGTTATGAAAGTTTTGAACAAGGTATGCTCAAACGTATGGACGTAGATCCAGGCGATTCCAAACCCGTATCAATCCGTATTATTGAATCCGACAGACAAATTGTGGGTACAATCAGCTATTACATAGAAGATGAGTTATCCATGTGGCTGGAAATGGGGATTGTAATATACAGATCTGTCCAGTGGGGACGCGGGGTTGGCACACGCTCACTTGTCATGTGGTCAAGTCATTTGTTCGAACAGATGCCTTTGGTTCGGGTTGGATTGACTACTTGGTCTGGTAATGAACGTATGATGCGTGCGGCTGTGAAAGCCGGATTACAGGTAGAGGGGCGAATGCGGAAGTGTCGTATCGTTCGCGGGCAATATTATGATTCAATTCGTATGGGGATGCTCCGTGAGGAGTGGGAGCAGAAGCTGGCCCCTCATACGAGCCGAAATGTAAACAACTGATGGAGGATTATTGAAATGCTGAACACGGAGGACAACCGGGAACTGTCTTTACAATTATTCGTGGTTCTTGTTCGGGCCTACAATTCTGTGACCTCACGTTCCAATCGGGACATCCAGAGTCACGGACTGAATACGACAGAATTTGGTGTGCTTGATTTGTTATATCATAAGGGACCACAGGCATTGCAAAAGATTGGTGAAAAGGTGTTAATGTCCAGTGGTAATATTACGTATGTTGTAGATAAGTTGCAAAATAAAAATCTGCTGTTTCGTCGACCTTCCAAGGAAGATCGGCGTGTCATTTACGCTGAGTTAACCGAGGAAGGAAGAGAATTGTTCACACAGATATTTCCTCAACACCATCAGGTCATCATTGATGCTTTGGAAGGACTTGACCCTTCCGAGAAAGTAGCTGCGATTAAGATGTTGAAGAAGCTGGGACTGGCGGCAGAAGGGAAAACTGACTTGCGTTCATAACGCAGGTCAGTTTTTTTGTGGATCTCGAAAAGTACAGGTATATACTGGCTGACTGACTTGCAAGGCCCTCCATAATATAGGAAGATTGTTCTATACATTCATCGTGTGTAAAACATGATTATCGAAAGTTCATGTATAATGGAACATAACGATTAAGAGCGGAATGGATGGATTGGATCAAGTAGAAGAACCTATCCCGATTGCAAGTTAGCTAACATCAATCTCATTCTGGATTAGTCACGAATGAAGATTGAGTGTGATGCGGGTATGAGGAGGGGTGCATCTATGAGTCATCAAGAAGCAGGAGAACGTTTGCTCCAGGAATCTGCGAACTTAGCTGATAAAATAACGGAGAAACAGTATCTCAGACAGCCCGATTTACTTGAGCGATTTGGCGAGAATGGAAAAATGCGAACCAAACAGGATTCGGAGTATAGCTTGAACTATTTGGCAGAAAGTGCGCTCGTACAGAGTCCAGGTCTGTTTACTCAGTATATTACCTGGCTGAAAGTTCTACTTGAGGGTTATAAGGTATCACCAGAAGACCTGGCGATTAATCTCAATCTGATCAAAGAGACATTGGAAGAAGAATTTGACCATCCGTCAAAGGCACTTCTGCTCGAGTATCTGGAGATGGGAATATATAGAACAACACATATGGAGTCACAGGCGGGTTACATCAACGAATCCATGCCATATGGAGATGCTGCGCAATCTTACTTACAGTGTTTGCTAGAGAATAAACGGAAAGAAGCCTTTGAGATCATTGAAGCTCAGTTAGAAGCTGGGGTGACGATTCGTGATATTTATCGATATATCTTTCAGCCCACCCAATATGAAATTGGACGATTGTGGCAATGCCATCGTATTAGTGTGGGGCAAGAACACTTTTGTACGGCAGCGACCCAGTCATTTATGTCACGTCTTTATTCCCTCTGGTTGAATCATACGGGTCAGGATAAAAAACTAGTGGCTACCTGTGTAGGCAGTGAACAACATGAGATCGGGCTGCGTATGCTCACAGATGTGTTCGAGATGGAAGGTTGGGATACGCACTATCTGGGAGCCAATGTTCCCAATGGAAGTGTAATAGAGGCTATAGAGCGGCATCAGGGCGATGTTGTTGCGATATCGGTTACGATGACGTATCACCTTCATCTGGCCAAAGAGTTGATTCATCTGATCCGTCATCATCCGGCAACGGCACATGTGAAGATTATGGTTGGGGGATATCCCTTCAATATTGATCAGGAGTTGTGGAAAACGATAGGAGCTGACGGTTATGCTCCAGGAGCCGATGAAGCGGTAGCGGTTGCAGAACAATTACTGGCTCAGCCAGCTACATGTAATCAGCTTGATATGGTTAGGGATTAAGAGAGGGATGATGTGATGTCTAATGAGAGCGGAGAGATACAGAGGCTACGCAGAACGATTGAGCAGTTATCGGATCAGATGATCCGGAGTAAAGAGCAAGAGGAACGGACACTCTCGGAATTCTCGGATATGAATAATGAACTGGTGACACTCCAGCGTTTGCTTGCTAAGAACAATAACAGTCTTGAAGCTGCACGTCAGCAAGCAGTAGATGCAGGTGATTCAAAAATCGCATTTATTGCAGGCATCAGTCATGATTTTCGTACGCCATTAAATGGCATATTGGGGATGGCTGAGATGCTGAAGCTGTCTCCATTGTCTGAAGAACAGGAGAATTCCGTTTCCGTTATACAGGATGCTGCCAAACTGCTGCTTAAGCTGATTCAGGATCTTCTGGATCTGTCCAAACTTGAGGCGGGTCAGATGCGACTTGAACTGGGAGAAGTGGATCTGCAAGAGACGATAAACTATATTGTTCGTTTGCTCGAACCCCAAGTCAGAAAGAACGGAAATCAGTTATCGATAGACTGTGACCCCAGAATCTCTACTCTTCTTGAAGGGGATCCAACGAGGATTACACAGATACTGATCAATCTAATTCAGAATGCGAACAAATTCACATCAGAAGGTACGGTGCGGATACGAGTCACCCTTGTGGAAGATGATGAAGTTACACAAATGATCCGATTTGAAGTCGAAGACACGGGGATTGGTATCTCGGAAGAAGATCAGAACCAGTTATTTCAACCCTACATGCAGACTGAACGAGGACGCTCAAGTGAGTATGGAGGAACGGGCCTTGGATTATCGATCTGCAGGTCGCTCGTTACACTGATGGAAGGTCGGATTGGAGTAGACAGTCAGGAGGGTGAAGGATCAACATTCTGGTTCGAACTTACACTTGGTAAGAAAGACGGTAACCAGTCCGCTAACCAGTCTGTTGCTTCCGCTCAAGAGCAACAGGGGCAGGATATGGATGATGAAGCTCCTTCTGTATCTGTATTGCTGGCCGATGATAATGTCATCAACCGACAGCTTGTTATGTTGCAGCTCAAGAAACTGGGAATAACCCAAGTGGACGCTGTAGTGAATGGGGAAGAGGCAATAGCTGCTTTTCTCAGCAAAAAATACAGTTTGATTCTCATGGACTATATGATGCCATTGATGGACGGTTTGGAGGCAACACGCAAAATCCGCTCGATAGAAATGGATGAAATGCCCCATACCACACCAATCATTGCAATGACAGGTAATGTCATGCAGGGAGAGAAAGACAAGTGTAAGGAAGCCGGGATGAATGACTTTATTGGCAAACCCTTCACGCTGGAAATTCTGAGTAAGATGATCGAGAAGTGGAAGCAATCCTCCGAACCGACCGAGGTACTAAATATGAGCATCGTACATGAGATTGCGGAATTAAACACCGATGGCGATCGTACACTCCTTGGTATGTTGTTGGACATGTATCGTACCGATACACCTGGCAAAATTGAGGCGCTGCGCAGACATATTGTGTCCGGTGACCATGTTGCTGCAACCGAGGTAGCCCATGATCTGAAATCAGGGAGTTTGAGCCTAGGGATTCGTTATTTATCAACTTTGTTTGCTCAGATAGAGCAGTTCGCGAAGGAAGGTCAATCACGGAAAGCAGAACCTTTGCTGGATGCTTTGTTACCCGCCTATCAAGCAGCCTGTGCAGCACTGCAACGAGTAAGTAAAGATTGAATATATCTTAATAAGGAAAGAGGGTAGGGCTCGTTCATGTTATTCTACGTACTTGCAGTACTGGTACTGATCGTTCTTGCACTTCTGTGGACAGGAGGGCTTTATTTTTTCAAAACGGCCATTCGCCGTACGCCAAAAACGTTTTTGGTAGATAATCCAAATCTGATGCCTGAACCGGACAATGAAATCATTAGCAGTGCTTCTGACCTGAAGTGGCTGGATGCTCAGCCTACAGAAGAGATATCTCTTCAATCACATGATGGATTAAAACTGTATGGTACATGGCTCGGTTCCAATAAAGGGTCGAATCAGACGGTTATTCTGGCACATGGTTATTCGGGGAGAGGCAGAGAAATGGCTGGATTCGCCCGGTTTTATGCGGAAAAGCATGGTTATAACGTACTCATGCCAGATGATCGAGGTCATGGACAGAGTGAAGGTGATATCATTGGTTTTGGTTGGTTAGATCGGAAGGATTATGTCCAGTGGACCAACTGGGTGCTTGAAAAAGTGGGTACACAAGGGGAAATCATATTGCACGGCATATCCATGGGAGGAGCAACCGTACTGATGACAGGTGGTGAAGTCCTGCCGATTCAGGTTAAAGCCATTGTATCTGATTGTGCGTATACATCTGTGGAAGAAGAACTGACGTTCCAGTTAAAGCAATTATACAAGCTTCCTGCATTTCCGTTTATACCTGTCACAAGTCTGATCTCCCGGTGGAAAGCAGGGTATTCCTTTAGAGAGGCTTCGGCTCTCAAGCAGCTTGCCAAAGTTAACATTCCCGTGTTATTCATCCACGGAGAGGCGGATACGTTTGTACCAACGGAAATGGTGTACAGGTTGTATGAAGCCTGCCCAACCGAAAAGGAATTGCTGACCGTCCCCCGTGCCGGTCATGGCACAGCGTTTCAAGTCGATCGCACCGGATATGAGGCGGCGCTGGAATCCTTTATGAAGAAAAATCTGTCACCTGCTGTTAATTGATTTTTTTGTGACAATCTGGGTATTAAGTAGAAGATGCAAATCATTTTCTAAACGATGGGGGTATCTTGATGGGAAACGAACAATTTGAGGCTGCGCGAAAAGCAGAGGCAGGTTATCATTCCAATTTCTATCAGAATAATGAATTATTCGCCTCCGGTACCTGGATGTCGAGGCCCATGCCTATGGTGATGGATATGCTGGAACGTCTACTTGCTCACAAGGAGGAATTGCGTGTCCTCGATCTGGGATGCGGAGTGGGAAGGCATACGATACCGATTGCACAGCGCCTTGCAAAAACGAAAAGTGAAGTCATCGGTGTGGATTTGCTGGATGAGGCCATAGACGGACTTCGCAAGTATGCGAAAGAATATCAGGTTGATCATATCGTACAGGCAGTGAGAGCAGATGTTGAACATTATGCTGTGGAGCCAAACTATTTTGATTTTATTGCTGCATGTTCTTGTCTGGAACATGTCTCAAATAAGCAAGCCTTCATGGAAGCGATAGACCGGTTACAGGCCGGAACTCGTACAGGGGGCATTCATTGTATTACGATGAGCACCAATGTGGAGGAAAAAGAAATCAATACAGGCAAGGAGATTGAACCATTAATTGAGCTGAACCTGCCCACAGCCGAGGCGATTGCTATACTGGAGGATGCCTACAAAGGCTGGAATATTCTGCTTCAGGAGTATGTTACACAGACGATTGAAGAGGAAAAGTATGATGAACCGACACAATTCCGTTGTGAACTGCTTCGTTTTGCTGTACAAAAGCAATAAATTCTCTGCCGGGACCTGACAATGGACCCGGCACTCTTAATGTGTGGTCGGAAGGGAGATGGTTAAGGATGAATACATATGTAATAGGGATGGATGGAGGAGGGAGCCACACGCGTGTGGCTGTCGCAGATCAGAACGGGAAGATTTTATCCTATGTGCAAAAGAATGGTTGCGACCGCTATCACGATACCTATGCTGAGCAAAATGTGCTGGAGGGTACCGGAGTTGAATCGGCACACGACTTGAACTTTTAGAGGCTAACGACTACAATACGATAACGGAAACAAGCAAGGTATAGGAGGAATCAAGGTGTTAATTAATCTGAAATCACGCATACAGGAGCCGGAAGTACAGGAGCTATTGTCCTACTCGGTTTTTCCTGATCCGGATCACTTGAACCGTGCGTTGCAACAATATGTAGAGAAAGACGAATTGCAAATGGGCGGTTACGAAGATGAGGGACAATTGATCGGTCTGATTGGATATGAGAAGACAGGAACAAGTGAGGTTACCATTCATCATATCTCGGTTTTGCCTGAAAACCGCTTTAAAAATTATGGACGTGGTATGATCTCACAACTGTTGGCAACATACAATCCCGATAGACTGATCGCTGAGACCGAGTTGGAAGCCGTCGAGTTTTATCGGAATACGGGGTTTGTGGTATATAGTCTGGGTGAATTATACCCAGGTGTGGAGCGATTCCGTTGTGTGCTTGAAAAAGAGGAAGATACGGACGAAGAGTAGCACAGAGACCTTTTATTACTTTAAGAAATATATGGATTATCATCAGTACAGGATGTTGGATTTGGCAATGAGCTGAGTCGGACGTCCTGTTTTTTTGTCGTTTTCATCAAAAAAGCAGGAAAAAAGTATTGCTTTGTAAGATTGTTTCATTATAGAATAGTTTCACAGAAGAATAGTTCGTTAAGTGAACTATATAGATTTGGGAAAGGAGAATGAAGAATGAGTACACCGGATGCAAAAAGTTTGGTGAACCGCTATTTGGATGCTTCCTTTATGGTCAATAAGCGGTTTGATACGCGGATACGTGAACAAGTGGGGCAGACCATAACGACCGATCAGTTCTGCGCACTTCGTCTGATTGAAGAGAAACCTTTCTGCACGCCCTCTGATCTTGCAGAGCTTCTGTGTATAGGTAAGAGTAGCATTACCGCTTTGGTCAACAAGCTGGTGGATCGCGATCTGGTCCATCGGGCCGGGGATGAACGTGACCGCCGCGTTGTATATCTGACACTGACGGATACCGGACGACAGGTATACAGGGAAACAGAACAGGAAATACAGCAGATTCTGGAGCCGTATCTGGTTCATTTTAAACCGGAAGAAGTCCGAATTTTCATTGAATCTTTTGAGAAGCTTGCAGCTTTGCTATCGCATGAAGGAGGACGGGAGAACGAATGAGAACGATACTAAAAGCAAGATGGTGGTTAATGGGGCTATGGGTTGTTGTAGCTGCCGTGTTGATGTTTACCGCCCCTAACATGAGTGAACTGATTCGGGAAAAGGGACAGTTTTCGGTTCCGGAAGGGTACTCTTCCACCCAGGCAGCAGCGATTCTGAATGAAGCTGCAGCACAAAAAGGAGAACAACAGGGGAGCCAGATCGCCCTTGTATTCTATAATCCCGATGGGCTGGGCACCACGGGGAAACAAGAGGCAGAGAAGGCCGTTAAGCAATTGGAGGCCGACAAGGAGAAGCTCGGTATTCTGTCCATTCTGGAACCTTTCTCTCAGCCTGAACTGTCCGAGAAGATGATCTCAGCTGACGGAAAAACGATTCTAACATCGCTATCCATTGATCAGGGAGATCGTACGGTCAAGGAAATGCGGGAAGACCTGAATGAAGCATTGAAGTCCGTCAATGTGGAGCACTACATAACCGGTAAAGGTCTGATTGATGAGGACACCATTGAAAGTTCCCAAGAGGGGCTTAAGAAATCGGAATATATTACCGTTGTCTTTATTTTACTCATTCTGTTCTTGGTCTTCCGTTCGTTTGTAGCTCCGTTTGTACCGCTACTGACGGTGGGGATCAGTTACATTGTATCGCAACAGATTGTTGCATTTCTGGTGGATGGGATGGACTTCCCGATATCCACGTTTACACAGATCTTTATGGTCGCCGTCATGTTTGGGATTGGTACGGATTACTGCATCCTGTTGATCAGTCGGTTCAAGGAAGAACTGGCTCATCATGAGAATACGTGGGATGCCATCATTGCGACCTATCGTACTGCCGGTAAAACGGTACTCTTCTCAGCACTAGCTGTGCTGGTTGGATTCATTGCGATCGGATTTGCCCAGTTTATGTTGTACCGTTCTGCGGTTGCCGTAGCTGTAGGTATTGCAGTGATGATGCTTGCCTTGGTGACCATCGTGCCATTCTTCATGGCGGTGTTAGGCAAGAAGTTATTCTGGCCGTCGAAGGGTTCACTTGAACATGCCGAGAGCAAGATCTATGGTGCAGCTGGTCGCTTTTCACTAAAACGTCCATGGGCTGCGCTGCTCATCGTTGCAGCTGTCTGTGTGCCTCTTCTGGCAACCTACGATGGCAAACTGTCGTTCAACAGTCTCGATGAGATTGGCGAGAAATATGATTCCGTAAAAGCATTTAACATTATCTCTGACAGCTTCGGTCCGGGTGAATCACTGCCGGGTCAGATCGTCATCCAGAACGATGAAGAGATGGATAATGCAAAGTATATGGCCGTTGCCGAGAAAATTAGCCGGGAAGTAGAGAAAGTAGCCGGAGTCTCTGGTGTCCGTAGTATGACACGACCTACGGGTGATGAGATTAAAGATTTTGAAGTTACACAGCAAGTGGGAACATTATCGGATGGACTGGGTGAAGGCAAGACGGGTCTGGACAAAATCCGTGATGGCCTGAGTGAAGCCAGCAGTCAGCTAAGTAAAAATGAACCACAGTTAAAAGAAGCTGCTGATGGAGCAGGTGAACTTACCAAAGGAACCTCCCAGTTGCAATCGGGTATCACGCAACTCAGTCAGGGACTTGGGCAGATTGAAAAAGGTATTCGAGATGGTTCCGCAGGTGCAGGGGATCTGAAAGCCGGACTTCAGCAAGCCAAAACGAGTGCAGATCAACTTGCGCAGGCAAACAATCAGTTGCTTGAAGCCTATCGTCAGGCGGGAGCAGGGGTCGCTGCACTGGGGGATGGGACCCGCGAACTGGAACAACAGCTGAACGGGGTTTCAACAGCTCTAACCAGTCTGTCCGAATCCTTCACAGCACTTGAAGAGCGTTATCCTGAATTGCAGCAAGATGCTGATTACCAGCGTATCAAAGGTACGATTGGAGAAACAGGTTCTGGCACAGCGCAGCTTGCTCAAGGTTTGGGTCAGATTAAGACCAAACTTGGGGAAGCCGCTGCTGGAATTAATCAGGCCAATGAAGGGTTTGCCTCCGCAGCAGCCGGACAAAAGGCGCTTGCCGATGGCCTGGGCCAGATTGTAACGGGAATTGGTCAGTTGCAATCCGGTCTCAAACAGGCTGCAGATGGTCAGGGCAAAGTGATTAGTGAAATTCCTTCCATTCAGGATGGACTTGGCCAGCTTCAGGGTGGTCAGGAGAAAATCCAACAAGGCTTCTCGGATCTGAGTGGTCAGCTGACACAACTGACAGATGGACTGAATCAAAGTGTCGATGGTATTAAACAGGTATCCGGTGGACTGGATTCAGCGCAGGACTACCTGACGCAATTGCAAAATTCACCAGATTCCGATCTGGCAGGCTGGTACGTTCCTGATGAAGCACTGAACAGCAAAGACTTCACACAGGTATTTGATACGTATCTGTCTGAAGATCGGAAAACGATGACGATTGATGTTATTTTCGCCGAAAATCCATACGGAACAGAAGCCATTGATCGTGTTCCTGACATTGAGGCGGCAGTACATCGCGCGGTACAAGGCAGTACACTTGAAAAAGCAGATATCGCCATAGGTGGCGTTACCAGCACGTTTGCAGATTTGCAGGAGATCTCGAATAACGACTATACACGTACTGTAATGCTGATGCTGGCAGGCACATTTATTATTCTGGTCGTACTGCTTCGCTCGGTCATTATGCCATTGTATCTGATCGTTTCCTTATTACTGGCTTATTTCACATCGATGGCGTTAACCGAAGTGATCTTTGTTAATATCCTTGGGTTCGCAGGCATTAGCTGGGTTACTCCGTTCTTCGGATTTGTTATGCTGATTGCACTTGGTGTGGATTATAGCATCTTCCTGATGGACCGTTTCAATGAGAACAAAGGTATGAAAGTACAGGATGCGATGTTGTACGCGATGAAAAACATGGGCACCGTTATTCTATCTGCCGCGGTCATTCTGAGCGGTACATTTGCTGCGATGTATCCATCCGGTGTTCTCTCGATGATGCAGATTGCCACAGTAGTCCTTAGCGGATTGATCTTGTACTCTCTGCTGTTCCTGCCATTCTTCGTTCCAGTGATGGTGAAGATGTTTGGCCGGGCCAACTGGTGGCCGTTCCCGAACAAGGAACAATCAGATTCCGTTGATTCGGATCGGACCATAGGCATGTAATGCATTGCAATGAATCAGGCTCTGCCGCGTTATGCGGCAGGGCTTTTTTCTTTTTTTTACCTCTACAGAAGAAGAGTGGTCTTATGCAAAAAAGAAAGGTGTATGCCTAAGGACACCATCCCGCGCCTTGTCTTGCAACTCATCATAAGATATAGAGCAGTTCATTATTGTTCAGAGAAATCACAGCAGAGAGGGGCGACGGGATGGTATATCGATATGTGGCTATAGGAGATTCATTAACAGTAGGTACAGGAGCGTTGCTGGGCACCGGCTTTGTTCCTTTATATCGGCGAATGGCAGAAATGAATGTTCGTACGTTTGTATCCATGGAAAATATGGGCGTGAATGGACTGACGTCGGGGGAAATGTTGCAGATGATCTCTTCGCATCCCCGAGTGCGGCAATCGCTCCGTGAAGCGGATATCATTACCATATCCATTGGCGGGAATGATCTGATTCGTACGTTCAAAGCAAGTAATGGCATTCCAAATGCCAGCAAAATGACACAGGTGCTCGGAGAAACCCGCAGTAATGTATCCCAGATCATGCGGCACATTCGGCAGTTAAAGGGCAACCATGAGTATATGGTCCGATCCATCGGATTGTACAACCCGTACCCACAAGCGACGGAAGCTGCGTACTGGGTGCGCCAATATAATTCGTTTCTGAATGGAGCCGGATCAGGCAACTATGCGTGTGCTCAGGTGTATGACAGGTTTGAAGGTCGTGAACGTGAACTGTTGTTCTGGGACAGAGTGCATCCCAATGCAAGAGGGTATCGTGTCATTGCGGAGCAGCTTAATCGGACGGGATATTATCCGTTCTCTTGATCACTTTGGAACAGAACTAGACCAAGCGATGGACTTCCTTTAAGATAAATAGAAGTCAGTTCCATTTTGTGAGATAAAGGGGTTAATTTTTGGTGCAAAACATCGATTCCGGTTCCCTCCATCCTTCAGAGCAGCAACGTATATCCGAAGTGTTGGCCTTATATGGTTTCACATCGGATTGGAAAGGCGAGCGTGGAAAGGGTGGGATGAATAATTCTACTTACATGCTCCATGTAGACGGGACTAATTACGTCATGAGACAATATGAAACACATAATGATCCGATGAAAATCACCTTTGAACACGAGGTGCTGGAAGCCCTACAACGTTCGAACTTTAAGCTTGATACACCTTCACCTGTAAGGCGGTTATCTGGTGAGAGAGGTACATTCCTTCCTGTAAAAGATACCCTGACAGGTCATACCAAAATCGTGACTCTGTTTCATTATAGGGAAGGCGTCAATCCCATCTGGCATACACCAGATCAATTGATAGGGCTCGGTAAAGCGGCGGGGGCCCTGTCTTCTGTTATGGCTACGCTGGATATACCACTTGAACCTGTGTATCCACCATATTATCGAATTCAGGATGCGTATCCGCTCTGTTCACCAGAACGATTATTACAGTTATGCACATCGCCGCCAGAGCAATTGGCCTCATGTGCAAATGAGTTGAAGCAACTGAGAGATGCGCTGCCAGATCTGTTTGAAGCCCTGCGGGGTATGGAACATCTGCCGCATCAATTGGTTCATGGGGACGTGAATGCCTCGAATGTATTGGTAGATCATCAGGATGGTGAAATCTGTGCCATTTTGGATTTTGAATTTGCGACATGGGATTTGCGGGTAATGGAGCTGGCTGTTCCGATGTCTGACCTCCTTACCATGGACAAGAGTGAAGATTGGATGTGGCAGGCACAGGAGGGACTGATCAGGGGATTTCGGGAACAGGTCAGCCTGAAACCGGAAGAGTTGCTGGCTATACCTCGATTGATTTTACTGCGTAGTCTGGATGTGGTCATGCATTTCATCAGTCGGATGTTCGAGGGTACAGATGAGCCGGAAGTGGCTGTGGAGCAGATTGTGAAGCTCAAACAGCGGATTGACTGGATGCGTCTTCATGAAGAACGACTGCGTGAGATATTGGTGTATTAATATCGTTATTAAGAATAAAGTGCACTGGTACTGCTCATACGAGGGCAGAGATCAGTGCACTTTTATTGGTTAGAAAAGTGATATATGAAGATTACAGCGTATAGCGAATGACATTACAATCCACGTTTGCGGAACCAACTGCGGACAGCCCAGCGGCGCTCCTGACGTTTTTTGTATTTGGGTAACGAACGATACACGTTCAACGATTGCTCGTATGCCTGCTTCGCGTCTGCATTGCGTCCGAGGGAACGGTGAACCGAGCCGAGCAGATAATAAGCTTCACTGGAAGAGGAATGAATCTCCTGAAACTGATGCACGTAATCCAGCGCTTTGTCCTCATGTGTATCTTTGAAGGCTCCAGCAAGGGTTAGGTACGGGCGTCCGTACTTGACTCTGGGGTTGATCTCGAGGGCTTGCAAAATATGACGTTCGCCTTTTTCAATGTTACCCAGATGAAGCTCAGTTGTCCCTAATGCCTCCCAGTACTCAGCTGATTGTTCGTATGGGCGCTCCAGTTCAAGCAATAAGGCATGTGCCTCACTGTAACGCTTGCGCTCAATTAACAGGCGAGCCAGTTCCAGCTTGGAAGAAACTTCATTGGGACTCATGGCAAGCTGTTGCCGAAGCCGTGAGATGTTACGCATACGTTTGAGAGGTTTCGTGAAGCTTGGGAACACCCCAACGTAACGACGATCCAGGAAATACAGTATAACGAGTAAAATGAGAATGGCAATGAACGGATTACCTACAATCCGCCATAAAAGGCCAAAGATAAGAAATTTAATAAGCACAGGTTCAACTCCATTTATGATGTAATCGCGTTTCGTACACTTAAAATATATTTCGACTGATCCAGCGGGTTAACTCCTCTGCGTTTGCGAGTATGATTCACATCCGCAGGACAATCTTGGTATCCGGCAAACGAAGTCGTAAGCACCCCGCGGCCACTTGTCTCGGAGCGCAGTTTCACCGGATAATCCATTGAGGTGGCAAGAGGCATAACTCCTTCAATAATACAACGTCTGCTACCAATGACGGGGGCTTCAAAGGTTGCCCGCATATGTACCAGATCGCTAAGGGCCTTACCGCCGTATTCCTCCGGGACCGTCAGCCGGAACTGAAGAAGGGGTTCCAGCAACGTAGTACCTGTTCTCGACAATCCATCCATGATTCCCATAGGCGTGGCTACAACAAAATCCAGCGGATGTGTATGCCAGACATGATGTTCCCCTTCCATCAGCGTGATGCGCAGATCGGTTACTTCCCAACCGAGCATACCTTGAGACAAGGCTTCCGGAATTCGTCGTTCAACTTCATTCTGATAACGTAACAGCAGATCTTCTGTCCTTACGGTCGAGGCATAGATCAGACCGCTTCCCCGAGGCAAAGGTTCAATCTTGAAGCGAAGGATGGCCCAGCAGGGCTTAGGCATCGTATAAGCGATGTAACCTTCTCCGGCTGTACGTGGTGTCTCCTTATAGATGACGGATGGCGGATCAAACACGACATCCAATCCGAAACGACTCAGCAACAGGCTGGATAAAATCTCAAGCTGAATGGTTCCCATGACCTTGAGATGCAGTTCTCGTTCCTCCGGCAACCATTGCAGGTCGAGTAAGGGGTCTTCATCCGTCAACTCTTGCAATGCTGCGACAAGATCGGGGTAACGTGCCGGGTCCTTACCATGCACTTGTACGGTCAGCAAAGGCACAGCCATCTGTGGCAGAGGAGGTACACCTTCAGGATTGCCGATAATGTCACCCACATATGTGTCACTCAGTCCGTACAGCGCAGCAATCTGTCCCGCGTGAACGGCACCGGTATCCGCCCATTTTCGTCCATCCATGCGGCGAATCTGCGTCACTTTCTCCTCAAGCTCCCGCGTCGAATTATGGATGGTATCCCGATTGTGTAAGCTGCCACCATACATACGGACGTAAGCCGTGCGTCCCATCGTGCGATCACGTTCAATTTTGAACACAACACCGGATACGGGAGAGTACACTGGTTGTGCAGGTGGAGGCAGAAATGCAAGGACCATGTCCAGCAATGCCGTGACGCCAATTCCTTTGCCGGAAGCGCCATAACACACAGGGAACATCTCACCCTGATGCACATACCGCAGGAATGCTTCATTCAGATCCCTTTGCGATAACGGAGTTTCCTGGATGTAGGCTTCCATCACCTCTTCGTCCAGCTCGGCAAGTATCTCGACCAGACCTGGAATGGAAGGTGTCCCATCTGACAGAGAATCTTGATTCGGGTTCCATAGCGAGTCGATGCCACGAAATGAATCTTCGTGGAACTGATACGTTTGGATTTCGCATGCGAAAGGGGACAGGGTGGAACGAATCTGCTCCATTACCGCTGGGGCAGACGCGCCAATCCGATCCATTTTATTAATATAAATGATGGTTGGGATGCGAAGTGAACGAAGGGCATGCCAGATGGCTTCACTCTGGGACTGAATGCCTTCTACTGCCGACAGAATGAGAATAGCGCCATCCATTACCCGAAGTGTTCGCTCTACTTCGGAGCTAAAATCAATATGACCCGGCGTATCAATGAGGTCAATGATGGTGTTCTTCCAGATCAGAGAGGTCATGGCTGCCTGAACGGATATGCCACGTTCTTTCTCAATGTCCAGGGAGTCTGTGGCTGTTGTTCCGTCATCTACACGTCCCGGACTGCGGACGACACCACTCTCGTATAACATATGCTCGGTGGTGGTTGTTTTCCCCGCATCCACATGGGCGAAGATGCCAATATTCCTGCGATTCAATTCGTTTAACATGGAATGCTAAGCTCCTCTGACAACGGAATGCAATGTTTCCGACAAGTAATAATCCAGATTATCATACCACATCTTCCATATGGAAGAATATGTGGATATATATGATTAGGCCCAGGCACCTATGTTCCAGTCTGGTTCTATTTTAACGAGAACTGTTCATGGTTCTGCGGTATGCTGCGGGTGTTGTACCGGTTAATTTTTTGAATTGACGGTAAAAGTGGGGCAGGCTGTCGAACCCGCAAGCATCGGCAACGGCTGCCATCGTCTCATCACCTTGCACCAGATGCTCTTTCGCCATAATGACCCTTCGTGCTAATGCGTAATCCGTTAGAGTCATTCCCGTGTATCGTTTGAAGGCACGACTGAAATGGGCAGGGGATACAGAGGCGTGCTGCGCCAGTTCGGGGAGGGACAGGCCATTCCGAAGGTTATCGTCAATATGAGAGATCGTAGAAGAGAGCCATGAGGGACCCGGAGCAGATTTACCCGGATTCGCAGGTCCCGCAGCTTCCAGACGTTCCAGAAAAATGAGTAACAGTTGCAGCCTTAACAGGGCCGCATGTGCGCTTAGATGATGACCGAGCTGGAATTCGGTCTGAATATCATCAATGAGGGCGGCCACCTGTAATTGCTCCTCTGTGTTCAGATGCCTCTTATACACGCGTTGTTTACGACAACGTTCAAACAGGCTTAGCAAGGAAGAAGAAGCGCCTCCAGCGGTCGATGCCAGCAAGCCCGGGCTGAAGAACAATGCGGAAGATGTGACAGGATTGCCTGCATCCGGCAAGGCTCGGTGAACCGTGCTGCCCGGTATAATGAACAGATCTCCTTCTTGCATATTCTCAAGTCCCGTATCAATAAAGATGCTACCCTGACCCCGATATACATAGATAATTTCATGCCAGTCGTGAAGGTGATCTGGCAATTCGTTCTGAGGGGATTTGGTATCGCTGTACACCAGGCGGAACGGAATACCGGATTCTGCTTGAATAGTCGTACGAACAGGTGAACGTTCCATAAAGACTCCTTTCCAGACGATCGTCTTCAACGAGATGTTATACCTGGTCATGAGAGAGTATATTTACCGCAATATAAGCAATTTAATTTCCTTTTATTGATGATACAATGAATTTAAAGCGTTTACAATAAAAGGGTGCAGAGCCTTCGAGCTGCATTCCGACAGTACAAATAATCGATGAGGTGAGTGTCCATGTCGGCAAGCACGAAACGGCCAAGGTTGAAGCTGAATTTACTGGGGAGCGATGGTCAGCGCAAGTGCAAGGAGATTATGGAGCGTCCCGTGAAGGTTTTGCAGATTGGAGAAGGTAATTTCTTGCGGGGATTTGCAGACTGGATGCTTCATGAGAGTGCCAGACAAGGCAAATTCCATGGAAGTGTAGCTGTTACCCAACCACGACCGGGAGGCAAAGCCAAGCTGGAGCAGATTCGCGATCAGGATGGATTATATACGATGATTACGCGTGGGCTGTCTCAAGGAAAGCCGGTTGAGCGGACAGAGTTGATCTCCATTTTCTCACAGTGTATCAATCCGTATGAGGAATGGGAGGCCTTTCTGAACTTGGCGGAACTGCCTTCACTTGAGTTCGTTATTTCCAATACAACCGAATCAGGATTGAAATATACGTATGCGGACTATATCGAGGGTGAACCCGTCCAATCATTTCCGGGGAAATTAACAGTTTTCCTGCATCAGCGATATTTGAAATTTGATGGTGATCCATCCAGAGGTTTGATTCATCTGCCATGCGAGCTGCTTGAAGGCAATGGTGATGTGCTGCGCAGTTGTGTCCTCCGTCATAGTAAGGATTATGGGTATTCGGAAGGCTTCCGCTCATGGATCGAGAACCATAATCACTTCCTGAACAATCTGGTAGATCGAATCGTAACAGGTGCGCCGACCCAGGAGGAAGCCGATTCCCTGACGAATCGCTGGGGGTATGAGGACCAGTTGATTAATACGGCAGAGCCATATCATTTCTGGGCCATTCAGGGTGATGAATCATTGGACAAAAAACTTCCTCTCAAGCAGGCAGGTCTCAATGTACATTGGGTGAAAGATCTGAAGCCTTTTCAGGTACGCAAAGTTCGTATTTTGAATGGGGCGCATACTTTAATGTCATCACTAGGCATTCTGCAAGGTAAGCAGCATGTGAGAGAAACAATGGAAGATCCGTATTTTGGCTCATGGATCAGGGAAGCTGTGCATCAGGAGATCGTCCCTGCTCTGGATATGCCCGATCATCAGCTGGACCAGTATGCAGAAGAAGTGTTCGAACGGTTCCTTAACCCGTATATTGATCACAAATTGCAAGATATTGCTTTGAATACGATCGGAAAATTCAAGGTGCGTGTGCTGCCAACACTATTGTCTTACGAGCAAAATCAGGGAAGTTGGCCAGAACGTTTAATTCAAGGGTTTGCTGGATTATTGTGTCTCTATCGTCCGGTAAATACGCCAGAAGGTTACAAGGCACAACGACTGAATGGGGAAGATATTCTGCTGCGGGATGACCCGGATGTCCTGGCTGCTTTGGCTGCACACTGGGACGGTTATGACACGCTTAACAGGGATCAGAACCAACTGGATAACCGGGTAGCGGCTGTGTTGTCAGATACCCTGATCTGGGGCGAAAATCTGGATGCAAGAGAAGGGCTGCGTGCAGCACTTGTTCGTGAAATCGGATTGTTGGAAGGTGAAGGGAAATGAACACAACAAGTACAATCAATGACTGGATTGCCATTCAACCACAGGATGATGTCATTATAGCGCTTCGGGATTATGCGAAAGGAGAATGCATTACCCTGCCAGACGATGTTTCTTTTACCTTGCTGGATGACGTGCCCAAAGGGCATAAGATTGCTGTGCATACCCTGGCACCGGGTGATGATGTGATGAAGTATGGTTTCTCCATCGGGATTGCCCAAGAGCAGATCGAGCAGGGAAGCTGGATTCATAGTCACAACCTGAAGACGGGTCTGCACGGATTACTTGAATATGAGTATCAGCCGGGCGCACAGGTTCAGACGGACATGCCTCCGGAACATCTGCTCTCTTTTGATGGATATTTGCGCCCCAATGGTGACGCAGGTATTCGTAATGAGATCTGGATTGTGAATACGGTTGGATGTATCAATAAAGTGTGTGAAGCTTTGGCACGTATGGGTCAGTCCCAGTTTGGAAGCCGGGTAGATGGTGTATTTCACTTTCCGCATCCATTCGGGTGTTCACAGCTTGGTGATGATCTGAAGTATACACAACAGTTGCTGGCCTCCTTGGTGGAGCATCCGAATGCAGGAGGCGTGCTCGTCATCGGTCTGGGCTGTGAGAACAATCAGGTCGATGAATTCCGTGAGTGTATTGCTCCGGAATACCGCGGTAAAGTACGGTTTCTCAAAGCACAGGAAACGGATGACGAGCTTGAGGAAGGGCTTCGACTGATGGAAGAACTTGTGGAGATCGTTGAACATGAACAACGGCAGCCGCTTCCGCTCAGTAAACTCAAAATTGGGTTGAAGTGTGGCGGTTCCGATGGTTTATCCGGCATTACAGCCAATCCGCTGGTCGGTGCAGTTGCTGATATGCTGGTTGCTGCCGGGGGGACGGCTATTCTGACGGAAGTTCCGGAGATGTTTGGTGCGGAGACGATCTTAATGAACCGGGCTGCCAATGAGCAGGTATTTCACGATTTGGTGGACCTCGTGAACGGCTTCAAGCAATATTTTGTGAACCATGGCCAGAACATCTATGAGAATCCTTCACCTGGGAATAAGGCTGGTGGCATCACAACGCTAGAGGAAAAGTCACTTGGATGTACGCAAAAGGGAGGACGTTCTTCCGTAGTCGACGTTCTACGTTATGGCAAACGTGTAACTCAGACCGGTCTGAACATTGTAGAAGCACCGGGTAATGACCTGGTATCTGTAACGGCACTGTCTGCGGCGGGTGCACATATTGTGCTCTTCACGACAGGGAGGGGGACTCCCTTCGGAGGTCCGGTACCTACCGTCAAGATTGCGACCCAATCCGATCTGGCGAATCGCAAAAAACACTGGATTGACTTCAACGCAGGCCAGCTGTTGGAGGGGCAGACGATGGATGAGGTGAAAGTGCAGCTGTTCAGCCAGCTGATTGACATTGCTTCAGGACGGTCACACACACTCAGTGAGCAGCATGGATTCCGGGAGATTGCCATATTCAAGGATGGCGTAATTCTCTAAATCCATTGTCGATGGGGGCTGTTGATCGTCTGGGTTACATTATATGGTGAACCACAGCCAATTCCGGTTGAAATTTGCACTACAACCGGGATTGGCTTTATTTAGATTCCACGGATGCCAAGCGCTTTGGAGATGCTTGATAATGCTGCAGGTGAAGCATGTTGTTGTAGTTGCACAATCAATAGTTCACGTGCCTCTTCTATGCTGCCTTCATATGGCTTAATGCCGTGACGTTCCATCCAGTGACCAGCAGTCTCGTATGCGGAGCTGTTCCAGGCGACTTTGCCTTCTGCGAGCCCTTCTTTTTCTTTGGTGCCACTGATCACAATGGCTGCACAGCCCTGAAGGTCCAGAAGTCCACGGTCAAATGTTTTTTTGTCCTCTTTTGCCCCGAAACCGGCTTGTGCTCGCAAGGCACGTCCATCGATGCCTTCTTGTTCTGCAACTAACGCATGAAGTTTGAACGCTTCACGGGAGAGTAGACCCGCTTCATACTGTTCCTTGATAGTTCTGGAATCGGCAAGCAGTCGGTGTACCCAAGGGAAGTATTCAGATGAGACAAGAAGCGCTTTCTTTTTGACAAATTTTCCATATGCAGCAATGCCCTCTTCAGCCAGGCGTGAACGCCATAACCAAGGATCGAATTCATCATCCTTGTGCCAATGTTCTTTGGGGGTTAGCGATGACAGAGAAGGATAATCGGCAAATAGTGGTGCCAGAGGCAGCAGCCCTATAGACTGGATACGCTGTACTGCTTCTTCGTACGTTATAACGGCTTCATATGTCATGATATCAGTAGGCTCCTTTTTGTGTGTAGTCAAGCTACGACTTGGTTGAAGCAAGGTATCTCCGGCTCACTTCCTCGGCATGCTGACGAATCTCACTGCGAAGTTGGAGAGGTTCAATCACTTCGGCTTCACGTCCTAATCGGTAAAAGAATCGTACGGCCCAGTCCCATTCCCCTGGTGGACAAAGGAATGATAATTCCCAGAGATCCGGGGCAATTTCAGTCATCTTTTCACCAATATGCTCGTCCTGTTCAGCTTCAATCATTCCCCGATAACTCAGTTGTACCTTAACCAGGGTTGGCGGCTGTTCTGGAGGGATCGGCTTACTCTGCTGTTGCTCTGCCTGTTCATTAAGCATCTGTGCATCCTGTGGTTCGATCGCTTTGACTTCGATAATTCGGTCAACCCGGAACAGACGTTGTTCAACATGTTCGAGGGAATATGCTTCACAGTACCAGAAGCCAGAGGAAGCATATACCCGTGTGGGACAGATATGCAACCAACGCTGACGTGATGCGGAGCGATACAGCACACTAAGCCACCCGTGTTCGGGTATACATGCCAGCAGTGCGTCCAGATGAGGAAGAATGTAATTGCGGTCTGGAATATGATGATGCAGTTGTTTGAGCATGGGATCAATTCGCGACATAATATCATCCGGAATGATAGCCTTAACTTTGTTCATCAGGGTCCAGCGTTTCTCATGAAAGGGTGTGTCGGCGTAGCGACTTAGACCTTCAAGAGCGAATAAGAGCGTCGCTGCTTCTACCGGGTCCAGCTGTAATGGGGGTAATACGTAACCCTCCATAAGACTGAAACCGCCTCCCGGACCGGAAATGGCAATAATGGGCACATTCATCTCGGAGAGGGATTGAATATCCCGAAGAATCGTGCGACGGGAAACCTCAAATTTCTCACCTAATGAGTGTGCCGTTTCGTGACCATGCTGTAATGCCATTACAATGGCAGCAAGCCGATTTGTTCTGTTCATGTCAGCCACTCCGTTTCGATCTGCGCCGCCGGAAAGTGATGTCGTAGTTATATTTCAATTGTAACAACGAATAAGTGACATCATGAGTGTCACCAATTTTTCAACTGTTCATTATTTTATAATGGATCAGCATCAGGATTCACAAGCATGTTCCGGCAGGCGTTGTTAAAATGTGTTTCTCGTCCAATTCGCTTTGCATACTGATATTTCCTTCTATCAAAAAGACCACAGATCATGCCAAAAACCCGTATCCGGTGTAGACGGATACGGGAAGTAGCAGCTTTTGGCTTACAGAAGACGATAAAGGTCTGAAATCTATACCAATATCCTCGCTGAAGACAATAACAAGTATAAAAGGAATGAATATGTGACACTTTGTATCGCGGGAATTTCTATCACATTATATTATTCCGAATGATTTCAATTAAGCGAAATCGCTTATTTCATTTCGAGCAGTTGCACTCCACGGGCTTCAATATCAACACTTCCCGAAAGCTCACGATTGGTGAGCAGATCATGTGCCTTAGCTGTTCCCAGATCATAGGATTGTGTGGTTGCGTTATGGTTCATGACAAACAGGTAGGGTTTGCCGTCTTTGGTTCGTGCGCTTACTTCAACACCTTCTGGTGTCTCAAGCAAAGACTCTACTTTCTTGGCTGCTGCGAGCTGTCCCAGCAAACCGTCCAGGAAGCGCTCATCCGGATCGGATGCAACGTACCAGGCTTCACCTTGGCCAAAGGTATTACGTGTCACAACAGGCATGCCTTTATAAAAGTCGTCTCCATACTCCGCGATGACTTCGGCTCCTTCACTGTGCAGCAGGTCACACAGCATGCCGCAGCCATACTCTCCTTGAAGATCACCGTAGGTTTCTTTGAGGACAATGCGGTTCTTTTGCTCAGGTAGCAGAGCATCAATCTCTTCCACCCAGATTCCGAGCAGTTTACGAAGTTCTCCCGGATATCCACCTGTGGTCACGAGATCGTTCTCGTTGACAATGCCGCTGAAGAAGGTCGTCAGGAATGTTCCACCTGCTTCAACATACTTCTCCAGTTTGGCGGCAAACCCTGGTTTAACCATGTAAAGAACAGGGGCAAGGACAATGTCGTATTTGCTCATATCCGTATCCACACTGATGATATCTACTTGTATGTTGCGGCGGAAGAAGGCTGCGTAGTATTTATGGATCTGATCCACATAGTTCAGGGCAACCGTAGGTCCGCTTGATTTTTCGATGGCCCACCAGTTATCCCAGTCGAACACAATGGCTACTTTGGATTCAACAGATGCATCCAGCGTGGTATCTCCAAGGATCTGCAATTCCTTGCCCAGCTCAGCGACTTCGCGGAATACACGTGTATTCTCATGCCCAGCATGCTCAATAACTGCACCGTGATACTTCTCACAGGCACCGATGGAGCGACGAAGCTGGAAGAACATGATGGTATCGGCTCCGTGCGCAACAGATTGATAACTCCACAGACGCATGACACCTGGACGTTTCAGTGAGTTATATGGCTGCCAGTTCTGCTGACTTGGTGTTTGCTCCATCAGCATGAACGGTTGACCATCCTTCAGTCCGCGCATAAGGTCATGAGCCATTGCCGTGAAGCTGACGGGTGTTGCGAGACCAGGATAACTGTCCCAGGAGACGATATCCAAATATTTTGCCCATTTGAAATAGTCCAATTGCTTGAAGAATCCCATCAGATTGGTAGTAACGACGGAGTCCGGAATATGTTGTTTGATCGCATTATATTCCAATAGATAACAATCCAGCATGCTGTCGGAGTTGAAGCGAGAGTAGTCCAGCGAGATTCCCTGGAAGGTTGAATTGTTGTTACCCCAATGTTCGCTCAGGTTGCTCGGTAATACAATCTCGTCCCAATCGTAGAAGGTATGCCCCCAGAAATTCGTGTTCCATGCTTTGTTGACCTGTTCCAGAGTCTGATAGCGTTCTTTCAGATACACGCGGAACGCTTTCTCACAGTTGTCACAGTAGCACTCACCGCCATATTCGTTGGAGATGTGCCATACGAGAACCGCGGGGTGATCCTTGTATCGTTCGGCCAGTTTATCAGCAATCTTCTCAGCGTATTTGCGATAGGTCGGGCTGTTGGGACAGGAATTATGGCGCCCACCGAATTTGCGTTTGCGTCCATCGGCATCTACACGAAGCACGTCTGGATATTTCTTTGCCATCCAGGCCGGATGGGCAGCAGTGCTTGTTGCAAGGCATATATAGATACCGTTTTCATGTAAACGATTAATCAGTTGGTCGAGTTCTTCAAAACGGTATGTAACTTCATCAGGCTGAATCAGTGCCCATGAAAATACGTTGATTGTGGCAATATCAATGCCTGCCAATTGGAACATGCGCAGGTCTTCAAGGTGGGTTTCGTGATCCCACTGTTCCGGGTTGTAATCGCCCCCGTAGAACATTTTGGGCAGTTTGTTACTAATCAATGTGTTCACCTCTTGTATAAGAATAATCCTATACTATATGATACATATGACTTTTAAAATATAATAAAAGTAATGACTCATATAAGAATACGGAAGTTTATTTCAACTTATACCTAAGGAGGCATCCCATGTTTATCTCCCCCCGACATCAACGATATTTCATGACATCACGTGATCAGCCGTTGCCCCTTTATATTGAGAGTCTAGGTTATAACGGCAATCAGGAGAAGGTGTTCAGACCTGTGGGGTACCCCTGTTACCATTGGCTTCAGACAGTAAAGGGAGCCGGAGAATTCAAGTTTGCCGGGTCCACGGTCGTACTGGGGGAAGCATCAGGTATTTTGCTGCCGCCAAATGAACCGCATGAATATGTGCGCGCCCAAGGAGAGTGGGAGACATTCTATATTACATTTGGCGGTTCCCAGTGTCCGGCAATCTTGGAGTCACTTAGTCTGGGTGAAGCAGCGTTGCATCAGTGGGAGCAGAGCAGTCCGTTCAATGATTACGGCCAGGAAGTGCTGGATTCGATCAGAAGTGATCAGGATTTGTCGGGACTCGAGGCGTCAGCGGATATATATCGATTTCTGATTTTGCTCAAAAAACATGGCATGACCGGCAATCGCTCTTCGATCTCTCATGCCGTGGAGAGACTCGCTCCGCTCATTGCATTCATGGAACAGCATTATGCGAATCCTGAGATTGGTCTCGAACATATGGCTGACCTCACGGGGATCTCATCCAGACATCTGAACACCTTGTTCAAGCAGTCCTTTGGCATGACAGCCTACAGTTATTTCATTTTGCTGCGCATTCGCAAAGCTAAGGAAATCATGACAGGGGATACCGCCCTGACGATTAGGGAGACTGCGATTAGGGTAGGGTTTCGAGATGCTAGCCATTTTGTAGCAACTTTTCGCAGGATTGAGGGGGTGACTCCTGAACAGTTCCGTAATTTGTACTAACATGTACCCAAATGATCAAAAAGTGATGCCAGGAAGGTATTGATGCGTTAGGGTCATTACCGTTATGATGGTATCGATTCCTGAGATTCGAAAACGTTTAAACGGACCCATGGTTCCGTTCTACTTGGAGAGGATGATTGAAGATGACAACAACTATACCCTTATGGGATCATGTTGCACCTTATGCAGCCCAGGGTCATGAAGACGAGATGCCACATTTGATTCCATTTATTCAGCCCGGTTCCGAGAGCGCTGTCATTGTATGTCCAGGGGGCGGCTATGGATTTTTGGCTGATCATGAAGGTGCTCCAATAGCGGAATTGTTGAACCGTGCAGGTATAAGTGCATTTGTCCTGAATTATCGGGTGGCGCCTCACCAGCATCCTGCACCGATAACAGATGGTCAGCGTGCCATACGTTATGTTCGTGCTCATGCTGAGCAGTATGGCATCAACCCTGCCAAGATTGCAGTACTTGGTTTCTCCGCAGGCGGACATCTCACAGCAACACTGGGAACGCTGTATGACGAGGGACAACCGGATCATGAGGACCTCATCGAACGCCAGAGTTCACGCCCGGACCGAGTTATTCTCTGTTATCCGGTCATTACGATGGAGTCCTATGGACATGCCGGTTCCCGTGAGAATTTGCTTGGGTCGGACGCCTCTGCCGAGCAGATCAAGGCTTTCAGTGCGGAGCAGCAGGTAAGAGCGGATGCTCCTGAAGCGTTCATCTGGCATACCAGCGATGACCAGGCAGTACCTGTAGAGAATAGCTTGCGTTACGCACTTGCATTGGGTGCGCATGGTATCCCCTATGACTTGCACGTTTTTGAGAAAGGGTCACATGGACTTGGATTGGCTGAGGACAACCACGCGGTTCGGGTATGGTCAGATCTGTGTCTCACATGGCTCAAGAATCAAGGCTGGTAATCACTGATTGGATAACAACTTAACGGTCTGATTAATCAATTATTCTTATATTAGCGCCTTGGAGCGAAGGAGAAAATAACGATGAAATTGCAAAAAAATGACAAGCTTCTGTTTATCGGTGATTCGATTACAGATTGTGGTCGGGAACATCCTGTAGGCGAAGGTAGCTCCGGTCTGGGACATGGTTACGTAGCGCAAGTCTATGCCCTCTTGCGGTCCATCTATCCGGAATTGATGTTGCGTGTCCAGAATGTGGGTAATGGTGGAAATACGATTCGTGATCTGAAACAGCGCTGGGATCGTGATGTGCTGGACCTTAAACCGGACTGGCTGACGATCATGATTGGCATTAATGATGTATGGCGTCAGTTCGACAACCCATTGTCAACAGACTCACATGTGTTTCTTGAAGAATACGAATCCACATTGCGTGAACTGGTGGCTTCGGTTCGTTCCAACCTGAAAGGTCTGGTACTAATGACACCTTATTATCTTGAGGCCAATCCGGAAGACCCGATGCGGGCAACGATGGATATTTATGGAGAAGCGGTACGCAGGGTAGCGAGTGAGTATGATGCGGTGTATGTGGATACACAGGCTGCATTTGCTCCATTTTGGGATCATTTCTATACGTCTGTGCTGACTTATGACCGGGTACATCCGGATGCAACGGGCCATATGGTACTGTCCAAAGCATTCTTGGATGCCATCGGATTCGAATGGTCAGGCGGCGTCAAATCTGAATAAGGACGTGAGGGCATGAGCGACGTAACTGTAGCAGTACAAACCCCGGCATTACTGGGGGAAGGTCCAAGCTGGGATGCGGAGAACAATCGATTGTTGTGGGTAGATATTGAAAGCTTCAAGGTGCATGTGTATGATCCAGCTACAGGGCAGGATCAGGCTTATGATGTCGGTGAACATGTCGGGGCTGTTGTTCCCTATCGTGGTGACGAAGTTGTGGTTGCTTTACGCAGTGGATTCCATACGTATCACTTGCTTACGGGTGAGCTACAGGCTATTGAAGACCCTGAACAAGATAAGGATACGAATCGTTTTAATGATGGAAAATGTGATGCGAAGGGCCGCTTCTGGGCAGGCACGATGAGCATGAATAATGAGAGCAAAGCCGGATCATTGTATTGTTTGGAGCAAGGGCAACCCGTTCGCACAATGGTACAAGGTGTGTCTACATCCAACGGTCTGGGCTGGAGTCCGGATCGGCAGACCATGTATTACATTGATACCCCGACACGTTCTATTGACCGGTTTGATTTTGATCTGACGGCAGGTACGATACAAAATCGGACAAGTATCATTCACATACCGGAGGAATTCGGTTTTCCGGATGGGATGACGGTTGATGGTGAGGGCATGCTGTGGGTTGCGCACTGGGGCGGAGGAAGAGTCACTCGTTGGAACCCGCATACATCAGAATTGTTGCAACAGATCGAGGTGCCGGCAGATCAGGTAACATCCTGCTGTTTTGGTGGACCGGATCTCGAAGAGTTATACATTACAACAGCACGTATAGGGATTAAGGAAGAACGTTTGAAAGAGACACCGGATGCGGGCTCACTTTTTGTCATCAGACCGGGCGTTAAAGGGCAGGAGACTCACGCTTATGGTAGCCAGCAATAAACAGGTGCCAATTATGTAGTGAACCTTAGTGAACCTCTGCCTGGTTTGCCAGGAAAGAAACGATTCCATTTTTTCACTCTTATATAAAATGTCGAAAGGTGCTGTTCTAACAGCATCTTTTTTTGTTGTATAAACCAGTTTGAACACTGAAAATATTTTACAAAAATCGGAATTTCGACAGAGGGGTTTGGAGATTGCCAGCGAATGTTATTTATTGAAAGTATTATCCAGATAACCGCGAATCAAGAACAATTATGTAAGCGCTTAACAATATGACTGGAAGGGGGTGAGGCTTCTTGTATCAAGGGATGCATTGATTCGTCTGGCACGCCATCATCAGCACGATGAGACAGCGGGGATAGACCGAAATGCAGTAACGAAGTAGAAGAGGAGGATAAGTTGATATGAGAACGTTTATGGGGAAATTGCGATTGATGAGCCTGACGGTTGCTGTAGTAACCGCCTCGCTGGGAGGACTTGCTGGAACAACAGCGGCGGCACCAAGTGAAGCCTATGAGTGGAAAAATGTGGTGACGGGTGCAGGAGGCGGGTTTGTACCGGGCATTATTTTCAACGAGTCGGAAAAGGATCTGATCTATGCCCGTACAGATATCGGGGGAGCCTATCGCTGGAATGCGGCAGACGAGAGGTGGATACCCTTAACGGATTTTGTCGGCTGGGATGACTGGAACAAGAATGGTGTGGACGCACTGGCTACGGACCCGGTTGATCCCGATCGGGTGTATATGGCAGTTGGGACGTATACGAATTCGTGGGACCAAAATAATGGCTCCATCTTGCGCTCTACGGACCGGGGAGATACATGGCAGACCACAACACTTCCGTTCAAAGTGGGCGGCAACATGCCGGGACGTTCAATGGGAGAACGCCTGACCGTGGACCCAAATGATAACAGTATTCTGTATTTCGGTGCACGAAGTGGTCATGGGTTATGGAAAAGTACCGATTACGGTGTGACCTGGAACGAAGTCACAAGCTTCCCGAATCCGGGAAATTATGTGCAAGATCCTTCGAATGAATATACCAGTGACATCGTAGGTCTGGCATGGATTACATTTGACAAAACAACAGGTTCGGCAGGGCAAGCAACCCAGACAATCTATGTGGGTGTTGCGGATAAAGATCAAAGCGTATATCGCAGCACAAATGGCGGCCTGACTTGGTCAGCTGTTGCTGGTCAACCTACAGGTTATATTCCGCATCATGGTGTGTTTGATTCAGACGGAAGCCTCTATATTACGTACAGCGATGGTGTTGGACCCTATGATGGGGCAAAAGGTGACGTGTGGAAACTGAATACGTCGACAGGTGTCTGGGACAATATCAGCCCTGTTCCAAGCAGCAGCACGGATAATTATTTTGGATATGGCGGATTGGCTGTTGATGCACAGAATCCCGGTACATTGATGGTTGCGACATTAAATTCATGGTGGCCGGATGCCACCTTGTTCCGGAGTACAGATGGCGGAGCGACATGGACACGCATATGGGAATTTGAAGGATATCCGAACCGGAAGTTACGTTATACACAGGATATTTCGGCAGCGCCATGGCTCACATTTGGCACCAATCCTGCCCCACCCGAAACAACCCCAAAACTGGGCTGGATGATCGGTGATCTGGAGATTGATCCGTTTGATTCGGATCGCATGATGTATGGAACGGGTGCTACGATCTATGGAACGAAGAACCTGACAGACTGGGATGATGATGAAAAAATCAATATTTCAGTGATGGCGAAGGGGGTTGAGGAGATTGCCGTGCTGGATCTGGTCAGCCCGCCAAGTGGTGCACATTTGATAAGCGGATTGGGAGATGTCTCCGGATTCCGTCATAACAATCTGGACCAGGCTCCAGCTACCATATTTACGAGCCCGAACTATCCTTCCACAGAAAGTCTGGATTTTGCAGAGTTAAGTCCAAATACGATGGTTCGCGTAGGTAAAGCAGATTATGCTGCTGATCCCAATGCAAAATCCATTGGTTTGTCCAGTGACGGAGGTACTACGTGGTATAAGGCCAATGCAGAACCTGCCGGCACAACCGGAGGGGGGACCGTAGCCATCTCTGCGAATGGTAACCGACTCGTATGGAGCACATCAGATAAAGGCGTACATTATTCGACTGGCGGCAATTCATGGACGGCAAGTACGGGCATACCTGCACAGGCAAAAGTGATTTCGGATCGTGTCAATCCAAACAAATTTTATGGATTTGCAGCGGGTAAAATCTATGTGAGTGTGAATGGTGGTGCTACTTTCACGGCATCATCTGCGACCGGACTTCCAATGGAAGGAAATGCCGATCTGGATGCCGTTCCAGGTGTTGAAGGCGAACTCTGGTTTGCAGGTGGTAGTGAGGAAGAAGGTCCTTACGGATTATGGCATTCCACGGATTCAGGAGCGACATTCACGAAGCTTGCCAATGTAGAGGAAGCAGACAGTATCGGATTTGGTAAAGCGGCCCCTGGGCAGAGCGTTGTTGCGTTATACACGGTTGCACAGATCGATGGAACACGTGGATTCTTCCGCTCCGATGACGGTGGTGCCAATTGGGTTCGTATCAATGATGATCAGCATCAGTATGCTCGTGTAACCACAATTACGGGTGATCCGCGTTTGTATGGAAGAGTATATCTCGGAACAAATGGCCGCGGAATTTTGTATGCTGACCGTGTTGGAGGTAACAATGGCGGAGGAGACGGCGGGGGTACTCCAGTGACCAACTCTGCGATTACACCGGTTACAGCCGAATTTGATCGCAAAGCAGGCAATCAGATTAATATTCCAGTCACGTTAACACTTAACGGCAATACACTTGCATCCATTCGCAACGGGAATGCAACGCTGGTTTCAGGTACAGATTACACGTTGACAGGCAATGAGGTCGTATTAAGTAAAAACTACCTGGCTTCACTTCCCAATGGCGCAGCGACGCTAACCTTTCAATTCAGCGCAGGTGCTCCTGCGACCTTGAATCTGCTCATTAAAGACACGACAGCTACACCTGTTGGAACCATACGCATTGAGATGTTTAACAGCAACACTTCAGCGACGGGCAGCTCGATTAGTCCCAAATTCAAACTGACAAACACAGGTACTACAGCCTTGAATCTGTCTGATGTGAAAATCAGATACTATTACACGATAAACGGTGAACAGCCTCAGAACTTCTTCGCTGACTGGGCGACTGCTGGCAGTGCGAATGTAACAGGCACGTTCAGTGCACTCAATCCAGTTCGGACAGGTGCTGACCACGTGCTTGAGATTGGATTCACAGCTTCCGCTGGAACTCTGAATGCAGGACAAAGCACAGAAATCCATACGCGCATCTCCAAGAACAATTGGACCAACTATACGCAAACGGATGATTATTCTTTTGCAGGTAGTCAGACTTCCTATACGGACTGGTCCAAAGTCACTGGTTATATCGCGGGAAGTCTCCAATGGGGAATTGAACCATAAGTGAGTGATTTAACGAAATAAAGGATTGAAATAGGGGTCCTGATTCGCCAGATGATCAAATGGCGAGTCGGGGCTTCTTATTTTGTCGAAATATAGTGTAAACTATAGATAGTTACCATTGCTTAAAGGATCGTTTTAGGATATAAAAAGATGTACAATTAATTTAGAATTAATGTAACCGCTAACACTGGAAAGTGTTTATAACCGATATATAATAGTTGGTATAGCCTGTACAGATATAGAGGAAAGATTAGACAAGGGGGTCGCGATCATGAACCGGTTGTGCAAGGTGCTGATTGTTGACGATGAGTTTCTGGTAAGACAGGGCATAAAGCACCATATGAACTGGGAAGCGGAAGGATTTATCATTGTGGGTGAAGCTTCCAACGGTGAAGAAGGATTACAGCAGGTGAACCTGTTAAAACCGGATATTGTGATCACCGACATTGTCATGCCTGTCATGGATGGGGAAACGTTTGTCCGTACACTAAAAGCCAGTAATCCGCAGATTGAAGTTATTGTACTTAGCAGCTTCAGTGAATTCGAGTATGTACGTTCAACGCTTCAGCACGGGGCAGCCGATTATATACTGAAACCCAAGCTGGATACGAATGAATTATTGCAAGTCCTTCAACGCACAGCGGGTAAAATTCCGGAATTACAGTTCGAGCCGTCGCACGATGGCTGGAGACTTGGGCAACTGATGGAGAAGATGCTGTCCGGATTTACACTGGATGAAGATAGCGAAATGCCGATCATTCGAGATACCTTTCCGTATGAATCCTTTCGCTTGCTTGTGTATAAACCCGTGGGTGCTGGAGGGAATCCACTGAAGATGGATCAGGAGCAGATTGAGTCCAAGCTCCGCTGTGATCTGCCTGAAGTAGAATGTGCAATGGTTCCCGCAGAGGGTACATTACCTGTGATGCTTCTTAATGTCGATCCTGCGAGAGATGAATGGATGCTTGAACGGATCAGACAGTTGGCCAGTGAAAATGCAACAGGAGAAGACAGTCCTGGTTGGGTGCTTAGTGAAAGCTTTACTTCATTTGAACAGATGGGTGTTGTTTACCGGGAACGCCTGATTAAGCTGATTGAATATCGTTTCTATTATAAGGATCGACCAATTCTGGTGTATGGTGAACTGCCTCCAATGCATTCCGCAGGTTACCAGTTTAATGTGAATATGTTTTTGCAGCATGTGAAGCGTAACCGGGTCGAAGCGGCAAGGGAGTATTTACAGGATCATGCAAAAACACTTGGACGGGATTATATTGCCGATGTTTTTGAAATCAAATCATTTCTCGGTAACTTGATATTTAACGTGACCATTACCCTCGCGGATATGGATGTCCAGTCTGCCGGGCTGGAAGAGAGCAAATATACTTATTTTAAAAATGTGGACGGCGCTTCGAGTCTGGACGAAGTCATGACCGTGCTTGATCAATTCATGACGGAAGTTCAGGAGTGCACCGTTGGTGCGGGTGGAAAACGAAGTGATCCCAACATGAAGATGTTGCTGGATTACATGCATGAGCACTTTGATCAGCCGCTCGGGCTTGCTGAAGTAGCCAAGCACTTTCATTTTAATCCATCGTATTTATCCAGTTATTTCTCATCTCACAAAAAAGAAGGATTTAATGAATACTTGAATAAAATTCGGATTGAAAAAGCCGAGGAACTGCTCCGATCCGATGATGTAACGATCTCTGAGATTAGCAGTATGGTAGGTTATTCCGATCATAGTTACTTTTGCAAAGTGTTCAAAAAATTCACCGGATTATCACCAAGCCGATACCGGCGCAAATTCTGGGCATAAAGTCAGAAGGATAAGATCATGAAGAAATGGATGAACCAATTATCTCGTCTCGGATTGTTTCCTAAGTTGTTTCTGGTTATGGTGGTCAGTATTGTCCTCGTTTCTGTACTCATCTTATGGACGACCATTCACATGTCAACCAATCTGTTTACTGAGACGTTCAGTATCACAAACTCCAAGGTGCTTAATCAGATCAAAACAAATTTTGAATCCTTTAATGAGGCCATTGCTGCCGTATCGAATAATGTGACGCAGAGTGGATCGATCCGAGGATTCCTGTCCGAAGGAGATGCCGATTCCCTCACGATGGCCAAATCCTTCTATAATATGAGGGAAACGATGGATCGAATTCAATCCATCACAGAATCCTACGAAGTTGGGATAACAATTATCGGGATTAATGGACGGAGCTATTCCACGAATCGTGCTCACCTTCAGTTGTCCGTGGATGAATTGAAGCAGGAGCCAATTACGATGGAAGCCGCTGAGACGCCGAGTCGTCTTATCTTTGATGTTTACCAAAACGAGGCAACGCTCGGGAGTCAGCAGATGATCTCTGCGACGAAAGCGTTGACGGACCGAACACGCAGCCGGATATACGGTACGCTCTATGTCACGATGAGAGAAGACATATTCCGGCAATTTTACAGCAGCTTTACAAGTCGTGGCAATGATGTGGTCATTATGAATGAAAAAGGTGAGATTGTATCATCGAATCGTGAAGACTGGATCGGAACAACTCAGCTGGATTTGCTATCGTATGCCCGGGATATGAACAACAACTCTCCGAGAAGTATTAATGCTCGTGTGATGGATCAGGATAGCGTTGTGTTATCCGAGTATTTACCGTTCTATCGGTTTTATATTGTCAATGTAGTGGATAAGGATCTGGCGATGGGTCAACTTATCGACATGAAGACGGTTGCCCTGATCTGTGCAGCTATCGTTGTGGGGGCACTCATCCTTGTGTTTCTCATCACCAGCCAGATTACCAAGTCACTGCGCAGACTTGTGAAGCAGATGTCCAACATTACAAAAAGTGATCTGGACAACTATATTCCGGTGAGCGGAAGCTACGAGAGCAGGCAGCTTGGTCATGCTTACAATTACATGCTTGATGAACTGCATGATTATGTGGATCAGTTAGTACAGACACAACATGAACAACGGAACGCAGAGCTTGCGGCATTACAGAGTCAGATTAATCCTCACTTCTTGTACAATACACTTGCATCTGTCAAAGTTCTGGTGCAACAAGGCAACAAAGACAGGGCTGCGGAGACCATTAATGCATTAATTGGATTGTTGCAAAATACGATTAGTGATGTGAGTCAGACGGTTACCGTGGAACAAGAAGTCGAGAATTTGAAAAATTATGTCTTCATTAATCACGTCAGATATGGTGGCCGGATTAAAGCAGCTTTCTACGTGGCTCCGGATTGTACACACTATCATGTACCCAAACTGGTGATCCAGCCGTTTATCGAGAATGCATTTTTCCATGGATTCATCAAGAAAGAAACGGGTACGATTCATGTCATGGTTTCCAGAGCGGGAGAATCGCTCATCTGTGAGATTATGGACAATGGGGATGGAATTGAAGGGCTTGTCATGGGAGAAACGTTGCCCAATCCAAAGAACAATCGTCAACTATTCAGTGGGATCGGTATTCGCAATGTACATGACCGTATTGAGTTATTATATGGTTCACCTTATGGTGTCACCATTATGAGTACGGTTGGGGAAGGAACGAGAGTCACCGTTACACTACCTTTAATCACGAGTTGAATCGAAACCCGATTCCATTGAATACACTTATAATCGAGATCCCTCGCTTCTGTTTTATACAGAGTCGGGGGATTTTACGTGTCAGAGGTAAAGCGGGTGAAATCATTTTTGTACTATTTCAAGATCAAGAAATTACAAAATCAAAAGAAATTACAAAAAACCAAATTTAATGCAAGCGGTTTCTGTAAAGGTTTTCATTGTGGCAATAAGATGACAAATCCGTACAAAATTATTACTAACGAATGGAGATATGGGAATGATAAGATGAATACATCGAAAGCAACCGCTTTCAGAAAACGCAAACAAATTACACACAAAGAGGTCGAAGGGGAGTTGAATGTTTTGAAAAAAATGTGGGTATTGATGCTCGTTACAGTACTGCTGTTGTCCGCATGTTCATCCGGTGGCGGAGGTAAATCCGCTAGTGGTGGTGACGAAAAAACAAACGAAATCACGGTCTGGGCTTGGGACAAAGCTTTTAACGTAGCTGCAATGGAAACAGCAAAAGAAGCATATCAAAAAGCAAATCCTGATGTGAAAATTAACATCATTGAATACGCTCAAGCTGATATCATTCAGAAACTGAACACAGGTCTTAACTCCGGAACTGCCAGTGGTCTTCCAAACGTAGTTCTGATTGAAGACTATCGTTCACAAAGCTTCCTGAATGCATATCCTGATGCGTTCAAAGATCTGTCTTCCAGTATCACGGCTTCCGATTTTGCAGATTACAAACTCGGACCAACAGCGTTTGATGGCAAACAATACGGAGTACCATTTGACTCCGGCGTTGCTGGTTTGTACTACAGAACAGATCTTTTGGAGCAAGCTGGCTACAAAGCAGCTGACCTGCAAGACATCACTTGGGATGACTACATCCAAATTGGTAAAGACGTAAAAGCTAAAACAGGTAAAGAGCTTCTTTCTCTTGACCCGAATGACCTTGGTTTGATTCGTATGATGATCCAAACTGCAGGTAAATGGTATTCCGCAGAAGATGGTAAAACACCTGACATTGCTAATAATGCTGCTCTGAAAGAAGCGTTTATTACTTACAAAGCAATGATGGATGCCAACATTGTTAAATTGCACTCTGACTGGAGTCAATTCGTTGCCAACGCCAATAACGGTAGCGTAGCAACAATTCCTACAGGTAACTGGTTCTCACCATCTGTACGTCAAGAAGCTTCCCAATCCGGTAAATGGGCTGTAGCTCCAATACCGAAAATGGCTGGTCAATCAAACTCTGTTCACGCATCCAACTTAGGTGGTAGCTCTTGGTATGTTATGAACAACGTTCCTGGTGCAGATCAAGCAGCTGATTTTGTAGCAAAAACATTTGGTTCTGACAAACAATTGTATCAAGATCTGTTGAACAACATCGGCGCAATTGGTACGTACAAACCAGCAGTTGATGGTGACGCGTATGCCAAAGCAGACGAGTACTTCGGCGGACAAAAAATCTTCACAGACTTTGCAAATTGGACGAAAGAAATTCCAAGCGTAAACTATGGTATCAACACATATGCCATTGAAGATATTCTGGTAGTAGAAATGCAAGCATTCCTGAACGGTAAATCAATCGATGACGTTCTGGCTGATGCACAAAAACAAGCTGAAGCACAATTAAACTAAGATACCCAAGGTAACTTATAGAACCCTAGGAAACATCGGAGCCGTCTCCCATGTCCGGCGCAAGTCGAACCGGATATGGCGAGAGGCTCCGTGGGTTCTACCCATGTTCCATGGAGAGAGAGGAGCCATACTGTGAAAGCCATGAATACAGGAGACAGTCTCCAAAAGAAAAATAATTTGACTGGATGGGCTTTTGTTTTGCTGGCTGTTGTCGGGATTGTTGCATTTTACTTCTACCCGATGATTCAAGCGCTGCTCTTATCGTTCAAGTCTGGTGTAGGAGCCAATCTTGAATTTTCGGGCCTTTCTAACTACAAAAGATTGTTAGTTGATACAACGTTCCGTACAGCATTATCGAATACATTTATCTACTTGATTATTCAAGTGCCTGTAATGATCATTCTTGGTTTGTTTATTTCCGTATTGCTGAATGACAGCACACTACGTTTCCGGAGCTTCTTCCGTACAGCGATTTTCTTGCCTTGTGTAACTTCATTGGTAGCGTACTCTGTTGTATTCAAATATCTGTTCGCACCAGATGGAATGGTGAATCAATTCCTGATGGGCTTGCACATTATTGGCGATCCAATTCAATGGATCACAGACCCGTTCTGGGCTAAAATTACGATCATAATCGCCGTTACTTGGCGTTGGACCGGATATAACATGATTTTCTATCTGTCATCCCTGCAAAACATCGATCAATCGATCTATGAAGCTGCAAGAATTGACGGAGCGAATGCTTTTACACAATTCTTCAAAATCACAGTACCTTTGCTTAAACCGATTATCCTCTTCACGTCCATCACATCAACGATTGGTACTTTGCAAATCTTTGATGAAATCATGAATATTACCAAGGGTGGTCCAGGTAATGCGACCATGTCGATTTCACAATACATCTACAACCTTTCGTTCAAATATTCACCGGACTTCGGTTATGCAGCAACAGTGTCGTATTCCATCGTAATCTTGATTATTGTATTGTCCATCATCCAGTTTAAAGTGGCAGGTGATAATAAAAATGGCTAAAGCTAAAGCAAAACGGATTTTCACGTATGTGTTCCTATCCATCGTCGCCTTTGTATCCATTTTCCCTTTCTTCTGGATGCTGGTCAGTTCAACGAATGCATCTGTCGATGTAACGAAAGGCAGATTGTTACCGGGTTCAGCTTTCATTGATAACTTCAACAAACTGATTGATTCGACAAATCTGGTACAGGCTCTCGGAAACTCGGCGATTATCTCTGTGGTCTCCACTCTCTTGGCACTGTTTATTGGTTCCATGGCAGGTTATGGTTTCGAGGTATATCGCACGAAGTCTCGTGATATCGTGTTTAATATCCTGTTGTTGTCCATGATGATCCCGTTTGCAGCGATCATGGTACCACTGTATCGTATGTTTGCAACAATCTCGGGAGTTGCACCGGTTATCGGAATCAACACGATGGCAGCAGTGATCCTGCCAACCATCGCAACAGCGTTCCTGATCTTTTTCTTCCGTCAGAACACCAAAATGTTCCCGAAAGACTTGCTGGAAGCTGGACGTATTGATGGTTTGAGTGAACTCGGCATCTTCTTGAAGATCTATATGCCAACCATGAAAACAACATATGCAGCGGCAGCAATCATTACATTCATGAGTAGCTGGAACAACTATCTGTGGCCACTCATTGTATTGCAAACACCTGACCAACAAACGATTCCACTGTTGATCTCAAATCTGGGTGCTGGTTATTCTCCGGATTACGGAGTAATCATGACAGCAATCGTGATTGCAACACTGCCTACAGCAATCGTTTTCTTCATCATGCAGAAACATTTTGTTGCAGGTATGGTAGGTTCCGTGAAGTAATGAAAACAGCATAATCCGTGCAAATGACGGATGCAGGAAAGAAGAGAGGGCGCTGTTATGGCGTACCTCTGTCTTTTTTGTTTATGTAAAGCAAAAGGAAATCCAGCGTAAACCTTGAATAAGTCAAACTATAACGTTTTAAAGGGAGAGAGAGCCGATGAAAGCAACAAAGGCAGATATCAACTGGTTGGGGGACGTAAGTGTATTTGAGGTAAACCGTCTTCATGCCTATTCCGATCACCGTTACTACCAAACAATGGACGAGGCTGTAGGTTCAGGCGCGATGTCCATGCGTTATGATCTGAATGGTACGTGGAAATTCAACTATGCGATTCGTCCAGACAGCCGTTCTGAGTTTTTCTATACATCCGATTTTTCCAGTGAAGGCTGGGATGATATTGAAGTTCCGGGGCATATCCAGCTACAGGGATACGGACAGATTCAATATGTTAATACACAATATCCTTGGGATGGCTTGAACGATATTCGTCCGCCGGCATTACCACAGGATAAAAATCCGGTTGGAAGTTACATTCGCACATTCCACCTGCCGACAGGTTGGGAGTCGAATCCGGTATATATTTCTTTCCAAGGTGTAGAGTCTGCATTCTATGTATGGCTTAATGGACAATTCGTAGGATACGGAGAAGACAGCTTCACGCCATCTGATTTTGACCTGACGCCATTCCTTCAGGATGGAGAGAACAAACTCGCGGTTGAGGTGTATCAACGCAGCACAGGCAGCTGGCTGGAAGATCAGGATTTCTGGCGTTTCTCCGGTATTTTCAGAGATGTGTATCTGTATACCGTCCCAACTGCACACGTTCGTGATGTTCATGTGCGCACTGATCTGGACAAGTCCTATACGAACGGTACGCTGCAACTAGATTTGAAACTGGAAGGAAAAGCGGTTGCTGGAGCACGTGTAGAGGCTGAACTTCGTGATCGTGAAGGTAATACCGTTAAAACGTTTGAATCCAAGGTTAACGATGGACAAGCAAGTCTTCGGGAAGATATTGGTACAGTGAATCTGTGGAGCGCAGAGATTCCATACTTGTACCGTCTCTATATTCGTGTATATGATGCTGCGGGTACACTGGTTGAGGTTGTTCCTCAAGCCGTTGGTTTCCGTACATTTGAAATGATTGATAAAGTGATGCACATCAACGGTAAACGTATCGTATTCAAAGGTGTGAATCGTCATGAGTTCAACCCGCGTCGTGGACGTGCAGTTACGAAGGAAGATATGCTGTGGGATGTTCGTACGATCAAACAGAATAATATGAATGCTGTACGTACGTCACACTATCCAAACCAAAGTCTTTGGTATGAGTTGTGTGATGAATACGGACTATATGTTATTGACGAGATGAACCTGGAGACACACGGATCTTGGCAGAAACTTGGTGCTGTTGAGCCTTCATGGGTTATTCCAGGTGACAAACCGGAATGGCATGATATCGTTATGGACCGCGCTGTATCCATGGTGGAGCGTGACAAAAACCATCCGTCCATTCTGATCTGGTCTTGTGGTAATGAATCACACGGTGGTGAAGTCATCTACAAAGTATCCCAATACTTCAAATCAGCTGATCCAACACGTCTGGTACATTACGAAGGTGTATTCCATGATCGCCGTTTCGATGAAACAAGTGATATGGAGACTCGCATGTATGCCAAACCGGCGGACATTGAGGAATTCCTGAATGCAAACCCGACGAAACCTTATATTAGCTGTGAGTACATGCATGCCATGGGTAACTCTATTGGCGGTATGCACAAATATACGGAGTTGGAAGACAAATATCCGATGTATCAAGGTGGATTCATCTGGGATTACATCGACCAATCCATTTATAAAAAAGATCGTTACGGCAAAGAGTTCCTCGCTTATGGCGGAGATTTTGGTGATCGTCCATCAGACTATTCGTTCTGTGGCAACGGTATCGTCCATGCTGACCGTAAAGTAACTGCGAAAATGCAGGAGGTTAAATTCCTGTACCAGAATATCAAGTTGTTCCCGGATCGTGAAGGTGTCAAAATTGTGAACGGTAATCTGTTCGCAGATACGTCTGCGCTGGAACTGGTATACAGCCTGGAGCGCGAGGGACATGAAGTGCTGCGTGGAACATTGGAAGTCAACGTGGATGCCCAAAGCGAGACGGTAGTGAAACTTCCGCTTGGTGCAGAAGCTCTGGCTGGCGGCGAGTACGCTGTGAACACTGCATTTGTGTTAAAAGAAGCTACAATGTGGGCTGACAAAGGCGAAGAAGTGGCATTTGGACAGTTCATTTTCACCCAGGATCAGGTCAATGATGCAGTTGAAGTCGACTTGAATCTTGTAAGTGATGTACAAGTTATCGAAGGTGACGTTAACATTGGTGTTCGTGCTGGCAAGACACATGCGCTGTTCTCCAAACAGTTTGGGACACTGGTTTCCCTGAAATTGTCTGGTCGCGAGACGATTGCTGTACCACCTGCACCGCTCTTCTGGCGTGCAATGACGGATAATGACAAAGGTATGGCGATGGGCTTCGAACTGGGTGCCTGGTATGCAGCGAGCCTGATGCCACGTTCTGTAGAGTGGAAAGCGGAACAGAAACCGGATCAATACCGGATCGAGTTCACGTACAAGCTCAACATTTCGGAGGATGTACAAGTGAAAGTGGTATATACCGTTCATGCAGATGGAAGCGTGCGTGTGCATAATGCGTACAAAGGTACAGCCGGATTGCCAAACCTGCCAATCCATGCATTGTCCTTCAGAACATCACCTGACTTCGAAAACGTGGAATGGCTTGCGATGGGACCCGAAGAAAATTATGCAGACCGCGCATTTGGCGCACGTCTGGGTATCCATGGCAGCAAGGTAGCTGATACTATGGCTCCATATCTTGTACCACAGGAATCAGGCAACCGTACGGGCGTACGTTGGGCCAAATTGACAGACAACGCGGGACGTGGCTTCAAAATTGAAGCATCCGGAACTCCAGTCGAGTTGAATGTCTCACCATATACGGCATTTGAGCTGGAGAACGCACAACATGCGTACGAATTGCCTCCTGTACACTATACGGTCGTGACTGTAGCGGGTAAACAAATGGGTGTTGGCGGTGATGACAGCTGGGGTGCTCCGGTTCATCCGGAATACCTGATCCCTTCAGACGGCGAACTGACATTTGAATTTGTCATTCGTGCACTGTAAGTAAAAGGATCATACAGAATAAAGAATGTATTCTATAAAGAACAGAGGTCTTCGCTATCGGAGGCCTCTGTTTTGTTATGTCAACGAACAGCTTGAGAGGCTTGGTATGAAACCGTTCTCTCTCCAACCTCGTAATGTACGAGACAGGAAACATAAGAGGGGGGTTCAAGATGAGTAAAAAAGCAAAGACAGGTATATGGGTGACGGTGTTAGTCTTCTTGGGTATCATAGTTGGATGTTTCATATGGTATTTCAATACCGCTTCAGGTGAACGTGCACTCAAAACGATGAGATCCAATAACTCGGGTGGCCTGGAGAGGATTGTTAAAGTGTACAGCAACAATGGTGAATTGATTCAGACCTATGATGGCAAAATTGACGTGGAAGATACGGAATACGGGAATAAAGTATTATTTGATCTCAATGGGAAACGTGTTGTGATCTATAATGCAACGATTGTTGTTGAAGAGAAGTAAGCGTAATTTGCCAGTCTTGACGAAGCGCTGGTTTGGAATTTGGAATGACACCTTATCTCTTATATGGTAAAATCAAGGAAATGATATAAGGGTCGGGTGAGATTTTTATGGTGGATATGTACCTCATAATCCTAGTTGCTATCTTGGGAATGATCCTGTTCTATAGCTTGATCGCTTATTTCTTGATTCGTTTCATTTCGAAAAAAGCATTCAAGCTGACGTTAACCAAATATGAAATGACGGAGATTATGACTTGGCTCGCCGTGTTGTTTATTACCTTCATGATGATTAAGACGGGTTCGATAAATCTTCTCTTGCCGGTTGCTTTACTTATCATTCCATTGATCAATTTGCGAAGGTCTAATCGGAAGCATCGAGAGATGAATTAGTATAGCTCTTGCTACGTTGGGGGAAGGCACAAGAAGGATGAACATAGGAAAGGTTGACGGAGATTACATTACTAGTCAACCTTTTCTAGTTGTATGATTATGAATGGTGAAAATGAACGGGAGGATTTCAATAATGATCTTCGGAAAATCAACGGATACTTCAGGTGTAACGCAGGTTGCCAATCTTTCGGATGAGTTGCAGTCTGTTTTTGATCAAGCAGAAAGCAAATATCAAGTAGTTGATATTGAACTCTTCTTTGTTTTCAGGTGTCTTCCTGAAGAATATGAGAGAAGGTCCACGGTCAGGCATGTGAAGAAAGATAATGTTATATATTTCGATCTGGTGGTCAGCGAGGATCGTTATAAGGCATTAAGCAAAAGCAAACAAAGGTATGTCTTAAGCCATGAGTTTTATGCTTTTTTAAGTGAAAAGATCCAGAAATACAAGATTGAACATTTAAAAGTGAATGAGTTTATCGCAGATATGGGCATGTGGCTGAGGGAGATCGGATGGTTGCAGACCGAAGAGCAAGCCGATATAAGTGATTTGGAAGAAAAGTATAACTAGCAAAATAAATTAAAACATAAACAACAAAAAGAAGCCCTCTTTCGAGAGCTTCTTTTTCATGGGAGAGGAGAAACCGGACGAAGAGCTTATGGGGAAACGTAAGTCTTCTCCGCGGTTGTCTACGACACTTGTGATGTCGATAATTATAGAATCGCCCGATTGTTTCCTTTTTATACATATGCGTCAACAATTCGTCAACAATTTTCCAAGGGAAATGAAGACCGCACATTTTTCAAACTGAACCCGAATGTGGTACGATAGTCGTATCAATAAACTTACATAGAGAAAAGGTGACTCGTCAAGTGAGAGTGGTATCTGGGAGTGCAAAAGGCAGGCCGCTGAAGGCTGTTCCTGGCACGGGTACGCGGCCAACCACCGACAAGGTGAAGGAAGCGTTATTTAGCATGGTTGGTCCTTATTTTGAGGGCGGCACAGCATTGGATCTGTTTGCAGGCAGTGGAGGTCTCGGTATTGAGGCGCTGAGCCGCGGCATGGACAAGGCTGTTTTTGTTGATTTGGAATCGAAAAGTATTGAAGTCATCCGCATGAATCTGAAGGCAACCAAGCTGGAAGACCAGGCGGCCGTATATCGTAATGATGCAGGTCGAGCATTGAAGGCACTCGCCAAGCGAGGCACAACGTTTGATCTGGTGTTTCTCGACCCGCCATATCGCATGAAGAACGGGCACGAGTTAATGCTAACCATGCACGAACTGGAACTTTTGGAACCCGAAGCAACCATCGTGCTTGAATATGAATCCAAACATGATTACCCTGAGCAATTCGGCCCGTTTGAACAAACGCGCAAGGCTTTGTATGGGGAGACGGCAGTATCCATCTATTATTATGCGCCTGAAGAAATTGAAGATGGAGAATCCATTACACCGGAAGAGGAGGCTCCTCATGACTGAAATGATACATCGACAGGAACGGATCGCCGTATATCCTGGAAGTTTTGATCCCGTAACGATGGGGCATCTGGATATTATCGCCAGAGCGTCGAAGCAATTTGATCGCGTCATTGTGGCTGTGTTGAACAATATGAGCAAAAATCCGCTGTTTACGGTGGAGGAACGCAAGGAACTGATTACGGAAGTAACCCGCCATCTACCGAATGTCGAAGTGGACAGTTTCCGCGATCTGACAGCCAATTACGTCCGGCAAAAGGAAGCTCAGGTCATCGTTCGTGGTATACGCTCGGTAACTGATTTTGAATACGAGTTGCAATTGGCGTCGACCAATAGCAAGTTGAACCCGGATGCGGAAACCATATTTATGATGACAAATCCGAAGTATTCCTATTTAAGTTCCAGCATCGTCAAAGAAATCGCTCATTATCATGGAGATGTTACAGATCTTGTCTCACCTGAAGTGGAAGCTGCGCTCCGTCAGAAAATCAGCGAGAAAACCGGCGGTTAAACCAGAAGGTAAGACCTGATAGACTAACCATGACTGCAAGAAGTAACGCAAGTCCCATGCATGCAGCGGGGAAGACGCTCCAAATGGTGTTGATCGTGTATGTGTTACCTGGACTATGTATGAGTAGCCAACCAAATGGTGTTGAGAGGTCTTGCTTTGCATTCGTCTGTAATGTGGTCCAGACTTCTGTGCTATAACGGCTGAACGGCATCCATAGGAACAGACTGATGAAAAAGGCGATTAATCCATGAGTCAGACGAACTCCAGCAAAGTACAACATCGATTTGCTGCCCGGACCAGTTGTTTTCAAGACAGCAGAGACTTGCAGATGGGAGCATAAACCACCCCATCCCAGAACGGCTGCAAGTAGAGACATGAGCAGCATGGGTGTTAATGAAGTCTGGCTCAAATGATAGGTGCCGAGGTGAAGCTCGAAGAAGGCTGGCCAAAGCGCAGCAGAGGACCCGGGAGTCAGATAAAGGGAGACCAACCGGATAAATACGGCAAAACCGATCATGTATCCCCCAGTCATCATTAAGGTCTGCACAGCTTGGGATACGGTGTCACCGAGCAGTTTGCCAAATCCTCTTCCATCACGACGATGTGCTTCCCTCGCTGCAATCATCATATCAGACCATATACTGCGTCGTTTGTTCGTAGCATGGTGGGGGGCAGATGAGCGACTTGTGGAACTTGCAGGACTTGCAGACTGAGAATCAAGAGAGTTGTTATCTGTTTGCGCGGCTGTGGAGCCAACCCTGTTTGTCTGGTTACCCGGTGCTGGCAGGAGACGTGTGGCAAGAATGGCAGCAATCCAGCCGCTGATCCAGTGGACCACGAGTAGAAAATATCCGGCCGCTGGCTGGTGGAGAAAAGCAGCACCAACGACCAAAATGATCATCATTGGATTGGCAAAATGAGATGCCGCCGCAAGGACAACCGCCTGCTTGGCGGTAATTTGTCTATCCTGAAATAAACGGGATACCGCATCTGCTCCTGCGGGGAATCCGCCGCACATGCCAACGGCAATCGCCAGACCTGCGTTGCCTGGGAGTCTGAACCAGCGTTGCATTAACGGTCCAAGCAAGGCGCCGATCGCGTGGGTGAAGCCAAACGCAGTGAGCATTTGGGATAACATGAGGAACGGGAGCATGGCAGGGAAGATGATTTTCCACCATATATCCAGACCTTGAATAGAGGCATCAAACGCTTCTTTGGGGGACGCAACTACCGCAATGACCAACATTAAAGCGCCGGTACTTAGGATTATCGTTCGTAACGGGCCAGAATCTCTAACCTCGCTCTGTAATGTCATCGTTTCACCTCATATCAGATAACGCCGATTCGGCATCTGAATCGTTATGGACGGCCGAATGACGCCCGAAGGGCGGTTCGGCCTTGACCGGACAGGCTATTGTATACAGCGGCCTATCCGGCCTGTACCATTGTATGCACAAGGATCAGAGTGTTAGACTTAAAAAAATGATTAAACAAGATGGAATTACGATTGCTGATTAGTGTAGAGTTCAGCTTATATAGAGATACAAAGAACGGAGGCTCATGCGATGAATCGGATTCGGAAATCTGGCGGATTCAGAGCTTCGATCTTTGTGATCGTGGTGGCTCTGGTCGTCTATGTTGCCGTGTACATGCCAACGCCGTATATCATATATATGCCTGGCAGTGCAGATGAAGTAAAACCAATGGTAACCGTTAAGGGCGGAGACCAGGAAGAACACGGTGTGTTCATGATGACAACCGTGTCGGCAACATATGCCAATGTGTTTTTGCTAGGAACCTCTCTGTTCAATAAAAATGCTCAAGTGGATAAAAAGGAAGACCGACTGCGCGGCAAAAGCGAAGCGGAATACTCTGCCGAACAGGTGTGGTTCATGAGTGACTCACAATCCTCCGCAATGGAGGCTGCATATGAGCAGGCTGGTGTGACTTACTCTATTGTACCTGAACATATCTTTGTATTTGGACTGTCTGAAGATCCAAAACCGGAAGGAGACATTGCTCCGGGAGATATCATTCTGGGAGTGAACGGAACAGCTACGCCGGATAATACGGTGCTTTCTGCCGAGTTAAAAGATAAAAAGGTCGGAGATACGGTTGAAATGCAACTGGAACGTGGTGGAGAGACCATTAGCCGGGACGTGAAACTGATTCAGGTAAAAGACAGTAAAACGGGTGAAACCCGCCCGGGACTCGGAGTAATGATTGGTACGGTTCAGAAGGTGAAAGCTGAAGAGCCAGACAAACAGATATCCTTTACCGATACTCAGGTTGGTGGTCCGTCTGCCGGCTTGATGTTTACGTTGGAGATCTATAACCAGTTAACACCTGGAGATCTGACCAAGGGGCATCGAATTGCGGGTACAGGTACCATTACCAAGGAGGGTGTGGTGGGTGCCATTGGTGGTGTAGTACACAAGATTGTAGCCGCTGATCGAAAAGAAGCGGAGATCTTCTTTGTACCGAAGGATAACTATAAAGAAGCAGCAGCCAAGGCTGAACAGATCGGCACCAAAATGAAACTTGTGCCTGTGAGCACGGTGGATGATGCGCTGGCTTATTTGAAAACCTTGTCCGTGAAATCATAGGTTATAAACGGGCGGGAAGAGATCGAGCTAACGTTGAACCGGATGGATAAAGAACGGATGAAATCGGAATAATTGATTACAGTGGAATGAAGTGTGATCAAGAGATTTGAGAAGATCAACAGACTCACTAGACCCAAAGGGGTAGAAATACCCAAAAGATTTAAGAGAACAAGAATTAAGAGAACAAGAGAAGTGAATAAGGAAATCCCCTTGTTGCGAGGTGCCTGAGCGGCGCGCAGCAAGGGGATTTTTTAATTGTATATTTGATTAACGAATAGTTGATATCAATGATGTGTTTGATGATGGAATAAAAAGCTCCATAGAGATGAAGCCTTATGGTCAAAATCGGATTACAGTCTCACAGGCGACTCATAGTAGTCACTGAACATCCTACGTGTGTCCCTGTGCTCGCAAGCGAGCCCATACGCAACCTGAGCTTGTATATCCAGTTCCAGCTGATTGTGTGTGAACGTCGATGGTTTCAGCACAACAGGCAGTGACGCGGTTTTCTTCATTTGTTTAAGCAGGCTCTGCCCTTGAGCATTAAATCCGAGGACTCGGAGATATCCAGGTCCGGCAGCCAATTGCTCTGGTGAACACTCGGCTTTGGTGTGATTCAGGAGCAAGTGGGCGAGCATACGCTGGAGCTTGGTGCGTGTGTATCGTTTGGTCTTCAATGCATTCAGGAGTGCCTCGACTGAAGGCTCCGGGAGCTGAGCGAGTGCACGGCTCAGCCGGTATTCCAGGCCTTCCGTGACTTCGGCGATGCGTTCCAGCTCGGAGGCACGTCGGGTGGCCGCGAGGTGCAACAGCGGCTGTGCAAAGCGCTCCCAGTGTATGGGAGCGCGCCCTTCCTGCCATTCGCGATGCAGAATGGCAAGGGTTGCCGCCGGCACGTATGGCGCGGCGGCGTCAGGTCCGTCCGCCATCAGCAGGCGGCGGACGGCTGTGGCACTGGCGATCGCCCCCGGCCCGGGCGTCGCCTCATGATACGCGGCACCGGTACGCGCCGCCGTAAAGGGCTGGATCGCGCTGCCAAGTCTTTGCAGCGCGATCAGGTAGTGCAGCCCAAGCGAATTGTTGGGCTGCTCCAGCAGTGCAGCGGCGTCGTGAGCATCGACGCCGCCGGGCGCCAGCGCCGCCGCCGCGCCTGCGTACGCGGCGGGGTAGCTGGCGCCTTCCCGCAGGCGGCGCGCGATGTCCTCGCGCATCCCTGCGGGCTCCACAGCCAGCACGCGCGCAATGCGCTGCAGGCTGTCCAGGTCGCCGGACTCGCTACCAAAGCAGAGCGAGTCCACAACGCCGGTGCGGTGCAACAGCGATACCGCACCGAAGGCAAACCACTCGGCCGGTTGGACCGCGTACGCAACCGGCAGTTCAAGCACGAGATCCGCGCCTGCGTGCAGCGCCATCTCGGTGCGTGCCCTTTTACCCACGATGGCGGGTTCGCCACGCTGGAGAAAAGGGCCGCTCATAACTGCGACAACGGCGTCTGCTCCGCTTAGCCGCCGTGCTTCCTGCAAATGATAGACATGCCCATTGTGCAAGGGGTTATATTCAACAATAACGCCTACGGCTTTCATGATTAGACGTACTCCTTTCGATTGGATAACCGAGTATGTATAACATCCATTCCATCATAGGGGATGTCATGTATTAGATCAAATCATGCACCAATTCAGACAAGAAAAAGGCACAAATCCAACATCAGCAGATGTCAGACTGTGCCTGTAAATCTATTGTATATTACACATTTTCGATAATCGGAGAACGGCTTCTTCATCTTAATAAATCAGCACGCTTAGACACTTTCCGGCGCGGGAGATAAACTTGCTTTCGGCCCAAAAAATTCATAATGAATGTTGTCCGCTGCAACACCTAGCGCCTGAAGTTCCGTATACACTGCCCGCATGAACGAAAACGGTCCACACAGATAATACGTGGAATCCAGTTCATCGATCACTTGACGAAGCCAGATCGCATCTATATAACCTTCCTTATGAAAATACTCATTTTCACGATCAGCATCCTCAGGTTGAGTATAACAATAATAAGCTTTAACGCCCTGATTACGTTTGGCCAGACTGTCCACATAATCACGGAACGCGTGAGATTGACCATTGGGACTTGCGTGCAAAAATGTAATGGTTCGATTTTCATTCAAGTTAACCAGCGTATTTAACATACTGATCATGGGCGTTAAGCCAACACCACCACTCAGGAGAACAACAGGCCGCTTATCGTCTGCAATCAGCGTGAAGTCCCCAGCAGGAGCAGATAGCTCCACCAGACTACCTTCTTCAATGTGATCGTGGAGATACGTTGAGATAACTCCGTCAGGACGCTCTAATACACCTCGCTCACGCTTAACGGAAATGCGATAGTGGGGTTTACCCGGGGTATCTGAAAGGCTATACTGACGAATCTGGGTAAATGACTGTGCCTCTGGTTTGATTTTGATACTGATGTATTGTCCCGGTTCATAACTAGCAATGGGCTGGCCATCGTCTGGAACGAGGTAAAAGGACGTGATGATTTCACTTTCCTGCACTTTCTTGGCAACCTTGAAGGTACGGAACCCTTCCCAGCCACCCGTTTGGTTTTCCGCTTCCGTATACATATCCTGTTCAATCCCGATAAAGGCGTCTGCAATGACATTATAGGCTTCGCCCCACGCCGTGATAATTTCATCCGTTGCCGCGTCTCCAAGTACATCTTTGATGGCTTGAAGCAGATAGGTGCCAACAATCACATATTGCTCGGGAACGATACCCAGGCTGCGATGTTTATGTGCAACTTGCCGGACGGCAGGCAGGATGGAGGACAGATTATCGATATGCAGGGCAGCGGTGTATACCATATTGGCGAGGGCGGCTTGCTGTCGTCCCTGTTTCTGATTTGCGTGATTGAAAATATTCAGTAGTTCCGGATGAGCTGTGAACATCGTTTCATAGAAATGGCGTGTGATCGCTTCGCCGTGGACTTCAAGTACAGGTACTGTAGATTTAATGACTCTAATGGTGTGCTCGCTTAACATACATTTTCCCTCCCGATATAATATGAAATAGTTGGATAATAAATCGGTCATGGAGCTGATCATGCTTCGGTTTATAGCAAGTATAGATAGGGAGCAAGCGGGTCTGTGTGACATAGATCACACTAAACGTTAACGAAATGTGACCGCTATTTGCAAGGAACTACAATTAAAATGACGACTTGTAGTTTATCTTAAAGTGAGTCTATAATAGACCAGATGGAGTAAACGGTTCTGGGCCATTGGTTTTAAAATAGGGTGTAAAGTTAAAAGTGTTGACAAACGTCTTGAAAAATCGGTATAATGATTTTTGTTTGTTAAGTCAATTTCATAATACTTTTAACGAAGATTCGTCAGAATACATACAGTCAGGATTTATTGCTTTACAAAAGCAGGCTTGACCTGTATAACTGTCGTGATACGTTTGATACGAATTATGAAATTGGTTTCGTTTGGAGTGATGGAAATGTTAATGCCATTTCGCAAAGTGGCTACCAGTGATGGTCCCCTGAAGTTTAACGAACAGTGGGAGATCAAGGAACTGGTTTCTAACCGACAAGATATCACAGCCGTTACCCCGCTGACTGCGGACTTATCTGCAGAATTCAGAGAAGGTGACGTTGTGGATGTTCATGGCAAGCTGACTGTAGGAGTGGACATGTTGTGCTCCCGTTGTCTTAAGCCGATCAATGAACATTTTCATATTGATTTTCATGAGCAATTCAAGCAGGGAAAACAGCCAAAGGAATTACACGAAGACGATGATACGCTCTATGTGGATGGAGATAGCGTTGATCTGAAGGGTTATGCCGAGGAAGCTTTTCTGCTGGATCTTCCGTTTATACCGCTATGTAGCGATACATGCAAAGGGTTATGCCCCAAGTGTGGCCATGAGCTGAACGAAGGTGACTGCGGTTGTGATAACGAGGTTATTGATCCGCGGCTTGCAGGGCTCAAGGATTTTTTTAAATGAGCATGATTGAAAATCGAACATTTTAAGACTACCTGCAAAGGTTGATTTTGATAAGGAGGTGGGAATAATGGCAGTACCTCAACGGAGAACGTCCAAGACGCGTCGCGACAAACGTCGCACTCACTTTAAATTGGCTGTACCGGGCATGGTGAAATGTGAACAATGTGGCGAACTTAAACTTAGTCACCACGTGTGCAAAGTGTGCGGAACGTACAAAGCAAGAGAGATCATCTCTCAATAATAGTTGGACATTAAGTAGCACTTCATTTCGATGAGGTGCTACTTTTTTTGGATTAGAGAGTGTAGGTAGAGTGAGCTAACAAGCATGAAATCCTTGCACCAGAAGGGTGAATTGTTTTTGTTAGGCCAGTCTTTCTTTTTGACACGGGATGAGATATACTATAGTTTAGTACCAGGTTCTAAGATTTGACGTTACATATAGATGAACCATAATCCGTTTGAGAACGACCCTGGTGACCAGGGATGCAACTATAGAAGCAACACGAAAGAATGGTTGAACTGGCCGGACGGGACGGTTCCGTAAACGATACAGCGGGGGGTGTCAGGCATCGAACGTGTACCGAAGAGACAGAGGCAACAGCAGTTAACCAGAATGATAGAAGAGAACCCGTTTGTGACGGATCAGGAACTTACACGCCAATTGAAGGTGAGTATTCAGACGATTCGTCTTGACAGGCTGGAACTTGGAATACCCGAACTTCGGGAGCGGATGAAACTGATGGCAGAGCTCTCGTATGATCAGGTACGCTCGTTGCCCTTGCATGAGATTATCGGTGATATTGTGGATCTGCAACTGGATAAGAGCGGGATTTCCCTGTTTGAGATTAAGGAAGAACACGTGTTTTCCAGAACAGGGATTGCACGCGGACACTATGTCTTTGCACAGGCCAACTCCTTGGCTGTAGCGATTATTAATGACGAGATCGCGTTGACTGCATCAGCAGACATTCGCTTTGTCCGTTCGGTTCATTTGGGAGAGAAATGTATTGCAAAGGCTTATGTGAGATCGATTCCGGGTCAAAAGGGCAAAGCCAAAGTGGAAGTATTCACTTATGTAGGTGAAGAAATGGTGTTTCAAGGCAACTTTGTAATCTACCATTCAGGTGGAGAAGACAGCGGAGAAGGAGGTCATTTGGAATGAAAATCGTCATTGATGCCATGGGAGGCGACAATGCACCTGCATCAACGGTAGAAGGTGCGATTGCCGCAGCCACGGAATGGGCGGATACACAGATCGTCCTGATCGGCGATGAAGCCAAGCTGGAACCTCTTTTGAGTCAGTCAGGTGTTAGACCTGCCAATCTTACGGTCCGGCATGCTTCCGAAGTTATTGGTTCGGATGATGAACCCGTCAAAGCAGTGCGTCGCAAAAAGGATGCCTCCATGGTGGTCGCAGGCCGTATGCTGAAAGAGGGCGAAGCGGACGCGATGATCTCGGCGGGCAATACTGGAGCGCTCATGACAGCGGGTTTGCTTGTTGTAGGTCGCATGGAAGGCATTGAACGTCCGGCGCTTGCGCCTATGATTCCAACGATTGATGATGTAGGTGTGCTTGCGCTGGATCTAGGAGCGAATATGGATGCCAAACCGGAGCACCTTGCACAATATGGCCTGATGGGCAGTTTGTATCGGCAAAAAGTACAGGGCATTGAGTCCCCACGAGTGGGCTTGCTCAATGTAGGAACAGAGCCAGGCAAAGGAAATGAGTTGACCAAACATGCATACCCTTTACTGGAACAACTCCCAATTCGTTTTGTCGGTAATGTTGAGGCACGTGATGTGCTGACTGGTGCTTGTGATGTGCTTGTATGTGACGGTTTTGCAGGGAATATCCTGCTGAAGTCGCTGGAGGGCACAGCAGGTGCCATTTTCGCCTTGCTTAAGGAACAATTTTCATCTTCTCTCAAAAGTAAACTGGCTGCAGCTGTACTAATGCCTGAGCTGCGTGGGTTGAAACGAAAGCTGGATTATACGGAGCATGGCGGAGCGCCACTCCTCGGTTTGAGCAGACTAGTTGTGAAAAGTCATGGATCTGCTGATGGCAATGCCATCAAAAATGCTGTGCGCCAAGCTCGGATTGCAGTGCAGAATCAGCTGGTAGAGAGCATATCTAAGGAAATTAGCGGGAAGTGAGTGACGATATGAATAATTTGCGCCCAGTAGGGATTATTGGTACAGGGAAATATGTGCCTGAGAAAATTTTGACAAATAGCGATCTGGAGAAAATGGTCGATACCAATGACGAGTGGATCGTCAGTCGTACAGGAATCAAAGAGCGTCACATCGCTGCACCCGATCAGGCAACTTCTGATCTGGCATATGAAGCGGCTATTAAAGCCCTTGAATCTGCAGGGATGACAGGCAGTGATCTTGATCTGATCATTGTTGCAACCATTACACCGGATTCTTCGTTCCCATCGACAGCCTGCATCTTGCAGGACAAATTGGGTGCAAAAGGTGCCGCGGCATTTGATCTGTCGGCTGCTTGTTCCGGATTTGTATACGGTTTGGCTAGTGCTACGAGCTTCATCCAAAGCGGTATGTACAACAATGCACTTGTCATTGGTGCGGACTGCTTGTCTCGTATTACGGATTATACAGACCGTAACACTTGTGTCCTCTTTGGTGATGGAGCAGGGGCGGTAGTCGTTGGTGAAGTTCCGGAAGGTCGCGGATTCAAAGCGTTCGATCTCGGTGCCGAAGGTGCTGGCGGTAGTCTTCTTCAGATGGAAGGCGGCGGTTCCCGTCTGCCTGCTACTGCAGAGACCGTTGAAAATAAAAAACATTACATCAACATGAACGGTCGTGAAGTGTTTAAGTTTGCGGTACGTGTCATGGGGACGGCTACCATTGAGGTATTACGCAAAGCTGGTATGGAGCGTACGGATGTGGATCTGTTTGTTCCTCACCAAGCGAATATTCGGATTATCCAATCTGCGATGCAACGCCTTGAACTTCCTGAAGAAAAGGTTGTAGTCAACGTGGATAAGTATGCAAACACATCTGCTGCTTCCATCCCGCTGGCTCTGGTAGAAGCAGCAGAGGAAGGTCGCATGAAAGCCGGAGATACCGTTCTGATGGTTGGATTCGGTGGCGGTTTGACATGGGGTGCATCGGTACTCATTTGGTAAAATAGACATCTGGGAGATGAATGAGATGGGTAAAATAGCATTTGTATTTCCCGGACAGGGATCACAGGCTGTAGGCATGGCCAAGGACGCGTATGAGTCCGTGCCTGCGGCAACCGAAATTTTTCGCACAGCAGATGAAACATTGGGTTTCTCTCTGAGCAACCTTGTATTTGAAGGACCGGAGACCGAGTTGAAACAGACATCAAATACACAACCGGCTCTGTTGACAGCAAGTATTGCCTTGCTGGAAGCTTTCAAAGAAAAAGGAATTCAGCCTGACTATACGGCTGGACACAGTCTGGGAGAATACAGTGCACTGGTGGCAGCGGGCGTTCTTTCGTTTGCTGACGCAGTGAGCACTGTGCGGGCACGTGGTCAGTATATGGAACAGGCAGTACCGGGTGGACAAGGAGCGATGGCTGCTGTGTTGGGTGCGGATCGGGAAGCGCTGGGGGTGCTTTGCCGTGACGTATCTGAAAGTGGTCATGCGGTTGAACTTGCCAACATTAATTGTCCGGGACAAATCGTCATTTCTGGTGTGAAGGAAGGCGTAGCTGCTGTTGCGGAACGAGTGAAAGAAGCAGGAGGTAAACGCGCCATTGCATTGGAAGTAAGCGGTCCGTTCCACTCTTCATTGATGAAGGGTGCAGCTGAGAAGCTGGCAGAGAAACTGAAAACCGTTACGTTCTCACCGGCAGCGATCCCTGTAGTCGCTAATGTGACTGCAAGACCTGCAGAGGATGGACAGGTTCAGGATTTGTTGACAGCTCAGGTCTATTCTCCTGTATTATGGGAAGACAGTGTGACATGGCTTATTGAGCAAGGCGTGGATACGTTCATCGAGATTGGATCTGGCAGTGTATTGACCGGTTTGATTAAAAAAACAGATAAAACCGTAAAACTGTACAATGTGAACAGTCTTGAAACGCTCGAAGCAACGGCAATTGCGTTGAAGTGATTAGCAGGGATTAGATTTGGGGAAAGGAGGAATGATTATGTCTAAACCATTAGAAGGTAAAAATGCACTCGTTACCGGGGCATCCCGGGGCATTGGGCGCAGTATTGCACTGGCACTTGCAGAAGCTGGAGCGAACGTAGCCGTGAATTATGCGGGTAGCCAAGCGGCAGCTGAGGAAGTGGCGGAAGCGATTCGTGCCAAAGGAGTCAAGGCAATTACACTCCAAGCCAATGTTGGCCTGATGGATGAAGCTGAACAAATGGTCAAAGCCACACTCGAAGCATGGGGCAACGTTGATATTCTGGTGAACAATGCCGGAATTACCCGTGATAATCTGATCATGCGTATGAAAGAGGAAGAATTCGATCAGGTTATTGAAACCAATCTCAAAGGTGTGTTTAACTGCCTTAAGGCGGTTACACGTCCAATGATGAAACAACGGTCGGGAAGAATTATCAATATCTCCTCGGTTGTAGGTGTGCTCGGTAATGCTGGACAAGCGAACTATGTTGCTGCCAAGGCAGGAGTCATTGGCCTGACAAAGGCATCTGCTCGTGAACTGGCTTCTCGTGGAATCACAGTTAACTGTGTTGCACCAGGTTTCATTGAGACAGATATGACAAAAGAGTTGTCCCAGGAGCTGGTGGACGGTATGCTAAGTGGTATTCCGTTGTCCCGTTTGGGTCAGCCGGATGAAATCGCCGGTGTAGTCACGTTCCTGGCTTCACAGGCTTCATCTTATATGACAGGGCAGACGCTGCATGTGGATGGTGGCATGTACATGTAATTCTTCCCGGACTTGAACAATAGTCGGGGAACAGGCGCTGGACGATCCGAAATGCCGGAAAAAGGCCGGGTTCCCCGGCCGGGAGCCGCATATGTCTTCTATGGCATTTTGCCTGCGATTCTCGTATAATACCAAAGAAGGAGGTGAACCGGATGTCCGATGTATTGGAGCGTGTAAAACGCATCGTCGTCGACCGCTTGGGAGCAGACGAAGCTGAAGTTACACTTGAAGCATCTTTCAAAGAAGATTTGGGTGCTGATTCTTTGGATGTAGTGGAATTGGTCATGGAATTGGAAGATGAATTTGATTTGGAAATCTCTGATGAAGATGCAGAAAAAATCACGACCGTAGGTGAAGTTGTAAACTACATACAATCTCATACCTAAAGTCATTTTTAGTCCCGCACATGTTTTCGAACAGGCGGGACTTCTCATCATTCATTGGTTTTTCTCATTCCGCAAGCAGCTCTACTCAAGCAAGCCTATCTTGGTTGAGTAGATGTCTGTTTGCGGATATTCCCACAAAATACTTGCGTAATGCAGTCGATATAGAGGTGACTCGGTTTGAAACAAAGAGTAGTAATTACCGGAATGGGCGTAATGACATCGCTCGGAAAAGATTTGGAAACGTTCTGGGGCAGTTTAATGGCAGGAAAGTCCGGAATTTCTCAGATTGAGGCGTTTGATGTTAGTGAATACACGACACAGATTGCAGCCGAGATCAAGGATTTCAACCCGGAAGAATATATGGATCGCAAGGATGCTCGCAAAATGGATCGTTTTGTACAGTTCGCTGTGGCAGCCGGCTTCAAAGCCGTTGAAGACAGTGGTCTGAAAATTAACGAGAATATTGATGCAGAGCGTTTCGGTGTATCCATCGGATCAGGTATTGGTGGATTGGGTACGTGGGAGGACCAACATAATGCATTGTTGCAAAAAGGTCCAAAACGGGTAAGCCCATTCTTTATTCCCATGATGATCTCCAACATGGCTTCAGGCCAAATGTCCATTTCTCTTGGTGCCAAAGGTCCTAACATTAACGTTGTTACCGCTTGTGCAACAGGTACACACTCCATCGGAGATTCTTTCAAGCTGATTGCCAATGGTGATGCAGATGCCATGATCTGTGGTGGTGCGGAAGCAACAATCAGACCAACGGGTCTTGCAGGGTTCTGTGCGATGCGCGCAATGTCTACACGTAATGATGATCCTGCGAAGTCAAGCCGTCCTTTTGATACAGAACGTGATGGTTTTGTTATGGGCGAAGGCGCTGGTGTTATGATTCTGGAATCCCTGGAACATGCTCAAAAACGTGGTGCACGCATTTATGGTGAAGTGATCGGTTACGGTCTGACAGGCGATGCACATCACATGACAGAACCAGATCCGGACGGAGCAGCACGTTGCATGAAGATGGCACTTCGTAATGCGGGCATTGAGCCTGAAGAAGTGGACTACATTAATGCACACGGAACTTCGACGCCTGTAGGCGACAGATCCGAAACGCTTGCGATCAAAAAGGCGTTTGGTGATCATGCGTACAAGCTCGCTGTGAGTTCCACTAAATCCATGACGGGCCACATGCTTGGCGCTGCTGGTGGTGTAGAAGCGGTTATCTGCGGATTGTCACTGACACATCAGACACTGGCTCCAACGATTAACCTGGAAAATCAGGACCCGGAATGTGATCTGGATTATGTACCAAATGTTCCACGTCAAACCAAAGTTAATATTGCCATGTCCAATTCATTTGGATTCGGCGGTCACAATGCCACCATTATTCTCAAAAAATTTGAAGCATAAGGGGCTAGTTCGTTTGAGTGAAGATCTGAAGCAGTTACAACATAAACTTCAAATCAAATTTGACAACAGGCAGCTTTTAAAACAAGCGTTTACCCATGCTTCTTATGTAAACGAACACCGGTTCAGTCAGCATCAGGACAACGAGCGTCTGGAGTTTCTGGGCGATGCCGTGCTGGAACTGACTGTATCGGAGTACTTGTATCATTTGTATCCTAACCGTCCGGAAGGTGAATTAACTAAGCTGCGGGCATCCATTGTCTGTGAGCCTTCCCTCGTCAAATTTGCTGAAGCGTTGGGTTTTGGGCAGTATGTACTTCTTGGTAAAGGTGAGGAACTAACTGGAGGACGGACACGGCCGGCTCTGCTGGCAGATGTGTTTGAATCTTTCATTGGTGCATTGTATCTGGATCAGGGGCTTGCGCCTGTTCGGACATTTCTTGATCAGCATGTCTTCCCATTAATCGTATTGGGCAGCAAGCTGCAAATGAGTGATTACAAAACGGAACTGCAGGAACTTACTCAGCATCACAATATGGGAGCTTTGGAATACCGTATCGTTGAGGAACGGGGACCTGCCCATGAACGTGAGTTTGTCTCGGAGGTCCATATGGGTCAAGAAAGGCTTGGCAGAGGTACAGGACGTTCCAAAAAGGAAGCGGAACAACAGGCTGCATCTGCAGCACTTGATCGACTGAAGCTTCCGGAAGCCGGAGCTTAACCGATAGCGCATAGACAAACGAAGAGCAAAGAGCAGCCCGCGGGTCCGCCCCGGCGGAAGTAATCGGCCGGACTGCTTTTTGCTCTTTTTTTTGTAAAGAGGTTCAGGGGGAGTTAGCCTGATCGTTAACTAAATAAGTGAACTTTATTTTGGTTCAATTTATTTAGGCGCTGGAATGCAATACTTGAAATTTGCAAGAGGAGGTGACGAGAAACCCTATGTTTTTAAAACGGATTGAATTGGGTGGATTCAAGTCATTCGCCGACAAAACGGAGATGGAGTTCGTTCGTGGCATTACGGCTGTTGTAGGTCCGAACGGAAGTGGAAAGAGTAATATATCGGACGGAATTCGCTGGGTTCTGGGGGAACAAAGTGCTAAGTCGCTGCGTGGTGGCAAAATGGAAGATATCATCTTTGCAGGTAGTGACGCACGGAAAGCCGTTAATTTCGGTGAGGTGTCGCTTACACTTGATAACGAGGATCACGCACTTGCATTGGATTTTGGTGAGGTGACGGTGACTCGTCGTGTACATCGCAGCGGAGATAGTGAATATTTTATTAACAAACAATCTTGTCGTTTGAAGGATATCACGGAGTTGTTTATGGATACCGGCATCGGTAAGGAGGCCTACTCGATTATTGGACAGGGGCGAATCGAAGAGATTCTGAGTACCCGTTCAGAGGATCGCAGAGGTATCTTTGAAGAAGCTTCAGGTATCGTTAAATATAAATCCCGCAAGCGGGATGCGACGCGCAAACTGGATGAGACAGAGCAAAATTTGCTGCGTATTCATGATCTGGTGACTGAACTGGAAGATCAGATTGGCCCGCTAAAGGAACAATCGGAGAAAGCGATCCACTATAAGGAACTTCGTTCTCAGCTCAAATCGCAGGAAATTTCCATGTATGTGTACCAGATCGAACAGATTCATGCTTCCTGGAGTAAGGCAAATGAGCGCCTGCAATCGCTAAAACAGGAAGAGGTTGGACTGGCGGCGATTGTCTCTACGCATGATGCCAAGCTGGAAAATGATCGGAATGCGCTGCGTATCCTGGAAACAGAGACAGAGCAACTGCAAGCCGCTTTATTGCAATTCAGTGAAGCGACAGAGAAAAGTGAAGGGCTTGGAGAATTGCTCAAGGAGCGCTCGCACCATCTGCAAACAAATCAGGAGCAGCTCAAAGTAACGCTTGCCGCCAGTGAAGAGAGACATCGCGAACGGGAAACCGAGCTGCTTGCACTGCGTGAGAAGTTTGGCAAGCTTGAGCATGAACTGAATGATGTGAGAAATCAGTTGTCTCAAGAAGAAGCCAAACTCATCGGTGTCACAGGTGGCATTAGTCAGCAGCAAGAGGAAAGCCTCAAAGGCAATTTGCTGGAACTGATGAATCAGATGGCTCAGACACGCAATGAAATTCGTTATGTGGATCAGCAGAAAGAAACGCTGGAGCGCAGAATGAATCGCGCGGCTGAAGAATCAGGCAAATGGGAAGAGCAGAAAGAGACACTGGAGAGTCGCAAAACGGACATTGAGAAAAAAGTTGTTCGTTTGGGCAAAGAAATCAGCGATCTACGTGGTGGATACATTACGGAAAGTGAACGACTCCAGTCGCTGCAGAAGCTGCTTGAAGAAAGTCGGGGTACGGTCCGTAAATGGGAACAGAAGCGTGAAGCTCAAGTTTCCCGCCGCGATACGATGAAAGAGATGCAGGATGATTTTGACGGATTCATGCTGGGTGTCAAGGAGGTTCTCAAGGCTTCACGTAAAGGTACGCTGAGCGGTGTTCATGGAGCTGTGGCTGAACTCGTAAAAGTTCCCGAGAAGATCGAACTTGCGGTAGAAACAGCAATGGGAGCATCCTTGCAGCATGTGGTCATGGAAAATGAATCAGTTTCCAGACAGGCAATTGCTTTTCTGAAGCAACGCCAGTTGGGGCGTGCAACGTTCCTGCCTCTGGATGTCATTCGTCCTCGTGCCATTGGAGCGGCTGAACGTTCTATGATTGAAGGTATGGAGGGTTTTGTGGGGATCGGTGCTGATCTTGTACAATTCGAATCCAAATATGCTTCAATCATTGGCAGCTTGCTCGGTAATGTTATTATTGCCGAAACGTTGGAGGTCGCCAATAAAATTGCGGCTCGCTGTCAGTATCGTTTCCGGGTTGTGACGCTTGAAGGTGACGTGGTCAATGCGGGTGGTTCCATGACAGGTGGTAGCCAGCACAAGAAAAATGTGAGTCTGCTCAGCCGGAAACGGCAGCTGGACCAGCTCGACCAGGATATTTTGGATACGGAAAATCAAATCGTGAAACTGCATCGCAGTGTGGATGATGTAAAAGTCCAACTGGAACAGTGTCAGGACAAACTGGATGAACTTCGTCAGTCCGGTGATGATACCCGAAATGCAGAACAGCAGGCTTCGATGGAAATGAAACAGGTAGAGCATGAGCTTCGCCATGTGCTTGAACAGGTTGCCGTTGCCGGGCAGGAGAAGAGTGGCTTTACCGAAGAGATCAAAGAGCTGGATACGGCTCGGATCGTCGCTGTGAAGAAGCTGGAGCAGCTTGAAGAGGAAGAAAAAGCGACTCATCGTGCCATTCATGCAGCCGAGTTTGCTCGGAAAGCCAATGAATCCGCGAAGGAAGAATTGCAGAGCCAACTCACCGAATTGAAAGTGCGCGAAGGCAAGCTTGATCAGGAGCGATTCTCCAATGGAGAACAATTGCGACGTCTGGAACGGGAAGTAGAGTCTCTGGTGAAAGATCTTCGTCAGAATCGCACGTTGCTGGCTTCGATGGAAGCAGATCTCAAGAAAACACAGACCGAGAGTGTTAAACAGATTGAAGATCTGAACCAGTATAAGCTGAAAAAAGCGGAAGCTTCCCAGGAGCTGGACTTCAAACGTGCTGCCCGAAGTGAGTTGTCGAAAAAGCTTGAGCTTGCCGAGAGCGAAACGAAGGAACAGCGCACGCAGTTAAAAGCTGTGGAAGAGCAGATGCGACAGACGGAAATTTCCGTGAACCGGCTGGATGTTGAGCTGGAAAATATACTGCGAAAACTGACGGATGAATACGAACTGGGCTATGAACTGGCCAAAGAGCGTTATCCTGTGCCGGAAGACGTGGAGCATACACAGGCAGAGGTACAGAAGCTGAAGCGCAGTATATCCGCCCTGGGTGATGTGAACCTGGGAGCGATTGAGGAGTTCCAGCGAGTCAATGAGCGATACGAGTTCCTGAGTGAACAGAAGAATGACCTGGTTGAAGCTAAAACAACGTTGTATCAGGTTATTCGGGAAATGGAAGACGAGATGGCGAAGCGATTCAAGATCACGTTTGATGCCATCCGCCGTGAGTTCGGTACCGTGTTTAGCAAGCTGTTTGGCGGGGGACGTGCTGACCTTGTTCTGATGGACCCGGAGCGCTTGCTTGAAACGGGAATAGATATCGTGGCTCAGCCACCAGGCAAGAAACTGCAAAACCTGCAACTGTTATCCGGTGGGGAGCGGGCTTTGACGGCGATGGCTTTATTATTTGCTATTCTGCATGTCAAACCGGTACCATTCTGCGTGCTGGATGAAGTTGAGGCAGCGCTGGACGAAGCTAACGTGGTACGTTTTGCCCAGTACTTGCGTGAATTCTCCGAACAGACACAGTTTATCGTTGTTACCCATCGTAAAGGTACGATGGAAGAGGCAGATGTGCTGTACGGTGTTACAATGGAAGAGGGCGGTGTATCCAAGCTCGTTTCGGTTAAACTGGAAGATGAGGAAGCAGTAATTGCCTGATCTGATCCAAACCTGCGAGACAAACGAACTCATTGTAATCATTGAAAATCATTCAGATTGAGCATTTTTGCAAAACCGCTTAGATTATGTACACGATGGAGGGGCTTTATGAGTTTTTTTAAAAAGCTTAGAGACAGCATTGCAAGCAAAACGGAGTCGGTCACTAAACAGTTTAAGGATGGATTGGAAAAGACACGTAAAGGGTTAGTGGAAAAAGTGTCGGATCTCGTAATCCGTCGCAAAAAAATCGATGAAGAGTTCTATGAAGAACTGGAAGAGATTTTGATCGGAGCAGACGTTGGTGTGAATACAGTCATGAATCTGATCGAAGACCTGCGCGTTGAGGTGAAAAAACGCAAAATTGAGGATGCGGCTGAGCTGCAGCCTGTATTGTCCGAGAAACTGACGGGTCTTCTTCGCGGTGAACAGAATAACGAATTGAAAATGAACCCGGATGGCATTACCGTCATTTTGTTTGTTGGTGTTAACGGTGTTGGTAAAACAACAACGATTGGCAAGCTGGCACATCGATTTAAACAACAAGGTAAAAAAGTCATCATGGCAGCTGGAGATACGTTCCGTGCCGGAGCCATTGAACAGCTGGAAGTATGGGGGCAACGTGCCGGTGTCGATGTGATCAAACAGCAATCTGGTTCTGATCCAGCAGCGGTTATGTATGATGCGGTACAGGCAGCGAAACAACGGGGTGCGGATGTTCTGCTCTGTGATACAGCAGGTCGTCTGCAAAACAAATCTAACCTGATGGACGAGCTTAACAAGATCTATCGTGTCATTCAACGTGAAATTCCGGATGCTCCGCATGAAGTACTGATGGTACTGGATGCAACAACAGGTCAAAATGCTTTAAACCAGGCTAAACTTTTCGGTGAGAAAAGCGGTGTAACAGGCCTCGTACTGACGAAACTGGATGGAACAGCCAAAGGGGGGATCGTTGTTGCGATCCGTCAGGAGCTGGACTTGCCTGTGAAGCTCGTAGGACTTGGTGAAAAAATTGATGATCTGCAGCCGTTTGATTCGGAGCAATTTGTGCATGCTTTGTTCGCCGGATTGATCCAGGAACAGCCAGCGGAAAGTGCTGAAGAAGAGGAAGCTAATTCCTAGAATCATTAATAATAGGATGAATTAATAATGTTAACCGTATTGCCAGTGATATACGTGATAAGTGTCACGTGTAATGTCACTGGCAATACGTGTATAATGGAGGAATAAAGCAGGTAATGTCAAAGGGTTAGAAAGGACGGTTGAAAATGGCCAATACGTATACCTATTCTCGCCGTGAAGAAGTCGCCAATGCGGTGACACATGGAATCGGCGCTGCACTCAGTGTAGCTGCACTGGTGATATTGATTGTATTTTCAAGTATGAAAGGCACGGCTTGGCATGTGGTCAGTTTCACGATCTACGGAATCACCATGCTGTTGCTCTATACAAGTTCTACACTCGTGCATGCATGGAAAGATGGAAAAGTGAAAGATTTATTTGAGATTTTCGACCATTCTTCCATTTATTTATTTATTGCGGGATCGTACACTCCGCTTTTGTTTATTGCTGTTCGCGGTACACTTGGATGGACCCTGTTTGGTATAATCTGGGGTATCGCATTATTCGGCGTGATCTTTAAGGCATTTTTTACGAAAAAGTTTCTATTCATGTCCACGATTTTCTATATTGCGATGGGCTGGCTGATCGTTATTGCCTGGCAACCTCTTATGGCGGCCATTCCTACAGGCGGCATTGTGTTGCTGGTTGCTGGAGGCCTGATGTATACACTTGGTACGCTCTTTTATGTATGGCGTGGATTTCCGTACCACCATGCGATTTGGCATCTCTTTGTGTTAGCAGGCAGTATTCTTCATTTCTTTATGGTACTGCTGTACCTGACACCACTTCGTTAGAACACCATAGACGGATGCATCTCCACGGACTGAGACGCATTCGTTTTTTCTTCTACATAGAGGTGGGTCGCAGGGACACAGATAGAATTTGCTTGTAGTGAAGAAGGGCATAAAGCACCCGTTAAACATCGAAATAACGTATCATCAGAGCTGTTTTTATTGTGACAAGTATTTTTGCTTGACAACCTGATTTGTTTTAGGTATTATTAGGAACGTTGCAAGAGTGTAAAGTGTTTTTCCTTGACGAAGGGAGTGCCCCGATGTGAGTCAAGAAAATCGGCTTGAGAAGACAAACCGGATTAACTTGCTGTTTGCTTTTTATGAATTGTTACTTACCGAGAAACAGCAGACTTTTCTAAAGTATTACTTTCATGACGATTTCTCACTTGGTGAAATTGCAGCCGAGTTTGAGATCAGCCGCCAGGCGGTATACGAGCATATCAAGCGTGCCGAACAAGTGCTGGAAAATTACGAAAGCAAGCTGGGCTTGCTGGAAAAGCATGAACGGCGTAATCGCAATCTTGAAGATTTGCAAAATGCATTGGAACGCGCAGGCGTCTCCATTGATAACAACAAACAAATACACGATATCGTTGCTCAGCTTAGTGAATGAAATATTGGCTGAGCGGAACGTATCGGTCTTGAAAACAGTATTAAAGCTTAAGGAGGTGGGATCATGGCATTTGAAGGATTAACGACCCGATTACAGAATGTGTTCAGCAAGCTGCGCGGCAAAGGCAAGGTGTCTGATGAAGATGTAGCCGAGGCTATGCGCGAGGTACGTCTGGCATTGCTCGAAGCGGATGTAAACTTCAAAGTGGTCAAGGAATTCATCGCCAAGGTGAAAGAGAAGGCTGTTGGCAAAGAAGTGATGGAGAGCTTCACGCCAGGAATGGTCATCATCGACATCGTTAACAAGGAACTAACGGATTTGATGGGTGGAAGCCAAGCGAAACTGGCTAAAGCGAACAAACCGCCTACGGTGCTGATGATGGTTGGTTTGCAGGGTGCTGGTAAAACAACCACATCGGGTAAACTGGCTAAAATGCTGCAAAAGCAAAACAGCAGACCATTGCTTGTTGCAGGAGATATTTATCGTCCCGCAGCGATCAAACAGTTGCAAGTACTTGGCGAGCAGATCAAAGCGCCGGTATTCACACTGGGAGATCAGACAAGCCCTGTTGAGATCGCACGTCAAGGTCTTCAACATGCGAAGGATAACGGTAATGACTATGTTATTATCGATACAGCTGGACGTCTGCATGTTGATGAAGAACTGATGGAAGAACTTCGCCAGATTCACAGCGTAGTGAATCCGGATGAAGTACTGCTTGTCGTAGACAGCATGACAGGTCAGGATGCGGTTAACGTAGCAGAACACTTTAACCAGCAGCTTAATCTGACCGGGGTTGTCCTGACAAAGCTGGATGGAGATACTCGTGGTGGTGCTGCGCTTTCCGTCAAAGCAGTTACGGGTTGTCCAATCAAGTTTGCTTCTCTTGGAGAGAAACTTGACGCTTTGGAGCCGTTCCACCCGGAACGTATGGCTTCACGGATCCTCGGTATGGGTGATATGTTATCTCTGATTGAGAAAGCACAATTAAACATTGATACCGATAAAGCCAAGGAAATGGAACGGAAGATGCGTAATGCAGAATTCACGTTTGAAGATTTCCTGGAGCAGATGGATCAAGTGAAAAAGCTGGGACCAATCGATCAGATCATGGATATGATCCCCGGCATGGGCAAGATGAAACAAGCCAAGGATCTGAAGGTTGATGATAAACAGATGGGCCGGATCGAAGCGATCGTTTACTCAATGACGACCGAAGAGAAACGTAACCCGGACATGATCAACCATAGCCGCCGGAAGCGTATTGCTACCGGAAGCGGAACATCTCTGGCTGAAGTAAATCGTCTGATCAAGCAATTTGATGAGATGCGCCGCATGATGAAACAGTTCTCGGATATGATGGGACCTAAAGGCGGCGGTAAAAATAAAGCGATGAAGCAGCTTAAAGGTATGGGTAAAGGAATGAAGTTTCCTTTCCGTTGATTTAAGCGAAGCTGGATCATATACAGATTTCATTGAAGGAGGTGAATTTTCAAATGGCAGTTCGTATTCGTCTGAAACGTATGGGTGCTCACAAAGCTCCTTTCTACCGCGTAGTGGTATCGGATTCCCGTTCCCCACGTGACGGTCGTTTTATCGAGGAGATCGGTTACTACAACCCGGTTGAACAACCGGCTGTTGTTAAGATCGATGAAGATAAAGCATTGGCATGGCTTCAAAACGGTGCACAAGCATCTGACACTGTCCGCAACTTGCTTAGCAAAGCGGGCGTGATGAAGAAGTTCCACGAGTCTAAATTATCTAAATAAAGTGCTGATTCGGAGGGTCATCTATGGAAGAATTAGTAAGCATAATTGCTAAGGCTTTAGTCGATCATCCGGAAGATGTGACGGTTCGGACGGTTGAGAAAGACCGGCTTGTCGTTTATGAGTTAACCGTTCATCCTGACGATGTCGGGAAGGTAATTGGTAAACAAGGACGAATCGCGAAATCACTTCGTACGGTCGTCACATCAGCAGCAGTTAAGATGGATAAACGGGTTACCGTTGATATCATATCTTAAAGATATACGAAAGGGGGTTAGGATGCATGTCCTAGCCCCTTTTCGTGCATGCTGAACTTAATATGTTGGATTAGATATTGAATTAAAATATTTTTGGGTATGAATGACTTCTTGAGCAGTGCAGGGGACGGGATCGATTCTGGAGAAGCGTTAGCGTTCGCCTTTATCACCTCATTTTCATCTTTTAAAGTAAGTTCGAAAAATGAGGGGGTAACAGCGATCGAAAGAACGAACCGTCGCCGGAACGACCGTACGAGAGTCGAAGTATCTGTTTAGTTTGATTTAATTTTGTAGGAGGAACGTATGGCAGAGTTTATGAATGTAGGTAAAATCGTTAATACGCATGGAATTCGCGGTGAGGTGAGAATCATGCCTATAACCGATTTCCCAGAAGTGCGTTTCGCGAAAAATGCAGAGTTGTTTTTCTTTACACCAGATAATCATCCAGTCATGGTTAACGTGGAATCTGCACGTTTGCATAAAAATATGTATATTCTTCGTCTGAAAGAGTATGGCAATATTAATGAAGTAGAGAAGTTTAAAGGCGGTATGGCCAAAGTGTTAAAAGAGAACCTCGCTGAGCTGGAGGAAGGTGAATACTACTTCCATCAAATCGTTGGGTGTTCGGTTATCACCGAAGAGGGTGAAACGCTTGGAACCATTTCTGAAATTTTGACTCCGGGTGCCAATGATGTATGGGTTGTCAAAACGCCAGCAGGTAAAGAAGTGCTGATTCCCGTTATTGATGATGTAGTACTTGATGTGGACATCGAACAGCAGCAAGTGAAGATTCACCTGATGGAAGGGCTGCTGTAACATGAAAGTGGATGTATTAACACTCTTCCCGGAGATGTTTGATGGCGTATTCGGAGCAAGCATTCTGGGTAAAGCCCAAACGAAGGGGCTGGTGTCCCTCGGTGCAACCAACTTCCGTAATTATGCGACAAATAAGCACAATACGGTCGATGATGCTCCTTACGGTGGGGGTGGAGGCATGGTGCTGAAACCAGATCCGATCTTTGCTGCTGTTGAAGATGTACTGGAGCAACGCGGAGAAGCCGCGGCAACCATGAAAGCTCCACGTATCATTTTAATGTGTCCGCAAGGTGAGACGTTTACACAGAAAAAAGCAGAAGAACTTGTACAGGAAGATCATCTGATTTTTATATGTGGACATTATGAAGGTTACGATGAGCGAATTCGCGAATTTCTCGTGACGGATGAACTATCCATTGGTGATTACGTGCTCACTGGTGGGGAATTGCCTGCTATGGTTGCGATCGACAGCATCGTACGCCTTATTCCCGGTGTGCTTGGCAATGAGACAAGTGCTGTGACGGATTCATTCAGTACTGGACTCCTCGAATATCCACACTACACACGTCCACCCGAGTTTAGGGGCATGAAAGTACCGGATATGCTGTTGTCGGGACATCATCTGAACATTGAGGCATGGCGCAGAGAACAGTCGTTGCTTCGTACGCTGGAGCGCAGACCGGAGATGTTGGAAACGGCTGATTTGACGGATAAAGAACGTATTTGGTTGAAAAAGATACGCTCAAACCGTAAACATAGCACAGAATAAGTATATGTTTCGTATAACACGTAAATATATCTTTTTATAGAGTTTGAAAAAGCCAACCTTGATACCAAAGGTTGGCTTTTCTTATGTGTTTTGTAAAGAAAGCTGGATATTCAATGGGTTATTCTATAAAATGGAGGTATATTTTAAAACTCAGTTTCACTAAATGAAACCAAAGGCGGTGTATGAATGACTTACAATATTATTGGTCTTGATCATATTCAGCTCGCAGCACCTGAAGCTTGTGAAGCGGAGGCACGTCATTTTTTCAATAAAGTACTGGGCTGGACGGAGATTCCCAAACCTGAAATTCTGAGAAAACGGGGTGGTGTATGGTTTGAGTGTGGTGGACACCAAGTGCATATTGGCGTACAAAAAGATTTTATTCCCGCCACAAAAGCTCATCCGGCTTTTCATGTAAAACATTTGGATCAGTTGCGTGATCATCTCATTCATAACCAAATTCATATTGTCGATGACGAAGCAAGGGCAGATGAAGGTGTAAGACGTTTTTATATAAATGATCCTTTTGGCAATCGTCTTGAGTTTTTAGAGTGGGCTTAAAATCATTCGTTTAAATCGTTTATTACGTAGGCACTTTTTTGCAACTTTGAACATTTTTGCATGACCACATAATAGGGTTGTAAAAAATAGGGGTTTTCTTTATGGTGAACTCAGCTGGATTTGAATAACAACGATAAGCTGAGGAGGAAGATGATGAGCATTCAGCCTTATGAAATCGCCAGACTAAATATTAGCCAAGCCGGAGAACGCTGCAAAATGCTTTTAGGAGATCTAAACGGGGATGGCAGACTTGAAATGTTGCTGGTACAGGCAGATGGGGGTATAGACGATCGGTATGTCCCGCATCAGGTATGTTGTTTGACTGCGTTTGATCTGGAAGGAACATTACTATGGCAGGTCGGAACTCCTGATCCCGATGCAGGGGGTCCGGGTTCAGACTATCCCGCTCAGGTCGCAGATTGGGATGGAGATGGAAATAATGAAGTATTGTGTGTGATGGACAAACAATTTCTCGTGTTGGATGGCCGGACCGGAGAGATCAAAGAAACACGTGATCTGCCAGGTGATGAAGCACATGACTGCATTATTCTCGCCAACCTGACGGGTAACCAGCATAGAATGGACATTATACTGAAAGACCGCTATAAGACGTTGTGGGCACTCGACCATGATTTTAATTTGTTATGGAAGCATGAAGGGAATCCAGGACATTTTCCATGGGTATACGATATCGATGGAGATGGGAAAGATGAAGTGATGGCCGGATATGACATGCTGGATCATGATGGGACATTATTATGGTCTTGTCAGAATCTCGATGATCATGCTGACTGTATATGGTTTGGCGACGTTGACGGTGATGGGCAAGTCGAGGTTGTCATTGGTGGCAGTGTTACGGTCATGATGGACCGCTACGGAAATGAGAAATGGCGTTATGAAGATTCAATTGAATCACAGCATATTGCGTTAGGCCATTTTTGTACTGGAATGGAAGGTTTACAGATTGCAGGTCTGGACCGGATTGTCCGGGGGGATGAGCATGGTAAGGATGGAATGTTCATGCTGGATAGCGCTGGTAAAGAAATTTGGAAAGAAAACCGCACAACTCGGGGCTGGTTAACCATTATAGAGCCTGTGTGTAACTGGGATGAGGGTGGACTCGATTATATTATGGCGTATCGCCGAGGGGGAGATGTGTTGCCTTCTTTGGTAGATGGAGATATGAAAACGGTTACTGAATTCCCGAAAGAGGGATATGCGGTGCATGCAGACCTGGTTCAGACGGGGAAAGAACAGATCATCATCTATGACGCAGAGGAAGCAGTGATTTATTCCAGTTCTCCGATGACATTATCACTACTGGATGCAAAAAGAGCCAAGCCACAGCTAAAAAGGCTGTATAACTCGACTCTGTATCCGGGCGGTGAAGTTAAAATCTAGGTTTTACTGGTCATTCTCCGATGCAGATGATTCGTTCTGCGGACTGGATTCGGGTTGAAGCAAGGTCGCTAAATCAGTACCTGTCGTGACCGTCAAGCGAGGCAGCTTCATGGGATGATCTCCTGGATGCACAAATCCAGACTTTACGGTAAAAGCCATGCGATATCCATGTTGCTGTAACTTGTAGATCATCTGTGTGCTGGTATAACCAAAAGGATAGGCCAAATAAGGTGTGTCTATTCCGGTTTCCTTCATTTGCTGGATATCATCATCCAGAAGACTGGTGTCCAGACCGACAGGTACGCTGTTCCCACAGCGCATAAATCCCTTGTGATGCAGGTTATAGGTATGGCTGTTGAATTCAAATACGTCAGTTGCTGCCTGCATCTCTGGTTTGGAGATGAAACTGTTAATGGCGGGCTCAAATTCCGAAGGTTGATCTTGAATTTTACTGCCTATGACAAACAGCGAGGCATGAAAATTATATTTCTGAAGCACAGGGTAAGCTAATGTATAATTGTTCTGGTATCCATCATCAAAGGTAATCACAATGGACTTCTGTGGCAGGGAAATCTTCCCGCTAACATATTGCTCAAGCTGATCCAATGTAATCGTGCGGTAGCCTTCATCATGCAGGTATTTCATATTTTGCTCAAAATCCTCCAGATTAATGATGGATTTATTATCTGTCTCGTGATTATTCAGTTTGGGCTCTATGTAATGATACATCAGCACAGGAACTTCTGTAGCGGTACCTTGTTCAATCCTAAAGTTAGAACGATCCAGCGCAGATTGGTTAGAGAAGTCAGTGTGTGACAGCTCGAATGCTTTGCGTTTGACTATGTCCCAGGATGTGCAGGCTTTGTGTGACAGTGCATTCGTTGGGTGAGTTACGGCATATGAATATAGTGTAATGGAGCATGTGAGCATGGCGAGTAGGGCAAGTGTGATCTTTTTCCAATATTTCATAAGTCTTGGGATTCTCCTTTTAAAGTGGTCAATAAGTTATATCATAGACGATATTACTACACTGGAAGTTACAGTATTTTTTCCTGTATCAGGTTGACTTGCAGATGAGAGCGTTGATTCACTTTCCATACGGGAGAATGTATTTTAGAATGAAGTTAACATGCGATGGATGAGTTTCAGAGTGGCAAATTGAACAATAGGCATTTGTTTAATTTCTCTTGTGTTTTGATATGCTGCGTGATACAATAAATCTGTTATGTGGAATACGGCGGTCCTCTATGGATGATGAAGGAGACAAGGTGATCTCTGGAAGAAGTATGAACGCCTGTATGGAAGGAGGGAGTCATAGATGAATATCGTTCAAGCGATTACACAAGAACAACTTCGCAAGGATCTTCCGAGTTTTCGTCCTGGTGACACTTTGAAAGTGCACGTTAAGGTAATTGAGGGAACTCGCGAGCGTATCCAATTGTTCGAAGGTGTTGTGATTAAACGCCGTGGTGGTGGAATCAGTGAGACTTTTACAGTTCGTAAAATTTCTTACGGTGTAGGTGTGGAAAGAGCTTTCCCGCTTCATTCCCCTAAAATCGATAGAATCGAAGTGGCTCGCCGTGGTAAAGTTCGTCGTGCGAAGCTTTATTATCTTCGTGAACTACGCGGTAAAGCAGCGAGAATTAAAGAAATTCGTTAATATAACGGATACCGGGAAGGGCTTGGAGACAAGCCCTTTTCGTTTTTGTCCGGGAAAAGTTGAACCGGAGGTACACTTCCGAGTAAAATGGTATGGCAACACATGCGGGGAATAGTCCGGGAGGCTTGTAAAATCAGTTATTGATAACATTTGAATTGTGGATTAAATGTACTGTAATGCTTGGTGTAAGATTACATAACTGATGTGAATGTTTTGTATCCATCCATTGAGTTATTGGAACGATACAGAATGCTGGATGTGTGTACTGCTATAAACATGTACTGTGAAGAGAGGAAGATCTTGAATGGAACAAGAAGTTCAACATGACCGGGGCAATCCTGCCGAAGAGAAAGATAGTCGATCCAAAAAAGCCAAAAATGAAATTGTTGAATGGCTTAAAGCCATTGTTATTGCATTAGTTCTCGTCATTCTGATTCGGTGGTTGCTCTTCAAACCGTTTGTTGTGGACGGTCCGTCCATGCAGCCGAACTTTGAAACGGGTGAACGTGTGATCGTCAACGAAATCTTATATGATATCAGAGAACCGAAGCGCGGTGAAGTTATCGTCTTCCACGTACCATCCGAAGGTCGAGATTTCATTAAACGTGTTATTGCTGTAGAAGGTGATACCGTTGAGGTTCAAGACGATACCGTGATGGTTAACGGTAAAAAGGTTGATGAAACGTATATTCAAGGAGCCATTGATGCAGCTGAAGCAAATGGTGGAACCTATAACGTGAAGGATTTCCCGAATGAACAGTTCCCTGATGGCAAAGTGCCTGCAGGTCATGTGTTTGTCATGGGAGATAACCGTCCGAATAGTACAGACAGCCGTATGATCGGTTATGTTTCTTTAAAAGATATTATTGGTCGTGCAGATGTGATTTTCTGGCCGATCGGTGAGATTAAGTGGATCAACCACTGAATTTGAAGTAAATAATGAGGTGAAGACAAGTTGACGATACAATGGTTTCCAGGTCATATGACTCGAGCCAGACGCCAGATTCAGGATAAGTTAAAGCTCATCGACGTGGTCATCGAACTATTGGATGCCCGTCTGCCTGTCTCCAGCCGTAATCCAATGATTGACGAAATATTGCTGGATAAACCCCGGATGATTTTGTTGAACAAATCGGATTTGGCAGATGCAAAAGTGACGCAAGAATGGATTGAATATTTCAAAAAAGAAGGAATTACCGCTTTTCCTGTAGATGCTTCGACGGGAACCAATGTTAAAGATATTCCCGTGCAGGCCAAGCTTCTTCTTAAAGAAAAAATTGACCGTCAAATTGCTAAAGGGATTAATCCTCGTGCGGTTCGCGGGTTGATCGTAGGGATTCCCAATGTAGGTAAATCAACACTGATTAACCGACTGGCTGGACGGAGTATTGCGTTAACAGGAGATCGTCCTGGTGTGACGAAGGGGCAACAGTGGATCAAGGTAGGCAAAGAAATGGAGTTATTGGATACTCCAGGTATTCTTTGGCCTAAGTTCGAAGATCAAAATGTAGGTTATCGTCTTGCCGTAACTGGTGCGATCAAAGAGGAAATTTTGAATGCAGAGGATATCGCCTTTTTTGGAATCAGTTACCTGATGCGTTATTACTGGGACGCCCTTGAAGAGAGATACGGACTTCAGGAGTTCTCCAAGGATGCAGATGATTCAGACAGTGTTATTGCAATTATGGAACAAGTCGGCCGTATCCGTGGATGTGTTGTAAGCGGTGGACGTATTGATCTGGAAAAGGCATCACGAGCATTTCTGCGTGAACTGCGAGCCGGTAAAATGGGACGTTTCTCTATGGAAGCTCCCTATTAAAAAAAATGGACTCTACACGATGAAGATCATTGTCTTCATTTGTTCATTTCATATATACAAGTGCCGAAAGAAGCGGCCGTTACCGGATTACCGGGAGCGGTCGTTTTTTGTGTATACAAACGCGGAAGTAGAGCTGGAACATACGTAGAAAACGATAAAATGGAAGAGGTTTGAAGAACAGTACGCTTTATGGAATTGGCTGACCTATATATCAGGTGCATCTAAATCGTGCTATGATAAATGGTGGTGCAATTTAAATTAGACGAGGTCTGATATATTCAATTTAAACCATCAAATACCGATAAATGAAGACATCACTATCTTTATATTGTAAATCTCAAGGAAAAGTTTTACTGATAGAGACAGGTTGTACAGAACAAAAGACAGAGGATCTACGTCTATATTATAAAATTGTAAGTGATGCGTATGCTGAAAAAGCGTGGGTAGAGGAGATGAGCGTTATGGTTGAAAATAATGAAGAGATCGGGTTGAATCTACTGGATACTCCCATTGGACCAAAGAAGAAAAAAGAAGTCAGTGAACCTCGAGATCTGTTGCTCTATGAGCGGGAGTATTGGGACAGTGGATTTGAACGTATTGCTGGTATTGATGAGGTGGGACGGGGTTGTTTGTTTGGGGATGTTGTGGCAGCGGCGGTTATTTTACCGAAGGATCTCATCCTGGAAGGCGTGAATGACTCCAAGAAATTAACGGAGAAAAAACGTGATGCATTATATGACATCATTATGGAAAAAGCGCTGGCGGTAGGTATCGGGTATGCGGATGCAGAGACAATTGATCGGCTTAACATCAAACAGGCTGCGAGACTTGCGATGAAACGTGCGGTTGAAGCATTGGGAGAAACTCCTGATTATATGCTGGTGGATGCCGAGAAGGTGGATGTGAATGTACCTCAACTGTCCATTATTAAAGGGGATGCTAATAGTCAATCGATCGCAGCGGCATCTATTATTGCCAAGGTAACGCGAGATCGGCTGTGTAAGGAAGAATGGGATACGTTATATCCGGAATATGGTTTGTCGATACATAAAGGATATGCAACAAAAGTTCATCGGGAGCAAATTATGGCATTGGGGGCAACCCCGATGCATCGGCGCAGTTTTCTGGGCAACCTGCTTGGAGAGCAGCAATCTTTGTTTTAACACAGGTTTGAAGAAAGGAGGGGGAGAGATTTGAATATCGGTTCCATGATAAAGGGGTTAATGGGAGACAGTAAGCCCGGCAATGCCAAACCGCTTGAATTAAAGGAAGGTCAGGTGGTTCGTGGCTCCGTCGTTAGTGTATCCGATGATGGGGGAGAAGCAGTTCTGCAGATTCAAGGTGTGCAAGTGCGCGCCAAGTTGGAGACTCCACTCCGTCCGGGTGAGACCACGTTGCTTCAAGTGCAACCTCCAGGTGAAAATGGCATAACGGTAATGAAACCTTTGACGGGTACACTTGCTGAGCTGCCACAAGCTTCGCTGAACAACCTGCTTAAGGATGTAGGACTGCCGGATACAAAAGGGAACCGGGAACTGTTACTTGCCATGCAGCGTAGCGGATTGCCGCTAACGAAGGATAATGTGGCTATGGTCCAGAATATGATGACTGCTAAACCTGCACAGGTAGCTGTGGAAGAATGGGTGCAGGCGACGGGAATTGCTTTTCAGCGTGGTCTTCCGGTTACGGCGGAAACAGTAAAAGGATTACACCAGACGGTGTTTGGCCCCCCTCTGCACCAGTTGTTAAGCGGGTTGGCTGACCAGTTGGAAACGATGCTGACTCAAACAACAGGTAAACCACTATTGCCTGGAGAACAATCTGCTACGTTGAAACCAGCAGTCGTGGCTGGTGCACCTGTTGTACCGAATGCTTCACAGACGGAAGAAGGATTGGTTGCATCAGGCAATGGTCGTCAGGTGACTGGAACGGGAACACCTGCTTTGTCAACGCAACAAGGACAAGCGGCGTTGGCAGGTGCTATATCCATGACGGATGGCGGGGCAGAGGATGCAGGTACTGCGGTTAAAGGAAACGTGCAGACCGGCGGAGGCACCGGAAATGCTGAAGCCGGGGCAAAGGCAGTTGCCAGCAACGTTGAAACGGCTGGCAAAGGGGCTACGGGTATTCCGTCTGGAACTGGAATACCTGGAGAGAGCCCGCGCGGGGCTGACGCGGGGCAGGCTGGGAGCCGCCCGGGTACATCGGGGGCGGCTACTGAATCTGTGGCTGGCCGTGTAAGTGCAGGCCAGCCTGAAACAGGCGCGGCCGGGCGGACTGACGGCCGCGCTGAAACGCCTGCTGCTACGGGGACGCCGTCCGTAGCAGGCCAGGCAGCGCCTACGGCAGCGCAGCTGGCGCCCAAGCTGCTGGCGCTGCTGGACGCCTTGCGAAGCGCGTCCACTGCCGCACCGGCACAGCCTGGTGCGGCAGCACAGGCCGCCCCTGCATCGCAGGGCGGCCATGCGGCTGCGGCTGCCGGAGGCGTGCCGCAGCCGTTGCCAGCCGGCGCTGATGCGCCGCCGGCTGGCGGTAGTGCCGCAGCACCTGCGGGAGCTGCGGCAGTGCCCGCGCCTGTCACCCACGAGGGGGACCCGTGGGTGGGGCGCGTGCTGAAGCTGCTCGGTGCGGAGCACGAGCAGCAGGCCGTTCACGGCGCGGCAGTGCAGCCGCGCGTGGGGGAGGCGGCGAGTCCGGCAAATGCGGACACGCTGAAGGGCTTGCTGCTGCAACTTGCCAGCAGCGAAGGTGCACCGGCGGCGCTTAAGGATGCCGCCGGACAGGCGGTGCAGTATCTGACAGGTCAGCAGTTATTGCTGACAACAGATCGCAGTGCTACATTTGCACAGATGCACTGGTTTATTCCGATCACTGGACCGGACGGGGAAGAAACGGCGTCTGTTCAGATTCAATCACGTCGTGGATCTCGTGGAGAGCTGGATGCGTCCAACTGCCGTCTATGGTTTGATCTGGACATGAAAAGTCTTGGGCCTACTCTGGTAGATGTCCATGTGGTTAATAACATTGTCAGTCTGCGTGTATTAAATGATCGCGAAGGAATGGGACCGCTTCTGGAGAGCGGACGAGAGGTGATCCATCAGGCATTGGACAAGCTGGGCTATCAACTGCTGACCTTCAAGGCGGAACCGTGGCCTGCGGGCCAGGAGCCGGGCGCGGAGCGAAAAACGCGGGCCTCGGACTATAGTCCTGAACGATACAAAGGGGTGGACTTGAAGGTATGAAAGACGAGTCGTCACAACCGGACCTGCTTTCCAAAAAGGCGGTTGCCCTAAAGTATGTCCCTGGAGAGAGTGAAGCACCTGTTGTTGTAGCCAAGGGGCGCGGCAAAGTGGCAGAAGCCATTCTGGATAAAGCCAGAGAAAACGGCGTGGCTGTTCAGGAGGATGCAGCACTTGTGGAGGTGCTCTCCAAGTTGGATCTGGATGAACAGATTCCGGCAGAACTGTATCAACTGGTCGCAGAGGTGCTAACGTACGTCTACCGTGCAGATCGCATGGCCTCAGGACGTGAGGAAAATGAGTCATGGTAGAACGTAGATTGGGTCAGGAGCCAGAATTAAAGCTCACACGACAGCAGAAAGGCCGATTAGGTGAAGAGGCTGCCTGTCAATGGTTGCGAGAGCACGATTATCGGATCATTAGACAGAACTGGCGTTGCCGTAGCGGTGAGATTGACATCATTGCTTCCTGCGAGGGCCTGATTGTCTTTGTGGAAGTAAGAAGCAGAAGTGGAGCCGCTCAGTACGGTACACCTCAGGAATCGGTTGATATGCGTAAAATGCAGCAGGTACGTTCAACCGCATCCGTATATTTGCAAATGACGGGAGAGACGGAACTTCAGATCCGTTTTGATGTAATTGCCGTAATGCTTAATCAAGCAGGAGAAATTGTCTCTGTGAATCATATTGTTAATGCTTTTTAAGAATTACATTCGAAGTTACTGCTGTATTAATTGATACGAATTGTATCTTTTTGATATGAGTCGGTCAGTTATTTCGAAGTACAAGTTTAATTATGTCTTATCTTTACATTCGTTTTAGTTTTAAAATTAGTTAATATACTAAAGCCGTAGTTCCTATTTATACAGGAGCTGCGGCTTTTTTGATTTAACTATGAAATCATTAAACAGAGGTTAGAGCATTGATAATAAAATCATCGTATTTCAGAAATTTATAGATACAAAATGTATCATTTGTAATAAACTAAGAAAGTTGAAATTTAAAGAGAGGTTGGTGGGATGTATGAAAGAGCTTCAGAATACTTCGAACAACACAGTAAAACAAGTATGGGAGTGCCCTCAGATGGAAGTGCTGGATATCAGCGAGACCATGAACGGTGGACAGGGGATTTGGCAATATGTTTGGGACGGAGAATTCTGGAAGCTTGAACTTATGGTCAGTTAATTTTAAGAGGCTAAAGAGGAATGTTTGATCAATAAAATAAATGGTGAGGTGTAGTGAGAAGATGCAGACAAGTATCAAATGGATCATTCGACTAAGTACACTATCTTTATGTTTCATTTTGTTTGGAATCATGTATTCCGGAGTTTCTTATGCTACTGAATCTGACAATGCGGTTAGTGTCTCAGGTAAAGTGATTGATCGTCAGGGATTGCCTGTCAAGGACGCCACAGTCAAGTATTGGCTTGATTATGGGAATAAGGAACACAGCGTGGAGACAGATGAGAGTGGGAATTATCGTATTATTGAATCCGTTGAGAACTATACTGTATTTACCTTTTCAGTTGAAGCAGAGGGGTATGTGCCGTATCGACATTACACTTCCTATAGTTTAAGGGGTGGAGAGCAAATACAACTTGATTTTCGTATTTATGAGCCATCCACGATTGTAGGAACAGTCAAAGATCAGGCAGGCAGACCGGTTCCAGATGCTCGTATAAAAGTAACAAGTGTCTTTGATCGTATAGTGAAAACTGATCAGCAAGGTCGATATGCGGTTACAGGAATTGATTACGCCTATAATCCGAACATTGCAATATGGGTAGATGCCGATGATTATATGTTATATGAACAGGATCGCTTGGGTGTCCGGGAGGGAGGAACCTTGAGAATGGATGTTGTTTTGGCAGAGGCGGCACACGTGCGGGGAAAAGTTGTAGATGAGTCGGGCAATCCAGTAAGTGGGGCTAAAGTTAATGCTGGAGGTTCGGCAACAACAGATGCTCAAGGCAACTATTTAATAAAGCGCGTACCAACAGGGGCTAGAACGATAACGGGAGAAGCAGCAGGATATCTAAAAACGAGCCTGAGCGTTACTCTTGTAAAAGGAGATCATAATACGTTTAATATCGTACTTAAGAAGGATGCAGATATTACACCTCCAGTAACCAAGTACAGATTAGTTCCTATTACAGATACTGTGAACGGGAAAATATACATCAAAGGATTTACATTCAGACTTCAGGCAACAGACGAAGTCAAAGGTTCGGGCGTAAAAATAACGCAATATCGAATCAACGGGGGAGAATGGAAAAACTATGAAGGACCCGTCAAGTTTTATGCCCCTGATGTCAAGGTGGTAGAGTACTATAGTACAGATGTTGCAGGTAACCAGGAGAAGTACAACAAAATGGATTTTATTAATGGCACATTTGAAGGGAATGGCACGTTTGAAGGGGAGAGTTACGACGATTGATTACTCGTTGATATGATATGTGAATAAATAACATGAGAATAAAAGACGGTTCTGACTTTGTGATCCCTCGTGGTGAATCAAGATTCAGAGTCGTCTTTTCTGTTGGAATGACCCTAACGGTACTGACCTTTGCCTCCCCTTTGAATCTCGTGATCAGATGGGTGTATAATCAAGAAGGTAAACTGGTATTTTATTATGTCATAAAGAAATTATATTGAATGTACAAGGCCGCGAATCACTATTGCGGTTGCAAATGATTTTATAAACAGGAGGTACGGCCGATGAGTAAAGCTACGAAAACAACAAATGAAGTCAGAAATGCGATTCAAAACCGTCGTACGGTGAAAAAATTCAAAAAAGAAGCTGTTCCTACACAGCAGATTATAGAATTGCTGGATACGGCAGTCTGGGCTCCTAACCATAAACTGCGTGAACCTTGGAGATTTTTGTTGTTTACCGGAAATGGACGGAAGAAACTGGCTGAGGCTATTGATGCAGAAATGGGAGAAGACAACAAATTCTCACCCAATATTATGCAAGTTCCATCCGTTATGCTTGTTGTGCTGGAAGAAGATCCAAGACAGAATATCTGGGACGAAGACTTCGCTGCGGTTAGTGCATTGGTTCAAAACTTTATGCTTGCAGCCTGGAGTGAAGACATTGGAACGTTCTGGGTGACCAAGCCATTTTTGTACGCTCCCAAATTCCGCAAATCGCTTGGAATAGAGGCGGGAGAGAAGATTGTAGGCATGATTTATATGGGTTACCCTGATGTTATTCCTTCTGCCAAAGAACGCACACCAGCTAAGGACAAACTCACTCTTTTTGAATAATAAATTGTTGTAGACCTTAGCTATATACGATCCCCTTACGTTTACAGGGAAATCTACGTACAAGTACCTTTCTTCACAGAAGAGAAGGGCTTGTACGTTTTTTTGTCATGTTGGTGTATCCGCATTGTAGAATCTGCAGAAGGAATCCTTCTCGATTTTCCTCTGCTGTTTACAGTTTCATGCCCATTCCACTGCCTTTGGTTAAATCGGCCTGTTCTTCCCTCCATATGCTTCTAAAATAGCTTCAAAATAAATTAAGATCCAATTGACGATACTGGATGGCTTCAGCCACATGAGCTGTCACAATTTCACCTTCATGGTCCAGATCAGCAATTGTTTGTGCCATCTTGATAATCCGATCATGTGCACGCATGCTCAGGTTTAACGTTTGCAGCGTTTGCTCTAACAGTTGCTCTGCCTCTTGGGGGAGATGGATCGTTCGTCGCAAAAGCGTGCCCGAAAGCTGGCTATTCCAACGAACCGAACTTTTGGCATAACGTGTAGCCTGAATTTGATGAGCGTGGATCACTTTTGCCTGCATTTCTTCAGAGGAAGGGGAAGCAGCAGACTTGCGCCACTCGCCTGGTGGAGGAACCTCAACCTGAAGATCAATACGGTCCAGCAGTGGTCCTGAAATTTTGGCTCGGTACGCGGCAACACGGGCTGGACTACATATGCAGCGTTGCTCCTCCGAATGAGCGGACAAATATCCGCAGGGACAGGGATTCATGGAACATGCAAGCATAAACTGGGCCGGAAAGGTGAAAGCAGCCCGTGCCCGACTAATTGTCACTGTGCGATCCTCTAACGGTTGCCTTAATACCTCCAGCACTTGGCGCTGGAATTCAGGTAATTCATCCAGAAACAATATGCCCCGGTGGGCAAGGCTCACTTCACCCGGTTTTGGGATACCACCGCCTCCAATCAGACCAGAGGTGGATATCGTGTGGTGAGGAGAGCGAAAAGGTCTGTCTGCAATCAGGCCTTGAGGCGCTTCTTTCAACTTGCCTGCGGCACTTAATACTTTGGTGACTTCCAACGCTTCATCTTCTGACAAAGGAGGAAGGATGGAGGGTAGACGTTTGATTAACATCGTTTTGCCCGTGCCTGGCGGTCCAACGAGCAGTATATTATGCATGCCGGCTGCAGCAATCATAAGCGCGCGTTTTACATGATGCTGCCCTAGAACATCACTATAGTCGTCTGCAAATAATGGTGTTTGTCTCGTCTTCCTATCCGCCATCTTATGAGTCTTATCAGTTATAGGAGCAGCGAGGTGTGCATAATTTTTCAACACGACTGGTCCTGCATTCGAATTATTTGGTATTCCCACTGAATTAGAGGGTTGATCTGGGTTTTCCGGAGCAATATCCTGTAAATGACGAATGCCAAAAACCTGGATACCTCGAATCAGTGGCTTCCTCCACGTTATCCAAAGGTAGGAGCACGGACGTAAAGCCTTGCCGTTTGGCCAGATCCACCATGGATAAAATGCCCGGCACGGACCTGATCGAACCGTCCAACGCCAGTTCGCCAACCACTAGTGTCCGTTCCTGGGGAGGAAGTACAAGCTGGCCGCTTGTCATAAGTAAACCAATAGCAATGGCTAGATCAAAGGAAGATCCTTCCTTGCGCAGATCAGCGGGGGCCAGATTGATTGTGATTCGCTGTAAAGGATACTGATATCCGCAGTTTTTAATCGCTGCACGAACACGTTCAACGGCCTCACGAATGGCTGAATCCGGTAAACCGATGATGGATGTCTGTGGCAGACCATTGGATAAATCGGTTTCCACCTCGATCAGAACACCATCGATTCCGTACAAACACGCACTGTGTAATTTTCCGTACATAACAAAGAAACACCTCACTCGATTCTTGACTCCGCATAATACGGGCCAGTCTACGAATTAAGGTGCTTCCTCAGCTTCTATTAAGCATTTTATATAAAAGGAATCATGGAGTCAACCTGTCATTATCATTGCTGTAGTCATCTTTCCTGATCCCTGAATTTTATTTCTGGAAGGAAATCATTAAAATGGTTACGTATAAACTTTCATTATGGTAATTAAATTTGACCTGAGAAAGCGTGAATCTGTTCGTCGGAGTTATCTATTATTGTTGTTAAATCATGGGGATGAACTGCTGATTATCTAATTATATTTATGTTTTACACAATCTAATTTATCATAATTAAATTGAATAGTAAAATCATTTGTGCTCAATTATTCTGTTTTTTTTCTATTTTGTGATAGTATAGATCTATAGTTCCCGTATTATTAGGAATAGATTGCACAATAGGCAGGTGAGAAAGACATATGCAGACTGACAGTTTGAAGCTGGATAACCAATTATGCTTTGCCATATATGCTTGTTCACGTGAGATTACGAAGATGTACCAGCCTTATCTGGAGGTACTTGGCGTAACGTATTCCCAGTATTTGGTGTTGATGGTTTTATGGGAACGTGAAGAATGTACGGTTAAGGAGATCGGGGAGGCTCTCTATCTCGATTCGGGAACGTTGACACCACTTCTCAAACGTTTGCAGTCAGCAGGACTTATTAATCGCGAACGCTCGGCTCAGGACGAACGAAAAGTATTAATTACACTAACCGACTCGGGTCGTGAGTTGCGGAACAAGGCATTATCCATACCTGAATCCATTCAGGGAGATGCGTGTTTGAACAGTACAGAGTTTGAAACATTGCTGGGTCAGTTCAAAGGATTGCTGGAGAAAGTTCACGAAACCAACACCAACGCAGCCAAAAAATAAAATGTAGTTTTACATCAAGGAAACCTCAGTTTTTAGCTGAGGTTTTTTCCATATATACCCAAGCATTCACAATATGGGATCATACTCATATCAAAATACTGTCTATTAACCATTAGTTTTTTAAGGAAAGCGTTTTAAAAACGTGTTACAATGAATTGGGCTTGAGTGAAAATAGTCAACATTTGTCTTTTGTTAGTCTACCAACCCGCCTTGTTGCAGTCATGTTGATAGGAGGATTCGAGAATGAATATCCATGAATATCAAGGAAAAGAAGTACTGAAACAGTATGGAGTTACCGTTCCAAACGGAAAGGTTGCTTATACAGTCGATGAAGCGGTCGCGGCCGCTGAGGCATTGGGCAGTCCAGTGACTGTTGTCAAAGCACAGATTCACGCAGGTGGCCGGGGTAAAGCCGGCGGCGTAAAAGTGGCAAAGAGTACGGATGAAGTTCGTGCCTATGCTTCTGAAATTCTGGGCAAAGTATTGGTAACACACCAGACTGGACCAGAAGGTAAAGAAGTGAAACGTCTTCTGATTGAAGAAGGATGCGATATCCGCAAAGAGTATTATGTGGGTGTTGTTGTGGACCGTGCCACAGGCCGTGTAGTTATGATGGCTTCCGAAGAAGGCGGTACTGAGATTGAAGAAGTAGCTGAAGCTACACCTGAGAAAATTTTCAAAGAAATCATTGACCCTGCCATTGGATTGCAAGTGTTCCAGGCACGTAAACTGGCCTACAGCATTAAGATTCCAAATGAACTGGTGAACAAAGCTGTTAAGTTCATGCTCGCGCTGTACACTGCATTTGTCGAAAAAGATTGCTCTATTGCCGAGATCAATCCTCTCGTTGTTACCGGAGATGGAAACGTTATCGCGCTAGATGCGAAATTGAACTTTGACTCCAACGCCCTGTTCCGTCACAAAGACATTTTGGAACTGCGTGACCTGGATGAAGAGGATGAAAAAGAAATCGAAGCTTCCAAATACGACCTCAGCTACATAGCACTTGATGGCAACATCGGCTGTATGGTCAATGGTGCGGGACTTGCGATGGCAACGATGGACATTATCAAATACTACGGTGGAGACCCGGCCAACTTCCTTGACGTTGGGGGCGGTGCAACAACGGAGAAGGTGACTGAAGCATTTAAGATCATCTTGTCCGATGCCAAAGTAGCTGGGATCTTTGTTAACATCTTCGGTGGCATCATGCGCTGTGATGTTATCGCCAATGGTGTTGTTGAAGCCGCGAAGCAGCTTGGCCTGACCAAACCGCTGGTTGTTCGTCTTGAAGGAACTAACGTGGAGCTTGGCAAACGTATTCTGGGTGAATCTGGCCTGAATATCGTTCCTGCTGATTCCATGGCCGATGGTGCACAGAAAATTGTTGCCCTCGTAAAATAAGTTCATTCCTTAGTACCGGAGCTGTCCGGGAATTGAAAAATAACCGTAAGGATGTGAAGCAACGTGAGTATTTTGATCGATAAAAATACAAAAGTCATTACGCAAGGCATTACGGGTTCAACGGGAATGTTCCACACGAAGGGCGCATTGGACTACGGAACCCAGATGGTAGGCGGAGTTACACCGGGTAAAGGCGGAACTAATGTGGATATCACGTTGGAAGACGGTACAGTAGCTAGTCTGCCGGTGTTCAACACTGTGCAGGAAGCGAAAGAAGCTACAGGCGCAACAGCGAGCGTCATTTACGTTCCTCCTGCATTTGCAGCAGATTCCATTATGGAAGCTGTTGATGCTGAGCTGGATCTCGTGATCTGTATTACAGAAGGTATTCCGGTTCTTGACATGATCAAGGTTGACCGCTTCATGGAAGGTAAAGATACTGTCCTGATCGGACCAAACTGTCCAGGTGTCATTACACCAGGAGAATGTAAAATTGGTATCATGCCTGGTTACATCCATATGGCAGGGCACGTAGGAGTTGTTTCCCGTAGTGGAACACTTACCTATGAAGCCGTTCATCAACTGACGACACGTGGTATTGGACAATCTTCAGCTGTAGGAATCGGGGGAGACCCTGTAAAAGGCTCGGAGTTCATTGATATCCTCAAACGGTTCAATGAAGATCCACAGACTCATGCGGTCATCATGATTGGTGAGATTGGTGGTACAGCTGAAGAGGATGCTGCAGATTGGGTACGTGAAAACATGACCAAACCGGTTGTTGGCTTTATCGGTGGCGTAACAGCGCCTCCAGGCAAACGGATGGGCCATGCTGGCGCTATTATCTCTGGCGGTAAAGGTACAGCCAAAGAGAAAATTGCTAAGCTGGAATCATGTGGAATCAAAGTAGCACCAACTCCTGCTGAGATGGGTTCGACTTTGGTGAGTGTACTTGAGGAACGCGGTATTTTGAATTTGTGCACGACACATTAATTCTTTTTCGTTATAATAGAAGAAACGGCTCAGAAATGATTTATTTCTGGTAGACCGACTATTATGGTTACGGAAAAGGTAAGCAACCTTTTGTCCTTGAACAGGGCGAAGGGTTGCTTTTTTGCGTTTATTTTACGGGAAAAGGGGGAGGAATTGTCTCTCATCTGCGTAAACGCTTGCATTCCGTGGTCACTTAACACACAATATGAGGGAAGATCTCTTCCCGCTTTGGGAGGTTTATGGTATGGAAGAAAGATGGATCTTGTTTGGGTTACATGAGATGGAGGGCATTGGCAAGAAAACAATCTCGAAACTGATTCTGGGACAACATGAATTACCCGAACTATTGAATTATGGGGAAAGCGACTGGGTCGCAGCAGGCTTGCGCAAAGATCAAGCTGCACGCTTGGCTAGCCAATTTACTATCGACTGGATCGAGAGTAAAAGAGAACACGTTTACAATCAGGGGATAGAGGTTATTACTTATCTGGATCAGAAATATCCCATATTAATGAAGGAAACCGTTCAGCCTCCCTGGGTAATGTATGCTCGAGGGGATGTTAGTTTGCTTCACAATTCGTCTATTGCCATGGTGGGAACTCGTATGCCAACCGTGTATGGGCGCAAAGTTGGAGAAAAACTGGCAGAGCAATTATGCAATGCAGGACTGACGATTGTAAGCGGGCTTGCCCGCGGTATTGATAGCGTATGTCATGAGGCAGTACTACGTGCTAAAGGAAAAACGATTGCAGTATTTGGAACAGGGATTGATAATATATACCCACCCGAAAATACAAGCCTCGCTGAACGAATCGCGGAGACGGGGCTGCTTTTGTCGGAATATCCACCAGGTACGAGAGCGCGCCAGGGATTATTTCCGGAACGGAATCGAATCATTGCCGGTCTGACATTGGGAACATTGGTTGTTGAGGCTGACATTCGCAGTGGTTCACTCATTACAGCAGATGCTGCGCTTGAAGCAGGCAGGGATGTATTTGCAGTCCCTGGACCTATTACATCGCCGAAAAGTCGGGGAGCACACAATCTTATCCGTCAAGGGGCCAAATTGGTCACTTGTGCAGCAGATGTGTTGGAAGAGTATCGATTGGGCTTGCCAAATGCAGAACAACTTCCTTACAATAGAGGACGTTCGACCGAAACAACCGAGCCTTCCGGGCGAGGGATATTCGCTGAGGTTAAGCTCTCTACAGATGAACAACGTGTGATTTATCTGTTGGAACAGGGAGAACAATCATTGGATCAACTGGTTGAGCTGCTTGGTTGGGATTTTGGACATTTGCATTCAGTTCTGTTATCTTTAATCATAAAAAAGCAGATTAGCCAATTACCAGGCACTAAATACGCGAGGGTATGACGAAGCTACAACTTACGTATGCGTGGAAATATATAATTAGCAGAAGTTATTAACTATGCATAAGCTTACAGAAACAGTTTCATGACAGTTTCATGACTGAGAGGAGGATGAACCTATGGCGGATGCACTCGTAATCGTGGAGTCGCCCTCAAAGGCGAAGACGATAGGCAAATATTTAGGCAGCAAGTTCATCGTAAAAGCTTCGATGGGGCATATTCGCGATTTGCCAAAGAGTCAGATCGGCGTTGAGGTAGAGAATGATTTTAATCCGAAATATATTACGATCCGCGGCAAAGGTTCAATTTTGAAAGAACTGAAGGATGCACGGAAGAAAGTGAAAAAAGTGTATCTCGCAGCTGACCCGGATCGCGAAGGTGAGGCTATCGCATGGCATTTGGCCCATGCCCTTGAACTGGACGATACGGCAGATTGCCGGGTAGTATTTAATGAAATTACAAAACAGGCGGTCAAAGATGCGTTCAAAACGCCGCGGAAAATCAATATGGATTTGGTTAACGCGCAACAGGCAAGACGTATTCTGGATCGGCTCGTTGGATATAAAATTAGTCCGTTATTATGGAAGAAAGTGAAAAAAGGTTTGTCTGCAGGCCGGGTTCAGTCCGTGGCTGTTAAAATCATTTTAGATCGTGAAAATGAAATTGATGATTTTGAGCCGGAAGAATACTGGAGCATTACCGCCAAGCTGACAGCAGACGGCAATCCGTTTGAAGCCAAGTTTCATAAACTGAACGGGGCCAAAACAGAGCTGGGCAGTGAAGAGGAAGTGCAAGCGATCCTGAAACAGATCGAAGGTGCAGACTTTACGATCAAGGAAGTTAAAGAGAAAGAACGGAGCCGTAACCCCTCCGCCCCGTTTACGACAAGTTCTCTGCAACAGGAAGCGGCGCGTAAATTGAATTTCAGAGCTTCCAAGACGATGTCGGTCGCCCAACAACTATATGAAGGTGTAGACCTTGGAAAAGAAGGCACAGTAGGTCTCATCACGTATATGCGTACGGACTCCACACGAATTGCGGCATCTGCACAAGAAGAAGCCAAAGAATATATCGTTGGTAAGTATGGTGAGCCATTTGCACCTGAGACTCCACGAAACTATTCTAAAAAAGCAGCTAATGCTCAGGATGCGCATGAAGCGATTCGTCCAACTTCAATTCTGCGTGACCCTGACTCAATCAAGTCATTCATGAGTCGCGATCAGTTCCGGTTGTACAAACTGGTATGGGAACGTTTTGTTGCGAGCCAGATGTCTTCGGCTATCCTGGATACACTCTCTGTAGATATTGCTGCGGGGGACACCATTTTCCGTGCAGCAGGTTCGAAGGTACGATTCCAAGGTTTCATGAAGGTATATGTTGAAGGAAACGACGATGGTACAACCGATGAAGATCGTCTGTTGCCCCCGTTGAAAAGTGGAGATGTGCTTGAGAAGCAGGAGATTGAGCCAAAACAGCATTTTACACAACCGCCACCCCGATATACGGAGGCAAGGTTGGTTAAGACGCTTGAGGAATTGGGTATAGGGCGTCCGAGTACATATGCGCCAACACTGGAGACCATTCAGAAGCGCGGATATGTTGCAATTGAGGAAAAGAAATTCATGCCGACCGAGCTGGGTGAACTGGTCATCGAACAGATGGAAGAGTTTTTCCCGGAAATCCTGAATGTAGAGTTCACCGCAAACATGGAAGGTGATCTTGACCATGTGGAGGAAGGTTCGGAGGATTGGGTCAAAGTACTCGCAGAATTCTATGAATCTTTTGAGAAACGCCTTGAGTTTGCAGAAGAAGAAATGAAAGAAATCGAGATTGAAGACGAAGTATCCGATGAGATCTGTGAGAAGTGCGGCAAACCGCTGGTTTATAAACTCGGACGTTTTGGCAAGTTTCTTGCGTGCTCTGGCTTCCCTGATTGCCGGAATACCAAACCGATTATCAAGGATATCGGCGTGACTTGTCCGAAGTGTAAGGAAGGTCATGTTGTTGAGCGTCGTAGCAAAAAAGGACGTATTTTCTACGGTTGTGACAAATATCCTGAATGTGATTTTGTCTCATGGGACAGACCTTCAGCCAAACCATGTCCAAGTTGCGGATCGCTAATGATTGAAAAGCGGAACAAAAAGGGAGCACGATTGCAGTGTACTTCATGTGATCATCAGGAGCCGGTGGATGAACCGGATGACGAATCAGCGGATTAATATATATGCGAATCAAATTTAGTGAATTTTGAAATTGTTTTATGGGGGTAAATGATTTTGACGAATGAACAACAAGTAACCGTTATTGGTGCCGGGCTGGCAGGAACAGAAGCGGCCTGGCAGATTGCAAGTCGCGGCGTACGCGTGAAATTATACGAGATGAGACCTGTTGTGAAAACGCCAGCCCATCATACGGATAAATTTGCAGAACTGGTATGTAGCAACTCGCTTCGTGCGAATGGATTGACCAATGCAGTGGGTGTGTTAAAAGAAGAAATGAGAATGCTCAATTCTCTCGTATTGTCAGCAGCAGACAAACATGCAGTTCCCGCAGGTGGGGCGCTTGCTGTGGACCGGGATGGATTTTCAGGTGAGATTACATCCACGTTGCACCAGCATCCGCTCATCGAAGTGGTGAATGAGGAATTAACTTCTCTGCCGGAAGATGGCATCGTTGTTGTTGCAACGGGGCCGCTGACCTCACCTGCCTTGTCTGAGCAAATCAAGGCACTAATGGGGGAAGAGTATTTCTACTTCTATGATGCAGCTGCACCGATCATCGAAAAAGATTCAATTGATATGAATAAAGTGTATCTGGCTTCCCGTTATGATAAGGGTGAAGCAGCATATCTGAACTGTCCGATGACAGAAGAAGAGTTTGATGTCTTCTATGAAGCTCTCATTACTGCTGAAGTCGCTCAATTGAAAGAGTTCGAGAAAGAAATCTACTTTGAAGGCTGTATGCCAATCGAAGTGATGATGAAACGCGGAAAACAGACGGCTCTGTTTGGCCCAATGAAACCGGTAGGTCTGGTTAACCCTCATACAGGAGAGTTGCCACATGCTGTTGTTCAGCTTAGACAGGACAATGCAGCTGGAACCCTGTATAACTTGGTGGGCTTCCAGACGCATCTGAAATGGAGAGAACAGAAACGTGTCTTTTCCCTTATTCCTGGACTTGAAAATGCAGAGTTCGTTCGTTATGGCGTAATGCACCGTAATACATTTATTAACTCTCCTAAACTGCTTCTTCCGACGTATCAGTTTAAAGAGCGTCCAAACCTGTTCTTTGCAGGTCAGATGACGGGTGTAGAAGGATATGTGGAATCTGCTGCATCAGGGCTGATTGCCGGTATGAACGCAGCCAAAGCAGCACTTGGGCAGGAACTGGTGGTATTGCCGGTAGAAACAACACTTGGCAGTATGGCTCAGTATATTACAACTGCTGACTTCAAGCACTTCCAACCAATGAACGCAAACTTTGGTTTGTTGCCGAAGCTTGAAACGAAGATTCGTAACAAAAAGGAAAAAAATGAAGCTCTTGCACAGCGTGCCCTGGACGGCATCACCAGTTTTGCTGCAGCAGAAGGTCTAACTGTTCCGGAACGCGTATAAATTATTCGTGGGAGGATGCTGATATCATGGATATGTCATTTCATGCTACAACGATCTGTGCTGTTCGTCATAATGGTAAGGCTGCAATCGCAGGAGATGGTCAGGTGACCATGGGCCAAAGTGTTGTGATGAAGAATACAGCCAAGAAGGTAAGACGTTTGTACCGCGGACAGGTTGTTGCTGGCTTTGCTGGTTCTGTGGCGGATGCGATCACCCTGTTTGAGAAATTCGAAGGTAAGCTCGAGGAGCACCATGGTAACTTGCAACGTGCTGCTGTAGAGCTTGCCAAGGATTGGCGTCAGGATCGGATCTTGCGTAAGCTTGAGGCACTCTTGATTGTGATGGACAAATCAGGTATGCTACTCATTTCAGGCGGCGGGGAGATAATTGAACCGGATGATGACGTTATTGCTATCGGATCAGGTGGAAACTTTGCCTTATCTGCTGCGCGTGCGTTGAAACGTCATGCAGTAAATCTGGAAGCGAAAGATATTGCGCGTGAATCACTTCAGATTGCCTCGGAGCTATGTGTATATACCAATAATAATATTATTGTAGAAGAGTTATAAGCCAAAGAAATCTCCCGTAGTGGAGCATGATTCTGTAATCTGCTCCAGGACGTCTAGGGGATTCTTTGTCCTTGTTAGGAAAAATAAATTCAACATACTGGTAGGAGGGAAGCAATATGAATACTCAAGCGTTAACACCGAGACAGATTGTTGCAGAGCTTGACAAGTATATTGTAGGTCAAAAGAAAGCTAAAAAATCGGTAGCGGTAGCTCTTCGTAATCGTTATCGGCGTAGCCTTTTGCCTGAGCACACTCAGGACGACATTGTGCCTAAAAATATCTTGATGATTGGACCTACCGGTGTGGGTAAAACGGAAATCGCCCGTCGCCTTGCTAAACTGGTAGGTGCGCCATTTGTGAAAGTGGAAGCTACCAAGTTCACTGAAGTAGGTTACGTTGGCCGTGACGTTGAATCGATGGTGCGTGATCTGATTGAGACATCACTGCGGATGGTGAAGTTGGAGCGGACTGAAAAAGTGAAGGACAAAGCTGAAGAAGCTGCCAATGAGCGAATTGTACATATTTTGGCTCCTTCACAGTCTAAGTCCAAGAGTCAGCGTAATCCCTTTGAGATGATCTTTGGTAATAATGGCAACAACGTTCAGGAACAGGATGAGCCAGAACCGGATACTGGGGTTGCCGAACGCCGCCGTAAGATCAAGTTTGATCTGTTGTCCGGCAAGCTGGAGGATGACATCATTGAGATTGATGTCGAAGACACTGCGCCTAACATGATGGACATGTTTGCTGGACAAGGTAATGATCAGATGGGCATGAATATGCAGGAGATGTTTGGTAGCCTCTTACCTCGTCGTACGAAAAAGCGCAAGCTCGCCATCAAAGAAGCGCGCAAAGTGTTGACCCAGGAAGAAGCAGGCAAATTGATCGATATGGATGATGTTACACAAGAATCCATTCGTCGAGCAGAGCAGACAGGTATCATTTTCATAGATGAAATTGACAAGGTCGCCAGTCAAGGGCGCGGTAGTGGTCCTGATGTATCCCGTGAAGGTGTGCAACGTGACATACTGCCTATCGTAGAGGGCTCTACAGTAATGACGAAATATGGTCCTGTCAAAACGGATTATATTCTGTTTATGGCAGCTGGCGCATTCCATGTCGCCAAACCCTCTGATTTGATTCCTGAGCTTCAGGGACGCTTCCCAATTCGTGTGGAACTAAGCAGTCTAACACTGGAGGAGTTTGTTTCCATTCTGACTGAACCCCAAAATGCACTGACCAAGCAGTATGTTGATCTGTTGCGGACAGAGAATATTGAGATTGAGTTCTCGGATGAGGCCATTCGCGAGATTGCCAAATTGGCTGAATCCGTCAATCAAAATACAGAAAATATAGGTGCTCGTCGATTGCATACGATTCTTGAAAAGCTTTTGGAGGATTTATCCTTTGAGGCACCTGAGCTTACACTGGAACGTATGGTGATCACTCCGGAGTATGTCCGGGAGAAATTAAATGATATTGCGCTTGATCGTGATTTGAGTCAGTATATCCTGTAACATGCGGCTAGCCATGTAGTTGTTAAAATGATGCTATAAATGAACGGTATGCAAGAGAGTAGAGAACATTTGTGTGATCCACAAAGGGAAGCAATCCTTTAGCGAATCACAAAGGCCCTCTACTTGGCGCATATCGTTTATTTTTGTTTCTATCTAAAGGATTTTGATGTTACAACCGATAAAAGATGTGTGGTTGTTATACGGATCGACAAAATCTAGGACTTGTGCCGCATGTATACGGAGTTAAAACCTATCGGAGTGGTAGTTATTCTTCCATTCCATACCCAATGATTCCCATTAAAAGAATTTTCCTTATTCCAAGTCTGGTCATCGGTTTAGTCGACAGATTGGTAAATGTTGCGTAAATGCGCAAAATGATGAATTGTTGAAAAGTTTGAAGCCACTAATTGTTTTCTTAAAATTAAAATATATAGACCCCACTTAATTGTTAAGAAAGTGTTGTGTGGGCAAGACGAGTTTTCTTTATTCTTGAAAGATAATTTGTCAATTGATTAATATACAGCTTTGTATGTATACCTATCATATTGTCCTTAAACCCTTAGTGTAACGGCAAAAAATTCTAACATTATGAACTATGAAATATTCGGAAATATACATAATTACGGGCGTTATAAGCTCATGTTGAGACTCGAAATTTTTTTTTTATTTTAAGAATGTTAAAGAACAATAAGGGAGAGTATTAACATACTTTTGTTTTGGGCCCGAACATTTACGAAAAAATTCATAATTTGCAGAAAATACACAAAAAGCCCCGTCTTTCAGAAAAGATAGGGCTTTTTTCTTATTGTAATAAATCCCAAACTCGAAGAAACTTATGTTATACGACAACATCAGAGTTAATTCTACTTAAGTCCTAGAAAACCGTGTAAAGACGAATGTTTTTGTCGAAAAAAACATAAGAATTTTCAAGGGAAAAGATACAATCTTTTTCCATAACTTCTAAAGAGAGGAGGGAGATTGTGAATCTTTTAAACGATATCAGCTTTAAAAGATTGCAAGGTGCACTCGATGCGTCCAATATCAGACAACGAACAATTGCTGACAACATCGCGAACGCCGATACTCCCTATTTCAAGCGCTCGGACGTTTCTTTTGAAGAAATGTTGCAAGGGCAAATGAATGGAGATATGCCTGTTCTTAAGGGTAAATTAACTGATGCAAGGCATTTTGTCATAGGTCCTTCCTCTTCCGTACCCACGCCAGTAGTTAATATGGACCAGTCAACCTCCATGAATAACAACGAAAACAATGTCGATATAGACAGAGAAATGAGTCTTCTGGCGGAGAATCAGTTACGTTATAACGCTTATATTCAGCAAGTGAACGAACAAATTAAAATCATGCGTGTTGGCGTGGAAGGGAGATAACCTAAATTGAACATTAGTAATAGTTTTAGTATCAGTAGCTCAGCTCTGACAGCCCAACGGTTGCGGATGGACGTAATATCTTCCAACATTGCCAACGCAGAGACTACGCGCGCGAGCGTATCCAATGGTGAAGCGGTCCCTTACAAACGTAAAATGGTTGTGCTTGAGCCGAATAAAACGTCATTTGGTACGATGCTGCAAAATCAGATGAGAGGTAGCGGTTCAGGAGATGGCGTAAGAGTAACGGAGATTCGCGAGGATCAGTCACCTCTGAAGCCTGTGTATGACCCTTCTCATCCGGATGCAAACGCAGAAGGATATGTATTTATGCCTAATGTGGATATTGCGAAAGAAATGGTCGACATGATCTCTGCTTCGCGTTCATATGAAGCAAACGTAACAGCACTGAATTCAACCAAAGCGATGATCTCCAAAGCTTTGGAGATTGGAAGATAATCTGCTTAAAAATGAAAATAAGAAAAATACAAACCAGGGATGAAGGGGAGGGACATTAATGATTCAGAACAACATGTTTAGCACACAGGGGATACAACCGCTACAGATGAAGAGTGCAACCGAAAGTAAGCCTTCTACACCAGCCGAAACCATTCAGAGCTTCGGTACATACTTACAGAATGCATTAGGGTCCGTTGCAGCACAGGAGGCTCAATCGCATGAAATGTCGAATCAATTTTTGGTCGGCAAAGCGAATGTGGATCAAGTGATGATTGCTTCAGAACAGGCCTTGTTAAGCCTACAACTCACAACTCAAGTCCGAAACAAAGTGGTCGAAGCATACCAAGAAGTTATGCGAACGCAGTTATAAAATAACCTACTTGCGCTTCGATAATAGCGCTGATCATTACAACAAAGCAGCTGCGATGCTGCTCCTGATCGTCAACCTATGAAACGGCTAGGGTTGAGTAAGGACAGACTAAGCAAAGTTTCGGATGGGGTGACAGAGTGAATGAGAGAATCGCCCAGTACAGGGATAAGGCATCCCAGTATTGGAATAGTTTTAGCAAAAAGCAAAAAGTATTATTTATATCTACCTTCCTGTTTCTGATTTTGGCTGCAGTTGTACTCACGATGCAATTGTCCAAAACGGAATATGAAGTTGCTTTTACAGATTTGAATGCAAGTGATTCAGCGGGCGTGATCAGTTATCTCGATTCATCTAGCATTCCATACAAATTAAGTTCAGATGGCAAGACCATATCCGTACCGAGTACAAGTGTTGCAATTGCAAAGGTGAATGTTGGATCTCAAGGGATTATTCAGAATGGTTCATTAGGGTATAAGTCATTCGAGGAGTCATCATCCCCCATCGGGATGACGGATAAAGAGTTTGATGTAAAGTACAACAACGCTATAAACGGAGAAGTTGAACAGTTACTTCAGCGGATGCAAGGGATACAGGATGCTAAAGTACTGGTTAATATGCCGAAAGATAACATTTTTGCTGGTTTGGAAGAACAAGACAAAGCATCAGCATCGGTAGCTCTCCAATTCAAACCGGGTTATCACCCAAATCAGGCAGCGGTAGATGGCTACTTTAACTTGGTTAAGACTGCAATTCCTAATCTGCCTGTTGAGAACATCACAATTACAAACACAGATGAAGCAGAATTGATTCCAACTGCCCGAGGTGGCAGTGGCGGGTTGTCTTCCGAAGTTCAAGAAAACATGGCTTTACAGAAAAAGTTTGAAAACGATGTCCGTAATAACGTAAAACAATTCCTTTCCCAGATTGTAGGCGAAGACAAAGTTAATGTTTTGGTAGCCTCCAAGCTTAATTTTGACAAAGAAACACGTAAGGAAAATCTGGTCACACCTGTTGATGTAGATAATATGAAAGGCATCGAGATCAGTGTGCAGGAGATTCAAAAGAGCTACACTGGCGCAAGCAATCCAACAGGTGGTGTTGCTGGCACAGGACAAGAGGAAGTTCCGGGTTACCCATCATCTGATGCAACCGGTAACTCTACCTCCGAAGAATCATCAAGCACTATAAACTACGATGTTAATCGAATTGCCAAGGATATCATTTCCAGTCCGTATACTGTAAAAGACTTAACCATTAACGTTGCAGTTGAACCACCGAATGGAGAAACAGAATTACAGGGACCGGTTCAGGACGCAATTGAGAACATTTTGGTTAACATTGTTCGTGCTTCACTGGCAGACTCAGGCACTGTAATAAGTGACGCCGATCTGACAAAGAAAGTTTCAGTCATGTCACAAGGCTTCCAGACTGCCTCTGCAGACAATACAGGTTTCCAGCTTTCCTCAACGATGATGTGGGGTGGAGGCGCACTCATAGCGGCATTGATCGCAGCGGTAGTTATTTTGTTAGTACGCCGTCGCCGCAAACAAAACGAAGTCGAAGAAGAAGAGATTCCTCTTCCAATAGCAACAGAGTTCCCGTCCATTACGCTGGACAGTGTAACGAACGAAAGTCAGGTGCGCAAACAATTGGAGAGTTTGGCCAAGAAAAAGCCAGACGAATTCGTCAATCTGCTGCGTACATGGCTGGCTGACGAATAGAGGTGAGCGCATTGGCAAAGGCAAGCAGTCAAGGTTTGACTGGCAAACAAAAAGCAGCAATATTGTTGATTACATCAGGTCCGGAAGTATCGGCTCAGATATTCAAACATCTGCGTGATGAGGAGATTGAGCAACTTACGTTGGAGATTGCCAACGTTCGCAAAGTTGATTCTTCTGAAAAGGATATGATCATGGCCGAGTTTCACCAGATCTGTCTGGCGCAGGAATATATCTCTCAGGGCGGTATCAATTACGCCAGAGAAATCCTGGAAAAAGCTCTGGGTTCATCAAAAGCACTTGAAGTCATTAATCGTTTGACAGCTACGCTGCAAGTCAGACCATTTGACTTTGCGCGCAAAGCAGATCCGAATCAAATTTTGAACTTTATTCAGAATGAAAGCCCGCAAACGATTGCCCTGGTTCTGTCTTACCTGCAATTCGAACAGGCGGCAGCGATTCTATCATCCTTGCCACAAGAGAAACAGGCAGATGTCGCTCGCCGGGTGGCTGTTATGGATAGTACTTCGCCAGAAGTTATCTCTCAAGTGGAGCGGGTTCTGGAACAGAAGTTATCCTCTACCGTAACGCAGGATTACACCAATGCAGGTGGTATCGAATCGATCGTTCAGATTCTGAACGGAGTCGATCGGGGTACAGAACGTACCATTTTGGACTCGCTTGAAATTCAGGATCCAGAGCTTGCAGAGGAAATCAAAAAACGCATGTTTGTATTCGAAGATATCGTCAATGTGGATGATCGTTCGATTCAGCGCATTATTCGGGATATCGACAACGCAGATTTGCAGCTGGCACTCAAAGTGGCAAGCGAAGAAGTTCGGGATGCCGTGTTCCGGAATATGTCGAAACGGATGTCCGAGACATTCAAAGAAGAGATGGAATTCATGGGACCTGTGCGATTGCGTGATGTTGAGGAAGCTCAGACTCGTATCGTAGGAACGATACGCAGATTGGAAGAAGCCGGTGAGATCATTATCGCACGCGGTGGAGGAGATGATATCATTGTCTAATTTGATTAAATCTTTCCAGTATGTACCCGTTGATGACCGTAAAAAACTTGAAAATCATCATCATTATGGTGGTGCTGAGGAGTCTGAAACGGAATTAAATGGTGTGAGTGCTGAAGGTTCTGAAGTTGAGACACTTCAAGCACGCGTGGACGAAGAAACACAACGTCTTACCGCAGAAATGCTGGAAGATGCCAAGGAGTTTGCAGAAAAGCAAGTACGTGAAGCTTCAGAAGAGGCAGAGCGCATGCTTCAAGAGGCCCGTGAACAGATCGACAGCTGGTGGCAGGAACAACGACAACAGGATGAACATCTGACTGAAGCGCTTCGTTCACAAGGTTTCCAACAGGGTTTTGAAGAAGGCAAAGTACAAGCTGAACTGGATCTCCAGGTGCAAATCGAAAAGATGATGATTGAAGCCCAGGAAGTGCTCAAGGAAGCTTATGTAGCTAAAGATCAGATCATTCAGGAAGCCGAACCGTTCCTCGTGGAGCTCGCTTGCGGGATCGCTGAGAAAGTCATTGATAAGCAACTTACCATTGAACCCGATCATACATTGGAACTGATTCGTCAGAGTTTGTCACGTAAACGGGAACAGGGTTTGATCACACTCTGTGTGGCACCTGATCAGTTTACATTTGTACAGGCAGCTCGTGAAGAATTGTCTCTGTCTATTGACTCTCAGGCAGAATTGCAGATTTTGCCTGATTCGACGGTCAAAGATAAGGGATGTGTCATTCGTTCTTCGTTCGGAAGTGTAGATGCGAGAATTGATACACAGCTTGCTGAGATAAAAAAAGAACTGGTCCGCATAGCACTTGAGGATGAGGAGCGAAAAAATCAACATGAAGGTTCTTAGTTCACAGCGATATATGGAACATTTGCGCCAATTCGATCCTGTTCGTATTAACGGCAAAGTTACTCAGGTCATTGGTCTTATGGTGGAGTCAGAAGGGCCAGATGCAAGTATCGGTGACGTATGTTATATCTATCCTGGGAAATCGGCCAAGCCTCTTCAGGCCGAAGTTGTTGGGTTTCGAGATAACAAAGTGCTGCTTATGCCACTGGGTGAACTTCAATCCATCGGTCCTGGTTGCGATGTAGTAGGTACGGGTAAACCACTCGGCGTTCAGGTAGGCTCCGAATTGCTCGGTAAAGTATTGGACGGACTTGGCCAACCGCTGGACGGTTCCCTCCTTCCATCCAGAATGCCGATGTACTCTACCTCCAATACACCGGTTAATCCAATGGATCGTCCACGTGTACTTGAAACGATGGGTGTTGGTGTAAGAGCTATCGACGGATTGTTGACCGTAGGTAAGGGACAGCGTGTAGGTATTTTTGCCGGTTCTGGTGTTGGTAAGAGTACATTGATGGGCATGATTGCTCGTAATACAGCAGCAGATGTCAATGTCATCGCGCTTGTGGGTGAGCGTGGACGTGAGGTACGCGACTTTATTGAACGGGATCTGGGTCCGGAAGGACTGGAACGTTCCGTAGTCATTGTTGCAACATCAGATCAGCCTGCCCTGATTCGGATTAAGGGAGCAGTTATTGCGACCACTATTGCAGAGTATTTCCGAGATCGTGGAATGAACGTGATGCTCATGATGGATTCGGTAACCCGATATGCGATGGCACAAAGGGAAGTGGGTCTGGCTGTAGGCGAACCTCCGGCAATGAGAGGATATACGCCATCGGTTTTTGCAAGTTTGCCCAAACTGCTTGAACGGGCGGGTACAGGACCTACTGGTTCGATTACAGCCTTTTACACCGTTCTGGTCGATGGGGATGACATGAATGAACCGATCGCGGATGCGGTAAGGGGTATTCTGGATGGACACATTGTGTTAAATCGATCCATTGCAAATAAAGGTCATTTTCCAGCGATTGATGTGTTAGCCAGCATAAGCCGTGTTATGAAGGATATTGCTCCAGAAGAGCAGTTGGAAGCCGTTAATAATATGAAACGTTTGATGGCTGTGTACAAAGAATCGGAAGATTTGATCAATATTGGAGCTTACCAGCGGGGATCAAATGCAGCCATAGATGAATCGATAGACCAGATTGATAGTATATGGAACTTTACCAAGCAGAAAGTCGACGAGAAAGTCACATTAAGTGAAGTACAGGAACGTTTGATTCTTGAATTTGCAAGGAGATGAATGGGTAAACGATGAAATTTCGATATCATTTCCAGAAAGTTGTTGACCTGAAGAGTAATGAAAAAACACAGGCAGAGTGGATGTTATCCACTGCGATCGGTAAACTTCAGACGGAGGAAGAACATCTGATACAACTTCTTAATGATAGAAGTAATCTGATCGGCATTATCCAATCTGCTACGGAAAATACAGCGTCTGTAAACAGTCTGCAGGAGATGCAGCGTTATGTACATCACCTTGACGAGTGCATTTCACGCAAAAACAGTGATGTTAAACATGCTCAGGTCAATGTGCAACGGAATCAGACGTTTCTGAACGGTAAGATGGTTGATGAAAAAGTATGGCTTGGAGCGAGAGACAAGGCAAAAATCAAATTTCAGCAGGAGATGCTCCTCCGGGAACAGAACGATCTGGACGAGATGGCTACTGTACGCTTCGCTGCCAAAGCCGGACGCGCGAATTGATGTGAGCCGGACGCGAAGTTGTCTCGTGAAGGAGGAATAAACGATGGCTGGTAAAGATGATAGCGACATGGAAAAAGAGTCGGGAGGCGGTTGGGAAAAGTTTCTCATGATTTCTATCCCGATTGTATTCACCGTGGTATTGCTAGGTGTACTACTTACGCTATTTAATGTAGATATTCGTAATAATTTGTTTGAATTTGCCAACAAGATACCGGTAGTTAAGGAATGGGTACCTGATCCTGTACTGGATCCGGAGAAGGAGAAGCTGGAGAAGAGTGAGCAGCAGGTTGAAAGTGCTGAAGCCACAATCGAAAAGCTGAAATCCCAAGTAACTGCCAAAGAAACAGAGCTCAAGGCAGCACAGGAAGCGACAACAACTGAAGCAAAGAAGGCCACGGACCTTCAGAAGAAGTTGGATGATGCGGAAAAAGCGGCTGAAACGGCTACAGCAGCAACGCCCGAAACGGAATCTGATTATCAGAAACAAATCAAAGATTTGGCTAAAATGTATGCTGACATGAGCCCAAGCAAAGCTGCACCGATTTTGCAAAATATGACGAATGAGGAAATGGTATTGTTGTTGAATGCCATGCAGTCATCTGCTCGGACCAAGGTGCTTGAAAAGATGGACCCGAAAACAGCAGCCGATGTCACCATGATGATGAAGGATGCCAAACCGTCCGGGGATCTGGCGCTGGATGCGCTGCAATCCAGATTGAAGAAAGAAACCACAGCAACTTCAACTGCATCCACAACCACAAGCAAAAACCTGGATAAAAACCAGCTTAGTCAAACATTTGCTTCGATGTCTGCTTCAAGTGGTGCCAAGCTATTATTGGAAACATACAAGTTAAGTCCTGACAAAACATTGACCATCCTGAATTCAGTAGATGATGCAACACGCTCTCAATTGCTTGAGAACATGTCTTCAGAGGATTCGGTTGAAACTGCAAAAATTTTGAACAGATTAATGGGTAACAAGTAGAACTGATTACTCTGTATAACCGAGAGGAGGTGAAAATAAATGTCGATTGTATATCAAATGGCATCCACAGCATCTGCAAAAGCAACGGGGACAGGTCAGACAACCGGAGCACAATCGAAAGGTTCAGCTGCAGGTGCTAGCGGTGAATTTCTCCAAACTCTTGCACAATCGCTATCTGGAGGAAACACAGAAGGTGATAGTTCAAGCGCTACTGGAAGTTTAACTGCCAATCCGTTGTTGTTTTCCTTTGCTACAAGTGAAGAAGGAGAAGCGGCATCAATCACAGATATACTGAATTCGTTGTTCACGGACTTGGATTCACTTGACGAAGCTTTGGAAAATGACCCAGCTCTACTTGCAGGTTTGCAAACTCTGATTCAACAGATGTATACACAATTAAGTGATCCTTCAGGTACTAATGCAGAAGGTTCCGACGAGTCTTCGAACGGAGCGGAAAGTGTAAAAACAGTACCCGCAATTGAACTGTCGCAGCATCCTGCAGCAGTACGTTTTGTTCTGCAAGATATGCTTACACAATTAGTAGCTGGAATGAATGATCCTGAGAGTAACGTTGCGAAGAACGCTCCTGATTTCAAACATTTGTTACAATCTCTGCAGAGTCAGCTTCAAGAGGCTGGAGTGGATACCACTAGTAACAAAGGATGGACTGAACTGAAATCCATACTGGATACATTGACTGCAGTTAAGGATCAGACTGCACAGGTCGCTCCAAGTACTAGGCTTCAAACATCCAAACAGGATTCGGTCGTACCACAAGTTCTTGTTGCGGCAGTGGCGAATTCTGGAACCCAAGTGAAAGCTGAGGTTGAGACAACATCTACTTCAAATGCAGGTGGAGAAGTGGAACACTCAACCATCATTACTGCAGGAGAGTTGTCCTTGCGTTCATCAGGTACTACAGCAGGAAAACCGGCTGAACCTGTAATGCAAACATCACAGTTTGCCAAGGAAATGACACAGTTTGTTGTTAACAAGCTGGATATTGTCCAGCAAAAAGGATTTTCCGAGGCGACCATCTCACTTCGGCCTGAGCATCTAGGTAAGTTGGATGTTCAAATTACCTTGCAGAACGGGCAGCTGGTTGCACGGTTTATGACTGAACATACGATGGCTAAAGACATGCTTGAACAACAAATGACGCAACTGCGTTCTTCACTTCAAGCCCAGGGAATTCAAGTGGAACGACTTGAGGTTACCCAGAACAGTTCAATTGGATCACAGATGTATCAGGACGGAGGCCGTCAGCCGGGAAGTAACTCTCAACAACAACGCCGTTCGCGTGAGCGTGAGGAACAATCGGATGATGCTATAGCTACAGCAGGGATTCAAGAAGAATTGCGTAACTGGCGTAGCGAGCAAGTCGAAGGAAATGAATTACAGAGAGATACGTTTAGTGCTGAGGCTTAAACAGAAATGAGGTGAGCATATGGCTAATGAAATTGTTTCAACGAATAATACCTGGCCGAACTATTCGGCAGCTAATAAAGCAACCACAAGTGCTGCAACAAAAGAATTGGGTAAAGATCAGTTTCTAAAAATCCTGATTACCCAGCTACAAAATCAAGACCCGATGCAGCCGATGGAGGATAAGGAATTTATCGCTCAAATGGCACAGTTCAGCTCAGTGGAACAACTGGTCAATATTTCTACGCAACTTAAAACATTGAACCAGTCCCTTGGTGCTGTATCCGGCATGATTGGCATGGAGGTAAGTTGGCTTTCTTCTAATAAAGATGATAACGGAACTCTTCGTCAGGGTATTGTAGATTCCATCATTGTAAGAGATAGCGTTCAATACGCAAAAGTAGGCAACGACGAGATTAAGCTGGATGAGATCATTCAGGTGAATTATCCAAAACAGGCAGAAGAGAGTCAAACTCCGGTACAGAACGTTCAGGATGTAGCCCCTGAAACGAACGAGAGCCAAGAAGTTGAATCATCCGCTGAAACGGGTGATACGGAAGATAGCGGGAAAACGATATGAGTGATCGCATAACGGTTGGACAATTATACGCAGGCCCGATTACACCGAATATGCTTCAAAGACCCAAAACGGGAGAAGCTTCGGCTATACCCGAAAAACCTTTTGCAAAAGTGCTGGAAGATAATCTTCTGAAATTGAGCAATCATGCTGCCAAACGATTGGAACAGCGTGGTATTGAACTCAAGACTGAGCAAATGGAACAGATTGGTTCTGCTTTGGACAAAGCTGCTGCCAAAGGAGCCAAAGAGTCATTGATTTTAATGCAGGATATGGCTTTTATCGTCAATGTCAAAAATCGTACTGTGGTTACAGCTATGGATAGTGAGAGCATGAAGGATAATGTGTTCACTCAGATTGATAGTGCTGTAATCATTTCTTAACCGGCTGGCCCTTCTCGGGAGCCGGAATGCCGCTGACCGACTGATGCGGTAACCAAATGAAGACTGGGAGGATTTTTAAAAATGATAAAATCAATGTACTCAGGCGTTTCCGGGATGCGGGGTTTCCAAACAAAACTCGACGTAATTGGTAACAATATTGCGAACGTAAACACGGTTGGCTTCAAAGGCAGTCGGGTTATGTTCAAAGATATTATGAGCCAAACTACGGCAGGGGTAACTGCCCCTGGCGATGCAAGTGGTGGTGTCAATGCGAAACAAATCGGTCTTGGTGTAACGGTAGGTTCAATTGATACGTTGCATCTGGCAGGTAGCCCAATGACAACGAATAATCCAACAGATCTTCGGATTAATGGAGATGGATTCTTCTTGGTACGTTTGAGTGAAGATCAGGAAGTACCTTACCTGACTCGTGCAGGAGATTTCCATGTGGATGCTGCACGTAACCTTTTGACTTCGGATGGATTGTTTGTTCTGGATAACGGTGGTGGAAATATTACGATACCGGATGATGTTGTTTCCTTCACGATAGGTCAGGATGGAACAATCAACCAAACCATGGCAGACGGAACCATCGAAGCGGGTCCACAGATTGGAATAGGTAAAGTTGTCAATCCAGAAGGTCTTGAGAAAATTGGGGGCAACTTGTACCGTATGACAGCAAACGCGAATCCGGATGGGGCGTTGGAACCATTAACAGCGAACAGTGCTGAGGACGGAACAGGAGCAATCGTTGCTGGACAGCTCGAGATGTCTAACGTGGATCTGACTGGAGAGTTTACTGAGATGATTGTAGCTCAACGTGGATTCCAGGCAAACTCCCGGATCATTACAACGTCGGATGAAATACTTCAGGAAGTTGTTAACCTGAAACGTTAATAACTGATTAATGAATTTTAAAAACGTGGGGGAGCTTGCTCCTCCCACTCTGATTAAGGGGGCTTAGCATGATTTCGGTTACGCGGTTAAATGGTTCTCCCATGTGGTTAAATGCGCTGATGGTTGAAATTGTGGAAGAGACGCCGGATACGTATATTACTCTGGTAACTGGAAAGAGACTGATTGTGCTTGAAAAAGCCACTGACGTTATTTCCAAGATTAAAGATTACAACCGTGAAATCGGGGTTCAGGCAGCCACTATTAAAGTGCAGCAAACGGAGGAATCCTGATGAAAAAAATGATGCCCTGGCTTGCAACAATGTTGCTGGCGATAACACTCATTGTGGTGGTTGTGTTTGTATTTATGCAAGGACAGAACGGGAATAAGGACGACACACATACGGCGGCAGCTGCTGAAGAAAAAAAAATGACTGCGGATGAAATTGTAGAAGTATCGTCAGAGCTTGCACAGATTAAAACGAATCTGGCCGATCCGGATCGTATTATTATGGTTAGTTTTTCTTTCAAGTTATCTGACAAAACAGCCAAAGAAGATTTTGAAAAAATCAAAAGCATTACGGTGAAGCCTATTATTATTCAGGCACTTGCAGACACCAAGGCTGAGGAACTGAGTTCGGCCAAGGGTATGAAACAATTCAATGAGAAACTGACAGGTCTAATTAATGAGGCATTGCCTGAGCCGAAATTGAAAAGCACTAGTTTTTCAGACATTGTTATAGCATCAATGTAAATGAACAGAACACGCTGTAGACCTGTAAGGGGGTGAGAACATGGTGGATGTATTATCACAAAATGAGATTGACGCCCTATTAGCAGCCCTTTCTTCTGGTGAAATGGACGCAGAAGAATTGAAGAAGGAAGAAACTCAGAAGAAAATCAGATCGTACGATTTTAAGCGGGCAGTGCGTTTTTCCAAAGACCATATCAGAAGCTTGACTCGTATTCACGAAAACTTTGCACGCTTTCTCACCACTTATTTTTCAGCCCAACTGCGGACGTTCGTTCAAATCAATGTCGTTCAGGTCGAACAGTTGCCTTATGATGAGTTTATCCGTTCTATTCCTAAGATGACGATATTGAACATTTTTGAAGCGGAGCCACTACAGGGACGAATGGTGATGGAAGTCCATCCAAACGTGGGATATGCGATGTTGGATCGCCTGCTTGGTGGAACCGGAATTGCTCCAACCAAGATCGCATCCATGACGGAGATTGAGACGACCATCATGGAGCGGATATTCAGCCGAGCATTTGAAAGTTTGCAGGAAGCATGGAAAACTGTGTTGGATATTTCCCCAAGGATGGAAGCGCTCGAGACCAATCCGCAATTTATGCAGATTGTATCTCCCAATGAGACCATTGCTCTGATCTCGCTCAGTACCAAAATTGGTGACACGACAGGCATGATCAATCTATGTATACCGCATGTCGTTCTTGAACCTATTATGTCACGGTTGTCAACTCATCAGTGGTTTGTTTCGGAGAAGAAAACGAGAGCTCCGGAGGAGTATGATGCTCTAAAAGAGCGTGTAAACAAAGCCAAGTTACCAATCGTTGCGGAATTGGGAGAATCGAGAATTTCAATTGCAGAATTTCTGGGTCTGTCCGTTGGCGATGTCATTACGTTGAACAAACCAGTTGATGAGGGACTTTCCATAAAAGTGGGTGACAAACTGAAATACATGGGCAGTCCGGGGACAATCAAAGACCGTGTGGCTGTGCAAATAGACAAGATTGTCACCGAAGGAGTTGAAGAATTTGACGAGTAAGGATTATTTATCCCAAGAAGAAATCGATGCTTTGCTCAGGCAATCGGAATCGATAAACAGCTCGGAACCCGCTGAAAAGACGGTTGATGATTTTTTGACCGAGCTGGAGCAGGATGCCTTGGGGGAGATTGGTAACATTACATTTGGTAGCGCGGCAACAGCCTTATCCACGCTATTAGGCCTCAAAGTAGATATTACAACACCTAAAGTTTCTATCATTAGTCGAACGCAGTTTGAAGAAGCTTTTCCTAAGCCACATGTTGCCGTTCATGTGAATTACGTGGATGGATTCGAAGGCATTAACTCACTTGTTATCAAGAAGAGAGATGCTCAAGTCATCGCTGATTTGATGCTGGGTGGAGAAGGAAATCCGGTCGATGAAGAACTGAATGAAATCCATATTAGTGCAGTACAGGAAGCGATGAACCAGATGATGGGTTCCTCTGCAACCTCAATGTCCACCATTTTTAATCGATTTGTGAATATTTCCCCTCCGGGAATCGATATTCTCAATCTGGAGAGTGGAGAGGGTGTAAGTAATCTTCCAGCAGATGAGACACTTATCCAAGTTTCATTTCGTTTGTTAATCGGGGATCTGATCGATTCCAATCTGATGCAGTTGCTTCCAGTACATTTTGCCAAAAGCATGGTAGATATGCTGATTGGAGGCGCTCAGGAGTCAACTGCCAGCGCACCAGTGGCATCAACACCTGAACCTGCGCCAGCAGCTGTACCAGCAACGCCACCACCGGTTGCGGAGCAGCCGCCCGTTCAGCACCAACAGGCTCCACAGGCTCCACAACAGCCTGCTCAGGACTATAACGGATATGGACAGGCCCCGATGGGTATGCCTCAAGGAATGCCGCCACAGCAGCCGTATGGCATGCCACCGCAGCAACCTTATGGTGCACCTCAACATTACGGTGGAATGCCAAATAGGAATGTTAACGTACAACCAGTTCAATTCGCCAATTTGCAAAATGGGGCGTATGGTCAGGTAGACGAAAACAATTTGAATTTATTGATGGACATTCCCCTTAAGGTCACCGTAGAATTAGGAAGGACCCAGAAGCAAATTAAAGATATTTTGGAACTGTCACAGGGTTCGATTGTCGAACTGGATAAGTTAGCCGGGGAACCTGTCGATATTTTGGTGAATAACAAACTGATCGCCAAGGGAGAAGTTGTCGTTATTGACGAAAACTTTGGTGTTCGTGTTATAGATATCGTTAGCCAATGGGACCGAATTCAGAAATTACAATAAGCACAATTTAGGGAGGACTTGAATCAAGATGGCAAACCGAATTTTAGTCGTAGACGACGCTGCATTTATGAGAATGATGATCCGGGACATTTTGTCCAAAAATGGATATGAGGTTGTTGGTGAGGCACAGGATGGCTCACAAGCAATCGAGAAATTTAAAGAGCTTCGTCCGGATCTGATCACAATGGATATTACGATGCCTGAGATGGACGGCATTGCAGCTTTGAAAGAAATCAAGAAGATTGATGCTAACGCTAAAGTAATTATGTGCTCCGCGATGGGTCAACAAGCGATGGTAATCGACGCTATTCAAGCAGGTGCTAAAGACTTTATCGTTAAACCGTTCCAATCTGACCGGGTTATCGAAGCGATCAGCAAGACACTGGGCGTTTAAGAGACATGATGATGGCTCAGGGTGATATTCCAGTAGGAGCTGGCGTGGGAAGTAATTATTATTTACAGCTTGTATGGGTGATTGTTGTCCTGGCCGTCATCCTGGCCCTTATTGTTTATCTGATCCGTTTTCTAAACAAAAGGAATCAGCAAATGTTCCGGCACGGCACAATTCGTACCCTGGGCGGAGTTGGACTGGGGCAAAACAAGTCGTTGCAAATTATGGAGATTGGTGGATGTGTATATCTGCTTGGTGTAGGTGAAGACATCCAGTTGATAGATAAGGTTTCGGATCTGGAAGAGGCCCAAAGAATCATTGATTCCTTCGAACGAGATGCTGCTGCACAACAAGGAAATCTCTCACCTCTCATTGCCAAGCTCACAAAACGTTTCCGTAAAGAAGAACCGCCGCGGGAAATGGAACTAGAGGACACAACTTCTTTTCACGAAATGTTTGAATCCAAACTTCGGCAGATGCCTAACCGTAAAGAGAAGATGGAAAAGCTCCTGGATAAAGACAATACTACAGATCGGTCGAGGGATTCATGAAGAAAAAGATTTGGTTAGCGTGTTGTTTATTAGGACTTATCAGTCTGGCATCTGTAACGGTTGCCTTTGCCGAACCCATTCCGAATATTGATATTCAGATTGGAAACGGTGATGGAGGAACACCAAGCACGAGTTCACTGTCCATCATTCTGTTAATTACGGTGCTTAGTATCGCTCCAGCAATGCTTGTACTGATGACCAGTTTTACTCGGATTGTGATTGTGCTCGGTTTTATACGTACATCTTTGGGTACACAACAAATGCCACCCAATCAGGTGCTGGTCGGTTTGGCGCTATTTCTGACACTTTTCATTATGTCGCCGACGTTGTCTTCCATAAATCAGGTAGCGCTTCAGCCCTATCTCCAGGGAGAGCTTACGCAAACAGAGGCACTTGAAAAAGCAGCTGATCCGATAAAGAAATTTATGTTTAGTCACACCAGAGAAAAAGATCTGTTGCTGTTTATGAAGTACAATCAGACTGAACAACCAAAGACCTACCAGGATATTCCAATCACTGTAATGGTACCGGCATATGTAATCAGTGAGTTGAAGACAGCATTCCAGATGGGGTTTATGATTTTTATTCCGTTTCTGGTTATAGACATTGTTGTCGCGAGTACACTCATGGCAATGGGGATGATGATGCTTCCGCCGGTCATGATCTCATTACCTTTCAAAATACTGCTCTTTGTCCTTGTGGACGGGTGGTACCTGGTAGTCAAGTCACTGTTACTGAGTTTTAACACTTGATCCGGAAAGTTAAAGGAGGACGGTCATGACTTCGGAATTTATTATCGGTCTGGCCGGGAAAGCGGTATACACGTCATTGCTGGCCAGCGCACCTATGCTTATACTAGCTCTGGTTGTAGGACTTGCAATCAGTATTTTTCAAGCGACAACTCAAATTCAGGAACAAACATTAGCTTTTGTGCCCAAGATTGTTGCCGTACTTCTGTCAGTACTTTTGTTTGGACCTTGGATCTTAAATATCTTGGTCGATTTCACGTTTAACATTCTCGATAATCTATACAGATACATAGGGTAGGCTTTAGCAGATGGAGACATTGTTGCAAAGTTTCCCTGTCGCTCTGCTTATGTTTTGTCGAATCACATCATTTTTTGTAACTGCGCCAGTTTTTTCGGCTCGAAATGTGCCGGCTTCAGTTAAAATAGGTATCTCTGCATTTGTCACATTATCTGTCTATCTGATTTACGGAATAGACCAGACCGTACCCACAGACCTGAGTTATGTCTTATTGATCATCAGAGAGATTCTAATTGGCCTGCTTTTAGGTTTTGTGGCTTATCTGTTGATGACGGCTGTTCAGACTGCGGGGACCTTTATCGATCTACAGATCGGTTTTGGTATGGCCAATGTATACGATCCAATGACAGGTGCTTCAGCTCCACTTACGGGTAACTTGAAGTATGCATTTGCTATGCTTCTGTTTCTGACAATGAATGGTCACCATTATTTGCTGGATGCGATAGTTTACAGTTACCGGTGGGTACCATTATCTAATGTGTTTTTCCTACGGTTGGCAGATGGAAGTATTGCTGAATTTTTGATTCTGACCTTAGGTCAATCATTTATGCTAGCTTTTCAGATGTCGGCTCCGATTGTAGTTGCGTTGTTTTTGACGGATGTTGGATTGGGTTTTTTGGCCAAAACTGCTCCTCAATTTAATGTATTTGCAGTTGGGTTGCCGCTTAAGTTACTCGTTGGTCTTGCTATTTTGCTTTTGCTGGTTCCCAGTTTCTCCTTTGTATTTAGTCAATTGTTCGAAGCGATATTCAGATCGATGGAAAAATTGCTTGGAACCATTGGACAAAGGCCCGGCTGAGTGAAACGGAGGAAAAGACACGGATGAAACTTCAACTCGACCTCCAGTTGTTTTCAGGGGAGAAGACGGAGAAAGCTACCCCGAAAAAGAGACAGGATACACGAAAAAAAGGACAGGTTGTAAAAAGCGCTGAACTATCTGGCGCATCCATTCTCCTAATCGTGTTTTTGATCATGATGGTATTCAGCAATTTCTATAAAGAACGTATAGTTCGTCTGTTTACAGATATCTTCATCAATCGATTGAGTATGGATATCACCGGAGAGAATGTGATGGCGCTTATGATGCGCTATGGCATTGAAGTTTTGTTATTGATCGCTCCCGTTTTGCTGGGTGCGTTACTGGTTGCTTTGATCGTTAACTACATGCAAGTTGGTTTTCTTCTTGTAGGGGAAGGTTTGAAGCCAAAACTTGAGAAACTGGACCCGATTAAAGGTTTCAAAAATATATTCTCTCTCCGCTCATTAGTGGAATTTGCTAAATCCATTTTGAAAATGTCGCTTATCGGTTATCTCGTTTACAGTACAATTAAAGGCTACCAGTCAGATATTGCTTCACTTTCTCATTTTTCATTGGATGCTATTTTACATTTCGCTGCGTCGATCACTTTAAGTCTTGGTATCAAGATTGCAGTGGCATTAATGATACTTGCGATATTTGATTACATGTATCAGAAGTATGACCATGAGAAGAAGATTCGTATGTCCAAGCAAGACATCAAAGACGAGTACAAGAAAATGGAAGGTGATCCGCTGATTAAAGGTAAAATCCGGGAACGCCAGCGTCGTATGGCTATGCAGCGTATGATGCAGGAAGTGCCAAATGCGGATGTAATCATCACGAACCCGACCCACTTTGCGGTTGCGCTAAAGTATGAAGGTTCCGAGATGGAGGCACCACAGATTATTGCCAAAGGTCAGGATTATGTCGCCTTGCGTATTAAGGAAATAGCCAAAGAAAACGGTGTTATTACGATGGAAAACAAGCCGCTGGCACGGGCATTGTTCCAGAGAGCCGAGATTGGTGACGCTATACCGGCCGATTTGTTTCAAGCGGTAGCTGAAGTGCTGGCTTATGTATATAAACTAAAGGGCAGAACGAAATAAAAGGGGATCGGAGGCCGTACATTCATTGAAGATTAAAGATATAGCTGTCCTTGCGGGTATCATTGGCATTGTGTTGATGATGATTCTTCCGATCCCAACCTGGCTGTTGGACTTGTTGCTGGTCGTCAATATTTCAATTGCACTGATGATACTCCTTGTTGCAATGAACAGCAAAGAAGCGTTGCAGTTTTCTATTTTTCCAGCTTTGCTGTTGATCACTACACTATTCCGACTGGCTCTGAACATTTCGACTACCAAGCTAATTCTTGGTGAAGGGGATGCTGGAGCTGTAGTTGCTACCTTTGGTAGCTGGATTGCTGGAGGACAGATTGCAATTGGATTTATCGTGTTTTTGATCCTCGTTGTCGTTCAGTTTATCGTTATTACAAAGGGGTCTGAGCGCGTAGCTGAAGTTGCTGCCCGATTCACCCTTGATGCGATGCCTGGTAAACAAATGAGTATTGATGCGGATCTGAATGCGGGTCTGATCAACGAGCAACAAGCTCGTGAGCGTCGTTCCAAAATTGAACGTGAAGCCGACTTCTATGGAGCGATGGATGGAGCAAGTAAATTCGTAAAAGGTGACGCAATTGCAAGTATTATCATCCTCCTGATCAATCTCATTGGTGGATTTATAATCGGTATGACTGTGCATGGGATGGCTTTTGCAGATGCAATGTCAACGTACTCTGTACTGACTATCGGAGATGGATTGGTAAGCCAAATCCCTGCTCTGCTTATTTCCACAGCAGCAGGACTTATCGTCACCAGAGCGTCTTCAGAAGGAAACCTGGCAGATGATATTACGGGGCAACTGTTTACATATCCAATACTAATTTATATCGTAGCTTTCGTTATTGCCATGCTCGGTTTCTTCACACCAATTCATGTTATTACTACGCTTCCGTTGGCAGGTGTGTTGGCATATGCCGCGTGGCGTATGCAGAATAATCTGAATTTGAAACAAGTAGCGGAAGAACAGTTGGAAGAAGAACAGCAGATTGAAGAGGTTAGAAGTCCTGAAAGTGTAATTAACCTGCTTCAGGTGGACCCTATTGAGTTTGAATTTGGTTATGGTTTAATACCACTTGCTGATAATCAGCAGGGTGGGGACTTATTGGATCGGATCATTATGATTCGGAGGCAGTGTGCTCTTGAACTGGGGTTGGTCGTTCCGGTCATACGGATTCGAGATAATATCCAGCTCAGACCCAATGAGTATGTTATCAAAATCAAGGGTAATGTGGTAGGTGGCGGAGAACTGTTGTTGAATCATTACCTTGCCATGAGTCCTGGCTATGATGAGGAGTCTGTGACAGGTATTGAAACGACGGAACCTGCTTTTGGACTTCCGGCACTATGGATTGATGAAGTAACCAAAGACAGAGCCGAACTTGCAGGATATACGGTCGTTGATCCGCCTTCCGTTGTGGCTACACATCTGACGGAACTGATTAAGAAACATGCGCATGAGTTACTTGGAAGACAAGAAACAAAAGCACTTGTGGATAATCTCAGAGAGAACTATTCTGCCCTTGTGGATGAACTGATCCCTTCTCTACTTTCCATTGGTGATGTACAGAAAGTGCTTGCCAAGTTATTGCGTGAGAAAATATCTATTCGAGATATGGTTACCATCTTCGAGACACTGGCTGACTATGGTACGTATACGAAAGATCCTGATGTGCTGACTGAATACGTCAGACAATCCCTCTCACGTCAGATTACTCAGCAGTTCTCACAGAAAGGTGAGACACTTCGAGTGATCACGGTTGGACCTGGTCTTGAGAAGAAAATTGCTGAAAGTGTGCAACAATCGGATCAAGGCAGTTATCTTGCGCTAGACCCTGTATCTACACAAAGTGTATATCAGAAGCTCAGTGAACAAGTGAATCGTTTGATTCAATCAGGTCAACAACCTGTTGTATTAACTTCTCCAACCATTCGGATGTATCTGCGTCAGGTTATTGAACGTACTATGCAGGACATTCCTGTGCTTTCCTACAGCGAGTTGGAGCCGAATGTTGAAATTCAAAGTATCGGGGTGGTGAACTTATGAGAGTAAAACAATACGTTGTTGAGACCATGCCCGAAGCTATGCTTCAAATTCGCAAAGACCTGGGAAGTGATGCCGTTATTCTGTCCACCAAAGAGATTAAGGTGGGCGGTGTGATGGGAATGTTTCGCAAAAAACGGATCGAAGTTGTAGCTGCAGTGGATAAGGAAGAAAACAAGCAAACAACAAAGCCAGTACAAAATCAATTCACACCTGTACCTCGTGCATTTGTACCTGAGGCTTATCGGCAAACAGCTCGTTCGTTTGTTGCGGCTTCTGATGAGTCGGTGACAACGAATACAGCTGATCAAAGTGTACAGGACCAATCTGCGGCTGCACCGTCTGTGTTTGAATCGCGTAATATCGGTTCAAACATAGACAGCGGCTCAGGTTCTTCGAGCACGGATCATAAACCGCGACCGCAAGGGGCGGATTTTTCGGGTTCAACAACTGGTCCGAAGCCAACAGGTTCAGACCTGCAGCAGGATAAGTTGATGACTGAATTGCAGGATCTTAAACAGATGGTGACCAGGCTTTCAAAGCAAAGTACTTCTGCAGACCCTGTGCCAGAGGAACTGCATACGATCCGTGAACGTTTGACAGAACAAGATGTTTGGCCTGAAGTATGGGAATCCTGGTTTGATTCAATTCAAGCAAAATGGTCTGAGAATGGATTAAAAGAACAGGATGTAGAGCAAATAGTGAAGCTTGAGGTTATGCACTTTTTGGAGCAACGTATTGAAGAAGGCATTCTTCCTACCACCCGAATCGTCTATGTAGCTGGACCAACCGGTGTAGGGAAAACTACGACAATTGCAAAATTGGCTGCTGAACAAATGTTCAAAAAACAGCGTAAAGTTGGATTCATTACATCAGATACGTATCGGATCTCGGCGGTAGAACAGCTTAGAACGTATGCATCTATACTGAATGTTCCACTTGAGGTGGTGCAATCGCCTGGTGATACACAACGTGCCATTTCTCGATTAGAGAATTGTGATTTGATCTTTATGGATACAGCGGGTAGAAACTACAGAAATGAATTACTTGTTTCAGAACTGCAAAGTTTGCTTGCTCCTGTAGAGAATAGCGAAACCTTTCTGGTCATGAGTATGACTTCCAAAAGTGCTGATATGGTGCAGATCACGGAACATTTCAGTAAATATGGACTGGATAAGGTGATTTTCACCAAAATGGATGAGACTGGGAGCTGCGGTCCGCTATTTAACTTGTTACACCGTTTTCCACTCAAGCTCGCATATGTGGCAAATGGACAAAATGTTCCGGACGATTTGTTGAAACCAGATGCAGATTCGTTGTCCAAACAGTTGCTGGGAGAATGGTCACAATGAAGGATCAGGCAGCTGCACTTCGAAGTATGGTCTCCGCGCCATTGGAAATGGAAGGCATTGAGCGAGATATTCGATCCTCGAAAATCATTACTGTGGCCAGTGGTAAGGGAGGTGTTGGCAAATCCAATTTCACACTGAACTTTGCCTTGGCATTGCAGGCTTTGGGGCAAAAGGTACTTGTATTTGATGCCGATATTGGAATGGCTAATATTGATGTTCTTATGGGTACGTCTTCTTCCTATAATCTTTACCACCTGTTGTACCGACAAAAATCCATAAGGGAAATCATACAACTGGGTGCCAGTGGCTTGCCTTACATTGCTGGAGGATCGGGCATGAAAGAGTTATTCTCATTGTCTGATCGTGATCTGGAGTTTTTTGCCAGTCAAGTCGAGGATATTGCCCAGGAAATGGATTATGTCATCTTTGACACTGGTGCAGGACTCTCCAGAGAGAATATGAAGTTCATCGGTGCTGCTGATGAATGCCTGATTATAACTACACCTGAACCGACTTCAATAACCGATGCTTATGCTTTAGTCAAAGTTATGCACGGCCAGGAAAATGCTACGCCCTTTCGGATGATCGTTAACCGGGTGGAAGACGAACGAGAAGCGGAACGGGTGGCAGAAAAAATAGCTGGAGTGGCGAGGCGGTTTTTGCAGACGGATATTCCGCTACTTGGGTATATTTCAGAAGACGCTCAGGTAGTCAAGGCGGTTAAAAGGCAAATGCCCTATAGTCTGGCTTATCCCAATGCCAAAGCCTCTAAAGATATAGAGAAACTTGCTCTTCGTTATCTGGCTGTACCTGCAACTCCGGGATCCGGAACCTTGACAGGAATCAGGGGATTTATGAATAAGTGGCTTAAACGGACAACATGATTTCTGAATAAAGGAAACAGGGGTGACACAACATGGCGGCGTATCAAGTATTGGTTGTCGATGATTCCGCTTTTATGCGTAAGATTGTTACGGATTTGATCCAAGCGGATCCAGAATTCAAGGTTACAGCAACGGCATCAAACGGTAGAGAAGCGATTCAAAAATCACTAGAATTGAAACCCGATATTATTACAATGGACGTTGAGATGCCCGAAATGAATGGGTTGGATGCATTAAAATCAATTATGAAGGAATCTTTCGTTCCTGTGATTATGCTCTCTGGTATCAATGAACAAGGCATGAAAGAAACCATTATGGCGCTTGAAGCTGGGGCATTTGACTTCATTCGCAAACCATCTATTTCACATGACCAGGATATTGCTCAAGTTGGTAAAGCCTTGGTTGAGCGCATGCGAGCTGCGATGAATGAGATTAAAAGAAAAGCTGATCGTGAGTTATCCATGAAAAATAGAGACATGTTGCGAGGAGCAGTTGCTCCCCCAACTCAGCCAGTGCAGAAAGAACTGCCGGCTAGGGATCGAGCGGAGCCTGTGAAAAAAACGATCGAACCTGTCGAGACGATTCAACGCTCTCTTCGAGAGCGGACTGAAGCCTTTCAGGCCAAAGCAAAGAAACCAATTGAACCATTGTCACCTTCAAAACCAGGTCGCGTAGAGAATAAACCAGAGCCTTTGCCAAAGGCTGAGCGTAATTTGGGTACGAAGGCAGAAAAAGCAGTGAGGTCAGCTAATCCAGTACAGACTCCAAAGGAAGTTCGACTACCTAATGCAGCTAGAGTGGCAGCTGATCAAATAGCGGCAACTTCTGCCTCTGCAAAAGCCAAGGATGTAATCAAGCCTAATCCTGTTCCCAAAGGTGGAGGGGGACTGGAAGGACCATTCAACAAACTTGTGGCAATAGGTTGTTCTACGGGTGGACCGAGGGCTCTCAAGACATTGCTCGAGCAGTTGCCTGCTGATTTGCCTGCACCGGTCATTATTGTGCAGCATATGCCGCCCAATTTCACACGTTCTCTGGCTCAACGATTGAATACATTCAGTCCACTGCATGTGGTTGAAGCTGAAGAGGGCATGGTTCTGAAAAAAGGAACCGCCTATATAGCACCCGGCGGATTCCATGTGAAAGTTAACAAAACAGCAGACGGGAAGTTTATCGTGAAGTTGACTGAAGATCAACCAGTGAATGGCCATAGACCTTCAGTGGATACGATGTTTGAGTCACTTCTGCCGTTTACATCTTTACAAAGGCATCTTGTTTTGCTAACGGGAATGGGAAGTGATGGAGCACGTATGATGAAGAGATTATACGAAGCCGGAGTTACATCAACCTTTGCCGAGAATGAAGAAACATGTGTTGTATATGGTATGCCGCGTTCTGCTGTAGAGCTGCAATGCGTTCGTCATCTTCTGCCATTGCAGGAGATTGCTTCTAAACTTGTTCAAGCAGTGAAATAACGGAGTGTAACTCACGGAGGAGGTGCCTCACAATGGACATGAACCAATATTTATCCATGTTTATTGATGAGTCTAATGATCATCTGCAATCGCTTAACGAAAACATGCTTCAACTTGAAGGCAATCCGGAAGACCTGGGCATAGTTCAGGTTATATTCCGCTCTGCTCATACCTTGAAGGGTATGGCAGCAACTATGGGCTTTGAAGATTTGGCATCACTGACACATAAAATGGAAAATGTGTTGGATCTGGTTCGTAATGAGAAGTTGAAAATGCAGGATTACATTTTTGATACCATGTTCAAGAGTCTGGACGCTTTGGAAACTATGGTTCAGGATATTACCGAAGGTGGACAAGGTAAAGCAGATGTATCGTCGATCGTAGCTTCACTTCAAGCCATTGAAAATGGTGAAATGACAAACGGAAATGGACCTGCTACAGAAACAAACAAGCCGGCTAACGCTTCAATCTCTTCGGCTGTGGAGCTGGATGAATTCCAATATTCAGTGCTGGATCAGTCGATCGCCGAAGGTCATCGTGTGTTCTACGTGGATGTGCTTGTTAGCGAGCATAGCCAGTTAAAAGGTGTACGGGCTTATATGGTCTTTGATATGCTGGAACGTTCAGGTGAAGTCGTTAAGGCTTACCCATCCGTTCAGGATATTGAGCAGGAGAAGTTTGAGCGCAGTTTCTCGTTGTATTACATAACAACTAAAGAAGCGCACGAACTGGAAGAAGGCATCATGAGTATCTCTGAAATTGAAAGTGCAAAGCTCATTCAACTGGATCAGGAGACTCTTCAGCAGATGGCCAATCAGGTAGCAGCTACAGTTGAAGCGCCACCCGCACCAACAGCTGTAGCTGAGGTTGCTTCGCCGGATAAGAATTCTGTAACCAAAGAAGAAACCACAACGGCACCAGCTAAAACAGCTGCACCGAAGCAAGCTGCTGCACCTTCACGTACCATTCGTGTGGATATTGAACGTCTCGACGTATTGATGAACCTGTTCAGTGAATTGTTGATTGACCGTTCACGTCTGGAGCAACTGGCCAGTGAAACAGGCAACAATGATTTATCTGATACAGTAGCTCATTTAAGTCGAGTTAGCACAGATTTGCAAAATATTGTACTGAAATTGCGAATGGTTCCGGTAGATACCGTATTTAATCGATTCCCGCGCATGATCCGTGATCTGGCTAAGACACTTGATAAAAAAATCGATCTGGTGATTACAGGTGCTGAGACGGAACTGGATCGTACGGTAATTGATGAGATTGGTGATCCGCTTGTGCATTTACTGCGTAACGCTGTTGACCATGGTGTGGAATCCATTGCAGAGCGTGTAGCCGCAGGTAAACCAGAGATGGGTACAGTAAACCTGCGTGCCTTCCACAGTGGAAATCACGTATTTATCGAGATTGAAGATGATGGTAAAGGTATCTATCGCGATAAGCTTTTGAAAACCGCGATCAAACGTGGTGTTGTAACCGAAGAACAAGGTGCCAAAATGAGTGATGATGAAGTGAATCAGCTGTTGTTCGCACCTGGTTTTAGTACTGCTGATATTATCTCGGATATCTCTGGCCGGGGTGTTGGCTTGGATGTAGTAAAATCGAAGATCACTTCGCTTGGCGGTAATGTAACGATTCATTCAACTCCAGGCAAAGGCACGAACTTCTCTGTTCAGCTTCCGTTGACACTATCCATTATTGCTGCAATGCTTGTACGACTTGGTTCTGAGAAATATGCTGTTCCGTTGTCTTCCATTGTAGAGACGGCCATTGTACAACGTGAGCAAGTTCGTAATATTCACGGCAATAAAATGATCACGTTCCGTGAGTCACTTATTCCGTACTTGTCTTTGAGCGAAGTATTCTCTGTACCGGATTTCAATGACGCTGATGAGCAAGAAACAGAAATTGTCGTGATTCGCAAAGGCGACCGTCTTGCAGCCGTAGCTGTTGAAGAATTTATTGGACAAAGTGAGATTGTTCTCAAATCAATGGGAACCTATCTTCCTGCTATTGAAGGAATCTCTGGAGCAACCATTCTCGGAGATGGGCAAGTAGCCCTGATTCTTGATCCTAATGCATTTATTAAATAAGCATAGAGCTAAGTCTTACATTTAATAGGGAGGTTTTTTACATGGAAGAAGAGTTGAAAGTCATCGTCTTTAAATTGGGTTCCGAAGAGTATGGTATTGAGGTAGACAAGGTTCAGACGATTGAGCGCATGATGCCAATTACCCGTGTTCCCAAGACACTTTCCTTTGTAAAAGGAGTTATTAATCTACGCGGTGTTGTAATTCCGGTCATTGATCTACGCGGTCGTTTCTCCCTTCCGGAAACGGAATACACGGATCAGACTCGTATTGTTATCGTAGGTGTAGACGACATGCAAGTTGGCTTTATCGTAGATTCTGCCAATGATGTTATTGATATCAAGAGCAGTGCGATCGATAGCCCACCAGAAGTGGTTGGCGGCGTCAAAGCGAGATACCTGCGAGGTGTTGCTAAATTGGAAGATTCACGCTTGTTGATCATGCTCAACCTAAACGAAGTATTAAATAAAAGCGAGATTGTACAGCTGGAAAGTGTTGAGGGCTAGTACCGTGGAGATGTTCAACCGATTTGAGGTATTCCAGATGGATGTGCTCAAAGAGGTCGGTAACATTGGAGCAGGCAACGCCGCAACGGCGTTGTCTCAACTCCTCAACAGACCGATTGACATGGGTGTACCTACAGTACAAATGCTCCCTTTTGAAGAAGTTGCCGAAAAAGTGGGCGGAGATGAACGAATCGTGGTTACCGTGTTTCTTCGTGTAGAAGGCGAGGCACCGGGAAATCTTTTCTTTATGATGACACCAGAGGCTGCTAAAATGTTGTTAAATAGACTTGCCGGGTTTGATCTGAAAGAAGGACTTGATTTTACAGATATGGAACAATCAGCGCTTTCCGAGATTGGAAATATTTTGGCTGGATCCTATCTTTCTTCTCTGGCAGATTTCACGAAGTTGTCTATGTATCCAACTGTCCCTGGACTTGCCATCGACATGGCAGGTGCCATTCTAAGTTATGGCTTGCTGCAATTTGGCGAGATGGGTGACGCTGCATTGTTGATTGACACATCTTTCTTTGAAGGTGAAGATCAAGTTGAGGGTCAGTTTTTCCTCATTCCGGATCCACCATCCTTTGCAAAGATATTTGAATCGCTAGGGGTGCCACTGAGCTATGATTGAGGACAAAAGCGTCGTTAAAGTCGGTATGGCGGATTTAAACATCGCTCATCTTCCTGGTGTAATCCGTACGACTGGCTTGGGTTCGTGTGTGGGATTAACAATGTATGACCCACATTTGAAGCTGGCTGGAATGGCGCATGTCATGCTTCCTACTTCAGAGATCGCCCGTGAAGGGAAACTGAACACTGCGAAATATGCGGACACGGCGTTGCCTGAGCTTTTGGAAAAGATGATTAAACTAGGCGCTTCTCGCTCACGTATTGTGTCTAAAATGGCCGGAGGCTCTCAGATGTTTGCCTTTGCTGGCGCTGGAGATACAATGCGTATTGGACCAAGGAATGCAGATTCTTGTCGAGAGTGGCTTCAAAAACTCAATATCCCTCTTCTAGCAGAAGATACGGGTGGGAATTATGGACGAACGATTGAGATGGATTGTGAAACTGGACTTTTGACTATTCGAAGCGTACAAATGGGTGTAAAGGAACTATAAGACTATGATAGGAAACTACCGCATTAATCTTGGAGCAGGCATCGTTGGGTTTATTCTTACTTTTTTTGTAGCATACAGCAGCAATGTGCTGATGACCAGTTTAATTCGCGGATTGATCGGATTCGTAGCCTGGTTTGTCCTTGCATATGGTTTACGCTGGGGATTGGGATTGCTGCTGAACCCTCAGATCGAGGGAAATGGGTATGGTTATGATTCACCAAGTGCTCAAGATCAAAGAGGTTCACAGGTGGACATTAAAATCGAAGACGATGGACAAGAGCTGAATGATTTGCTCAAGAGTGGACAGAACGCTTCATCTGGGGACGATCTTCCGCCATCTGAGACGAAAGCTCCAACGGGATTCGCCCCTTTGGATCCGCCTAAACTTGTCCGGACCAAGGATCCGGAGGAATTGGCGCAGGCCGTTCGTCACCTGACAGACAAATAAGGAGGGTGAAAGTAATTGAACGAGCGTAAAGCTTCACATTTGAACCATTCTGATCTGTGGGAAAAGTGGAAAGAACATGGAGATCTTGAAGCCAAGAAAACGTTGATTGAAAAGTATCTTCATATTGTAAATTATGTATCCGGTCGACTGGCTGTTGGTTTACCCAAAAATGTTCCCAAGGATGACTTGGAGAGCAATGGCGTTATGGGGTTAATTGATGCATTGGAGAAGTTCGACTATGAACGTGGTCTGCAATTTGAAACTTATGCATCATGGAGGGTCCGCGGAGCTATTCTTGACGGTCTGCGTCAAGGTGATTGGGTTCCGCGTTCTGTGCGTGAGAAGGCCAAGCGAATTGAAGACGCCTACCAACAGTTGGAACAAAGTTATCTCAGGTCTGTTAGTGATGAGGAAATGAGCGAGTACTTGGACGTATCCACTAAAGATTTTCAACATATGCTTCAGGAAGTGGCAGTCATGTCACTTTGCTCGTTGGAGGACCCAATTCGTGAGGAAGAGTCTGAGACTCGTCTGTCTTTGATGGTGGATGAGAAAGCCAAAAATCCGGATTATAAAGTGAATGAGTTTTATTTGAAGGAAGCTTTGGTGCAAGGGCTTGATAAGTTGACGGTAAAAGAGAGAACGGTTGTTTCACTCTTGTATTACGAAGATCTTTCTCTTAGTGAAATTGCTGAGGTTATGTCTCTTTCTCCGTCTCGTATATCCCAGTTACATTCCAAGGCAATATTACGATTACGCGGCACGTTGGACAAACAGAAAGATTTGTTGATGCGTAAAGATTAATAGAGAGAAGTAATATCATTGGAGTTTGGGGAGTGGAAAGTCTAAAAGGGGGAAGAATTGCGGTGACACAGCGGACTGCTTTGGAACAATGTTTAAACATTGTTTTATCGGACGACAAATGCACAGCCTACCTTGAATTTTCCAAAGAGGAAGAAGGCTTTGCTTGCACGATCGATGAACTTGAACAATTTGTGGCAAACAAGGGCATCAAACAAGGTGTATCGCGAGAGGCATTATTACTTTTTGTGAACAACCCTGAAACCTATTTGAAAGATAAATACAAGATTGCAGAAGGTGTCGCTCCCATTCAAGGAACAGATGGCTTCATCAAGGTCCTGGTTGGAATGGACGATACGAATGAACGACGACCACTGGAATCGGAAGATGGAACTGTCGATTACAAAGAAGTGACCCGATTAAACAATGTCCGTAGTGGTCAGATCATTGCAGAGCGGATCGCTCCTAGCGATGGCATACCAGGCAGGGCAGTAACGGGTGAGGAAATTCCTTATCGTCCGGGAAAAGAAGCTCGGTTTAAAGTTGGGAAAAACGTTGTGATTAACCCGGATGGTTCTGCGATGTATGCTGCACTGGATGGGCTGGTTACCAAAACGGACGGTAACAAACTGAATGTGTTTCCGGTTTATGAAGTCAATGGTGACGTTGACTACAATAACGGTAATATCGACTTTGTAGGCACAGTTGTCATACGAGGCAATGTACTTACCGGATTTAAAGTAAAAGCAGCAGGGGACATTCGTGTCGTCGGAGGTGTCGAAGGAGCTGAACTGGAAGCAGGCGGATCAATCGAAATTACCGGTGGTATTATTGGTTATAACAAAGGACTGGTACAAGCAGGCCATAATGTTAAATGTACTTTCATTCAAGAAGGCAACGTAGATGCCGGTGAAGATGTTCTGGTTTCCCAAAGTATTATGCATTCTAATATTCGTGCTGGCCACGGTGTCATCTGTGCGGGAACCAAGGGTCTTATTGTTGGTGGCTCGATCCAGGCTGGTCAGAACGTCTCAGCGCGTGTTGTGGGCAACAGCATGTCCACGGTCACTTCCATTGAAGTTGGTGTGCTACCAAAGTTGCGTAACGAACTCAATGATTTGCGCAAGGAAGTCAGAGAGCAGATGGATTCCTTGGACAAAACGAAGAAAGCTTTGACATTGCTGGATCAATTAGCTGCCGCTGGACAACTAACTCCAGATAAGATGTCGATGCGAATCAAACTGAATGCTACGCAGAAATCTGCTCTTCGTATAAGTGAAGAAACGAAGATGCGTATCTTTGAAATTGAAAAGGCACTTGAAGATACAAGTAATGCTCGTGTTGATATTCTGAAGATGATTTATGGAGGCTCTAAAATAGTTATCGGCAGATACACGAAATTTATTAAAGATCCAGTGAGTCGAATTTCATTTTATTATCACGATGGTGATATTACGATGGTTCCATACGTTTAAGTACAGCATTCAGGCACAGGAAGAAATCCATTCGAAACCGTGAGGTGAGCGTATGAGTTTCAAAGCAGTGGAGTTGCAGATTGCGGTACCACGAACAAGTGAAGCGGGACGTTATCAAAGTGAAGCCCAGCAGCGACCGATTACGGATCAGAATCTTTTGGCAGAGCAAACGTCGAAAGAAGCAAATGAAGCAAGGCAACGAAGTGAAGCAATGGAAGAAACTTCACAGACTTCGGTGCGTGATGGTCATAACCATGATGGGGATCAGCAGAGTGGTTCCGATGGACAGGAGACTGCTCAGGCTCAAGAAACTGTCAAACCTGCAGAGCACCCGTACAAGGGAAAACACATAGATCTGTCTTTATAATAAATGGTTGTTATGGACATGCGGTCTTGCGCACCGATGGTTGAATCAGAAGGAGAGAACCCAATTTGTCACCATGGATCATTATTGTCATATTAGGGGCCTGCGCCATCGCCTACGCTTGTATTATGCCTCGGAAAAACAAGGCGCAAGAGCCTGGGCATCAACTGGTGCAGGAGATGGAATCTACGCTTGAGCACTACATGACCGAGATCGAAAATGATAATGATGCTCTTATTCAACGTGTGGCTGAAATGAAGGGAGAAGCGACAGCAGCCGATCAACGTATGCAATTGCAACTTCAGGAATTACAGCAGCGGTTGGATCAGCTGGAACAGAGCAAAAAGAACGAAGTTGTCGCATCACCTGTTCCACACTCCGGTAATGGATCTGTACAATCTTCCGAAGGTTTGCAAGCACAAGCGCTCGTGAAAAGTGTACAAGCAGAGGCGGCCCAGCAGGCGTTAGAAGCAGACCAACAGACCAGTGAAGTCGAATCTTTGCCTAGGCGTGAATCGATTAAAGATCGATATGCAGAACTCTTTAATCTACATGCTGAAGGTAAGTCGATGGATGCCATATCCAAGCAGACAGGCATTCAGCGAGGTGAGGTACAGTTAATACTGCAACTGGCAGAACGGGAGGAAAGCTAAGTCATGGACAAGCGATCCTTATGGATTGGTCTGGGGAGCGGCATGATTATTGGTGCGGTTTTGCTTCAACTGGCCACAGTTGGACAAAATGCATTGTCGGATAGTAATCTGGACCCCGAGCAGACTGCCAATATGACCAAAGAACAGCTTGAAACGGCCGCGAAAACCTTGGATATGAAGTTGGTCGGTTCTGAAGAGGAACTATACACAGAAGCAGAGTGGGTGGCAAAGAAAAAGCAGGAGAGCAGTGAGTTGCAGGGGAGTACAGCAACACCGCCAGAGACAGCAACCTCTACGGAAACACCTACCGAGCCTGAGAAGCCACAAGAGCCTGCTGCAAGTGAAGGTGAAGGGCAGAAAGAGATAACTGAGCCGAAGACAACAGAACCTGTAACGCCAAGCAATCCGAAAGGCGCAACAGTATCATTTAAAGTACGTTCAGGCAACAGTCTGGCGATCGTTGCAGCAAACCTAAAAACTGCGGGAATCGTAGATGATGCTCAAGCATTCATAAAGGCTGGCAAGGCTGAGCGAATCAATACCAAAATCCAGGTGGGTACCTATGCGCTTGAAAAAGGCGAAAGTTTCAAATCCATTATCGCAAAAATCACGAAAGAACCGTCAAACTGAGCATGCTCGGACAGGACGGTTTTTGCGTATTAAACGGTACATTTTCAAAGCTTGATAATAATTAGCTTTGAGTTACATATCAAGTTTAAAGGATTCGATACTAGCAAAAAATGAAAAGTAGATTTTAGCTTCAAAGACTGTTGCATCGGACAGTCAGTTATGCTATATTAGATAACGGTGTTAAAACACACGCATGTGCTAATTTTGTTGAGGGTGCTTTCCTTATGGAGAGTCTTGGCGAAAAATGATGCCGGCGGAGGACACAATAAAAACCATATTAGGAGGTGTGTGAAGATGGCAGTAATCTCCATGAAGCAGCTTCTCGAAGCTGGGGTACACTTCGGTCACCAAACTCGTCGTTGGAACCCAAAAATGGATCGTTATATCTTCACTGAAAGAAACGGAATTTATATCATCGACTTGCAAAAGACGGTGAAAAAAGTCGAAGAGGCTTACAACTTCGTTAAAGGAATCGCAGGAGAGAATGGTACAATTCTTTTCGTGGGTACTAAGAAACAAGCTCAAGATTCCGTTAAAGAAGAAGCTGAACGTGCTGGTCAATTTTACATTAACCAACGCTGGCTTGGCGGTACCCTGACTAACTTCCAAACTATTCAAAAACGTATTGATCGTTTGAAACAGTTGGAAGCTTGGGAAGAAGACGGTACATTCGCTGTATTGCCTAAAAAAGAAGTTATCTTGCTTCGCAAAGAAAAAGATCGTCTGGAGAAATTCTTGGGCGGTATTAAAAATATGAAAGGCCTGCCAAGCGCCCTGTTCATCATCGATCCACGCAAAGAGCGTATCGCTGTTGCGGAAGCTCGCAAATTGGGTATCCCAATTGTTGGTATCGTTGATACTAACTGCGATCCGGATGAGATCGATTATGTTATCCCAGGTAATGACGACGCGATCCGCGCTGTTAAATTGCTGACAGGTAAAATGGCTGATGCTGTAATCGAAGCTAACCAAGGCGAAGAAACTTCCGCTTAATAGATTCGAACATATGTTATAAACTAAATGAAAAGGGTGGTTGGCAGGTGGATAACCTCTCACTGCCCTTTTTTTAGAGTGTACGTACAATACTTAATGTTGGAGGGAATTTATAATGGCAGTTAATGCGAGTGCAGTAAAAGAACTTCGCGAAAGAACGGGCGCTGGTATGCTCGATTGCAAAAAAGCACTGGAAGAAGCAAACGGTGATGTAACAAAAGCAGCTGAATTGTTGCGTGAGAAAGGTCTTTCTGCAGCAGCAAGCAAAGCAGGCCGTGCAGCAACTGAAGGCGTTGTTGAATCTTACATCCACGCTGGTGGACGTATTGGTGTCTTGGTTGAAGTTAACTGTGAAACAGACTTCGTTGGTAAAACGGATCAATTTAAGGATTTCGTTAAAGATGTAGCTATGCAAATCGCTGCAGCTAATCCTAAATTCGTTACACGCGAAGAAGTTCCTGCAGATGAGCTGGAAAAAGAAAAAGAAATCCTGAAAGCTCAAGCTCTTAACGAAGGCAAACCAGAAAAAATCATCGAAAAAATGGTTGAAGGCCGTATCGGTAAATACTACGAAGAGTACTGCCTGCTGGAACAAACTTTTGTTAAAGATCCAGACAAAACGATCTCTCAATTGCTGAACGAAAAAATCAGCCAAATTGGTGAAAACATCTCCATCCGTCGTTTCGTTCGTTACGAACTGGGTGAAGGTCTTGAGAAAAAAGTAGACAACTTCGTAGAAGAAGTTATGTCCCAAGTAAACAAATAAGACGGTTTCTATAAACCGGCGAGCAAAATTGATTTTCGAAGATATAAGAATGATGAAACTTCGAAGCGTAAACTCCCTTATATCTCAGGAAAACAGTGCCTTACCGGTTAAACGTTTTTCCTAAAAGAGCGGAACACAACTGTGTTCCTTTCTTTTTAAGCAGGAGGCCATGCGCGAGAAGTTTTGTTGGTTGAACACCAAGCGTGTTCGATTCAAAGTGGAGGGTGAATAATTGGAACAGCCAGTATTTAAACGTGTTGTCTTAAAGGTCAGCGGAGAGTCTCTTTCCGGTCAAAACGGCTACGGTATTGATGCAGATACGATCTCGTCGATTGCCCAACAGGTAAAAGAGGTTGTTGCACTTGGTGTACAGGTTGCTATTGTATGTGGCGGCGGAAACATCTGGCGTGGAATTGCCGGTAGTGAAAACGGCATCGATCGTGCAACTGCCGATTATATGGGTATGCTGGCGACAGTAATGAACTCGCTGGCACTGCAGGATGCTTTGGAACAGATTGAAGTGCCTACGCGTGTACAGACATCTATTGCAATGCAACAGATTGCAGAGCCTTATATTCGTCGTAGAGCTATTCGCCATCTGGAGAAAGGCCGGGTCGTTATTTTTGCAGCAGGTACAGGTAACCCGTTCTTTTCCACGGATACAACAGCAGCACTGCGCGCAGCGGAGATTGAAGCAGAAGTTATCTTGATGGCCAAAAATAAAGTTGATGGTGTATACTCAGCAGATCCGTTTAAGGACAGTACGGCTGTGAAATTTGATCAGTTGACTTACATGGATATTCTTAACAAAGACCTTGGTGTAATGGATTCGACGGCATCCTCGCTTTGTAAGGACAACAACATCCCGTTGATCGTATTTGCCATTACGGAACAAGGTAACATCAAACGTGTTGTTCTGGGCGAACGTATCGGAACAATCGTTAAAGGGAGTGTAGATTAATGCCACAAGCGGTTAAACAACATGCCGAAGAGCGTATGGAAAAAGCAATTCAAGCATTGCGTCGTGACCTGGCTAGTTTGCGTGCAGGCCGCGCAACTCCAGCTCTTCTGGACCGAATTCAGGTAGAGTATTATGGAGCAATGACGCCATTGAATCAACTCGCTAATATCAGTACTCCGGATTCCCGTACACTGATGATTCAGCCTTGGGACAAATCCTCCATGGGTGACATCGAGCGTGCCATCATGAAATCGGATCTGGGTCTTACTCCAGCCAATGATGGTAGCATGATCCGTTTGTCTATTCCGGCATTGACGGAAGAACGTAGAGCGGAACTTGTTAAGCTGACGAAGAAGTTCGGTGAAGAAGGTAAAGTAGCGATTCGTAACATTCGCCGTGATGCGAATGATGACATTAAGAAAATGGAAAAGTCAGATATTTCCGAGGATGAATCCCGGAGACATCAAGATGATATCCAAAAGTCGACCGACAAGTTTATTGCTGAAGTCGATAAGGTACTCGCTGCCAAAGAAAAAGAAATCATGGAAGTGTAAGACAAGCGCAGCCCCTCCAATACGGTGGGGTTTTGTCTCTTTTTCCAAGCTTCAGATAAAGAAACTTCAGGGATTTTGGAGGAACAGGAATGATCAAACGGGTTCGGTCGTGGTGGAATGGGGCTGACAAGCAGGAAACGCTGACTATATCCGAGGACAATATCCCGCAGCACGTCGCCATCATCATGGACGGCAATGGACGATGGGCCAAACGTTTGGGACTCCCGCGTATAGCCGGGCACCAAAATGGCATGAAGGCGGTCAAACGTGCGACCATCGCGGCGGATGAACTGGGCATCAAATATCTGACGATGTACGCTTTTTCGACAGAAAACTGGACGCGTCCAAAAGAAGAAGTGGATTTTCTGATGCGACTTCCGCAAGAATTTCTAGCCATAGAGCTGGATGAACTTATAGAAAAAAATGTGCGCATTCGCATGATGGGTCAAGAGGAACATTTACCTTCTCATACCATTAATGCCTTGCGGGAAGCCATTCGTCTTACGGAACATAATACAGGTCTCGTTTTGAACTTTGCAATGAACTATGGAAGCCGTCGTGAAATGACGGACTGTGTTAAACAGATCGCTCTGCAGGTGAAATCGGGGGAACTATCGGCAGAGGACATAACACCTGAACTCATTGATAGACATATGCTGACGGTTGACATGCCTGATCCGGATCTGCTGATCCGGACGAGCGGAGAGTTGAGATTAAGCAACTTTATGCTTTGGCAGCTTGCATATAGTGAATTATGGTTTACGGATATATACTGGCCCGAATTTGGCAAAAAGCATTTGCTTGAAGCAGTAGCCGAATATCAGCGCAGAACAAGGCGTTACGGCGGTTTGAAATAGATGGAGGATGAAGCCGTTGAAACAGCGACTAACGACAGGAATCATAGCAGGTGTGTTGTTTTTAGGTTTTTGCATGCTGGGCGGACCCTGGTACCATGGTTTGGTATTGCTTATGGCTCTCATCGGTTATTATGAATTTGTTAAAATGACCGGGGTGATGCCTTTTTCAGGTGTAGCCCTGATTGGATATGCTGGTGTTTTTGCCATTGTGTTTCCTTGGGAAATGCTTTGGGAGGCAAGACCACTATCCTTATTTCAGGTCATCTGGATAGTAATGCTTGTACTGATGACAGCTTCGGTTGTCACCAAAAATAAGGTTCCCGTGAATACAGTGGCCATGCTTTTCCTCGGCGTGTTGTATATAGGGATCGGTTTCTATTACATTGCAGAATCCAGACATCTGCATCATGGGTTGTTCTGGACGTTCCTGTTGCTGGGCTCCATATGGGCCAGTGATGCAGGAGCTTATTTTGTAGGGAAACTCATTGGTAAAAACAAACTGTGGCCTTCCATCAGTCCAAACAAGACTATAGAGGGTGCACTGGGTGGCATCGTAATTGCAATTGTTACTTCTGTTATTTTTGCATTAGTATCAGATGGTTTGCTTTCCTGGCAGAGAGCGATTGTGATCGGAATTGCCTGTGCAGTTGTAGGTCAGATGGGTGACTTGATCCAGTCTGCATACAAACGTGTATATAATATCAAGGATTCAGGCAGTCTTCTCCCAGGGCATGGAGGCATTCTTGATCGGTGCGACAGCTGGATTGTTGTTTTTCCATTCGTACATATACTAATGCTACTGCCCTACTAAAGAAGAATATGAGTCTGAGATAACAGCATTGTTCGCCGTAGGCATTGGATAATTAAAGATGAGGTGCAGCATGAAAAAAATTGCGATTCTTGGGTCAACCGGTTCCATTGGAACCCAGACACTGGATGTAGTTGACATGCATCCAGAACTCTTTCAAGTGGAGGGACTGGCTGCCGGAGGCAATACAGACCTGCTGATCGAACAAACCAAACGTTACCGGCCGAAGAAAGTATCAGTAGGGTCCAAAGAACTGGCGGAGAAGATAGCTCCACATTTGCCAGCAGGTACGCAACTATTTTATGGCAACGAAGGACTCGTAGAAGTTGCGGCAGGAACCGATGCGCATACGGTTGTTACAGCGGTGGTGGGCAGTGTTGGATTGGAGTCAACGCTTGCTGCCATAGATGCAGGCAAACAGATCGGACTGGCCAATAAGGAGACATTGGTTACAGCGGGGCATATCGTTACGACAAGAGCGGCTGCCAAAGGAGTCTCTTTACTGCCCGTTGATAGTGAGCACTCTGCGATATTCCAATGTTTAAATGGTGAAAACAGAGAACGCCTGACAGGCATCACGCTCACCGCTTCAGGTGGATCATTCCGTGATCTTACCCGTGAACAGTTGAAGAACGTGACTATAGAGGATGCGCTTAAACATCCGAATTGGTCAATGGGCTCCAAAATCACGATAGACTCGGCAACGATGGTTAACAAGGGTCTTGAGGTCATTGAAGCACATTGGTTATTTGGTCTTCGATATGATCAGATTAATGTATTGCTTCACCCAGAGAGTGTTATTCATTCATATGTGGAATTTGATGACACAAGCATCATCGCACAACTGGGGAATCCGGATATGCGAGTTCCAATTCAATATGCACTGACTTACCCTGACCGCTTGCCATCACCGGCACAGCGTCTGTCTCTTGCTCAAGTTGGGAAATTACATTTCCGTGATATGGATATGGAACGGTTCCCGTGTTTAAGAATGGCGTATGAGTGTGGTAAAATGGGAGGAACCGCAACAACGGCGTTTAATGCAGCCAACGAGGTTGCTGTAGCCCGTTTCTTGCGTAAAGAGATTTCATTCCTTAAAATAGAAGATATTATTGCTTCTGTGCTGGAAGCACACCACAATGTGGACGAGCCTGATCTGCAGGAGATCGCACGTTGTGATCAGGAGAGCCGTAAGCTTGCGGCCAGTCTGTAATCTCTTTTTTCATTACAAATTGGAAGAAGTGATTCTCTTGTGCGGCATCAGAGAATAATGATAATCTAGAGGGACAGACTGCGGTATGTGCCGTGAAGGAGGATGGATAGGGATTGGAAACCATACAAGTGGTATTTCTAACGGTGCTCATGTTCTTTGTCATCGTGACGGTTCATGAATGGGGGCATTATTATTTTGCCAAACGCGCCGGTATTCTTGTACGGGAGTTTGCGATCGGTTTTGGTCCCAAATTGTTCTCATATAAAAGAAACGAGACCCAGTTTACATTGCGTTTGTTGCCTTTTGGTGGATATGCACGGATGGCAGGGGAAGATCCGGAACTGGTAGAGATCCAGGAAGGACAGACCATTGCGGTAAGATCAGCGGATGACCAGGTGAAGATGATCTATCTGGATCAACTGGATAACCGTAAAAATGTAATACGTGGCGAAGTCATCTCCATTGATATGGAGAGAGCGCTGAAGCTTCAACTCGATGTAGATGGAGAGATTCAGGAGTATCGTATTCATCCTCAAGCAATGTTGGTAAGTCGTGGTAAACAAACGCAGATTGCACCGAAAGATCGTCAATTCGGCAGCAAAACTGTTGGACAGCGTGCATTGGCTATTTTTGCGGGCCCACTCATGAACTTTATCTTGGCCTTTGTGCTGTTTGCTGTATATGCCCAGATGGCAGGAGTTCCAGTGGAAAATCCAAAAAATCTTGTAATTGGTGAAGTGCTTGAAGGTGGGGCAGCCGATGAGGCGAACCTGCAAAAGGGCGATATTATCGAAACCATCAATGGTACTGCAATTGGTACGGATTCACAAAAAATGGTGTCGATGATTGCCGATTCCAAAGACAAGCCGATGGAATGGACGTTGCGCCGGGGTTCGGATACGTTTAATATAACGATTACACCACGTGCTGTAGAAGGACAAGAGGGCGGTAAAGTGGGAATCGTACCTACGTTACCAACCCGATCTGTTGGATTTGTAGAGACATTTAAAGTCTCAGGCGTGGCCATGGTTGATACAACCAAAATAATATTTGAAGGTTTTAAACATCTGATCAATCAGTTCAACATGGATGATATCGGTGGTCCAGTTCGCACATTTGAAGTGACAGGACAAATTGCTAAACAAGGGATTGAACAGTTAACGAGATGGGCAGCGATTTTGAGTCTGTACCTTGGGATTTTCAACCTGCTACCAATACCTGCACTGGACGGCAGTCGTCTGGTATTTTTGGGAATTGAAGCGCTGCGCGGCAGACCTGTTGATCCCAATCGCGAAGGCATGGTGCATTTCGTCGGATTTGCGATGTTGTTTGTGTTGATGCTGGCAGTAACTTACAATGATATATTACGTTTAATTAACGGATAATTACGGTTGGACTACGCTCTGGACATTCAGAGATAGTCGTTATGGGAGGACGCTGGAGTCTTATGTCAAAGGAAAATGATAAACAGTTCGTGACTGAAATCACACCACAGGGTGAGGATTTCTCACGCTGGTACATTGATGTTATCAAAAAAGCTGATCTCATGGACTATGCACCCGTACGCGGTTGTATTGTGTTCAAACCAGACGGATTTGAAATCTGGGAACATATTAAGGATGAGTTGGATCGTCGTTTCCGGGAAACGGGTCATCGCAACGCATACTTCCCGATGTTCATTCCTGAGAGCTTCTTTCAAAAGGAAAAAGAGCACGTGGAAGGTTTTAACCCTGAATTACCATGGGTTACGGAAGCTGGCGGAGAGAAGCTGGAAGAACGTCTGGCAATCCGTCCTACATCCGAAACGATTATTGGTCACATGTATTCCAAGTGGATTCAGTCTTATCGGGATCTTCCGGTACTGATCAACCAGTGGGCTAACGTAGTTCGTTGGGAAAAAAGAACATTGCCTTTCCTTCGCACAAGTGAGTTCCTGTGGCAGGAAGGTCATACAGCGCATGAGACGGAAGAAGAAGCACGTGAAGAAACGATGAAAATGCTTCAGATTTATCGTGAAGTGGTTGAGGAATACTTGGCTATTCCTGTAATTGTGGGTCAGAAAACCAAGTCCGAGAAGTTTGCGGGTGCGGTGGATACCTACTCGATCGAAGCCATGATGAAGGATGGACGTGCAGTACAAGCAGGTACATCTCACTACATGGGGACGAACTTTGCAAAAGCATTTGAAATCCAGTATCTTAGCCGCAATAATGTACTGGAGCTGGCTTACACCACTTCATGGGGAGTAAGCACACGTTTGATCGGTGCATTAATTATGGTTCACGGAGATGACCGTGGTCTCGTACTTCCTCCTAAAGTCGCACCAACGCAAGTAGTCATGATTCCAATTGGACCTCCGAAAACACGTGATGCTGTGGTTGGGCGTGCAGATGAGTTGTTCACTGAGTTGAAAAAAGCTGGAGTCCGTGTGAAAATGGATGATCGCAGCGATGTTCGCCCAGGTTGGAAATTCAATGAATACGAGATGCGCGGTGTTCCGATTCGTCTAGAGATTGGTCCACGTGATATGGAAAATGGCGTTTGTGTACTCGTATCACGGATCACAGGTGAGAAGAAAGTGGTAGAACAAGCAAACCTGGTAGAAGAGATCCAGGCTATGCTGACACAGATCCAGGTAGATATGTTAGAGCGTGCTCGCACATTTATGTCGGATAACTTCTACTCCGTGGATACACTCGATGAGATGAAAGAACTGATGGAAAATAAACGCGGGTTTACACTGGCCGGATGGTGCGGTTCGGAAACTTGCGAAGATAAAGTAAGAGAAGTCACAGGTGCAACAAGCCGGAACATTCCGTTCCAGCCTGCTGAAGAAAAGCATACGTGCCTGGCTTGTGGTGAACAGGCAGAACACACGGTTGTGTTTGCAAGAGCGTATTAAGTCAGGATAACCTGACTATATACATTGAACTAAACATTTACATGAGAACGTAGAGAACAGAAATAACCTGAAGAAGCGGAGCTAAAAGCTTTCTGAAAGAAAGCTACATCGGAAGCATACACTGCGCTTTTATCCCCGGATTTTCCCCTTTGTAAATGGGAATCAAAAAATCTGGGGGTAACAGCGATCGGAAGGTTGTTCTGTTATCGGAGTGGTAAGTGTAAATATCTTTTTGTTCAATGTATATAATGGCACGTACGGACTGTAAGAGTAATGAATGGAGAGCTTCTGTCGGATAAAATGAGTCGGTGCGAGTTCGGATCGGTGACATTTTTGAATGCAGGGGCTTTTCATGCTTTAAGGGGGTACAAGGAGGAACACGATGAGCGGATTCGAGGAGAAAAGAAAACGGTTTGAGTTGTTGATGAAACAGGCAGAGCTTCCGGCTGGTCTGTTAGAGCCCTATTTTTTGGATGGATGGATTGAACAAGTAGAGACCAATCGAAGTAATCGGGAATGGAATATTCTGATTGCAAAGGATACGTTGGTACCCGCTCCAATCTATCGCGCATTTTGCCTGCATATTCAAGAGAAGATGAATCATATCGCCAAAATTTCATTTGGCTTCAAATACACGGACCAAGTACAAAATGGGGATATCGTCAGTGAATATTGGAATCTGTTTCTCGAGTGGGTTACCCGTGAGATTCCATCTGTAAATGGTTGGATGAACCGGACAACCTTTGAATGTGAAGAGGATCTCCTACAACTGACAATGAGTGATGCAACGTCGATGGAATTGGCTCGTAAGAAACAGATTGATCAGGCTATTACGAAATTCTATGAAAAATACTTTCATCTACCTCTTCGCATCAAGATGCAAGTGGGTGAAGTGGGAAGCAATAAAGAGGCCATGGAACAGTTCCAAGCCCAAAAACGTGTAGAAGAACTTGAGGTCATCGAGAAGATGATGAGTGAAGTGGACACAGAAATCCCGGTGGATGAGGAGCAGGGTGATCTGCGTTTGCAAATGGGTTATGACATCAAGGAACCTGCAGTACCTATGCAGGAAATCCAGGATGAAGAGAAAAAGGTCACGCTTCAAGGTTCGGTGTTTGGACTGGATCGTAAAGAACTGCGAAACGGAAATACGTTGTTTACCTTCTACCTGACCGACTTCACGGACTCCATGCAAATGAAGATGTTTGCCAAAACAAAAGAGGATGTTAAAATTCTCAGTTTGTTGGCTAACGGTAAATGGGTAAAAGTGCGTGGTCGTGTAGAATATGACCGGTTTATGCAAATTCCTGAACTGGCCATGATTCCATCGGACCTGATTGAAGTTAAAGCACCGCCGTCTCGCAAAGATAATGCACCAGAGAAGCGGGTGGAGTTCCATTTGCACTCTACGATGAGTACGATGGATGCTGTAACTTCAATCGACAAATACGTGAAAATGGCAGCAGAGTGGGGACATAAGGCGATTGCAGTCACTGATCATGGTGGGGTGCAGGTATATCCCGAGGCTTCCAAGGCTGCTAAGAAAAACGGGATTAAAATGATCTACGGCCTCGAGGCCAATGTCGTGAATGACTCTGTTGCCGTTGTAATGGCTCCTCAGCCATTGGATCTCCAAACAGCAACATACATCGTATTTGATATCGAGACCACAGGTTTGTCGGTAACACAGAACAAAATCATTGAGATTGCAGCAGTGAAGATGCAAGATGGTAAAGAAATCGACCGGTTTGCAACGTTTGTGAATCCGCATGAACGCATTCCCTACAACATTCAGCAGTTGACCAATATTAATGATGACATGGTAAAAGACGCACCTGAGCTGGAGCCTGTCATTCGTGAGTTTGTGCAGTTTGCTGGTGATGGTGTGCTTGTTGCGCATAATGCACGTTTTGATATGGGCTTTATCCAGGCTTCCCTGAAGCAAATTGGAATGCCAGAGCTTCCTAACCCTGTCCTTGACACGTTGGAACTGGCGCGATTGTTATTTCCAAAAAATAAGAACCACCGTCTGAATACGATGGCAGATAAATATAAGGTTGGACTTGAAAGTCATCACCGTGCCATTGATGATACGATTGCACTCGCGGGTATACTGATCGGATTATTAAATGATGCTGCTCAGATGAAAGGTTTAACGAGGCTTGATCGCTTGAACGATTATGTAGGTGTCGACTTGTCGAATACAAGACCTTTCCATTGTGGAATCTATGCATTGAATGATGTCGGTAAGAAAAATCTATACAAGCTGGTATCTCTCTCTCATACGGAACATTTCAAGCGGGTACCGTGCATTCCCAAATCGAAACTGATTAATTTGCGTGAAGGCCTTGTTATTATATCGGGCTGTGAAAAAGGGGAGTTTTTCGAAGCGGTGCTTAACAAATCGCTCGAAGAAGCGGAAGAGATCGCTGAGTTTTATGACATACTGGAGATTCAACCACTTACCATGTATATGCATTTGGTGGATAAAGGGTTGGTGGCTACACCTGAAGAAATCAAAACAGCGATCCGTAAAGTCATTGATATAGGCGCAAAATTTAATAAACCAGTTATAGCCACAGGTAACGTGCACTATTTGGAACCGCGTGACAAGTTATATCGGGATATCACCATTCACGGAATTACAGGTTTTAGTCCACTCAAAGATCAACGTAAACCGGATGCACATTTCAGAACGACAGAGGAAATGCTGGAAGAGTTCCAGTTCCTGGGCCAAGATAAAGCTTACGAAGTCGTTGTTACAAATACGGTGGAGTTATCTGATCGTTTTGAGGAAATTAAGTTATTCCCGGACAAACTGTTTACTCCGATTCTGGAAGGTGCGGACGAAGAAATCCGTAATACCTGTTATGACACTGCAAAGTCCATCTATGGCGAGGAATTACCAGAAGTAATCGTGGCACGACTAGAAAAAGAGCTCATTCCAATTATTAAATACGGTTTTTCTGCCAACTATCTGATCTCGGAACGCTTGGTTAAAAAATCGAATCAGGATGGTTATCTCGTAGGTTCGCGGGGATCGGTAGGCTCCTCTGTTGTTGCTACATTTTTGGGTATATCCGAGGTTAATCCACTACCTGCTCATTATATTTGTGTGAATCCAGAATGCAAACACAGCGAGTGGTTCCTGGACGGCAGTGTTCGGAGTGGATTTGACCTTCCAGAGAAAGAGTGTCCGGATTGTGGTGGCACACTTAAAGGAGAAGGCCAGGATATTCCGTTTGAGACCTTCCTTGGATTTAAGGGAGATAAAGTTCCCGATATTGACTTGAACTTCTCTGGTGATTATCAGCCTCATGCTCATAACTATACGAAAGTACTATTTAGTGAGAAGAGTGTTTTCCGTGCGGGGACCATCGGTACGGTGGCTGAGAAAACAGCATTTGGTTTTGCCAAGAAGTACGAGGAACATCATCAGAAGAAATGGCGTGGAGCTGAATTGAATCGTTTGGCCTCTGGCTGTACTGGGGTGAAACGGAGTACTGGACAGCACCCCGGCGGTATTGTCGTGGTACCTGATTATATCGAAGTCGAAGACGTTACACCTGTTCAGTTTCCGGCTGACGACGTTAATGCGGAGTGGAAAACGACACACTTTGATTATCATGCTTTTGAAGAAAACTTGCTGAAACTTGATATTCTGGGGCACGATGATCCAACTATGATGCGGATGTTGCAGGATTTGACAGGGGTCGATCCAACGACCATTCCGATGAATGATCCGAAAGTCATGAGCATGTTTAACTCAACCGAAGCTTTGGGTGTTACACCGGAACAGATTAGGTCGCCAGTCGCGACGTTTGGCGTGCCGGAGATGGGAACGAAGTTTGTACGTCAGATGCTTGTTGAATCCCAGCCGACGTCTTTTGCCGATTTACTGCAGATTTCCGGATTGTCCCATGGTACAGGGGTATGGCTTGGAAACGCTCAGGATCTGATTAAGAACGGAACGTGTAACATTAAGACGGTAATTGGTTGTCGGGATGATATCATGTTATTTCTGATCTATAAAACGGGAATGGACGCAAGTCTGGCATTTAAGATTACCGAGAGTGTTCGTAAAGGACGGGGTCTGCCACAGGAATGGATTGACGAGATGAAGAATTGTAAAGTGCCTCAATGGTACATTGATTCATGCCTCAAAATCCAGTACATGTTCCCGAAGGCTCACGCGGCCGCTTATGTTATTTCGGCAGTACGTACGGCGTTCTTCAAGCTGTATCATCCGATTGAATATTACGCAACTTACTTTACTGTTCGGGCTGATGAGATTGATATCGAACTGATGTGTCAGGGATATGACGCGATCTATCGCAAAATTACGGAAATTGAGCAATTAGGTTTCCAGGCACCTCCAAAAGAGAAAAACATGTTACCTGTTCTGGAAATGGGTCTGGAAATGGCAGCACGCGGATTCTCGCTGAAATCCATTGACTTATACCGTTCGGAAGCGACAAAGTTCATCGTTGACGGAAAAACACTAATCCCTCCATTTTCAGCTTTGGCAGGAATCGGGGATAATGCTGCTCGCAATATTGCTGCGGCAAGAGATCATGGTGAATTCCTGTCGGTGGAAGACTTCCAGCAGAAGTCGAAAGCAAGTAAGACCATTGTTGAACTCCTGTCGAATATGGGATGTTTCCGTGGCTTGCCAGAGAGCAATCAGCTTTCCCTTTTCTAGGATTGAATTTGGATCTAACCATAGCGATTGTTGGGGGAACGTAATTTTTCCTTCATTAGTAAGTAAATTGCCTGAAGCATCGCTTACTTGTCACTATTACCAGACTATGTTATAATTTTTGAAGTGAACGAGATAGTACGAATTTCTAAAGAGTGGGGAAACCCACTCTTTAGTCTTTGGTATACAAGAATCTTGGGTATTGAATAATCTGCCAGTGCTTTTTTTGCTGGTGTAACCTAAGTTGGAGGTTATTGGTTTTGAGCACAACGAACATTAAATCTACCGTGGAAGAAATGATCCAACCCTACTTGAACGAACAAGGCTTCGAGCTGGTTGACATCGAATACGTCAAAGAAGGCAGCAACTGGTTTTTACGGGTGTATGTCGACAAAGAGGGTGGCATCGACATCGACGATTGTGTCTTGATCAGCGAAAAGCTGAGCGCCAAGCTGGATGAGAACGATCCGATCCCAACCATCTATTTCCTTGAAGTGTCTTCTCCCGGTGCGGAGCGTCCACTGAAAAAACCTGAGGACGTTACCAAAGCTGTAGGCAAAAATGTTTTTGTTACAACCTACGAGCCGGTGAACGGATTGAAGGAATTTGAAGGCAAGCTGCTTTCCTTTGATGACGAGGAACTCGTGATCGAAGCAGGCAAAAAACAGCATGCCATTTCTTATGATAAGGTTGCCAGTGCGCGCCTAGCTATTTTGTTTTAAGTGCCTTGTTCACTTTATTAATGAAAAAGACACATCTCACGATAACGGCAAGGTGCTCATTAGTCCAGAGCCTTTCGCCGTTTTACGTATGAGATGCCATGTTTGAAAGGGGGATCAACATTCATGAGTACGGATTTTATTGAAGCAATGAATGAATTGGAACGGGAAAAAGGGATCAGCAAGGATGTGCTGTTTGAAGCGATCGAGGCTGCACTAATTTCCAGCTACAAGCGGAATTTCAACACGGCCCAGAATGTGCGTGTTGACATGAACCGTAATACGGGAGTTATTCGGGTGTATGCCCGTAAATTGATCGTGGAAGAAGTCCTGGATTCACGTACCGAAATTTCATTGCCTGCTGCACGAGAAATCAACCCACACTTCCAGCTGGAAGATATTGCGGAGATTGAAGTTACGCCGCGTGATTTCGGACGTATCGCGGCACAAACTGCCAAACAGGTAGTGACCCAGCGGATTCGTGAAGCCGAACGCGGCCTGATCTACAACGCTTTCGTAGATAAGGAAGAAGATATCGTTACGGGAGTGGTGCAGCGTCAGGATTTGCGCAATATCTACATCGATCTGGGCAAAATCGAAGCGGCTTTACCGCTTACCGAATTGATGCCGAACGAGAAGTTTGTTCATGGTGACCGTATTAAGGCGTATATCACCAAGGTCGAGAATACGACGAAAGGGCCGCAAATCATTTTGTCCCGTACCCATCCGGGCCTCTTGAAACGTCTCTTTGAACTGGAAGTGCCTGAGATCTTTGACGGTGTAGTTGAAATTCGCTCCGTCGCTCGCGAAGCAGGGTTCCGCTCCAAGATTGCCGTTCACTCCCGCAACGAGGAAGTTGATCCAGTTGGATCTTGTGTAGGTCCTAGGGGAATGCGCGTGCAGACCATTGTGGGTGAGCTGCGCGGTGAAAAAATCGACATCGTTCGTTTCTCCGATCAGGTAGACGAATATGTTGCTAATGCACTGAGTCCTTCCAAAGTATTGGAAGTTCATGTATTTGAGGAAGAAAAGATGGCTCGGGTTATCGTTCCGGACTATCAACTGTCGCTCGCAATTGGTATCAAAGGCCAAAATGCCAGATTGGCAGCCAAATTAACCGGCTGGAAAATCGACATTAAGAGCGAGAGCCAGGCGGAACAGGAATTCGGCAGAGAAAAAGATTCTTCTTCTGAAATGCATCAGGATTCCGTCTCCGTCGACTAAAGTAAAGTACGGGGGGCGCTGACGTATGAAACCAAAAAAAGTGCCGCTGCGCAAATGTGTGGCATGCCAAGAAATGATGCCCAAAAAGCAGCTGATTCGCATTGTTAAAACGCCAGAGGATGAAGTGCTGATCGATTTGACTGGCAAAAAATCCGGACGTGGTGCCTATTTATGCGGCAAAGAGTCCTGTTTTAAGCTCGCACTCAAAAACCGGGCTTTGGATCGGGCGTTAAAAGGCAAAGTCTCACCTGAAATTTACGAGCAATTAGCAGCTGACTTCATCGCGGTTGAGGATGAATTCATAGCAGCACAGGAGCGTGAACATGACTAATATTAAAACGCTGTCTTATTTGGGACTCTCTATGCGTGCAGGTAAACTTGTAACAGGTGAAGAAATTGTACTTAAAGCGATCCGTTCTTCCGAAGCTAAAATGGTTATTGTTGCGGGTGACGCCTCAGCCAATACACAAAAGAAATTTCGCGATAAATGCGGAACTTATAAGGTTCCTCTGTTGATCGGATTTGACCGGGATAGTCTGGGTTCAAGTATCGGTAAAGACACGCGTGTTGTTCTTGCAGTAACGGATCGAGGGTTTGCAAAAATGATCTCCAAGCAAGTCGGTATAATGTCGGAGGTGGAGTATATTGAGTAAACAGGAAAACAAGGATAAATTGCGGGTTTATGAATATGCGAAATCCCTTAATATGAGTAGTAAAGAAATTATAACCATTCTTAAAAAACTGGAAATTCCCGTAAACAATCATATGAGTGTCATGGAGAATGGTTCAGTCGGTAAGGTGGAACAATTTTTTGAAGATATAAAATCCACTGCGGCTTCCAAACAAGGCAACGATGTAAAACCTGTTGCTACTTCGGCGGTGCGCAGTGACAAACCAGTGGACAGCAACAAACCGGCCGGCGGAGTGAACACGCCGATTAGCAACAACCCATCCGGTAGTCCCGTACAAACAAAAATACAACAGGAAAAGCAGGTAGGTATGAACAATAGACCAAATTCCAACAATAACAATGGCACTCAAAGACCCAGCGGCCAAGACAGTCGCAACAGAACGAACTCTTCCCAAGGCTCAAGCCAAGGGGGACAATCAAGTAACCGTCCAAAACCAGCTCAAAGTGGACAAAGCAGTACTGCATCCCGTACGCAAGGTACGGGACAACGTCCGAATAACAGCGGTGGCGGTCAAGTAAGAACTTCAGGCCCTAACAGCGGTGGTAATACAGGTACTGCTGGCAACCGTAGCGGTGGTCAAGGTCAGAGCCAAGGACAAGGCCAACGTAGAAGCGGCCCAGGTGGTACTACTGGCAGCAACAACAATAGTGGTAACCGTTCGAACAGCGGTGGCGGTGGACGTCGTTATGATGACAACCGTGGCGGCAACTTCCGTGGTAACCGTGGTGGCAAGAACAACCGCAACAGAAATCAACAACAGTACCAACAACGTGAGAAAATTGATAACACACCTAAGAAAATCATCGTTCGTGGTGATATGACTGTTGGTGAAACAGCGAAGTTGCTCCATAAGGATGCTTCCGAAGTTATCAAAAAGCTCATCGCTATGGGCGTTATGGCAACAATCAACCAAGAGCTTGATATCGAAACGATCCTTCTGCTTTCAGGTGAATTCGGTGTTGAGGTTGAAGTGAAGATTGTGCTTGAAGATGACCGTTTCGAAACACTGGAAGAGAATGATGATGCTGCTGACTTGCAGGCTCGTCCACCAGTAGTTACGATCATGGGTCACGTTGACCATGGTAAAACTACTTTGCTGGATGCGATTCGTTCCACGAATGTATCCGATGGCGAAGCAGGCGGAATCACGCAACATATCGGTGCATATCAAGTTGAAATTAACAACAAAAAGATCACGTTCCTGGATACTCCGGGTCACGAAGCGTTTACAGCGATGCGTGCACGTGGCGCACAAGTTACGGATATGACGATTATTGTCGTAGCTGCGGATGACGGTGTTATGCCACAGACCATTGAGGCGATTAACCATGCCAAAGCTGCTGGGCTACCAATCATCGTGGCTGTCAACAAAATTGACAAGCCGGGCGCTGATCCAGACAAAGTGAAACAAGAATTAACCAGCTATGAACTCGTTCCTGAAGAGTGGGGCGGAGATACCATCTTTGTTAACGTGTCAGCGAAACAAAGAATGGGTCTGGAAGGTCTGCTTGAAATGATTCTGCTCGTTGCAGAAGTGAACGAATACAAAGCGAACCCGGATAAACGTGCCCGTGGTACAGTGATTGAAGCCGAGCTGGATAAAGGACGTGGCCCAGTTGCACGTATCCTCGTACAGCACGGTACATTGAAAGTCGGCGATGCTTTCGTAGCTGGTAACTGCTTCGGTCGTGTTCGTGCGATGGTCAATGACAAAGGTCGCAAATTGAAAGAAGCTGGACCTTCAACACCTGTAGAAATCACAGGTCTGACTGAAGTTCCAGGTGCGGGAGATCCATTCATGGTGTTTGAAGATGAGCGCAAAGCGCGTTCCATCGCTGACAAACGTTCGATCACGCAACGTGAATCCGATCTGGGTACGCATACTCGTGTGACGTTGGACGATCTGTTCCAGCACATCAAAGATGGCGAGATCAAAGATCTGAACGTAATCATCAAAGGTGATGTACAAGGTTCGGTTGAAGCATTGAAAGGTTCCCTTGCGAAGATCGAAGTTGAAGGTGTACGCGTGAAAATCATTCATAGCGGCGCTGGTGCAATCACAGAATCCGACATCATTTTAGCTGCAGCATCCAATGCTATCGTGATCGGTTTCAACGTTCGTCCTGATAACCAGGCGAAATCAACTGCAGATCAAGAGCAAGTGGACATTCGTCTGCATCGCGTGATCTACAGTGTTATCGAAGAAATTGAACAAGCGATGAAAGGTATGCTTGATCCGATCTACAAAGAAAAAGTTATCGGTCATGCTGAAGTTCGGAGCACGTTCTCCATCAGTAAAGTGGGTACCATCGCTGGTTGTATGGTTACCTCGGGTAAAATTACGCGTTCTGCGGAAGCACGCCTGATTCGTGATGGCATTGTCCTTTACGAAGGTAAGCTGGATTCCCTGAAACGTTATAAAGATGATGCCAAAGAAGTAGCACAAGGTTACGAGTGCGGTATCACACTTGATAAATATAATGATCTCAAAGAAGGCGACGTTATCGAAGCTTTCATTATGGAGACAGTACAACGATAAGCAAGGAAGCATGAGGTGAACAACAATGGCTAAGATTCGTACAGGTAGAGTGGGCGAGCAGATCAAGAAAGAAATAAGTCTGCTCATCCAGTCTGAACTGAAAGATCCACGTATCGGCTTTATTACGGTAACGGGAGTCGAAGTGACAGGAGACTTGTCGCAAGCCAAAGTTTATCTGAGTGTCTTCGGTGAACAGGAACAAAAAGATAACACGCTGAAAGCTCTGGCAAAAGCAAATGGATTTTTGCGTTCGGAGCTGGGCAAACGTATCCGGTTCCGGCATGTTCCCGAGTTGATATTTAAGATTGACGAATCCATCGCTTATGGCAGCCGAATTGAGAAGCTGCTTGGCGATATTGGTTCCGACAAGAACGAATCCCAGTAACAGAATAGAGGAGACGGCAATGCACACTTATGAACAGGCGCTCCAGGCCGGAAAGCAATTTCTGCTGGAGCATGATGATTACCTGGTCGTGTCGCATGTACAGCCGGACGGTGACGCAGTCAGCTCGACGGTAACGGTGGGCTGGCTGCTGTCATGTCTGGGTAAGACATTCACGATGATTAATGAAGGTGAAATCCCCGGGCGCATGCAATTTTTGTGGGAAGCAGGTAACATTGTGAACATGACCGAACAACCACCGCAGCGAAAATATAAAGCTGTTATCTGTGTGGATTGTGCAGACTTTGCCAGAGTAGGTTTGACACGTCATTATTTCGAAGATGATGCTGTTATCTTGAATATTGATCATCACCCTACAAATGACGGTTATGGTACAGTCAACATCATTAAGTCAGATGCTGCTGCTACGGCTGAAATCTTGTTCGATTTTCTTAACCTGTTCCAAGTAACATGGGATCAAGATGTTGCGACGGCAGTTTATACAGGATTGCTTACCGATACAGGTGGATTCCGCTATGCCAACACCAGCCCAAATGTAATGAAAACGGCCTCCAGACTGCTTGAGCATGGCGTGAATGGACCCTATCTCGCCCAGACCTTGTTGGAGCAGGTGACTCTTCCGCAAGTTCGGATTTTGAATCAGGCACTATCAAGCCTGCAGATGACAGATGATGGAAAGATAGCCTGGGTTGTTATTACACCAGATGATATGGTGGCTTGTGGAGCAGCTAATGAAGATCTTGAAGGGGTAGTGAACTATCCGCGCAACATTCAGGGCGTGGAAGTTGGTATCTTTTTCAAAGTCATCAACGAGAATGCAGTCAAGGTTTCTTTGCGTTCAGCTGGTAAAATTGATGTTGCTGCACTAGCACAGACCTTTGGCGGAGGCGGGCATGTGCTCGCAGCCGGATGTCGTCTGGAAGGCAGACTTGATGATATTATCGCAAAAGTACTGAAGCAGGTGAATTCACAATGGTAAAGCCATTTGAAGGTGTACTTCCGGTATATAAACCGGCGGGTTTTACTTCTCATGATGTTGTAGCCAAAATGCGTCGAATTCTCAAAATGAAGCGCATTGGGCATACGGGCACACTTGACCCACAAGTTACAGGCGTTCTGCCGCTCTGTCTTGGACGGGCGACACGTGTGGTAGAGTACATGCAGGAGCTTCCGAAGGAATATCTGGCTACGCTCAGACTGGGACTGTCTACCGACACAGAGGATATGACAGGGGAAGTCATTGAGCGGGCTGAAACGACTGTGGAAGTAACACAGGAACAGGTTCAACAGGTGCTTGAGCAGTTTCTGGGCACGATCTCACAGGTACCACCCATGTATTCTGCGGTAAAGGTAGACGGCAAACGTCTTTATGAGCTTGCTCGTGAAGGTAAGACGGTAGAGCGTAAGAGCCGTGAGGTTACAATCTATGAGCTCGAACTTACAGGGATTGAGACTCAGGGTGAGACCACCGATATATCCTTCAGGGCCTTATGTTCGAAAGGTACTTATATTCGGACATTGTGTGTAGACATTGGCCGGCAACTCGGATATCCATCAACCATGGTTCAACTGGAGCGTACGATATCGGCAGGTATCTCTGCAGATCGTTGTCTTCGTATTGAAGAAGTGGAACAACTTATGGCTGACGGGACTTTGGCGGAGGCGCTGATTCCTGTTGACGAGGCTATTGCTTCAATTCCGGCCCATAAGGTTGGAGAAGAACTGACCAAAGGAGCACTGCAAGGTCAGAAACTGTCTGCGCGTCTTCTGGAACCGCCTGTGGAGCAACCTGGTTTGCTGCGGTTGTATGCTCAGGATGGTACGTTTCTGGGGATATTTGAGCGGGATGAACTAAAACCAACGGTGAGGGCAGTTAAAGTCTTTTTGCCGGAATAAAGAGGTTTCGGGCTTGGAGTTGTGGTGATGCTCTAGCTTGGCCTATCTAGTGAAATGCAGGTGAATGATTGTGAAAACCGTAATGCTAACCTATCCGCAGACGTTACATTCGACTGAGCTGAGCACACTGCCCCAAGTGCTTGCGATTGGTCAATTCGACGGACTGCATCTCGGACATGCAAGTGTCATTTTATCAGCTGTCCGCATTGCGCGGGAAACGGGCATGCAGGCAGCGGTCATGACCTTTCATCCACATCCGAAGGAAGTTATGCGCAAAGGGGATTACGAGGGTTATTTAACTCCCTTGAGAGATAAAGAAGAGATCTTGGCAGGAATGGGCGTTGATGTACTCTATGTGGTGGAGTTCAATGAAGATTTCTCACGGTTGACGCCGCAACAATTCGTACACGACTTGTTGATTCCTCTTCAGACACGAACAGCGGTGGTGGGTTTTGACTTCCGTTTTGGTCACAAGGGTGCAGGGGATGAACAACTTCTTCGTACTTTGGGAGAAGGAGAGATGACGGTGGAAACCGTTCCTCCTTTCTTGTTGAATGGTGAAAAAGTGAGCAGTTCTCTCATTCGTGGCCTGTTGAAGCGTGGGGAGATGGATGAGGCCAGTCAGTGGCTTGGCCGACCTTACAGCATCAGAGGAACCGTCATTCACGGGGAGAAGCGTGGACGAACGATTGGATTTCCTACAGCCAACCTTGAACTCACGGATCATTACGTTACCCCGTCGAAGGGTGTTTACGCTGTTCGTGTGCAGTATGGCGAACAGGAACTGCATGGCGTAATGAATCTCGGTGTGAAACCTACGTTTCACGAAAGTGGGATGAAACCTACGTTTGAAGTGCACCTGCTTGATTTTGATGGACACTTGTATGACCAGGAACTAAAGGTTGAGCTCGTTCACTATATTCGTGCAGAACGAAAGTTTGACTCCATTGAGGCATTGATTAGCCAGATTCGTGAAGATGCATTAACTGCCGGCCGCCTGTTATCTTAAAGGTTCAGGATTAAATGCATGTTTACATTTACTTTAACTAGGCAATTATGATATACTGTACTACGTTGTCGATTGAGGCAACATTAACCTTGGCTTGGTTGCTTGCTCTCACCGGCGGTGACGAGGCTAATGGCGATTATATTGAAGGAGGTGAACAGGATGGCATTGACTCAAGAACGTAAACAACAACTGATCGACGAGCACAAAACTCACGAGTCCGATACAGGATCTCCAGAGGTGCAAGTTGCTATCCTTACGGAAAACATCACAAGTTTGACAAACCACTTGCGTACGCATAAGAAAGACCACCACTCACGTCGTGGACTTTTGAAAATGGTAGGTCAACGTCGTAAGCTTTTGGCTTATGTGAAAAACAAAGATGTTAAACGTTACAGCGCACTGATCGAAAAACTCGGATTGCGTCGTTAATTATCGTACATGTTTTCAAAATCAACCTGGCTGTTATCCGTCATTCTTTTGTCTAAAAGGACAAGCGGAACTTACAGCCGGGTTGTTTTGTAGATGAACATGTTGCCATATATTTGTAGATGGGGCTCCGTGAGGAGCTTTTGTTGTGCAGGTTAGCATGTTGAAAGTTCCATACATAGCTAATGAATGCAGGACAAGCAGGAAATACTGTGAATATGCAGAATCCATTGAATTAGGAACGAATAAAAGGAGGGGTTTCATGGAACAGCGTGTTGAAATGCAGCTTGGTGGAAGAAAACTTACGCTTGAGACCGGGCGTTTGGCCAAGCAGGCTAATGCTGCCGTTAAGGTAACATACGGGGATACCGTGGTATTGTGTACCGTGACAGCATCAAGTGAGCCGAAAGATCTGGACTTTTTCCCATTAACGGTGAACTATGAAGAAAGATTGTACGCCGTAGGTAAAATCCCGGGAGGATTTATTAAACGTGAAGGCAGACCGAGTGAGAAAGCCATTCTTTCAAGCCGTCTGACAGACCGTCCAATTCGTCCTTTGTTCCCGGAAGGCTTCCGGAATGATGTACAAGTTCTGAATATCGTTATGAGTGTGGATCAGGATTGCGAACCGCAAATCGCTGCAATGATTGGTACATCGGCAGCATTGAGCATTTCGGATGTTCCATTCAGCGGACCGATTGGTGGCGTGAAAGTGGGACGTATTGATGGCGAGTTCATCATTAACCCAACGATTGCACAGCTTGAAGTCAGTGATATTGAACTGGTCGTTGCAGGAACCAAAGATGCCATCATGATGGTTGAGGCCGAAGCAAACGAAGTGCCGGAAGAAGTGATGCTCGAAGCAATCATGTTTGGACATGATGAGATCCAAAATATTATTGCTGTAATCGAACAACTTGTGCAAGTTGCTGGAAAAGAAAAAATGGCTGTTAAGTTGCGTACCGTTAATACTGAAGTTAACAGCAGCGTGCGTGAATTCGCCAGCGCTCGTCTGGTCGAAGCGGTTAAAATCGCCGAGAAACATGCTCGTCAAGATGCAATCGATGTAGTGAATGACGAAACCGTTGCTCACTTTGAAGAGAAATATATTGAAAGTCCGGAATTGTTCAAAGACGTGAAGGAAGTTCTGCACGATATCGTCAAAGAAGAAGTGCGTCGTCTGATCACGCATGATAAAGTTCGTCCGGATGGACGTGGACTTGCTGAAATTCGCCCAATTGAATGTGATACATCTCTGTTGCCACGTGCACATGGTACAGGACTGTTTACGCGTGGTCAAACGCAAGCACTTAGCGTTTGTACACTTGGTGCACTGGGTGATGTTCAGATTTTGGACGGAATCAGTCTTGAAGAAACGAAACGATTCATGCATCACTATAATTTCCCACCATTCAGCGTAGGTGAAGCTCGTCCATTACGTGCTCCAGGCCGTCGTGAAATCGGACATGGTGCTCTGGGTGAGCGTGCGCTTTCCAAAGTGATTCCTTCCGAAACGGATTTCCCATACACGATTCGTTTGGTATCTGAAGTTCTGGAATCCAACGGTTCATCATCTCAGGCAAGTATCTGTGCCAGCACTTTAGCTATGATGGATGCAGGTGTACCAATCAAAGCTCCAGTTGCGGGTGTAGCTATGGGTCTGATCAAAGATGGAGATCATGTATCCATTCTGAGTGATATTCAAGGTATGGAAGATCACCTCGGTGACATGGACTTTAAAGTAGCTGGAACACCTGAAGGTGTAACTGCAATCCAAATGGACATCAAAATTGCTGGTATTAATCGTCAAATTTTGTCTGATGCATTGGCGCAAGCCAAAGAAGGCCGTATGCACATTTTGGGCAAAATGAACGAAATTTTGAAAACTCCACGTGAGCAGTTATCACAATATGCGCCTAAAATTACAACGATGCATATCAATCCGGACAAAATCCGTGATGTTATTGGTGCAGGTGGTAAAATTATCAATAAAATCATCGAAGAAACCGGTGTTAAAATTGATATTGAACAGGATGGACGTGTCTTTATCGCTTCTTCCAACCAGGAGATGAATGATAAAGCCAAAGCGATTATCGAAGGTATTGTGCGCGAAGTATTGGTCGGCGAGATTTATGTCGGCAAAGTAAAACGCGTAGAAAAATTCGGTGCATTTGTTGAAGTACTTCCGAACAAAGAAGGTCTGGTACACATCTCGCAACTGTCAACTGAACGTGTTGCCAAAGTGGAAGATGTTGTAGCTATCGGTGATTCCATTACGGTAAAAGTAACGGAAATTGACCCACAAGGTCGAATCAACTTGTCCCGTAAAGCAGTTTTGACTGCTGAAGCTCCGGCTCAATCCTAGGATACCGAAGCGACAGGTTATAAATGGATAGATTGAATGAAGAGACAGAATGTGAATTTCTGGCTCTTTTTTTAACGTTTAAATACGTAAAGCAAGGATGAAACCATGGCTTAGCATTCATATTTTTGCCCTTGTCCTCATATGATGGGGACAAAGACGGCGGGAGGATGGAGCTGTGGGAAACCAATCCAAAAAGCTGGCGGCTGTTCTGGCGGGTGTGACTGCGGTCATATTGATCGGACAAGTTGGCAGTGTACGTACATACATTACGGAGATCCGTGATGGGCCAGGTACGCAAAATGCTTTTGACATGTTTAAGGAGGCAACTGGAGAAGATGCGCTGTTGTCTGCGATTCGGGATAAAGCGGCTGAAACGAAAATTGCTCCGGTAAATGCCAGAGTGGATCGGGTATGGAAAGCGATTCCTGGTTATAATGGCATGGAGATTGATGTGGAAGCGACATACCGTAAGGCGCTGAGTGGAACGTTGAATACCAAAATAGCGTATGTCTACCGTCAGATTGAGCCGGAGATCCAGCTTAAGGATTTGGGTGCACATCCGATCTATCGGGGGAATGCAAACAAACCGATGGTTTCTTTTATGATTAATGTGGCCTGGGGGAACGAATACATCAAACCGATGCTGGATACGCTCGATGCCGAGAAAGTGAAGGCTACTTTTTTTCTGGATGGAAGTTGGTTAAGCAAAAATGTTGAACTGGCCAAAGAAATTCAGAAGCGTGGGCATGAGATGTCCAACCATGCATATTCTCACCCTAATATGAGTCGATTGAGCGCAGAACGGGCCAAGCTGGAAATTAGCAAAACCCAGGATCTGCTCCATAAAACACTGGGCGTAGAGAATCGTTGGTTTGCTCCGCCATCCGGTGACTTTAATCAGAAGACCGTTGACATTGCTTCATCCATGGGACTGCACACCGTGTTATGGACAGTAGATACTGTGGATTGGCGTAAGCCAAGCCCGGATGCCGTTGTTGCCAAAATTGCTAAAAATACCGAGGCTGGAACGTTAATTCTAATGCACCCTACAGCTGCTTCTTCGGGAGCTTTAAAGGGCATGATTCAATCCATACGGGCCAAAGGTTTGGTGCTCGGAACAGTAAGTGAGACGCTGTCTTCGGAACGTGTAAATACGTCTGCGGTTGAGTGAACGTTGTTTTTTTGTTAATATCAAACAGTTGGAACCAAATGTCGATTTCAATTTTAAGGTTGAGATCAAGGCAATTATAGAGATGTAGGAGGGCCAACCATGAAAAAAATTCAGCTGGGCAATGGCCTCAGAGTTGTCATGGAACAGATACCGACCTGCCGTTCTGTGTCTTTCGGAATATGGGTCAAGACAGGTTCGCGCAATGAGCAACCTGCAAGTAACGGAGTATCACATTTTATTGAACACATGTTATTCAAGGGAACAGATCGTTATGATGCCAAGGCGATTGCGGAGCAGTTCGATGCGATTGGCGGTAACGTGAATGCATTCACTTCCAAAGAATATACGTGTTATTATGCTAAAGTGTTGGATGAACATTTGCCGATTGCGGTTGATGTATTGTCTGATATGTTTTTCCGCTCCAAAATGGATGATGGTGAATTGATCAAGGAGAAAAACGTCATTCTGGAAGAAATCTCGATGTATGAAGATACGCCTGATGATATGGTTCATGATCTGATGGCCTTGGCCGCCTATGGTGAGCATCCACTCGCATACCCAATCCTGGGTACGGAAGAACGTCTCAAAGCGATGGATTCCAGCCATCTGCGTGCATATATGAAGGAGCACTACACGATTGAGAACACGGTCATTAGTATCGCGGGTAATATTGATGACAGTGTAATCGATCTGATGGAGAAACATTTTGGTGCTTTTGATGTAAATGGAGTATCGGAAGCAGTCACGATGCCAGCCTTCCAAAGCGGACAGCTCTTTCACAAAAAGAAAACGGAACAGAATCATATCTGTATTTCGTTCCCGGGCTGTAAAATCGGAGATCCGTTGCAATTCGCTATGGTTGTTCTGAATAACGCCATTGGTGGAGGCATGAGCTCCAGGCTGTTCCAGGAAATTCGTGAGAAACGGGGTCTTGCGTACTCCGTGTATTCCTATCATAGCTCTCATGCGGACAGCGGACTTTTCACGATATACGCAGGTACAGCACCGAAACAGACCAAAGAAGTGCTCGATCTGACCAAAGAGGTTCTACGCGACCTGGCTGTTAACGGCTTGTCCGAAGATGAACTTCGTAAAGGAAAAGAACAGCTGAAAGGCAGCTTGATTCTAAGCTTGGAAAGCACAGGCAGTCGCATGAATCGTCTGGGTAAAAACGAGCTCATGCTGGGCAGACACCATACACTGGATGAGATGATTGCCAAAATTGAGCAAGTTACCATGGACGATATTAACGCGGTACTAGATCTGATGTTTGCTGAACCTTTTGCACTTGCTATGGTTGGCGCTTCAGATAAGACGATCGCTGGATTGAGAAGGGATGATTTTGTTGCATTACGTTCAAATACAGAAACTGCCGGGCAATGAAGATATTAAACTGCCTCAAAAAATGTCGGAGCTGGCATCCGGCTTTGATGTAGTAGCTGCACTTCAGGAAGACGTTGTATTGCAGCCGGGTCAGCGTACGCTGATTCCTACTGGACTTGCGATGGCAATGCCAGCTGGATTGGAAGCGCAGATCCGTCCTCGGAGCGGACTGGCTTTCAAACATGGTATTACTTGCCTCAACACACCGGGGACCATTGATGCGGATTATCGCGGAGAAGTTAAAGTTTTGTTGATTAATCTGGGTCAGGAACCGTTCACGATTGTACGGGGAGAGCGCATCGCACAGATCGTCTTCCAGACCGTGCCTGCGGTTGAATTGACGGAAGTGAATGAACTTTCGGAAACGGTACGTGGTGAAGGTGGATTCGGTCATACTGGGAAATAAGCAACGTAAATATACCTATTCTTTAGAGTCGTCCCTGACAGGGGCGGCTCTTTTTTACATTTGAGAAACGGACGGTGGAATGCAATTATTGTTTTCACCCCCCTGTGGGCCCCTGCATACGATAAGGCATACATGTGGTGAAAGGAGTGACGTCCCGATGCTGACCGGAGTCCGGATTGTAGTCCTGGGCGGAGATGCGCGGCAGCTTGAAGTCATTCAAAAGTGCGCTGAGCTGGATGCAACGGTAAGTGTGGTGGGTTTCGATAAAATAGAGCGTTCCATTCCAGGGATCGAGCACCAGGAACTGGAGGATGAAGTGTTTGCTTCCGCAGATGTACTCGTACTGCCAGTTGTCGGTTGCGATGAGCAGGGAAAAGTAAGTACTTCATTTAGTGACACACCGATCTATCTGAAAAAGGAACATATTGCAGCATTACCAGAGCATTGTATTGTGTTCACGGGTATGGCAAAGCCATTCTTGCGCGAACTTTGTCTTGAAAATGGGCTGCGACTTGTTGAAGTACTTGATCGTGATGATATTGCACTTTATAACTCTATTCCAACAGCTGAGGGAGCCATCGCCATAGCTATTCGGGAGACGGACTTCACAATCCATGGTTCGGAATGCATTGTGCTTGGCATTGGTCGAACAGGATTCACAATGGCCAAAACACTGCAGGGACTTGGAGCAAATGTACGGGTGGGAATCAGGCGGGAAGAGGATGTTGCCCGCGCTACAATAATGGGCTGGAAGCCTTTCATGACAACGGATTTGGCCGCTCAGACCGGGGAAGTTGACTTGCTTTTTAATACGATACCGACTATGATAATCACAGCACAAATCCTGTCCAGAATGCCGCAAAAGGCTGTCATTATCGACCTCGCATCCGCTCCTGGCGGCTGTGATTTCAGGTATGCCGACAAACGCGGTATTAAAGCGCTACTTGCGCCAGGCCTCCCCGGCATTGTTGCTCCCAAAACGGCTGGCGGCATTATTGCCGACGCGTTGATCCGTTTGCTTTTGGAAGAACAGAACGCACGGGAGGTTAAATCATGAACTGGCAGGGAAAAACGGTAGGTTATGCAATTACGGGTTCTCATTGTACGTTTGAAGAGGTTATGCCGGTAATTAGCCGCTTCGTAGCTGAAGGTGCCAACGTCATTCCAATTATTTCGAATTCTGTTCTGACGACGGACACACGCTTCGGTACGGCGCAAAATTGGCAAAAACAGTTGAAAGATATAACAGGTAATGATATCATTTCTACAATTGTTGAAGCGGAGCCATTAGGGCCTTCCAAGCTGCTTGATGTGCTGGTTATTGCTCCATGCACAGGGAATACAACAAGCAAGCTGGCTAATGCGATGACCGACAGTCCAGTGCTAATGGCAGCCAAAGCGCAGATGCGCAATCAGCGTCCACTTGTGCTCGCGATTTCCACGAATGACGGTCTGGGCTTGAATGCTGCGAATATCGCCAAATTGCTCGTGGCTAAATACTTGTATTTTGTGCCATTTGGGCAAGACGATCCAGTGAAAAAACCAAACTCGTTAGTCGCCAAAATGGAATTGATTCCAGAGGCTTGCTGGAGTGCTCTTGAGGGCAAACAGTTGCAGCCGATGATTGTGGAGCGTTCTTCACAGGCTTGATGGAACAATGATTCGGTGACAACGTTTATGCGCTTGGAGAAATGAAGAAGGGTTCGAGAGACAAAGAAAATCATGGGGGACAATATGCTGGATTGAACAGCTACTATGTCCACGTTCCTGTCTATAAGGCATTCCTGCTTGCGGGCAGTACAGGTTAAGCAAGCGGGAGAGGTCTATTGTGAATGTATGCATCATGACCTCGATAACAACCGCGACCTTTGATTTGCAATTGTCCCAGACAATTACAAAAAATAAGGAGCGGCATGGAATGCCGTATAAAATGCTGAAATTATCGCATCAGAACGCTCCCTAGAGTGATCCATTTGTTGATTTGACCCGTGTCCAGTCTTCTTGCGTACACAAATGGAGGAATAAAGATGCGTATCATGGTACAGAAATTCGGAGGCACGTCTCTCTCCACTGTTCAGGCGAGAGAGCATGTGCTCCGTCATGTTAAACGTGAACTTGAAGCAGGATTGAGTCTGGTCATCGTTGTGTCTGCGATGGGGCGCCGCGGCGAGCCATATGCGACCGATACGTTGCTGGACTGGGCTGCACAGAACGGAAATGCACTATCCGCACGCGAAAAGGATTTACTGCTGTGCTGTGGTGAAATCATATCGGCGACAACGTTGAGCAGTTTACTCGAACATGAAGGCATTCCAACTACAGTGCTGACCGGTGCACAAGCAGGTTTTGTGACGGACGACAATTTCGGGAATGCCCGGATATTGGATGTCCGTCCTGTTCGTGTGTTGGAGCAGCTTCAGCTTGGCCGTGTCGTTGTTGTAACCGGATTCCAGGGGCAAACAGAGAACGGAGACTTCACGACACTGGGTCGTGGGGGAAGCGATACGTCTGCTACAGCTCTCGGTGCAGCATTACGTGCTGAAATGGTGGATATATACACAGATGTGAACGGGATACTCACCGCTGATCCGCGAATTGTTGAGGATGCACGTCCACTGACTGTTGTGAGTTATGCAGAGATCTGTAACATGGCCCACCACGGGGCCAAGGTAATCCATCCACGAGCAGTTGAGATTGCGATGCAATCCCAGATTCCAGTGCGGGTAAGATCTACTTTTGCAGACACGGAAGGAACGCTGGTTACGCATCCGGAAGGATTCCAGGATGTGCAGACAGGCATTGTTGACCGTTATGTAACAGGCATCGCCTACGTGAGCAATGTAACGCAAATTACGGTGGATGTGCCTGGTGGTGCAGATCGATTGCAACTAAAAGTGTTCAAAACCATGGCTGAGAATTCAATCAGCGTTGATTTTATTAATGTTACCCCCTCGGGAGTTGTCTATACGGTATTTGACAGTGATTCCGAGAAAGCCATACAGGTATTGCAGGAGATAGGTCTCAAGCCACAAAGTCTGTCCGGTTGTGCCAAAGTGTCCGTCATTGGCGGAGGCATTAATGGTGTACCTGGAATCATGGCTCGAATCGTGGAGTCCTTGACACTGGCAGACATTCAGATCCTGCAATCGGCAGATTCGAATACAACGATCTGGGTACTCGTAAAAAAAGAAGATATGGTTCAGGCCCTGAGGGCACTTCACGCCTCATTCGAACTTCATTTGTAAATAACTGAAGTTAGAGGAGCCAAACCTGTTTTGAAGGAGGAATCGAATTGGACTTTGGAAGATTGATTACAGCAATGGTCACTCCGTTCAATGAACAAGGAGAGATTCATTGGGAGGAAACGGCACGTCTAATCGACTATCTGATTGTAGATCAAAAGTCGGAGACGCTTGTGGTTTCTGGAACAACAGGGGAGTCTCCAACACTTAGTGATACTGAGAAAGTTCAATTATTCGAATTTGCAGTGAAACATGCGGCCGGTCGGTGCAAAATTATAGCCGGAACAGGAAGCAATAACACGGCACATTCCATCCATTTGACACAGGAAGCTGAACGTGCCGGAGTGGATGGCATTTTGTTGGTTGTTCCGTATTACAACAAACCTAGCCAAGAAGGTTTGTTCAAACATTTTGAAGCGATTGCAGGCTCCACCAAGCTGCCAATTATGCTCTACAACGTGCCTGGGCGTACAGTAACCAGCCTGTCAGCAGAGACAACGCTTCGTCTTGCACAGATTCCTAACATCGTCGCTACGAAGGAATGTGCGTCTATGGAGCAGGTTACGCTGATTGCAGCAAGTGCTCCAGAAAATTTCAGAGTTTATTCCGGGGATGATGCTTCAGGCTTACCAGCGATTGCAGTTGGAGCACATGGAATTGTCAGTGTGGCCAGTCATGTCGTAGGGGCAGAAATGAAGAAAATGATTGACGCCTTTTATGGCGGAGCACCTCTTCAGGCTGCTCAGATTCATCAGCAGTTGTTCCCGGTGTTCAAAGGCCTGTTTGAGTGTCCACAGCCTCTACCAAACCCCGTAGCGGTGAAATATGCGCTGACATTGCGTGGTCTAGACGTTGGTTCCGTACGGTTGCCCCTTATTCCGCCAACGGAAGAGGAGCAGGTTTATATCAAAGGTTTGCTTAATTTGTAATCATTTTGGTTGTATATGGACTATTTTATTAATCATGGGAATATCCTTCAGATCAGCAAAAGAACCGCTCCTCTTCGTAGAGGCTGCGGTTCTTTTTTTTACGAGTAATGTAAGGTTTCTTTTCCACTGCTAAGGGGAAACCTACAGGTTAACGAGAGAGTGACTTGTTTTTTTTGTTTTTAATCATGTATAATGATGTCAAGTGACTGGGTGCGGTATTTTTTTGAAATTGAAAGCGACATCGCTTCGTGGTGTAGCTTTGCGGTGAAAAAGGAAGGAACGGCTAAGAGGGAATTTCAATTCCAACTTGTTGGTCAAAGGGAATAACTTCGAAGAACTTCTTCCAAATATCGTGAATAAAGGTGTTCTTTTGCATTCATCCCGATAGGTGGGTATGTGATGTATGGACTACTTTTCTTAACTTACAATAAATAATAAGGTACGACGTCCAACTACCATAGGAGGTTTAGATTCATTTGTCTAAGAAAAATAATAACGATAAACTGATGATTTTTGCTTTGGGCGGCGTAGGCGAGATTGGTAAAAACATGTACGTCATCCAATACGCCAACGACATTGTAGTCGTAGATGCTGGTCTTAAATTCCCGGAAGAAGATATGCTTGGTATTGATATTGTCATCCCTGACATTTCTTACCTGACTGAGAACCGTGACAAAGTAAGAGGAATCATCCTTACTCACGGACATGAGGATCACATTGGTGGTCTGCCATATGTTCTCAAACATCTGAATGTTCCTGTATACGGAACAAGACTTACGCTTGGACTTGTAGAAAACAAGTTGAAAGAAGCGAATTTGCTGGGTGAAACTAAACGTATTCTGATTGATGCTGATTCCGAGATCCAACTTGGATCTGTTCTGAAAGCATCGTTCTTCGCTACTAACCATAGTATTCCGGATTCTGTTGGTGTATGTGTCGAAACACCGGAAGGTGCAGTTGTTCACACAGGTGACTTCAAATTCGACCATACTCCAGTCAATGGTCAATATGCAGATCTTCAGCGTATGGCACAGATCGGAACAAATGGCGTGTTAGCGCTGTTGTCCGACAGTACGAACGCTGAGAAACCTGGATTCACACCATCGGAGAAAAATGTGGGTATCGTGCTGGAAGATATCTTCCGTAAAGCTAGTCAACGTGTTGTTGTAGCGACATTTGCTTCTAACGTACACCGTATCCAACAGGTAATCAATGCAGCAGAAGTGACTGGACGTAAAGTTGCAGTTATCGGACGCAGCATGGTGAACGTGGTTGGTATTGCTTCAGAACTGGGTTATCTTGAGATTCCGGATGGCATGATCATTGAACCTGAAGAAGTAGGCAAGATGGCAGCTGATCGTGTCGTGATTCTCTGCACAGGAAGTCAAGGAGAGCCAATGTCAGCACTGACACGTATGGCTCGTTCCACGCACCGTAAAGTGGACATCCTGCCAGGTGACACCGTCATTATCGCAGCAACTCCGGTTCCAGGTAATGAGAAATATGTAGGCCGTACGATTGATGAACTGTTCCGTCTGGGTGCTAACGTGCATTACAGCGGTGCTAACAGTGGCGTCCACGTATCTGGTCACGGTAGCCAGGAAGAGCTGAAACTGATGCTCAACCTGATGAAACCGAAATTCTTCTTGCCGATTCACGGTGAATTCCGTATGCAGCGTCGCCACGCGGTTCTTGCTGAATCTGTAGGGGTAGAACCTGAGAACATTTTCATCACGGATATCGGTGAAGTGATTGAAATTCAAGGTGGAGCAGCACGTAGAGCAGGTAAAGTTACTGCAGGTAATGTGTTGATCGATGGCTTGGGTGTAGGCGATGTGGGTAACATTGTACTTCGTGACCGCAAATTGTTGTCACAAGATGGTATCCTTGTTGTTGTGGTAACACTGAGCAAACAGGATGGAAAAATTGTTTCCGGTCCTGACATCATCTCTCGCGGATTTGTGTATGTTCGTGAATCGGAAGGACTATTGGATGAGGCCAACCGGATCGTTAGCAGCACATTGCAGAAGTTGATGAGTGAGAACGTTAACGAGTGGGCTTCACTCAAAACAAATGTTAAAGATGCACTGGGACGCTTCCTGTATGAGCAAACTCGTCGTAGACCGATGATTTTGCCAATCATTATGGAAGTTTAAAATAAGCTAAACAAAAACATATATTCAGGCACACAGTCGCCCCTTCTCTACGAGTAATATTGGACGGTTCCTCGTAGAGAAGGGGCTTTTTTTGCGTTTTCAGGAAGATCTGCAATAGCGTCAATATGTGAAGCAATTTGATGTAGCGGGTATAAGGCGGTTGGAAAAATCCCCATACTAAGGAAATACATTAAATGTTTCTGGAGAAGGGGATTATTGAAATGAATGAACGTATGAATGACAAGCAGGCATCAAGATCCAATCAACCGGAAGTTGAAGCGCCGGAAATTCCGATTCAGGAGGAAAAGGCCATCTCTCCCGTGACAGAGACTATTCAGCAATTTGGGCAGACACAGTCGCCAGCAGGTGAATCGAACATCTTCTGTATGACCATTATTGGACAGGTCGAAGGGCATTTGATTTTACCGCCACAAAACAAAACAACAAAGTATGAACATATCATTCCACAGCTGGTGGCCGCAGAACAGAATCAGCGTATTGAAGGTATACTGATCATTTTGAACACGGTAGGTGGAGATGTAGAGGCGGGTCTAGCCATTGCAGAGATGATTGCTTCTCTGAGCAAACCTACGGTGACTGTGGTCATTGGAGGCGGGCATAGCATTGGAGTACCGATTGCTGTAGCTTCAACATATTCCCTGATTGCCGGAAGTGCAACGATGACGATCCATCCGATTCGGATGAACGGCCTTGTCATTGGTGTACCTCAAACGTTTGAGTATATGGAGAAAATGCAGGAAAGGGTTGTTCGGTTCGTGACTTCTCATTCGAATATCTCTGAAGAGATGTTCAAAGAACTAATGTTTAAGACTGGTGAGTTGAATCGGGATATTGGTACAGCTGTAGGAAGCGCAGATGCAGTGAAACATGGATTAATGGATGCAGTGGGCGGGATTGGACAGGCTATTGCTCAGTTAAATCAGCTCATAGGAGACAAGAGACAGACCCTGCAGGCGGGAGGTTATACCCAATGACACTATATACCGTGATGCCTCCTGAACAACTCTGGTCGGGAATGTGGAAAGAGGGCGAAGATACAAAGGAGATCAAGATGAATGGTTTATTGATGCAGGTGAGACCTGTTAATGACAATGAAGCCGTTATCGTACGTTTGCTGGATTGTCCACTTGAAGCCTATCTCAATCCTGCTAATATGCCTGGTTCGACCATTCCGCTTTCGGGTAACTTGGGATCAGCATAACGCGACGAATTCAGACAAATTGAGCAGAAAAAGAACATATGTACGGATTATATTTGTATGGTATAATATTCTTCTGGGGGTGACCTGATTTTGGCCAGAAGAAAAAAGAGAAAAAAAAAGGGCGCTGGTTTTAGCGGCGTTTTAAAATATGAAATTTACGGGATTGTGCTTATTACCCTTGCTGTCATAGCATTATCGGGTGAAGCCACCGTTGGACGTTCGCTTTCCAAGATGTTCGGACTGATGCTTGGTAAGTTTTATTTTGCGATTCCACTTGTTGGTATTTATTATGGTCTCATGGTGATGATTCACCGGAAATGGCCGAGTGGCTGGACCACACGCAAAACAGGACTGGTATTGCTGGTCTTTGCCTTAACCCTGATGAGCACCGTCTCTGCAATGCACCAGAAGCTCATTCCGGTAGGTGCGCTTGAGCCTGGAGCTGTGATTACACAGGTACATAATGATATGCAAACCGAGTTGCTAACCCCTGCTACGCCAGGCGAGAGGGACTCCATGCTTAACAAGGACATCAGCGGTGGTTATCTTGGAGCTGGACAATTTGTTCTTTTCCTGTGGCTGTTTGGCAGCCTTGGGGCAAGGCTTATCATGATCGTGATGTTTGTCATCAGTTTTATGCTGATTACGAATCTCTCTTATGTAGATCTGATTCGAATATTCAGAACCAAGGTCTGGGATGCCGGAAGTACAATGTACAAGAAGTTGGAGTCCAGAACTGCTGCGCGCTCTGCTTCAGTTGCTGATGACAGGAAAAAGGCGAATGCTCGTAAAGTGGTACCTGTTCCTGTTGAAGATGACGAAGACGAGTATGAGGATGAATTAGAGGAACAGCATCTGCCAAAACGAAACTCGCCCATATTCTTCCAACTTTTCGGAAAATGGGGAGCTAAACGGGAACAGGCGACATCAGGACGTGAAATGGATGAGGTCGATTTGGCAGAAACAGAACAGATTGTGTACCGCGCCGAACAAGATCACAATCTAGAGGCGTGGCAGGATGCAACCGAAGACGTAACTAACAAATCAGCTTCATCACGTGTTCCTGTTCAGGCTAAACCTAACTCAGCGCCGATCATTCGAGACTTTTTTGAGCATGTCAGAACAGAAGAGGCAAGCATTGAAGATGATCTGGACGATGCTTATCCTTTCCCGGATAATCTGGCCGATCCAAACGTAGTACAACAGGGCGAGCATACCATTAAAATAACGGATGAACTGGTAGAGACAGAGTGGTCTACATCCGATGCGGGTACAAACGGGATGAATGCTGTGGAAGAGATTCAGAGTGGAGAAGAAGTATCTAATGATGCAATGCAGGGAACAGATACTCCAACTCCTGAAGGGCAGGACACACAACCGGTGAAACCACCACCGCCACCTCCTAAGCCGTACAAGCTGCCATCATTCCGTCTACTTGCCAAGCCAAACAATGGGGGCAAGGCGGGTGACCAGAAGGATTATATGCAAACAGCACGTAAGCTGGAAGCCACACTGGAAAGCTTCGGTGTTCGTGCCAAAGTACTTGAAGTGGTTCGGGGTCCTGCCGTTACAAGATATGAAATTCAACCTGACATTGGCGTCAAGGTCAGCAGAATTGTCAGCCTAACTGATGATATCGCGTTGGCTTTGGCGGCAAAAGATATTCGGATGGAAGCACCGATCCCCGGAAAGTCTGCTATTGGTATCGAAGTACCTAATGGTGAAGTATCGGTTGTAACGATGCGTGAAGTAATGGAGACAGCAACGTTCCAGGATGCAGAATCCAAAGTGACCATTGCATTTGGCCGAGATATCTCGGGACAGACGATTATTGGTAACTTGGCTCGTATGCCCCATTTGCTCGTTGCGGGAGCTACAGGTTCAGGTAAGTCGGTGTGTATTAACGGAATTATTACCAGCATATTGTACAAAGCCAAGCCAGATGAAGTGAAGTTCCTGATGGTCGATCCCAAGATGGTTGAGTTGAACGTATATAACGGGATTCCCCATTTGCTGGCACCGGTAGTAACTGATCCTAAGAGAGCGTCACTTGCTCTCAAAAAGATTGTGGTTGAGATGGAGAAACGATATGAACTGTTCTCCAAATCAGGCACTCGTAACGTTGAAGGTTACAATAATCTGATGAAAGATAATCCTGCGGCTGTTCTGCCTTATATTGTTGTCATTGTGGATGAGCTTGCAGATCTCATGATGGTTGCAGCCGGAGATGTTGAAGATGCGATTGCTCGGCTTGCCCAGATGGCTCGTGCAGCTGGTATCCATCTGATTATTGCTACACAGCGGCCTTCTGTGGATGTTATTACTGGCGTAATCAAAGCCAACATACCTTCTCGTATCGCCTTCGGTGTATCCTCACAGGTGGATTCTCGAACGATTCTGGATATGGGTGGGGCCGAGAAACTGTTGGGTCGCGGAGACATGTTATTCATGCCAATGGGCGCATCGAAACCGGTTCGTGTACAAGGTGCTTTTATGAGTGATGAAGAAGTGGAAAATATTGTTAATTATGTACGTGGTCAAGGTGAAGCACAGTATGATGAGTCCCTTGTACCTGAGGTAGACGACTCTATCCAGGCTGAAGATGAAGTACAGGACGAGTTATACGAAAAGGCAGTACAGATTATTCTGGAGGCCAAGCAAGCGTCTGTTTCTCTGCTACAACGTCGAATGCGAGTAGGATACACCCGTGCCGCACGTTTGATTGACTCCATGGAATCCCGGGGCGTGATTGGTCCTTACGAGGGTAGCAAACCACGGGAAGTGTTGGTCTCGCTTGAAGAGTACCAACAAAACAAAATAAGCTCGTAGCTTGTAATGCACATGAATATTCAGGCGATTCGAGCCCTCAACCTTAATGGTTGGGGGCTTTTTTCATACAATTTGACTGAAGTTTTACCATGATGTCCAATGATCGGATGATTTGGTGCATAGGAAGCAAGCAGGCTTGTCATAATAACCTTAGCGATTCTGTTAATCCCACAAGAGAAAGGTAGAGCACAGTCGATGCGAAAAATGAACATATGGCTTTTCACTGCTATTTTGCTGATGTCCGCATTGGGAATCCGTTATTTGCTTCCTGAGAATGCAGCAACCGAAAGTTCGAATCAAAGCACATCACAAGTTGAAGAGAAAGCCTTGCCTACTTTCAGCAACAACGCTGTGAAATATGGAAGTTACGGTCAGGATGTGTATGAGCTTCAAGGCCGGCTCAAGTATTTGGGATTTTACAATGGTAAAATCGATAGCAATTTTGGCAACAGCACGCTGAAATCCGTCAAATGGTTTCAATCCGAATTTGGTATGAAAGCCGATGGTGTCGTTGGAGCTGAAACCAAACTGAAATTGTACAATGCGTCAACCAAATGGTCGCCAACAGAGCCGCCGCTACACAAGGAATCCTCAGGTGGAGGTGGAGGTAGCAACAATACGGCAGATAAAGAGCAAGACAATATGGGATCTGCCAATGCCCTTGGTCTCTCAGAGAATGAACTCAAGATTATGGCTAACGCTGTATATGGTGAAGCCCGGGGTGAACCGTTTGAAGGTCAAGTCGCAGTAGCAGCAGTAATTATGAATCGCGTGAAATCACCAAGCTTTCCAAATACGCCTTCTGGCGTGATCTTTCAGCCAGGTGCATTTACGGCTGTAGCGGACGGACAGATCTATCTGGAACCAAACGCACAAGCCAAAAAGGCAGTTGAGCAGGCCCTGAATGGTTGGGATCCGTCCGGTGGATGTCTCTATTATTTTAACCCGAAGACAGCAACATCCAAATGGATCTGGACCCGCCCACAAGTGAAAACAATCGGACAGCATATCTTTTGTATGTGATGATGTTGGAAGCAACCAGAAGGCGTGACTTCGGTTGCTTCTTGCCTTTTGAATGGGTTAAAATGGTTTTTACGTTTAGCTTAATATGATTGCATGATAAATGACGCCGTAAAGGGGTTTTAACATTTGAATACATCAGGATTCGAACGAGGTAGCAAGAGAGAGTTTCGTATACATGTGCTTCCGACTAAACGTTTTAAAACGTTTGCTATATCGTTATATGCAGGAGTTCCCTTACGGGAAGATACAGTAACCAAAGTAGCGCTGACACCTTTTGTTCTGCGACGCGGCACGGAGTCCTATCCGGAAACAACGCAATTTCGTGAGCAACTGGAGCATCTGTATGGAGCAGGTTTTGGTTTTGACGTATATAAACGCGGGGATTACCAGATTGTACAGTTCCGAATGGATACGATTAATGATTCCTTTGTTGGAGGGGATGAGCAGCTATTGGATCGTTCATTTGCCTTCCTTGGAGAGGTTCTTACACGACCTGCACAGGAGAAGGGACATTTCAGGACGTCTTATGTACAAGCAGAGCGAGAGACTGTTCGTAAAAAGCTGGAGTCCATCGTGAATGATAAAATGCGCTATGCCGCTGAACGCAGTATTGAGGAAATGTGCAAGAATGAGCCGTACCGTCTTCATCCATTGGGTGAGCGAAAGGACCTGCCCGGGATTGAGCCCGACACACTGACTGCGTCTTATCAGGAGTGGCTGCAGCAGGCGAGTATGGATCTGTACGTGGTAGGGGATACGACACTGGAGGAGGTCGAGAACCTTGTTCAGCGTCATTTCAATGTAGATCGAACGTCCTCCTCTGATTACCAGACACAGGCAGCGGTTCGAGGAGATAAGGAAGTGGAGACCGTTGTTGAGCGACTGAATGTGAGTCAGGGAAAACTCAATATGGGACTCCGTACATCTATCACTTATGGAGATCCTCAGTATGCCGCAGCACTAATGTACAACGGGATTCTCGGTGGTTATCCTCATTCCAAACTGTTTGTCAATGTTCGTGAAAAAGAAAGCCTGGCGTATTACGCGTCTTCGCGATATGACGGACATAAGGGCATTGCAACGATTCAATCCGGGATTGAAATCCCTAATTATGAGAAGGCTGTCACCATCATCAAGCAGCAGCTGGAAGAAATGAAAAGCGGTACAATCAGTGATCTGGAAATGTCTCAGACCAAAGCAATGATCCGTAACTTGCTTAAGGAAATGCAGGATTCTGCTTTTGAGATGATCGCTTATGACTTCAATCGACAGTTGTCCGGCAAAGAGAGAACGGCTGAAGAACTGTTGGCTCAGGTAGAACATATTAGCAAGGAAGATGTACGTGAGGCGGCAGAACAATTCCGTCTGGATACGATTTATTTCTTGCGGGACGAGAAGGAGGAATAATCGGTGGAGAGCATTCGGTATGAGCATTTGCAGGAGACACTATATTACGAAGTAATGGATAACGGACTGCATGTCTATATTTTGCCTAAACCGGGATTCCAGAAAACGTATGCTACGTTTGCAACCAAGTATGGATCGGTGGATAATCATTTTCAGGTTGAAGGACAGGAAGAAGTGAAGGTCCCGGATGGGATTGCTCATTTCCTGGAGCATAAAATGTTTGAAGAACCAACGGGCGATATTTTTGCCACGTTTGCATCTCATGGTGCTTCAGCTAACGCATTTACGAGCTTTGATCAGACGGTTTATTTGTTTTCAGCGACCGAATATGTGAATGAAAATATACAAACATTAGTCGACTTTGTGCAAAATCCTTACTTCACAGATCAAAATGTGGAAAAGGAAAAAGGCATTATTGGACAGGAAATTGACATGTATGCTGATAATCCGGATTGGCGTGTTTATTTTGGATTGATCGAAGCCATGTATCAGAAACATCCGGTGCATATCGATATTGCAGGAACGGTGGAATCCATCCGTACGATTACCAAAGAGATGTTATATGAGTGTTATAACACCTTCTATCACCCGAGTAATATGCTCTTGTTTGTGGTGGGTGGTGTAGATCCACAAGAAGTCATTGATATGGTTCGATCGAACCAGGAGCAGAAGGATTATAAGCCACAGGGGAGCATTCAACGTTTCTTCGAACCGGAGCCTGAGCAGGTAGGAGAAGCCAGACGGGAAGCGAAACTGGCTGTTTCACTGCCCAAATGTCTGTTTGGATTCAAGGAGACGGACGTTGGACTTACCGGGGAACAATTGTTACGGCGAGATATGACAACGCAGCTGATGATGGACCTTTTGTTTGGCTCAAGCACACGATTATTTCAGAAGCTCTACGATGAAGATCTGATCTCGGACAGCTTTGGACATGAGTATAACAGTTCGCCGCAATATGCTTTTTCAGCCATTGGTGGTGATACAAAAGACCCGGATCAACTGCTCGCGCGTATACGTGAAGAAGTGGATGCCATTGTAGAAAAAGGGTTCGATTTCACGGATTTTGAACGTGCACGCAAAAAGAAAATAGGCGGATATTTGCGTATGCTCAATTCTCCGGAGAACATTGCGCATGAATTTACACGTCAGCAATTCCGTGGCGGTGATTTTTTCAATATGCTGCCGCTCTATGAATCGATTACACTGGAAGATGTAAATCTCAGACTGAGAGAGCATATTCGGTGGGATCATCTGGCTGTATCGCTAGTCGTGAGTCCTTGATATGGAGAGGGGAACGGGACAATTGAAGGCAATCGGGGAAATGACTGTACTGGTAACTGGCGCAAGCGGTGGCATCGGAGCGGCTATCGCAGAACGCTTTGCCAGAGTGGGAATGAATGTTGTTATACACTATATGAGATCGCATGAAGCAGCGAATGAAGCCGCCAGACGGTGCATGGAACAAGGCAGTGGAAAAATCATGACCATGTCTGCGGATCTTCGCAGCCGGGAACAGATTGAGCGCATGCGTGAGAAGCTCGAGTCGCATAATCTTATGCCTGATATTCTTGTGAACAATGCAGGAATCTCGCACTATGGGATGTTGGCTGATGTTACAGAGGAGATCTGGGATGAAGTGATGGCGATTAACCTTAAAGGCACGTTTATGTGTACACAGGAAATGATGCCTCACATGATCTCCCAAAGGTATGGCCGAATCATTAATGTATCGTCAATCTGGGGACTGTCTGGTGCTTCTTGTGAGGTGCTGTATTCCACAACCAAGGGTGGGGTGAATGCATTCACCAAAGCGCTTGCGAAAGAACTCGCACCTTCCGGAGTAACCGTAAATGCCGTTGCTCCTGGTGCCGTTCAAACATCCATGCTGAACCATCTGGATCAGAGTGAACTGAAGATGCTGGAAGAGGAAATTCCGGCAGGAAGACTTGCTCAACCTGATGAAATCTCATCATTGGTTTATTTTTTGGCCCTCCCTGAATCGGGTTATATCAATGGGCAGATCATCAGTCCAAATGGCGGTTGGTTAACGTAAAAAAAGCAAGAAAACTTGACTGGCTGTGAACGAACCAGGTGAAGGTTGCTGAGAAGCAGTCGTCTTCCGGATTATTTTCAAAATGCTCGTATATAAAATGCCTCGAAAGCACATATTACAACTGTTGATTTTAAATCTCATGCGTCATCTAAGGAGGATTTATCATGTCAACAGAAAAAACAGTGCTCTCCAGTTTTGACACATGGAAGAAGTTTCTGGGTGACCGCGTACTGCAAGCAGAGAAGATGGGGATGAGTGAAGAAACCATCAACAAACTTGCGTATGAAATCGGCGACTTTCTTGATGAGAAAGTCGATCCGGCGAACCATTCCAACCGGGCATTGAAAGAGTTATGGGATGTCGGCGATGCTGATGAGCGTCGTACGATTGCGTGCCTGATGGTCAAATTGGCCAAACAAAACGCATAAGATTACAGATGAAGAGCTCCCGCAAGGGGGCTTTTCTCTAATGATTACAAACGGATTACAGAGCTGTTCTTGTAATTCATTTTCATTTTATATATCATTAACGTGACCCATTTTTAGAAGATGTCTCAGATTGTTGTCCAGTGGATATGTTCTGTTGCTGTCGAATAATGGGGAATAATGCATTACGGGGTGTTGAAATGGAATCTAAACAATGGTACATGGAATATAAAATACATAAGAACAGACCCGGTTTGTTAGGCGATATTGCCTCTATGCTGGGGATGCTTGAAGTGAATATATTGACCATTAACGGTGTTGAAGGCAAAACTCGAGGCATGTTGCTTGAATCGGATGATGATGAAAAAATCCGTTTGCTTGGTGAAATGCTTGGCAAAGTAAACAGCATCACCGTATCGGCTTTGCGGCAGCCTAAATTGGTGGATATTTTGGCCGTACGTCATGGCAGATACATTGACCGTGACTCGGATGATCGCAAGACATTTCGTTTCACACGAGATGAACTTGGGTTACTTGTGGACTTTTTGGGTGAAGTATTTAAGAGGGAAGGCAATCAGGTCATCGGTTTGCGCGGAATGCCTCGTGTTGGCAAAACGGAGTCTATTATTGCGGGCAGCGTATGTGCAATGAAGCGATGGACGTTTGTTTCCTCCACACTTCTTCGTCAGACGATAAGGAGTCAAATGTCCGAAGACGAATTGAACCCAAACAATGTCTTCATCATTGACGGAATTGTAAGTACGATTCGTTCCAGTGAGCGGCATTACAACCTGTTGCAGGATATTATGTCCATGCCTAGCACCAAAGTTATTGAACATCCGGATATTTTTGTACAGGAATCCGAATATGATTTTAATGATTTTGATATTATTATTGAATTGCGTAACATTCCCAATGAAGAGATTATTTATGATACGTTTACGGCTAGCTACACCGATGAATTGTAAGGAACCGTACGGAATCATGGAATAGATTAGCAACAACTCAAGAGATAAACATAAGGAGGAGATGGCATGTCTGAACTGGGTCAGCAGTTAAGGGAGGCCCGGCTGCAAAAAGGGATGAGTCTTGACGATGTACAGGAAATGACAAAAATTCGCAAGAGGTATCTGGAGGCCATAGAAGCAGGAGACTATAAAGTGCTGCCGGGTAGCTTCTATGTGCGTGCTTTCATCAAAACCTATGCGGAGACCGTGGGACTGAACCCTGATGAGCTGCTGGAGGGACACAAAAAAGACGTACCCGAAGAAGAGACGGAAGCAACGATGGAACCGGTTATTCAGAAGCGTTCCAGCCGTCCGGTTGAGCGTAGTAATCGGTGGATGTCTGTCGCGTTGATGTGGACATTCCCTGTTTTGATCGTAGTACTGTTGTATGTATACGTGGTGTATAACAATGGTGATGAATCAGATAATCCGGGTCTTGATCAGGTCAAAATTACAGACAGTCAACAACAGCCTGAGGATAAACCAGATCCACCTGCCGACAACGGACAGGCATCTAATCCGCCTGCGACAGATTCAGGTACTGACGGTACTGGTGAGGGCGATGCTGGGGGTAATGGTGGCGGTACAGACACGGAAGGACAGACGGAAGGACAGACGGACGGTCAAACTGATGGCCAAACTGATGGCCAAACTGATGGCCAAACGGACGGACAGACGGATGAAACTGAGGAAAAACCAACTGACAATTCACCGTCTAATGTGACTGTTGCAGAAGATGGGAAATCAGGGAATATTACGAATTTTAAAGTTAACGGTAGTGCAGGGCAACCTGTAACGGTTACGATCAAAGCAACAGGTCATAGCTGGCTGGAAGTGTATAAAGGCGAAAACTCCAGTGGAGAGAAGTTGGAGTATGGTAACACAGCCGAAGGTGACAGCTATACTTTTGAGTTGGATAGTACAGGCATGTATATTAAGTCCGGTTACGCTGCAGCGACCACGATTGAAGTTGGCGGGCAAGTTGTAACGGATGGCAAGGCGACCAATCGGATCCGTTTGAAGCTTGGTGAAGACAGTAGTAGTACTACTTCCACAGGTGTCGAAAATGGATCAACGGACGGTACAGGAGGTACCACGGGTAGCGAATAACCGGGTCAACTGCAGGAGACAATAATCGTGTCTTAACTTGCAGTTAACTTTTGGTGAAGTGAGGTGGATGGCTGTGACAGTCAGCTGGATCGTAACAGGTTTAGGGATCATTGTCAGCCTCCTGGGTTATTACCTGACTCCAAGTGCTTGGGGTTACGGAATATTGGGTTTTGGACTTGCACATGTACTTTTGGGTGTGCTCGATATGTTCAGACAGCCCAACCGCAGCCGCTATTAGGTTGGAAGCTGGACCAGCAAGCATTTTTGGCAGCCACTTGAAGTGGAAGCCAAAAATGCTTTTTTCTTTGTGTAAAACAGCTTGAAATTAGACTTTTGCTTAAGGTATCCTCTATAATGTTACAGAACATACGATTAACTGAAAGGGTGACTGGTTTGAGCTCAGAAAATTCATTTGATATCGTGTCCAAAATGGACTTGCAAGAACTGACAAATGCCGTTACACAAACCGAGAAAGAAATTGGCGCTCGTTATGACTTCAAGGGCAGCAAGAGCAGCCTGAAGCTGGATAAGGATGCGTTAACGATCGTATCTGATGATGAAACCAAACTCAAGGCTGTCATTGACGTGCTTCAATCCAAAATGGCGAAGCGTGGTCTACCATTGAAAAACATTGATTACGCAAAGGTAGAGCCAGCGTCTTCTGGTACAGTCCGCCAGCGTTTGAATTTTAAACAGGGGATTGATCAGGACATCGCCAAGAAAATCAATATCCTGATTCGGGATTCCAAGATGAAGGTGAAGAGTCAGATTCAGGGAGATCAACTTCGGGTAACTGGTAAGAGTAAAAATGATTTGCAAGCTGTCATGCAGTTGCTAAATGGTGCTAACCTGCCTCTGGATTTGCAATATACAAATTTCAAGTAATAAGGCCTTTTGTAGCAAAAGTGTTTTTTGACACGGTATTGGGCGTATATTATACTAAGTGTGCATTGCTGGCAGTCAAGCATCAAGTCCAGTCCTCATCGTTTGCTGACTTTGTGAAAAGCAGTACATCTTCTGGAAGTCACCGGAACGTTTAAAGCGTTTTGCTTTTGAGCGGTTGACTTTATTTTTTGCGTTTCTACATAGTGGGATCATGTTAATATGGATTGACATTGAAACTGTACATTTCATGTTCCGGATGATGATAACGGGATTATGATGATTGTTTGGAGTAATGGAGGATATGAGGGAGGGCGTCTTGTGAATTTACCCAACCGGATTACGCTTGCACGAATTTGCTTAATCCCTTTTTTGATGGTGTTCCTGCTCGTGGATTTTCCATTTTATCCAGAGCCGTTGCAACTTGGAAGCTTGTCGCTTCCGTATAATCAACTGATTGCTGCTGTTATTTTTATCATCGCCGCAAGCACAGATGGAATTGACGGATACCTTGCGCGGAAAAATAACATGGTTACCAATCTGGGGAAGCTGCTCGATCCACTCGCAGACAAGTTGCTGGTTACTGCAGTTTTGATCTCGCTTGTGGAGATGGGCAAGCTGGATTCCTGGATTGCAGTTGTCATTATTAGTCGTGAATTTGCAGTTACCGGCTTGCGTCAAATTGCATTGCTGGATGGTTCGGTTGTTGCCGCCAGTGCTTGGGGCAAGCTGAAGACTGTAGTGCAGATTGTGGCGATTGTGCTGTTGCTGTTGAACAATTTCCCGTTTTCATACACGGGTATTCACGTCGATATTATCGCGGTTTGGGCAGCAGCGCTTATTACCATCTGGTCGGGTGTTGATTACTTTATCAAAAACAAAAATTTGCTTCATTTAACAAAAGCATAATGGTTTGTTCTTAAATGGGTAATCATGAAGGAAGCATTGGGTCAGGGGCAATAGGAAATTATCCTATTGCCCTTTGATCACTCACCACGTGTACAGGAGGATGCTCAATGAAGGCAGAAATCATTGCAGTTGGCACAGAGCTACTGCTTGGACAAATCGTCAATACCAATGCCAGATACCTATCCCGTGAATTGGCTGCGATGGGGATCGATGTATATTTCCAAACGGTGGTTGGGGATAACCTGAACCGACTTAGTGAAGCTATTCGCATTGCGCAGAGCCGTGCAGACGTTATTTTATTTTCCGGTGGCATCGGACCTACCCAAGATGATCTGACCAAGGATGCGCTCGCAGCTGTTCTTAACCGGAAACTGCATACAGATCGAATGGCAATGGACAAAATTGAGAGCTTTTTCAGAGATCGTAATGTGGATATGACAGAGAATAACCGACGTCAGGCGATCGTTATTGATGGCGGAACACCTCTGGCCAATGAAACGGGCCTTGCGGCAGGAAATGCGATTTCTGACAATGACAAATATTATGTTGTGATGCCTGGACCACCTAAAGAGTTGATTCCAATGTTTGAACAGGAAGTCAAACCTTGGCTGTTCCAGCATGTACTCACAGAAGAGATGCCGATCTATTCCCGAATGCTCAAATTCGCAGGTATTGGTGAATCTGCTCTGGAAGATCGACTTCTGGATCTGATTGACGCGCAGACAGACCCTACGATTGCTCCTTACGCGAGCGAAGGCGAAGTTACGGTACGTGTCTCCACAAAGGCTGCGAGTGAGGGAGAGGCGAAGCTGAAGCTGGATGCGATGGAGGTTCAGATTCGGGAACGTTTGACAGAACATCTCTACGCGAACGAGGATGTGCCTATAGAGTACACGATTGTAACTATGATGTCTGACATGGGGCTGACGCTCAGCGCTGCTGAGAGCTGTACAGGAGGGCTTGTCATGCAAAGTCTGACCTCTATACCCGGAAGCGCATCAATGCTCAAAGGTGGAATTGTTTGTTACTCCAATGAAATTAAAGAAAAGTTGCTGAATGTGCCTCATGATTATCTGGAAGGTGAAGATGCACCTGGGGCGGTAAGTCCAGAGGTTGCAAAAGTGCTTGCTGAGCAGATCCGCATGATTGGCGATGCTGATTTTGGCTTGGCTGTTACCGGTGTAGCTGGACCGGGATATTCGGAACGCAAACCACCCGGACTTGTCTTCATCGCTCTTGCTGAACGTGGAAAAGAGACGGAAATTCATGAGCTGCGTATTAATGGTAATCGCGAGACGGTTCGCATTCGTTCAGCCAAAGCAATTCTCTATCGCTTATGGCAAAAACTTGTGGCGATGGATTGATTAGTTAATAGCTTCGATTGCATTTACAGTTCCAAGCAAGTATAATTAAGGAAGACGGAAGAACCGTAGAATTAGGCTTTACAGCCTTGTTTACGGTTCTTTTTTCTGTTTAATGGAAAGTTTCCTTGAGGAAGAGGCGCCTCAGCCTTTACAAAAAAAACGAATGTATGTTCGAAAAAAAGCTTGGCAAACGTGTTAAAACAAGGTATCATTATCTTATAAACAGTAAAGGGTGTGAGCTTATTGTCAGACCGTCGTGCCGCGCTTGATATGGCGCTCCGTCAAATAGAGAAGCAATTTGGTAAAGGATCCATCATGAAACTGGGTGAGTCCACTCATATGAATGTGGAAATTATTCCCAGCGGTTCCTTGGCTTTGGATATTGCATTAGGAACAGGCGGCTTGCCTAAAGGCCGTATTGTTGAAATATATGGACCTGAATCCTCTGGTAAAACAACCGTAGCATTGCATGCTATCGCTGAAGTACAAAGAGCGGGTGGACAAGCTGCATTTATCGATGCCGAGCATGCTCTTGACCCACAGTACGCAAGCAAACTTGGTGTTAATATTGATGAATTGCTTCTGTCTCAGCCAGATACGGGTGAGCAAGGGCTGGAAATTGCAGAAGCTCTTGTACGCAGTGGTGCAGTAGATATCGTCGTTATTGACTCTGTAGCCGCATTGGTTCCAAAAGCAGAGATTGAAGGCGAAATGGGCGATTCACACGTTGGTTTGCAAGCGCGTTTGATGTCTCAGGCGCTGCGTAAACTGTCTGGTGCAATCAGCAAATCCAAAACAATCGCAATCTTCATTAACCAGCTTCGTGAGAAAGTCGGCGTTATGTTTGGTAACCCGGAAACAACACCTGGTGGTCGTGCTCTGAAGTTTTATTCCACAGTACGTCTGGATGTGCGTCGTATTGAGAGTATCAAATCAGGCAATGACATGATTGGTAACCGTACTCGTATTAAAGTTGTGAAAAACAAAGTGGCACCTCCGTTTAAACAAGCGGAAGTGGATATCATGTATGGCGAGGGTATCTCGAGAGAAGGCAGTATCATTGACATTGGTACAGAGCTGGACATCGTTAATAAAAGTGGTGCATGGTATTCCTACGAAGGCGAGCGTTTAGGACAAGGTCGTGAGAACGCAAAGCAGTTCATGAAAGAGCATAAAGATATTGCTGACATCATTGAACAAAAAATTCGTGTAGCCAGTAACTTGGTTACTGCAGTCCCTGCGCCAACGAGTGAAGAGCAACAAAAAGAAGCAGCAGAAGAACAAGAACTGTTTGAAATCAACGAGTAATCTCTCAAAACCTCCCTTGTAGGGAGGACCCTGAGGGTGTTCCCCACTGGACTCCGTAAACTTATCTGATTGAGCTTGGATCAATCTGGATAATGGATTGTAGTGGGAGTACTCGTGCTGTCTAACAGCCCCTGTCCCAATGGACAGGGGCTGTTAGCACGCTAACTGTGGAGTAAAGGCCGGGCAGAGTTCCCGGTCTTTTGTATTATTGGTGTTCTTTGTGTTATGTGAAGATGTGCTTGGCGTAGTCAGAATGAAAATGTTATGAAAGGGGAGACCAGAATGGATCAACATGACGAGGATTTATATGAAGAAGCAGAACAGGACGGCCTATCCCAATTTCCGGACAACGAAGAACTTATTATTACACGTGTAGAACGAACGAAGAGCAGGCAAGCTCGTTATCGAATCACTTTTGGCATCCACTCCATTACGGTTCTTGAAGATGTGATGATTAAATACAGGATGACTCAAGGCAATACGTTTATGAAGAAGGATCTGGAAGATATCATTCTAGCTGATGAGCGACAGCGGACGTATGCACAGTCTCTGCGTTTTTTGGAGCATAAGCCACGTACGCGCCATGAATTAAGTCAGAAACTTCGTCAGAAGGAGTTTGCTGCACCTTTGATTGAAGAGGCGCTGGATCGGCTTGAGCGGGAGAACCTGGTGGATGACGATCTATTTGCGAAGGAATGGACAAGACAGCGTATGGAGGGCAAGCGGAAGGGAAAACTGTGGATAAGGCAAGAGCTGCGTCAAAAGGGCATTGCCAATGATCTCATTGTTGAGGCACTAGAAGGGATCAGTACAGATGCGGAATTTGAGACTGCCTTGAGTGCCGGACGAAAAAAATGGAATCAGGTCAAAGGGGACGTCAAAGAGAAGAAAAATAAAACGCTTCCCTTCCTAATGAGACGTGGTTTTTCAATGGATATGGTGCGCCGGGTCGTGAATTGTTTAATTGAAGAAGATGAGGCTGGGGACCCTGAAGATGACGAAGCGTTGTTATGGGATTAGCAGACTAGAGTCTCTATACTGCATTCTCTTGACAATTTCTTTCGTCAAATACTAAAATGGACATGAGTCTGTAAGAAATGGACAACCCTTTTTCCTTCCAAAAAAGCGGTTTCGGTTTCTTAAGATTTATACCATTCTTAATTATGGGTTCGCTGGAAACAGTGAATAGTACGTGGAAACATGTACATGTGAAATGAAAATCGGCGGGGGATCGCCGTGAGTATTCGTTATTCCCAAACATATGTAAGGTTTGAAAACTGCAAATTGACCCAAGGAATGCCTTGGAGGAACCAACGAGGAGGTGAACAGTATGGAAATTGCAATCACGATCGCTCTCGTTGCAGCCGCGCTATTCATTGGGTTCGGAGTAGGATATTTTATTCGCAAATCTCTTGCAGAGGCTAAAATCTCTAGTGCGGAACAAGCTGCCGTACAAATCGTGGAGAACGCGAAGAAAGAGGCAGAAGCACTGAAGAAAGAAACGGTGCTGGAGGCGAAGGATGAAATCCATCGCATTCGCGCTGAAGCTGAAAAAGACACTCGTGAACGTCGGAATGAAATTCAACGACAAGAAAGACGATTGTTGCAAAAAGAAGAGTCGCTGGATAAAAAATTGGAATCACTCGAACGTAAAGAAGAGCAAGTGGCTAACAAAGAGAAACGAATTGATGAGACTCAGCAGCAGATCGAAATGATTTACAAAAACCAGGTGACAGAGTTGGAACGTATATCCAACCTCACCATGGAAGACGCACGCAGTATCATACTGTCCAACGTAGAACAGGAAGTTCGTCATGAGACGGCTCAAATGATCAAGGACATTGAACAACAAGCGAAGGAAGAAGCGGACAAAAAGTCCCGCGAGATTATTACACTCGCCATCCAACGTTGTGCGGCTGACCACGTAGCGGAAACAACGGTATCTGTTGTTACCCTGCCAAATGAAGAAATGAAAGGCCGGATTATCGGTCGTGAAGGACGTAACATCCGTGCGCTTGAAACCCTTACAGGGATTGACCTCATTATCGATGATACGCCAGAAGCTGTTATTCTGTCGGGCTTTGACCCGATTCGCCGTGAAATCGCCCGTACTGCCCTGGAGAAACTGGTGGCTGATGGACGTATTCACCCGGCACGGATTGAAGAGATGGTTGAGAAATCCCGCAAAGAAGTGGATGAGCGCATCCGTGAATACGGTGAGCAAGCTACCTTTGAAGTGGGCGTGCATGGTCTGCATCCGGATCTGATCAAAATTTTGGGCCGGTTGAAGTTCCGTACAAGTTACGGTCAGAACGTCTTGAAACATTCCATGGAAGTCGCTTATCTGGCTGGACTGATGGCTGGCGAACTGGGAGAAGACGTAACTCTGGCAAGACGTGCAGGTCTATTGCATGACATCGGTAAAGCGCTGGATCACGAAGTGGAAGGATCACACGTCGAAATTGGCGTGGAACTGGCGAAGAAATACAAAGAACATCCGGTTGTAATCAACAGTATCGCGTCCCATCACGGAGATTGCGAAGCGACTTCGGTCATTGCCATGTTGGTTGGCGCAGCAGATGCGCTCTCCGCAGCAAGACCAGGCGCACGCCGCGAAACGCTGGAAACGTATATCAAACGACTGGAGAAGCTGGAAGAAATCTCAGAGTCCTTCGAAGGTGTCGAGAAATCGTACGCCATTCAGGCCGGACGCGAAGTTCGCGTTATGGTACAGCCTGAGAAGATCGATGATGCTGAAGCCTTCCGCTTAGCCCGTGACATCACGAAGATGATTGAGAATGAACTCGACTATCCGGGTCACATCAAAGTCACCGTCATCCGGGAAACCCGTGCGGTTGAATACGCAAAATAGAGCATTACGGAAAAGTGGCCGCAGTAGTGGGCCACTTTTCCTGTTGAAAGCCTGTTAAAAGGCAACTACACATCATGGAGCATGAGATAGAGTCCTGCAAAGGTTCAACATTTGAAGTAAGAGGACTTTGCAGGAATTGAGGAGGCAGTAATCAATGAAAGTTTTGTTTATTGGTGACATTGTAGGTAACGTGGGACGTAAGGCATTAAAGGAAAATTTACCGTATCTGAAATCGAAGTATAAGCCACATGTGGTGATTGTGAATGGTGAAAATGCGGCAGCAGGTCGTGGTATTACCGGTGCAATCGCAAATGAGTTTTTCAACTGGGGTGTACATGGTATTACACTTGGTAATCATACTTGGGACAATAAGGATATTTTTGATTTTATAGATGATGAGCCCCGCATGATTCGTCCAGCGAACTTTCCACCAGGCACACCAGGACGAGGGTACACGGTTGTCAAAGGCGAAGGGAAAGAGCTAGCGATTGTCAATCTTCAAGGAAGAACGTTCCTGCCTGCTCTGGATTGTCCATTCCGTGTAGCTGATGAAATTGTAGATGAGCTGCGCCAAGACCATAAATGTATTTTGGTCGATATGCATGCTGAAGCAACGTCAGAAAAGATTGCCATGGGATGGCATCTGGATGGACGTGCGTCTCTTGTTGTAGGTACACATACGCATGTACAGAGTAATGATGATCGGATTTTGCCTGGAGGAACAGCTTACTTGACGGATGCGGGCATGGTAGGACCTCGTGACGGCATATTGGGTATGGAGCGTGAGGCCGTGCTGCGTAAGTTCTACACCCAGCTACCTGTACGTTTCGTTGTAGATGATGGCAAATGGCACTTCCATGGTGTTTTTGTTGAAATTGATGAAGCCACAGGTGCGGCAACACGCATCGAAAAAATTCGTCTGACGGAGGACGAGTGGCGCATGGAATAGGGGTATTGTCCCAATTTGCAGGGAAACCCGTCTAAAAAGAAGGAATTTTTTTGCCTCCCGCGAATAACATCTAGTAAGTGGAAACAAACTTTCAACATTCCCAGGGAGGTACTTACCATGGATGTATTAAAAGTTTCAGCAAAGTCCAATCCTAATTCTGTAGCCGGCGCTCTTGCAGGGGTTCTTCGTGAACGTGGAAATGCTGAACTGCAGGCAATTGGAGCGGGAGCACTGAACCAAGCCATTAAAGCGGTAGCGATAGCCCGGGGATTTGTAGCACCAAGCGGAGTTGACCTGATTTGTATTCCAGCTTTTACAGACATTGTGATCGACGGCGAGGACCGAACGGCCATTAAGCTGATTGTGGAGCCCAGATAATACATGCAGTATGCATTGAACCTGTTTACGATGTAGACAGGTTTTTTTGCGTTTTTTTGCAATCACATATTGAGGAGGGTTTAAGATGTCCATGTCTGATTGGCGTGTAGCTGATTTTCACTGTGATGCACTGAGCAAAATTTTGATGCAGCCTGCCCTTTCATTTGAAAATGCTCCACAACTGGATGTGAACTTGCAACGTTTGAAAGAGGGGAATGTAGAATTGCAGGCGTTCGCCATCTATTTACCCGAAGTGCTTGGCAGAGGCAAGTTTGAACATGTGATGGGGCAGTTGGAGATTTATCGTAGACGTGTGGAGAGAAGTCAGGAGCGGCCTGGCGGCACACAGACGTTGTTATGGCGTGAACAGGTGGCTCAGATGGGGCAAACAGAGGGCCTGTGGGGATTAATCACACTGGAGGGTGTGGATGGCCTGGAGGGCAACCTGTTCTATCTGGAGTTATGTTATCAGATGGGCGTTCGAATTATTGGACTAACGTGGAATTATGCCAATTGGGCGGCTGACGGAGTCATGGAGAAGCGTGGAGCAGGTCTGACCGAGAAGGGGAAGGAACTGGTGCGCCAGTGTAATGAAATCGGAATGCTGCTGGATGTGTCACATCTCACGGAGAAAGGGTTTTGGGAACTGGCTGACTTGAGTAAACGTCCTTTTATCGCCTCTCACTCCAACAGTTATAGCGTATGTCCCCATGTGCGTAATCTGAAAGATGATCAGATTCAGGCTATTATTGCCCGGGAAGGGCGGATTGGACTGACGTTTGTTCCCTGGTTTGTAAAGCAGGAGGGTGAAGTACGTATAGAGGACCTGCTGCCTCATATCGAGCAGATCTGTTCTCTCGGCGGGCAGCATCATCTGATGATGGGGTCTGATTTTGATGGAATTTCAATGTATATTCAGAGACTTGAACACTCAGGGCACTATCCGAGACTGACGGAAATCCTGCTCAAACATTATGATGAACATCTGGTTCGTGGCTGGTTGTGGGAGAATGCAATGAGTTATCTGGGGGAACACTTGCCAGAGAGTAATCCAAAGATAAAGGGGGCTTCCGTGAAATAGTGAAGTGGTCTGTGGGACAGAATGGGTTGAATGAAGCTTGTTTTCCAAATAAAGGAGTGGAATGATTGTGAAATAAGTGTATTTCATGAATTTTCACCAGTTCGTTTTCATTTCACTCCAAAAAGGGGTATAATACCATTGGATTGTTAAGAGCCTGAGTACAGGCCATAGATAAACAAGGAGTGAATTTACAATGAGTAAAACAGTACCTGTGGGCGTATCTGCCCGTCACATTCATGTATCCCAAGAGCACGTTGAAATTCTGTTTGGCAAAGGTTATGAACTGACTGAATTTAAACCTCTGTCCCAGCCTGGCCAATACGCTGCTAACGAAACTGTAGCGGTAATTGGTTCGAAAGGACAGTTTGATAAAGTGCGTATCCTTGGACCTGTTCGCCCTGAAACGCAACTGGAGATCTCCATGACAGATTCATTTGCGATTGGTGTTAAAGCACCTGTACGTGAATCTGGAAGCATTGAAGGTACACCAGGAATCACAATTAAAGGTCCTGCTGGCGAAGTTACGATTGATAAAGGTGTTATCGTTGCTGCTCGTCACATTCACTTCCATACTTCTGATGCTGCTAAGTGGGGTATCGAGGACAAACAAATGTTGAAAGTTCGTCTGGGTGGAGATCGTGGTCTGGTACTGGAAAATGTACTGGCTCGTGTATCCGATTCTTTTGCACTGGACATGCATATTGATACAGATGAAGCTAACGCTGCTGGCGCTCGTAATGGCGACACTGCTGAAATCATCGATTAATAACATGTAATAGCTTCAGCCCCCAATTATGACGGTCTGAATAACATATAAACCTGAGCACAGCCAACAGGGGCCGGTTAATTCCAGCCCTGACGGCAAGGCTCAGGTTTTTGTGTTTTCTGAGTGCTCTTCTGAGCATGGCATGTTTCGGATTATACGAAGGGAGATGCGCTTTGGATGTGGAACTACAGCCCAATTCATGCTATAATTTGCTGTAATGCTCTTTTAATGTTCCAAGCAAGATATTCATGTGGAACAGGGATGAATGAACGATTTTTTATTAATAGAGGCTGTAAGGAGTGACCGAAGGAAATGGCTAAAGACTCAAAAAAGGATTACTCCCAATATTTTGATTTTTCCGATGCCAAAGTAATTTCGCAAGATGAATTCAGCAAAAAGATAAGAATCCGGGGCCGTGAGATTAACATCAAATCGGAACCCAATCATCGTCAGGAGAAACAGCGGGGCAAGGAAGACGTCCAGGTGCTTTACGAAAATGCCGTTCCCGATGAACTGAAAAACATAGGGAAAGGTAAACACTATATTGTATATACGTATGGATGTCAGATGAACGAGCATGACTCGGAGACCATCAAAGGACTCCTTGAGTCTATGGGATATCAGGCTACAGAGAATCGCAAAGAAGCTGATATTATTCTGCTCAATACGTGTGCCATACGGGAAAATGCGGAAGATAAAGTATTTGGTGAGCTCGGTCACCTCAAAACGCTAAAACTCGAACGTCCGGGATTGTTACTTGGCGTATGCGGTTGTATGTCCCAAGAAGAAGGCGTCGTCAACCGAATCATGCAGAAGCATGGCTTTGTGGATATGATCTTTGGTACACATAACGTGCATCGACTGCCACATCTAATCCAGGAAGCGTTGTTCAGCAAAGAAATGGTTGTTGAGGTATGGTCCAAGGAAGGCGACATTATTGAGAACCTGCCGAAGAAACGTGAGGGTATGCGCGGCTGGGTGAATATTATGTATGGCTGCGACAAGTTCTGTACATATTGCATCGTTCCGTTTACGCGGGGCAAAGAACGCAGCCGTCGTCCTGAAGATGTCATTGCCGAAGTTAGGGATTTGGCACGACAAGGCTTTAAGGAGATCACGCTGCTTGGTCAAAATGTGAATGCGTACGGCAAGGACTTCACCGACCTGAACTACAGTTTTGGTGACTTGATGGATGCCATTCGCCAAATTGATATTCCGCGGGTACGTTTTACAACCAGTCACCCACGTGACTTTGATGACCACTTGATTGAAGTGCTGGCCAAGGGCGGAAATCTGGTGGAGCACATTCATCTTCCGGTGCAATCTGGCAGTTCAGAAGTACTCAAACGTATGAGCCGCAAGTATAACCGGGAACACTATCTGAAGCTGGCTGACAAAATTAAAAAGGCCATCCCGGATGTTGTGTTAACAACGGATATTATTGTTGGTTTTCCGGGGGAAACGGAAGAACAGTTTGAAGATACACTTTCCCTTGTCCGTGAAGTAGGGTATGATTTTGCCTATACCTTTATTTATTCCCCGCGTGAAGGTACACCGGCTGCAGTGATGGAAGACAACGTACCGATGGAAGTGAAGAAGGAACGTTTGAAGCGCTTGAACGAAACGATCAACGAATACAGCCACCGAAGCAATGAAGAGCAACGCGGCAAAATCGTTGAAGTGCTCGTTGAAGGCGAGAGCAAACGGAATTCCGAAGTTCTGGCAGGACGTACACGCAGCAACAAGCTGGTGCATTTTGAAGGACCTAAAGATTTGATCGGTACTTTCGTACAAGTGGAAATCACCGATCCGATGACTTTTTATATTAGGGGCAACCTGCTCTCCGAGCCGGTAGCTGCCAATCAGTAATACACACACACAAATAAGATGAATGATTTTTTGCACTTAGCGGGGTACGCCGAGCGTAGCGAAGGTGACGGAATCGATTCTGTAGAAGCGAAGCGTTCGCCTTTGTCACCGAATTTTAAACCTTTGAAAAATATAATCAAGAAAATTCGGAGACAACAGCGATCAAAAGAACGATCCGACACCGTAGCGGTCACTGAGCAGTCAACTGAGCTTAATGCAACTTCGAGTATTCATCTTATATCATCTCATAGAATGGAGCGATTTCAGTGGCGCAGGAAGAAGTGCAGTACAACTATTATGGAATGCCAACCTACGATACGCGCAATCTGGTCATACGCGACGACATTATGGGAAAAGCCAAAGAATTGGCTGATATGCTCGGAACGAGTGAGGAAGTTAGACAGTTTCAACAGGCTGAAACCAAAATTCGGGATCATGAGCGCATCCAGCAGTTGATTGCAACGATCAAGAAAAAACAAAAAGAGATTGTTGCTTTTGAAAGCTTCAAAAATGTGGAGATGGTCAGCAAAATTGAACAGGAAATTGAAGATCTGCAAAGCGAACTGGACAGTATTCCATTGGTTACGGAATTCCAGCAGAGCCAGAGCGACATCAACTACTTGCTTCAACTAGTGATCTCTGTAATCCGGGATACGGTTTCTGAAAAAGTAAACGTGGAGGCTGGAACGGATTCACCTCCGACCAGTTGCGGTTAAATGACGGAAGGGTGCGGACGCTGTCCGCGCCTTTTTTGACATTACATAACCGTTAATGTGGAGTGGCTATCGCCAAGTACTCGGAATATAATTCCAAGCAAAGCTCCACGCTGTGGGGTTATTTTGTGTGGCGCGGCTGATTTTTAATGATAAAGGCACATGACATCAAGAGAGCTTGATACGTACAGTGAATAAAGGAGAAATGAATAATGAGTATTTTGGACAAAATGGTGGAAGACGGAGACGGACGATTCTGGGGATTTCTCGGCTGTCGTTATATTAAAGGAGACGGAAAAGAAGTACAGATTGCGTTGACAGCAGGCGAACATCATACCAACTCCATGGGGATTATTCATGGGGGTGTATTGACTTCACTGATGGACCAGGCGATGGGTATGGTTGCAACAGCAGCAATGGAAGTAGACGGCTGTGTGACAACAAATCTGAACGTACATTTTCTTGCACCCATGAAACAAGGGGAATTAACGGTGACAGCTACGGTACTGCATCAAGCAGGACGCAGTGTTACGACTCAATCGGAGGTTCGTGATGCATCGGGCACGTTGGGATGTATGGCTACGGCGACATTCCGCATAGCACGCCCGAGAACGTAATGCATGAATCCTGCGGTTGACAAAAGATATTATTATGTCATAATGAAATTATCAAAATGAAAATAGTCGGTGGTGCCCATGAGCGAAAACTACGAACACTTCAATGCAGAGAGCGACGAACAAGCAGCACGTGCTTATAGTTCCCAAAAATATCGTACCCCCGATGGTGTTCCTGCGGATATCGTTATGTTCACCTTAACCAAGCGGGAGCGCAAGACGGTGACGAAGACACTTCCCATTCGGGAACTGAAAGTGATGCTGATCAAGCGCAAAGGCTGGCCTTTTGCAGGTAGATGGGCATTACCCGGTGGATTTTGTCAGGAGAATGAATCCATCTACGGTGCAGCTAAGCGTGAGTTGATGGAAGAGACAGGTGTAGACGGTGGACATCTGGAATACTTGAATGTATACAGTCAGCCGGGTCGTGACCCGAGGGGCTGGATTATCTCACACGCATTTTTCGCGCTTGTAGAAGAATGGATGCTGGATCAACGCCAAGCGGCAGATGATGCTGAGGATGTTGGGTTGTTCACGATTCAGGAGGCGCTACAAGAACTGGAACTGGCCTTTGATCACAGAACAATCATTGAAGATGCTTATCGACGTATTCAACAGCAGATGCTGGAAACGACGATTGCTCGTCAGTTCCTGCCACGTGATTTTACATTAAGTGAATTATATCAGGTTATTCAAAGTGTTGTACCGGATTTTGAAGAACCAAACTTCATTCGCAAGATTACGTCAACCCGCAGCCGTAAAGGCATTGTGGAAGAAGTAAGAGATGAAGAGGGGAACCTGGTGAGTTCCAACCAGTACTCGCAGCGTCCGGCGCAGTTATATCGTTTTACAGAACTCGTACCACGCCTGTCCATCTACACGTAATAAGGTGTAGATGTGTCAATCTGATTGAATCAGGATCAACCATTTCTGGGCTAAGGGAGTGTTGACGATGAAAGCACTGATTGTCATTGATTTTACGAAGGATTTTGTGACAGGTTCTTTGCCTGTAGGTCAGCCAGCAGTAGAGATCGAAGAGACGATTGCAGCTGTAACCGAGGCCTATTGTAAGAACAAACATGAGGTAATCATGGCTGTGGATCTGCACGAAGAGAATGATCCGTATCACCCGGAGACTGTACTTTTCCCACCTCATAACATCAGAAATACGGAGGGAAGACAGTTATATGGTCGTCTTGCCCAAGTGATGGAAGAACGGAAAACAGATATACAGTGGATGGATAAGACGAGATATAGTGCATTCTGTGGGACCGATCTGGAACTCAGACTGCGTGCACGTGGTATTACGGATATTGCACTGATTGGGGTATGCACGGATATTTGCATATTGCATACCGCAGTGGACGCTTACAATAAAGGTTTTCATATTACGGTATACGAAGATGCCGTTGCCAGCTTCAATCCGGCAGGGCATGAGTGGGCACTTGGACATTTTCGTTCCAGCCTTGGTGCTTCGGTGGTTAAGGCGAGCGAGACAGTCTTGGCTTAATTTACTCCATAGTCATGTTTGGTTGACTCCATGTTAGGAACCGGATGAATGTGGTGAATGGTGTATAGAGTTTTTTACGGGAGACTTGTTTGTTTAATACGGATGAACAGAATCATGAAGAATGAGTCTCCATATGTTAACCCGTGTTCACAGATGAAATCTGGGGGCACGAGCGGAAGTCAGAGAGGATGAGACAAATGCAGACAACTAGCCTGGCTTTACATACGGATAAATATCAGATCAATATGATGTACGCCCATTGGGTGAATGGTACTCACAAGCGGAAGGCGGTATTTGAAGCCTATTTCCGTAAACTTCCTTTTGGTAACGGATATGCGGTATTTGCCGGATTGGAACGTATTGTGAACTATATCAGCCAGCTTCGGTTTACGATGGACGACATCAAATTTTTATCCAAACAAGAGGAAAATTACGATCCGGTCTTTCTGGAAGAGTTGCTCCAGTTTTCATTTCAGGGGACGATTCATTCCATGAAGGAGGGTGCAATTGTTTTCCCTGACGAACCGCTCATTCGGGTAGAAGGCTCCATTATGGAGACTCAATTGGTGGAGACGGCGATACTTAACTTCATGAATTATCAGACGTTGATTGCAACCAAGGCTTCGCGGATCAAACAGGTAGCACAACAGGATACGTTGCTCGAATTCGGCACACGGCGTGCGCAGGAAGCGGATGCTGCCATCTGGGGCGCACGTGCCTCGTATGTAGCAGGCTTCGATGCAACGTCTAATATGCTGGCCGGAGAGCGCTTTGGGATCCCAACAGCAGGTACACATGCCCATTCCTGGGTACAGAGCTTTATGAGCGAACAGGAGGCCTTTGACGTGTATGCCAAAGTGTTGCCTGATCAGGTTACACTGTTGGTTGATACCTTTGACACATTGAACAGTGGAGTACCTCACGCCATCAAAACAGCCAAGAAGTTGGAGAGCCAAGGCAAAAAGATGAATGCGATTCGTCTCGACAGTGGTGACCTAGCGTACTTGTCGATTCAGGCACGTCAGATGTTGGATGAGGCTGGGCTGGATTATGTGAAAATTGTAGCATCCAATGATTTGGATGAAAATACGATTTTCAACCTGAAGGCTCAAGGAGCACGGATTGATACATGGGGTGTTGGTACACAGTTGATTACCGCTTCTGACCAGCCATCTTTGGGTGGAGTGTACAAATTGGTGGAGCGTGAAGTGGACGGTGCCATGTTGCCTACGATCAAAATATCTGCCAATCCTGAAAAGGTGTCCACTCCAGGTAAAAAGGAAGTGTTCCGGATCATTGATCCGAAACATGGCAAAGCGATTGCAGATTATATCTGCTATCCAGAGGAAGAGCAGCCGCTACAGGGCGGACCGCTCAAGCTGTTCAACCCGCTACACCCTTACCTGAAAAAGACGGTTACCCGCTACGAAGCGGTCAATATGCTGGAGCCAATCTTTGTGAATGGACGTAAAGTGTATGAACTGCCTAATCTGGATGAGATTCGTGCGTATCACCGGGAACAGATGAACCTCTTCTGGCCTGAATACCAACGGAAGCTCAACCCGGAGATCTACCGTGTGAACATCAGCCCTGCGGCATGGAATATGAAGCAGAAGCTCATTGCGGAACATGTGAAATCCACAGAGGAATAATTCACACATAAGAATTACAGAGAGGCATAACCAGTGAGGTATACTGGCTTATGCCTTTTTGCTGCCTATAGAATGTATACGTTCTTAGCGGAGTTGAACGATTCGATGATTGCAAGCAAAATTTCCGCTATACGCGTTCTGTCTTCTGTGAAAGTACGTCGATAGTTGATAGACGTTATTCTTATATGATCCCGATGAGGTGGACCAGTGATGTAAGAAATCTCATGGACAGACTGCCAAGGTAGCAGGCTATACTGGAAATAGTCATGCCCAATTCAAGAGGTTGTAGGGGAAAAGCAGTAATTATTTCTTGGGAAAGCGCACGAGACGCCAAATTCTGCATCGCATTGTTTCAATCCCGCAGCTGTAGGGGATGAAAGTAAGAGGAGGTGCAGACATGAGATGGATATTAGGACTGGTCTGGATCGCTTTTATTGCCTATGCAGTGTTGTTGGCACCAGGGCAGTCACCTGGAAGTGATCCGATATTCAAAGAACTGATCACCCTGCAAAGCAAAGAGCCTTGGTTACTTACGGTATTTTCGTGGTTAGGTATTTTCCCGGCAGTTTATGTCTGTATGCTGTTAAGAACATCTGTGAAAGAACGAGGTGGCCGTGTACCGGCTTGGCCTTTTGTCATACTTTCTTTTGGACTGGGTGCTTTTGCCCTGCTTCCCTATTATGCATGGTCATCATCCGCAAATAGAGCTTCGGGTTACGCAAACTTACATTTTGGTCATCAGCGGGAGTCGGGAATTGGACGGGTAGCAGCCCACAAACTGACGCATGTCGTCCTTCTGCTGTTAACGCTGGGGGCAACATTCTATGCCGTGACGCAAGGTCATCCGGCTGTATATATGGAAGCATTCAATCAATCTGCCTTTGTACATATCATGACGATTGATTTTGTACTGCTGACCTTACTTTCCATGATTGCGATATACAGGGATACTAAAGTGAGTCGACGTTCAGCAGCTTGGACCGCGGCAGGCATCATCCCTATTGTGGGTCCACTAATCTATCTGTTGACGCTCAGGAGAGACAGAGTTTGATCATCAATATTTGAAGGATTCCATAGGTAAACGGAGCCGTTAAGCCTGAATGCGAACAATTCATGTGCTTAATGGAAAAATATATAAAATCCAAAAGAGGAGTGGCTATAGATGAAAAACCATTTTAACGCATATGTTGTCCGTAAAGAAGAACAGGGCGGAGTGAAAGCTGCTATAGAGCAATTGAAGAAGGAAGATCTGCCAAATGGAGATGTAACGGTACAGGTGCAGTATTCCAGTGTCAATTATAAAGACGGACTCGCTACCCTTGACAAAGGCGGTGTCGTTCGTGAGTACCCGATGGTACCGGGAATTGATCTGGCCGGAACGGTAGAAGAGTCGGTCAGTGGACGTTTTGCACCAGGAGATCGGGTGATCAGTACAGGATTTGAACCTGGCGTATCCCATTACGGAGGGTACAGCGAGTATGCGCGTCTGCGCAGTGAATGGCTGGTACCTCTGCCACCAGGTCTCAGTGAGAAAGAGGCCATGGCAATTGGAACCGCAGGATTTACGGCTGCACTTTCGGTAGATGCGCTGTTACAGGCTGGAGTGACACCGGAGATGGGCAAGGTTCTGGTTACGGGTGCAACGGGTGGTGTTGGCAGTATGGCAGTAGCGATTCTGGCGAAGCTTGGCTTTGAAGTAACAGCCAGCACAGGCAAGAAGGAGCAGGAGGAGCCATTGCTTAGAAACTTGGGAGCCTCAGAGGTCATTACTCGTGAAGAAGCTGATACTCCAGCTAAAGGAGCGATGGGGAAACAGCTATGGGCGGGAGTTGTTGATCCAACAGGAGGACCGGCTCTTGCGGAGCGATTAAAACAGATTCAATACGGAGGTGCGGTAGCGGTATCCGGGTTAACTGGAGGCACTGCTTTTGAATCCACGGTACTTCCGTTTATTTTGCGTGGCATCCAGCTTATTGGTATAGACTCTGTATATTGTCCGATGGAACGTCGGGAACGATTGTGGAAACTGCTCGGCGGAGAATGGAAACCGGAGCGCGCGCTGGAACTGGGAATCCGGGAGATTTCTCTAGATCAATTGTCTCATACGCTAGAGACGATACTCCAAGGTGGTGCAGTAGGTCGTACGGTGGTCAATACAATATCAGATCTGCCATCCGCATAAGATTCTAAGTCCTTAGACATGCTAATTCTACCTGATTGGGTCACAGTACACGTGGCTGGAAAGGAAGGATTGGCATGTGGTTTGGTAGAAAAGGCCGAAGTCTGGTTGGAAGAACAATGAAGTCGGTACTTGTAAGTGGCGTGTTGATCACGAGTGTCTGGTCCCTGGTGGCTTGTTCGGCATCATCCATTGAACAGGAGCGGAAGGTCTACACCCGCGAAGCGACAGATGAAGGAAATGTGCGGGCACAGAGTCAAGGACACGGATTAAACGGTGAATTGGTGAGTGAGATCAGTAAGAGTTTTGAAGCAAAAGGCATTCAACTTATGAATAACATGTCTGCCGATGACGACCATGGCGGGATCTCTTATATGTATTTGTTGAATGGAAGTGGCAGACACATCGTGAAAGTCCATATTTTCAGTGATGCGACAACCCGGGCGGCCAGCATGAAACAAATGTATAGTGAGAATCGTGATGAGGCTGTCTTGGAGAATGCGCTTGGCCGGACAACGATTCGTAGCAAAGGGTACGTCTCACTCGTTTATACAGCTTCCGGTGGGGAAAAGGACAAGTATGAACAGGATGTTATGCAGGTGTTCCAACATGTGTTGGGGCAACTAAGGTAAGAGAAGATGGGAGCACAGAAAACTTTCAATCCTTACCGTACAGCTGAAAATAAACCCGAAAAACCCGTCTGATCTTTCAGACGGGTTTATATATTTCACGCATGACATGCCGCAACTCGGGCAGAATGAGTTTTTCCATGGCCAATTTGACAGCTCCTTTGGAACCCGGCATGGAGAATACGGCTGTGCGTCCAATCGTTCCAGCGACGGCTCTGCTCAGGATGGCAGCGGAACCGATATCTTCAGTGTAACTGAGAAAACGGAAGATCTCACCAAAGCCCGGGAGTTCCTTGTCGAGTAGTGAGGATACTGCTTCATAAGTTGTATCTCGGGGTGCAATCCCTGTACCGCCGCTCAGCAGCACGGCTTCAATATCATCACGAACAGCTGCATCTTGCAGGATGCTTCGAATGTTCTCCGTTTCATCTGGTGTGATGATGTATTCAACAATCTGATAACCCGCTTCATTCATAAGCTGGTGCATGAGCTGGCCACTGGTATCGGTGTCTTTAGTACGTGTGTCAGACACTGTAACAATCATGCACGATACCGTGTCAGGGGCTTCCTGGCGATGTTGTTCCACTGAATTAGTCATGAAACTTCCTCCTTCAATCAACATGTCCTCATAGCATAGACCATCCGTTAGAATCAGGCAATGTACTGGGGAAGAGTTGAACGTTATTGCACAACGAATGCGGGATGGTGTACACTCGCTAGATATAGATAGACTAGGTTACAAGAAGGACAATCAGAGAGGTGTATACGCATGAATGAAACGATTATAAAAGAACAATCCATACCTGTATATATACTGTCAGGTTTTTTGGGGAGTGGCAAAACAACACTGCTTGTTCAGTTGATTGAACATTGGCAACAGCAGGGTTTGCGCCCCGCAGTGGTTATGAATGAGTTAGGCGAAGTCAATCTTGATGGTCAGATTGTGGATTCCACCGTTCCGATGACAGAGATGTTAGGTGGATGCATCTGTTGTACCGTACGTGGTGACTTGGGATTGCAACTTGCCGATCTCGTTCAGGAGGAATCACCTGATGTGATCATCATTGAAGCAACCGGTGCGGCGAATCCAATGGAGATTCTGGATGCAGTAACAGAGACTTCACTTTACATGCGATTGGAACTGAAAAGTCTCATTACCGTTGTGGATGCAGCACATCTATCTGGTCTGTATCAGGAGCAGAAGGGGCAGACCTTCAAGCTAATGCAGGAGCAGATTCGTTGTGCGTCTGTGCTTCTCTTGAATAAAACGGATCGGGTGAGTGCACAGGAACTGAAGGATCTGGAGCAGCTTTTGGCAAAATGGAATGGCTTCGCACCTGTAATTCCTACAGTGAAATGTGAGGTGGAGATGGATCTGCTGCTTCGCAGCGGGGCAGACGTGCATGTACGTGATTCAGCTTCTGAAGCAGGCAAGCCGGCTCACCAAGAGCATCATGTGCATACGGAAACCTGTGGTACACATGGCTGCAATCATGGACATGAGCATACAGATCATACAGTCCAAGGCGATGCTACGAATACTGACGCATCTCATAGCTATAGTCATGACCACGGACACGAGCATTCTGCTCCTCATGCCTCACACGAACATGTTATGGTGTATACACATTATTTCAGTCATCCGGTGAACAGTGAGGCGTTTGAACAATTTGTATCTGCTTTGCCACGGGACGTGTATCGAGCAAAAGGCATCTTATCGTTTAGTGACACGGCGAGCCGTTTCTGGTTCCAGTATGCCTACCGTGAATCGGATTACATGAAGATCACACCTCAGGGAGAGGTCCCTAATGTTGCTGTGTTTATAGGTGAACATTTTGACCAAACTGTCATTCGTGACCAATTACTGGAATTGGAAGCGATAAAGTAGGTTAGATGATTCAATATTCCTCCGAACTGGGTATTAAGATGCATAGCAAACTTTGCCTGGGAGGTAACTTTAAATGACACAACAACAATATCAACAATGTATCGATGCTTGCCTGGAGTGCATGAATGCATGCAACGTATGTTACATATCGAGTCTGAAAGAATATGATCTGGCGATGTTGCGTGATTGCATTCGTTTGAATCGGGAATGTGCGGAGATCTGCAGTTTTGCTGCACAAGCGATGACACGTGGAAGTGATTTCATTGCTGAAATATGCGAATTGTGTGTGAAAGCTTGTGAAGCTTGCGCCGCTGAGTGTGGCAAACACCACCATGATCACTGCCAAGCATGTGCAGAGGCTTGCCGCAGATGTGCAGAAGCTTGCCGGTTGATGGCAGCAGTAGCGTAAATATTATTTCACTGGAATATATAACCAAACCGATAATGACCGTTGTCCCCTAAGGGAAGGCAGTGAACACAAGCATCTGAGACGATGTGCCTATGTGTTGCCTTTCAGTAGGGGATTTTTAATGCAGGTTGCCAAGTCTGATCATGGTATGTATAATGATGGCAATGAATTGAAACGAAGAATATCAATGATCGGGAGAGTAGCCAGATCCATACATGACAGCGAGCCGGGAGAGGTGGAAGCCGGTATGACATGACCTGAGTGAACCGCACCCGTGAGATGGTTATCCGAAAAGATGTACGTATCCCGATCGGGATAGACCATATCTGTCTGAGGGTAACCCGGCTTGCGACCGTTATACGCATGGAGCGGAACAGTTTTACTGGTATGCATGTTGATGCATATTAGGAGTAGCCTGTTCACCTAGAGTGGTACCGCGGGAACTGTTAATTCAGCTCTCGTCTCTTATTTAGAGACGAGAGCTTTTTTGTGTTTAATTTCAGCCAATAATGAATGAATAAGGAGTGTTTGACATGTTGATGAAGCAGGCTGCGGCCGATATTACCCCTTTAACGGGTTTGAATGAAGAAGAGGTTCTGAGATTACTGGAAGTCCCACCACAGGCGGAGATGGGTGATGCAGCATTCCCTTGTTTTGTATTAGCGAAGTCATTAAAAAAAGCACCGGCAGTCATTGCGACCGAGCTCGCAACGGGATTGCAGGCATCTGGAATTGAAGCGACTCCCGCCGGGCCGTATGTAAATATCCGTTTCAATCGGGAGAAGCTCGCGCCGAATCTGCTGAAAGAACTGGGGAATGCGGCATTTGGTAAGCTTCAGCTTGGTCAAGGTTCACGTGTTGTAATTGATATGTCTTCCCCTAACATCGCAAAACCCTTCGGAATTGGACATTTGCGTTCTACTGTAATCGGTGCAGCACTGTATCGGCTGTATAACGAAGCGGGTTATACCTCCGTAAGTGTAAATCACTTGGGAGACTGGGGAACCCAGTTTGGCAAGCAGATCGCAGCGTACAAACGGTGGGGCAATGATGAAGCGTTGCAGGCAGACCCGATCCGTACGTCACTGGAACTGTATGTGCGCTTCCACGATGAGGCGGAGAACGATCCTTCACTTGAGATTGAGGCACGCGACTGGTTCCGCAAGCTGGAGCAAGGGGATGATGAAGCACAGCGGTTATGGGCGTTCTTTGTGGAAGTGAGCATGAAGGAATTCAACCGGATGTATGAACGTCTGAATGTACAGTTCGACCATACGCTGGGAGAAAGCTTTTACAATGACAAGATGGGTGCAGTGGTTGAAGAACTGAAGGAAAAAGGTTTACTTGAAGAGAGTGATGGAGCACTCGTGGTACGTCTGGAAGATGAGAACATGCCCCCGTGCCTGATTATCAAAAAAGATGGAACAACAATTTATCCTACTCGGGATTTAGCTACGGCAGTCTATCGTCATGAGGTGATGAAGGCAGATCGGTTGTTATACGTGGTCGGAGGCGAGCAGAAGTTACATTTCCGGCAGGTATTTGCGGTCCTATCCCGGATGGGTCATGAATGGTCTGCGAAGTGTGAACATATCCCGTTTGGATTAATGCGTTTTGAGGGACGGAAAATGTCTACCCGCCGCGGTAAAGTCGTCTTTTTGCAGGAAGTGTTGGATGAGGCAGTCGCTCGTGCTTTGCAGATTATTCAGGAGAAAAACCCGAATCTGGAGAACCCTCAGAAGGTGGCTGAGGCTGTTGGTGTAGGTGCCATTGTCTTCGGTGATCTGCGTAATAGTCGGTTAAACGATGTGGACTTCTCCTTGGAGGATGCGGTGAGTTTTGAAGGAGAGACCGGACCTTATGTGCAGTATACCCATGCCCGGATTCAAAGTGTGCTTGCCAAGGCAGAAGAGGCGATCCGCGTGGAAAATGAAAACCCTTTGACTAAACCCAACCTTGCGGAAGGTGAGAATAACACAGTAACCACTCTATCCCCTATCGGAGATACCTCATGGGCATTGCTGAAACTGCTTGGTGATTATCCCGAGTATTTGGAAAAAGCGATTCATCGGAATGAGCCTTCGGTCATTGCCAAATATACTATAGATGTCGCTCAAGCATTCAACCGTTTCTATCACGCCGAACGCATTGCGGATGCGTCATCTGATGTAAGATCCTTCAGAGTGGCATTGGCCAAACGGACTGCCGAACGCCTCGCGTACAGTTTACATTTGCTAGGTGTGCAAGCTCCAGAGCGGATGTGATCCCAGGTGATAAGGAGTACACGTGGACTTTTCAAAAAAGCCGATCAAGATTTACGAGACTCATTAGGTCGAGGTATGTTGCTTCAACGAGTGAGCAAGCGATTAGGTAATGCTCAAGTACTTGATGAAATTAATCTGGAAGTGAAGCAGGGAGAATGTGCTGTACTTATTGGCAGAAACGGTTCTGGCAAAAGTACGTTGCTACGTATGTTGGCAGGTATTTTGTTACCCGATACAGGATCGATCCAGCGCACAATGAAGGGTTCTGATGGGTATGCAGTAGATGGCCTGCCACGTTTGCCCTTTACCTCTGGAGAGTATTTGTGGGACATGGGTCGGATTCGGGGCATTCGCCCCGAAGTACTGCGTGAGCGGATTAGAGAACTTAGTGAACTTTTATATCTGGATACCGCGATCGATCAGAAGTTACCCTTATTATCGAAGGGCACACTGCAAAAAGTGAATTTGATTCAGGCCCTGTTACCTGGACCGGGTGGACTTTTGTTGCTGGATGAACCGTTGTCAGGCTTGGATATTCCAGCTCAAGAGGGCATTGTATCCTTGTTGGGGCAATGGAAGGATGAAGGGACATCCATCGTTACAGCTTGTCATGAACCGTTGCTTATTGAACGTTTGGCAGACCAGGTGATTGTGTTGAAAAAAGGCGGCGTGCTCCGCTACTGGAGTCGTGAAGATATACTTCAAGCTGGCGAACCCGTTGTACGTATTCAAAGTCTGATGGAAGCTGGAGAGGATCTGGCTAACGATCTATCCGATATACAACAACCGGGAGTACTGTCTTTAGTTTGTAATACAAGCTCGGAGATTTCCAATGCTTGGTTGTGGGATTGGAAAGTAGTTCAACAATCAACAGATGATGTCCTCAGAATGATCCTGGCATCCGGAGGTTCGGTTGTGTCTGTACAACAGGAAGAGAGTCAATTACATATGGAAAGTCTGCTGGAAGGACAACATCCAGCTGTACATGCGAGTCGTGAAGGTGTCACAGAATCTGTGGACTTAAGCTCTTCCATGGATGATGCGGGGGGAGAAGTCAAATGATCTATCTGACCCGATATTTGTTAAGGCATCACATTCGCTCACAGAAATATTTTGCACCGGTTATCTTTTATATCATCGCCATGCTGCTGATCTATTCCTACAAACCCAACCCTATTGCGGACAGTTACAGTGTTACGGCTATGCTGTTATTTCTGGCAGCTGCTTGGCTCGGAGTAATGGTGATGAATACCGAACCTGCTAAGCAGTGTCAATTACTTGTCCTTCATACAGGAAGCAGGCGTAAGGTTGTAACAAGTCAACTCATCTGTGCCTGGATAATGCAATTCATGCTCACCGTAATCACTGTGCTGTATCCCGTGTTCGCGGGAATGTTCGAGAAACAACCTACAGGTGAGGAGTGGATGATGACTTGGTTAGGACATCTGGGGTTATCGTTGCTGGGATTGGGCATCAGTGTATTTTTTCAAAAATCGTACATTCCCTTGCTTAGTCGAAGTATGCCTGCTCTCATTATTGTATTATTACTATCGTTTATCCAAGGTTCCTTAAGTGAACGTTTGCCTGAATCGTTAGAATGGCTTGGCCGCATTCTTCCGCCAGCTTTTTATCTGGTTCGTGAGATGATGTTATTTGATGAATCAAAGATGGACTCTTTTGTTTCGGTTATGCTGTGGACTGTGCTCTATGCATTAGGGTTACTAATCATCCATGTGTGGCTGTCCGGAAGAAGAGATCTGCGGAGTTAGAAGACGCGCTTCCCGATAACTTGAATGTTGCTCTTGGTTTGGTTAGGATAGAGGGACATGGAATGGTTAACATTGTACGGTTGAAGGGGGCGCTCGCATATGCAAAATACAGATATCCAGAATGGTGACATGCTGGACAGCGAACACTCCAGGGAATTGTTTGCCTATTACGGATTGGCAGTGTACTACGGGCAGGCGCTTGAACAGCAGCTGGTCAATCTGATTTTATTAATGAAAATGTCTCAGGGCGAAGCCGTGTCTGAAGAGGATCTGGAAGATCTGTACGAACGAAAGATGAGCAGTTCACTGGGGCAGCTCATTCACGAAGTGCGCCATCATTTTACATTCTCCGAGGAAGAGACTCTTCAATTGAATGAGTTATGGCAGCAACGTAACCGTATCGTACATCATTATTTCAAGGAACGAATTCACGAGACATTCAGTCCGGAAGGACGATCACGCATGATTAAGGAATTGGAGGATTTCAAAGACCGTGCACAGGAGTTGGAGATCCGTCTTCAGCAATATACGGGTGCCTGGATCGCAGAGCTTGGTCTGGATGCCGAATCCGCAGCAGCTCTGCAAACGCTGGAGCGGATGCATACCGAGAGTATGCAAGCAAGGGCTTTGGAAGAGGATGAATGACAAGCAAACGGATAACGAAACGCTGGATATTAAAGACGGTTCTGGCTGTAGTGTTGGTTGGAATCCTGTGGACTGTGGTTACCGCAATCCGTATATCTACATATACGGATGAGGATTCATCCAGGATATCGGATGCAGCAATCATTCTGGGCGCAGCCGTGGCGGGGGATAACCCTTCACCTGTATTTCGCGAACGTATTGAACACGGGATTGAGTTATACCGTCAGGGTACCGTTCGTAATCTGCTTTTCACAGGTGGATCAGGTGATGATGGAGAACATACGGAAGCTGAAGTGGGTCAGAAGTATGCCATTGCACATGGAGTAGATCCTGCGGACATTCGCATCGAGACCAAATCCAGAATTACCGAGGAGAATCTGATCAATTCAATTCCAATTGGTGAACAGGCCGGTTATCAAACCTATACGATTGTGAGTGATCCATTACATATGAAACGGGCCATGAAGCTGGCTCTCGGACTGGGTATGGATGCCGTACCTTCTCCGACACGAACAACGGCTTATCGAACCTGGCGCAGCAAGTTTCCTTTTCTCGCAAGAGAGACCGTGATGTACATGGGATATACGATCAAAGGATGGATAGACAATCCGCAGCAGCCATGAGGTTGCACGCGGATTGTTTTTTTTGTCTGGCCGAAATAAACAGTAACCGAACATGCCTTCAGATGAAAATACAAAAAAACCGATCTACACCGCAAACCCTGAGGTAGCTGTGTAGATCGGTTTTTGTTTTGCCCTCGAGTACATCATTTTGATTGGTTACTTAAAGAGCTATCTGTTTTACTCTGTTATGCATTGCCTCCGGCAAAGGAGGTTGAGGTTGGAATGATCTCACCCGACGGATTCTCGCTGGTTGCACTCGCTGCTGCTTGCGCACCTTGCTGGAGCTGATACATTTTATAATAGCGGCCTTTAAGCTCCATCAGTTCATCATGTGCACCTTGCTCAACGATACGCCCGCGATGCAAAACCAGAATCTGATCTGCCGAACGAATAGTGGACAGACGGTGAGCAATGATGAAGGTGGTACGTCCTTTTTTGAGGACTTCGAGTGCGTTCTGAATCAAAGCTTCTGTTTCCGTATCGATATTGGCTGTCGCTTCATCCAAAATGAGGATGGCCGGATCAAACGCCAGTGCACGAGCAAAGGAGATCAACTGACGCTGTCCAGCAGACAATGTGCTTCCTTTTTCGATGACGGGTTCGTCAAAGCCTTGAGGCAAATGAGCCAGGATACGTTCAGCGCCTACATCACGCAGCGCCTGTTCAATTCGTTCACGGGAGATCTTCTCATCGCCGAGACTGACGTTGGAAGCAATGGTGCCTGTGAACAGATACGGGTCCTGCAATACAATCCCCATATGTTCGCGAATCCACTGTTTAGGCAGATCTTTGACATTCTGACCGTCAATCGTGATCTTGCCTTTTTGCGGGTCATAGAACCGGAATAGCAGGTTGATAATTGAGCTTTTACCCGAACCGGTATGACCGACCAGAGCGACCGTCTGACCTTGGGATGCTTTGAATGAGATATTGTGAAGCACGTAATCTTTTTTATAGGCAAAGGATACATCGTCGAAAACAACATTCCCCTTGTATCTTGGCATGGAGCCATCGGTTACAGCTTCTCCCTTTTCATCCATCAGCTCAAAGACGCGACCAGCGGATACGAGGGAGGAGTCCAGGTTGGCGAGTTGATTCACCATGCCGGTAATCGGCTGGAACAAGCGGCCCAGGACATCAACGAAGGCATACAGAACACCTAATGAGATAATACTTGTGCCATCCAGCACACTGGAACCGAAGTACCACAGGACAACCGCAAAGGCGATATTCCGTAATACGTTAACCAGGTTGTGTGAGGTGAAGGCATTCAGGTTCAGCATTTTGTTCTGGTGTTTCATATAGTCATCATTCAGATCTTCGAATTCCTGTTTGGTTTGTTTCTGATGGCGGAATACGCGGATAATGGACATCCCCTGAATGGACTCGTTAATGATTGCATTGATCTCACTCAGTCGGGATCGAATGATCGTGTTGTAGCGAGTAGCGAATTTGCGATAGAGCACAATCCATGTAATGAGCATCGGCACAACGAATAATGAGATTAGACCCAGGCGAACATCAAGCAGGAAGAGTGCAACATACACACCTGTAATCGTGATGATTCCTGAGAAAAAGTTCGAAAGAACAGCAACGAACAGATCTTTTACGGCTTCTGTATCGTTTGTGACCCGAGATACAACTTTACCTGCGGGCAGGTTATCAAAAAAGTGCACCGGCAGTCGCTGAATATGGGCATACACATCGTTACGCAGTCTTTGAATGACCTTGTTGGCCGAGGATTGCAGCCAGAAAGTTTTACCAAACTCCATAATGACCGAGATCACGAGGAAGATCATGTAATACACAATTAATTGATAGATGCTGGGCATCTCCGGTTTGTAAAAAGCAAACAGTTCACCAGCGGACAGGGGTGTTGCCGCATATTGGCCTGTTACCTCACCTGCGCGTGTAACCGTGAGGGTTCCATCCGTATATGTGCGGTCCCCGTCAGGTGCGCTTACCGGTTCGTTTACAAAATAAAAACTTCTGCCGGCTTGTAATACCCGCACTTCGGAACCTTTGTTTTCATCCGGTTCGAACAAGCCTTCGCGTTTGTAATTCTTACCGTTGTAGACTGCGGCTTCATCAGAAGCTGTTGTCTCATAGAAAGGCTGCTCAATCGCGAGCAAGTGATTATCGATCATGGATTTGGCGATGAACGGCCCGGCAAGCTCGGCCGCAACACCAATGGTAAGCATAATTAATGCAGCGATAAATGTTCCTTTGGCTTTCAAGGCGTAATCAAGCAGCCTTTTGCCTGTATTAGACTTCAATGAATTGACCTCCTACGTGGACAGATTGGACTCGACCTGTTGCCGTTCATACTGTTCACGGTACCAGCCGTTCATGGCTAACAATTCCTGGTGAGTGCCTTCTTCCGTAATTTTCCCGTGCTCCAGTACGATGATTCGGTCAGCATGTTCAATAGCAGACAGGCGATGAGTCGAGATCAGCGTGGTTTTGCCCGAGCGTTTGTTGCGTATATTTTCAATGATTTTGGCTTCAGTACGTGCATCGACAGCAGATAAGGCATCATCGAGGATCAGAATATCAGGATTAGCAATAAAGGCACGTGCCAGCGATACCCGCTGTTTCTGTCCACCGGACAGAGAGATTCCTTTTTCACCAACGAGTGTATCCAGTCCATCGGACAAAGTCCCCAGATCCCCGTCAAAAGCGGCGGTACGAATGGCTTCCATGATGACTTCATCACTGGCCCCAGGTTGACCAAATTGAATGTTTTGACGAACTGATTTGGAGAACAGAACTTGTTCCTGTGGTACGTACCCAATCCAGCTGTGCAAGTCATCTTTGGCGATATCCTGAATCGGATGACCCGAGATGCTTAATGTGCCCGAACCGGCAGGGTATTCATGAAGCAGTTGTTTGAGCAAAGTAGACTTACCGCTACCCGTACGACCCACAACACCCAATGTTTGACCCCGTCGTAGCGAAAAGCTGATATGACTGAGATTGTCGACAGTGGAACTTGGGTAACGGAATGTAACATCCTGCATCGCAATTTCTTCCGGATTCGTAACGTGAGCAGGTTGCTCCACATCTTGTACGGCAGGTTCTACTGATAAAGTCTCGTTGACCCGATCAAGCGAAGCGCTACCACGTTGCATCAGGTTAATTAATTCGCCGATGGCAAACATGGGCCAGATCATCATCCCCAGGTACATGTTAAACGATACGAGATCCCCCAGGGTAATTTCATTATGAAATACAAGATATATGCCGTAGGCAAGTGCAATCACATAACTGAGTCCAACGAAGAGGCGGATGGTGGGTTCAAATAGGGCATCCATTCTGGCAACAGCCAGATTTTTACGATACACATCTTCGGTCACGTCGGCGAACCGTTTCTCGTCCAGACGTTCCTGCACATAAGCACGCACGACACGAATCCCGGCGATGGATTCCAGCACCTGGTCGTTCATATCTCCGAATGCATCCTGTGCCAGGGTGTAACGTTGATGTACAGCTTTACCATAGATCATCATGGCAATGGCGATAAAAGGTAATGGCAGGATTGCCGCCAAGGTCAGTTTCCAACTAACCAGGAAACCCATGGCGAACAATACGGTGGCCAGAAAGGCTGTAGAGTCTGTTAAGGTCAGCATGCCGAAGCCTGCTGTAGTGGCAATGGAACGAAGATCATTGGTGGCCCGAGCCATCAGATCTCCTGTTCTGTTTTTCTCAAAAAAGGGAGGAGTCATCCGTAACAAGTGGTCCATAAAGCGTGAACGAAGCAGCCGCTCCACCAGATTGGCACCACCAAACAGTTTGTGCATCCAAACGTATGTAACCAGATAGATAATGATGACCGTTCCTAGAATAAGCAAAATATAACGCGTAAGTGAGGTGCCGGTAATGGAACCGCGCACAATCTCGTCGATGGCATTACCAAGAAGACGAGGAGGCAGCAGTTCGGCAATGCCCACCAGAATAAGCAAAATGACACCGGTTAGGTATCGTTTGCGTTCCAGCCGGAAGAACCAGGCCAGGTTTTTAAGTACAGAGAACAAGTGTTATCCCTTCCTTTCGATGTCCGAGAAATGCAAATTCCGTTCATGAATGCCGAAATGTACCCACAAAAAAAGACATACCGCACGCAGGCGGTATGTCTTCATATAATCATACGGCAGCATGGCTCAGAGAACAGAGCCGTCACCATATATAAGTTCGATTGTGAGTATACATCACAGAGGTTCTAATGAAAGATCGCCTGTCATGCCGACTTATGAACGGAATAATGATTTCGGGTGTGCTCCGGTATTTAGTTGTGTACTGAATTGACCTATCATATGTTTGTTAAACACCGTAATCACCCTTTCTTTTTTTGGAAATAAATACAATGTAGACCTCGTATGTTTGCATCTTAACACCGGCTTTTACAATCTGTCAAACATTTTTCACAACTTATTTTGTCTTTATGTCGTCACTCGGGTTTGTATTCAAGTCCCTGTCGAGATATGATGGAACATATATATACAGAAGGAGCTGACACCAAATGAGTACCATACATGTATCCGATCAAGCTGCTCGCTGGTACAAGGAAGAGCTGAATTTGAACGAGGGAGACAGCATTCGATTTTTTGCACGTTATAGCTCTGGCGGAGGTCTTCACCCTGGATTTTCGCTAGGTATTGCTGTAGAGAAACCAAGACATCCTGCGGATCAAACCGAAGTTTCGGGGATTCAATTCTTTATGGAAGATCACGATTATTGGTATCTGAAAGGGCACCAACTGCATGTGGATATCGTTGATGAAGGTCAGGATATCGAATATCGTTACACGGAAGTCTAAGCAATAGATGGATTACAGGTCGCCACCGGCTTCCGAGTAGGAGGAGGGGATAAGCAGTGAATCTGCCACCACGAGATTTGGCCCAGTATATCGCAAAACGCTCTCATATTGTTGTAAAAGCGGCGGTGCGGGCTGAGAACGAACAAGGTGAATTACTGCTGATTCAGCATGCTGAACATGGTCACTGGCGGTTGCCAGCAGGTGAGATGCGCCCGGGTGAGGCTATTGAAGATGCTGCACATCGGGAGTTATGGGAAGAGACAGGTTGGACTGCTGATACCATGACACTGGAAGGTCTCTATTCGGGGCCTGACCTTCGGCATCTGCATTCAAGCGGAGATGAAGAGTATTATGTCATTGCCCTGTTTCGGACAGTGATCATTCAGGATGACCTTGTGGAGTCGCGTGTAAATAGTGATGCAGGTCTGAAGTTTTTTGCGCTGGAGTCGTTACCACCTCTGAATCAGATTAGCCGAATCCTGTTAGCGCGGGATATTGCAGAATAAAATAAGTGTTGACCGCAAAAAAATGACCTTGGCATGCACGATAAAGTGGATGCCAAGGTCATTTTTTTAAAAATCCGATTCTGGTGCTCAGAGCATGAATTACACCTGATCCAGTGGTTCATCATCCATCGCAAAATCAAAATCATCAATATCAAATACCTGTACAGGTGATTCAGACTCAATTATGCGTGCAATCAGTTCAACCTGATCGGTGAGAATCGGGATACTCAGGCGCTGAGATGTCAGCAGCAGTTCGGTCTCAATGGGATCGAAATACTCCCCGTACTGTGCCGTATCTATTGCATTGATAATGGCAATGGATACTTGGTCACCAAATAAAATGGAGGGGCTTTTGGCCCATGGAACAAGTAACGCACGCTCTATTTTTTTCTTATTCAGCGGTTCCTCGAAATAAGAAATCATTTCATTGATTTTGGATTTCACATGCTGATCATCTGCCGGGTTATCCATCATGGGATCAGGACTGGTCTGGAATTCATATAGCTCAAGGATGGTGGTATAAGGAACAATATATTCAACAGGCGCGGGCGGCGCTAGCAATTGACCGTAAATGGCCACCATCACGGCTTCTGTAATAAACTGACGTGACATGGTTCCTTAATCCTCCTGCGCCATTAATAGTTGCAAAGTGAATCTATACGTTTATGCAACAGCATAACCATAATAGTACGTGTTCAAATAGGACGGTTTTCAGTACCGAGAAGATGGGATGAAGCTAGAAATGGAGTAGCGGAGCGTAGGGAAAACTACGTGAGCAACCGCAATGTTTCCTTCGGAAACATACTTCGTAAGCCTTCCGCTTATTTCGGCTGAATTCCATATTCGATGCTGATGATGCCTTTAGGCATCCTTCGTAATCAAAAGCGGACTTTTTGAACAACCTCTAATGTGGATTATTCTGCTGTAGACTCGTGTACATGATTTGCATGAATAGAAGTATATCACACAACGGTGGGAAATACAGCCAATCTGCATAGCATGTCAGGTCACAACCTTCACAACTTCAATCAGGATTTGCCCAGCAGCAATGATAAAATTCCCGCCGCAATCAATGGACCCACAGGTACACCCTTGAACAGGGCAACCCCAAGTACCGTTCCGATTAACAGCCCGGCAACGACAGTTGGCTGTGTACCCATCAACGTAGCGCCACGTCCTCCGAGATATGCCACCAGTAATCCTACGCCAATAGCGAGCAGTGACTTCCAGTGCAGGAAAGACTCACCGATCGTCTGCAGACTCATCTTGCCACTGGCAAGAGGTGCCATCACGCCAATGGTCAGAATGATAATGCCCAGTGTAAGTCCGTATTTTTCAAGCCATGGAAATGCCTGATTCAGGTTCAGGACTCGTAGCAACAACAGAAATACCATCGCTACGGTCACAGGTGTGTTGCTGCTGATAATCCCGAGAGCCGCAAATACGAGCAACAGCAGGGAAGTCATATCCATTGTTTTCATTTCCCTTCAGTCTGTCCACGTTGTTTGCTAACGATATGTTCCGCAATGTAACGTCCATGCCAGCGTCCGGATTCAATAAAGACTTCATTGGCATTACGCCCCGAAGCGATGACTCCGCCCACATATACACCAGGTACGCTGCTTTCCATCGTTTGTGCATCATATAGAGGTTTATCCATATCATCAGACATCTCCACACCTACCGACGTGAGTAGTTGACGATCTGGACGGAAACCGGTCATTGCCAGTACGAAGTCATTATCCAGTTCCCGAGTGGAACCATCCGTGTGTATCAGACGAATCGAATCATCGAGTATTTCATTCACGCGTGATTCCAGGTGGAGTGTGATATGACCTTTTGTCACCATGCTCTCGAATAGCGGGCGTACCCATGGTTTAATATGCTGGGACAGACCACTACCGCGATAAACCATATCAATATGTGCTCCGACCCGAACCAGTTCCATGGCCGCATCCACGGCTGAGTTGCTTCCGCCAATAATGGCGACACGTGTACGGGTATAAGGGTGGGCTTCCCGGAAGTAGTGGGTTACCTTATCTTTATCTTCTCCAGGGATGCCCAAATAGTTAGGATGGTCAAAATAACCGGTAGCTACAACTACATTGCGTCCAACATGTATGATGGCTTCCCCGCGGCGGTTGAGCGTATGTACCTCAAACGTACCATCATCCTTGCGTTTAATTTCACGGGCTTCCTCATAGTTATGAACACGCAGACCAAAATGTTCGGCTACCCTGCGATAATAGGCAAGTGCTTCATAACGAAACGGTTTATCATTAGGTGTGCTGAACGGAACGTTTCCGATCTCAAGCAGCGGGGCTGTGCTGAAAAACTGCATATGGGTTGGATACAGATAAATAGATTGAACGATATTGTATTTCTCAACGATCACAGCGGACAGTCCCAGCCGCTCACATTCAATGGCAGCAGACAGACCGCATGGGCCTCCGCCGATAATAATGACATCTTCCATGTTCTTAATCCTCCTTATTTCAAGCAATATAATCCTACCGTAAATAACGAGCCAATGCCAGTTCAAGCGTGGAGTTTAATTAGACAAGCTTACTTGAAACCAAAGGAGTTGACGTGTAGAGGAGAAAAGACTAATATCGAATTAGATATATATCTAATTGAAAGCGAGATGAACGATGATGCAGCTGGAGAAAATTGTGGCTTATCATAAAGCGTTGGCTGACCCGACCCGGCTTCGCATGCTGCTGTTGTTGGCACAGGGTGAACTGCACGGACAGGCACTTGCCGAGCGGCTGAATCTGTCACAGCCAACCGTGACACATCATGCATCCAAGCTGAGAGAGGCGGCGCTGATTAAGGAACGACGGGAGAAAAATACAGTGTATTTCACACTCAATCCTTCGTTTATCCGCGAGAATGCACAGGCTTCGGTTGATTTTATCTTTGATCGAGAGGAGGTTACGGATATGAGTGATGTGAACGAAACATTGAAAGCGTCGGTCATGAGAAATTTTTTCTCCAAAGATGGACGACTGCGTCAGATTCCGGCTCAATACAAGAAAAAACTGATTGTACTTGGTCATCTGGTCGAGCAGCTTGAATTTGGTCGGAAGTATACAGAAAAAGAAATCAATACATTTATAAAGCAATACCATGAAGACTTTGCCACGATTCGGCGGGAATTTATCATGCATCAGTTCATGTATCGGGAAGAGGATATCTATGAATTGAATCCGAAGGAAATGTGGACACGCTGGGATCAGGTTAAATAGAGTAGCTGGTGGTAAAAAAAAGTTTGGGCTTGACAACTGTTAAGCTCAGTGTGTAACATAATGGATAATTCTACAAGGGAGGCGATTGTTTATGACAAATTTAAATGCAGTATACGTTAATTTGAATATGAACAGCGTCTCCGGAACGGATCAAAGCATGTAATTTTGCGTTAGCTGGATAGCAGTATCCATTGTAACGTGAAGTATCGCATGCTCAGATGAAGCCACGGGTGACGCACCCGTGGCTTTTTTGTTTGCCGATAAAAGGGTGTTCCTGAATTGTTTATATCGGAGGGTTAAGTATTCTATCCGGTAGATCTACAAGAAGGGATGATCTTTGATTCGGCTAACTACTTATTGCCACGGGGGTATTTCTACTCGTGGTTTTTTGTTTTGATCTGAACCGGAGATGATTGTTCACTCGGCTTGAACGAAGTAAACAACTTATTTTGGGAGGAATTTTTATTTTAGATAACCATATTGAGAAGTACGGCTGGTCTGCAAAGTGGCAGGAACTGTGGCAAGAGACAGGGATGGAAGAGCAGGAGAAAAAGCCAGCCAGAATTATCGCAGACCATGGACATCTGCAACGTTTGATTACAGAAGAGGGCGAATGCTGGGGAAGAATTTCGGGCCGAATGCGTCATGATAGTCTGGAGACCAGCTTGGCACCAGCGGTTGGAGATTGGGTGGCCATTACAGGTCAGGCAGGTGAAGAAGCAATTATTCACAATCTGGTGCCACGTCGGAGCAGGGTATCGAGACAGGCGGCAGGTCCAGTGACCAAGGAACAATTAATCGCCGCAAACGTAGATACACTGTTGATCGTGGCAGCACTTAATCATGATTTCAACCTTAGAAGGCTCGAAAGATACGTGCTGATGGCTTGGAATGGTGGCGTAAGGCCAGTCATTGTCTTGAGCAAAAGTGATCTGTGCAACAATGTGGAAGAACAGATCCGAAGTGTAGAGGGAATTGCTCCAGGCGTTGAAGTGCTTGCGATATCTGCAGTGGAGGGTCAAGGTAAATCCTTACTGGAACGATATTTGCAGCCAGGGCTGACTGTTGCGCTCACAGGATCTTCTGGCAGTGGCAAGTCTACGCTGGTGAACTGGATGATGGGTGAGGATGTGCAGCTTACACAATCCGTCCGCGAGGGAGACAGCCGTGGGAGACATACGACAACACACCGGGAGATGTTTGTACTTCCACAGGGAGCCGTATTGATCGATACTCCAGGAATGCGCGAGCTTAATCTCTGGGATGAGGGCAATGATGGGCTGTCGCATGCGTTTGGAGAAATTAAAGAACTTGCCGCCACGTGCCGATTTCTGGATTGCAGTCATACACGGGAAGCTGGATGTGCAGTGAAAGAAGCCATACAGGATGGTTCATTGGATGAAAAAAGATTGAATAATTATCTGAAAATGCAGAAGGAATTGCAATATCAGCAGCGCAAGGAAGAAGTGGCATCCAGAAGGCGTACCGCTTCCAGTAAACCGGCCAATAGTCGCAAACCCAAGCACTCCCGTAGTGTGAAAGAGTGGGAGGAAGCCTGAAATCAGGCGGGCATCATCCGGTATCTTGCATAAGATAGGTCAGGAGGGATGTCATTATGCCAGATTACAGGATTATTGTAGATCTGTCTGACCACATGTTATATCTTCTGGACGGCAATCAGGTGATTAAGGGCTATCCTGTGGCCACCGGCAAGATGCTCACGCAGACTCCAAATGGGGAGTTCACTATTATTAACAAACAATCGAATCCAGGTGGGCCATTTGGCGTGCTCTGGATGGGGCTGTCTGCTCCCCATTATGGCATACACGGAACCAATGAGCCTTGGTCTATTGGCAAATCTGTCTCCCACGGTTGTATACGCATGTACAACTCGGATGTACTGGATCTGTCTTCCAAGGTATCTGTAGGCACTAGGGTAACGATCCGGCCGTAGGGCCGGATTTTACTTTTATAAGAGGTAGTTCAGTGGATGAATTTGGAATTATAGAAAGAAGAACATATAATATGGTAAAGTTGCGGCAGTTACGAGAGAAAGCGAGTGATAGCTATGCTGATCAGGCCAGCGCGTGAAGGGGATGCGCAGGGGATAGCTCATGTACATACGGAGAGTTGGAAAACAACATATCGGGGAATTGTGCCTGACGATTTTTTGGATCATTTGACTATAGAATCAAGATTGTCCCAGTGGGAGAAGACCATTCGTTCTAGCGAAAAGGATCAGATCCTGGTGGTAGCTGAACAGGATGATGGGAACATTGTCGGATTTGCTTGTGGGGGTAAGGAGCGTGAAGGCAAATTACCTTATGATGGAGAGTTGTATGCTATATATTTGCTGAAGGAAGTGCAACAAACGGGGATAGGTCAGCAACTCGCGACACATGTCGTTCATCATCTGCAGACCCACAATATGAAACGTTTGATCATATGGGCTTTGGAGCGTAATTCAGCTTGTCGCTTCTATGAAAAGATGGTAGGCACTCCAGTCCAAACACAGTCCATCCGCATCGGTGGTCAAGATCTGATCGAAGTTGGCTACGGATGGGAAGACTTGAGCCTCTTTGGAGAGAAGAGCCTGCCCGACTGTTGAAAGACGTCCAGATGCTGAGAGAATAGTGGGGGTTGTATTGTTTCCCTTAAGCTTAAAGAATGGAAGAGCTAATTCAGGTCTTCACGTTTGCGTAATTCTGAACAAGGTTAATGATGTATTACACCGTTGTGCAGGTGTGACATTTAATCTTGATCAGGAGGCGTATTCACATGACTTTAATGGACACTGAACACACAACATGGACTAAACAATATATTAATGGCAGCTGGGTAGATGGCTCCGGTGAGAAAACAATGGAGAATATCAATCCTTATACGGGAGAAGTTATTGCCACATGGCGCTCTTCCAATAAGAAAGACATAGATAAGGCTTATGAGTCAGCTCAGAAAAATTCGATTGAATGGGCGAAGTCTTTGCCCGCTACGAAAGAAGAGGTATTGCGTAAAGTTTCATCCCTGATGGTAGAGCGCAAAGAGGAGATCATTCAACTGTTGATCACGGAATCCGGGAGTACCCGAATCAAATCGGAGGCGGAGTTTGCAGCGGCTAAACGCATTGTGGACGAAGCAGCATCTTTTCCTTATCGCATGAAGGGTGAGATTATTCCGTCCAATACTCCTGGCAAAGAGAACCGTGTGGTTCGAGAGCCGAAGGGAGTGATTGGTGTTATCGGGCCATGGAACTTCCCTTTGCATCTATGCCTGCGATCTGTAGCTCCAGCGATTGCTCTTGGTAATGGTGTGGTTATTAAGCCAGCATCAGACACTCCAATTACGGCAGGTTGGCTCATTGCCGATTTGTTTGAACAGGCTGGTCTGCCTGAGGGCGTGCTAAATGTCGTTGCCGGAAGTGGCAGTGAGATCGGGGATTACTTTGTCGCTCATCCGGTTCCCAAAGTAATTTCATTCACGGGTTCCACAGAAGTTGGACAAGGGATCGGTAAACTGGCGGGGGAACATTTAAAAGAAACGGCACTGGAACTAGGTGGCAACAACGCGATGGTTGTGCTGGAAGATGCGGACATTGAACGTGCTAGCGAAGCGGCGGTCTTTGGCAAGTTTCTGCATCAGGGACAGATCTGCATGGCGCTGAATCGTATCATTGTGCATGCCGATATTTACGAACAATTCGTCGAATCATTTGTTGCCAAAACGAAGAATGTCCAGGCAGGTGATCCGGCGGATGCCAAAACACTCGTGGGTCCTCTCATTCGGGAAAAAGAGGTAGAACGATTGCTGGAGCTTGTGGACAAAACCAAGGCCGAAGGTGCATGGTTATTGCTCGGAGGGACCAGTAAAGGCAGTGTGCTGTCTCCTACTGTACTTGCCGATGTTAAACCTGAACAAGATATCGTGCAACAGGAATTGTTTGGCCCAGTAGCAGTGATCATGAAAGCTCATGATGAGCAGGAAGCTGTACGTTTGGCGAATGATACTCCTTATGGACTTAGTGGTTCCGTATTCACCCAAGATCTGAATCGAGGATATCAGGTTGCCCAGCGCATTGAATCGGGTATGGTGCATGTAAATGATCAGTCTGTGAACGATGAAGCGCATGTGATGTTTGGCGGTGAAAAAGCTTCAGGGATTGGACGTTTCGGTGGGGATTGGGCGATTGAGAAGTTTACACGTACTCGTTGGATCAGCATTCAGCACCAATATCGGGAATATCCGGGAGTGAAATAAGTCGAAAAAGAGTAAATTAGCAGGGGCATTTATGAATGATTAGAGTGGGTTACAAAAAGATCGACAAATCATGCGAAAGTCCGTCTCCAGCTTGGTGGGACGGGCTTTTTGCACAATATTACACCTTGGCAAAATACGGCTTAATATAAGAGTGGAAAAGCTGTTTGGGGCTGACGCTATCTGGTTATTTATGGATACACGGAAGAATCGATCCGTAAATCCAATGGCAAAGGGGCTTTAAATTCATGTCCATTGACCGCTTTATTCTGAGGAAACTGAATACCTGTCAGGAAGAACATACACGTGCCAATTTGGTTCGGCTGTTTGTCATTCGTATTCGTAAAGCCGAGATTGCGGAAGAACATGATGCCGCCTATGTCCTGAGCAAACTGCACTGAGCGATGGCTGATAATAATTGCGATCCGCTGTTAACGTGTATACAACTCAAAAAAGGAAGCTTGTCTATGACGACAGCTTCCTTTTTCATGTCTTGTAATGAATGTGTCTTGGTTGACTCCTTTTAATATAACGATAAAGCAAGGGAGTCGTTTTCACTTCGACTGTGGAGAATGGCTTCTCCATTAACAATCTCAATACTAATTAAAGAATGCAGACATTTTTGAATGGCGCGTTTACCGTTGCTAATTTTATGCTCAAGAGCACTGCTAAGCAATCTTAATGTCTTCTGCATAGGTTGTTTGTTTTCTTGATTAAAATATACAGGGATTGATTTGTTTTGAAAGGTTATTAGGGTTCTCACTTGAAATCACCTCACGGTTGTTATTTCATACAGCTAATATTAAATTCCAATGCTTAAAATTACCTTAAAATCAGCTTATGAAAACATAAAGGTGGGTAATGTTTGAAAAGTGTTCACAATTCAATTGTGAGCGAAGGAATAAAAGTCCTGAAAAACGTAACTTAATTACCATTTAAATGGAACAAAAAACGATGATTTTCGTATCCTCGCAATATTAAATTGCATAACTGCCACAAAAGTTCTGAGTCGAATGTACGATATTTTAATATATACGTGGGTCATATGTAACAAAATTACAGGTGGTACATTGCAAACAGGGTGTTTATGTAAGAAAATAGGGTTGATATAACGATTCATTCTCTTTTTTTTGATTTAATCTGACATTAGGACAATTTACATATGAGACCATGGGAGGGATTCGGATGATTCTAACCGTGTATTCCGGCCGCGAGGAAGGAGAATGGTTCGACATCGATGTTCCGGACGAATGTACCATTGAACATTTGAAGACATTACTCGGCGTTCGCATTTTTGGACAGGCACCGGGAGACGGCATTCAGTACATCCTTGAAGCCAAGTTTCCGGAAGGTCTGTGGTTCTCTCCGCAGAACGCACAGCAGTTAATGGAAACGGGGCTACGACAAGGCAGTTGCGTACGTGTCCAGCGGGCTTTTTCAACAACTTCGGAAGAAGCGCCTGTATATGGAAGACGTTCATTGTTTCAACAGGACAGCAACGAATAGGGCTTTTGAACGTATACATTCATTATTGAACGAACTAAAGGAGGTCTTCTCTTCGTGAATGTGTTATATCAGCGTTCTCCAAGAATGACACCGGTTCTCAAGGAAGAGAGACTCGAAATACTCAGGCCTCCAACAGAACCGAGCAAACCCACGTTTTCCATGATATCCATTATTGTGCCGATCATGATGACTATGGTCAGCATTGGTTTCTACGTATATATCAATATGACCGGCAAAATGAATAACAGCAGTTATATGATGTTTCAGATGATGACGGTCATGATGATGCTTACTTCTTACACCATTCCATTCTTCGTGTATCTGAGCAACAAGAAATCATATCGCAAAAAATTGGAAGAACGAAAAATAATGTATCTTGCCCAACTGGACAAACACCGGGAAGAACTGAAAGAAGCTCAGGCGGAGCAAGTGAAGAGCCTATACGAAATTCATGGTGATCCGGGTGTGTGTCTTCAAGTGGTGAAGAACCGGAACAGTTCCTTGTGGGAGCGTTCACCAGAGGATGATGATTTCCTTCAGGTGCGCATTGGTACGGGAGAGATTCCATTCCGCATCAAACTTCAGGTTCCACGAATTGATGGTTACGAGAAGGATGAGCTGATTGAAGCGGCCCATGAACTTGCGGCTGAATTCCAGACGGTACCGGATGCTTCCATTACATTGCCTTTGTTCCAATCGAAGGTTATGGGACTTGTCGGTGATCGGGAGGAAGTACTTGCTTCCCTGCGAGTCATCATCTCACAACTGACGGTACGCCATTCCCCGGATGAACTGAAGCTTGCTGCTTTCTATGAAGAAAAGGACAGCAAAGAATGGGACTGGCTTCGCTGGATGCCCCACATCTGGGATGAAGACCAAGGACAACGCTATATGGCCGACAGGCACAGCGGTGCGCATCAATTGGCGGACAGCTTGTTTTCCGTGTTGAACCGGCGTCGTAACAATAAAGAAGACCGCTACAAGAAAAGCGTACAAACGCCATGTTACGTTGTAATTCTCTCCGATACGCAATTAATTGAAGAAGAACCGTTGCTTCCGTTGCTGCTGGAGTCGGCTCACGAGATTGATGTATGCACCATCATACTGGCTAATCGCAAGGAGTCTCTACCGATGCATTGTCAGTTGATTATGGATGCCTCCAAAGGCAAAGGGGTGTATATCAAAAAAACGGAAGATGCGGATGTTATTCAACAAACGTACAAGCCTGATGTGATCTCGAAGGAGATGGCAGAGGCGCTTTCCCGTTATATGTCACCGATCCGGTTGAAGCGGTCATCTGCTTCAGATATCCCGCAAGTGCTTCCGTTATTCGATATGCTGAGTACATCACGCGTGGAAGATCTGGATGTGGTGTCCAGGTGGGGACAGACGAGATATCCTGATACGCTGCCTGTACCAATGGGTGTACGCGCTGGCGGCAAAAAAATTGCGATAAACCTGCATGACAAAATTGAACGTCAGGGTCATGGTCCCCATGGTCTGATTGCAGGTACAACTGGTTCAGGTAAAAGTGAAGTTATCCAGTCCATCGTAGCTTCACTCGCTGCAGAATTCCATCCACATGATCTGGCCTTCATGCTGATTGACTATAAAGGTGGCGGTATGTCCAATACATTTGTTGATCTGCCTCATGTGGTAGGGACGATCACCAATCTGGATGGGAATCTGATCGAGCGGGCGAATATTTCACTTCGTGCCGAACTGGTCAGAAGGCAAAAAATATTAAATGATGCGGGAAACCTCCAGCATATTGATGAATATTACAAGATTCTGCGTTCCAGACATGAACAGCCACTGCCACATCTGGTTATTATCATTGACGAGTTTGCTCAATTGAAGCGGGACCAGCCGGAGTTCATGGATGAATTGATCAGTATCGCGGCCATTGGTCGGACACTTGGGGTTCATCTAATTCTGGCAACCCAAAAGCCAGCTGGTGTTGTAGACGATAAAATATGGAGTAATTCTCGTTTCCGGATCTGCCTTCGCGTACAGAGTGAGGGAGATAGCAGGGATATGATCAAGATTCCAAATGCTGCCTGGATTACAAAGCCTGGTCGCGGATATTTCCAGGTTGGTAGTGATGAAGTGTTTGAAGAAATGCAATTCGCCTGGAGTGGTGCACCTTATAACCAGCAGGAGGATTCAACAACGGTATTACCTGTTATGGAAGTGCGCCTGAACGGTAAGCGGGAGCCTCTGTTAACTGGAGAGCGCAGAGCCGTTCTCAAAGGTGAAGATGTTCCGAAACAGCTTCAGGTATTTATTGATTATGTTGCGCAGTCTGCAGCGGATGCGGGTATCCGTCGTTTGCCAGGACCGTGGTTGCCGCCTTTACCAGAGACACTGGAATGGGAAGGTCTTCAGGACTGGCAGGAAGAAGAGAATCGGGATCTGCTGCTTGATGGCGGGGCGAATGGTCTGAAACCACTGGTTGGTTTGCTGGATGATCTCCCTAATCAGCGCCAACAACCGCTCGCATTGCCTGTGGATCAAGGACATCTGGTCGTGTACGGCATGCCAGGACTGGGCAAAACAACATTTGTTCAGACCTTGCTTATGTCTTTGGCCCGTTCCCATAGAACTGAACCTTGGCATGGTTACATTATCGATATGGGCCGTATGATGAAAGACTTTGCAGCACTACCTCAGATCGGTGGCGTGATGATGGCTGAAGAGGAAGACCGGATCAAGCGGTTATTCCGCTATATTCTCAAGCTGTCAGCACAACGCAAAGATATCATCTCGGAGGCGGGGGTTAAAACGATTTCGGCGTACCGCCGGACAGCTCACGCGGCTGTCCCGCAGGTTGTGGTCGTTATCGATGGTTATCTTTCATTCCGCAATGCCTATCCGGAAGAGAATGAACTTCTGGAGACGATCCTGCGTGAAGGCGGAAGTCTGGGTATCACCTTTGTGCTCACAGCCAATCGGGTAACAGATGTATTTGAAAAATTCAGAAGCAATATTCCCAATGCGGTTTCATTTGAGTTATCCGATCCAAGCGATTATTATTATGCCGTGGGAAGACCTTCCAAGGCGCCAAGCCAACTTCCGCCAGGAAGAGGCCTGGTCAAAGGGCAAGTGCCTCCATTAATGTTCCAGGCGGCATTACCTTCTTCAGGGGCAGATGAGGGCAAGCGTTCATCGGCACTGCGCCGTACGATTGCTGAGATTCGCCAAGGCTGGACAGGGGAAGAAGCGCCGCAGATTGCTCCACTTCCGGAAGAAATCAAACTGAAGGATCTGCTCATTCGGACAGGATCATATGGTCAGGCTTGGGATACATCGTCTGTAACTGTCCCTGTGGGATTGCTTACGGATGATCTGGAACCATTCGAGCTTAATCTGCGTGAAGGTCCGCATTTCATGGTAACGAGTCCGATGGAAGGCGGCAAAACGACATTTTTATTGACATGGATGTTATCACTGGCTTATCATGCTTCTCCGGAAGATGTGCAAATATACACAGTAGATATGCGTTATGGCTCAGGTGGGCTGGGGGAAATCAGCAGTTTGCCCCATGTCCGTGGACATGTATCGCGAGAAGAACAGCTTGCACCTGTCATTCAACAGTTGTACGATGAAGTTCTGAAAAGAGGCGAGATTTCCGGTGGACCGGAACTTGTGCTCGTCATCGACGATGCGGACACCTTGTCCAAGCAGTTAAACGATTTTAATGTGAAAGATCAATTGGGAGCGATTGTTCGTCAAGGAAGGGATCGCGGTGTACACGTGATTCTATCCGGAGTTCCGGCAGACTTCCCAACCTTTGGTTCTGACTGGGTAACGGATGTGAAGGCTTCCCAGAGTGGAATGCTGTTCGGGACTTTAGACCCTAACGATCTCTCGTTCTTCCGTATACCTTATTCCGAATCTGGAGGTAGTTCAGGTGGGCTGAAGGTACTGCCTCCGGGTCAAGGTTATTATGTAAAACGTAAATATTCCAGGGTTAAAGGTGCAGTTCCATGTGATGACAGCTGGAAAATGACCGATTGGATTTCTGAAATTCGTGACCGATGGCATGTTGTAGTTTGAGGGGAGGTGGCTCATAATGTTGACGGTTCATGATTCTAAGCAAAAGGTAGTCACGTTGCAAACAAAGGAACTTTTTTTCCTGGCTGGTATTCTCGGTTCAGACCGACTGCTTGGTGTGGAAGATCCGTTTCGCGGCTATATGGCGGAGGATATCGCGATGGAGTGGGAGCGTGTCAAAACCTCCCTGCTTGACAAAGGATATCTGATTCGGGATCAGGATACCGATGAGCTGATCATGACACCGACCGTTTTCTCCAGGGTAGCCATTGCCGGATTGTCCGACAGAGCTTGTTGGATTCGCTACACGATCAACGGCAAGTCGTATGAGAGTTATATCCATTGCACGGATGAGCGGGTCGTTGAAGTTTCCCGTGTTGACGACGTACCGGACTCGTTCCGGCTCAGCGATCTGGGAAGTGTTCGTGAAGCCATTGATGTTCTGATAGAGCGGATGAAATGGAGCGGCCATTCTCCTGCGGAGAAACCGGCCCTAATGTGCTCCAAGAAAAAATTTTATGATGTCATGAATGAGCTCGAAAACAGCGGAGTACAGACCGTAGCAGCGGAACTCGAACAGGAGACAAGTGATCCTGAGGGCTCACTTGCACTGGCACGCTGTCTGGTGGGTAAGGAGTCAGACGGGGAGCTTAGGTTGCTTGTATGGAATGAAGACGGGTGGAAGTCGCAGTCGGCAGCATTTGCTGCAAGTGCGGTATCCAACTGGTTGTTCCGGATGAGCACTGCGGCTTCAGATGATTGGCTTGTTGCAGCACTAACGACTAGAGAACAGTTTCACGAGATGCTGCTGGACTGGCTTAAACAGCCTGCAGGGGAAGAGGAAAGGTGATGGTAAATGCGCATTCGTGTGGAACCGGATGTGCTTCGGGCACTGAGCAAGCAGATTCAGTATGCAGCGGAGCAAATACAGCAAAAGATGACAGTGTTGGATCAGGCGATTCATTCGCTGGAGTGGGAGGTTGAATCCCGCGCAGCGGTGATGAATGAATGGAATCACAGTAAACGACTGGGCGAGGATGCGCTGCGTCGATTAATGGACTTAAGCGTACAGCTGGGACGCAAAGCGTTGTTATTCCAGCAGGCAGACATGGAGTATCGTTCCGTGCTGAGTCATGTGAACACAGCCTATGGTAATGCGGTCAATATGCTGAATGTTCTTCAGAACAATCGTACAGGAGAAATCATGCCTGCACATTCTGCAACTGTAGCTGTAGTATCCGATCCCCTTTCCGCAATGGCGGCCGTATATCGTGTACAGGATGCCGCTCCGCCTGATGGCTCCCCGGCTACACTGGTGCAGGCTATGCAGCCTGAGCCTGTAGCATGGAGATTCACAGATCCTTCCTTTCGGGGAAGAAGAGGGACCGAGCCTGTTGTTTCCTGAACAGGGTGAATAAAAGTAACAGCAGAAAGTGAATATTTTTTTGTAAATAGGCTGTTAGGAGAAGTTTCAAGTGCTGAAAATGGGGTAAATAGGATTAGGTCCTTCGGCTTTTGTCCGATCGATCCTGGTATAGTACAATTTGAACAAGTCAAAATTTAATTGCACAAACCAAGGAGGAATTTACAAATGGCAGGACGTATTTTAGTTACCCCAGAGCAGCTTGATCAGGTTTCCAACCAATTTAAACAAAGCGGTGAGCAAAGTCAGCAAATCGTATCTACATTGACTCAATCCATCACAAGCATGGAAGGACAATGGGAAGGTATGACAAAGCAACGCTTCTTCCAAGAGTTCCAAGAAGCTAGCAAACAAATGCAATCATTCGTTCAAACGCTGAACAGCATCAGCGCTGAACTTACAGCTATTGCTAACAAATTCCGTACAGCTGACCAGGCTCGTTAATCTGCTTTACATAGATCAGGCCGATGTGAAGTCTGAATTCGTCCTGAATTATAGGTGGATAGCAAGCTGAAGATGTACAACTACAGCAAAAACCGGGCGTTTTCACAACACCCGGTTTTTGTTGCAACTATGACACTAGGACAGAGAGAGGGATAAGCATGTCTTTTCAACCAAATCCCGGGGATGAAGTGGTGATTAACGATATTGCCTATACGATTGGGCAACATCCGGCTGCGCCGGGTCTGGCTTATGCCCAAGCCGGAAGGCAGGGGATTGTTTATCAGTTGTTACCCCGAAATGGTTCCATTCATGGGGCTAAAGCACTAAAAGTATTTTTTCCTAAATTCCGTATTCCGGCTATGGTATATCAGTCTGAACATATGGAGTCTTATAGTGAACTGCCAGGTTTGCAGGTATGCAAGCGTGATGTGCTCACTCCGGAAAGAAACGGAGCGCTCATTGGAAAACATCCCGATCTGTTATATGCGGTGTTGATGCCATGGGTGCAAGGTCAGACCTGGTTCGATGTGATCAGTGATCAGAGACAGTTGACGGCTGAGGTGAGCCTGAAGCTGGCTAGAGCGCTTGCTGGAACAGGTTCGGCTATGGAACAACGTGGACTGGCTCATTGCGATATGTCCGCTCCCAATGTAATGATTCCGTTTTTTTCCGAAGTGGAGAACCTGGGGAAGATGTCTGCGGTAGAACTTGTGGATGTCGAGCAGATGTACGGTTCCAAGATGGATCGTCCGGATGCCCTGCTTGCCGGGTCACCCGGTTATGCAGCCCATCGAACAGTGCACAGCGGGCTGTGGAGTTCATATGCTGACCGATTTGCCGGAGCGGTTATCATTGCTGAAATGTTAAGCTGGTCCGACCCTGTGATTGTAGAGAAAGCGTGGGGCGAAAGTTATTTTGATCAGCATGAAATGCAAACGGTGAGTGAACGGTATTATGCGATGCGGGAGTCCCTTGAGAAGCGCTGGGGTTCCAAACTGTCCGATCTGTTTATTCGAGCTTGGGAAAGTCACGATCTGAGCAGTTGTCCGACGTTTGGTGAGTGGTATGTTGCATTGGCTGCGGTAGACGTGGATCAGGCCAATGCAGCGGCTGCTGTGACAGCGGAAGAAGAAGCCGCCAATTCGTCCGAAGCTGATGTGAATCTGAAAAAGAGCTCAGAACCAGTAAGTGAACCGGTGAATACGCAAGACGGGAACCGTACTCAAACGCCGCACTCTCCCGATCAGGAAGCGGTTGTGAACCGTCTGTTCCTGCAAGCAAGAGCCCTGGAGGATGAAGATAAACCGGCTGCAGCACTGGAAGTGTACCGCTCGCTTTATCATTTTATTCCTCATAACAGCGCGATGCAGATGGAAGTCGAGGCTGCAATTAAGGAACTGGATGCAAAGCTTAATCCAAAAGAAGACACAGACAAACCTGTACCTGTGCCATTCTACAGATCCAAAAAGTTCATGATTTCCTCCGCTGTACTTATTGTATTGCTGGCAGGTGGCGTGCCAACGGTCAAAATACTCGCCGATCAGGCAGAGGTGAAACAGAAAGAACAGCAGGAAGCCACACGACTGGCAGATATCAAAGCTGCGGAAGAGGCTGAAGCAGCAAAGGCAGCTGCTCTCAAACAGCAGGAAGAACAAGAGAAACAAAAGGCCGCAGATGCTGCAAAACTGGACGCGGAGGAAAAGAAAAAACTTGCTGAAGCCAAGCAGAAGGCAGCTGAAGCAAAGAAAAAAGAAGAAGAACGTAAGGCGTTACAGGCCAAGTACGACAAACAGGCGAAATATGAGGCCTTTCTGGTGAAGCAGGAACTGCAGAAGAAAGAAGCGGCTAAGAGAGCGGAGCAGGAAAAATACGATAAACAGGCGAAATATGAAGCTTATCTGGTCTGGAAAAAAGAGAATGATGCCAAGCTTGCAAAACAGGAAGCGGAGCGTAAAGCGGCAGCTGAAGTTAAACGTCAACAGGAGATTGCTCAGAAAGCAGCTCTGAAGAAAAAACGTGCCCAGAATGTGGTCACGCTGATTGCTCATTACAATAAAACGTATAACGCGCAAAAAGGCAGAAAAATTGAAAATGCGGAATCGTATGCCCGTGATTTCAAAAATCTTTACAATACCGATGCTTCCTATTTCAAAGGTGTTGGCAAAGTAGCCGCTCGAATGAGTGCCATTAACAAATTTCTGAGCAACAACAGTTACAAGTTGCCCAACTTATAAATTAATGTGAATGATGGAGGTGACTCACCCTAGATGAACTACACGATTCAAGCATCACAGCGTACACCTGCACTTATTATATATTTAATTGATATTAGCGCCTCCATGAACATGGTTCTGGAAAATCGTCGACGGATTGACGTCGTCTATGATGCCTTATCTCTCGCGATTCGCCAAATGGTGTTTCGGTCTACCAAGGGAAATCGTCTGACACCTCGCTATCGTATAGCCATATTGGCTTACAGCGATGATGTATATGACTTGTTGAACGGAATCAAAGGAATTGATGAGATCGCTGCCGTTGGTTCTTTGCCTGACCTGACTCCGAGACGGTTTTCAGATTCTGCGAAGGCTTTCCTGCAGGCGGAAAAGATTCTACAGGCCGAAATTCCGAATATGCAGGACTGTCCTGCGCCACTTGTATGCCACATGACCGATGGGGTAGCCACAGGTGAAGATCCCGAACCTATTGCAAAAAGAATTATGGGTATGAGTGTACCTGACGGCAATGTGCTGGTGGAGAATATTTTTATATCGGATCATTTGCTTGAAGGACCAATTGCTGAACCTAGAAGATGGAAGGGAATCTCTTCGGAAACGAATCTACAGGATGAGCATGGAGAGAAGCTGCGGAATATGTCATCCATCCTGCCCGAAAGTTATCGGGAAATGCTTGTTGAAGCTGATTATTTGCTTGCACCCGGTGCACTCATGATGCTGCCAGGTACATGTGCAGAATTGGTATCAATCGGGTTCCAGATGTCCGCTGCTACGCCTGTGAGATAGGAGGGGAATCATGAGAGCGATGCGTTTGGCAACATTGTCTGCTGGAGATAAGGGGGGCCATGCCGAGCAACGGCATGGCAACTTTCGCTATGTGAGTGTACAGACCGGGGAACAGCCGCTAACTCGCTATCAAGGCACATTCAAGTGCAGATATGGTTATGGCAGAGCGGCTGAGACGGTACATCAGGGAGATACCGGACAGGACTTTGCTGCGGTACGTATGAAAGGGAATATCTGCAATTTTGTTTTGTGTGATGGCGTAGGCATGAGTTACCTGGGCGATTTTGCAGCGCGTTTTCTAGGGAATGCTTTGCTGGATTGGTTGGAAACGACGCAACACACAACGGTAGAGGGTGTTGAGCGTCTTCTCCATGATCTTACCCTTCCCGCATCGGAGCAATTGGAGAAATTACAGCCACTGGAAAGTTCCCCTTTGTTGCTGCGTGAAGTATTGATGGAAAAGCGAAGTCGGGGCAGTCAGGCCATGTATGTCTGTGGGCGGATTGAGCTCACGGGAGGCGGCCGCAAAAGTCGGGTGTGGCTTGCGTGGCAAGGAGATTCCCGTATTCGCCTGTGGCGTAATGGTCAGGAACAGTCTGAATTATTTCAGACTCACTGCAAGACAAATGAGCGTTGGTCTACCCTTGAAGGACCTGTTGGTGGTAAGCCGCACATCTGCGAGATGAAAGGGTCCGCAGGAGATTCACTGCGTCTTCAGTTATATACGGATGGACTGAACGACCTGGATGCCATTCAAGCCTATGTCCCGGATGAACACATTCAGGTATTGCTGGATGCGACACATACCGGCGGTCTTGAAGATGATGCCGCTTTCATTGAGCTGGAATGGTGAGTGCGGGATATCAAGTTGTGGATCGATCCTGATGAAGCTGTGACAGCGGCGAAGATCAACTGTGAAAAAACTTGTTGGTGTTGATTTAAAAGACACTCTTTTTGGGTAATCTTGTGAAGAATTGGCTTTCACGATGAGTATGAACGTACATTCTTACATAATTGCTAAAATGAAGGAGTGGGATGGATAATGACACAACATAACGGCAAGTCACGGTTCCAAGGCAAGGTTGCGATTATTACCGGAGCAGGATCCGGGATTGGGAAAGCCACTGCGGTCAAGCTGGCTAAAGAGGGTGCACATGTTGCATTGTTTGATCTGGTGAATGATCGGATCTCGGAAACGGAAGCAGAGATTAATGCGCTGCACCCCGGTGCGGCAAGAGCATTTGATGTAGACATTTCCGACCCGGCACGTGTGGAAAAGGCTGTACTGGAAACCGTTGAGTTATTCGGCGGTTTGGATATTGTTTTTGCCAATGCGGGCATTAACGGTGTATCGGCACCGATTGAGGAAATTCAGGTTGAAGATTGGCAACAGATTATTACAACCAACCTGAATGGTACGTTTTTCACGATTAAATATGCATTGCCTCACGTGAAAAAACGGGGTGGCGGCAGTATTATCATCACGAGTTCGATTAATGGCAATCAACGCTTCTCAAGCTTTGGCATGTCGGCATACAGCACGTCCAAGGCAGGACAGGTTGCTTTTGCCAAGATGGCTGCGCTTGAGCTGGCGAAGTTCAAGATACGTGTGAACGTGATCTGTCCAGGAGCGATTGCAACAAATATCGATCAAAGTACGGTCAAAACGGATGATCTACAGCAGATCATCATTCCGATGGAGTTCCCGGAAGGACAGCAGCCGCTGGCGGACGGGCCGGGTCAGCCGGAACATGTTGCCGATCTGGTAAGTTTCCTCGCATCGTCCGAATCCAGACATATTACCGGAGCAGAGATCGTTATTGATGGTGCCGAATCATTGCTCAGCTAAGTGAGTATCCTGGATAAATTTCATTTTTGCTAAGGCGTGTCTTAGGGTGTGTCTGCGATAGTCGTTCCTCTGGAACGGCTTTTTTTGTTATAATGCTAACATTCGAATAGAGATACTGAAGAGCAGTAGGGTACATTCATTAGGAGCGATTATATGCATATAGAGTTACCGATACAAGAGGTTATTCCTGAGTTAAGACAATTATTTCGGGATCAAGATACAGGTGTGTTAATTGCAGAGCCAGGAGCGGGAAAAACGACTGTTGTTCCGCTGGCTTTGCTGGAGGAGCCGTGGGTTGCTGGACGGAAAATCATTATGCTGGAACCCCGAAGGCTGGCTGCGCGTTCGGCTGCATCGAGACTGGCGGCTACGCTTGGAGAAAAAGCGGGTCAGACCGTAGGATATCGTGTACGCATGGATACCAGGGTGAGTCAGGCGACGCGTATTGAAGTTGTGACGGAAGGGGTATTGACCCGGATGTTGCAGCAGGACCAGGGTCTTGAGGATACGGCGATGATTATATTTGATGAATTCCATGAGCGGCATCTACACGGGGACTTGGGCTTGGCCCTGGCATTAGAATCGCGAGCGATGTTACGTCCAGATCTAAAATTGCTGGTGATGTCGGCTACCCTAGATCCTGTTCCCGTCTGTGCATTGCTTGGCGAAGGTACAAGATCAATTCACTGTCCCGGACGCACGTTTCCGGTGGAAACTCGATATGTACCGAGACCGGCAGCTATGCAGTTGGAACAATTCACGGCTCAGACGGTGACCAGGGCATTAGCTGAACAGGAGGGAGACGTGCTTGTTTTCCTTCCTGGCGCAAGAGAGATACACCGTACAGAGCGAGAGTTATTAAACGGTTCTCTTCCTGCGCACGTGAAAGTTCATTCCCTGTATGGCAGTATGCCGATGGAACAACAGGATGAGGCCATACGGCCGGCGGCTGAGGGGTCGCGCAAAGTTGTGCTGTCCACTTCCATTGCGGAATCCAGTCTCACACTCGCTGGAGTTAAGATTGTGGTGGATGCAGGGCTGAGTCGTGCATCGGCATTTTCGCCGCGCACGGGAATGAGTCGGCTTGTCACTCTGCCGGTGTCCAAGGCGTCAGCCGATCAACGGCAGGGTCGTGCAGGGCGAATTGCCCCGGGGGTGTGTTACCGGCTATGGAGCGAAGAGGTTCATGGGGGACTGCCTGAGGCAGCTCGCCCGGAGATCACCTCCGCGGATCTTGCGCCGCTGGCGCTGGAGCTTGCCGTCTGGGGTGTCCAGTCCCCAGCAGAGCTACAATGGCTGGACACCCCGCCTGACGCCGCCTACGGCCAGGCACAGGCGCTGCTGCGCCAGCTGGGCGGCCTGGACGACGCAGGCCGCATCACGCCCTTCGGGCGGCGGATGAACACGCTTGGCGTGCATCCGCGACTGGCCAGCATGCTGCTCCGCGCAGCGGAGCTTGGGCTGGCCAGCTACGCCAGCATGCTGGCGGCACTGCTGCAGGAGCCTGCCGGCCTCCGCAGCAGTGGCAGTGCAGGCGCGGGCACGGACCTCCGCCCGCGCGTAGAAGCGCTGCTGACCGCTGACAGCAGCGGCATGCCGCAAGCGGCAGCGGCTGTCGCAGACGGCGCGGCCGTGCGGCGTATGCTCCAGGAGAGCCGCCAGCTACGCTCGGCGCTCGGCCCGGCGGCCGATCCGGTGGGGCCGGATGAGGACAGCTGCGGATTGCTGCTGTCCTTCGCCTATCCGGACCGGATCGGGCAACGCCGGGAGGACGGCCGCTATCTGCTGAGCAGCGGCCGCGGCGTACGGCTCGCAGCGACAGAATCGCTGAGCCGTGCAGCGTATCTGGTCGCAGCCGAGGCAGACGACCAGGGCGCAGATGCGCGCATCCTGCTAGCTGCGCCGTTGCAGGAGCAGACATTGGTGCAGGCAGGTCAGCACTTGCTGCACGATGAAGTGCAAGTCGCCTGGGATTCCAATACCCGCAGCGTGCGCGCACATAAGAGACTTCGGATTGGAGCCCTTGTGATTAAAGAGAGCAGTATTGCACAGCCGCCTGAAGATCAGGTGCTGGAAGCACTGTTAACCGGAATACGAATGGAAGGGCTGGATTGCCTGCCTTGGACAAAAACATCCAGACAACTTGCGGACAGGCTGCGGTTCCTGCATCTCCATCTACCTGAGTGGCCCGACCTGATCGAAGATGATCTGACCGAAGAGTTGGCAGAACATCTTACCCCTTATCTGACAGGCATGCGATCGGCAGCCGACCTGAAGAGATTGTCGATGCAGGATGTATTACTGGGTGGATTGAGCTGGACGCAACGACAACAACTGGACGATGAAGCGCCGACGCATATACAGGTGCCCAGTGGCTCACGTATTCCTGTGGACTACAGTCGTCCAGAGGACCCGGCGCTGGCAGTAAGATTACAGGAGATGTTTGGACAACAGGAGACACCGCGTATAGCGGGTGGGCGAGTCCCGTTGACCATCTACTTGTTATCACCGGCTCAGCGACCTGTACAGGTCACACGAGACTTGGCGAATTTCTGGCGAGAGACGTACTTTGACGTCAAAAAAGATCTGAAAGGTCGTTATCCGAAGCATTACTGGCCGGATAATCCACTTGAAGCGGTCGCCACAAATCGGGCCAAACCACGGGGCAAATAGATGAATTACTTCATTTTTAAAGACATCAACTATTTGGCTCCCAAAGGGCGCTCTTCATCAGGCTCAGACTCTGCTGAACAACCTTCAGTTTTGTAGCTGATCGAATCATTCTCTACCTTTAAGCATCATCCTCTAACCAGGACGTGTCTCAAAACTCGCTGACGTGCATCTTTTACTACCTTTTCGCCCCATGTTACGTTACTTTGCCTTTTCGCCCCATGTTACGTTACTTTGCCTTTTCGCTCCATGCTGCGTTACCTTCCCTTGAAGTGCCCCGGCACGCCTGCTGAAAACTTTCGGCATGGAACGAGAATTCAGCAAAATCTGCTTTTTTAGAGGTTGAAGGTACACCCCAGAGCGTATCTTCAAACCTGCCGAAGCTGAAGCGTAACTGCACGTGCCTGGGGAGCTGAACATGGAGCAGAACCATGGAGCGGAGCGCTAACGAACTTGTGACGTCTTATTCAGCGATTTGAAGCGCCCACAGTAACCTAAGGAATCTAAAACACGCTATATTTGAATAACCAGCCATTTACAACGGGTTTGTCAGGTGATTTTGGTAAATAACGTGTCTCATGTTCCTTACAAAATATAAGGAGGGCCCGAAGGATAAATAAGACGTCCTCGGTTCCTTAGAAAATCGTCTGGGACAATCCGCCAGGATCAGCCAGTCTGGACTTCAAGATGTTATGGACCCTAACATCCTTCAACGTAGAACATGCCTGATAACGTATCACATACCTTAGTTTGAAGGCACACCCTGATGAGGATTAATAAGGAATGAACTTCAGCAATTTTTTACTATCAACACATAGTATATTGACTTGCAAACGTTTAAAAGAAACTTAGGCGGGTAATAACATAGCGAACCACTCAATAATATGAGGAGGGATTCACTATGCAGAAGAAAATCGTAGGTGTGTTTAATACAGAACGTGAAGCATCGCAGGCTATCGAGGGTCTGAAAGCACAAGGATTTACTTCAGACGAAATCTCCGTTGTTACACAGGATCGGGATGAACTGAAGGCAATTCGGGAAGAGACAGGTACCAAAGCCCCTGAAGGCGTGGCTGCTGGTGCAGCAACAGGTGGTGTACTTGGTGGTGTAGCGGGTCTGCTCGCAGGTATCGGTGCACTAGCCATACCCGGCATAGGACCGATTCTGGCCGCAGGCCCTATCGCGGCAGCATTTACCGGTGCAGCTGTGGGTGCAGGAGCTGGCGGATTGGTGGGTGGACTTGTGGGTCTTGGTATTCCGGAAGAGGACGCTAAACAGTATGAGGAGTATGTACAGAATGGTAAAATCCTGCTGCTCGTAGATTCTACGGATCGGGACTCCGATGTGTACGATGTGTTCAGTGGCAACAGCCAGCTTAACCGAGACAGAGCCGAAGCAGCTCATCGCGGAGATGTGCCAGCCGAACGTCCGGATCTGGATATGGAAGAACGCAGATTGGAAGCCCAAAACAAGGCAGCGCGATTCGGTAACAATACATTCCTGTAATCTTGCCGCGAATTTAATCGATATGAAATAAAACCCAATGACTTATTATCTGTAAAATGGAATGACATATATGATCCACCAGTTGGTCATTAGCCGGTTTCCTTAAGGGAAGCCGGCTTTTGTCCCTGTGTTGCATATGGGTGGGTGTCAATAATGTCGGATGGTGTTTTTACCCAGTCAAGCAGGGAATAACAATACATATAACAGTACAGCCAAAGCGAGTCCAATCACCAGTAGCATCATGGTAAGAAACCGGATTAATCCGGTCGATGCCTGAAACGTCTGTTCATTGATTTGTGTACGCTTCCGATGATAGGCTGCTGCCGAATACACAATGATGGATATGCCGCCAATCAGAGAAGTGATACCCGTAATAATCGCCGCAATATGTGCAAGCCGATCATACGCCGACGAGTTGAAACCAAATCCGGCAGCAAGAAATCCGATGCCCGCCATGGCAATACCGGTGCGTACCCAAGCCAGAAAAGTTCGCTCGTTAGCCAGATGTTGCTGGACATACTTGGAATCGGTAGTGGTTACGTCTTTGTCTGTTAAAGAAATGTGAATCAACTCCGTTCAATAAATATACGGCTTCATTGTACTTTGTTTTTATCGCAAAACCAAGAAAGGATGGCTGAATGTATGCCTCGCAAAGAACGAATTACAGAAATAGAGAGCTTAAGGGGAATTGCCTTTGGAGCGGTGGTTCTCCAGCATTCCATCGCACATTACTCATTAGTCCCGGAAACGAGACTGGAGGATGGCGTGTTACTGGCCATACTGCTGATGCTCTCCAAATTTGCAGTTCCTTTATTCATATTCATAACAGGTATGGTGCTGTTTTATAACACGGGAGACAAGCTGCATTACGGCAAGTTTATGAGAAAAAGAGTAAACGACGTGATCGTGCCTTACCTGATCTGGTCACTCATTTATTTTACACTTGCACCGCGAGGCTGGACCGGATTTGGATGGGATGACATCCCAGACCTAGGCCTGAAGTTGCTTACGGGCAAAACGACTTCACACTTTTGGTACATCATTATGTTGATTCAGTTTTATCTGTTATTTCCGCTCTTTTTGCGAGCCATTCGTTATGTATATAACCGATATGAGGCCAAGGGGCGCTTGATCGCATTATTGATTTCTGGTGTGGTGTATCTTGTACTTGCGGATCAATTAAGAAACATCGCCAAGTTCATGGAACGGGTGAATATCCCGGTGCTGACAGATGCTTTTACAACGTATGCAGACCGTAATTTCCTTTATTTCTTTATTTATTTTGTACTTGGTGCAGCAGCGGGGTTATCCGTCCAGTACTGGAATGAATGGATTCATCGATTGCGCTGGATATACTGGACAGTGTTTATTGTTCTGGGTCTGCGGTTTACTTATTTATTAATGCTAGAGTTTCAGAAGCCGGAAGGAATCAAAATTACGTTCTACACGGTCAGCTTGATCCGCCCTGATATGGCACTCTTTCTGATCGCTTCCATTATGGTCATGTACCAGCTGGCCGGAAAACTGCACAACCTCAGGGCTACACGATTGCTGGGATGGATTGGTGGTGTATCGTATGGCGGTTATCTGATGCATATGTTGATGCTGCGGTATAGCTACATTCCGGATGAGTTGTTTTACGTTGCTATGGGTTGGAACCCTGTCGTCCGAATGATCATCACCTGGTTGTTGGCTCTTACATTATCCTGTGTAGTGACATGGCTTATCTCGCGTGTAAGCTGGGGCAAATGGATTGTGGGAGCCGTACCGAAATCTATCCGCAATAAATGAAAACATCAACATATGAAAAATTCATAATAGATCATCACAGCTGTACAGGAGTATAAGGGAGTAGAGTATACGGACACAAGATACAGGAGCACAGGTATTACAGCTTTTACAGCTTCTGCACAGACTTTCTTGTCATTAAAATTCGATCTCACGACTCCCTGAGCCCTGAAATAAACAAACTTTCGAATCAATTTCATAACTCACTAAAAATGGATTTCTGTAACTGGATATAGACAAATTGAACCGTTTCGATCGATATCCAGCCTTGATTGAAGCAGCTAAAGGTATTATGAAATTGATTCTTTTGAATAAAAATTAAAATTTCATTACATGAAAAATTCACAAAAGCAAACCTTTTTCCGTGCTTCCCTAAGGTTAACGCGTATCCACACGATTTCTTTCTCACCTTCTTTGAAGATGGATAAAAGGCAGACCAAGCGGAGAAAGATGGCAGAACCCGAACATAAGTTTTATAATACTAGATATATAGGTTCTGACAGGAGGGGAATGAACGTGGCTTTTATGATTGCACAGCGGGCATTTATCAAGCTGTATCTGATTACGATGGTTGAACAGCACAGGGGGTATGGTTACGAGATGCTGGAGGCGATGAAGCAGGAATTCAAAGACTACGGTTATGTACCACCCCAGAGCGAGGTATATCGGGCACTGCATGAATTGGTACAGCAAGGTGTTTTTTATCGCACAAAGAAGCTGAAGGGCAATGATCCAAAGGTCGATTTTCAGGAAATCGTTTTATATCATTTCACGGATGATGGTGCGGAAAAAGCTGAGTTATACAAGAAACAGGTCAAAACGGACCTGGATCGTTGTCTCGGCATGTTACACAAGGCAGAAGAGGACAATTACGGTACGAAAGGAAGATGAGCATGAACAGACAGTTACAGTGGGGTGTACTCGGTACGTCAACCATTGCCAAAAATGCAGTCATTCCGGCGATCCAGCAGTCTGAACGTGGTGAGGTGTTGGCGATTGCCAGCCGCAGCAAAGAAAAAGCGGAAACCCTTGCCGAAGAACTCGGCATTGCCAGATCGTATGGCAGTTATGAAGAGCTCATCGCTGATCCGGACATTGAAGCCGTCTATATTCCTTTGCCTAACCATATGCACAAAGAATGGACCATCAAAGCGGCACAGGCTGGTAAACACGTGTTGTGTGAGAAGCCTGCTGCCTTGAATGCAGATGAATCGGCAGAAATGATCGAGGTATGTCACCAGCAAGGTGTTCTTTTTGCAGAAGCAATTATGTATCGATATCATCCCAAGCACAGACGTGTGCAAGAGATTATAGCTAGTGGAGAGATTGGCATCGTCAGAGCCATCCATGGTAACTTTACCTGTAATACCGCTGATGATAAGGAGAATGTAAGGTTCAAAAGAGAGATGGGCGGCGGATCATTATTCGATCTTGGCGTGTATCCCATCTCCGCGGCCCGGATGTATCTGGGACAGGAACCGGAAGCGGTGACAGTTCACGCTCTATTCTCGGACGAGCATGATGGCGTGGATATGATGGCGTCGGGACTGGTAGAATTTCCGAATTCGGTAGCTTTAACTTTTGACTGTGGTATGTGGGCTTCAGGTCGAGCGGAGATGGAGATTCTCGGGACGGAAGGGCGGATTGAACTGCCAAAAGTGTTTGGCTGGGAGAACAGTGATATTCCACCTCAGATTATTGTACACACGGATTCGGTCAGCCGTGAGGAACGTGTATCCGTGTCGAATTCCTATGTGCTTCAGGTGGAGACGTTTGCAACGGCTGTGCTTGAAGGAGAGGCCTTACCTTTCAGTCCGGAAAATACCATTCAAAACATGCGCGTTATTGATGCGTGCCTGGAATCGGCTCGAACTCGTCAACGTGTGCAATTGATCGGTTAGATTAGGTCAGGTCATATTAAACATACTAGAAAAGTAGACTCCATCTTCAGGGATGAGAGTCTTTTTTTCTGTCTTAAAATGTTACCATTATAATATTTTACAATTTAAACGTCTTTATTTGATATTTCTACCAAATTGATGTGATATAAATAGTCATGAGATGACTTGTTTACTATAATCTAGCAGAACATACAACTAGACCATTACAGCTTACAGAACGCATATCGTGACCACGTTCATCTACTTTGAAGGATTGGGAGGCCGGATTGATGAAAAAGTTGATATCCACCGCATTACTGGCATTGTTGTTAACGTTTGTTTTCCTCACAGGTTCACAGTTCACTCCAGTCGGACAGCAGAAGGCATCTGCTGCAACATGTACCATCATCAATACGTTTACGGGTGTAGCAAATTATTTGAGTGCAAACGGAACGTTGCCATGTAACTTTATTACCAAATCACAGGCAACAGGACTTGGCTGGGTAGCGTCAAAAGGAAACTTGGCTGTAGTTGCTCCTGGCAAAAGCATCGGTGGGGATACATTTGGCAATCGGGAGGGGCTTCTGCCTTCGGCCAGCGGACGTACATGGCGCGAAGCGGATATTAACTATACTTCCGGCTTCCGTAATACGGATCGAATTGTGTACTCCAATGATGGACTCATCTACAAAACGACAGATCACTATGCATCCTTTACACGTTTGAAATAGAGGAAGGAGCAGCCATGAATACCGTGATTCTGGATGGAGAAGACTTTGCTAGTAGCGTTGAACTTCATCAACAATTAAGGGTTAAGCTTAAACTGCCGGATTTTTATGGCGGTAATCTCGACGCTCTGTGGGATTGCCTGACGGGTACAATTGAACTTCCACTAGAGTTAAAATGGACCAACTACCAAATCAGCGAAGAACGACTGGGGAATGAAGCAGGCCGGGTACGTGATTTGATGTTGGAGGTACAGGCTGAACAGGCTGGATTTCAATTGCTTGTTGAGAAGTAGGTAGCAAATAAAGACAGTTCAAATACAATACGTCCAGCCGAGCAGACCACATGTGGTCTGTTTTTTTGTGTTATAGGAGGTTGTTCAAAAAGTCTTTGTGTTGATTACGAATCATCTGAAAGAAGAGCGAGATTTTACTTTTCTTCCTTGTCGTTAAAATTATTTTCACGGAGGTATTGATTTCTGCATGACTTACGTTAAAATAAAATTAACATGAAAAATATTTTAACGTTGAGGAGTGAAAAGGGATGAGCGATAACACAGCAGTTGGCAAGCAAGGTATGGGTGAGTTAATACGAATCAGACCGTACATGCAATTTATGCTTAGTAAAGTTGTATCCAGATTGGGTGATTCGATTGATTCGATTGCCTACAGTTGGATGGTTTACATTCTAACCGGTTCGAAAGTGTTGATGGGTACGTTGCTGGCGGTGAATTTTTTGCCCAATATCCTTCTGGGTCTGTTCGCCGGGGCTTTGGTTGATCGCATGTCTCCCAAAAAAGTGATTGTGATTACGAATACGGGTCGCGGGTTGTTGGTGGGTATTACAGCTTTGCTGTTTGGTTTGGGCCAACTTGAAGTCTGGCATCTGTTTGTCATCACGATTCTGAATTCTTTGCTGGAATGTTTCACTACGCCTGCGGAAGTGTCCAGTGTCCCCAGATTGCTTCCCACATCGATGCTGCTTTCGGGTAATGCCATGTCCTCTTCCGCAACCAGAGTGGCCGAACTCGCAGGACTTGCAGTGGCGGGTGCCCTTATTGCTACAATAGGGATTGCCTGGACGATCTTGATTGATGCGGGGTTGTTTGCGCTAAGTGCTTTAATGATGAGCCGAGTAGGCTACCCTGAAGTCTCAACATCTGCTAACAATGAAGATAAAACATGCCTTACTTTTAATTCTCTTTCATCCGACAAAAGTAGTATATTCTCCGAAATGGCGGAAGCTTTTCATTTTCTTCGTAAACATGCCTTACTTTTAATTGTCTCCATCCTGTTTGCTTTCGTTAATTTCTGCCTGATGCCGTTTAATGTTCTTCGTACACCCTATGTCATTGAAACGCTGCATGCTGGCGCTGGGGGATTAAGTCTGCTTAGTGGGCTGATGGTGGGAGGTATGTTGCTCAGTGGAGTATGGTTGACACAAAGGGGAGCGAATTATCGTAAAAGTGTGCTGGTCATCAGCGGTATTGTCATGTTGGGTCTCAGCTATGCGATGACGGCACTACCCGCTTACATGACTTCCTTCCAACTGCCGGTTGCAGCGGCCTTTTGTCTACTGATGGGTATGGGGATTCCGCTGGCTACAACACCGCTGGCCACCTATCTTATGGAAGTTACCCCTTCGGAGATGCTGGGTAGAGTGTATGCCCTTCAGAGTATGCTTGTCGTGAGTGTTGCACCCCTTGGGAGTCTGGCTTCGGGAGCACTTGCGGATTGGATGACCATGCCTGTTCTGTTTATTGTCTTCGGTATTATGCTTGCCATGTCAGCAGGTATGTTGTTATTTAGCAAAAGTTTTCGAAGTGCTCTGTGAAGATATTCAGAAGTGATCATTAGCCAATTTTCTGTATCAAGTCATTTCTCGCTCGTTTTGACCGAAGTCCTGACGCAACGTTATAATAGAGATATCGATGGACAACAGGTACCCCGGAAATGAGGATACAGGGATGGCGCACAAGGTTCTTTCAACAATTGAAGAAATTAAAATCTACTCCGATCCGTATCGGATACAGATCATGAATATGTTTAACAAGCAGGGCAGACCATCCACTGTCAAAGAGATCGCCGACCAGATGGGTGAGGTGCCAGCCAAAGTTCACTATCATGTGAAAAAGCTGGAGAAAATTGGTCTGCTGACCATCGTTTCTACACGTGAGATTAATGGGATTATCGCAAAATACTACGAACCATTCACCGGAGAGATCCATCTCCGTCACGAAGATGAAGACAAGGAAAACTCTCCATTGAAACAGGTGTTTCGGTCCGAGACGCTCAAATTATTAAATGAGATGTTCGAACAAAGTCGTCAGCGATTCATGCATCAGGCGGAAAACGAAGATCGGATGTTTCTCTCGGACATCACGCTGTATGCAACCCGTGAGGAAGTAGAGCAGTTGTATAAAAACATCATAAAACTCTGTGAACCCTATACTACAAAAGAGAATCGGCAAGGGGAACATGAGGTCTTTCAGTTATTCTCTGCTCTCTCTAAACCTATAGTGAAAATACCTGCTTCTAAGACAGATGCAAAAGAGAAAAAGAAAGCTACGTCTGATAAGGGTAAAGCAACTCCGAAAACGTCTCGATCTGTGTCTAAGCGGCAGGAATCTGCATCATCTGGTAGTGAGTCGGAAGAATAAACGGATGGAATACATGGGTTCAGCCTTATTGATGGAAGCAAGTAACCGCAAACGTGAGAGACTGCTATGGAGAAAACTAGAAAAGCCGCCCAATGGCGGCTTTTTAATGCGTGATAAGGAAGGCTAATGGTAGAGCAACCTATGGAATCAATCAATTTTGACGCTTAACGTTTCAGTTCATAACAAAGTTACATGTTCTCATCGTAGCCCTTCACATCACGTTTAGCTGCGGTTGCGGGGGAGTTGGATGTACCATATTCTTCGACCGCTTCCCAGGCATCTGCGTTGTCGAACTTGCCGGCCCGCTGCTGTCTTCCTTCTCCAGCACCACTCGGAGGCATGGTCATTACCTCTTCTTCAACGGGCCGATCGTTGCTGATCTCCCGATTAGGCGTGTCGTCAATACAGTAAGCCGTATAGGGGATAGCTTCAAGTCGTTCGAAGGGAATATCTTCGCCGCACGTTACACAGGTTCCATATGTACCTTGCTCCATACGTTCCAATGCGTCGTTCACTTGATTGAATTCGTCTGTTAATGTATCGTCAATCGCCAGATCACGGCTGCGTTCAAATGTTTCCGTACCGGCATCTGCCGGATGATTATCGTAGGAGGACAGCTCACCGGTTGAATCTTTCAGCGACTCGACTGGAGCACCGTCTTCCATGCTGGATTCAAAATGACGTTGCAAGTTTTCACGTTGCTCCAAAAGGGCGTTTTTCAGTATTTGATGTTGATCTTTAGTTAATGTACTCATAAGGACATGCTCCTTTCCCGTTGTGGGGTGTAGTGAGTCTTTACCCGAATTGGATGAAAAGCAATCATTTTCGTGAGGAATAGGGCTGTATCGTTTTATATCTGACGGATTATGTGTTATAAAAAATAGAGAGAGAAAATGCCGTATGTTATTCACAGGAAATGAAACACGGCTTGGCTTATAATGGAGGTTGTCAATATGGATGAACATATGAAACGAAGATTGGATAAACAAAGACAATTGTTCAAACAATTGGGTGTGCAGCTAGATGCGTTATCGATTCATGAAAAACAATTTAATTATAAACTTCGTGGTTATGATCCGGATGAGGTAGATGCTTATCTTGATCTGGTCATCAAAGATTACGAACGTTTCTATGCCAATATTGCAGATCTGATGGACAAATGGCAAGAACAGCAGTTAACGATCCGCGATCTCAAGTCGTCCGCGAAACCGGTGGAAGATCCAACCAAGATTGATCGCAAACAACTGGATGATATTGTGAAACAACTGGAATACAGTGTGCGACAGCTCAAGATCAGAGCACGTCCCGAAAAGGATCTGTTCTCTGAATAACGTCAGCATGTCCTGGATTATATTAAATAAAGGTGGTTAATCATGAGTACTCATTTTTCGGTCAGTGTGCATTGTTTGTTGTTATTGTCACTCAGCGCGCCTGAACGAATCACGTCTGCACATATTGCAGGTAGCGTGAATACCAACCCTGTCGTCGTTAGACGTATTCTGGGCGGGCTGAAAAAGGCAGGATTGGTGAACTCCTCTCCTGGAACAAGAGGTTTCTACTTAGCGAAGCCATCAAGTGAAATCACATTAGCCATGATCTATCAGGCTGCCAAGGACGAAGGTCCATTGTTCCCGATTCATGGCAATTGTAACCCGGATTGTGAGGTAGGCTTGCATATAGACGGCTTGCTGACTAATCTGTATCAGGTTGCCGAGGCGAAGGTGGAGCAGTTCTTTGCATCCATTACACTCGAAGATATGGAACGTTCCTGTACTCAGATGCAAGCTGTTCCATCACAGACAGAATAGATTGCAACAAGACTTAAAGTGCATGTTCAAAAAGGGTGGTTTTCAGTACCGAGAAGATGGGATGAAGTTAGAAATGGAGTAGCGGAGCGTAGGAAACTACGTGAGCAACTACAATGTTTCCTAAGGAAACAACCTTCGTAAGCATATGCTTATTTCGGCTGAATTCCATATTCGATGTTGCGATGCCGTTAGGCATCCTTCGTAATCAAAAGCGGACTTTTTGAACAACCTCTTAAAGGAAAGGTGGGTTGTTATATGAAAATTGTAGTCATCTCTGACACGCATTGTTCACGTAAATCACGGAAGTTACCGACTAGGCTCCTGGATGTATTGCCGAGTGCAGATCTCATTCTTCATGCCGGTGACTGGTCGGATTGGAGTGTATACCCATTGCTTAGTGAGTATGCACCAGTTGAAGGTGTAGCGGGTAATACGGACCCGTCCGAAATCGCTGAAAAACTGGGATATTCCCGTATTGTTGAAGTGGAAGGGCTTCGTCTGGGTCTTGTGCACGGTCATCTGGGATCAAAGGGTACGGAGCAGAATGCAATTCATACGTTTGCAGGCCAGCATCTGGATGCTGTGATCTACGGACACTCACATATCCCGGTGATGCATACCGTGGACAACACACTGGTATTTAATCCCGGGTCGCCTACGGATCGGCGTTTTCAGAAACAATACTCATTTGGCATCATGACAATAGATCAGGGGAAAATACAGGCTGAACATGTGTTCTTTGATCGGGATTAGAGAGATATGCGCTGGTTGCAAGTTGGACGAGTGCAAGAACCAGAACCAGCTACTGAAGTGGCGACTTGATAACGGACAGGGAACCTTTTCCTTAAATTTCATCTTATATATATGATTATTGTACAAGGCATCTTTGAGCAGATTTCAAATCTGTTCCAGGGATGTCTTTTTTGATTTCTGATCACATCATTCTCTTGGGAAGTTATCTCTGAATGGGGAATGTGCTCTGTTCGTTATCTGTCATTCATCTGTTGGCGTTTTCCCCTATGGTGACGTTCAGTGGAGTGATACAATGCCTTTACGACATGAAATGAATACGTTTACATAAGGAGATGGATCATGATGAAACTGTCTGTATTCACGGTGGCTACCCCTGATCTGAATGCAGAAGAACTGGCATCGGCTGCGGCAGCAGCGGGAATTGATGGAATTGAGTGGAGATTCCGTGGAATTCCTGAAGATGCTATGTCTGAAGAGCCTTCTTACTGGAGAAATAATCGATGCTCCGTAGATCCGAGCCGCTGGGAGGAACAGGTTCCTGCTTTTCGTAAAGCAGCGATAGGGCAAGGAAGGAAATCCATCGCACTTGTACCGTATCTGAATTGTGGAGATCTGCCTGCCACCGAGCAGGCGTTTCAGGCTGCGGTTGGGTTAGGAGCTTCAATGATGCGTGTGGGTGTTCCTGGATATGATCGCAAGACCAGTTATCCTGAGTTGTATCGTAAAGCCGTTGATTACCTGAGTGAAGTACAGGATTTGGCCAAACAGTACAACATCAAGGCGATTGTAGAGACGCATCATCAGACGATTGCACCGACCGCATCACTGGCCTATCGGCTTGTGCAATCGCTCGACCCGCAGCATGTGGGTGTATTGTACGATCCAGGCAACATGGTGCATGAAGGATATGAGAATCATCGAATGGGACTTGAGTTGCTGGGCCCTTATCTGGCTCATGTACATGTAAAAAATGCCGGGTGGTTTGAAGCAGAAGGGAAAGATTCGCAAAAGGCTAATGTGACTGAGAAGAGTAGCGGAGTGGCTTTGAATACAGCCTGGAAATGTCACTGGACGCCGCTGACTGAAGGCATGGTCGATTGGGTACAGATGGTGCGGGATCTTCGTGCCGTTGGGTATGACGGATACTACGGAATTGAGGACTTTAGTGGTGCCTTGGAATCCAAGGCGATGTTACAGCATTTTGCAGACGTTTTCGCCGAAATTGAGCGTCGTGTGGACGAGGAGGAGCAGTCATGAGTATCGTACGAGTAGCGGTGATTGGTATAGGAAACATGGGAGCAGCACATGCCAGAACGTTGGTGGCTGGAGAAGTACCCGGTGCAGAACTGGTTGCCGTATGTGATGTAAGAAGAGAGATGGAGAGCTGGGTATCCAGTCATCTTCCGGCAACGGTAACCTATTGGCAGGATGCTGAGCAGATGATGGCTTCGGGTACGATTGATGCAGTCATTATTGCAACGCCGCATTATGATCATCCGGAACAAGCCATTCAGGCTTTCAAGCATGGCTTGCATGTCATGATCGAGAAGCCGGCCGGTGTGTATACAAAACAGGTACGCAAGATGAATGAAGCGGCCGCAGCCAGTGGCAAAGTCTTTTCCATGATGTACAACCAGCGAACCAATCCACTCTACATTAAGCTGAGAGACTTGATTGCTTCGGGCGAAATGGGTGAAGTACGGCGTACCAACTGGATTATTACGAACTGGTATCGATCCCAAAGTTACTATGATTCCGGCGGCTGGCGGGCAACATGGGCAGGTGAAGGGGGCGGTGTACTGATTAACCAGGACCCCCATCAACTGGATCTGTGGCAGTGGACCATCGGCATGATGCCGGTACGAATGCGTGCGTTCTGTTCGTTTGGCAAGTATCGGAACATTGAAGTGGAAGATGATGTAACAGCTTATGTGGAGTATGAAAATGGAGCAACGGGTGTCTTCGTAACGACTACTGGAGAAGCACCGGGTACCAATCGATTCGAGGTCAACGGAGACCGGGGTAAAATCGTGATCGAAGATGGAAAACTTACGTTCTGGCGACTTCGGGAATCTGAGCCTGAATTCAATCAGCGGTTTACCGGAGGTTTTGGACAGCCAGAATGCTGGAAATGCGAGATTCCGATTACAGGTGTGGAAACGGGTCACCCGGGTCTGATTCGTAACTGGGTTGATGCGATTCGTACAGGCGTACCACTTATTGCTCCCGGTGAGGATGGTATACACGGATTGACGTTATCGAACGCTATGTTGCTGTCCACCTGGACGGATAACTGGGTGGATCTGCCGATCGATGAGGATCTGTTCTATGAGCATCTGCAGGAACGCATTGCTGGATCAACGACGAAGAAAGACAAGGCATTCAGTGGCAGTCAACCTGCTGATTTGAGTCAGACGTTTAAATGAAGACGATTTGTTATGTAAGACGAGTTCATTGTAATCAACATTTTATAAAAAGGATGGGATGACATGGCTAAAGACGGGATGTTTTATGCACCAAAAAGTGTTACAAAAGAGGTCGTATGTGGTCCGGGTGAGTTCACGATTGCTGCTGTTGCGCTGGATCACGGACACATTTACGGCATGGTTGGGGCATTGTTGGAGGCTGGTGCTACCCTCAAGTGGGTGTATGATCCGGACCCGGCGAAGGTAGAGGCATTTCGGAAGCAGTTCCCACAGGCTCAAGTCGCTGGATCTGAAGCAGAGGTGCTTGCAGATGATGAGGTGTTATTGGTGGCAAGTGCAGCGATCCCTTCAGATCGTGCGCCGCTTGGTATGAGAGTTTTGGCCGCAGGCAAGGATTATTTTACAGACAAAGCCCCATTTACCACGCTGGAGCAATTAAAGTTTGCACGAGAAGAAGTGAAGCGAACGGGCAAGAAGTACATGGTGTATTACAGTGAACGACTGCATGTAGAAAGTGCGATCTATGCGGGGCAGCTCATTGAACAAGGGGCAATCGGCAAAGTAGTGCAAGTTATGGGTACAGGCCCGCATCGCCTGAATGCTGGAGGAAGACCCGACTGGTTCTTCAAGCATGAGCAGTATGGCGGCATTCTCTGTGATATCGGGAGTCACCAAATCGAACAATTCCTGACGTTTGCATCATGTACGGACGCTGAGGTAGGGTTCAGTCGTGTGCATAACTTCAATCACCCACAGTTCCCGGAACTGGAAGACTTCGGCGAAGCTTCTCTGATCGGGGACAACGGAGCGTCCGGTTACTTCCGAGTGGACTGGTTTACACCAGATGGTCTGGGCACATGGGGCGATGGGCGTACAGTTATTCTGGGAACGGACGGTTATATCGAGTTGCGGAAGTATATCGACATCGCAAGGGAACCTCAGGGGGATCAGGTGTACCTGGTCAATCATGAAGGGGAGTACCGTTACAATGTAAAAGGCAAGGTCGGCTACCCGTTCTTCGGTCAGCTCATCCGCGATTGCCTGGACCGGACCGAGACAGCCATGACACAAGAACATGCATTCAAAGCGGCAGAACTCTGTCTGATTGCACAGCACAAAGCCATGAGCGAGCGCGTGGTGTGGAGTAGCGGGGCGAAGTAAATGTTTTAGGTGAAGGAGAGCAAAGGTTGATTACTAAAGGTTATCCTTAATTCTTCTATTGTTGAGTGAAGAAAGAGCAGCCCAAATGTTAAACTGCATCCAACAGGTTAGTCTTTTCTAACGAATGGAGCAGTTCGCACTGGGGCTGCTTTTTTTGAGTATGTTGGTGACTACGCATATGGATTAATTTGGGTTATATTATATGTAGTTCGGATATTGTTTGAAAAGAGAAGTGTTTACGAAGTTCGTATATATGATGTTATAGGAAATCCATGCGAAGTTAATTCAGGAGGGACTAAAGAAGATGAACAAGAAACTATTAGAGCAGTTTGAACATTTCAATAAATTTGTAAAATCAATTGATGATGTGACTTGGCAAAAGTCGATTGCTCCTGGAAAGTGGACGGTGAAGGAAGTCGTGACCCATCTATGGAATTGGGATAAATATACTTTAAATACAATGCTCCCACACATAAAAGACCAAGTGAAACTCCCAGGATTCGTCGATCATGATACCCATAACTTAAAAGCAATAGAGAAGGCTAAAGAATTTACAGACAGAGAAAGTATGATTAAAACCTTTATTGAAACTCGAACCCATTTAGTCAACCAATTCCGTGAGGTAGATCATTCAGAAATTCACTTTTTTATAGGCAATGATAAACGACCTTATACCTATGAAAGATATCTAAAAATATTCGTACACCATGATGAACATCATAAGAAACAAATCGAAAACCTAACCTATTAGCGTGATTCAGAGAAGACATGGACATCCTATAACATCATATTCACGCTGCGGACATTCGTCCTGGGTCCGGCATACGCCGGACACTCGACATGCGTCGAGTCGTGAATACAGGAACGTTATAGGAAATCACTTGAAATCCATTAAATAAAGGAGAGGCTATGACCGAATTGCCAAGAAGAATTCACATCATTGGCTCTACTGGAATTGGTAAAAAATACCTAGCTAAAAATTTATCTAAGCAATTGGACATTCCTTACTATGAATTAGACAAGGTAATGTGGAGTAGTTCAGTAGAAATGGCAGGAAAAAATTCTCCTGAAGTCCGTGACAAACTATTAAATGAAATAATAATAAAAGACTCTTGGATTGTAGAAGGAGTTTATTACAAGTGGCTGGCTGAGAGTTTTGATTTAGCGGATAAAATTATATTTTTAACACCAAACACTTTTGTAAGAGACTTAAGAATAATTAATAGATTTATTAAACAAAGAATAGGCATTGAAAAATCTAATTATAGACAAACACTAAAAGGACTATTGGAAATGATTAAATGGAATCATGGATTTGAAGCGCAGACAAAGAAGGAGATCTTAGAAATATTAAAACCGTATGATTACAAATTAGAAATATTAAAGAATAATAATGACATAATCAATGAGAGTAGTTCAAAGAAGCTAAGTGACCTCACATAACATAATATTCAAGCAGCGGCTCCGATTGAGCCTTGGTCTGCTGAATGGATTTCGTGGAGGCAATTTAGCAGACAACCCCTTCGGGGTTCATGAATACAAGAACGTTATATGCAATTGAGGCAATGTTTTTTTTGCAAATCAATGAAGAAAGGATGAAAAATTTGAATATTTCTGAAGTGATTATAAATCCTGTATTCAATCATTTATTTCTAACAATTGAACATCCTGAAGGGCAGTACCAGTACATAGGTGATGCTTTAGGTAGAGATTGCATGATCACCAGATTCAAAGATGGATGGATGCGAATGTATGATGGTGACGGTAGGCTCAATGAGGATTGGTATACATGGGGTGCTGATGTACTAGCTCCATTTGATGGAGTTGTGAAATCTATATTTACAAATCGAATAACTAATAATCCCGGGACTTTTACACCGGGAAGGGCGAGTTCTATAGTATTTGCAAGAGAAGATGGTGTTCTTGTTACTTATGCCCATGTAATGGATATAAGTGTTGAAGAAGGTGACATCATTACGACTGGTCAAGTAGTTGCGAAAGCTGGGAACAATGGATATTCCAGAAATCCACATATTCATGTGGGTGCATGGATTGGTGATACTCCATTACAAATCCGATTTGACTTGCAGAGAATGGGAACACAGATGAAGGAAATTGGAGAAAGACTTTATTTATGTTAACTCAAAGATGGCTCCAACAGTATATAACAACGTATTCACGCATTAGGGCATCCGCCCCTCGGTCCGGCAGAGGAATTTCGGGGAAGTGATGGCAGCCGGACAACCCTGCACTGGCTAAGTCCGTCGGACCCGCGCTTACGCGCTTAAGCCAGTGAGGGTTCATGAATACAGGAACGTTATCAGAAAGTTATAAAATACAAAAGAAATAGGTGAAATTAATGAATGTGGGAAGAAATGTTGTCGTATTGAATGATAAATCTAGAAAAGATCCCTTTTCTAACGATGAGGAGCGAGCAATTATAACTAGTATTTATTATCCTACTGATGATAAAAATACTCAGATTAATGTTAGTAATTATATGGACTTATTTGATCCATCTAAAGACAAGGCAATTAACATACTAAAAGACTTGGGAGTAGACATTGAATATTTGAATACCATAGAAACACATATATATAACAATTATAATCCGAAATATTCCGATGCAAAATCTGATGTTATTTTATATTCTCCTGGATTTGGAGTTTCTAGGGATATGTATACCTATCATATTAAATATTTGGTGGATTGTGGATATATAGTAGTATCCATTGGTGCGACATACGAATCTGTTTTTTCAATCTTTCCTGATGGGCGTGTTGTTAATCAAACTGCTCAATTAACTAATATCAAAAGTACAGATTTTATATTGTGGAGGGAATTGTTAGATACAAGAGTAGAAGATATCTTGTATGTTATTAATCATCTTGATTTACTATTTTCTCAATCATTGCTCGAAGGATTTAGTTATAGAAGCATAGGAATAGTGGGTCATTCTTTGGGAGGCGCTGCTGCATTTGAGGTGGCTAAAAGAGACAATAGAATTCGAGCAGGAGTAATGTTTGATGCTAGTTTCCATCTTTTAGACTTAGAAAAAAACGAAAAAATAGATACTCCGTTTTTAATTATGAGACAAGAAAAGTGTACTTACGATGAATTACTTACTGAGTTATCTGAAGGGATAATCAATCCTTTTATTAGTGGATTTGAAAAGCTCTATAAACAATTAAATGGTTATAAAGCTGCTGTAAAAGTCCAAGGAGCTCACCACATGACATTTAGTGATGTTCCAATACATTTTAAAGATATTGAAGCAATAAATAAACATGAAATTATTAGTGATTATTCAACTGCTTTCTTAAGTGAATTTATTCAAGGAAAATCATATACTTTACAGAATTCATTTAATCATAAACGATCGGCTGATATCGTTGAGATTAATATTAAGGGGCAAACAGTTAGTGTGTAGTTCAAGTAGTCGTCACCATCTGATAACACAGTATTCATGCAGCGGCTACGCCTTGGTCAATGGTGATGCTTCTGGCAGAGTAGTAGATTCATGTGACAACTTCCTGCGGAAGTTCGTGAATACCTGAACGTTATCGGAAATGACCTGAAAAGGAGAATAGAAAAATGAAGAACCTTGATATCAATTTGTGGAAAAGTACATTGTTGAATCATTTTAAGTATAATCTTGAGAAGTTTGCAACAACAACTGAAAATAAAGATGTGTACTGCTTGATTTTGGACTGTCATGCTACATATGGGAATGTTAATTTGAAGTGGAATACCTTTGATTCGTTTAAAAAACATGTTAAAAAACACTATAGTTCTTATACTTCAGACAAACTACTCGGCTTTAGGGGGCTAGAATACAATGTTGGGGATTTTTCATACGAAGACACAAAACAACCAGAATTAATAAATGAATTCGAACAATTATATGAAGCAAAACTTTCGGAATTTTTCGATGATGAAGATGAAGAATCATCGAATGAGCTGACACAAAAGTTTATTAATGCTTTAGTGGAAATAATCTTTGAACTTAGACCTACTTTTTCTAAACTAAATAAAACGGGTCACTTTATTTCATTTATTGTAGAGCATGACTCTGAATATTATGAATACATAAAAAAGACGGTAACAATAGAAGACTATTATAAAGCATTTCCTGAGGTTAAGGAGTATGAACAATATTTAAGCATAATTTCTTCAACGTCTAAAGAAGAGCAAGTCACACATTGGTCTAATTTGTTATATGAATTTATTATTGGCAATGAAACAGAAGGTACAAGATCACTTAAACAAATGTACCGCCATAAGTATGATGTTGAGGAAGAAATAATTAAATTAGGTGTGATTGCATCAAGGGAAGTTGTCACACTCTTCGAGGTGTTTTCAGGTTACACTCCATCAATTGATGGCCAAATTATTCAAAGCGATAGTCACACGCGATGGATGTTTTTAAGTATTTTAATAGATATTAATAATGCTAATGAGGAGACAATTAATCGATTAAAGCAAATTTTAATAAGAAAATATGAAGTTGATAATGAAGTGCAAGAATGTATAAATATAGCAAGAACACTTCATACTCTTGATTCTGTACGATTCCCAGAAGAAATGCATGATGAAGGAAGACTTAGCTTATTAAACTACGAAGAATACAAGAACAATTAGTAGGTATATCTAAGAAGTTAGTCACTTCCGATAACATCATATCCACTCTCCTTCTGGCGGCTCCTCGGTCCGCCAGAAGGAGAGTGGCAGGGAAGTGAATTCAGGCGGACACATCCGCACCGACTAACCGCATTGCGGCCGCTCCCGTTGGTCGCTTAAGTTGGTGGCACGTCGTGGATACAGGAACGTAATCGGAAATAACATGAATATATAAAATTAGAGCGGAGAACATCAAATGAAATTTGAAATAATTCAAGCAAACAAAGAATGTAAGGAAGTTTTGGCGAATTTGATGCAGTTTTATATTTATGACTTTTCAGAATTTATAAAATGCGATGTAGAAGAAAATGGGCTATACGGAGTGTATCCATTAGAAGATTACTGGATAGAAAAGAATCATAGATTTCCGTATTTAATTAAACAAAATGATAAGCATGTGGGTTTTGTATTGGTAAGGTTAATTGAAACGGCTGAACGTGATTACTATTCAATTGCTGAGTTTTTTATATTAAAGAAATATAGACGAGAAGGGATTGGCAAAGCTGTAGCTGCTCGTATTTTTGATTTATATAAAGGACAATGGGAAGTCTATCAGATCGAAGGAAACAAATCGGCTCAGATATTTTGGAATAAAACCATTGATGAATATACAAAAGGGGAATTTAAAGAACGGATAGAGAATGGAAGAAGAATACAGGATTTTATTAGTTGATTCAAGGGGTCATGTTACATCCGATAATATTGCATTCCCACATCGGTCGCTACGCTCCCTTGGTCACCAAGAAGAGTTTTCGTAGAAGCTGAATCAGGTGACACATCCAATCGGCTACAGGAACGTTAAGCGCAACTTCTGGAAGAGCGCATTTAAGACGGTTCAAAGTCGAGGAATTACTAAGATCGACGAAGTGATTCGAACAAGAGGTGTGATTACCGAGGAGCAAACCTATAAAGCAAACACTTTACAGGTTTTAGGCCTATTAAACGTTAACGTGGACTCGAAGATTTATCGTGGAGGGAATATATGAAATTTGGAAATAATTCTCAAGAGAATCGTGAAATAAAGATCTCAAAAGATTCAAAGACATTTTTAGAACTAAGAGAAATCGTTAACAGATTTGATCCTGTGAATCTAGTTGAAGGTGGTGCTCCTGATGACGAACATGATCGTTTAACTACGGAAATATTAATGTTGCTTTCTCAAGAGTCGATGGATGAGATTCGGGATCTTTTAATCAATTGTGAGATATGGTATGGATATGATCCCAACGATATTAAAGAAGAGTACAAAGAACGATTTAACAGCAAGATTGATAGAACGCATAAAGAGATCTTAAATTGGCATACCAAGAATAAGAACCAAGAAAATTAGATTTATGTCAGTACAGGATCAATGAAGTCAACTCAGGAAGACAGAAGCAACGATTAACATAATATTTATGCATCGGCTCCATTGGAGCCTTGGTCTGTGAAAAGGATTTCAGGGGGCATTTCAGCAGACAACCCTTTTAGAAAAATTAATAAATAAATACAGGAGCAATTTGTAAGTCGATTCCACATAACATAATATTCACGCTTCGGGCATACGCCTTTGGTCCGGCATTCGCCAGACACCCGGCATACGCTAGGTCGTTAATACAGGAACGTTATACGACAATACTGAAGAATAGGCTTAGAGAGTTTAATCAAAGGAGACGGGATGATGATGAGTATTAAAGCAATATTTCTGGACTTTTATGGAACCTTGGTTCATGAGGATGACGATATCATCCCATTGATCTGTAAGGAAATACAAGAAAATAGTATGGAAGAATGCGAAGTAAGTGATATAGGTAGATACTGGTGGAAGATATTTTCGAGTATGTTTAAAAACAGCTATGGTGAGACATTTAAATCCCAGCGCGAACTCGGGATTTTATCATTATCTGAGACGATTTCTAAATATAGATCAAACTGTGATGTAAATGAGATCATCCAGAAGCAATTCGATCATTGGAGTGAGCCTAAAATATTTAGTGATACAATTCCATTTCTAGAAACTCTTCAAGGATATGAAGTCTACATATTATCGAATATTGACACAGCCGATGTAAAAGCCGCAATAGCTTATCATGGGATAAAGGTAAATGAAATAATTACAAGTGAAGACGTTAAATCATATAAACCAAGACCAGAATTATTTATTGAAGCCTTAGAAAGACACAATCTGTCTCCTAAAGAGGTGTTACATATCGGGGATTCTTTAATGAGCGATGTCGGTGGAGCAGGTATTTTAGGAATAGCGACAGTCTGGTTAAATCGGTTAAATAAGATCAAAACAGATATTGCAGAACCCAACTTTATATGTAGAGATCTAAAAGAAGTAAGAGATATTATTAGTGAAATCGAAGAAGGTAGTATCGTCGTATAACATCGCATTTCTACTGCGGGCATACGCCCTTAATCGCTTAGAAGAATTTCAAAGAAGTGGTATCAGGCGATACATTCAACCGGCTAAGTCTATCGACCCGTTCCTTCGGTCATTTAAGCCGCTTGAACGTCAGGAATGCACAAACGTTTTCCGAAAGGCAAGCGAGAAGGGGAGTTCATCGGCAACGATGGCAAAACTCAATACGAATGAGTATGTGTCGTTAGACGTAATCGATAAATTATGTACGGCATTGGGATACCAGCCTGGAGATTTATTGGAGCATATAGAAGATCAATGATGGGATGAAAATATCTGCTGATTATTTGAAGATGAGATCTGTCGCTTAACATAATATTCAAGCAGCGACTCTTCATGGAGTCTTGGTCTGTTGGAGGGATTTCGTGGAAGCAGATTCAGCAGACACACCCAGCATTCACTTAGTCGTGAATACAGGAGCGTTATCTGAAAGAGCTTGAAACATAATTAATGAGGGTGAACTCGATGGAGTTGTACAACACAAAGAATGAACTAGATCGCATTGATTTTCATGATTGCATAGTTGAATCAATTTACTTAGAAGAGAATAAGATTACTTTCAATATAGAATCAGTTAATGTATTGGTTGGTCATATGTTAAATCCATATGATGTTGCTAAAAACACTGACCAATGCACTTTAGAATTTATCAATGTTGAGAGATATGAGTCAGGGTATTTTGAACGGGAGAAGGATACAAGGATAGATATTGAATTAATTCATAATAATGATTTTGAAATACTTAAATTTGATATCCTTGCAGAAGAGGGTATGAACTTATATAAGCTATTTGGAATGGCGTCAAACTTTAATAATGAATTTTCTGAAATAATTATAAGAGCTGAATATACAAACATTAAGTGGAATAAGTACGTTTCTAATGCTTGGTTTGTCAATTGGCCAAAGACTAAATAGCTTTTTATATCGCAGATTCGAACAAAAATTCCCCTTAGATAACAACGTATTCACGCGGGAAGCCCATGGCGGCCCTTAAGCCAGTAAGGGTTCGTGAATACAAGAGAGTTATATGAAATCAGCAAACATATACAACGTATTTATTTGGGTGCATATAATTTTGACAGGAAGTGATTGAGTGAATAAAGAAATTCTACTTGAATGGGATAACCAGTATAATGCGATGAAACGCACGAAAGAAAATTACTGGAAAACCTATAGGAAGTGGCGTGACGAGAACAAAAGCGATTATCATGATACTTTTATGGGAAAGTTATATGATGAATTTATAAGTCTTGAAGAGCGTGCTATATACCTAAAATATAGTTTTAATACAACAGAAGCCGTGCTATTTTGCTCGATTAATATCTTTTACATAGAAGAGCAAATAGGCACTTATGATATAGAGTTCTTTTTGAACGGTGAGATCGCTGATGATTACCTGGATTTTGGAGACGTATTACTTAAAGATCGGATGATTAAAGTAAAGCATAATTTGAAGACTGCAAGAAGCGCTTTAAAACTGGGATTTGAAGTATCAGACATTTTGAAAATCACAGAAATCCCACTCAATTATATAGAAATATTAAAAGAAAAATATAGTTGATATAAAGGGAATGGTATAAGAAGTATAAGTGATTCGAAGAAGCTGCTGACATCCTATAACATAATATTCACGCTGCGGATATTCGTCCTTGGTCCGGCATTCGCCAGACACCCAGCATATGCTGGGTCGTGAATACAGGAACGTTATACGCAACCCCTTAAGAATGTTAAATCATGCAACCAATTAATAACAAATAATAAATATAGGTGAAAGAATACATTTACAACGTAGCAGTTGAAAACCAAGATGAACGGAATATTAGAAGGTGTACCATATAACAATAAATTTCCACATCGTTAGTTATGCTCCTTGGTCATCAAGAGGAATACCAGAGAAGCGGATTCATAATAAAGTGCAAACTAAAGAATATTTCTATTATGCGAAAGAGAGGATCAAATGAATTATCAATTTGGTTTTTCATGGAAGGGTCTGATCATCTTTTTATTGCCAATGATACCAAGTATATTTTATTTTTTAATTCCTGCGTCAGATATATCAGGAAACAATGCAAATAGCCATTTGATTTTAGATGTTTTGGAGCACGGAAGTCAGGCGATATTTTTCTTTTTTCTGATATTTGTTGTAAGAAAACAAGCATCTGAAATGCGATGTCCGTATATAATTGGTATGGCAATAATGTTGATTTTTTATTATGGGCTATGGATATTGTATTTTACAGGCAACGCAAACTCGATTATTTTTTTGGGGATGGCCGTTCTCCCGGTAGTATATTTTATATTAGCTGAGATTTGGCTTCAAAATTATCTGGCTATTATACCAACAGTACTTTTTGGTATTGTGCATGTCATTAATACATATTTGTCTATTGCGAATTAAAGGGAGGACAACAATCCTCTTAAATTTTGATTGTGCGTTCAGCATGTATTCTATATCAAGGATTAAGTCCCGAATGGTGAGGGTAGAAGTAAACCATAGCTTAAGGCAGAGGTGTCCAACGTGAGCAGGAATCTGAATGAAGCCATCGGCAAATCTCCGGTCCGAGGAACACGAGCTTCTTATAAGGCTAGCGTTCATTGGATGAAGTTACTACACAAACCAAAGTTGATACTGCTGAAGGCGTACGAGAGTAAATGAGGGGATCTTTCCTATGCGGAAACGGATTTGATAGGAGCAAAAGATAGAACCAAAAGATAAAACACGTAAAGACATATTAAATACATAAAACACACAAGACATATAAGGATGTGGAATCGAAGAAGAAGGGGCAGCGTATAACAATGCATTTTTGCTTCGTCGCTGACGCTCCTCGAATCTTCAAGAGGGATTTCGGAAAAGTGGAATCAGGCGACATATAAGTGGCAAAGCCACCCGGAGCTCCGGTCCTTAAGCCGTTTGGACGTCAGAAATGCGCAACATTATAGGAAATCAGCCAGAATTCAAGAAAGTAAAACATTTATTATCGAAGGAGCTTGTATATATGATCTCTACCTACGTTCGACGCATTCAAGAAGTTTACCCAGATTTACATATTCAAAGTGTTAAACAAAATGAGATCGGTCAGAATAATGACGTATTTATTATTAATCACTCTCTCGTCTTTAGGTTTCCTAAGTATAAGCAAGGATTAGAAAAATTAAAGAGAGAAACAGAGTTATTAGAAACTATTAGAAAGACTGTAACAATGCAGATTCCCTATCCAGCCTATAAATCATTTGATGAGCTGGAGGTGGGTAAGACTTTCATGGGCTATAAGCTGATTGAAGGCGCTCCTTTTTGGAAGGAAGAATTAATAACTATCAAAAGCCAAAACCTTATAGATGCAATTGCCTCACAACTTGTTACTTTTCTTATTGAACTCCATTCTATGGACATACCGAAAGCGGTAGTTTCTCAGAAACAATATGAAAGTGTATATAGAATTATAGAAGATCTGTTTATTAGAATAAAAGAGAAACTCTTTCCATTTATGCGATTAGATGCACAAGAAAAAGTAGTAGATAACTTTAATATATTTTTAAATAATACCCATAATCAGAATTTAAAGAAAACCTTTATTCATGGAGACTTCGGAGCAGGCAATATCATATGGAATCGAAAAGATAAAAGAATTGCAGGAGTTATTGACTTCGGAGGCTCAGGATTTGGGGACCCGGCATATGATTTAGCGGGAATTCTTTCCAGCTACGGAGAAGAGTTTTTTGAAACATGCACTAATCTATACCCGAACGGAAGACAAATTTCAGAAAGAGTCCATTTCTATAGAAGCACCTTTGCTTTACAGGAAGCTCTACATGGAATAGATCATAATGACTCGGAAGCTTTTGAAGATGGAATTAAAGAATTTAGATAGAACCACTGATTAATTATTCGTGTTGGTGAATAAATTAGTAAAAGTGATTGATATTTAGTGTTCCAAAGAAGAGTCGACATCATACAACATTGTAATCACACATCGCGGACTTACGGCCGCTTGGTCAGCCCGAGGCATTTCGAGGAAGTTGATTCACTCGGACAACCCTACGAGGCTAAGTGGCGTAGCCACCCGGCGACTTTGTCGCCTTAAGCCTCTCGGGTTCGTGAATACCTGAACGTTATGTGAAATCTGTTTAGAGCTTAAAACCCACAATATTAACAATAAAATGGAGGTGTTTTCATGGAGATGATCTATAAAGATTATTAAATTTCTGATGATAAATCTAAGCTTGACAAGCAAGTGATTTTAGATTTTTTAGTCCAAAGCTATTGGGCTAATAGGAGACCACAAGAACGTATATTAAGATCTATAGAAAATTCACATTGTTTTGGAGTTTATCATAATGACAAGCAAATTGCTTTTGCAAGAGTAGTTACAGATAATGCTACTGTCTATTATCTCTGTGATGTATTTGTATTGAAAGAATATCAAGGTCAGGGGATTGGAAAGAAATTGGTAGAACAAATTGTAAATTCTGATGAATATGAATGGATGAGTGGAATTCTCGGGACATTAGATGCACATAGTTTATATGAACAATATGGATTTGAAAGAGACTTAGAACGATCAATGAGAAGAATACCTCAGGGAAGAAAGACAATGTGAGCAATTCAAGAAGACACAGACTTCATATAACATTATATCCACTCTTCGGGCCTAAAAGCCCTCGGTCTGCTAGAAGCGATTGGCAGGGAAGCAGAATCAGCGGACACATCCGCACCGACTAACCGCATTGCGGCCGGCACCTGGCGGAGCCTTAAGTCGGTATTACGTCGTGGATACAGGAACGTTAGGCGTAATGCTAGCATAAGTTTGTATGGAGGGACAAAATGCCTGAAAGACTTTATAAACCAATATGCAAAGACCTCATTGAGCATGAGAAAAAGTGCCATTTTTGCGCAAAGAATATGACTTCTCTCAAAGCATATAAATTGAAGCATAAGGAAACCGGTGAAATTGTATGTGCAGGTCCATCTTGTACAGAAAAAAACATTGATCAAGGAATTAAGCTTTCAGCAATTCCTGATTTGACAAAATACACACAACCACTGGGCGGAAATGGTGGCGGAGGCGGCGGTGGTAATTCAGAAAAGCCAATTATTAGAGCTGAGGAAGATAAAAGAAAAGCGATTGAGTATCTTGAACTAAGAGAAAAGAAATTTGAGAAGTATCATTCCGTTTCATATAGCGTTTTAAAAAACTACTATAATAAAAGCCAAAATGAAGAACTTAATGAAAGTTAAATACGGCACATATTGAACATTGAAAACAAGACTGATGGAAGATATAAACTTGCCAATCTGCAAAGATGTTACAATTACTTATTTTGGATAGATGTTGCGCTTAATAAGCTTGGAGAACACAACAATTTTTTAAAAAGCATAAAAACGTATATTATAAGAAACTTTAAGATAACCCCGAAACAAAAAGATGCAGTGAATAACTGGCTGAAAAATATTAAGGGCGTTCCACAGATAAAATAAGAGTTTTCCAGCACTACACCTAACAAAGCACTCCCCAAATGAGCTGTTGTCACGCCCCTTGCGAAAATTGGCAAGGGATCGCGCCAATCTTCTGTCGCACTCTCATCCTCTCGGGTTTGTGAACACAAGAACGTTATATGCAATCCCGGAGATCTAAGTTCCAATTGAGGATGAATGTATTAGGAGGGAAGAATGATGAATCATGGTATGGCATCATGGCAAGAACTGAAAATAGATTATGAAATTAATCAAATATCTCCCAATATATCAACTAGATTAGAAGATATTGAACGTATCCCTGCGGGGCTTGGAATAAAAATACTCACTATCCTTATTGAATGGGCTTGCCAGCCACAAAATACCCACCCAATTGAAATAGCGAGGAAAAAGATTAAAAAAATTCCTTCTGATTGGCTAATAGAACATCTTCCTAATGTAGCTAAAACAGCAATTTGTCTTGACGATGAATGGGAGTATCGTAGATTGTTAGAGCTACTTTCAGAGGCAATTCCAAAATTACTAGATTGGGGAATTGTATTGGGAATTAATTCTAAAAATGAAGGAATTAAAGAGGCAGCAAATGACTATAAAGAAAAATAACAGTTTTGTAGAGTGCAATGAAATGAGAATGTAGATGTGGATCGAAGAAGTCTGTAAAGCATATAACATCATATCCACGCATCGGACCTGAAGGTCCGATGTTCACGAGAAGTGATTGGCAGGGAAGCAGATTCAGCGAACACTTCCTCACCGACTAACTGCATCGCGGCCGTCTCTTGACGGAGCCTTAATTCGGTGGGCGTCGTGAATACAGAACGTTATATGAAATCAGCGTAAAACAGTATAACAATTAATTATTTTATTTTTGAATAGGGGAGAAACCATGCTGGAGGCAGTCATTTTCGATATGGATGGAACACTATTTCAAACAAACAAAATCTTAGAATTATCGTTAGAAGAAACATTTTCTATCTTAAGGTCTCTAAATGAATGGTCGAGTGAAGCTCCAACCCAAAAATATCGTGAAATAATGGGAGTTCCTCTACCAGTAGTTTGGGAAACATTATTACCGAATCATTCAACTGAAATCAGACGAATTGTGGACGAGATCTTCCTAGAGAAGCTAATTGCAAATATTAATAATGGCAATGGCGCCCTATATCCTCATGTCAACGAAATCTTTGATTACTTGAAACATGAAGGCTATTTCATTTTTATTGCAAGTAATGGACTAAACGAATACCTCAATGCCATCGTTAACTGCTACAAATTAGATAAGTGGGTGGCAGAAACTTATAGCATCCAACAAATAGGAACTCAAAATAAGGATGACTTAGTCGGTCATATTCTTAAAAAACATCACATCAGCAATGCAACTGTAGTTGGGGACAGGATTTCTGATTTCAATGCCGCAAAAAACAATGGGTTGAAGGCTATTGGTTGTCGATTTGATTTTGCCCAAGAAGGGGAGCTTGCACAAGCGGATTTTATTATTGACGACTTACTTGAATTAAAAAATATATTTAAACATCAGGGAAAGTAGAATGCTTTTGTAATTATATCGAAGAAGACGCTGAAATCCTATAACACCATATTTAAGCTGCGGTTACCCCTTGTTCACAATGATGTTTTTGGCAGGGGAGTTGATTCATGTGACAACTTGCTGCGCAAGTTCGTGAATACAGAACGTTATACGCAACCCCTTAAGAATGTAAGGCGTACGAGAGTAAATGAGGGGATCTTTCCTATGCGGAAACGGATTTGATAGGAGCAAAAGATAGAACCAAAAGATAAAACACGTAAAGACATATTAAATACATAAAACACACAAGACATATAAGGATGTGGAATCGAAGAAGAAGGGGCAGCGTATAACAATGCATTTTTGCTTCGTCGCTGACGCTCCTCGGTTTTCAAGAGGGATTTCGGACACATCCAACCAGCTAAGTGGCAAAGCCACCCGGACCTCCGGTCTTTCAGCCGTTTGGACGTCAGAAATGCGCAACTTTATGCGTAATACCCTAAAATTAAGAAGAAACTAAAGAACAATAAAAGAAGAAACATAATAAAACTTACATTGAAGGTGATAATTATGAAAGAATGGGACTACAGTAAGCCTTGGTTTCATGGCTCGCCATTATTTCTAAATGAATTACTAGTCGGAAGCACAATAACTCAAGATCGAGAGTTAGCAAGAATCTTTTCGCAGAAACCATCTATTGTTTCTTTTGATGAGAATGGCGCAAGATTTCATAATGGTAAGTTATGTGGATACATTTACATAATTGATGAGGAAATTATAAGTGAGGATGTATATCCACATCCAGCAACTACCATGAAACCTGGTGAAGAATGGCTCATAAAAAGAGAATTAAAAGTACGAAAGATAGATGAAACAAAAACAAGAGCGGAAGAACAACTTTCAGAGGAAGAGGAGTTAGAATTATTGGAAAAGTTAAATAACAGATAGCCCATAGCTTGGTCACAGAAGAGGGTGCTGTGTATAACAACATATTCACGCATCGTTCCATCCGGCTCTCGGTCCAGAAGGGGCATTTCGGGGAAGTGGGGACAGCCGGATAATCCTGCACTAGCTAAGGCCCTCTGACTCGGGGTATTTGCCCCTTAAGCCAGTGAGAGTTCGTGAATAAAGGAACGTTATGCAAACTTAACAAAGAACTATTAAAACAGTATTCTGTCATGGGAGTGAAATATTTGATTGAAAACAATATCCAAATTCGAAGAGCAGAAGCAAAAGATGCAAAGTATCTCGCTAAACTTAACGTTGAATTTAACGGAGTGGGAATTTCAGAGGAAGAAATTATTGAAGGCTTATCTTATTCAAATGAGATTGTTGTAATAGCCTTAATCAATGATCTACCCGTTGGATTCGCATGTGCTCAGTATTTTAAATCAATCTGTTATTCAGAACCGTATGCAGAAGTAACCGAATTGTATATTATGGGTGACGCTAGAAGGAAGGGAATTGCTACAAAGGTATTAGACTTTGTTGAGAAAGAACTTATATTAAAAGGCGTTAGATCGGTGAAAGTGCTGACAGGTAAAAAGAATGAAACAGCGATAAAAACATATGAAAAATCAAATTATATAAAGAAAGAAGAGCAAGTACTACAAAAGAAAATATAGATGAAATAGAACAATAAAGATGTATAGAACCTAAAGGTTATAAAGAATGTGAAAGTAAGTCAAGAGGTCGTTAACAACGGATAACATAATATTCAAGCTACGGTTCCTTCGGAGCCTGGGTCTGCAGGATAGAATACGAAGAGGAATATCAGAAGATAACCCCTTCGGGGTTCATGAATACAAGAATGTTATATGCAATTGCCGAAATGCTAATCAAAACTTTATAGGGGCTGGGGGATTTCATCGGCAACGATGGCAAAGCTCAATCCGAATGAGTATGTATCTTTAGAAGTAATTAATAAATTATGTACGGCATTGGAATGCCAGACTGGAGATCTTTTGGAACATCTAACAGACTAATGAAAGAATAAAATATAAGAGGATGTTGGCTAACTGGAAGAAATGATTCCGTCGTATAACATAATATTCAAGCAACGGCTCCTTACGGAGCCTGGGTCTGCAGGATGGATTTCGGAGAGGAATTTCGGCAGACAACCCCTTTGGGGTACATGAATACAGAAACGTTATCTGACATAAACCTATTACATTTTAGGAGCAAATAATGAATATCACTTTCTCGAAATGGGTGCAATATTATCGAAGAAATAATCAAAACCTCAAATATATTCATTGGGATGACCACTATAAATTAACAACTAATGAAAGAGAAATAATCATTAAGTCACTTCAACAGTTTCAATTAGGAGAAAACTCTGAAGGTAAACATCTAATTAAACGTGCGCAAGAATATGTACATCAGACACAAGATCAGGATTACTATGAAGCACTTATAGAATTCATTAAAGAAGAACAGAGGCACGCTAGAGATCTAGGCAGATTTATGAAGGTACAGGGAATCCCGCTTCTTCGTAGACATTGGGTGGACAATGTATTTAGAAGATTACGTCAATATGCGAGTCTAGAACAATCAGTCATTGTTCTATTAACCGCTGAGATCATTGCTAAGTTGTACTATAAAGCCTTGCAAAAATCTACAAATTCAGAAGTATTAATAGATTTATGTAATCAGATTTTAAGTGACGAGGAGAAACATGTTCAGTTTCAATCCGAAACACTTCATAAATTTGCTCGAAATAGAAACGTTCTCTTTAACAGAATAGTTTATATCCTTCGTAGAATCCTTTTTGAAGGAACGCTAATTATAGTGTGGTATCAACATAAGCCTGTATTTAAAGCTGGGGGATATAAACTCAAAAGTTATTACTATGAATGCCGTCATGAGTTTAACTTAACAAAGAAGATTATAGCTAATTCACAGTAGAGGTTTACGTCAGATAACATTATATCCAAGCTTTGGGTCCTGACGCTCCCTGGGTCAGCCCGTAGGGAATTGGCAGGAAAGTGGAATCAGGCGGACACATCCGCACCGACTAACCGCATCGCGGCCGCCCCTAACGTGGTTTAAGTCGGTGGGGCGTCGTGGATACAGCAACGTTATAGGAAATCAGCGTATAAAAATACAAAATAAATTATTCAAACTCTGAATAGGAGTGAAATCATGCTGGAAGCGGTTATTTTCGATATGGATGGTACACTATTTCAAACAAACAAAATCTTAGAGTTATCGTTAGAAGAAACGTTTTCTGTCTTGAGGTCTCGTAATGAATGGTCGAGTGAAACTCCGACTCAAAAATATCGTGAAATTATGGGAGTTCCTCTACCAGCAGTTTGGGAAACGTTACTACCGAACCATTCAACTGAAATCAGACGAAATGTGGACGAGATCTTCCTAGAGAAGCTAATTGCAAATATTAATAATGGCAATGGCGCCCTATATCCTCATGTCAACGAAATCTTTGATTTTTTAAAACAGGAAGGCTGCTTAATTTTTATTGCAAGTAATGGACTAATCGAATACCTCAATGCTATTGTTAACTGTTACAAGTTAAATAATTGGGTGACAGAAACCTTTAGCATCCAACAAATAGAGACTCAGAATAAGGATGACTTAGTTAGATCTATCCTTATGAAATATCACATCAACAATGCTGCTGTAGTTGGCGACAGGATCTCTGATATCAAAGCAGCAAAAAACAATGGATTGAAGGCTTTCGGTGTTCGATTTGACTTTGCCCAAGAACGGGAGCTTAAACAAGCGGATTATATTATTGATGATTTACTTGAATTGAAAAAATATATTTAACATCATGGGAAGTGGAATATTTGTGTAAGTGTTTTGGAAGAAGACGCTGACATCATATAACATAATATTCAAGCAGCGGCTCCGCTGGAGCCTTGGTCTGCTGGAAGGGTTCCGATGAGGCAATTTCGGTAGACAACCCCCTTTGAGGTTCATGAATAAAGGAACGTTAGCAGAAATTCCTTAAATCGATATAAAAGATTAAGTAGGTGGAGTTCAAGATGTCTTATATGAAACCAGTAATTCGTGAACCTTATTACGATAAACCAATATGGATTGAAAATGAAGTGACTCGAAAGGAGTTCACTTTTTTATCCTCGAATAGCAGTGAAGCTGAAGTAGAATTGTTTTTATTGCATTTATTTGGATATAACAGAATTGATGCCTCAATTTCTTTTGAAGAATCTTTTAAAGTACTATTAAACGAAGATGAAGTAGCGATATTAGGTGGGGTTGCTTTTTTACAGGATAATGAGACATTTATCATGCCTAGCTGCTGTTGTGGACTTGAAGAAATACAATCAATAGATTATTCAATTAAAGCTAAACAAAGTCCATGGCTTGGACATGACCCATCGCCTGGAATTCAGTATTTTGATGATTATGCCTTAGTATGGTCAGATGATCCGGAAACACTTAAGGAAGAACTATTAAGCATTAAGTTTACCAGTAATGAACTGGTAGAAAGCCTAGAGAAATGCAAAAAGGAGTTATTAGGGTTTATAGAAGAACCATTATATAAATGGATTAAGGTAAGAGATGTAGAAATAGCAAATCAAATGAGGCAAAAAATGCTTCACTGGTTTTTGAAAGACGAATATTTATGAATGCATTTCAGGAAGTCAGGAACTTCAGCTAACATTATATCCACGCTTCGGAGCCAGGCGGTTCCTCGGTCCGCAAGAAGAGGATTGCAGGGAGTAGATTCAGGCGTACACATCTTGCACCGACTAACCGCATTGCGGCCGGCTCCTAGCGGAGCCTTAAGTCGGTGGGACATCGTGGATACAGGAACGTTAGGCGAAATCACTGCAAAATCAATATTTTGAGGGAGCTATTACGTGGAGATCAACCAAGAAATAATAAAAATGCTATATCAAATTCAGTGGTTTAGTAAATGTGGAATAAGAGATTATCAAAGTGATACCGTAATATATACTAATTCTTGGGTTGAAGCGTCTGAACATTATAATTCTCGAGAATGGGAAGAAACAACTTTGAAGGCCAGGAATCAGTTGACTTTGTATTTACATAATAATTTTTCGAAAGAGTATTTACATTGGAATGCCATAGTCAAAGAAGCAAAGATAATTATCAATACGATGTTAAGCGAGCAACTGGATAGAACTCGAAATGAGTTCCAACTAGAGGATGTATTCAGTGAATGTGTTAGATGGGATATCTTAAATATAATTATGGAATACAGTTATTTAAGTAAGATGAGAAAAAAATATAATAGATTTTACTCGGAACAAATAATATATATCTATTCTATAGGTCATCTGCCTTGTGGATGGGAAGGGAAATGGCCTTCAGGTAAGTTAGTGATTTTTTAAATATTGTTGAAAGCTTCTCGGGAAGGCAGTGATTTCAGCTAACATAATATTCACGCTGCGGACATTCGTCCTTGGCCCGGCATTCGCCGGTCACCTAGCGTTCGCTAGGTCGTGAATACAGGAACGTTATACGAAATACTTCGAAAGCAGGAAAAACATGAAAACAAATAAGGCGATGAGAAATTTATTGAATGAGCTTGCTCAATCAAACGAATCGATCAGTTCGAAGTTATTTAACCCTACTTTTCATGAATGGGACAATTGCATTGTAGTTGATGCTTCAAGTTTAAGAGAGACATATTCGATTGAAGAAACCATTTATCAAGATCGAACGGATTTAGAAGCCTCAATTAATCATTACCATATAGAGGATTTAAGGACTGGACTAAAACTCATTTCGAATTGGAAAGAGAATATAAAGTTGAACTACTCTGAAAAAGACTTTATTTTAATTTTAAGTTCTACAATTGAAGGAGAAGATGTGGTCATTAGATTCTATCAATTTAGACATGATGAGCCTGAATGGATTAAATTAAATGACCTTGAAGGTTATAAAGAAGAAGCTATATTAATAATTGAGATTTTAAATGCAGTTCAATGATGCGAAATGCTTCGTATAACATAATATTCAAGCAGCGGCTCTTAACAGAGTCTTGTTCTGCTGGATGAATTTCGTGGGAGCGTTTCAGCAGACACATACGACTAAGTCGGACATCGTGAATACAGGAACGTTATCTGAAAGATTGAAAAATGATTAAAACTGTTAAAAGAACAAGTCATACTTTCTAATTATAGAGTTAATTCAATTGCAACGTTTTGTTGCTAGAGGGGGAAGTGATCAAGGTGCTAATTTTGATTCTGCTTATAATTATTGTTATCGGAGTAGCAATTATAGAAGGGAGATTAAAAAAGAAGCTTGAAAATGATGAAAGAATTATTGAAAAATTAAATGTGTTAATTAATGAAGTGAGAGATATACGTAAGGAATAGAGAAATAATAATCACAAAAGAAAATGAAGGCTTATTGTTAATAGTAAATCGCTGAAACCTATCAAATTCAAATCTGGATCGTCTACAGCTGCTAATTATCTTGATAAGATTCTCAATGAAGGCTCCAACATCTTATAACAAAGTATTCACTCGGCGGGCCGGCTGACGCCATCCCTATGTCCGCCAGGGCAGTTCGAGGAGCGGAGTCAGGCAGATAACCCTGCAAACCTAACCGCAGTCACGGCAGGCAGCTAAAGCTGCCTTAAGGATCGTGTTCGTGAATACAGGAACGTTAGAAAATCAGTTCAAAACGAAAAATAAAAGCAAATTGTTATCAGTTAATTCAACTAACAGGCAGTATAGTTAATCATTCTTACGAATGAAATTCACTTATTTTCCAGTCAGCAAACCGTAATAAATAACGATTGTTAAGAAGAATCTAGAAAAATGTTGAATAGATGAAAGGAGAAATTTTGATGCAATTTAAATTGTATATGGATGTGCATGAGTTTTACAGAGATACCTACGAAGTGCTGATGCGTCATGAGGCACAAAATATGATTCCTCTGGGCAATATCATAATTGGACATCAAGGAAAAGACAAAACAGATTGGCGTGACCCTGTAAATTGGCTCATGGTCACTATTTCGGATGCTACGGGTATACAACTTACTGCAATAATGACACCGCCACACAATATTACACTTTATGCAACGGACAACATCCTTAACCCGGAGGCTGTGCGCTGTTTGATAGACGGGCTGAATGACCGTGAAATTCCGGGTGTGACGACGGAAAAAAAATTGGCGGAGTGTTTTGCCGAAGAATATGTCTTGCGCAAGGGTATAACTATTCATACAACCATGCGCCAATGTATATATGAACTTACAGCGGTAAACCCGGACATTCCAAAGATCGGTACCGTTCGGCTGCTGGATAAAAAGGATCTTCACTTCTTTCCCTACTGGGCTGAAGCCTTTTCAGCAGCGTCAAGTTATGGCAAAACAGAAATGTTCATACCGCAAGAGGCAGAGCCTTATCTCTACCGGATCGCATCGAAAAAACTCTATATTTTAGAGGACGACAAAGGAATGCCTGTTTCCATGGCCGGATATACAAGGGAGATGCAAACGGCTATCGGCGTGGCCTTTGTCTATACGCCTCCCTATGAGCGTGGAAAGGGCTACGCGACTTCGATCGTGGCACACATTAGCCAACTTGCATTGGAGAAAGGATTTACTAAGTGCGTTTTATATACAGACTTAGAAAATCCCACATCAAATAGCATCTACCGAAAGATAGGCTATATGCCAATTTGTGATTCACTTCAACTAGAATTTGAATATTAGAATGATGTGGATAGGACTTCTAACAAGGTGAAATGAGAGCATCATATAAAGTAAAGATACAGCGGTAATTATGGAGAGACCGCCGTTTTTGTGAATCGAAATAGTTAAATACGTGTGGTTCTGTATATACCCGTTGATGCATCAATAGAACATTACTGTAAATTTTACTACGGTGCTCCATATTTAAACTGGGCTTGGTCTTCATTTCCCGAATAAAATTTCGAAATTGTAAACTATTAATTGATAATGGAGCAAATTTAAATGACAAGGATTTTCCATCGATACTGAGTGCTGCAAGGCATGGAAAGAGAGAAGATTTTGAATATATTATTAATCGTGGAGCCGATATCAATTTAGTTAGCTTAGTATGATGCCGACCCATTTCCTCCAGATTACCTTGTAACAATCAGAAATGGCTGCATTAAAGCACTGAAGCGAAAGGAATATATATAAACATGAACAATTCCCTCCTGAAACTTCGAAAGAAATTTATCTTGATAATAGTGATTATAGATATAATTTGGTTATTTTCATCTATCATCAATTATGATATTACTATATTCAAAAAAAGTAACGTTGTAATTCCTATCGTACTACACATCATTTTATTTCTTTGGTTAGGCTATAAAAGTAAAGGAAAAAAGCTAATTCTTTTTGTTATTTTGATTATTTTTTCTTCTCTTCTTTTGATTAAGTATTCATTGGCTCCAGTATTTGATCCATACAGCTACGAACATCTGCATATCCCTGGCCCTGGCCATTATAGTGAAGTTATAGTTGAACATCGAGCTAATCTGCTGGATCAAGGCATTACACAGTATCGTGTCTACCAAACGAAGTTTTGGGGTTTATTCTTAACTGAGTTAACGACTAAGGAAGTTGTGATAGAAGAACCACATGACTTATATCTTTCCCAAGAAGATATTTTTGATTACTCTGCTCCAAAATGGACGAGAGGGACAGTTAGCTTTGATACCTATAAAGGAAAACTTACTCTCAAGCTCAAATGACTGAACATAAAACCCAAAATATTTATGAATTGGATTTACTTCAAGAAGGTTATGGAAAGGCATTAGGATAGGGACATAAGGACGATTTTAAATGAGAACTCAAAGAAGCGCCCGACATCACCTACCATAATATTCATGCTGCGGACATTCGTCCCTTGTCCGGCATTTGCCGGACACTCAGCATACGCCGAGTCCTGAAGACAGGAACGTTAGCAGAAACCAAGGAATTCCTTAATCAAATTATAAAGATTAGATTATACTATTATTAAAGGACAGGGATTTCAATGAGTAGCTTGTTATTAACTTCTTGTGGTTTTTATACTGATGATATTAAAAATCAATTTCTGGATTTTATTGATGGAGATATTTCTCAATTAAAAGTCTCAATTATTACAACAGCATCCCCTAGAAAAGAAACTAATAGATATGCACAAAGAGCAATGCAGGAGTTTAAGGACATGGGATTTCAGCATATCAATTTTGTAGATATTGAATTTGATGATCCGCAGATTCTCTTACATAAAGATGTTATATATATCAATGGTGGAAATCCATTTACACTATTGTATTACGCGAAGAAAAGTGGTGCTGATGAAATTATCAGAACACTGGCCGCACAGAATGTAATTATAGTTGGAGTAAGTGCAGGAACGTTATTACTGGGGCCGAATATTAACATTGTCGATTTCTTTACTCCACAGATGAACACAATGAATTTAACGGATTTTAAGGCATTAGGTGTAACTGACAAGCTTATTTTTCCTCACTATGATCGAGAGGACATATTTAAAGATCGTACTAATAAAACAATTGAAGAGAGAATAGTAGAATTTGAATGCAATGAGAACTGTAAGGTGACAAGGCTTAAAGATGAAGAATATATCTCGATCTTAATTAATCAAGCACATTGAAAGTCGTAAATTCATTGAAAGTAGCTCGAAGAAGCCCCTGAAATCTGCCAACACCGTATTCACGCTACGGAGTTACGCCTCTTGGTCTGCCAGTGGGGGATCGAGGAAGTGGTATCCAGCAGACAACTCCTGTGAGGATAAGTCTTCGACCCAGTCGCTCCTGTAAGTCTCTCGGGTTCGTGAATACAACAACGATATATAAAATAACGAAGAAGTTTATATTGGGAGTTGATTCATTGAAGTATTCAACTGTAGTTCTTGACTTGGACGGAACATTATTAAATTCAAAAAAAGAAGTATCTAAGAGAAACGTAGATGCGGTCTTATCTTGTTATCAGAAAGGAATGAGAATAATATTTGCAACAGCTCGACCGCCCAGGGCGGTTAATTGGTTGCTTCCACAAGGATTAGTAGATATCGGGGCTTTTGTATATTACAACGGAGCTCAAGTGATATGTAAGGAAACCAAGATAGAAATTAATGAATCAATCCCTGCTAATATAACTACAGAAATTCTTGATTATTGTTTGAAGTGTGACCCTCAAATTGAACTGACTATGGAAGTGAAGGATGAGTGGTTTAGTTTAAGAGAGCTTGATTATATTAGCTCAATGGACACACAATCAAACCCCATAGTAAAACCCTTAAAAGAATTAAAGCTATATGATGCTACGAAGATACTTCTGACTGGCAATAATCACAATTCTGGATTGTTTGAAAAATTCGAGGGTAGAGTGAATATACTAATTACGGATAATAATAAATTAGTACAAATCATGCCTCTTCTGGCATCTAAGGAAATGGCAATTACTAAACTCTGTGAATTATATAATGTAGAATTGGATTCCGTTATTGTATTTGGTGATGATCATAATGATGTAGGCCTCTTTAAGATGGCGGGATATTCTATTGCTATGGGAAATGCGATTAGGGAATTGAAGGAAATCGCTGATGAAATAACCGTTAATAATGATGAAAACGGTGTTGCTGTAAGTCTAGAAAGATTTTGTGGGTAACTCAAGGTTACTTTAACAGTGCATTCATAGATCGTCGCACTTAATCCTCGGTCCCCAAGAGGGATATCGGAGAAAGTTGATTAAGGCGACACGTTCAATCAGCAAAGTGTACTGACCCGTTCCCTACGGTAAGCTGCTTGAAAGTCAGGAATACAACAACGTTAGATGAAATTACCAGAGCAAAGTGATGTGAACCCATGAAAAGGATTCGAATACACAAATGGATAATTGAATATGATTTTAATAAAACCAAAGAGTTATATAAATCTTATCATTTAATTACTGAGGGGTGCGATTGTTTAAATTGTAAGAACTTTGTTGAGGCAATTCCATTCCTACCGAAGGATGTTGTAACCTTTTTTGATAGTTTAGGAATAGATCCAAGAAAAGAAGGAGAAGTATCTGAATACTGTGAGAATGAAGATGGAACGCATTTATATGGTGGGTTCTTTCATATAGTTGGTAGATTGATTAGTGGACCTGATGTATGGAACGAAAATGATGAATCAGGAACAATAACTTCATTAGACAAAGATTTATATAAAATCGATAACTTCAGATTTGGATTTACGAATGAGATAAATTTAGTGCGTGATGGATTTCCAGAGCCAATATTACAAATTGAATTCGAAGGGATAGTTCCGTGGGTAATTTCGGAGTAGTCTGGTAACATCATCTAACATTATATCTGCGCATCGGAGCCTGGCGGCTCCTCGGTTCGTCCGAAGGATATAAGCAGAGGAGCTTAATCAGGCGGACACATCCGTACAGCCTAGCATCGCGGCCGCTTAAGTCGGTGGGACGACGTGGATACAGGAAGGTTAAATGAAATTACTAAAAGCATAAGATTAGAAAGGATGCGAGTCATTATAATAGATTTCAATGATAATAAATTAAATGCTTTTTTCCAACAACTTGAAAATATTAAACAGAGTTATAATGATTTATCTTCTTCGTGCTTACATAAGAACTCAAAAATGCCGTGGACTGAATTTAAAAAAGAATATGAAAGCATTGGGGAAGTAATTAATGAGGAAAAGTTCAATCATATCCAAGCAGAATTAATAGAAGAAGTTATGTATTCAATATTAGAAATGCTGGATGGTTATAGTAATTTAGGATTTGATCTTGATGTGATAGACAAACAAACAGGGGAATCTATAAAAAATGGAATACAACTACATGATAGATATAGAGATTTTATAGATAAGAGTAAGTAGTGGAAGCGATCAGGAAGACAGTATATCTTCATAATATTCGTGTAACGGGCATGTGCTCTTTTTACGGCAAAAGCCGAACATCCTAGCATTCGCTAGGATCGAAGATACAGGAACGTTAGCAGAAATCAGGGGAATGCTTAATTAAATTATAAAAATTAGATAAACTATTATTTAAGGATGGGGGATTTCAATGAGTAGCTTGTTATTAACCTCTTGTGGTTTTTATACTGAAGATATTAAAAATCAATTTCTGGATTTTATTGATGGAGATATTTCTCAATTAAAAGTCTCAATTATTACAACAGCATCCCCTAGAAAAGAAACTAATAGATATGCACAAAGAGCAATGCAGGAGTTTAAGGACATGGGATTTCAGCATATCAATTTTGTAGATATTGAATTTGATGATCCGCAGATTCTCTTACATAAAGATGTTATATATATCAATGGTGGAAATCCATTTACACTATTGTATTACGCGAAGAAAAGTGGTGCTGATGAAATTATCAGAACACTGGCCGCACAGAATGTAATTATAGTTGGAGTAAGTGCAGGAACGTTATTACTGGGGCCGAATATTAACATTGTGGATTTCTTTACTCCACAGATGAACACAATGAATTTAAAGGATTTTAAGGCATTAGGTGTAACCGACAAGCTTGTTTTTCCTCACTATGATCGAGAGGATATATTTAAAGATAGTACTAATAAAACAATTGAAGAGAAGATTGTAAAATTTGAATCCAATGAGAACTGTAAAGTGACAAGGCTTAACGATGAAGAATATATCTCAATCTTAATAAACCAAGCATATTGAAAGTAGCCCAAAGAAGCACCTGAAATCTTGCCAACAGCGTATTCACACTGCGGGGCTACGTCCCTTGGTCTGCCAGTGGGTTTCGAGCAGACAACTCCTGCGAGGCTAAGTTTTCGACCCAGTCGCTCTTGTAAGTCTCTCGTGAATACAACAACGTTATAGGAAATCAGAGCAAAACAATTATCAAATAATACATAGAGGTTGAGTAACCATAAGTAATGGTTGTCTAAACAACTCGTTGGAGGTTTGCACATGGAAATTGCAAATGAAGTAATCGAAAGTATGTTGATTAAGTTTAACTCTGAGAGGAAATGGACTCTCCAAGCGATAGAACAATTGTCAGATGAAGATATAACATGGGCGCCTAACTCTGAAAGTAATAGTATCACAAACCTAGTCGCTCATATTCGAGGCTGTGTTCATTCGAGAATAGAAACAATTTTTTATGATACTCCAGACACTAGGGACAGAGAAAAGGAATTTGAACGTGGACTTAAATATTCTAAAGAGCAAGTTTACAACATGACAAAAGAAGCATTTGATATAATCATTCTCTATCTCGAACACCTCCAATCAAACCCTGAATTGTTGTTATCTCACAACCGTTTATCAATCGTCCACCTCTCACATATAGCCAGGTAAACAATGAGACAACGGTTCTTAATCTAATGATAGCAATGATTAGAGAAATGCATTATCACACCGGACAAATAGTATATGTAGCAAAGATTAGAAAGGGACAACTTGTATGGAATTATGACTAGTATAAAGGTGCCTAAATGTGAAAGTGTTTCAATGAGGGCTCTGACATCCTATAGCAGCATATCTACGTTGCGGACCGTTCCGCCCTTGGTTCGCAAGATGTGAGATGCGAAGAAGTGGATTCAGCTTACAACCCTGCGAGGCTAATCTTCGACCCAGTCGCTCCTGTAAGTCTCTCGGGTTCGTGAATACAACAATGTTAGCCGAAAGAAGTTCTTATTTTAGGAGGAGTCTATATGATATTAGAAAAAGTTATAAATAGAATTGAAATACAAAGTGAATATAAGGATCTGGTTGATAAGTATATAGATCATATACTTAACGAATTTAAAGGTAAGATTCATAGCATTTATATGTGTGGCTCGATTCCAAAAGGAACAGCTAAACCTTTTAAGTCAGATGCAGACTTTACTATTGTATGTGCAAATCCCAAAGATATTGATTACGAAAGATTGTCAATGATTAAAGACAGGCTTTTGGAAGAATATCCATTCGTCACTAAGATGGATACGATCATTTGCTCGATTGATGATGTATTAAGTAGACCGAATGATTGGGGTTTTTGGATTAAGATTATTTGTGTTTGCATACATGGGGAAGACATTGGTGAAAAAGTACCCCCGATCATAATTTCTCCAGAATTCATTTTAGACTTAAATACAGATACCAAGGAGGAAGTAGATCGTGTACATCGATCACTTTCTAATGTTAGTGATCACTCAATGAAAACTAGATATATTAAAGGTTACTCTAAGAGATTAATTCGTGCATTATATTCTTTGGTTTTAGAAGATACAGGGGTATGGGAAGATGAAATCATTAAGATGAAGAATGCCATATTAAACTATTGTGAGATTAACGCCGCTTTAGTTGAGTATCTATATGCTTGTTACTTGGATAGCGATGTATCTGTTGAAGAGTTTCTGGAAACCGCAGATGAAGTATATAGCTATTTTGAGAACGCCTTAAATAAAATGGCTGCTTCCAGAAATTCAGTTGGCTAACAACATATTGACGCTCGTAGTCACTCTGAGAAGCGATCCAGCCCCTAAGTCCGTCGGGACATCACTGGCAAGATTGAAAGGAGAAAATATGATACTTGGGTTGTATGAAGCACATTTACCAGTAAGTAACTTACATCAATCTATCGAATTTTATTCTAAATTAGGATTAGAGCTGGCCTGGAGAGATGAAGATACAGCGTTCTTCTGGATTGAAAAAGAAAAGAGTTGGGTCGGTCTATGGCAAGGCAAAGAGCATAAAACTTCTTATCATCCATCATTAAGGCATATAGCATTTCGAGTTAGTTATGAAGATCTTCGAGACAGTGTGAAATGGCTTCAATCAATTGAAATAGAGCCTGTCCCATTTGGAAAAAGAGATTCAATAAATCCATTTGTAAGGCCTAATCAGGGAAATGCTTCAGTCTACTTCAATGATCCAGATGGAAATAGTTTAGAATTAATGTGTTTTGTAAGTGTCCCTGAAAACTTAAAGAATATATCCAATAAATTATCAATCGAAGAATGGGAAGACCTTTTGAAGAGATAAAAACTAAAGAATGTATTTGGGGATTTAAAAGAAGTATCAGCATCAGATAACATAATATTCAGGCTGCGGCTCCTTCGGAGCCTTGCTCTACCGAATGAAAGCGCTTCATAAAAGATATTAAACTAAGTTGAACGTATGAATACAGAAACGTTAGGCGAAATAATTGCTAGTGGAAGGAGATTTAAATGCATATTAGAGGAGTAATTCTTGAGGGGTACTCAAATGCCGGGAAGACTTCAGTATTAAAAGCAATTAAACGATATCAATCACAAGAAGAATCCTCAGAACGGAGCGTAGTTATCCTTGGAGAACATTATACTCAAATTTTGAATAATAAACATGGAGAATATGTAAGTCTAACCCGGGAAGGACACATTGAGTTACTTAAAGAGCGGGTTGACATGCTAAAGAAACTTAACGAATGGGCAATTCAACTTGGTCCTGCATCTAGAGGATCTAGGGGACTATTTTATGTTCTGGAGAGGTTTCACTTAAATCATAGAGCTACATTTGTAGATTCGGATTTGGATGAGATAAATAAAATAGAAGAACAGCTTGAGTCTTTAGGTGCCAGGTGTATTTTGCTTACAATCTCGCCCGAAGTTGTAGAAGAAAGAATTAAAAGTAGACAACCAGAAGAATGGATCTATAAAACAGAAGAAGAAGTAAGATCGTCGGTAAGTGAATTATTAAGAATCCAAAATGTATTAAGACATCAAGCTCAAATCTCAAGAGTTCCAACAATAGAAATCAATACAGATGATAAGAATTGGGATGAGTATGTAAGGGTAATCATGGAGGGCAACGACATTGCCTAACCAGATGTTCAAGGATCGTTCCTTGGTCGGGTAGAAACTATAAGTAGAAGAATGTATCCAGCCAGTCGTCGTGAACACAAAATGTTAGATGAAATCAGTTAAAATCAAAATCAATATGAGGTGCGTAATGGATCGTAAGATTATTCAAACCGCAAAAGAGATAGCAATAAGAATTATTCGCGAAGCAGGTCTAATCTCTAAAGAGAAGTTTGATAACTTTGTTGAACTGAGATCTAAAGATGAATTTGGGGATGTGGTTACTGAAGTAGATCATATCTGTGAAGAAATCATCATCAAACAAATACAAGGCGTATTTCCAAATCATCAGATACACAGTGAAGAGGCAGGGCTTATCGGAACTAAGCACGATTGGTTATGGTTAATTGATCCTTTAGACGGAACTAATAATTTTGCGATTGGTTTACCTGTTTTTACGATATCAATTACCTTAATGTACAAAAGAGAGCCTGTGCTTGGAGTGGTCTATGAACCTCTAACAGAACGTTTATTTGTATCTGTTATTGGTGAAGGGGCAAGCTGCAATAATCGACAAATACAAATTAAGAGTAACCCGAATATTTTCAAAGGAAATATAGGTTGGATTCAAGGTCACAGAGTACAAAACGACCCACAAGCAGTAAAACTAAGACAACACATTGATATTAGATTTAAACGAATGTTAAGATTATGGGCTCCAACGCTTCAATGGTGTATGTTGGCCAAAGGAGATATTGATGGAATTGTTCTGTACAATTCTGAAGGTGATGACTTGTATTCAGGTATCTTAATGGTTAAGGAAGCAGGGGGGCTTGTTATAGATTTTGAAGGAAATAAGTTTAATGGAATGAAAGAAGAACCTTATTTAATTGCATGTCACCCAGACCACAAAGAAGAACTATTGCAAATTGTAAGAGAAGGATTGAGCTAACACCTAGAAGCAACTGACTTCAGCTAACATTATATCCACGTTTCGGAGCCTGACAGTTCCTCGATCGGCGAGAAGCAATCGTCAGGGAAGAGAATTCAGCGGACACATCCGTACGACTGACATCATCGTGGCCGGACTGTTAAGGGTCCTTAAGTCGGTTGGAGGTTGTGGATACAGGAACGTTGGCTGAAATTGATGTAATATAAAAAAACAAAAGTCGGAGGATTACTATGCCATTTAAAGATGCATTTATTACTTTTCCTAAGCTTGAAACTGAAAGATTTATATTGAGAGAATTACGTTCTGAGGATGCGAAGGAATATTACAGTTATTTCTCGGATTATGAAGTAACAAAATATTGGGGATATGAAGGGCCAAAAAATATTGAGACAGCTTCAAAGACATTTACGAGGTTTAAAAACGCATTCACTAGAAAAGAAATGATAACTTGGGGAATCGCTACCAAAGATGATGATAAAATTATTGGAACATGCATATTGAACGATTTCGTTAGAGCATCCATGGCTAATGTATCCTACAACCTGTCCAGAGAGTATTGGAGTAAAGGAATAATGACTGAAGTGCTCAGAACCATTATTCCGTATGCATTTAATATACTTGATATGAATCGGATACAAGCTAAAGTAATGCCTGAAAATAATGCCTCTGTAAAACTCTTATCAAAGGTGGGCTTTGTGCAAGAGGGACTACTTAGGGATTTTATATTTGGTGAGACACTTACAGATACCTTGATATTCTCAATTCTAAAGAAAGATTTTTATTGAAAGCTCCCTAGGGTGAATTCAATGATGCCATCGACATCGGCTAGCATAGTGTTCGCACGAACGTTATATGAAAGATTGGCAAATAAATAATGAATTCAAAGAAAGATGGTAATTGTATGGGATTCTGTATTGATTTCAAATTACTTAAAATGAATGATAACAATGCAATATATGTGTATGGGGATTGTGCAGGGAATTTTGAGGGGATATTTGAACTTAATTTAGAAAAATTAATATCTGGTGAGACTTCAGAGGAGACAAATATGACGCAAGTTGTGAAAGTAATTAAACCATGCATAAGTGATGGAGTTTATCAGCATAAAGCAAACAGGGCATTTAGTAAGATCTATAAACACTACAAAGAAACAAGAACTTATTTATTAGTAGGTGGCTATTATTCATAGTTTTAACCGTCTAACAAAACATATAAGAACTTTAATTGTGGAAGTGTAATACAAGATGGCTAATCTATCAGATAACATTTATCTATTCCGTGGGGCATCCGCCCCTTGGTCTGCAAAGAAATCTCCAGGTTGCAGATTCAGCAGACAACTCTGCACCACCTAACCGCGTCTCGCCCAATGGCTTGCTCCTTTAGGGTGGTGAAGATTCATAGATAACTAACGTTATGTGCCATTACCGGTAAAGATTAAAGATAATATGTAAGGAGAAAATTTATGAAAGGTAAGATACTTTTATTGTTTTTTATTACGATAGTGTTTTCATATTGCCAAAATAGTAGTCAATTGACTACCTTGAACAGCGAAACTAAATCAAAAGAAATAACTGAAGGTCGATCAGATCATTCTAACAATGAAGTGTTATCCATGAGCATTGGGAACTATGAATTGAAAGGAGAATTTTATGATGAAATGCTTCGAAATCCTATAGATCATGATTATGAAGTGGAATTTAATGAGGCTCAAAATTCAAAAGAGATTATTACAACAATGGGATGGGGGGCGTTGGAGAGCAAATATACAGAGATTTGGGATAAAGAGTTGAATCAAATATATAAAAAACTTCTTTCTAAGTTGGATGAAGAACCAAGAGAAGCACTAATTGAATCGCAGAAAGAATGGTTACAGTATCACTTAAAGGAAACAAAATTTGTAGAGAAGACATTTATTAATAATGGTTATCTTGGATCAAAAGGATCGGTAAGCCTAGGCATGGTTATACGGGAGAGAATTAGGGAAAGAACAATGCAATTATTTGAATATCGATATTTGCTAGATGGTGAAGTTGAGTTTTTATACCAAAGTAAAAAATAGAGTTGGAATCTGGATCAAAGGTTTTAGGTGATGCTTCCAAGTCAGTAACAGCATATAACAATGTATTCAAGCTGTAGGGATACCACCCTTTGGTTGTAAGATGTATAATCATGGAAGAAAACTCAGAAACACGACTCAGCCTAAGATAAGAGCTATCTAAGGCTGGGTATTTTCGTGAACGTGCAGGACGTTATACAACAGAATCAAAAACAATAGAAAATGAGGGTCATAAAAACCTCTAAATACTAGAATTCTGCAATTCACTAAATAGTTGTAGGGCATCTTTGAAACCTTGTATGTAGATACTTCTTTCTAGGATGGATTGGAGTGAGATTTGTGCGTCTTCGTAAAGAAAAACTGTATGTTGAAGTTGATTGGGCAAAGCATCACGAAGTGTTTTAAAATATTCATTTGTCTCAGCAGAAAGCGGAGTGTACTCCCTATGACACCTCCAGAAGCTTAGTATAGAGCAAATCTAAACGTATTCTTATCAGTGGTTCTGTTGATGATTGCTATATGAAAGATAAGATAGAATTACGGAGGGGAAAAGCTGAACATAATCAAGTGTAATATACGAGAACTCATGGCAGAACATCGAATAGATGATATAACAGAATTGATGGCAAAATCCGGCTTAAGCCGGAATTCGATCAATAAACTCTATAGGGAAACAAATATAGAAACAACAAAGCTGGAAACCTTATTCAAGCTATGCGATACATTTAATTGTAAATTATCTGATTTGATTGAATACGTACCAGGAGCAAAATAAATAGTGAAGGTCGATTTGAGAAACGATTCCGTCCTATAACATAATATACAAGTAGTGCTCCTTCTGAGTTTTGGTCTGGGGATGGATTTCGAGAAGGAATTCAGCAGGCAACCTCTTTGGAGTTCATGAATACAGAAAATTTATATGAAATTATGAATAAAAGGAGAAACCAAAATGATTTTAGAAATATCTGTGGATGAAAGAATATTAAAGATAGATGTTTCACCGAAAATGGTTTATGAATCTAATGGAACACTTTATGAGTTTCCTCATTTAGAATTTAATGAAGACTACCCACCAATTTATCATACAATCTCTGTTGTAGTTTCAATGGAACAAATCGATATGGAATGTACATTGACGCAAGAGGTAGAAAATCAATTAAAAGAAAAATATTATTTTGAAAAAAATGAGGATCAAATAGTTGTTGCTAGATTAGAAGTGGCAGAATTTCCAAATGAATGGAAAGGAGAAATGGGGGGTTCTTGGTATTGTTGGCTTGATGCACTAGACGGAGATTATGCAGTAATTGGTGAGCGAGCTGATAGAATTGTGAATGAAGATATATATGGAGAAGTTTTGGAATACGGGAACTTATATTACATACAGAGATTAGACGTACATCCGGAATTTAGAGGGCAAGAGGTAGGTTTAAAATTAATTCAACATACTTTTAAATACATGCTCAGAAATGCGAATGGAATTGTATTCGTGATTGCAAAACCAATGAAATCAAAACTATCAAAGAAGTCCGATGTTTTTAAAAGTTCAAGTAGACTATCAAATTACTATAAGAGATGTGGTTTTAAGAGGATTAGAGATGGAAGTACTAAATCAATTGTTATGGAAGCTTGTATAGAAGAATTGCATTTGGACAGTTAATACTTCATTTAATATTTTATCCTCGCATCGAATCCTGAAGGTTCCTCGATCCGCGAGAAGAAATTTTGAAAAGTAGAATCAACGGACAACTGACTAACCCCATAGCGGTCGGCTCATGACGGAGCGTTAAGTCGGTGAGACGTCGTGGATACTAGAACGTTATATGACAGTATGATGATAGAATTTTAATGGAGGGATCTTGAGGATGACAAATAAAGAATACAAAGAACTAGTAGAAGCTAAGTACGGTAAGTCCTTAAAAGAGGTAATATCTGAATTGTGTGTAGATAGAAGTTTAAATAAATGGGACGGAGCTAAAATATTAGGAGTGCCAGAAAAAACATTTGTTGCTTGGAGAACTCAATTTCGTTTCGGTCCTGATCAGTTAAAGTATGATCATGCTGTGAAGGTAAGAAATGAAACGATCAGTACATATAAAGAGCAACTACAAAACACTAATATACAAAGAAAATTTAAACACAATAAAGAGAGTTCTTTAAAAGGTTTCCGAGAGTTAATGGAAAGGAAATTGGAACTAGAAAAACTAAGAAGGTCGTTAATAAAAGAAGAGGACTCATTGGGGGACATGTCAGTTCTATTAAAAATTGCAACGATTGAAAGTGTACTGGAATATTTAAACGAATACGAGCAACATAACGAGAACATAGAAAATCGATTTATTAAAGAAGTAGAAATGATGGAACTATTTTTAAATAGAGAAGACAAATATTAATAAATCATGTACCCACATATAACATAATATACACCGCGGCGGGCATACGCCCTTGATTTGACAATAGCCGAACGCCTAGAAAAATGCACTTACATACTATAATGCCATATTTATGCATCGGGCATTCCCCCTCGGTCCGGCAGGAGCTAGAAGTGGGATTCGGGGAAGTATTTTCAATAGTAGGGAAGCGGAAGCAACCGGACACATCCGCACCTACTAATCGCATCGCGGCCGGACCCTTGAGGATCCGTAAGTCGGTGGGACGTCGTGAATACAGGAACTTTATACGACAAACTCTAATTATATTTATGTGGGCTAATTGCATAGAAGCAGGGAGGACATATTAATGATTAGAACAGTTTCACTTTGTGTTATCCGAAGAGGGGAAGAACTACTGTTAGAAGAGTTTTTTGATGAGGATGTAGGCATAACTTATTATCGACCTATAGGGGGAACCGTTGAATATGGAGAAAGTAGCAAAATTACCGTAATTCGTGAAGTCAAAGAAGAAATTGATGCAGATATTTCAGAACCTATCTTGATTGGTGTAATTGAGAATATATTCAACTATCAGGATCAAATTGGACACGAAAATGATTTTATTTATGAGGCTGAACTTATGAATAGATCACTTTACGATTTGGAAGAAATAGATGGAATAGAAGGAAGTAAACCCTATAAAGCAGTATGGAAACCACTTCATTATTTTAAGGGGAATTTGACAGTAAAACTGGTACCAGATGGGTTACTAGAGTTGCTTCAAGAAGGAACAGATGGAAGATATATTAAACACTTAAGTAAACGATATCTTGAGGGGATTTGAAGAAGAGGGGGCGTATAACGTATTCACTCTGCGTGCTAACACCTTATGCCCGGCCGAAGTTATGAGCAGGAAAGTGAGAGCAGCCGGACAGCCCTGCGAGCATAAGTCTGGGAACCCGTTCGCTTCGGTCACTTAAGACTCTCGAGTCGTGAATAAAGAATAAATTTATTCGAAAGATGGTGAAATGATGAGTGTTATAAATACTGAATCTGTACAAAACGAAATTATGAAAGATATCGAAACAAAATATGGATGGATTGTACATGCAGTTGAATCAAACTATTTGGGTTATGGTAATTTAAAGTGGATTATGACAACTAACATTGGGCCCATCTTTGTTAAACAATATTGCAAGATAAGGTATCGACGCGGATTAGATGGGGTTAGAGACGCACTGAAGTATCAACATCCTATGCATCTTGATGGAATTCCTTGTCAGCCAGTATATAGTTACAACAGTGAGTATATTCATACCACATTTTCCGGCGAGGATTATAGATTTCTGGTGTTAGCACAGGACATTTAATAAAAGCAGGGCAATTAAACAGTCTTCAGATGTATAGTCTTGGTGAGGCTACTGGTCGTATGCATATGTGGATGAAAACACATATGCCGAAATTACCATACTTACAGTGGGAGTTGCCTTCAAAGGCAAAGATGTTTGAAAAGATACAAGCAAATCTAAATGAAATGAAAAAAATGACTAATCAAAGATACATAGAAGCTATAGAGAATCAAAGAATTATTCTTAAAGAATTAGATTTGGATATATTTAATGAGTGTGCTAAAGGATGGGCGCATTGGGATATGCATGTCGACAATTTATTATTTCACGAAGATAGGCTAGAAGATATTTTAGATTTTGATAGACTACACTACGTATATTCAGATTTCGACATTTCCCGCGCAATACTCTCAAGTGCACTTTTAGATGACGGGAAATTAAATGTTGAGTCAACTAGGGCATATATTGATGGTTATAGAATTCATACTAATCTTACGATAGAACAGTTGGTACTATCGATTAAATTAACTTGGTACAAAGAGTTTAAGTGGGTACATGAAAAGTATAGTCAAGATAAAGCAATGAGTCGGTTTATCGAGGAAATGATTTGGATAGGGAATGAGTGGGAGAATCTCGAAGAGATATTCACAACTATCTTTAAATAATGATTGTGGGTCAATTCGGACTAGTCAGCGCCAACCTGTGAGGTTAAATCCGTCGGACCCGGAGCGATATATCTTACGCCTCTCGGGTTCTTAGATACAGGAATGTTATCGGAAATATTCGTAAATACTTTATTTTTTTGGGGGCATCTCAAGGATGAGTAAAAAAACAATAATTATTGAAGATTACAACAATGAATGGTCTGAAATGTTTTCTGATCTGAAATCCATCATAGAACAAAGACTCGGGGATCTAGTACTTAGAATTGAGCACGTTGGTAGTACCGCAGTACCTGGACTAGCGGCAAAACCTATTTTAGATATTGATGTAGTAATTGATTCTATGGATTTGCTTCCAGATGTAATTCAAGGATTAGAAAGTTTAGGTTACTATCTTGAAGGGAATTTGGGTGTTGAGAACAGAGAAGCTTTTGCAAGAAAGGATGCAAATGTGCCTTATAGTATAGTAAAAATACAGAAACCTGAACATCATTTATATGTTTGTAATAAAGAGAGCAAAGAGTTATTAAGACATATATCCTTCAGAGATGCATTAATTAGCAGTCCCGAATTTGTAGTCGAATATGCCAATCTAAAGAAAGAACTTGCTATTAAATATAGAGAAAATCGTCAGTCTTATACGGATGGGAAGACCGAATTTGTAAATAAAGTACTTAATGAATATGGAAAGAATTTGTAGGTTGCTCAATGGAACTAAGACATCCGATAACTAATTAAATAAAACAACGTTATCGAAAATCTCACAAAGGATATGAAAACGTGAATACTAAAGATTTTAGAAAGCTAATCAGGGTGTATTTTGCTTCAAAACTACATGAGGCTGGGTTTATGGGAACCGATCATCATTTTGTTAAGACAACTGATAATCACTTTATTTATACTCTGGTGATTCAGGCAGATAAATCCGGTGGATCTTGTGTTATGGAGATGGGAGTGCATCTAGAATTCCTCCCTAATTCTATTGGTGAATTTAAGTCTTCAAATGAAATCACGACCTATGATTTTGAATTCAGAAAACGTATTAATAAAAAAGAAAATTTGTTTAAGAGATTTTTTACTGTGGAGCGTGAAAGATGTTTTCAATACGGAGAAACAGAGGATGATGCAATAGTTACTATAATTGAAATGAAAAAGTTATTTTTGGATCAAGGAATGAGTTATTTTTCTCAATTCAATGATCTTAGGATCATTACATCAATTTCATTGGCTGAGATAATAGCTAGATCTAAGAAGATTGAAGATTTTGGAGCTCCACTTGATTTAAGGTTGGCTTTGTTAATTGCACGAACACATAAATTTCAAGGTAATAATAGGGACGCGAAAGAATATGCTCAATGGGGACTAAATAATATTGGGAAAGCAACAGGACTCATTAAGGACTTTGAGGCCATAGTTCGAGGGAATTTGTGAGACATCATCTACATCATATCCGTGCGGAGCCTAACTGCTCCTCGGTCCGCCGAAGGGGAATGGCAAGGAAATGTATTTAGCGACCACATCCCTACCGATTAACCGCATCGTGGCCGCTCCCATTGGTCGCTTAAGTCGGAGGAAGAGTCGTGCATACAGTAACGTTATCTGCAATTACTGGGAATACATTCAGAACAATATAAAAGCTATTGTGAAAGGAACTTTAAAGAAGTGAACCCATTTCCCAAAGACTATGAATTAGTCGAATTATTCGAGTCAGAACCTAAAATTTTTGATGAAGAAGTGCCATGGTATTATAATAATTTGTTCTTTTCACTGAAAAGGAATGATGTTACTCTAGTATGTTTGCTTCAACCAGCTTATGGAACTTTATCGTTACATCTTAAGGTGAATAATAGCTCTATCTATGATCTTAGTTTTGAAAATGTGGTTGGAATGGAAATAGAAAAATCTAATACAAAGGAAATATTAAAGATTATACTAAATGATGAAGATACTATAAAAACCTTATTATTAGAAACCAAGCCAAATATCTACTTGATGTCTACAACGGATAAGAGCTTTAGAATGTAACTCGATAATGTCGACAACAGCAGGAAACATTGTTTTCACCTATCGGACCTATCCGTTCCTTGGGTCGCCAGAAGGTAAGGAACCAGGAAGCGGTGTCAGGCGATCAACCCTGCACTGGATAAGTAGCGGAGCCACTCGGCCTGCCGACCTTAAGCCGTTGAGGCGTCGTGAATGCACGAACGTTATACGAAAGGCCAGAAGAACGTATAAACCATGAAAATCAAAGGATGAAAGAAATGAGTAAGAAGACATATCTTGTGAATATAGCTTATCTAATTGACTTAACTGACGAAGAATATAAAGAAATCGATGGGGACTTGACTCCTGTACTAGAAAATGAAATTAAAATAAGGAGAGATTTGAAATTACATTGGGAGAGCACTTCCTCTGTATATCTCGATCCAGAAGCAATGAATTGCGGAAGGTGCGCAAAATGTAATTCATGGGCAACTGATAGAGAAAAACCAAATCATATTGATGAACTCAATAATGGAGCTGTTGTTGAAGGGCAATTACTTTGTGATGAGTGTTTGCCAGAGGAGCATAGATGGGCCTTCTAAAAATGGATAATGGTTAGTAATTCGCAGAAGTCTGATCCATCTCACTCTTCGAGTCATTCGGAGCTCGGTCCGGCCAAAGTAAGATGAGGATTCGGAGAAGTATTTGGTAGCTGCAGGGAATTGGAATCAGCCGTACACATCCGCACCGACTAAGCGCATCACGCCCAGCGACTTCGTCTCTTAAAGTCGGTGGGACGTCGTGAATACAAGAACATTAGCAAAAACCTCTGTTAAGAGCTGTGTTAAAGAACAGAATCAAATACAAAAATTTTCAGACTTGCGTCATCGTAATTCAAAGACAGTTTATACAGAGGAGTGGGGATTCATGATTAAAAAATCGGAGGAATTTTTAAAGATGATGTTAAATTTCTTCCCTTCCACTAGTACTGATTATAAAAAATCAATTGAGAATCACGGTATGGTATTAGAAACTGTCATAATTGAGGGAATATTCATGCCGGAGATTATTAAGTTATTAAGCGAGAATAGAAATAACAAGCTTCTAGAAAGTATTTTTGATTATTTTGAAGAAGTATCTAATTGCAAAGATGATTACTTAATTGACAGCATTTTTTCAGTTACGGTATTGGAAATATTGGGTAACGACGAAAAGATTCTTCGGGCTGCACAAGAGTATATGGGACCTAAAACCATGCAACTTCAATTAGAGGCTGATAGAGGATTAGGTAGGATTAGATAGAAGCTGATTAACGTGGTGGGACATCGTGGATATAAGAACGGGTATCCAATACTACCAATCAAAACAACAAGCATAGGAGCAATATTATGACAATTATTTTCAAAGAAATAAAAGACATTGATACACAGGCAATTCAAGAACTGTTTCATTCGGTGGACTGGAAATCAGGAGATTTTCCAGAAGATCTGAGACAAGCAATAAACAACTCGCATACGGTTATTACTGCATGGGATGATACCAAACTAGTTGGCTTAATAAATGCATTGTCTGACGGCGTGATGACAGTATATTTTCATTACATGTTAGTGCACAAAGAATATCAATCATTAGGAATTGGAAAGAGAATGATGGAACAAATGCTTAGTCGATATTCTAATGTCAAAACAAAAGTGCTTATATCCTATGATAGTGCAGAAAAATTCTATGGAATATTTGGATTTAAGCCAGAAGAAGGAACTAAAGCCATGTTTATTTCAGATTTGGTATAGCATTGAAGTAAAGATTCCGATCAGATGAGAATTGATTATAGATGGATCTTTTTTTGAGAAGGTCCTATATAAAGCTTCAATTCAGAAATGAAGGGATACCAGATGATAAGTTATAAACCATTTCAAAAATTATTGATTGACAGGGAGATTAAGAAGCAGGATTTATTGAAAATGACGGGGATTTCATCGGCAACGATGGCAAAACTTAATACGAATGAGTATGTATCGTTAGAAGTAATCGATAAATTATGTACGGCATTGGGATGTCAGCCTGGAAATCTATTGGAGCATATAGCAGATTCGAAACTAAGTTGAAGAAATAAATAATATGTTAGTCAAATCAGAGAATCGATTCCGCCGTATAACATTATATTTATGCTGTGGCTTTTAACGGAGCCATAGTCTGCGGGAAGTGTATTTTATGGAAGCGCTCCAGATTACATATTTAAAAATGAACGTCGTGAGTACGGGAACGTTTTGTGAGATTATCGCTAATGTTAAAATCAGGGAGGAATAACAGTGGTTTGATGACAGACTTTAGTTAGATTTAGAATCAATTCTTAGATGTTTTCCAAGAGATAATCTTAATGTTGGTCTCGAGTGGTGATTACAGAAACGTTTTCGTACAGCTTAGTGAAGGTGTATTTATAAATGATCAAAATCCGATAATTGGAGGTTAATTATGAGAGCATTCACTGTAGAAGCAGTTTTTATCGATCGTGATGGAACGATCGGTGGTTCAGATGAAGTCCTTTACCCGGGGGAATTTGAATTGTTTCCATACACTAAAAAATCTCTGGAAAAATTAAAAGTACTTGGAATTAAACTGTATGGATTTACGAACCAGCCCGGTATTTCAAGAGGTGAAGCTACAAAAGAAGCATTTGTTAGAGAAATGATAGAATTTGGCTTTGATAATGTTTTTATATGTCCGCATCAACATACTGAGAGATGTGAATGCCGCAAACCGAACCCAGGAATGTTACTTGACGCTGCTAAGAAAAACAATTTAGATTTAAGTAAATGTATTGTAATTGGCGATCGATGGTCTGATATTTTAGCAGGTCATCATGCTGGATGCAAAAAGGTATTAGTTTTGACTGGAGCAGGGAATGAAGCTTTAAATAAATACAGACATAAATGGTCAAACACAGAAGCGGATTTTATTGCAAGTGATTTCGAAGAAGCAGTTAATTATATTATTAGTCTGGAAGGAACGATTGAAGCGGACCTAAGATAGGAACTATCTAAGGTCTGCTTGTGTTGTGAATATGGGAACGTAATATAGATAGATACTAACAGAAAAACTTGGAAAAGAGCCTATAAAAACTATGTTAGATGTAGAAATAAGACATTTAAGAATAGTAAATTTGGATTTTATTTGTATGATTATTAAAAAAAATAATTTTATAGGATGAATTAGAATGAAATTTATCGTTTCTGCTAGTGTAATCGTTCTCAATGAACATAATGAGATTTTACTCATGAAAGGTCGAAGAGGCTGGGAAATGCCTCAAGGTTGTGTTGAAGAAGGAGAGACTATTAGACAGGCAGCAGTTCGAGAAGTGAAAGAGGAAACTAATCCATACGACACTCCATAAGCTCTGCATTATGATAGACTCCACCTTAAAGTCGCTCTTCTCTTGGTTGGTGATGTTCTAGACAAACACCATTCGACCCAAGATCGGGGCGCTTTTTTATATGATTGTACCTTCGTAAGTCAGGTTTAATTGCGCTAGTTTTCTGATTGTGATTAATTTAGAATAATTAAGTATGTGATAAAAGATAAGGAGGGTTATACATGAATATGAATATCTTCATTATTGAGGATGACCCTCTTCTCCTAGAGGCACTTAGAGAAGGGTTAAGTCAGTGGTCATATGAAGTAAGTCACCCAAGTGATTTCTCGCATGTGATGGATTCCTTTGTAGATCATCGGCCTCACTTAGTGATTATTGATATACAGCTGCCCAAGTTTGACGGCTTTCATTGGTGTAGAGAAATACGTGCCGTGTCCAAAGTTCCGATTATCTTTCTCTCATCAAGAGATCATCCGACAGATATGGTGATGGCCATGAACTTAGGGGCGGACGATTACGTTCAGAAGCCTTTTCATATGGATGTACTTCTCGCCAAGGTTCAGGCAATTCTTCGTCGAGCGTATACATATGAAGAAGCATCCTCTGATGTAATGGAGTGGAATCAAGCGATTGTTGATTTGAAAAGTTGCGAAATTCATAAGGATGGGAAAACTATTAGCCTGACAAGAAATGAGTTTTTTATTCTATCAATATTAGTAAGGTCCAATAACAAGGTCATCTCACGTCATGAACTGATGAAAAGGCTCTGGGATGATGATCAATATATTAATGACAATACGCTCACTGCCAACATCACAAGGTTACGGCAACAGCTCGCTTCTCTCCATTTAGCCGAGGGGATTGTAACTAAAAAAGGTCTGGGGTATATGGCCGTTACGCTTTAGGAGGTTTCACATTGTTCATCGCTTATCTCTTTTATAAAAAAAGTTGGATCAGCACAATAGGGTTATTGCTTCTGCTCACGAATGCTTTGATACAATTTGACGCCGGTATAGATGTGGAGCCTCATTCCCTTATCTATTTAAATACATTGTTTCTAACCATCTGTATTATTTTTTTGATATGGAGATATAAGAAGGAAACAGCCTATTATAAGTCTTTGCATACCCTTTTTAATGATGTGGGAGATGATTGGTTTGAAAGCATCCCGGAACCCCAACGTCGTTTTCCTGACGGGGTGATGTATACCCTTTTGCAAAACATTCATGAGTATGATCTAAACAAACGTCGTGAGGACCAGTTAACTCAACGAATGGATCATGATGACCTTTCCTCATGGGTTCATGAAGTGAAAACGCCCCTTACAGCGATGAAGATCATCATGGATGGTCACCGTTCTAATGAGTTAGTACAAAGGTTAAATGCGCCCTGGTTGAGAATGCACTTATTGATCGACCGGCAGCTTTATATTTCGCGATTAGCTAACTTAGACTCAGACTTGCTCCCGGACAAGCGGAAAGTGCAAGATTTGATAAGAGAAGAAGTGCGTGAGCTATCAACATGGTGTATGGAAAAAAATATAACCATCGAGGTGACGGGGAATACCGCTGCTACCGTGTACACGGATAAAAAGTGGTGTGGATTTGTGATGAGACAGCTTTTAACAAATGCGATTAAGTACAGTCCAACAGATGGTAAGGTATCCATTCATATTGATCTCCAAGAAAATGAAAATGTCATGGTATCGATTATGGATGAAGGACCCGGCATTCAAACACATGATCTGCCACGTATATTTGATAAAGGCTTTACTGGGGAAAATGGGAGGGTTCAGCACTCGGCCACTGGAATGGGACTTTATCTTGCAAAAGAAATAAGCAAGAAATTACACATTCGACTTGAGGTTGCTACAGCTGTTGGCGAAGGTACATCGATTGGGATGATATTCTCTAGTGACAATCCATTTGAACGGATTAGACGATCACCCCTGAATAATAGGCATGAATGAAGCAGTTAGGATATGTAAACCTGACTGCTTTTTATTTTGGCAAGGTGACAAAAATATCACATTGGGTCCCATTTTATCACCTAAAGCTTACGACCAAGAGGCATAAAAGAATTACACTGTGTATAGAACAACTTGATTGGAGTGTATGGGATGAAAGATCAAATCACACCGAAGACCGTTTTACTTGCTGAGGGACTACGTAAATCATATGGTTCAAAGGGAAATGCTCAACAGGTGTTACAAGGCATCAACCTTCGCGTGACAGAAGGAGAGTTTGTTGGCATTATGGGACCTTCAGGCTCAGGCAAAACCACCCTTCTCAATACTTTAGCTACCATTGACCGTCCCACGGATGGAGAAATTTTCATACAAGAGTACGAGATTTCCAGAATGAAGGATAGACAGCTTTCAGATATTCGTCGTCAGCATTTAGGTTTTATCTTTCAGGATTATAATTTGCTTGATACGTTAACGGTCAAAGAAAATATTTTGCTGCCGGTGTCTTTAACCAACATGAGCAAAATCGAAGCAGAACATGAGTTTAATGAGATTGCAGAGATTTTAGGCATTAAGGAATTAGCGGATAAGTATCCTACTGAAATTTCAGGCGGCCAAAAACAGCGTACCTCTGCGGCAAGAGCGTTAATTCATTCGCCTTCGCTTGTTTTTGCGGATGAGCCTACCGGTGCTCTGGATTCCAAAGCAGCCTCTAATCTATTAGAGAATTTACATGAGATCAACCTGACACGACAAGTCACCATTGTTATGGTTACACATGACCCGCTGGCATCCAGTTATTGTAGCCGGGTCGTTTTTCTGAAGGATGGAAAGATTTTTGCTGAATTGTACCGGGGAGAGAAAACGAGAGAAACGTTCTTCAAAGACATTCTGGATATGCAGGCCGTTCTTGGAGGGGGCAGCCCGAAATGAACATCTGGAAACTGGTGATGCGCAGCACGCGGAAAAACATCAAGATGTATTATCTTTATTTTTTCGCGATGATTTTCAGCATCAGCTTATATTTTATCTTTTCGACCCTGCAAAACGATCAAACCGTCATGGAAACCGTTCAAACCAGCGTAAACTTCTCAACGGCTTTTCAGATCGCAGGCATATTGCTTATTCTCATCACCATTGTGTTTACGATGTATGCGACGAATATTTTTATCAGAAGGCGTAGCCAAGAAATCGGATTGTATCAGTTAATTGGTTTGTCCAAGGCTTGGGTCGCTCGGGTACTGATCCTGGAGCACACCATACTTGGCCTGGGGGCTTTATTGATCGGAACATTTGTTGGAACCATGCTCTCACGACTCTTTCTCTTGCTGTTAATGAACCTGTTAGGGCTTAATGCCAAGTTTGGATTAACCTTCTCAGGTCAGGCATTTATTCAAACGATTGCTGTATTTACCTGCTTGCTTGCGGTTACAACCTTACAAATCATATGGATAGTATATCGCAATACATTGCTGCAATTGTTTCAGGCTAATCATCAAAATGAAAGTTTTGTCAAACGCCCAAGCATCGTGTCAGCCATTTTAGGGGCAGCCGGAATAGGTCTGATCGGGTTTGGTTATTATGTGTCAACTCTTATTGGATACACTGCAGATGCGCTGATTTTTATCATGTTAATTGTTCTCGTCAGTACCATACTTGGAACCTATTTAGTCTTCCATACAACCATAAGTTGGATATTATATGTTTATCGAAAAAGGCAAAATGGAAATCTCGGCCTGGTTAACAGTCTCTCGATCGCATCTCTAATGCACAGAATGAAAGGTCACGCCAATTCGTTAACCTTAATCACGATCTTGTCTGCGATGACCATTACAATGATTTCACTATCCTATTCCTTATATTATTCCATTGAAAAGGATGTAAGATTAGCGATGCCTTTTGATTTTGCAGTAGAAAATATGCCTGAGGAAGCCGCTGTGATCACAAGTAAGTTAGAAGAGGCACAGATTGAATTTGATTATCATCAAGTGGATGCGATCCGATTTCATGGTGCATGGGTGGATCAGAATCAGAATTCAAAACCAAGCCATCGTAACAGACCGTTTTTACTTTTCTCAGCAGAGCAGATGGCACAGGTTGGATTAGATCTGAAGCGTCCCCAAGATGGTGAAGCCATCTATCATAGTTCGCGAGCCATTATAGAAAGCATGGAGGTATTATCTCCAAAAGAGGTGCAGTACGCTTCAAACGATGAAGTTAATCTAATAACCGTCTCGAAGTCTGAGCTTAATAATGTGATGAATTACATTCTTCATGGCTATCAATTACTTGTTTCTCAAGAAACCTTCGAGCGAATGAGAGACAGCATTCAGGAGGATGAATTCAAAGAATTGGTGACATTTGAGGTGTTTAACGTATTGGATACGGAGAAAACAGATATCGCTTCAGATATCTTTCGAACGAGCGTGGACAGTGACCTGTTACTCAGGGACTTTTATTCCACATACGAGGGATCACGTCAAAACTTCGGACTCCTCATTTTCATTGCCGGTTTTCTAGGCTTGGTATTTATCCTTTCAACGGGAAGTATCTTGTACTTTAAACAAATGACCGAGGCCGAACAAGAGAAACCTCATTATCGGACACTGCGCCAACTCGGATTTCAAGTAGACGATATGATGAAAGGCATCATCCGTAAACAGCTCTTTATTTATTTAATTCCGCTTGGCATTGGGCTAACTCACGCTGCTTTTGCCTTGAAGGTAAGTTCCATACTCATCGCTACAAGTATGCTTACTCCAATCCTCATTAGTATGGCAGCTTATATCGTGATCTATTTAGTGTTTACGGTCGTTACCATTCGATATTACAAAAATATCGTTATCAATGCTCTATAGAAAGGAAGAACAATGATGAAAAAAAGAAACCTTTTTTCTTGTCTCGTTGCTATCGTTATGATTGCTGGTCTCTATCTCTTCATGCGTGAGCCATTTGATCGTTTTAATCCAATGATTAAAGAGGAACATGTGTATGTTAAGGTTCAAGATGAACCTGTAGATGATGACGGCAGATATAAGTATAAGGAGCAGGGGGTCACCGAAAGTGGAGAGACAAAACGAGTGGTATTCAGCACCAGTACCAGACTCGATCAAGGCACATTTTTAAAAGTACTCGCCAAAGGTACCTACACAGCAGACTATAAGTTTATCAAAGAGGATGAAATGCCATCGAATTAAAGAGAGGGAGCGTTTTATCCATTCTTACGAAGGATGTATTGCAGTAGGCCGAATTTCCGGGGTGAGATGAACGGAGCCTAGGCCGCTTGGTATCTTGTGAAATGACTAAGGATACAGATATGAGAGTAGTTTAATATAAGGAGCAGCCTGGGAACAAAGGTTGCTTCTTTTTTTTGCTTTTACACTTCGTAAATGGAACATTGTGGGTTATATTGGATATGATTTGGTACTATAGTAGAGAAATGGAGAGGTGGACAACTTTGGATGAAAAAATACGCTTTCCGATAGGACACTTTGAGCCAAGTCTTAAATTCTCTAATGAGGACCGAATCCATATTATTCGTCAAATTCCCGGAATTACGAAGACCTTAAGAGAGATTACACAATATCTCAATGATGAACAACGTTGTACTCCTTATCGTAATGGCGGTTGGACAATCACACAAATTGTGCACCACCTGGCGGACAATGACATGAACGCTTATATCAGATTTAAGAGAGCCTTGACTGAAGATGAACCGATGGCAAGCTCATATCGAGAGGATTTATGGGCATCATTACATGATTACAGGAATACGCCAATCGAAGATTCAATTTTGCTGATGGAGATACTGCACAAGCGATTCCTCACGTTGCTGCAAGGGCTACATCCCGATCAGTTTAGACGAAAACTCCGAACAGAAGTGTTAAGTACAATTTCATTGGATATCGCGATTCAAAGATTTGTATGGCACGGGCAGCATCATATTGCTCAAATTAAATCTTGTATAACATCGCAGAGGTGATAGGGTCTTATCTCAGGTGTGGAGGTAACATATGGGGAATTGTGAGTTGAATTTCTGAGGAGCCTTGGTCTGTTGCTATCATTTACCGGGGATATGTATGTAAACGAATTCAGAACAGGATTAGTGACTGCACTTGAAATATAAAGTCAATTATAAGAAAACTAGATTAGGGGATACGGATGTTGATTGAAGATGAAAAAGTATACCCTGATTGCGCAGTTGAAATTAGAATAGTAGACGTTGGCGGTTTAACAAAACCACAGCTTATACAGAAACTGGACCAACACTCTATTTTATTGAATAAATATGGAGAACAGTTGTTAAATGATGAGAGATTTATAGTTTCCAGTACAAAGCGAAGCTTGCAAACGGTTGAGTGGACCGTCAGACAACTTGGATTTTCGGATGGTGCTACGACTTTTCAGCTCTTTCGAAGAGCAAATGATCTTGGGCTAGAATGTTGTCCGGTTGAGTTAGGACCTTATCTAAGAATGCAATGTTTGGATCAGCCTGAGATATGTTCTACCAATATTTCAGAGGGTAACAAAGCTCCGTCCGGCTCCATTACGATAGCATCTGCAGCCCTTACGGAGGATAATGAATTTCCAAAAGGTTTTTATCTCAGACGAATAAACGACAAGTTATGGTTACGAGGATATCTTGCCGACGATTTGCATATTTGGAGTCCTCATGATCGTTTTATCTTCTGTAGGTCTCAGCTTTCTATAGCATGAAGATCAGAAAGGTATTTTTGAAAACAAAGGAGTGAAAGACCAATGGATATCAAAAACAAAAGCGGAGATGTGCTTGGAAAAATTCAAATTGAATCCTTACGCAATAATCATGCGATTGACCGAATCGTCTTTGACTTAAAGCCTGGTGAGGGGAAGGCGATTTATACCGCAGATGTTATAGAAAATCAATTCACGCAACAGACCAATTATGCACCCATTCCATGGGAAGACGGTTTGAAACAATTGCAACGGCATTACTCTCCATGGCAGCCGAAATTTCCGATTGATTCTGATATAGATGCCATTCATGTATTTTATGGATTTGATAATTTAACTCCGCAAGAAATTGATGAAATGATTGAAGAAAGTAACAGGTCAGGCAGAAATGTAGTGATACGCGACTTGAAGCCCAATAAGAGGGTTGTGGGCATCAGCATCACCTATAAAGAATACGGTGGTTATAAACTTAATATTTTCGGGACAACAAAGAGCCGGATCGCATTGTCTGATCATGATGGTACTAAGGTTAAACAGGTAGCCATACGTGGCGTCCAAGCATTTTATATTTTCAATAACGAAACTTCCCAATTGATATGGATCGAAGAGGATGTGCATGGGAAGGCGCTACAATACGAGATCATTGGTAGAAACATGTCAGAAGATCTTGTGATGAAGATTGCGAAGTCAATGAACGGATAAATTTTATATTATAACTGTTCTAAAAGGAGTTTCTATGAATCGGACGATAATGATTAGCGATATTCATGGCTGCATTGATCCATTTAATCAGTTATTGGATGATATCAATTACAATTCGAAATATGATCAACTAATTTTGCTCGGTGACTATGTGGATCGAGGTCCTAACAGTAAAGAAGTGGTCAAAGAGGTTATCAGATTAGTAAAAGAAAATCATGCGATCGCATTAAGAGGTAATCACGATCAAAGATTCGTTGATTTTATAAATGAGGGGAGTTCCGTAATTAAAGCGAAGTTTATTGAACATGGTGGTATTCAAACACTTCAGAGCTATTGTAATATTGAAGGCGCAATTTCTGATGAGATGTTGGATCAAGCGAGAGAGGCAATAAAAATGGATTACGGTCATCATATTAATTTTTTGAGTGAATTACCTCTATACCATGAGGATGAGACACATATTTACGTTCATGCCGGATTAAACCCCGATTACATAGAATGGTGGAAACAACCAGATCATGATTTTATGTATATCAAAGATAAATTTATTCATCATACGTTCACCAATCTACACAAAAAGATCGTCTTTGGACATACAAGAACGATAGACATTCATGGATCTGCGGATGTTTGGTTTGGTGAAGACAAGATAGGCATTGATGGTGAATGTGCCTATGGAATGCAGCTGAATGGTTTGATTTACCAAAATGGTTCTTACGTAACTTTTGATTCAAAGTTTAATCTGAGTGAGGTGCAACGATGAGTTACAAAACTATTCTCATAGATCAATTAAATGCCTGTTATCATGACAAGAGCTGGTTTATACCGCTTCATGATATTTTGACAGACCTCAATGCGGCGGAGGCCGCTTATGTAAAGAATGAGGGGGAGCACTCCATCTGGGCGATCGTCAATCATCTTATTTTCTGGAATGAGAAGTGGCTTGAGAGATATATTGCCGAACAGGTCGACGGGCAGCATTCAGTGAATAATGAGGATACATTCGAGATAGATCCGTCTAACCTGAATGATGTGGAGTGGGGCAAGACATTACATAGACTAAAAACCGTCTTTGGTGATTGGAACAGGGCACTTGAAGATAGCGAAGAACATAAATTGACCCGTGAAATCCCTTCCTATTTCAACGCGCCATGGTGGGGAGTTGTATCAAATCTATGTATTCATAATGCCTATCATATTGGCCAGATCATGCTGCTCAAAAAATCAATGAAACACACGTAGGACACGCTGTATTACGTTTATAAAATTATACTTAAGCAAAGGAAGATGAACATCATGGAAAAAGGCAAAATTATATTTTTGAACGGTGTAACCAGCTCTGGTAAAACTTCAATTGTCGAGGCGATGCAATCATACGATGATCCGTTTTTCTATGTTGTGGCTAATGATTTATTTGAAAATACGATTGGTGATAAACATCTTCAGACGGATTACTGGAAGTATCTGAGTGAAGCGATTGTAATGATGTATCATACGGCAAAAGTATTTTCAGACCATGGAAAGCATGTTCTGATTGATGGCATTCTTGTGGAAAGACCGGAGCTCGCGCCGCATTATGAACAAGTCAAACAGATTTTTGAAGGGTATCCACTGGATATCGTTGAGTTATATTGCCCCCTCGACATCTGCCGTCAGCGGAACATCGAACGTGGGGATCGAAGAGAAGAGCAATCGGATGAGCAACATCAAATCATGGCTTCCGACATTCAGTATAGCTACTCGGTGGATACGAGTCTGCATACACCTGAGGAATGTGCCGAGATGATTATAAATACGCTGTTTAAAAGTGAATAGGGGTTCACTGTATGAATTGAAGAGAATGTAAAAAGAAGCTGGGGGTGTGGATGACATTGCTTTCTGCATACTGGAGGTACTTTTTATATGTAACTGAACATAAATTGAATGTTTTAATCGAGTGCTGGCATGAAGGTTTATATGTACAAGGGCTGCTTCATGATTTATCCAAGTTTTGTCCTCAAGAATTTATCCCTTATGCAATCAAGTTTTATGCGGGCCGTAAAGATGAAGATACAGAACTAAGATGGAAGAACGCATGGTTACATCACCAGAATCATAATAAACATCATTGGGAGTATTGGATTGTAAACAGAACTACAAAAGAAGCTTTGCCTATGCCAAAAAAATATTTTATAGAAATGGTATGTGACTGGAGATCTTTTTCAAGAAAATGGGGCCGCAGAGTCAAAGATTCCAATTTGGCAGAACGTATGATGAACTCGGAAGATGTTATTCTGCATCCAATGACGAGAGAAGCGCTTATGCAGTACTTATTAGAGAGGTGAATAATGATGATCCAAAATGATATGCGGTTTTTGGAATTGGCCATAGGAGAGCGGGCTGCCGTAAAACGAAAAATGCTGAAAGAATGGAATGTTAGACTGGGAATTATCAATACAGCATGGGATGAAAAGTTCATATGATAACAGCTGGAATTACAAAAAGTACGCTCATTAATGATTTAAGAGGCTTAGGTGTTAAGAAGGGCATGACGATAATCGTTCATTCCTCCTTCAAAGCAATAGGTAAGGTTACAGGTGGCCCGGTAAGTGTTATTTTAGCTCTGGAAGAAGCCGTTGGAACCAATGGAACCATTGTCATGCCCACTCAAACAGAACATCTTTGTGAACCTTCAGAGCATGACGCGAACCTGTCTTCAGAGGAAATTGAGTTCATCAAAGACAACATGCCTATTTATTATCCTGATTTAACACCAACCTCGTATATGGGTATCATTCCTGAGGTGTTTCGGAGGCAAGATGGTGTGTTTCGAAGCTCACATCCGCACATGTCTTTCGCTGCCTGGGGGAAAGAGGCCAAACGGATAATGGAAGATCACAACTTGCATTATGCATTAAATGAGAAATCTCCGTTAGGAAAAATCTATGATTTGAGTGGATACATTCTGTTACTTGGTGCACCTACAAATAGTAACACCTCCTTGCACCTGGCCGAATATAAACAGCAGAATTCATTTGTTAAGCCAAAAGTCTGGGGAGTAAAAATACTGGTGGATGGAATTGAGCAATGGACTACATACGATGATATTAACAATGAATCAGATGATTTTGAATTGATTTTTAATGAGTTTAAGATCCAGACTAACGCTGTTACCGAAGGAATGGTAGGGGAATCTGTGAGTTATCTGATACCCCAAAGAGAGATGATTGATTATGCTTTGGGATGGATGAATCGTAATCGAAGAGAACATATCGAGCAGTGAATCATTTCAAAAAAGATAGAAGGGGGAAATGTAATCATGACTAAAGAGATTGAACATTTGCTTCAAACTTTTGAAGAATGGGCGTTGTTTGTCAAGACGATGAATCATCTTGAAGAGAAGACCTGGAATTCCAGCATGGAAGAAGGGAAATGGACGATAAAATCCATCGTCAGCCACATGATGTTATGGGATAGATATTTTTACAAAGAAGCGATTGAGAAGATTGCTCTGAAGCAGACAGTTACGTTGAAACAAATGGATTTTGAAGAGTTTAATCGCAAAGCTATTGAGTACGGGAACCGCACAGAGACGTCCGAAATCGTAAATAAGGCTATCACGTACCGCCATAAAATTATGAATGACATTCGAGGGTTATCGGAGGAACAGCTTCATCAGACGTATTTGGACGCAGAGGGGAACGTATTTTATATTCCCCAATACCTTAAAGATTTTATATGGCATGACCAGCATCATATGGAACCGTTGAAGAAATATCTTGCCAACCTTGAAGCGTAAAGGATTTAGCAGGCAGGGGTGACACGGAACACAGCATGTTGCTTGCTTTGAATATAATATGTATCCCAAACCAGGGAGGGATTGTAGTGAGTAGTCATACGATTGAATTAACTCAGGAAAATCTGATCGGTTCATTTACCAATGAGGTAACCCCCATTTTGAGCGTGAAATCTGGTGATTCCATTCGTTTTCAGACGCTAGATGCGGGCTGGGGCATGGGTGTGAGTTATGCGGAACGCATGAAACCTGTTGATCGTCAAGGTGAAAAAGATGGAGATCATGCCTTAATCGGTCCGATCTATATCGATGAGGCGAAGCAAGGACAGACGTTGGAGATTGTTTTTAATGAGATCGTACCCGGAAGTTACGGGTTTACTTCCGCCGGCGGATATCCGAACTGGCAGAACCAGAAGTTACATCTAACAGAGGTTGAAGAACTGTCGCTGAACTGGACACTTAATCGCCGAACGATGAGTGGAAGCTGTGAAATAAAAGGAAAGTCCTTCACTGTATCTCTCTCGCCGTTTATGGGTGTAGTGGGCATGCCGCCAGAGTCAGGTGGAATTCATACGACTTGGCCGCCTCGCTATTGTGGAGGGAACATCGACTGCAAGGAACTGGTGCAGGGAAGTAAATTATATTTACCTATCCCCGTAGACGGGGGTTATCTCGCGATTGGTGATGGTCATGCACGGCAGGGAGACGGTGAAGTCAGCTGTCAGGCCATTGAATGTCCGATGAAAGTGGTGGATGTCACGCTTAATGTGATTGATGATATGATTTTGACCAATCCTCGTGCACATACGCCATCCGGCTGGATTACCTTCGGTTTTCATGAAGATCTGAATGAGGCTACGGTTCAAGCATTAGACGGGATGCTCAATCTGATGGGTGAGTTGTACGGACTAGAACGAGTGGAAGCGATTGCACTTGGAAGCGCGGTAATTGACCTGCGTATCACCCAAATTGTGAATGGAGTTAAGGGTGTACATGCTGTCCTTTCGCATGACGCTTTTAAGTGACTATACAATTCAATTGTTCCCTTACCAGCCGCTCAATACCTTGAGCGATGGAGTGAGTTCGCAGATATCCATCTACTCAGCAATCATTGTAAGGAATGGATTGAGCCGAATCTGAGCCGTTTATTCTCATTTACCAAAAGTGTAACCATCTCTAATCAAGTGGGTTTATGCAAACCTGAGATTGAGATATACCAACGGGTCAAAACCCTCCTGGCAGCTGGAGAAGAGGTTCTATTTATAGATGATCAAGAGAAAAATTTACATTCTGCTAAACTACTTGGTTGGAGGACTTTACTGGCTGACGAAGAAGGAGATTGGGTTAATGAAGTTGAGTCATTGCTAATTTAGAATGTAATCCAGAAACAGTAATAGAACAGCATGCATAACTGGCACACCGTGCATAACCGCTAAACTCCAAATTGCTTTAGATGATGATCTAAATGCTTGTATATGCCTTTACCCCATTGCTCGGCTGTTAATTTTCCGAAGAAGGGATGGGGGTGGCGGGAGAATTTATCTGAAGCACCTTGTTGAAAGATATTAATCTGCTGCTCAAGCTTTTCTTTTTCTTCTATAAACTGTCGTTGATCATCAATAATGATTGTCGGGATCGTAGACATATTATGGGGCAAGGGCTTGTCATTATAAAACATTGGTTTTGCGAACCGTCCTATAAGTCTCCCAAGTAATCCTCTAGGTGGAAAAGCATTTCCTAAGGGGATATCATGAAATGCTGAACAGTGAGCCAGCATTTGAGAGACCTGCATCGTGCCCCATTCAGGGATGGATTTTTCACTAAGTTGAGCCATGCGCTCTGTAATTTCAGCAGCATTGATCGTATCAAATATACTTTTCACAAGAACACCTCAGTCCTCTAGGATATAAAATTTGAACTTAAACTATCATCATTCTCTTATTGAAAGGTTTATCCTCTTACTATCAAGAATAATAAGATATGGTAAGTTTAGTCAATGTATTATAGGAAAACCACAAATGAAATCGGAGGATGCGAACTTGGAAAATAAGGAAACGTTTAATCTCGTAGTAGATGAATATGAACGATATAGACCCGTCTATCCGAGTGAAATGTTTGATGATATTTTTACATATCTGAATCTTAATAAAGAGGATTCCATTCTTGAGATTGGCTGCGGAACGGGGCAGGCCACTGGCGGATTGGTGAGCAAGGATTATAGAAACATCACGTGTATTGAATTAGGCAGCAACTTGGCTGGAGCGAATCAAACATTCCATTGATGCTGCAGTTGGAACGATAGAGAAACAACATAAGGTTGCCCTTTTTCTAGGGAAGAAAAAGGTCTAAGGATATATGTTTTTATTTTTCCACAGAAGAACAGGAGGGAATATATGAGTGATCCGCGTTCAACATACAGTATCCAAACGGCAGTGTTAAGTTTACAAGAGGAATTAGAGAGGTTAAAGATGCAGGCGGTAATGGGGTGGTCCAAAGAATTTCGAAATCTAGAGTGGTATGGTTTGAAAAATGGAATGCGTGTATTGGAGGTCGGAAGCGGACCGGGTTACATCACAGAGCAATTATTGAACAGTCTGCCGGAGAGCGAGCTTACCTCGCTTGAGATTGATCGTTCACTGCAAGCACAAGCCAAAGAACGGCTGAAAGATATTCCTTCCACGCGATTACAATTTGTAGAGTCTTCCATCTACCAGATGGATCTGCCTGATGATTCTTTTGATTTTGTCGTGGCAAGACTGATCTTTCTTCACTTGAACAATCCAAACGAAGCTGCAAAAGAGATATATCGTGTGCTGAAGCCTGGTGGCCGTCTTGCTATTATTGATGTGGATGACGGCGTTTTTGGAGCAGTGAATCCTGATGTTCCTGCTTTGCATAAGGTATTAATGAAAATTTCGGACTATGTAGCACAACACGGCGGTAATCGCTTAATTGGCAGAAGTCTGCCGCGTCTCCTTTCTGAGAGCGGATACATCGATGTTGACATTGATTCTGTCCTTCAACATAGTGATCTGTTAGGCATAGAAGGGTTTAAGCACCAGTTTAATCTTAATCGTTTTGTACATTTTGCTGAAAAAGGTGTGATCAGTTCGGAGGAATTTGCTCAGCTGCAACAAGCATCTGAAGCGATAAATCATTCGCCGGAAGCCTATGCCATGATGAATTTCATTACAGCTTGCGGGACGAAGCCATTGACATAGCTGGGTTGAAACTAATTAGGGACGGAGGATGGGGATGAATATCGTTCATTCTTTTCAGGAATTAGTAGTTCGAGGCGATCATCAGGGTATGATTGAGTTACTGAAAAACTACGAACAATCCAGGAAATTGTCTGTCCATGAACGAGGCTGGGTCTACTGGAATGTTTCAGATGGTTATGCCTTGTTAAGAGAGCCGGAACCGCTTTATGCCAATCACCGGGAATTCTTCGAATGGGGGAAAGAAAACCTCGCTCCGGAGCAGTTACACTGGATTGTTTCGGGTTCGACACAAGCGTTGTCATTATCTATGGGGAACTACTTTGATCATTGGATGGATTGGTACCAGTATGCTTGTGATCATGCTCCGAAGTTGGATACCAACCGAGGTGTTCGATTCGAGAGCCATCGGGCTTTGGGTGGTTCGCTTTGGGTTTTGGAGAGATACAGTGAAATGGACAGTGTGCTTGAAAATATGAACCAGCTTATACAAGAAGATGAGACATGGTCCAATATTCTTTTTGCCCGAATTACATACAACAAACAGCGTCTGGCCTATCTGCATCATGTTGGGGAGGTTAGAGAAGTAAATCTGCTTCTGGATGAAACGCTGAATTTGATAAACAAGATCGACTGGTCAGCATTAGATCAAATAAAAAATCAGGAAGTTGTAGGTAGCTGGAGACAATTGAATTCATCCAGTAACTTACAGAGAGATGTTCACATCGCGATGAACAATCTGGCATGTATTTTGACAGATATTGAAAAGGTAGAGGAAAGTGTGGGGTTATTCAGACGGCTACAGGACAATGGATATGCTTTGAATGGGTATGCTTTTTCTAAATATGTCTGTTCGGTCTGGAAGTCAGAGGGGGTTGAAGCTGTTAGGGAAGTGTTAGGTGCCAATAAATCTTTTAAAATCGCTGAACTGATTAAACATAGCCCTATGCTTTCAGAGATCGAAGATTAGGTTTGAGGTTGTCTAAAAGAGGACTGAACTTCAAGGACTAAGAAAGAAGGAATGCATGAAGTGAACCATGACATCTTGTTAAACAGATTTCCGAATGTGAACATTGTTAAACTAACAGGTGGTTATACCAATACGACCCTTTTACTTGAGGGAACTGATCCGCAGATGATTGCTAAAATCTATCATGTAGAAAATATAGATGCAAGGACAGAAATAAGCGCGCTAAGGTTGTTAAATCATTCTGGCGTGACTCCGCGAGTGCATGATTGCTTTGAAAAAGAAAACTGGCTGTTTGTTATGATGGATTATGTTCCAGGAATAAACGCACAGAGGCTGCTGGATCAAGATGGACGTGACCAAGGCAGGAAAATTTATGAGCAACTTGGTATATATCTCGCCAGAGACGTGCACACAATCAAACGAGGTGACTGCGAAGCAGAGCTGCCAGTCATAACGAAGTCCGCTAATGATGTGGAGGAACTTGAGTTTGTACCCTCCGGAATCAAAAGCATGGTAAAAGAAGTGTTGGACATTTCCGATCATGGGGAGCAAACTCTGATTCACGGAGATTACGGACCACATAATGTCATCTTATCCAACGATTCAATGTTCATTTTGGACTGGGAGTGGGCAGGATGGGGCAATCCGTTGTTTGATATCGCATGGGTGGTCTGGTTTGTGCATCTTCATTACCCTCACATGGCAAAGGATCTGTCAGAAGTCTTCTTAAATGCATATACAGAACGTACAAATATTGATGTAACAAATGATCTAATTCGGGCATATTCCACATCCAAAGTAATACAGATCATGAACCGAATCAAGAATGCTCATCCAGATGTACATAGGGAATGGCTCCGCAGATTAGAATGGACACTGCAAGCGAGCTTTAACAAGTCTTAATCGTGAAATTTCGTTGAAACGCTGAAATATACGTGAGAGGAGTGATGTGATATGAGAAACAATACAAATCTGAGTAGAAGAAATGAAGTTGCAAGAGGTGTTTTTGTCTAGCGCAGAGGACCCAGGGAAGGGTATCGAGGGATTCCTCTGTGTAATTTTCACTAGGAGGAATTTCAAACTATGATTCATTTAAAACGTGTGTCGGTGGATAATTGGTATGCTTGCACCCAACTGGATGTAACTGAAGAGCAGAGAAAAAGTTTTCCCGCGCCAGTTGTATATTGGATTGCTGAATCCAAGGTCGTGACCGATTTTCGACCCATGGCCATCTATTATGATTCGGATCTGGTTGGTTTTGCTGTGTACTCAGATAAGCCCGATCATGAGGATAACTACTGGCTTCTTGCTCTAATGATAGATACAAAATATCAGGGCAGAGGTTATGGAAGAGAAGCGCTTAGGAAGTTGATTGATCTAATGAAAGAATCGCTGAATTGCAAACGCATCATGATTGGACACAGGCCGGAAAATGGTATCGCCGGAAATCTGTATGAATCATTTGGTTTTCACAGCGTAAGTGAAGGGCTGATTGATGGCGAAGTCGTTCGGCTTCTAAGATGCAAGTAGTGCCAAAACACACGCGATTTGGATTGTAAAGGAGGTAGCTTGTCTTTGAAGCATATACACATTATTTTCTCATTACTCTTTATCATGCTGGGAATTGTGATTATTACAATCTCGAAAATGATTGAAGAGGTGATTCCTAAGCTAGGGTATGCAGCATTCCAGTCAGCAGCAGCTGGCAGCTATACTCCGAGTGATTATCAAGTGAATTTTGTACTGAATTATTGGATAGGCGCGATATGCATTTTGGGTGGAGTTATCTGTTTAATTAGTACAATGAATGTTGTCAGAAACTACATTCATGAAATGAATATAAGAAACAGAGCGTTTGATGAAACTCATAATTATGACGACACAAGAGAACTGAAATAGGTTATGATATGACATAAAAAAGAAAGGGCGGATATACATGATTACATTCCAATACTTTGAACCGGAAGATTTTGATAAACTGATCGAATGGAGTGGGGATGAAGCATTTTTGCTCCAGTGGGCCGGCCCTCAGTTCCAATATCCACTTTCCAGAGAGCAACTATCGGATTATTTGCAGGGTGCCAATGATAAGAACACTTCAAATAAGTTCATTTATAAAGTGATGGATGAATCAACTCAGGAGATTGTGGGTCATATTGCTCTTGGCGGTATCGATCGATATAATCGTTCAGGGCGTATCGGTAAGGTGCTACTTGGCGAGCCGTATCAGGGTAAAGGTTATGGGAAGCAAATGATCGATGAGGCACTTCGAATTGGATTTGAAGAGGAGAAGTTGCACCGGATCAGTCTGGGCGTATTTGATTTTAATGTCTCAGCCATCCGATGTTATGAAAAAGCGGGCTTTGTACAAGAGGGACTTATTCGTGATGCGAGAAGATATGAAGATACATTCTGGAATCTAATCGAAATGAGCATATTAGAAAATGAATGGAAAAAATAGCTTATCAAAAGCGATCATCATACTTGAGAGGAGGTTCTCCCACTCGTCATGCTGAGCATACTGAAAAAGCTGACTTTTTGGTTTGTTATTTTCTCGCTAACCGTATGTTTCATTAATCTATCAGGAAATGATGATAAGAATATTCTGATTTACCTAACGAATCCTATAAATCCGTTGCTGAATGACTGGTTGACCAAGATAAATACAAATCCAGAGACGAACTCATTGTTCAGGCCGTTAATATACTTGTTCCATTTGATGTTTTGGGGCGGAGTGGGGTTCATCCTGGATCGGATCATTATGAAGCTAAACCGTAAAGGGTAGAAATAACTACGTGTACGAAAATTAAAAGGGGATGTCCGCCTGTCATCAGAATGACAGGCGGACATCCCCTTAATTGCTTTCTTTCTGATTTATTTCAATGATCCCCGTATCAATAAATTCCTTCACAGGCACACTGTCGCTAGCGAGTAACAGGGTCTCCATCATTTTGGCACCCCAGACTCCTTCATTCTGCGAAATAACGGCAGACAATTGACCGTTGAGCAACCCGTTTTCACTAGTCGGGCTATCACCGAACGCGATTAAATGCCGGTTAAGGCCTTTTGCTTTCCAGATCAGGGTAGAAGCAGAGACAGAAACAAAATCGAGCCCGATAATTGCATTGAAGTGAGGGTGAGCCTGAATCATGTTCTCCATATCGGACATGGCTTGATCTTCATTCCCTTGATGATAACGAACTTCCAAGATTTCGATGTCTGTTTCACTGCGGATATAATCAATGAATCCATTAAGCCGCTGCTGCAAACCTTGCATCTCCTCCAAACCATTCTCGACAAGAATCATGCCTTGATTATGCAGAAGTCTTGTAGTCGTCATCGCGAACTGCTGGCCAGTGCGATAGTTATCGGCGCCCACATAAGCGATTCGATGACTGGATGGGACATCTGACTCAAATGTAATGACAGGAATACCCGCAGCTTGGGCTGCATCAATAACGGGTGTAAGTGCAGCAGCATCCACGGGAGATATAGCTATCCCGTCCACATGCTGTTTGATCATATTCTCCATGATACGGATCTGTTGTTCGGTATTGGCTTCATCAGGTGCGTTTACAATTAATGTAATATTGTGTTTCCCTGCATACTCCGTTGCATCCTTCGTGATCATCTCATAGGTTGGATACGTCATTGGATAAATAATACCGAAAGTTTTGCTCGCTGCAGATTTCTCTACAGGTGAAGTCGCAGGAAGTATTGCAGCCATCTGCTGTGGGCGAATGTGTGCCGAACCGGATGAAACGATCATCGGGAACAGAAGGCTTAGTGTAAGTAAAAGTGCAAATCTGGCTTTATTCATACATTGACTCTTTTCTCATATCTGATGGTCTGGCCTGCGATTCCTCGGTTCCTTGAGTTCGGTATTCTCTTGGCGTAAAACCGGTTGTTTTCTTGAATATATTAGAAAAATAGTGAGAGTCATTGTAACCAACTTTGTAAGCAATCTCAAAGGTTTTGTTGTTGGTTGTTTTCAGCAGCTCCTTGGCTTTGCCGATTCGAATCTGGGTTAGATACTCCGTTATCGTTTGACCAGTTTCCTGACTGAAAATCTTGCTTAGATGACTTGGACTGATTCTGACGTGTGCAGAAATCATCTTCAACGAGACCTGTTCGTTATTGTATTCACGGGATACATAGGCTTTCACCTGATCAATGACATCACTGTATTTTCCAGAGCACGCTGCTCTTCTCTGCCATAACAGGTTAAGCAGGGAACACAGATATTGGGTACAATCCTCCCAGCACGTAATCTTCCGAATCGTCTGTTGCAGGGAAGTAATGTTCTCATCCGAATGGTCACTCATGCGGAACAACTGATTCGCGAGCCGAAACGACTCCAGCGTAAGATCATTCAACAGATAGAAGCCATACGAGGAGGACTTCCAGTCGAAGGACTGTAATGGAGTGGCAAACTCTTGCACAAAATGGTCACGCAGATTGGGGCTGCCGATTTTGAGAAATTCAAGAAACGAATTCCTGTCGAGAAAAAGAGTCGTTTGCTCATCCAGGTTAATGTCATGTAGAGAAGCTCTGTTCTGAAGGGTGAGTCGATTAATATATTTATCCTCCTCCGCTTCCAGATACGAGACATGAATTCCTTGCAGCCGCTCCTGTTGACTGCCAATGCCCAGAATAATATTACATTTGAACGTATGCTCAAGTTCCATACGAACCCGCCCGCGAAGCTGCTCCAGATATACGGATATGCTGTCATCGGAGTGATACTTGAGCAGAAGCACCAACTCGGTCCGGCTTCGAATATAAGGAAGAAGTTCGACGTGGGGATCACGAGTTTCCTCCAGTATGGGAAGCAGCTTCTTCATCAGGGATTCCGGGTCCCGGGAGTCATCTGTTAATCGAACGTCGATAATGACAATTGTATAATACCGGGCCGAGAGTGGAAGTGAGAGTTGTTTGGCTGATTCAATCGCATCGGTTGTACCGATGAGTCCTCCGCACAGATCGGCCAGCAGTTTTTCTTTGGTGATCGTTCGGTTTGTCATGCGTTGATGTTCTTCATCCATTTGTTTGCTGACCTTATGAAGCATTTGGATTAGCTCTGCTGCACTAATGGGCTTTAGACAGTACTCGGTCACACCAAGTCGGATAGCCTCCTGGGCATAGCTGAATTCATCATGACCGCTCATGATAATGATTTTGATATCAGGTTGTTGAGTGCGAACGATGGAGGTCAGTTCCAATCCGTTCATAAATGGCATTTTGATATCCGTAATCAGAATATCCGGAGCCCATTCATGAATTAAAGGTAACGCAAGCTCGCCGTCGGGTGCATCCCCACAATAGTGAAAACCTTCCTTTTCCCAATCGATGCAGCTCCGTATATTCTCCCGAATTCCAACTTCGTCATCCACGATCATCACCTTTTTCAACGGTTAACCTCCTTGCTTTTGGGGATACGAATCATAAATGTGCTGCCTTCCATATAGGTACTTTCCATTTCAACGCCATAAGCTGGTCCGAAATAGAGTCGAATCCGGTGATGTACATTGAGCAGACCAAATCCGCCTTCCTGCTCGTCATCTTGGGGTGAACGGGAATCGGCCGGCTTCTCCAGCTCTTCACGTAATTGTGCCAATCGATCCGCAGACATGCCAATTCCGTTGTCTTGTACGGTGAGAATGATGCTATTGTCCTCTACATATCCGTGTATGGATATTAGCCCTTGACCGCGTTTGTTCTTGATCCCATGGTAGAGCGCGTTTTCAATCAGGGGCTGCAGCGTCATTTTCAAAATGGGATAATCCTGAAGCTCACGATCAACGCTGATCTCGTAGGTGAGAATATCGTGGTACCTCATCTGTTGAATGACCAAGTAACTCCGCGCATGTTCAAGCTCGGTTTGAATGGATACCCAGTCGAATCCTTTGTTCAGACTCAAACGAAAGAACTTCGAGAGGGCTTGCACAAGTTTGATTACATTTTCTTTTTTCTCTGCTTCAGCCATCCATAGAATAGATTCCAACGTGTTATACAGGAAATGAGGGTTGATCTGAGCTTGCAGCGTACGTAGTTCAGCTATTTTCACCTGTTCATTCTCTCGAATGCTCTTTTCGATTAGTGTTTTGAGCTTATCCAGCATCACATTGAAGCTTTTGCCCAGATCAGCAATTTCGTCCGAGCCGTGTGGTGTGACTTTGGCTTCTAAGTAACCGTTTGCAGCTTTACGCATCTTGTTCATCAGAATCCGGATGGGAAGAATCAGTCGGTTATTCAGGAAAAAATATAACGATATCGCAAAGAAAGCACTTAACAAAACCGTAATGATGATCAATTGGCGAATGCTATTGGCCTCTGCAATGATTTCCTGATAAGGAGCTACCCCGATCATTTTCCATCCGGTCTGTTTTGAGGTGCTGTATACAACAAACTGGGGCTTGGATCCTGCAGACAGGATAAAGCTGTCGTGCTGTAGATGTAAAGGGACCGATCGGATCTGATCCATCATGGTTATGGATGCCGGGGTGACATCCGGCCTGAAGAGTGTATTTCCGTATTGATCACTAATATAGAAAAAACCGGAATCCTTAATGGGGGTATTCGTCAAAAAATCATCAATGAATGAATCATTCAAATCAATCACTATGAACCCGATGACCTCATGTGTAATTCGCTCTTTGACCGTGGTTATAATTGAAAGCGCATTCTGTTTAGGGTAAGCAAACCCATCCAGCCTGTTATATTCCGCATAGGTTGCAGAATGAGGGATGCGCAGAATGGCATCCGGATACTGTATTAGATACTTGAAGTACGGGTTACGCAGCGGATTTCGTTCCAGCTTGAACACGCCTTTTCGTTCACTTATGCCTTTTCCATAGAAATTCACGAACGAGATATTAAGTACCTTGTCATACTTGTAGGTTTCCCGATAAAGATTGTATGTCTGAAGGATGGCTTTGGCTTCCGGGTAGGACTCCGATTGAGAATACAAGTATTGAAGCACTTGCGGGTTCTTGCCCAGTTCGAGCAGCCGTTCCGTATCCTCAAACAAGATGTCAATGTTCCTGGCAAGCTGGTCGGCAACCAGCTGTGTCGAGGCCTTGTTATGATTGGATACGACCGTATAGGATTTGTGGTAAGAAATCAATCCAACCACGATCAGTGGCACTAAACTGAGGATAATAAACATGCTGAGTAATTTAAGCCTGAGGCTTGAAGCAATCCATTGAATGAGTTTCAACGTATTCCACTCCATCTGAAGGGATCAAAAATGTATCATTAGTATAACATGATTTTCTAATATGTAAGAGAATCGCTAAATACTACACAATTAAACAAAGAAATTACACTTTTTAAACTCCATTTTTTGAAATTACTAAATTATTACATAAATAAAGTATGAGACTCCATATAAGCTTGGAATGAAAGCGTTCTATAATGTGGTCACACCACAAGGTGAAACGAAAAAAGGGAGGATCACAACATGCGAACCAAAAAAAAGTGGGGACTTGCCATAACATTGGCTATGGTGATGCTGGTCAGCACGGCATGTAGCAGTACGAATGGAGGAGCAGGCTCCGATAATGAAACTTCAACGAGTGGGAATGGCAGTACACCTGCCAGCGCCAAAACAATTACGCTTGGTTTTTCGCAGGTTGGTGCGGAGAGTGGCTGGCGTTCGGCGAATACCAAGTCGATTCAGGATTCAGCCAAAGAAGCGGGTTATGATTTGAAATTCTCCGATGCGCAGCAGAAGCAGGAAAATCAAATTAAAGCTTTGCGATCCTTCATACAACAGAAGGTGACGGTGATTGCTTTTTCCCCTGTTGTAGAATCCGGTTGGGATACCGTATTGAAGGAAGCGAAGGATGCAGGAATTCCCGTGATTTTGACGGACCGTGCTGTGGATTCGCCGGATAAAACCCTCTACAAAACCTTTATTGGTTCCGACTTTGTAGAAGAAGGACGCAAAGCAGGTCAGTGGCTTAGTGACCAATACAAAGACACACAAGATGAAATCAACATTGTTGAGCTGCAGGGTACAACAGGCTCCGCACCAGCGAATGACCGTCAAGAGGGCTTTATGGAATTGATTGCTTCCAATTCGAAGCTTAAAGTGATTGCTTCACAATCAGGTGACTTTACACGTGCCAAAGGCAAAGAAGTCATGCAAGCTTTCCTCAAAGCACATAAAAAAATAGATGTTCTCTATGCACATAATGACGATATGGCACTTGGGGCAATTCAGGCCATTGAAGCGGCAGGATTGAAACCAGGCGTAGATATTACCATTATCTCTGTGGATGCCGTGAAGGATGGGATGCAGGCTGCTGCTGATGGCAAAATCAACTTTATTGTTGAATGTAATCCGTTGTTAGGACCTCAATTAATGGAAGCGGTTCAATCGGTAGTGGACGGGAAAGACATCGAACCCCGAATCGTTACTGATGAGACGACCTTCACATCGGAGCAAGCCAAAGAAGCATTGCCAACACGTGAATATTAAAAGCAGATTCGTATAACACCGAAAAGTCATTTTTCGACCAGGCTGTCGCTAAATGACTTTTTTCCATAACAAAGGAGAGGGTTATATGGCCGAGCAAGCACCCATTTTGCAAATGACAGGCATCACCAAACAATTTCCTGGGGTTAAAGCGCTATCCAGCGTCAGCTTTCGCTTGTTTCCGGGCGAGATTCATGCCTTGATGGGTGAGAATGGAGCGGGGAAGTCGACGCTTATTAAAGTTCTGACTGGCGTTTATTCCATTGATGAAGGAACGGTAACCATGGATAACCGGCATCTTTCGATCTCCGGTCCGCTTGAAGCGCAAAAGGCGGGAATCAGTACTGTTTATCAAGAGGTCAATCTTTGTCCGAACTTAACGGTCGCTGAGAATATTTTCATCGGGCGGGAGCCGATGCGATTTGGCAAAATCAATTGGAAGCAAATGAACAAAGATGCGGAGAACATTCTGCGAGACAGATTACATCTGTCCATCGATGTTAAGGCTCCTTTACAGATCTATTCGGTCGCGATGCAACAATTGATTGCAATTGCAAGAGCACTCAGCATCTCGGCAAAAGTGCTCATATTGGATGAACCCACATCCAGTCTGGACAAAAACGAGGTTCAGCAACTGTTTCGTATTATGCACAAATTAAAGAGTGAAGGTCTCGCAATTCTTTTTGTTACTCATTTTCTTGATCAGGTATACGAAATGTCGGATCGTCTAACGGTGCTCCGTAACGGGGAATTGGAAGGAGAGTACATAGCCGCAGAACTTCCACGCATGGAACTGGTGCTCAAGATGATCGGCAAGGAGCTTGAGGTGCTTGAGGAGCTTCCGAAGGAAGCAGATGCTGCCCAGGCGGAGTCGGGAGAAATGTTAATTACCGCTAAGGCACTTGGACGCAAAGGAGCAATTGAGCCATTTGATCTGGACATTCGCAAGGGAGAAGTCGTGGGCTTGGCTGGGTTATTGGGGTCTGGTCGTACCGAGATCGCTCGCCTTTTCTTTGGTGCAGATCGTTCAGATGTAGGCAAGCTGCTCGTTGTAGATACAGGAAGTACGGTTAAGTCGCCGCGTCATGCAATTGATCAGAATATTGCTTTTTGCTCCGAGAACCGTAAAACCGAAGGCATAATCGATGATTTGACCATTCGGGAGAACATTATTCTGGCTTTACAAGCGACACGAGGCTGGTCCAAACCCATCTCACGCAAGAAACAGGATGAGATCGCCGAAAAGTACATCAACCTGTTAAATATCCATCCGAAAAACCCGGAGCATTTAATTAAAAATCTGAGCGGCGGTAATCAGCAAAAGGTGTTGCTTGCACGGTGGTTGCTGATGAACCCCGATCTGTTGATTCTCGATGAACCTACGCGTGGAATTGATATCGGTGCAAAGACTGAGATACAGAAGCTGGTGCTCTCTCTGTCGAAGCAGGGAATGGCCGTGCTGTTCATTTCGTCCGAGCTGGAAGAAGTGATTCGTGTCAGCCACCGGATTGCCGTAATCCGGGACCGCAAAAAAGTGCAAGAACTTAGCGGGGATCAGATCCATCAACAGCAAATCATGAAAGCAATGGCAGGAGGTTAAAGAGATGGCGGGCAAGATGCGTAAACATCATTTGTTTTGGCCGTTATGTATGCTTGGTTTACTTTTAATCTTTAATTTGCTGTACTCTCCGGATTTCTTCTCCCTCGTCATGCGTGAAGGGAATCTGTATGGCAGCTTGATTGATATTCTCAATTTTGGAGCGCCCTTAATTCTGGTATCGATCGGCATGACACTGGTGATTGCAACCGGAGGTATCGATTTGTCCGTGGGCTCTATTGTAGCGATCTCCGGTGCCGTGGCTTGTATGAGCATCAGCAGAGGAGTGGATCAGAGTTCGCTCTGGCTTATGTTGGGTGCACTTGGATTATCTATAGGTCTCTCACTGATCTTGGGCATATGGAACGGGGCGTTGGTTTCGGTTGCCCGAATCCAACCCATTATTGCAACGCTTATTCTGATGGTAGCTGGACGTGGGATTGCGCAATTGATTACGAGTGGACAGATTATTACTGTATCCAACGCGAACTATGCCTATATCGGGGCAGGTTCGCTTGCAGCATTGCCTTTTTCCATCTTCATCGTATTAACTGTGCTGCTTGTTGCCTCATTGCTGACGAGAAAAACGGCACTTGGACTGTTTATCGAATCGGTCGGAAGTAACGCAAACGCGAGCCAACTGGCAGGTATTCGTTCAAAAACAGTTATTCTCACGGTATATGTCTTCTGTGGTCTGTGTGCCGGCATTGCCGGGCTTATTCTCAGCTCAAATGTATCCAGTGCGGATGGAAATAACGCAGGTCTGTGGTATGAACTCGATGCCATTCTTGCTGTAGTCATCGGGGGTACTTCGCTCAATGGTGGTCGTTTCTATCTAATGGGTACCGTCGTTGGAGCACTCATTATCCAAACCTTAACAACGACGATCTATATGATTGGAGTCCCGCCAGAAGTTACGCTGGTTGTCAAAGCCTTTGTTGTACTGGCCGTTTGTTTGATTCAATCCGATTCATTCCGCAATTCCATGGTGATCCGTTGGAAAAAACGGAAGTTTCCAGCCGAACAGGGGGTTAACCGCCATGTTTCTTAATCGTAAGTATCTCCCGGTCTTTGTCACCTTCGGTTTGCTGGCCGTGATGTTTGCCATAGGCTCTTTCCGCTATACGGGGTTCTTCTCCACTCAGGTACTGCTTAATCTTCTCATTGATAACGCATTTCTGATTATCACGGCAATTGGCATGACTTTTGTGATTGTATCGGGAGGAATCGACCTGTCGGTAGGATCTGTCATTGCGCTGACGACCATCATTAGCGCAAGTCTGGTCGAGAAGCAAGGATGGTCGCCTGCGATCGTTATACCTATGGTGCTTGTCATGGGTGCGTTGTTTGGCACAGTCATGGGGGCGATCATCCACTATTTTAAAATTCAGCCTTTCATCGTGACACTGGCAGGCATGTTTTTGGCGCGGGGGCTGTGTTATGTCATCAGTCTCGACACCATTACCATTACGAATCCATTTTACACACAGGTTGCGCAGGCGAAGATTTCCCTGCCAGGGGGCAGCTTTGTCTCCATTAATGTGATTATTGCTCTGGTCATTGTACTACTCGCGATCTACCTGGCACATTACACCCGGTTTGGGCGCAACGTTTACGCCATCGGCGGAAGCGAGCAATCCGCGTTGCTCATGGGACTGCCGGTTGCACGTACCAAAATCCTGGTGTACACGTTCAGCGGTTTGTGTTCCGCGCTTGCCGGTGTTGTCTTTACCTTCTATATGTTATCCGGTTATGGATTACACGCCATGGGTCTTGAACTCGATACCATTGCCGCTGTTGTAATAGGAGGCACCTTGTTAACAGGTGGTGTAGGATATGTGGCGGGAACCTTTATTGGTGTATTGATCCAGGGGGCTATCCAAACTATAATTAGCTTCGAAGGTACGCTCAGCTCATGGTGGACCAAGATTGTGATTGGCCTGATGCTGTTTGTTTTTATTTTGTTCCAACGACTTCTTAGCGGGCGGCGAGTATCCTCGAAATCACTGCATTAAGTTGATCGAATTAAATGATATTGAACACGGATACCGAAACAATGATATAACAATATGCGCTCTGCATTGGTGAATGTTGAGCGTAACATGGAGATGGGGGATATGTGAGTGAGAAGACATGTGAACTGGTTGTGTTTGTTCATTCTACTGCTGCTTGTCGGCTGCACAACCCCTGAGTCTGAATCTGTTCCTCCTCCCATCTCGTCTAACAACTTAGAAACTCTTCCCTCCGTTGAGGAATGGATGGAATCAGCGGTAGCAAGGGATACCTCAACGAAACCGATTGTCTTGGGTTTTTCACAACTGGGCAGAGAGAGTGCCTGGCGTCTGGCAAACTCCACGTCTATTCGCAATGCTGCGGCTGAATCGGGAATCTCCCTTGTCATAAAAAATGCAGAACAGTCTCAGACGAAACAGTTCGAGGCTGTTCGGTCGTTCATCAGGAAAAAGGTGGATGTCATTGCCATTGCACCGGTCGTGGAATCGGGCTGGGATGGTATCCTTCAGGAGGCCAGGGATGCAGGTATACCCGTGATTATCGTAGACCGGTCAGTTGATGTCAAAGACACTTCACTTTTTGTGACAACGATTGGATCGGACTTTTATGAGGAAGGTGTGAAGGCCGGAAAGTACATTCAGGATCGGATGCGAAATCATCCGGGTTTGATACGGATTGCCGAACTGCAAGGCACGAGTGGTTCTACACCCTCTATCCAGCGTGGCGAGGGCTTTAGAAGCATTTTCGAAACCAGAGCAGATATCATCTTCTCACAAAGTGCTCCTGCCGATTTTACGGAGGACAATGGGAAACAAGTGATGAAAGAATTCCTTCAGGTCCCGGAAGACGAACGGCCGCAGGTTCTTTTTGCCCATAATGATGAAATGGCTTTTGGCGCCATACAAGCGATAGAAGAAGTTGGGCTGAAGCCGGGAGAGGACATTATCATTGTCTCGGTGGACGGCTCCCGCAAAGCACTTGAAATTTTGGCGAGTGGGAAAATCAACGCTGTGGTGGAATGTAACCCGCTGCTTGGTCCTCAGCTTATGCAGGCTACAAAAGAAATTATTGCAGGGCGTACACTCCCGAAGCGCATGGTGCCCCCGGAGGATATTTTTACAAAGGAGAGTGCTGGACGGGAGATGTACAACAGGCGATTCTAGAATTCGTGAAAAATTAGAACATTTTGGATAAAATTCAATTTACTTTAAATGGAGGTATCGTTTATACTGAACTCACCTTGAACTAAAAGCTCTTCTCTATGAGAAAGGACGTAGCGGATTACATACTTTTGAAAGCGCTTTTTTTTCGAGGGGTGAGAGTTCGATAAAGAGAGGGAGTGTAGAAGGTAGTATGCTGTGAATATATTATGAGGAGGTAATTTTATGTTCAAAGTTAAGCTGGCAAAGGCGGTAATATCTCTCGCACTTTTCGGTACCTTGTTTTCTATTCCGGGGGTGCCTGATGCTCGTGCTGCAGATGCAAGTTGTCCGAATGGTTATGTAGGTCTGACGTTTGATGATGGCCCATCTGGAAATACAACAAACATGCTTAACGCGTTGAAGCAGGCTGGCTTACGGGCAACGATGTTCAATGTTGGACAAAATGCACAAAATAATAAATCTCTGGTTTCTGCACAAGTAGCAGCTGGTATGTGGATTGGCAATCATTCCTATACACATCCAAACATGACTACATTGAACAGTTCTCAGATGTCGTCAGAGATTACTCGGACACAACAGACGATCCAGTCTATTACCGGAAGTTCACCTAAACTGTTCAGACCTCCTTACGGTGCGACAAATGCGACCTTGAAATCCGTTGTGAGCCAAAACGGTCTGAAGGAAGTACTGTGGAACGTAGATTCCCAAGACTGGAATGGTGCCAGCGCAACCCAGATTGTAGCAGCTGTGAATACGATGAAAAGTGGTGACGTCATACTAATGCATGATCAGTACCAGACGACACTTCAGGCCATTCCGCAGATTGCACAAAATCTGAAGAATCGCGGCCTTTGCTCCGGGATGATCTCATCAACTACCGGTCGGGCAGTCGCACCCGATAATAGCACTACTAATCCCCCGAGTAACGGAACAAAAGTGGAAGCTGAGAACATGACCAAAGGTGGACAATACACCGGCAATATCAGTTCTCCTTTCAATGGTGTGGTCCTTTATGCCAACAATGATTTGGTTAAATACACTCAGAATTTTGCAACGAGCACTCATAATTTCTCGCTTCGTGGAGCTTCAAACAATGCCAACATGGCTAGAGTTGATTTGAAGATTGGCGGACAGACGAAGGGAACCTTTTACTTTGGCGGAAGCGCTCCAGCGGTTTATACCCTGAATAATATCAGCCATGGGACGGGAAATCAGGTTATTGAGTTGGTTGTAACAGCCGATGACGGGACATGGGATATATATATCGATTACTTGGAAATACATTAACAAGCTCAAGGTTGATTGAAAAATATGCACTATAATGAAATCCCGTTGGGTTGACCCAATGGGTTTTCATCATGTTTTTTGCCATTTTGTAACACAAAAGTGGAAGGAAAACATTTATAATGGATGAAATTGTATATGAGAAGAATTGTTTCTATTGAAAAATTTCATTGAATGGGAGTGAAAGGATCAAATGATTATAATGATTAACGGAGCGTTTGGTTCGGGAAAAACTTCTGCAGCTGAAGCACTTCAGCCCTTAATTGCAAACAGCATGATCTACGATCCTGAAGAAATAGGTTATATGCTCAGAAAACTTCTTCCGGAGAATTGTAGAGAGGAAAGGGAACGTACGGATGATTTTCAAGATATCGATTTATGGAAAATTCTAACCGTAAAGACGGCTAAAGAAGTAAAGCAGAAATACAACAGACACTTAATTATCCCCATGACCATCTATAAAGAGGAAAACTTTAATTACATCTATAACGGGTTGAAAGAGATCGATCAGGACATTCATCATTTTTGCCTTACGGCTACAGAAGAGACGATTTATCATCGTTTGGCTAAACGTGGAGATGAATATGGAGGCTGGCAGTATCAACAAGCACCAAAGTGTGTTGAAGCTTTCAAAGATGAAAAATTTCAAACTCGCATTATTACCGATCATCTGGAGACTAGTGAAATCATAGAACTCATATTGAGGAAGGTACTATCCAAATAATTATCATTTTTGATTAAGGAGGATTTTAGGATGATGATTGTACATGTACTCTTAAGAAAAGAGTGGGAAGCCGCGTTGATTAATGGGATTCTAAAATAAAGTCAGAAGCTATATGGGAAGATCTGTATAATGAAGGCAGGGAATATCCTCATATTTACGGTGAATTAAATCTAGACGCGGTATTTCATACATATGATGAAGAAATGAACAGAAGAGGATGGAACCTAATTGACGACAGTGACTTTTGAAGAGGTAACCGAACAGCACCTCCCTGAAATTAGAGAGATTTATAACTATTATGTAATGAATACAACGATTTCGTTTCATACGGAGGAATTAGATATTGATCAGATTAAATCCTCAGTGATGAACAAGGATACGCGGTATAAAACTTATGTAATTCTTGAAAACAATCAAATGATGGGTTATGTTCTGATCACCCAGTATAAGAGTAAACAGGCATATGACATTTGTGGTGAAGTCACCATATATTTAAAGCCCGATATTTTGGGAAAAGGCTTGGGGAAACAAGCACTACGTTTTATTGAGAAGATTGCAAAAGAACAAGGATTCCATACGTTAATTGCGACGATTTGCATGGAGAATACAAGAAGTAAATCCTTATTTGAGAGAAATGATTATGAACAATGTGCTCTGTTTAAAGAGATTGGATATAAATTCGATAGAAAACTGGATATTGGAAGTTTCCAAAAGATATTGTAAGGAGAATACGAAATGAGTAGAAACCTATATATTATATCTGGACCCCCTGGAGTAGGGAAATCTACAACTTCCAAGCTGCTAGTTCAGACTTTAGATAAAAGTGCCTACATTTCTGGAGATACGGTTAGTCACTTTCCGGTCAAAGGGCGAGGTAAACCCTGGCTTGATAAGGATACAAACGACTTAACTTGGAAAAATATATCTAGTCTAGTGAAAAACTTATTGGATTATAAATACGATGTAGTGCTGGACTATGTGGCCTTTCCGGAAGACATTGATGGATTAATGGCAGAATTAGCAGACTATCATGTTCGCATAATCTATGTTGTACTCATGGTTGATCGTCAAACCATTATTCGTAGAGACCGTCTAAGAGCAGAAGAATATCAAATGAAAGAAAGAAGTATAATTCTGCTGGATGAGTTTGAAAATCATCCGGATCTGAGAGTAGAGAACAAGCTGTATACTAATCATTTTACAGAAGAACAATTACCTGAAATAGTAAGTGAAATTATAATTAATGAGAAGTATCGAGTGAAATAACTGTACTGTTATTATGCTTCGAATTGTAAATGATAAGAGGGTGAACAGATGAACAGAGGAATACGCTTTGAAATACCAAATGCCTATGGTCGCTTTCTTGGGGAGATTTTAAAACCTATGGAAGTATCTAATTTCGATTGGTTTATTGGTGAGGAGGAGTCCTATTTCGTTGTTGATGATACGTTAGGGGATGATCTTTTTCCGGAGATGATTATGGGTATGAATGGAGAAGAATTACAGAAGATTATTGATGACAACGAGTATTATTTAATATTTGCGAATTTAAAAGCATTTCCAAAAGGCACACAAATAACAGATGTTATCACCTATGAAGATTATATGTTGAGTGACTGTCAGATGGTTCTTCTTGTAATCGATAGTACCTGCGTCACGGTTTATTGTAAAGATTTAGAGAAAGTCGAGGAATTGTATAATCATATAAATAGACAGGGATTTGAATCTCTCGAATATTTAACGGATGATAATGATACGAGGACAATACTATCGGTCTGGTGATAAAGGGGCTTGGGATTAATAGCGATGAGTTTAGGTGTTAGGTGTTAACGCTAACGAACCTGACACGTCTTATTCGGGAATTTGAAACGCCCTCCGAAATCTAAGGAATCTGAGACACGCTATACCAGAAAAATAGCCTTTAGTAGCGATTTTGTCAGATGATTTTGAGAAATAAGATGTCCTGTGTTCCTTAGAAAATCGCCTGGCGATTCGCCAGCATCAGCCACCCTGAATTTTAGGGATTTTCGGACGGTAAGCTGGCACCCATCATCGTTTAACTTGCCTGAGTATGAAAACAGACTCTAGTCCGTTTCCCCATGATATTTGAATGTTTATGAATACGATTACATCTTATGAATGAAAAAGGAGTTGAGAGAAAGATGGAGACAGAACGACTTATATTTCGGAAATATACCAAAAATGATTTCGATTTACTTTTTGAGATGACACGTGAGCCAAATATGATGAAATTTATAAGACATGGAGGACCCTGGACCAAGGAAGAAACCATGCAAAGCCTGGAAAAATTCATCAACTGGAATAAAGATGATAAAGGGCTGTTCCTCGCATTTAATAAAGAGGATAACAAGTTAATTGGAACCTCTGGACTGATTCCTCAAATCATTGAAGGCACTGATGAGCTTGAAGTTGGTTACTGGGTTATAGAGCAATACTGGGGAATGGGTTACGGATATGAACAAGCAAAAGCGTGGAAAGAATATGGCATGGATCACTTGAAGCAGAAAAGATTAATATCGTTAATTCAACATGGCAATGTGGGTTCTATGAAAGTCGCGCAAAAGAATGGCATGAAACACGAGAAGGATGTAGACATAATAGGGAAAAATGTAGCAGTATACTCGATTGAGGTGAAGTGAATATGACTCCATTTCCTGAGCTAGAAACCAAAAGATTGCTGTTAAGAGAGATTAAACAGAGTGATTCCCAAGACATATTTCAATATTTTTCTTCAGATGAAGTTACAAGATTCTACGATTTAGAAAGTTTTACAACTATAAAACAAGCAGAAGAACTCATACAAAGATGGACTGAACGATTCGAAAATGGTCAGGTCATCCGCTGGGGAATTGCTTTGAAATCGGACAATAGAATTATTGGAACATGCGGATTTCATGGTTGGATGAAACAACATCATAAAGCTGTGATGGGATATGAGTTAGCACCGGAGTTTTGGCGACAGGGTTATATGACCGAGGTAACTCAGAAAATCGTTGAATATGGATTCAAGAACCTTGAATTAAACAGAATTGAAGCATTTGTAGAGCCAGAGAACGCGGGATCAAGAAAGTTGCTTGAGAGAATTGGGTTCAGTGAAGAAGGCATATTGAAAGAACATTTTTATTGGAAAAATCGATTTGTTGATAATGTCATCTATGCAATTTTGAAGAAAGAATATGTATGAGAATCCGAATTATTGGATCTTGCGGTAGTGGGAAATCAACATTAGCCCAAGAATTGTCGGATCAATACGGTATTCCTTCCTATGAATTAGACAATCTCATCTGGGACAGAAGTGCCGAAAATCTGAGATATCCTGAACATGTTAGGGATGAAACCCTCCAATCTATTGTCAGTTCCGAAACTTGGATCATAGAAGGAGTACAGTGCAAAGATTGGACAATAAAGTCCATCCAGGAAGCGGATTTGATTTTTGTATTAGCTCCAAATGTTTTCATTAGAGATTATCGGATCATAAAAAGGTTTGTATTGTCCAGAATGGGTTTGCAACCGTGGAATTACAAGCAGTCATTCAAGAACTTATGCAAGATGATTGTGAAATGGAACCATCAATATAATATAAAAGAAGTTATATGTACAATTAACAAAAACCATAAGACTGCAACAATCACGAAGAATAAAAAACAAGCGATACAGTTGATTGAACATCATTTGGAAGTGGTTGTAAGTGAGAGTGAAAAGAACCTTAGAGGTAATCAAAGATTATCGAAAGAGGAGATACAGTGGTGAATATAAAGATACAACCAGTCACACGAGAGAATTGGGAAGAGGCGCTGAAGATCTCTTTGTATGAACACCAAGTCTCATTAGTTCCATCTGTTATTGAGGGGATCGCTTACGCCTATATAAAACCGTGGGATGAAGCATTTGATCCTTACGTACTTGAGATTGATGGGGAGGTATTTGGTTTCTTTTATCTGAGTTACACTCCCGATAGTACAGATAATTACTGGATTGGTGGTTTTCAAATCGATCAATCCTATCAAGGCAAAGGAATGGGAAAGCGCGCTATAAGAGCCATTCTAGATTACATTACAAAACAGCATCCGGAATGCAAGGTTATTTCATTAACGGTTGAACGGGATAACGAAATAGCACAGAATTTGTATAAGAGCATGTCCTTCATTAGTGAGAACAGAACCAATTCAGATGATGAAGTGATCTACAGGTTGGAAATAAAATAAGAAATTTGAATAGTGTAAAGATTACATGTGATGACTTTCTAAATGAGGGGACTTAAACAATGAATTGTATGAATCATGAAGAAGAATTACAAATCGCATTTGATGATCATGAAGAAGACTACAAAAACGTTTGTAATAACTTATATAACTATAACGTCTCTGAAACAAATGGGTTATTAAAGAAGCCTGGAAAGACAATAAATCTTTTTTTACGGGACAAGACAGGTAAGGCAGTTGGTGGGATCTTCTGTGCTACATATTGTGAAACATTATATATTGATAATTTTTGGATAGATGAGGAACACAGAAAGAAAGGATATGGGAAGTCTTTAATCATGCAAGCAGAAAGCATGGCTTCTGAATTAGGATGTAAGCTTGCACACACAAGCACATTTTCATATCAATCACCGAAATTCTATCAAAAAATGGGCTATGAAGTGTTTGGATTAATTGATGAGTATCCTAATGGAATCATTCAATATTTTATGAAAAAAAGATTATAAGACGAAAGATGAATTTTAGAGAAACAAAAGGATGGCGGAAAGTATGCGAGCCACAAGGGAGTTTTATATATCACTGAATTTAATGATCTCGAAAGAGAGATAAAACGAAATAAAGAGGAGAGCTGCATGATATGCCGAGAAAACTCAATTCAATATGAATATTATCGGAATCGAAAAACGAAAGAAAAACAACATAAAGTGAATTCAATTACAAAAAGTGTGGTATCCGCATTGGTGGGAATAGCTATAGAACAGGGCTACATTGAGAATGAGGATATTCCAATTGTGAATTATTTTAACGATCTGGATGATATGCAAAAAGGGGATTACGATTAAGCATCTGTTAACGATGTCCTCGGGCCTACACTATCCGGGGAATGAAGCGATGATTCCATCTAGGAATTGGACGGAATTTGTTCTTGAGCAGCCTGTTGAATTCGAACCTGGAGTTCAAATGAAATATAGTTGCGGGAGTTCGCATATACTTAGCGCCATATTGCAGAAGGCGACTGGTATGAACACTTTGGAATTTGCAAAAAAGTACTTGTTTGCACCTCAAGGCATTAGCGATTTCCATTGGTATCAGGATACACAAGGGATTGCCATAGGTGGTTTTGGTTTGCGAATGAAGATTGAAGATATGTTGAATTTTGGGGTGATACGCTCAGAATGGAGCGTGGAATTCGAAACAACTCATCTCTGCTGACTGGATTGCTAGAAGTGTAAGTCCTTCTCTTACTTCCGAAACCTTATATAGCTACCACTGGCGCATAATGAAAAGTAACAAGGAAGAATGCGCTGAAAATAAAACGTTTTATGCTATGGGTATGGGCGGAGGAAGAGGGCAATATATCTTTGTTAACCAAAAGCAAGGATTGGTTGCGGTATTCACAACGATTATATCCGATGATAGCTTGTTACCACTTCAATGGTTTAACAATTATATATTGAAAGAATAGTTGTTTATGGGAGAGATAACATGAGCCACTGGTTTGATTTAGATGAACTTGATCCAGAGTTAATTAAATTTGCAGTTATGATCGCTAAATACAAAAATAAATTCATCATTATAAAAAATAGGAAAAGAGGAGGTTGGGAGATCCCAGGAGGCAACAAAGAAATAGGGGAAACACTTTTACACACGGCAAGTCGAGAACTCTATGAAGAGACAGGGGCAGTACACTTCGAATTAATACCTTATGGTGTATATGAATGGAATGGGAGCTTTGGTATGGTTTCTTATGCTGAGGTTAAATTGCTGGAGAGCTTACCGGAGTCTGAAATCGATGAAATAAAGCTTGTGGATGTATTACCTGAAGGGATGAACTTCGGAGATATGTTTTATCGTTTCTCAGACAGATGGGATGGACTTGAGAACCATAAGCTTAAGAAATACACTATCGAAATAAATCATTTGAATGAGTTACCTGAAATTAAAATAAGCTAGTTTTAGTTGGAGGAACTCTGTTTTGAAACTAAAGGAGATGAAAAGAACTAGTGAATAAGAATAAGGGACTCATCATGTCACTATTACTTTTATTGCTTTTAATTTTGTTATGGAATTCCTTTCGAACTTCAATTTTTGAAGCAGTTACTGTTCAAAAGATTAGTGAAAATGAAATGACTGTAATTAATTTTAATAATCTTGAAAGAACAATAGCCGTTCCAATGGATATGTCAAAACTAATTGAAGAGAACAAGGAATACACTATTTTGTACGATAAAAGGGTCTTTGATAAATACAGACTTCGATCAATAAAGCCATAGGATCTTAGAAATAACATGGGGAAGGAGAGATGGCAACAATCATGATAACGTATAGAACGTTGACCCTTGATGATGTGAATCAGCTGCAGGAAATAGATCGCTCGGAACATATTGATCTCATTTATGAAATGAGAGAGAACCGATTGGTTGAACTTGAACAAAATCATGAATGCTCAAACTGGGATGAGATGCTTTTGAAAGAGATTCAAAATCGATATGTGTACGAATTAGAACAAGGTGGCATGGCATATGGCGCGTTTGCTGACGATCAATTAATCGGATTTGGTGTGCTGGCACATCAATATAGAGGAAAAGAACGAAATCGATTACAAGTTGACTTGATGTATGTCTCACGCGGGTACAGAAGACAAGGTATTGGAAAACGTATTCTAAACGAGTTAGGTGAAGAGGCTAAGAAACGTGGCGCACAGTATCTGTATATCTCCTCCACAGAGACGAAATCAGCGGTATCCTTTTATAAAAGTCAGGGCAGTCAGATTGCAAGTGAGATTGATCAAGAACTTTATGACAAAGAGCCGAAAGATATACACATGATAAAGGAGCTGGGCACATGACAACGGTTGGGATACTCGGAACCATTCATAATCCAGAACTCAGAGAGCGATATCATTGTTCTCTTTCCCTTTACAAGAATGTGATAACTGAGTTTAAACCAGATCTCATTTGTGGTGAAGTTCATCCGCAGAGTTGGTTGAGGTATCTGAAGGACAAACATGATAGAGGATACTGGGGAGAACCAGCCAGTGAGTATTGGGAATTGGTCTTCCCTTTATGCGAGGAGCATAACATCCCATTTGTCCCTATTGACTGGTTTGAATTGGATGTCTGGAATGCTTTTGATCCATTCAACGGTTATTCGGACGTGGAACGCAAAGAACTTGAACAACGGGATGATCATTGGTTTGCAGAGCAAATGGAGACGTATCAGTTTGGCGAGATTCCTTTTAATTCAAAGGAGTTCGATCGTGTAACCAGACAAAAATATGAATGGTTGCATCAGGTAAACGCGAAGGCACAGAACTTTCGCTGGGTGGTCCGTAATCAGATTATGATTCAAAGAGTCAAAAATACAATTGAAGCTCATCCAGGAAAACGAATCCTCGGTATCGTTGGAGCCGATCACAATTACATCTTCCAAGAAGAGCTGATGATAGAACCCGTTGAATTGTTGTATCCGTTACGATAAAGGAACCGTTGGTAGAATTACAAATGAAACTTATTATTTAAGGAGCATTACATGCGCAAAAAAATACGTAAAACACTCAAGTACAGCATATTCAGTATTATTTTAATAGTTATAGTAGCTCTGATATTTCCCACATGGACACCCAAAATTAAAGGTGAAAACAGCATCAGCATGTTAGAACAGGTCGAAATTAACGGTACAGGACATGAAGTCATGATCAGGGGTGTTGATCGGACTAACCCTATCCTGATTTTTGTGCATGGTGGGCCAGGATGCTCGGAGATTCCATACGTAAGGAAGTATCAGAAAGAGCTTGAGCAACACTTCACGGTGGTGCATTACGATCAACGTGGGAGTGGAAAGTCCTATCACTTTTTTGAAGATTACTCGAATCTCACAACAGATGTATTAGTAGATGATTTGTTAGCGTTAAGGGATTATGTATCTAAGGAGTTAGGTCAAGAGAAGGTTATATTAATCGGTCATTCATTTGGTACATACATCGGGATGAAAGCTGCGGCTAAAGCACCTACTCAGTTTCACGCTTATATAGGCATTGGACAGATGGCTAATACACTTCAGAGCGAACTGGAAAGTTTGGAGTACACGTACGAGCAAGCGAAACAAGCCGGTAATACAGAGGACGTTAAAAAACTGGAGCTAATTCGCAGCTCGATCGAGCAAGGAAAGGAACTTACGCCTAGAATTTTGTTGCAAAAGTACGGTGGTGCAGCCAGACTCATCAACGAGAATAGAGATTATATTTCAGGATTCCTTTTAAATCCCGAATATAATGGGCTGGATATGATTCGCTTTTATTCAGGGATGTTCAGTTCACAAGACATCTTACTGAGGGAAGCATTTGATCAAAATTTACCTGATATTGTTGATCATCTGGAGATTCCTACCTATTTTGTAACGGGTAAATATGATTATATGACCACTGCAAATGCAGCACGTGATTATTTTGACGTATTGGATGCACCGATCAAAGACTTCATTGTATTCAACGAGTCGGCGCATTACCCACAGTTTGAAGAGAAAGAAAAATTCGTAAAGTGGTTAAATGAGCTATTTTAATATGCATGGAGAGGAGCAAGATCATATTGTTAAATGAATTCATTGAGCTTGAAGAAGAGAGTGATGAGAGTTACCGGTGTTACACTCTGCAAAATACTGTGCAAATATTTAAACACTGCATACAGGATGAGGATTTAAATGACGTTCGAATATATGTGTCTACTAATACACCGTTAGATTCAGTTGTTCATAATATAGAAGACTACATTAAGTGGTTTTCAACGTGTGAGACTGTCTTTCGAGAATATTATGAGAATGAACTTCATGAAAAGGTACATCAGAATTGGTTTAATGAGATTGAAGTCTATCGTGTGGATATCACATTTAACAGTGTAACCGACTACGGCGCAACAATATCTTGCGGAGATCATATTTTGCGCGATCACATTATGATTATTGATTTTGATAGAGAACAAATCCAAGCAATCCACTTAAACGGATAGATGGATTATTTTGTGTAAATAGTCACAAAAAACAATAAAGATATCGCTTTATTTTCCATAAATGTGTTATTATGTTGTTGTTGGACGAAGAATTCATTTGTTTGATCGATTAGAGAGAGGAGGCACGTATTCTCGAATCATTCAATCTGTATGCATAGATTAACTGCACTGCTTGTTAAAAATAATAGAATAAGCGGAGGTATGGTTATGTTCAAAAAATGGAAGAAATTTGGCATCAGCAGCTTGGCACTGGTATTAGTGGCTGCGGTAGCCTTTACGGGATGGAGCGCTAAAGCATCAGCAGCGGACGCTTCGCAAATAGTGTCTGAGATGGGTGCAGGATGGAATCTTGGCAATCAGCTGGAAGCAGCGGTGAACGGTACACCGAATGAGACAGCTTGGGGCAATCCTACGGTAACTCCAGAGTTAATCAAAAAGGTAAAAGCGGCAGGCTTCAAATCCATTCGTATTCCCGTTTCCTATTTGAGTAACATTGGAAGCGCTCCCAATTATACAATTAATGCGGCATGGCTGAATCGAATTCAGCAAGTCGTGGATTATGCGTACAATGAAGGTCTGTATGTGATCATCAATATTCATGGTGATGGGTTTAATTCCGTACAGGGTGGATGGTTACTCGTGAATGGTGGCAATCAGACTGCCATTAAGGAAAAATATAAGAAGGTGTGGCAGCAGATTGCCACCAAGTTTAGCAACTACAATGACCGTCTTATTTTTGAATCCATGAACGAAGTATTCGATGGTACCTATGGCAATCCAAACTCGGCCTATTACGCCAATCTGAACGCATACAATCAAATCTTCGTGGATACGGTTCGTCAGACTGGAGGTAACAACAATGCCAGATGGTTGCTGATTCCAGGCTGGAATACCAATATTGACTACACTGTTGGTAATTATGGCTTTGCTCTTCCGACAGATAATTACAGATCCTCGGCTATTCCTAGTTCGCAGAAGAGAATCATGATCTCGGCACATTATTACTCTCCGTGGGATTTTGCAGGTGAGGAAAACGGTAATATCACACAGTGGGGTGCAACTTCTACGAATCCTGCCAAGAAGTCTACTTGGGGACAAGAGGATTATCTTGAATCGCAGTTCAAGTCCATGTACGACAAATTTGTGACTCAGGGCTATCCCGTAGTGATTGGTGAGTTCGGTTCCATTGATAAAACGTCCTATGATCCCAGCAACAATGTATATCGTGCTTCTTACGCCAAAGCAGTTACAGCAAAAGCTAAAAAATACAAAATGGTTCCTGTTTATTGGGATAACGGGCATAACGGTCAACATGGATTCGCATTGTTTAACCGTTCAAACAAAACCGTGACGCAGCAAAATATCATTAATGCCATCATGCAAGGTATGCAATAAATTACTGTCTGGCTGTATCCGTGTAAACGGCGTGTTCCTGTAAAAGGGACATGCCGTTTTTTTGTGCTACCGGAGATGAAGATGAACAACATTTACCAATGCATTTTACATAAGCCACATACAGAATTCATTAAATCCCACAATAGCTTTTATATACTTAATTTGCTTGATATAGCGAACTAAAAGGACTAGGTGGTATACAGAATGTTAAAAAAACGTGATTTGCAGGAATGCCTTTCACTGTACAGCTTAATGATGGACCCCGCAGTTTCTCCTTACGTTCGTTATCAATGCCAATCGTATGAAGAATATCTATTCCTGACCAAACAATTGATGGTCGAAGAAGAGCAAAAGACAGTGATTTCCCGAACGATTTTGAATGAAACAGGGCAGCCTATTGGAACCATTGATCTATATCATATTGAGCATCAAAGCGGTTTTTTAGCCACTTGGATTGGTTCACCGTTTTTTGGAAATGGGTATAGCCAAAGAGCCAAATCAGCCTTTTTTGTTGAATTGTTTCTGGAACATGGGATTGAAACGGTATTTATGAAGATACGCAAGCAGAATATAAGATCCAGAAAAGCGGTACAAAAACTGCCTTATGTGAAGTTAGCCAATGATGTGTATCCAGATGTATATCAACGGATTAATTTGAATGAACAGATGTATGATCTGTATTATGTTGAACGGTCAGCCTTTTTCGAAAATAGTATGGATCTGCACCAAGTGGTAGCTACGTAACTTATTCAGAGAGCGTCAACAGCGGCGTCAGTGATGACGCCGCTATTTGATATGATGATATAGGAACGGACCGTTAATATAACATGCAGGAATATGGACTAGAGAATCGAAAGACATTAAGTAGATAACCTCATAAAAAGTGGACGGTTAATCAAGGAGGCATGAAATGAATAATATTAACAAGATTTTGGGTGTAGTCCTCATGCTTGGCAGTGTGTTTATTTCAACGATGGACAGAATTTCAATACGAGTCTCTGTCGCTATAGTAGAAGCAGGATATGCGTCAGGAGGGACGAACGTACCCCAGTTTGCTCAGATGAACGAGCATCCAACAGGTTTACTCGTATACTTCATGTTTTTTGTTGGATTCATACTATTGGTGGCGGGATTCCCGGGGAGTTATAAGAAAAATCGTAATCATGGGTATAACAAGGAAGTTTAGCTTGAGGAGGGATGAAAGTGGCCCAACAGGAGGAAGTGTTATCAGGAGGTAATGTGAATCAGGTCGTCAGAATAGGTGAGACGGTTCGCCGGCATGTGAAACCAAATCCATATGTGGTTGAACTGCTTTTACATCTCGAAAAAGTTGGTTATGATCATGCCCCTCGATTTCTGGGAATAGATGAACAGGGGAGAGAAACGCTCTCTTACCTCGAAGGCATCGTTCCAGGCAATGACTACCCTGATCTAGAAGAGTATATGTGGTCAGACGAATCTTTGATTGAAGTCGCAAAACTGTTGAGAAGTTACCATGATGCGACCATTGGATTTACAACAACATCAGTATCAACGAACAGATATCCAGGCATAACAGAAGATGAAGTTGTATGTCATAACGATTTTGCGCCGTATAATGTGGTGTACAAGGATGGCCGTCCTCAAGGCATTATTGATTTTGATATGGCGGGTCCGGGTCCGCGAATGTGGGATATCGCCTATGTCTTGTATACGTCCGTTCCACTCGCAAATTTCTCACCAGAGATGGACGGAAAGGGTGTAATGCCATACGTCAGCCAGGCACACGGAACTGTTCGAAAAGAACGGATTGCCTTATTCATGGCTACGTACGGGCTGAGTGTTCCAGCAGATTTGAAGGATTGGGTCATATCACGTATCCGTTTCATGTGTAAAACACTGACTGATCGTGCGGCTGATGGAGATGTCGCTTTTATGAAGATGGTCGAAGAGGGGCATCTGGCCCACTATGAGAAAGAAGTCATTTTTCTTGAAAACCATTGGGATGAATGGGTTTGAAAGGTAATGCTAATGGACCGCGTGATAGCCTACGGGCTGGACCGCGGTTTTTTTTGTTTTCATCTTTCAAATCCCTATAAATTCCTTTCTAATCATTTTCAACAATTGTGATCAACAATACAGCAATATAGTTCAGATTAGATCGAAATAACTGTGATACAATTCATTGTAAAGCGCTATCATTGTAAATTATTAAACTATATTGCTTTTTATATTCTGGGAAGGGAGATCTTACTGATGCTAACCATACACACCCCGACGAATATTGCTTTGCAGGAAAATGAAGTTTATGTGCGATCAGAAGCAGATAATTTTCAGGATGAATGGCCTGTTCATACGCATAATGGGTATGAGATACATTATTTTATTCAAGGAGATGCAACCTTTTTAATCGGTGACCGAATATATAAGCCGCTGCCTGGAGATATGTTTATATTCAGAGGCGGTGTGCCCCACCGAATCAATCCTTCAAGAGAAATGGTGTACAAGCGAAGTTTTGTCAATTTCACGGAATTATTGCTTTTGGACATGCTTGCTGTCAGTCAGTTGGAGAATCTGATGTCCATATTCCGTCATCCCAATGGGTTATTGGTGCATTGGCCTCCGGAGGAGCGTGAGTATATCACAGCTATATTTAAGGGAATCAAGGAGGAGATGGGGGCAGGAAATACAGGGTACAAAACAATGGTCAAATTAAGTCTTACCCAATTGCTACTGCGGATTTACCGGAAAACAACCAGTGAGCAATCCGCCAATCCTATCTTATGTTCTTCCCAGAAGCAAACAAGCGTAAGCCGGGTTCTTCATTATTTAAACCAGAACTACACGGAGAATGTTTCATTGGATGAACTGTCCAAAACACTCCATTTGAATAAATACTACATTTGTCATTCTTTCAAAGAGACGACAGGATATACCATAAGCAACTATGTTATACGGAAAAGAGTTGCAGAGGCCAAAAAATTGTTGCTGTCTACGGATGCACCGATTTTGTCCATATCTGAGACGCTAGGTTTTAACACACCTGTATATTTTAGCAGGGCCTTTAAACAATATGTGGGTGTATCACCACAGTTATTCCGTAAAAGTGAATTGCTCAACGAAGCCAAAATTCATTAGAACCTTCCAAGGAGATGTTGATATGACAAGAAGAACAACGTTTAAGCTCATCACTAGCATGGTATTGGTCATGTTACTCATCGTATTGACTGCTTGCGGAAATTCAGGTACCAATGCTAATTCAAAACAAACAACCCTGGATTTCCTGTGGTTCTCTGACGGAAAAGAAGGAGAAGTCATCAAGGAAATCATTAAAGATTATGAGCAGACCAATACCAAGGTTAAAATCAACCTGATTGAAGTTGGCTTCAAGGATATCCAAACCAAATTAAAAACAATGTTATCCGGTGGAAAGCCACCTGCCCTGAGCCGGGTCACGGATACCGGATCATTTGCTAATCAGGCGGTTGATCTGACACCTTACGTGGACAATGCGGACCAATTCGAGGATCAATTTATTGACTCACTTAAACCTTATTATGTTATTAATGACAAGCTGGTAGCGGCGCCTATGGATGTTACAGCGAATGGGCTTATTTATAACAAAACCTTATTTGATAAAGCGGGCGTCAAAGTACCGACCTCTCCTGACCAGGTATGGACGTGGGATGAATACACAGCTGCGTTAAAAGAGGTTATGGACAAAGGCGGAGCACGTTATGGCATGGTATGGGATGTCACACCGCATAGATGGTCCACTCTTTTGTATCAGAATGGCGGAAGCATCTTAACAGAGGATGGCACTGCAGCAGCGATTAACAGTGAAGCCGGAATCCGTAGCATGGAGCAGTTCAAGCAGCTTCATCAAGAAGGGATCATGCCCGAATCCGTATGGCTCGGAGGGGAAAATCCGAACAACCTGTTCCGTTCCGGGACGGTGGCTACCCACTGGGCTGGCAACTGGATGATCAGCAATTACAAGGATATCACCGATTTTGAATGGGGAGTCACCTATATGCCAAAAGGAACACAACGTTCTTCAGTACCAGGCGGGAAGTTTCTGATGGCTTTCAAAGGCAGCGGATATGAGCAGGAGGCGGCAGAATTTATTGAATACTTAACGTCCAAAGAAGTAAATTCAAAATATAACCAAGAATCATTGTTTATGAGTCCACGGAAGGACAGCTCTGTATTGAATTATGAATTCGGCAAGGAAATGTTTGAAATTTTCGCGGATGAACTGAAGAACAGTTCGCCTCTTGCAGCTAATGACTGGTCCAGACAGACCATTATATCCAAAATTTCAACGGACCTGAAAAATAATATTGTTGAGGTTTTATCCGATAAGGCAACTCCGCAGGAGGCATTGGATCGAACAGCCAAACTGATTAACGAGGCTATTGGCAGTCAATAAACGTAAAGCGCTTTGGTTAATTCGTATACGGGGGCTTACCGATTCCTGTGAAGCCTCCCTTTCGAATAACGCATAAGGAAGGGGCAAGCAGATGAGTGAAGGACAACGATTAAACAAAAATACGCTGGCAAAACAGAACAGGAAGCTCGTTATTGCTCCTTATCTGTTTATACTACCCAACCTCCTGATCTTTGGAACTTTTATCGTATTTCCTTCTTTATTGGGCCTCTATTATTCCTTCCATGTCTATGATGGATTGAACCCAATGAAGTTTAACGGGCTGGATAATTATATCAAAATTATAGGGGATCGGGAATTTTGGTCGACCATCGGACGAACGGGGATTTATGCAGCGATTGTTGTTCCGCTAATATATGCAGCAGCGTTAGGCATTGCTTTGCTGCTTGCGCGCGAGATTAGAATGCGTGGGTTCTTCAGGGCCGTATTTTACTGGCCGACCATGATTTCTTACATTATCGTTGGATTGACCTGGAAGTGGATTTTCGGAGATTCATTTGGCATTTTGAATCATCTGTTAACCGTGGTTGGTGTGGAACCTGTCGGCTTTTTAACCTCTTCCTTTTGGGCAAATACGGCTGTAATCATCGCGACAGTATGGTCACGTGCAGGCTTTTTCATGGTCATTTTTATCGCGGGTTTGCAGGCTATACCTACGGATTATTATGAGGCTGCCCGCTTGGATGGGGCAACGGGAATGAAGGTGTTCCGCTATATCACGCTCCCGCTTTTGAAGCCGACAAGCTTGCTTGTTGTTATGCTGACTCTGATTGACGCGTTCAAAGCATTTCCACTTATGTTTGCGCTTACAGGTGGTGGTCCGGGCAAAGATACTACCTATATTGTTCAATATATTTATGAGATTGGCTTTAACAGACAGGAGCTCGGTCTGGCCAGTGCGATGTCGGTGATACTGTTTATCCTTATTGGTGGATTCTCGGCTCTGCAATTCCGTCTATCGAAAGGAGGGGCTACGTAATGGTAATGAAGCCTATGGTCAAAATCTTCATCTACAGTCTGTTAAGTGTTGCCGCAGTGGTGTGGCTCCTGCCTGTCCTGTGGGTCGTGATTTCTTCTCTAAAAACGAATAGCGATCTGTACAGCTTCCCTCCCAAGTTATGGCCGCAGCCAATCACCTTCGAGCATTTCAAGGAGGCATTCAGTAAAGGCGATTTTGGCTTGTATTTTATGAATAGTACGATCGTAACTGTAAGCTCAACGCTGCTACTGTTATTGATTAACTCCATGGCAGGTTTTGCATTGGCGAAATATCGCTTCCGCGGAAGCGCGATCATATTAATTGCTTTTGTCTCAACACTCATGATTCCGATTGAGGTAATTATGATCCCTATATTCAAAGTGCTGAGTGCACTGGGGTTGTATAATAGCCTACTCGCGATTATTATCCCGCCAGCAGCAACCCCAACAGGTGTGTTCCTTATGCGGCAGTATTTGTTGTCCGTACCGGACGAGCTGTTGGAAGCTGCCCGGATGGATGGAGCGGGCGAATGGAAAATTTACTGGAGCATTATTCTTCCGATAGCGAAGCCGATTCTTGCGGTGCTCGCAATCTTCTCCTTCATGTGGAGATGGGATGATTTTGTATGGCCATTAATTGCGATTAGTGATCCATCGAAATATACGATTCAGCTTGCGCTCTCTAATTTTATTGGTGAATACAACGTGGATTGGGGAAGTTTGCTTGCGATGTCCGTCATCACGATGCTTCCGGTACTGATTGTTTTTATGGTTTTCCAGCGGTATTTTGTCAGCGGTATGATTACTTCAGGAATGAAAGGATGAGTTGAATGTCAGATACCACCCGGAGTGGGATGGATACCTTGAATTATAAACCTATGAAATTAGGTCACAATCAGGTCATTAATCATTGGATGATCAGCGGCATATATACAAAGCCTGTTGCCTTTGTTCCAACAACGATGGAGGGAGATATTAATGATTGGCTTATCGATGGTTTTGCCATTCATGAGAATCCATGCAGAAAGGAATTTGTAGAACATAGGAGAACGCAGCCTGTGAAGCGATTTTTTGATCAATGGAGCGAGTTTCCTAGCCCGGGAGACGACTTCGTTGGAGAAGAGAACGGAATGCCTTGGGCACTGTATTCTCCTTGGAATAATCCACGTGTGGAGCAATCAGGATTTTGGTTTGTACCGACACATCTGCGCAGTTACGCGGCGACAAGACTCATTTCTCCGACTGCTCATACCGCCTCTTTGCGGATTAAGACCTATGGCAGTCTGACGTTGTGGGTGAATGGGGAAATGGTAACGGATTTTGCGCCACTCATGCGTAACAAGGAGCAGGAAATCGTAATTAAAGCTGAACTTTTAGCTGGAATTAATGAGATCTATGCCTGCTGGGAGGATCTGGCTGAGCGGGATACCATGTATGCCTTTGCGTTGGAATATCTGGGAGACGAGGAATTGGTGATTTCCCTGCCTATTGCTCCTCATTTGGCTGAGTCTGTAAAATCCGCAGAGCAAGCCCTCGAACAGGCTTATTTTCCTTCGGATCTCTTCAGAGGTGAGCAGATTAAGCTCAAGCTGCCGCTTCCCTTGCCGGATATCGTTAGAGAGGTTGATATTCAGTATGGCAATTTTTTTGACGGTACCGAAAACAAGACGATACACATCGCCGAAAAGGAAACGGACTTGGTCCTGGCACATACGAATCAACTCGGTCATCATTACGTATATTTCACGCTGGCTATTTCAGTTTCAAATGTTGTACTAACCAAGAAGTTTGGCTGCCAATCCTATGATACGAGCTATGATGAGGCTGCTCAGCAAGCTGCGGATATTGAAGCTCGCAAATCCCTGGCTCTGCGATGCATTGCCGAGAAGGGCAGTTCCAATATTCATAAGGCCATCGCCATGCTCAAAACAGGAGGTAATCTGCAAGAAGCGGAGAACATTTTGCTTGAGGGTGTGGAAGGGATTGAGCAACGGAAGGATTGCAGTGACTTCTATCTGGTGGGACTGTTCCGTCTTTGGAGAGATGAGCGAAATAGCGGTCTGTTCAGTGAATCGTTCTGGGATCGGGTGAAAGCAAGTATTCTGGGCTATCGGTATTGGATTGATGAACCTGGCGATGATGTGATGTGGTTCTTCAGTGAGAACCATGCCTTGTTGTTCCATACCAATGAACTGTTAGCCGGACAGCTGTTTGGAGATGAAACGTTCAGCAACAGTGGTGAATCAGGTGAAGTACACCGTCAAAAAGCAGAGCAGAGGCTTGCATTATGGTTTGAGCGCTTTTTGGATGAAGGATTGGCAGAATGGAATTCAAGTGCATACATTCCAATTGATGCGGTTGGGCTATTGCATATCTATGAATTTGCCCATACTGAACAGCTCAGAGAGCAAGCCAAAAAGGCAATGGACTTGTTATTCTATTATATTACCGTTCAGATGCATCAAGGAGTCTTGTCCACAACGTTTGGGCGCAGCTATGAGAAGGAACTGCTGGGTGGTTATGCAGCGGGAACAACTTCAATGTGCTGGATCGCTTATGGCGTTGGCAATGTAAACAATTATTCAATAAGCAATGTTGCCTTGAGTTTATCGGATTACAGCCCTCCAGCAGCATATCAGGAGCATCTGTTGCTTGGGGACAATCAGCAGTTGGTGTTCGCTAATCAGCAGGGCAAGGGAGGTTACGCCAAGCTCTATCATTGTCGGACCAGGGAATACTCCTTATCCTCAATCATTCGCTTTCGTTCAGGCAAGCCAGGTTATCAGGAGCATGTCCAGCATTTATCTCTGTCACCTGAGGCGCTGATCTGGGTGAATCATCCGGCAGAAATATACAAGCATGGGGATGGTCGACCTTGCTTCTGGGCTGGGAATGGGATATTGCCCGATGTTGTTCAGCATGAGGGGATCGCTTTGATGATGTTTGATATTCCTGCGGACAACAACTCTGACTGGACACATGCTTATTTTCCTACTCACTCCTTCACGGAATGGGTAAGGCATGAGAACTGGCACTTTGCCCGTTTGGATAAGGGTTATGCAGCTATATATGCGGCCAACGGGACGAGTATGGAGAGCACCGGGGTGACAAGAAAACGTGAGCTTATTTCACCTGGCTTGCGTAACGCCTGGATTATAAGAGCAGGAAGCGAACAGCAATTCGGGTCATTTGACGCTTTTATCAACCAAGTTCGTTCTGCAAGCCCGCAATTCGATAATCAAGCTTTAACTCTCACTCTAACAGACCCGGTATATGGTCCAATTCAATGGGGAATGAACAAGCCTTTTCTTATTAAAGAAGAGGAAATTATACACGAAGGTTATGGAGTGAAGGGACAACTGAAGTTACTGGACATGGAGCGCTGAATCGTGTGTAAGAAACCAAGGGAGTGATAACCAACATGCTGAATCAAATGGTGCTACAGGAGAGAATAAGCAAGGTATCCCAAGCGATGGAGTCTATGAAAAACACAAGCATCAATGAACAGTTTCCCATCGGACTAATCGACATACATCTATGGGAATGGCCGCAAGGTGTCGGTCTGTATGGCTTGCTTCAGCTCCATGAGGCAACGAAAGATCCCAAAGTGCTAGAATTTCTGGAATCATGGTATAATGCAAGGCTGATGGAAGGGTTACCGGAAAAAAATGTGAACACCTGCGCTCCGCTCCTTACTTTGATCTCATTATGCGAGCTGACCGGAAACAAGGAGTACGAACAGGTCTGTGAGGAGTGGAGCAGTTGGATCATGGATGGACTGCTGCGAACCGGAGATGGTGCGTTTCAACATATGATCACGGGAGATGCCAATGATGGTCAAATTCTGATTGATACCCTGTTTATGACGGTGCTATTTTTGGCCAAGGCAGGGGTATACTTCAAGAAACCTGACATGGTGGAAGAAGCCAAACGACAGTTCCTTGTGCATATCAAATATCTATATAACAAGAAAACCGGATTGTTCTATCATGGCTGGGATTTCAATGAAAATCATAACTATGGTGCTGTTCATTGGGGAAGAGGCAATGCATGGTATACGGCGGGAGTTATGGATTTCCTGAATATCATTCCGATCGAAGACGGGCTAAAGGCCTATCTGTTGGATACAGCAACCGCTCAAGTCAGAGCACTGAGCAAGCTTCAAGGTGAGGATGGCATGTGGCACACTGTGCTGGATGATCCAACCTCTTACAAAGAAACCTCGGCAACGGCAGCGATTGGATACGGCATTCTTAAGGGAATCCGGTATGGATACCTGGATGAATCCTATCGCCAGAATGGCTTGAGTGCGCTTGAAGCGGTGTTGAAACAAATTGATGATCACGGAGTTGTACAGCAGGTGTCCTATGGTACACCTGTGGGGCAGGATGCTCAGTTTTATAAAGATATAGAGATCAGTCCGATGGGATATGGACAAGCACTTACGTTGTTTATCCTGATTGAGGGCTTACGGGTCCCAACCGCCGAATAAAATAAGGCGGACTTGTACGGAGGATAGGGGATACAGTTTCCTGTATCCTCCTTTTTGTTTTAGTAAGCTCGAATCTCGATTAATTCGGCATATCTACTGCCATTTGTGGCATCAATTATGACTCTCAGAGCCTGAGCTGATACAGGGATATCCAGGGAATGAATAACTTTTCTTTTGTGATTTTCTTGCATACTTGCGACTTGTGTCCATTCGCCAGCAGGAGTCAGTACCTCCACGTGATAATCACGCACCAGCTCAGGCATCACACGGAATGTTGTGTGATGGTGATGTAAATTAACCAGATCCTCGTTCACATCATCATTAAACGTCAAGTGCAACTCAGCCAAGGTTTGTGGCTCTTCCCATGTCAGTTGCACCCATTCAGGATTGCCAGACTGCATCGGCTGCGACATCCACTGTTGCGGCCCACCGTAAGGGCGATGATAACCGTTAATCGTGTTGTCCGCTGAATATGCCGAAGTCTCAGAGAGGGTACGACAGCAGAATGGCTGACGCGCCCACCCCTGCATGGACCATAATACGACAGGCTGATTCGTGGCATGATCCTCCAGATTTTTGGACACGTGGTTTTCTTCTGTTTTGAAGAAGATCAGCACTCCGCTGTGTGCTTCTGTCGAATGGTAGAGTGAGACGGCTTTATTGGAGCGGATGATTATAAAAGCATTCTGCGGTTCTTCCGGTCGCCATTCGAGCGGCAGCCTCACCCACTGCGCATTTCCTGTTGTAACGTTAACAGTCGCCGTAACTTGTAACGAATGCGGGACGTAGTTCTCCTTACGCCCCGTATCCCACAGCTCTACCGTCAGTGCGGTATCGCTGGATGCATCCAGCAGTAGCTCCAGGCCGCTGAGCACTGGATGCACAGGCAGCAACAGGGCGACATCTGTACCCAGCGGGTACGTCTCGCCAGGCTGCTCAAGGGCGATGCCCGTCAGCGTGCTGGAGGCTGTAACCTGGGCACGCCGGGCCAGATCCAGCTCATCGTGGCTGCGCACCCCGATGATGGAAGCGTCCTGCCGCAGCAACGTCTGCTGCAGGACCGCCAGATGCCTCGCGTGCAGCTCGCGCGGCGACACCCCCATGGACGCGCAGAGCGCCGCGCCCGTACCCGCGGCTTCGCCGATGACCGCGCATGTTGCCATGACGCGCGTTGTGCCGAAGGCGACATGTGATGCACTGATGTCGCGCCCGGCCATGAGCATATTCCGCACATTTGCGGAATACAGCGAGCGGAACGGCACGTGATATACGCCATCGGCATGCATATGCTTCGAGCCGCTCGCTTCGGCATACATGCCCTGCGGGGGATGCAGGTCGATGGACCAGCCGCCAAAGGCAACGGCATCCGGGAACTCCTGCTGGCTGATAATATCGTTCTGGGTGAGCACATAGTCACCCGTGAAGCGGCGGTACTCCCTTTTGCCAGGCAGCGAACCAATCCACTCCAGCGTCATATGATCTGCATCAAACTTGCCGGAGTTCTTGATATAGTCCCAGATCCCGTAGATCACGGACCACAGTTCATCACGGATCAGCTCATTGTCATGAACGGTGTCATGTTCACCGCCCCATTCAATCCACCAATAATGACAACCGGAATCCCCGCTGCGAATGACCCGGCGAATCGGAATGCTGGTCTGTGTAATATCCTTGGCAAAAGAAGGCGGGATATAACGGACAGGCGCACCAGCATCCTTGGTATAAAAGAGAAGTGTACTGCCCAGCGTGATCTGATCAGCCACCTCTGGTGCCCACTCTTCGCCATACTCGCTGCGGGCTTCCCGGCCGAGTGCAAACTTGGCTCCAGCCAGAAAGCCTACCAATCCATCACCCGTACAGTCCAGATAGATCTGACTTTCGAATCGGATTTTGCGCTCAGAACCCATCATCCAGCCAGTGACAGAGGTGATCTTTCGTTCATCCCCATCGCCAGTAGCCTCGACTTCATGTACATCCGTGTTCAGGAACAGGCTGATGTTGGATTCAGCTCGAACGGCTTCCAGAATGATTAAGTCCCAGAGATAGGGATTGCCCTCCGGATTACGATACTGGTTCTCTACAAACAATTCCCCCATAATACCCGTTTCCCGGGCATAACGGTTAATCCCGTGGGCGGTGGCACCGCACACCCAGACCCGAACCTCGCTGCTGGAATTGCCGCCAAGCACGGGGCGGTTCTGCACCAGCGCAACCTGCTGCCCCATGCGGGCAGCGGCTATCGCGGCGCATACACCAGCAAGTCCTCCGCCGATGACGGTGATGTCGTTTTGTACATGCTCTTGTTTCATATCTGTGACCTCCTTAACTGAAGTTAGATCCACCTTCACTCCAACTACATATCTATAATTTCATCTTAGATTTATATATTCACTTTTTAAATGCACTATACTATCATCAAACATATACTTTATTTCACAGAAAGGGTGGTCAAGTCATGGAGCTGCTTAACCACATCTACTGGAAGCAAAAAGGGGAATTTGCTCTTACGGAAGATATCTATACGACTTGGGTGGCTTTTGCCGTCGAAGAGGGAATATTCCATTATGAGATTGGGGGTCAGATCGGAGAAGCGAGTTTTGGCGATCTGGTGCTGTGCCCCCCGGCGGTTCCTTTTCGGCGGACAGTCATTACCCCGCTGACATTTCACTATTTACAGTTTAGCAGTAGCCTGGAGGAGGAGGAGTTTCTGCCACCAGCCGGAAAATCGCTGATTAATGACACGAAGCGGTTAGCCTCGACGTACGCTTATTTACGCCAGGACAGTGAGGAGAATAAGGGGGGAGTTGCCCGTTGGAAGACACATTTTATGATGGATTTGTGGCAGTTGTATCAGGTGGAACGCAGACAGAATCGCTTAAAGGAGCGGAGATTTACCGAAGACGCACGAATGGCTGAAGCGGCAGCGCTGCTGGAGGAGCGGGCGGAAGAGGAGATCAGCCTTCAGGAATTGGCACAGCGACTGGCCTTGAGTCCGGTGCAGTTGACAAGGCGTTTCCGGGAAGCTTTTCAGGAGACGCCATCAGGCTATCTCAAACGGGTCCGTCTGAAAAAAGCGCAGAACCTCTTGGCTGACAGCAGCCTGACCCTTAACCAAATTGCCGAGCGATGCGGATATGAGAACGGTTTTTATCTGAGTAGAGTGTTCTCCAAAACGTTGGGCATAAGTCCATCTGAGTATCGCAGGAGACACAGGGTGTAAGCTGAAAGAAGTGAGCAGAAAGCTTGAAGACAACTTTAAAGACAACTTTTGAAGCCAGCGGAGCACCAGGTATACACTTCGTTACGGGTTGCCCAGATTATGGAGGAGCTGGTGCGAATGAGTGCAGAAGCAACGGATACTGCATTTCTAACCGAAATTAGAGGGGAAGTACATTTCAGTTGTAGATCATAGACAATTTATACTATAATTTACCATATGGAGTCCTTATCCGAACGTATGCCCCCCGTATCCGTTTGAATGAGGACTCTGATTTTATAATTAAAACCAAGGAGGTGGATATGGCCTTAGCCTTTGGAATAAGGAATTCATCTTAATATTCGATAAAGGAGAATGGAAGCGATGAGAAAAATGATATTTTTGAAAGCGCTTAAATTTGTTTTGATGATAACTTTGTTAGTTCCTTTGTATTGGGTAGCTCCATCTGTTCATGCGGCAGAAGAGGAGAATACCTTGATTCTGAGTCATGATTTTGAAGATGGCACGGTCCAGAACTGGAGCGGACGCGGTGAAGTAGAAACGCTTCATGCAAGCGCCGTTGCAGCGCGTACTGGAGATTATGGACTGGAGGTGAGCGGGCGTGCTATGACATGGCATGGGCCAGCGCTGGATGTGACAGAACTTTTGGAGGTGGGACAGACGTATGTGTTCACTGGCTGGGTGAAGCTTCCGGCGGGAGCGTCCAGCACAAACCTCAATATGTCTTTACAGCGTACCCTGCCAGATACAACACATTATGAAAATTTAACATTCGGTACCGCATCCGCAGGCGGATGGACCAAGCTTACTGCACAGTTTAAAATGCTGGAACCAGCGAATCAGTTATCGGTTTATTTTGAAGTGCCAGACCGTGCCACAGCTTCTTTTTATGTGGATGATTTCCGATTGGAGAAGCTGCCAGATCTCGGACCCATTGTGATCGAAGAAGACATTCCTTCCCTACAGGATGCTTTTGCGGGCAAGTTTCGAATTGGGACGGCCTTCACGAACAATGAACTGCTGACCGAACCGGACAAGCAGCTGCTTACGAAGCATTTTGATAGTCTGACACCAGGCAATGTTCTGAAATGGGACAGTACCGAGCCGCAAGAGGGTATGTATAATTTCAGCGGGTCGGATGCCGCAGTCGCTTTTGCAGCAACGAACGGACAAGAGATACGCGGGCATACCCTCGTTTGGCATACACAAACTCCGGATTGGGTATTCCACGATGCCAACGGCAATCTGGTGAGCAAAACGGTGCTGTATGAACGGATGCAGCAGCATATTGAGACGGTAATGGAGCGTTATCAAGGCCAGATCTACGCTTGGGACGTTGTGAATGAAGTCATTGATGCCTCCGAGCCGGATGGCCTGCGGCGCAGTCTGTGGTACCAGATTGCCGGGGAAGAATATATTGAGAAAGCATTTGAATTCGCCCATGCAGCCGACCCGGATGCCAAGTTGTTTATTAATGACTACAATACCCATGAGCCGGCCAAAAGCCAGGCCCTCTACAATCTGATCACTCGCCTTCAAGCCAAGGGTGTGCCTGTTGACGGAGTCGGCCATCAAACACACATCAGCCTCTTTTATCCAACCCTTTCGGAAATTGAAAGTTCCATTGTCAAATTTAAGGCGCTGGGCCTCGAAACACATATTACTGAGCTTGATGTAAGTGTGTATTCCAATGATTCGCAATCTTATGATATCTTCCCGGAAGAACTGAAGACACAGCAGGCGGCGCTGTACAAGTCCCTGTTCCAGATCTTCCTGAGGCATACGGATACAGTCAAAAATGTTACCTTGTGGGGCAAGGATGATGCCAATACCTGGCTACGAACCTTCCCGGTCGCCCGCAACAACTGGCCGCTGCTTTTCGACGAGCGACTCCAGTCCAAGCCAGCCTATTGGTCCGTATTAGAGACGGTCCAGGTCGAGGCAGTACCTGCCGCTCCGCAGAATCTGACCGCCACTGCGGTTAGCGACAACAGCATCAATCTAAGCTGGAGTGCATCTGCAAGTGCGACCTCCTATACGGTAAACAGGTCGCTGACAGCAGCCGGACCGTATACATCTGTGGCCGCTGTATCGGGAACAAGCTATAAGGATATGGCGGTATCTGCTGGAACCACCTACTACTATGTGGTGAATGCGGTTAACAGCGTTGGGAAGAGTGTGAACTCCGTTCAAGCTTCCGCAAAGGTCCAGGGTGGAGGGCCGCCAGAGCCTGCTGGCAATCTGACTCTAGCCTATCGTGCAGGGGATACAAATCTGCTCGATAACCAAATGAAACCGCAGTTTGTCATTCACAACAACGGTACCTCCACAGTTAGCCTGAATGAACTGACAATTCGTTACTGGTATACAGTGGACGGGGAGAAACAACAATCCTTTTTCTGTGATTATGCACAGCTTGGAGGCAGTCAGATCAGCGGCAGCATAGTGAAACTGCCTGCACCTGTTCCTGGAGCGGACCATTATCTGGAACTGAAGTTCGGTACCGGAGCAGGCGTGATCCCGGTCGGAGGAACCTCTGGGGAGATACATACCCGGTTGCACAAAGCAGACTGGTCCAATTACAGTGAAGGGGATGATTATTCCTTTAACCCGTTGCAGACCTCTTTTGCCGATTGGACCAAGGTAACTCTTTACCGGAACGGCGAGCTTGTCTGGGGAGTGGAGCCTATATCCTAATTTGCTAAGTCGTTATATCCAGCCTAGCCGGAGATCCCAGATCTCCGGTTTTTTAATGCAATAGAACAAATCTGTGTATCCCTATCCCGTCCTTGGCGACTGGTATCACATATCCATGCGAATGAGCCCAGCCCCGGCCGAAGCGGGGGAACTGATGGTATAATGATCTCAATAATTGCAGGGGGAGCGCTGAGAGGATGACAAAGCCCGACTGGAAGACCTTTTTGCCGCATAAGCTCAGGTATCGGCTGTTTGGTGCGTTTGTGGTGTTGATTCTGCTGCCATTCAGCGTACTTAATGTCTACAACTATGGACAGATCGAATCTCTGGTTGAGCAAAAAATCAGCGAACAGAGCCACGAGCAACTGGTGCAGATGTATGGTTCTCTGGAGGACCAGATGAGTATTGCATTCAAAACCCTGATTTTTCTGGAACAGGATTCAGCCGTAAGAAACGCCCTGACTTCTCCAGACAATCGTTCTCCGCTTGAGAATAAGTCGTTGGTGGAAGAGAAGTTCAAGATGATCAACAACAGTTTTTTTCTATATAATCCTTCCGTGTACTTCACGCTGTTAGATTTTCATGATAACGTTTACACTTCGTATTTGCCCAAAAAAGCTCTGGCCTATGGCCCTTATCGGGAACAATTTCGCAAGCATCTTGGAGAAATGACCTTTATCAAGGGCAACACTGATTCAAACTCGTTTCCATCAGAAGAGTTACTCTACCGCTGGGATGCCCGGGATACCAACCATGTCCTGCGGGAGTTATCCTCCAGCCCGTATCTGTTGTCCCTCTATGCGTATATGAAGGACAGTGGCGGCAAAAGGTACGGAATGGCACGGATCAGCATCGATTATTCGTACTGGTTTCAGTCTATGCTGAAGGATTCGCAGAGCAATCAGGAGTATTTCCTGATTACTGGCAATGGGGAAACAATTGCCCGCTCGTCCGAAAAAGCGGTACTTTCCCCAGACGTGACCCGGGAAATTGCACTTCATCCGGCAGAGGCCTATCTGACGGATAATGATTCAGATACGCTGATTAACTACGTATACATCGAGTCACTGGACTGGTACATGGTAAATCGTATTCCACTAGCTGTGTTGTTTACGGAGATATCGGGGCTTAAGCAGCGCTATTTTTTAACGTTTTTTGGCTTCACAGCAGCATTTGTGCTCATGGCCTTTATGATCTCGGCGACGTTCACTCGGCCTTTATCACATCTGCAGAACCAGATGAAGGAGGTTGTACGCAAAAACCTCAAGGTCCGTATCCCTGAAGGCCGCAGCCGCGGAGAAGTGCTGGAACTGACCCGTACGTTCAATACGATGCTGGATGATGCCAATCAGATGATCAACAGACTCAAGGCGGAGGAACGCCAGAAGGAAGCGGTACATTTTCATATGCTCCTGGCCCAGATGAATCCGCACTTTCTCCTGAATACATTGAATACAATGAAATGGAGTGCGATCCGCAGCGGGAATGAAGAGATCTCCGAGATGTGTGTTTCCTTGGGCAAATTACTGGAGGTCAGCCTGAATTCACAGGTCGAATTGGTATACCTGAAGGACGAGATTGAGTTGGTTCAAGCCTACCTTCATATCCAGCGGATTCGTTACCGTGATAGCTTTGAGGTGACTTGTGAATTTGACGAAAAACTTGAGTATGCGCTCGTGCCCAAGCTGAGCTTGCAGCCACTGGTGGAGAATGCCATTCACCACGGTGTCGGGCCACTGGAGCAGCTTGGTCAGATCCGCATCGGAATTTACAGGCAAGACACAGGAAAGCTGATGCTGGAGGTGGCAGACAACGGAATTGGAATGGAGGAATCCCGGCGTCAGCAGATGACCCGCACACGTCCGGGAATTGGTCTGTCTAACCTTAAGGAACGATTGCGATTATTGTTCAAAGGCCAAAGTGAACTTGAAGTGATTGATACCAAGCCGGGGACATTAGTGAGGTTCAGCATTCCTTTTTTATTGTCGACGCCTTACTTACAGAAGCGATCAGACTAGGGCGTATCTGAAAACTCCGAAGGAAGCAGATTTTGCTGAATTTTCGTTCCAAGCAAGGAAGTTTTCCGCAGGCGTGCCGAGGCACGTCAAGGGGAAGTGACGCAGCATGGGGCGAAAAGGCGGTAAAAGATGCACTTCGCGAGTTTTGAGACACGTCCTACACGACTGGAGAGGGGAATCTGGCATGTGGAAAGTATTACTTGTAGAGGATGAGGTATTCGTACGTGAGTCGGTGAGAGAGATTATTTCCTGGGAAGAGCTGGGCTTCACGGTCATCGGGGAATCCGGTAATGGGACCGAAGCGCTGGCGATGATTATACAGGATACACCGGATCTGGTACTGACCGATATTGTCATGCCAGGTATGGATGGTCTGGAATTACTCAAACAGACCCGTCAGGCCGGGTTAAAAACCAAATTTGTCATGCTCACCTGTATGGGGGAGTTCGAATATGTACGCCGTGCAATGGAATACGGGGCTTCCAATTATATTTTGAAACTGTCCATGAGTGTGAATTCACTGCGTGATACACTCCGTAAAGTAAGTGCAGAACTGGGAGCTTCGACTGAAGCCCGGTCAGAGACAGATCATCATCAAGTGCCACCTTCCACACCGGTTCTCACATCAACGCCTGTTTCGCCTGATTCTCTTACGGTCTCTTCTGCGCCCCCGTCTGATACGGATCTTCCATTTACACCTGTTCGTGAGCCGATTGTGAAACATCCGGAGATTAGCAAAATAATTCAGTATATCGGACAGCATTACGACCAGGACATTACCGTCAAATCCATGTCACGATATGTGATGATGGGCGAGAATTATGTGAGTGCTTTGTTCAAAAAGAAAACCGGCCATACCCTGATTCATTACTTGCATGGGGTACGGATGGAGAAAGCGGCTGAATACTTGCGCGAGACGGACCTTCCTGTACAGGAGATTGGTTACCGGGTAGGGTTCGGAAGTGATAATTATTTCATTAAAATATTCAAGCGTTGGACCGGTTGCACGCCCAGCCAGTATCGCCATCGTTCGTGACTCACAGGATGAGTAGAAGGAATATGTGTACCGAGTGCTCAAGCAAGCACAAGTAAATCCGTATTTTTGTTCAATCCGAATCATGGATATGTATCTTATGAACCCAGCAAGGTCCCTGCTACGATATAACGGAAGGTACACTTCAATTCAGGGAGGTCATGTGACCAGATGAGAATCAAAAAAGGATTAACGGGATTAATCGTAGGTGCGCTGATGCTGGGCTTGCTTGCCGGCTGTGTAGGTAAAAATGAGACGAACGGTGGAGATAACGGAGGTGGAGCGGCAGGGGGAAAAGTGAAGCTCACCATGTGGGGCGCGGTGCCGCCCGAGAATGGTCCACAGGAAGTGGTGGATACCTGGAATGCGGAGCATCCTGATATTCAGGTGGAATATGTGCGGTTTGTGAATGATGATGATGGCAACCTGAAGCTGGATACGGCGCTGTCCACCGGGCAGAACGTTGACCTGTATGTCAACTATACCCTCACAAATCTGGATAAACGCATCAAAGGCGGTACAGCACTGGATCTGGGCGAGTTCACCGATTACAACATTGATGAGAAAATGGGTGAAGATGCGGCTTCCTGGAAAGTGGACGGTAAATATTACGGGATGCCAACCAAGAAAAACGCTGCCTTTTTCGCTTTAAATATGAAAGCGCTTGATCAAGCGGGACTGAGCGTACCAACAGCCTGGACTTGGGATGAAGCCCGTGAATATGCACTCAAACTGAAGACAGCTGGCTTCAAGTACGGATTGGTGCAACATACCGCTTCCTATGTAGACCCGCTCGATTCCGTTCTGGTGAAGAACGGTTATGTTAAGGCAGACGGCACTTCCAACCTAGATGATCCGCTCGTCACTAAATGGCTGGAGACGTTGAACGGAATGATGAAGGAGGATGCAACCACCCCTCCGCTCGGAGAGCAGCTGACTTCCAAAATGCCGGTGGAGAACATGTTCCTTGGCGGTGAGTCTGCCATGATCAACATCGGCGAATGGCTGATCCGCACATCGAACAACATGACCGAATTCCCGCGGGATTGGAAAATTGCCTTTGCCCCTGTACCGAGACTGGCTGCACAAGAAGCAGATATGGTGAAGAGTGGAGGACTTGGTGACTTTATTGCGATTAATTCCAAGTCGAAAAATAAAGAAGCCGCATGGGAGTTCCTGAAATGGTACGCCGATGGGGGAATGATGCCGATGGCTGCGGGTGGACGTTTGCCTTCCTCCAATGCGGTTGATCAACAGACTGCGATCGATCATCTGCTTGGCGATTATGCCGATTCTTATGATAAAGAGTCTCTGGAATTTGTGTTGTACGGTGACGAGACACCTACGTTTGTCCGCAGCATTGCGCAGGAAGTGGTCGATCTGCGTGCACAGGAGTATGAAAAGTTCTTCCTCGGTAACCAGACTGCCGAAGTAACGGTACAGAACATGGTCAAACGCCATAATGACTGGCTGAAGCAGAATCAATAGGTTGCAAAAGCAATGAGTCCAAAGGCCGTCCCAATGGGGCGGTTTTTTCTATATAAGCAATAGAACAATTCCATGTTGTTTTCCTCCCGAAAGGCACTGCCGAAATACATATATCTGTGATATCAGGTACAGGGTTATGTTCCTTAAATGTTAGAGGACATCTTGTTATGCTTAATTCCAGAACAGATGTTAAGGAGTGGGGGAGCATATGCATAAATCCTGGATGAAACGGCAGAGCAGACTCGGGTATCTGTTTATTGGGCCCAATATGATTGGCGTGCTGTTGTTTTTTATTATACCGGCTGTCTATTCGTTCTATCTCATGTTCACTGATTACAAATTCATGAGCCCGGAGACGAATTTCGTCGGGCTGGACAATATCCGCCGGATGTTGAATGATGATCTGTTTGGCGTGGCGCTGCGAAATACAATTGTATTTCTGTTAGCGGTTCCGGTATCGATGGGGTTGGCATTTATCGTGGCGGTGGCGCTGAACAAGTCGGTGTATTGGCAAAAAACGCTTCGTGCCCTCTATTTCATGCCCTATATCACCAGCGGCGTTGCCATCGCTTTTGTCTGGATGCTGCTGTTCCAGCCAACATCGGGGCCCATTAATGGCTTCTTGCGGGGGATCGGTATTACGAATCCACCCGGATGGTTATCAACAACCGAATGGTCCATGTATGCGATTGATATCATCTGGATCTGGTTCATGTTGGGTTACAACATGATTATTTATCTGGCCGCTTTGCAGGAAATTCCGGAGGAATTGGTTGAGGCTGCACGGATAGATGGAGCCCGTCCTTGGCAGACGATACGCCAAGTGATCTGGCCGCTTGTGAGTCCAACGACCTTTTTGCTACTGATTACGGGGCTGATTATGACGATCAAAAACTTTGGTATCATTCAAGCGATTACCCAGGGTGGGCCGGGGAACAGCACAACCGTCCTGTCACTTTTTATCTACCAGAATGCCTTCCGATATTACGAGATGGGATACGCTGCCGCCATAAGCTGGGCACTCTTTGCCATCATCATGATATTCACTGTTTTGCAGTGGCTCGGTCAGAAACGTTGGGTTCACTATTAAGGAGGGGAGGGATCGTTATGGAGAAACAAATTGCCGCGAATGCGAAGCCCACAGCTCCACATTCACCTAAAGTTAAAGTCCGCATGGAGTCCTTGAGCCAGATTCGAAAAATCATATTGACACTTCTGATGTCCGGGTTTGCTTTGCTGATGATTATGCCGTTTATCTGGATGATCAGCACGTCGTTCAAATCTCCTGCGGACGTATTCACCTATCCCATCCAGTGGATACCCTCCAGCCTGAACTGGGAGCATCACATTAAGGTTTGGAGTGGAGCGGATACCTTTGCGACGTATTATCTGAACTCGTTGAAAATATCGCTAATTAGCACGGTCGGAGCTGTATTTCTCTCGGCTTTTGCAGCCTATGGCTTCGCACGGATTCAATTCAAAGGCCGGGAGACACTGTTCCTGATCTATCTCTCGATGATGATGGTGCCACCGCAGGTACTCTTTGTACCGAAGTTCCTGATGTTTGAATGGGTAGGCATATATAATACGCATTGGGCATTGATCCTGCCCGGAATGTTCACGATCTTTGGGGTGTTTATGCTGCGGCAATTCTTCCTGTCCGTGCCTTCAGAGATCTCGGAAGCGGCGTTCATCGACGGTGCCGGTCACCTGCGCATATTCTTCAGGCTGATTCTGCCCTTGGCGAAGCCTGCACTGGCTACCCTGGCCATTATCGATTTCTCCTGGCACTGGAATGACTATGAGAATGCGCTTGTGTTCCTGATCGACAAAGACTTGTACACCGTTCCGCTCGGACTGCAGAACTTTATTCTGGAGAATAATGTGGATTACAACGGCATGATGGCCGCTGCCACGGCAGGCATTATTCCGATGATCATCGTTTTCCTCGTGGGTCAGCATTATATTATCCAAGGCGTGGCCGGAAGTGCTGTGAAGGGCTGAAGCTGCTGTCATTCTGATCCCATATAATAACCCTTTTGCTGAACGAAGAGATTTTCGCGGCAGAAGGGTTTTCTGTTGAAAGGGAGAGTAACTTATCTTGCGCGATACAATAGTTCAAACTTCGTATATAATTAACAATGACATATGATGCTGTATGACTACATAACTATCGCGAGGTGCACTAGACTTATGCCAACCATCTACGACTTTACCGTAACCAGAACCAGTGGAGAGCGTTTCCCACTCTATCAATATGAAGGAAAACCTGTGCTCATCGTAAACACGGCAAGTAAATGTAAATATACGCACCAGTTTGATGACATGCAGAAGCTGTATGACCAGTACAAGGATCAAGGACTTCAGATTATTGGTTTCCCGTGTAACCAGTTTGCAGAGCAAGAGCCTGGAAGCAGTTCGGAAGCGGAGTCCTTTTGCCAGATTAACTATGGTGTGAAATTTCCGATGTTCTCCAAACTGGATGTGAATGGAGAAGCGGCGCACCCGCTCTACGACTTTTTGAAAAGATCAGGGCCTTTTGCTGGCTTTGATGAAACAGATATACAGGCCAAATTATTGAAATTAATGGTGGCTGAGAAGGCACCGGAATGGTTACACGGCGATGCAATCAAATGGAATTTCACGAAATTCCTGATTGATGCAGAGGGTCGTGTGGTCAAACGCTTCGAACCTATCGACTCCATCGACGAGATTCAAGAAAGTATTAAACAGATTCTATAATTTCACTTTCATATATCCTACAGGGGCATGACACAAATCGTTTCCCTCTTCCGAACAGGAGGTGCATGAATGTGCCGAGCATGATGCAATTTAGTGCTTCACTGGAGTATAGTTACCGATCCACCAGCATATTTAACCCAGGCAAGTCAGATGGATTCCACTCACATCCACATTATGAGATTTATTATTTTCATGATGGAGAATGTACCTACATCATAGGAGACCGGGTATATAACCTGGAGCCGGGTGATCTGGTGTTAATGCATGGCTTGACTCTTCATCGACCACATCCGAAGCCAGGCAGTGCTTATGAGCGAAGCACACTGCATTTTGATCCGTCTGCCATTCGCAGTAGCCTGCATCCGGACCGTATGGCTGAGGTCCTGAGACCATTTGAAGAACTCAGAAATTGCCGGGTCAATCTGAAGGGAGATAACCGCTCTGAATTCGAAGCTCTATTGCATGATCTTCATCGTCTGTCTCAAAGTCAGAGCAATTTCAGGCAAGAGCGAATGAATGTCAGACTGTGTGATCTGTTGTATTTTGTAGCAGAGATCTGCCAGGGTGATGTCCAGGAACAACTTCCCTCATCGGAGAGGGAGCGGCATGTCCAACACATTATTCGTTATGTGGATACCCATTATATGAAGGACATTGGTCTGGATGATCTGGCACTGGAATTACATCTGTCCAAGCCATATCTGGCAGGCATGTTTAAGGAAATGACAGGTTTGACGATATTTAAATACCTGTATGACCGTCGCATCAATCAGGCGAAGCTTTTGTTTCAGTTTCAGCCTGAGATCACCGTGACAGAAGCAAGTCGATTGTCCGGTTTCAAACGCCTTTCTCATTTTAGTCGGATGTTCAAACAAAGTGTGGGATGTTCGCCTGATCTGTACCGTACCCAATTGCATCGCCAATCATAGAAGTCGTCTTTGAGCTGACCAGCTTGTCTGGTTGGCTTTTTTTGTTGGTTTTTGTTTGAGGAATGCATCCCACTGTGTTTAGAGGACACGCAGAACAGGTAAAGAAAGGTAATGAACCCAGAGGAGGCGAATATGAATGAAACAGCGCACACCGGATCAGAATAACAACGATACCCAACAGGAACAATCCCGTGACAATCCTGAACAATATAAGACAGAGCACGAAAGTCTGCTTGACCGACATGAAGAAGAACAGACCGTAGATCCAATTCCGATGGAAGATCTGAATATGGAAGCTCAGGAAGAGAAGAATAAAGATCAGACAAAAAGTAACTCGTCTACGGAAGAGAAATACCGGGCGGATTATCGTAAAAAGACGGGCGAAGGATAACTTCAATTGCTGTATTGGGCAAACTTGTTGAAATGTTTTCAGTGAATGTATATTTAGTGAAAATAAATTAGTTTGTTGACTAATGTATGTTACTATATTATAGTTACTGTGTTGGCAATTGAAAAAAAATTTTGGGAGGCGAATAAGAATGACAACTTTTTTTGATGCGTTGAAAAACAGAAGATCTTATTATGGAATCAGCAAGGAATCTACAATTTCGGATGCTAAAATCCAGGAAATCGTAGAAGAAGCGGTGAAATATACACCAACTTCCTTTAACTCACAAACATCCCGTGCCGTTGTATTGCTCGGTGAACAACATGATAAATTGTGGAATCACACAGAAGAAATTTTGCGTGAAGTGGTAGGTAATGAAGAAGCCTTCAAATCCACAGCAGAAAAAATGACTGGATTCCGCAGCGGATATGGTACGGTTCTCTTCTTCGAAGATAACAATGCGATCGCACAGCTTCAACAAAATTTTGCAGCTTATGCAGATAACTTCCCAATCTGGGCTAACCAATCCAACGGTATGTTACAACTGGTAATCTGGACTGCTCTGGAACAAGAAGGTCTGGGTGCATCTTTGCAGCACTACAACCCGTTGATTGACGAGAAAGTGAAGCAAGAATGGAGCATTCCTGAGAACTGGAGATTGATCGCTCAAATGCCATTTGGTAAACCAACGGCAGCACCGGGTGAGAAAGAATTCCAACCAATTGAAGAGCGCGTAAAAGTACACAAGTAAATCAATTTCATAATACCTTTAGCTGCTTCAATCAAGGCTAGATATAGATCAAAACGTTTCAATTTGTCTATATCTAGTTACATAAATTCATTTTAATGAGTTATGAAATTGATTTAAGTAAGCTTCGCATTTCCCAACATTTAACCACATACGGCCTCGCTTCAATTTGATACGATGATAGTTGATCGTAATCCAATGAAGCGAGGCTTTTTAATGTGAATAATAGATTAAAAGACATAACGAACCAACGGATATGGAAAACGGTTTTATGCGGGTTATTAACACTTGGATCGGTGGCTGGATACAGCTCTACCGTTCAGGCCGCAACCGTGCAGCAACAGTTTCAGGATACGCACACCAGTTACGCCAAGGATGCCATTACACATCTGGTGGCAAAAGGCATTGCTGCCGGTACGTCAGAGACTACGTTTGAACCGAAGAAAGCCGTTACTCGTGCAGAATTTGCGACATTTGCGGTGAGATTACTAGGTTTGAAGCCCGTTAAAAATAATATTAATCCCTATCAGGATATAAGCATGAATGCTTGGTATTACGGCAATGTTGCCGCCATGACGAATCTTTTTATTCTGGAGGGTAAGGGTCAGGGAACGTTCCAGCCTAATGCTTCTATTACGCGCGAAGAAGCGGCTGCCCTTCTTGTTCGAATGTTAAAACAACAACCCGTAGAGACCTCGCTCTTATCTTCAACGTATTTTGACGCAGCGGATATCTCGGACTGGGCACGTCCGTATGTTCAGACGGTATATCAACTTGGATTAATGCGGGGAAGCGGAGGCGTGTTACGACCACATGACGAGGTAACGCGAGAAGAAGCAGCCGTAATGCTCGATGCCATTTTACAAAAGAAAACATGGTCTGAGCAGTTACAACGTGGGGATGAACTTGGCGTTCAGTTGGGCTGGCAATATAACTCCACTACAACTGAATTCAAGAAACAAGTGGAACAGTCTGAGGTCAATACACTTGTCCCGCGCTGGTTTTTCCTGAACAGCAGTATGAAAGTAACAGATCACGCGGACCCTGCATTGATCTCCTGGGCATCCGCCACCGACAGGCAGCTATGGCCATTGCTTGGGAATCGTTCCGATTCGGCAATTACACATCAGATGTTATCCAGCTCAGCCAACCGAGCGGCAGTGATCTCACAGGTAGCCGCTTATGTCAAAACCTATAAATTGGACGGCATTAATGTGGACTTCGAGAATGTTGATCCTGCGGATCGTGAAGGGCTGACGGCATTTGTGACCTCTTTGACGGCTACGTTGCACGCACTCGGTGCTGTGGTGTCCGTGGACGTTTCGCCCGACCTGGGTACTGATTGGACGGATGCATTTGATTATGCCAAACTGGGCGCTGTATCAGATTATATGGTGCTGATGGGATACGAGGAACACTGGAACGGTGATCCGAAAGCAGGATCAGTGGCGTCTCTTCCATGGGTAGAAAAGGCTTTGGATACCATGCTCTCCGAGGTGGTACGTGCCAAAACAATTTTGGCCCTTCCGTTATATACACGAGACTGGTCTTCCGTGAATCCGGCAACCAGTTCTTGGGACATTACACTGGCAGACCAGGGAATGCGTGCGCATGCTACGGGATCTGTAAGACGATGGGATGCAAGTCTGGTTCAATATATTATCGGGTACAACAGTAATGGTAAGCCAAGATATATATGGGCAGAGGACAGTCGTTCGTTATCAGCCAAAGTGTTAATGAGTGAGCAACGGCAAATTGCTGGACTGGCTTACTGGTATATGGGCGGCGAAACAGCGGATGTATGGAACGCCATCTCGAATGCATCGCGATTTGAATCTTATAACTTCTAAGTAATCATAAATCTTATAGGTCCAAACTCACCGTGATTCCTACGGATGGTTTGGGCCTGTTTATTTTGGTATAAGATAAGGAATATGAGGAATCGTTTAAGCTTGGCTGAACGGTTTAATGTATATAAGGACAAACTGTTTAATTAAATTAGATAAATGGAAGTTCAGGAGGAGAAGGAGCATGCGAGAGGTTGATTGCATAATTGTAGGTGGAGGGCTCGCAGGGCTTCAGGCAGCCATTCAGCTTGGACGTTATTCAGCTCATCAGGTGTTGGTAATTGACGCAGGAGAAGGCAGATCGACGTTGTGCCGGACTTATCATAATATCCTCGGTTTCCCCGATGGGGTATCCGGTGAAGAGCTTAGAGAACGAGGCAGGATGCAGGCAGAGCGGACTGGTGTATCTTTTGAGAAAGACCGTATCATTAAAGCGGAACGTAAGGGAGAACATATTCAATTATTCGGTACTTCCGGATCTGAATATAGGAGCAAAACCGTGTTATTGGCAACGGGGCTCACGGATAGAGTTCCGGACATTCCGGGTCTAACCCCTACGCTGGGCCGAACAGTGTATGTCTGCCCTGATTGCGATGGTTATGAGATTCGGGATCAACGTACGGTACTATTGGGATCTGGCGAACCAGGTGCCAATATGGCGATGATTTTAATTCAGCGTACGAATGATCTGTTATATATCAATCATGAGCAGGCTCCCATATCTGCAGAGCTGCATCGGAGCATGAAAGAGGCGGGAGTTCGTTATCTGGAAGCGGCTGTTCAGGAAGTACAACAGATTGAAGATGGCCATATCACCGGTGTTCTGACCGAAGATGGACAGATCTTTGAGTCGGAGCGTGGATTTATCGCATTTGGAGGCAACCGGGTACACTATGAACTGGCGGAGCAGCTGGGAGCTGTGATTGCAGATAACAAACATGTAGAAGCTGATCCACGTAGCTTGCAGGCAGCGAATAATGTATGGATAGCCGGGGATCTGGGCCTGCACGCAGAACAAGCAACCGTTGCGATGGGTGAAGGTTCCATTGCCGCGATCTGGATTCATAAGGCGTTACAGCAGATGACCAAGGATTCACGATGAATTTCACCTCCAACTATGAGGTTGATTATTCAATCGTTCATTACCAAAAAGTCCTCCCAAGCCATACATGTGGCAGGAGGACTTTTTGAGCTATCTTTTGCTAGGAGAAAAGGATTACGCTTGTTTGTCTGATGAATCCGTTGACTTGGAGGAAGACTTCTCGTCCTTCGAATTATGTGAGAAATCTTTGCGAATGTTGTCCACGATATCACCAACCACGCCTTCGATCATATCGGTTGGTCCGGGATTATTTTTGTCTGGATGAATAACGGTATTCACTCCTGCTTCAAGTTCATCGTTTGTCTTCTCATGTTTGGTTTTATCACGCATGGGAGATCCCTCCTGGTTCGATATTGTATAAGGTGTTCATTAACATATCCAAACACCGTTACGTATATGTAAACGATTAACCGCTGTAGTTCTTTTGAAACGTGTACTTGCTCATATATAGAAGATATATACAGAATTGAACGTACTGATTAAACTTCTGCAATACGTTTATATTATAGATAACCAATGAGTATTAAGTTTAAAGCTTGAAACCAATAAACAACTATTATGCAGGAGGTTATTCAGATGAATGAAGAAAATCATGTAATCCATAAAGATGGCCAAGTTTCAACTGACAAGGTGGACAATGCAATTGAGAAGATTGCGCCGGAAGAAAGAGAACAGATCCTACAGAACTTTGATGCATTCAAAGAATACTTGGGTAAACGAATTGCGATGGGTGAGTCGATCGGATTAAGCGAAGAGCAGATGGCCAAAATTGCTGAGAAAGTAGCAGATTATCTGGCAGCTCGGGAGGAACCCCGTAATCGTGAAGAAAAACTGCTTCAGGAGCTGTGGAATGTTGGCAAGGAAGATGAACGCCACATGTTGGCTCATATGCTCGTTCGTTTGGCACAAAGCTCCACACCAAATCATTAAGATTAGCGTCTATGCGTAAGCATAAGAAATACTTTGAGCTGGTCTTCAAACCTGCCAAATACCTGCCAAAAGCTGGAGTGTAACTCTTGAACATATCTGGATCAGGGCAGATAGAGGGAGCGCTAACGAACCTGTGACGTCTTATTCAAGGGTTTGAAAGTCCCGCAGCAATCTAAGGAATCTGACACACGTTATATTGGTATAAACAGCCGTTAATAGCGTATTTTCAGGGAATTCTGGCAAATAACGTGTCTCATGTTCTTACAAAATAAAAGGGGCGCCAGATGGCCAAATAAGATGTCCTCGATTCCTTAGTTATCTGGACCATTCGTCTGTGTCCTAAACATCTTGGAATTCAAGATGTTTGGGGCACAGACATCCTTCAACGTATCACTTGCCTGAGTTTAAAAGACACACCCTAGTAAATAACCTCTGAATGGCGATGCCTTCAGGGGTTATTGCCGTTTACGGAGACTACAGACAGGAGTGATGACGCACATTGTAACTATTTTTAATCTGGCTGATACTTTTATAATCTCCCTAACAAGTATGATAGGAAAAGAAAGAACGTTGGAATCGATAGTTCACATGAGCGTTTGAGAAGCAAGACTTCCGGTTAAGGAATAGTAACGTTCATATTAAGGAGAGATGTTACCTATGAAGAACGCGACAAAACAATGGAAACTAGGAATGATCGGTGCAGTTGTTGCTTTACTTGGCATGATTGTGCTGACTACATATTTACTTACCCCTGCGAATGCTCAAGGTAGTACGGACGCTCAACAAACTTCTGCGAAAGAAGCTCAAGTTGCAAACTCCGAGATGTTTACAGCCTATGTTGAAGGTATGCATATAGAAGACGGCAAATTGTTTATGACAGTGGACAAGATTGGCTGGTATCAGGGTGAAGAAGCCGATGCGATTTTTGCACAGCGCAATCCGGAAGCAGGTATAGACGGTGCTCCAGATGGTTACTACATTGTCAACGATAGCAAAGAGCAGGAGCAGGTTGAGGTTAGTGCCAATGCTGAAGTGTTGATGCAGTTGTATGATCGGGATGGTACGATGCAGGGCGCAGACATTCAGTGGAATGAACCTGTGACATTATCCAAGTTCGAATCATTGTATGAGAATACCCGTATTCTTGATCTCTCCGTATTCCCGTATCATCTGACGGTGCAGGACGGAAAAGTTACTAAAATTGTGCAACAATACATTCCATAAAATAAGATGAAATTCATCATCAAGCATTCCTCCTGTTCATTGGAACGGTGAGGGATGCTTTTTGGTTATGACAAATTCATGAAAGCGATTGTAATTAATGGTAGGTACATGTATCATTATTGGAATGGCGTTTTTACATAGTTCAGGAGGAGCCTCATGCTTAAAGACATGATTGCATTAACTAAGCCCGGACTTCTAAGGTTAAATGTGTTTGCGGTGGCGGTAGGGTTCTGGGTAGCTTCAAAATGGGATATCAACTGGTTATCTCTGCTCATGGTCGTGATTGGATCAACTTTGGTTATTGCTTCAGCTTGTGTAATCAACAATTATTGGGATCGTGAATTGGACCAAAAGATGGAGCGCACCAAAAAAAGGATGGATTACATTAACCATCTGAAGCCAGGGTTTGTACTTGGCTATGGCATTATCCTTGGTGTTGTGGGACTAGCAGTACTATTTTTCCTGGTGAATCCGTTATCAGGGTGGATGGCACTGCTTGGGTGGTTCGCTTACATCGTGATTTACACGATGTGGTTGAAACGCAGTTCAACGTGGAGCACGTCACTGGGTGGAATTGCGGGAGCGATGCCGCCTGTCATCGGTTATACGGCTGTAACGAATGAAATTGATGCAGGTGCCTGGTTGCTGTTTGCACTATTATTCTTGTGGCAACCACCACACTTCTGGTCATTGGGTATTCGCCGGGTAGAGGAGTATCGCGCTGCGGGCTTCCCGTTGTTGCCAGTGGTTAAAGGGGTGAAACGCACCAAGTTTCAGATGATTCCTTATGTTTTTCTGCTGCTTCCTGCTGTATTCCTGTTGTATTATTACGACTACGTAGGTCTGGTATTTCTGATTGTATCTCTGGTCGGTGGATTGATCTGGTTCGTGCATACACTTAGCGGACTGAAGACACAGGATGATGAGAAATGGGCAAAAGTAAACTTTCTGATCTCTGTTAATTATCTCATGCTTGTATTTATTGTCATGGTAGCGAATACGGTATGGTCTTAATTAGGTGATGAACAGATCATTTTCAGAGAGATTTTAGCTTAAGCTATATAAATTGAACTAAACATTTACACAAAACGGAGAGGACAGAAAGAAGCTGAAGAAGCGAAAGCGTTCGCCTTTATCCCCGGATTTTCACCTTTGTTAAAATGATTCGAAAAATCCGGGGATAACAGCGATCGGAAGGTTGTTCTGTCATCGAAGTGTCCAGCGGAAATATGCTTTAGTCCATTTTTTATAACAAGCTGCATCGAATGAAAAAGCACACTATGGAATAGCGTTTGAACAACCTTGAGTTGTTATAACATATTCTCCAGTGTGCTTTTTTGGTATAATAAAACAATTGAATTATATATGTGGAAATTATAATGCAAGATGGGAAGTGACAGCATGAGCAATTTGGAACAGGCCGTGCAATGGAGACAAGAAGGCAAGGTGCAGGAAGCGATTGAACTACTGCAAGAGATTACAGTCCAGGAACCCGAAAATGCAAATGTCTGGTATCAGCTGGCTTGGGCACATGATTCGCTTGGATTGGAGCGGGAAGCTGTCCCGCATTATGAGAAGGCACTAAGTCTTGGTCTTTCTGGTGAGGACAGAGCAGGGGCAATACTCGGGCTGGGCAGCACATATCGAACGCTTGGACAGTATGAGCAGGCAAAGGTTTGGTTTGAAAAAGGGATGAAAGAATTCCCGGCGTACCGGGAATTTGAAGTTTTCTATGCCATGGTGCTCTATAATCTGGGTGAACATGCAGAAGCGATGCAAAGACTGCTCGTGCAACTTGCGGACACATCAAGTGACAAGAGAATCAATGACTATAACAGAGCAATCCGTTACTACGCAGATCAGCTCGATCGGGTGTGGGAATAGATCGAATACACAGAAAAGGGAGATGGATGAATGAACTCCAATCAAGATCTGAAACAGGTAAATGAAAGGTTGGATCAAATTGAGCGAAAATTGGATAACCTGGGAGGCAGCCATCAGAACAAACGCTCACCTGGCGTGCGCTTCCTGATTGGTTTTGGCATCACGATTGGGATTATATCTGTACTGATATTGACCCTCGGCGTTATCCAATTTGTGAGTAACGGATAGGAGAAATCGATCTTAACGACAGAGGTAGTGAGTTCTCCAAATTTACATTACCTGGCCGAGCCACTGTTGTACCTCTTCAATGAAACGCCGCGTAGCTGGCGATAGATTGCCCAAAGATGGGCAGGCCATGCCAATTGTACGATAAGGATCTCCAGAGAGTGGCACGAGCGCGAGTGAATCGGTATGATTTTGAAGAACCATTTCCGGAAGCAGGCTGATACCGAGGCCATTACGGACCATCGCCATAATGGCTTGATCCTCGGCTACTTCATAGACGACATTGAGCTTGGCCGCATGCTGCCGGATCAGTCGTTCAATCTCGTTATCTCCGCCCCACTTGGGCAGAATAAAGGGTTGTTCCAGTAAAACATCAAACGAAACAGACTCCTCTGAGGCGAGAGGATGATCCAGAGGCAGGATGCACATCATCCTGTCTTTTTGTAATGGGATCGTCTCAAAAGGTGATGAATCGCCGAGGGATAGAAATCCGAGATCGATGGCACCTCCAGCTAGCCAGCCCTCAATCTCAGCATAATCGCCTTCCCACAGCTTAATCTCAATTCCGGGATGACGCAGACGAAATTGTTTCAGGATGCCCGGCAACCATTGTGTGGAGACACTTGCGAAGGTACCAATACGCACCGTACCAATCTCCGCGCCGCGAATGAGGGAGATTTCCTGGTTCATGAGTTCCGTCCAGCGCAGAATCTCACGTGTGTATCCCAGAATGCGTTCCCCTTCAGCGGTAACCCGTACACCTGAGCGGCTGCGATGGAGCAGGGAAAAACCACATTCTGTCTCCAGACTGGCGATGGCATGGCTGACTGCGGATTGGGTGATGTTTAACGCTTCTGCCGCTTTGCTGAGACTGCCATATTCCACAACGGTATTCAAAATTTCGTATTTGATCAGTGACATGAATGGTTCCGTTCCTTTCCATTTTTGATGCATGAGTTTATTTCATATAATCCATTATAAATATTCATTTTAATAATGCAAAGAGATGGTTTATACTTGCCAAGGCGAGTTAGTTTGACGCACGATCACACAGATCAGAATACATAGAATGAAGGTTGAAGCAAGATGAATGGTGTACAGGTTAGTCAAGGTCAGACAACAAGAAGAGCGGACATACAGATGCTGCTCGCAACGGTTATATGGGGATCTTCCTATCTGTTTATGAAATCGGGTCTGGAGTCCATGCAAGAATTGAATCTGGTCGCATTTCGTTTTGGAATTGCCTTTATTGCGGCAGGACTTCTTTTTCATCGGCGGTTGTTTAACATGGATCGCAGAACACTTGTGGCAGGCGCTATTATGGGGACAGCTTTATTCGCTGCATTTGTATTCATCACCTATGGTGTGCAACGAACCACGACATCCCAAGCGGGATTCCTAATAAGTTTGGCCGTTATTTTTGTACCGATCCTGACGACGATCCAGCATCGTCGTATGCCGGATAAACGATTGACACTCAGTATCCTGGTTGCCGTTACCGGGCTTGGCTTGCTGACGCTTCAGCATCAGCTTAGTCTGCACACGGGAGATATTCTCTGCATACTAGCAGCACTTGTGTATGCCATCTATATAATGATTGCTGGCAAGTTCACACCGAAGCATGATCCGTTAACATTGGGGACAGTTCAATTGGGTGTTGCAGCGATGTGGGGAATTGCAGCTACATTTATGCTGGAAACGCCACGTATGCCCGATACGGCTGAATCCTGGGCAGCCATTCTTGGCTTAGGTGTTTTGTGTAGCGGCTTGGGGTACATTCTGCAGACACTCGCGCAGCGCCATGCCTCTCCCACAAGAACAAGTCTGATTTTTTCACTCGAACCACTGTTTGCAGCAGCCTTTGCATTTACCTTTCAAGGGGAATCGCTAACGTTGCAAGGGTATGCGGGAGCAGCTTTGATGTTGGTTGGTGTTCTGATCACAGAGATCAAACTTCCACACCCTATCTTCTGGCACAAAAAACGCCCGGTTTTACAGTCGGAACTCGGCGATCAGGGAGCACCAGGCGTATAATTGGCGGACAAAGGGTCCTTTCGTCATCTTCTATGGAAGGTGGGGAGAGGGCCTTTTTTGGTTATGTCGCACACCTTGTGAAACAGATAAACTACTACCTAACAAAAACAAAATAACATAACCTTGTTTTGTTGATTTTTGTTTTTTATGCTACACTGAATGGAAAATTAGGAAAAACGGGTGAGTAGGATGGCCAAAAGAGTAACGATGCAGCAAATTGCGGATGCTGCGGGGGTATCCAAATTCGCAGTCTCCCGTGCGCTGACGGGCAAGCCTGGTGTGAGTGAGCATACACGCGAGATGATTGTCAGAACAGCGGGGCAGCTCGGGTATTTCAGAACTGAGCCTAAGCGTTATCCGGGGGAGACACAGATATCAACGGAGATGAAGCCAGAAGCGGAGCGACAAGGCACTATATTGATTTTGTTTCCCAACATTCGTTCTCAGAATCGAGCTTCCTTATACTGGGGGCCTGTGTTTGATGGCATTTCTGAGAGGTTGAATGAGAAGGGGATGGATATTTTAACGCTGACAGAACCCTCTTCAGATCGGATGTTCTCGGTCCTTAATCCCGAAGCAATCAGCGGAGTCATAACCGTGGGCACCATCTCGACATCGGTATTGCTGGAGATTTACAGACTGCGTATTCCGCTTGTCATGGTGGATCATGAAGACCCTGCCATATACGCAGACTCGGTTTTTACGGACAATATGAAATGTATGAAAGAACTGGTTCTCATGCTCGTTGGTAAAGGGTATAGAAGGTTCCAGTTTGCCGGGCAACTGCCCGATGCAGCAAGTTTTAGAGAACGCTGGCTTGGATATCGTATGGTGCTGGAAGAGAAACAGTTGGAGGGGGAACAGCAAGACGGCTTGCTGGGACCAGAGTATGATCAGATCCGGAGATCCATTGCTGAAATGGAGCTGGAGGATATCCCTGAAGTTATCGTATGTGCAAATGACCATACAGCTGTTATTGTCATTCAGGCACTCCAAAGTCGAGGCATTCAGGTGCCTGAACGTTGTGCCGTAACCGGATTTGACAATACGCAGACGGATGAACCCATACTTGCTTCGGTACATATTAACAAAGAGAATCTGGGAACGAGAGCAGTAGACCAGCTATTGTGGCGGATCAAACACCTGGATGAACCTTATGAACGCAAGCTGATCTATTCGGAATTAATTATTCGTGATGAATATAACGCCAGTATACTGTAATGGGATATGAATTTACGGGCTCATTTTAACAATGATCATACGGGTAAATGAAATCAGGTGAAAGACATGGAGAGGTTAGAGCTTCATGTCTTTTTGTTATGCAGAGATTGTTTAACAAATTAAATCACAAAACAGATTGACTATAAGAAGCATATCGTGTTAATTTTGTTTTGTAAGTTATTTGTTTTTATAATAACAAAACCTAACAAAATAATATTTACCAACTCTAACAACAATGGAGGCTGTCATGAGCACAATACAATCACATGTTTTTCAGAATTGGACGTTCAAGGCTTGCGAAGATCAAGAGTGGATGCCGGCTCAGGTGCCCGGCTGTGTGCATACAGATTTGCTGAAGCTGGGCAAGATTCCAGATCCTTTTTATGGAACAAACGAGAAGGAAGTACAATGGATTGATAAGATAGATTGGGAGTATCAGACGGAATTTGACGTTGCCGAAGGGTTGTTCTCCCAGGAAAATCTGGAGCTTGTGTTTGATGGTCTGGATACATATGCGGATGTGTATGTGAATAATGTGCATGTGTTATCAGCAGATAATATGTTCCGGGTATGGAAGGCAGATGTAAAGTCTGTATTGAAGGGGAACGGCAACATTCTCCGAATACGTTTTCGGTCACCAATTCAGGAAGATCTGCCTAAGCTGGAGAAGCTCGGATATGCATTACCTGCATCGAATGATCAGTCCGATGTTGGCGGACTTGGCGACAAGAGAGTAAGTATTTTTGCACGTAAAGCCCCGTATCACTATGGTTGGGACTGGGGTCCGCGTTTTGTAACCAGTGGGATCTGGCGTGAAGCACGTCTTGAAGGTTGGACACAGGTACGAATCAATGATGTGTATATCCAGCAAAATGAAGTAAGCGCTACCTCAGCTTCATTAACAGCTGTTGTGGAAGTCGAGACATCACAAGCGGTAGATACGATTATTCGTATCGGCGCAGATGGACAGAGATGGGAAAGATCCGTATCACTACAACCGGGAACTCAGACTGTGGAGATTCCAGTCTCCATTGATGAACCGAAACTGTGGTGGAGCCGTGGGCTTGGTGATCCGCATATGTACACCTTCCTTACCGAAGTGCTTCAAGGTGAGCGAGCTGTGGCTGAATCTACAGTGAAGACGGGGCTTCGTTCCATTCGGCTGGTACGTGACAAAGATGAAGCAGGAGCATCCTTTTACTTTGAACTAAATGGTGTTGCGGTCTTTGCCAAAGGGGCCAATCACATTCCAAATGATAGCTTTATCACTGAAATTACTCATGAACGTTATCGTCATGAGATCGTATCCGCAGCCGAGTCTAATATGAATATGCTACGCGTGTGGGGTGGCGGAATCTATGAGCAGAATGTGTTCTACGAACTGTGTGATGAATACGGAATCCTGGTATGGCAAGACTTCATGTTTGCATGCAGCATGTATCCAGGAGATGAAGCGTTCCTGAACAGTGTGAGACATGAGGCGATTGATAATGTGAAACGTCTGCGCAACCATCCAAGTATTGCACTCTGGTGTGGGAATAACGAGATTGATTCGGCTTGGGCTCACTATGTTGAGAATGGTGGCTGGGGTTGGAAAAAGGAATTTACTGCCGAGCAGCGTGAAAGCATCTGGGCCGATTACGAAGCCATCTTCCATGATCTGCTGCCAGAAGTCGTTGAAGCGTATTCGCCAGGTGTGGATTACTGGCCTTCCTCACCACTGGTATCACTGACAGGGGATGAGACGCAGCATGCGCACCCATCCACAGCTGAAGGGGATATCCACTACTGGGGCGTGTGGCACAATGTAGAACCATTCGAGAACTACAACGTGCATGTGGGTCGTTTCATGAGTGAATACGGATTCCAGTCTTTCCCGGAGTACAAGTCAGTACGCACTTACGCAGAAGAAGAGGATCTGGCTCTGGAGTCGGAAGTCATGCTGGCTCATCAAAAGAATGGAGCAGGCAATCGTCTGATCAAACAGTACATGGATATGTACATGCATGAATCGAAGGACTTCCCATCGTTCCTGTATATGAGCCAGGTGCTTCAGGCGGAAGCGATGAAGACAGCCATTGAAGCGCACCGTCGCCGCAAACCATTCTGTATGGGCACACTTTACTGGCAAATGAATGACTGCTGGCCGGTGGCTTCATGGGCAGGTATGGACTACCTTGGTCGTTGGAAAGCGTTGCAATATTATGCGAAACGCAGCTTCAGCGATGTGTTGGTATCGGTAGATGGAACAAAAGAAGATACAACAGATATATATATCATCTCGGATCAATTACAACCTGTTAAAGGGCAGTTACAGATTCGTTTGCTCGGGTTCGATGGAACGGTGCATCGTGATGAAACACATGACGTGACCTTGGCACCTAATACAGGTGATCGAGTGCTGTCATTACGTAACGGGGAATGGCTTGAAGGTCATGATACAGCTAACACGTTGCTGCGTCTGGATCTGAAACAGGAAGGTGCGGCGACTATCGTACAGGAACACTATTTTGTACCGTCCAAAGACCTTGCTCTGCAGCCTGCAAACATCAATGTAAGCGGGGGAGCGGATGAGAACGGCGTTCATCTGGTGCTGGAAAGTGACGTGCTTGCTAAACAGGTATGGCTGTCTTCCGATGTGGAGGGTGTCTTCTCAGATAACTTCTTCGACTTGATTCCTGGCATTCCGGTGAAGGTGCAGTTCACTTCCAGAGAGGGATTGCAGTCTAATGATGTGATATCAAATCCGGGACCGATCGAGGTTCGATCCATGATTGATTTTATTCGTTTGACCTAGAAGACACGGTTGGAGTCTCTCGGAAGAGAGATTTCAACCGTTTTTTTATTGAAACCTGACCCCATTTATATATCGTAATGGTTTCGTAATACTTCGCTTAGAGAATCGTAAGCTGTCTTGCTTATTGTAATCCATGTAAGTAATAAACGAATGGAGAGTGATAAGAATGATGAAAACAAATAAGAGCAAAAAAGCGATGGTAGCAGCGGTATTGATGATGTCTATGGCCTTTTCTGGATTGGCAAGTGCTGCAGATATGAAAACGATTAAAAAGGATGGCATGGAGCTTGTTCAATTGAGACAGGCGGCGAAAATGTATGATTACAGCATTGTGTGGGACAGCAAGGATAGATCTGTAACTCTGATGTATATGGGCAAAATGGACGACATGAAGATGAAAGACGACAACATGATGGAAGACGACAAAATGATGGAAGATGACATGATGATGAAAGATGACAAAATGATGGAAGAAACGATGATGCCTGCGGGGAAAACGATTAAATTGTGGATTGGATCGAAAAAAATCATGGTAGACGGTATGCAAGTTAACTTGAAATCGATGCCTGTCATCCATGAAAGGAATTCGTATGCGGCTGAGTCTGTAATTAAACAATACATGATGCCAGCCATGGGAATGAAGTAATTTAAGGGCTAAGCATCGCCATCACCATATGATATGATTGGCTCAAATGTATTTTCTGGAATATGGGGTGGGTTCGTTTGAATGAATGTGTACTGGTTGCTGATGATGATACAAATATTACGGACGTTTGTCGCAGGTATCTGGAACGCGAAGGTTATCTTGTCGTGACGGCTAAGGACGGTTTGGAGGCTATTGAGCTGTGGCACAGCCAAACGCCAAGCTTGATTGTGCTCGACCTGATGATGCCACATAAGAATGGTTGGGAAGTTTGCAACGAGATTCGGCAAACTGAGGATGTGCCCATTGTAATGCTGACGGCCCGGGGTGAGGAACAGGACCGTCTGATGGGACTGACGATGGGGGCGGATGATTATCTGACCAAACCATTCAGTCCAAGAGAACTTGTTTTGCGTGTGAAGGCAATCCTGCGGAGAATGCGAATTGCGCAGGCATCACCTGTTACAACATCTGAATATACGATCAATTATGAAGGGCTTACCATTGATTTTACCAAGCGTGAAGTGCATATCAGCGGGCAGGTAATTGAATTGACCGTTACAGAGTTTGAGATGTTGTATTTGCTGGCAAGTCACCCGGGTCAGGTGTTCTCCCGTAACCAGATGTTAAGCAAGATTTGGGATTTTAGCTATGAGGGAGATACAACAACGGTGACTGTACATGTTCGGAGATTACGAGAGAAGATCGAACAGAATCCTTCTGAGCCAAAATATATTAAAACAGTTTGGGGTATAGGCTACAAGTTTGCGGGTGGTAGTTCATGAAACTTCGCACATACTTGGTGTTGTCCAGTCTCACGGGCATTGGCGTATTATTAATTTGTTTGTTCATCAGTTATTCCAAAATGCTGCTTACGATCGAACAATTCTATTGGTTATCGGCTATAACGGCAGGGGTAGGCTTACTTTCGTTTATTCTTCAATATTTGCTGACTAAGCCATTGGAGAAATCAATTGCACGAATTACACAGCAGACAATACGAATTGCCGAAGGGGATTTCCATACGGAAGTCCCTCTCATCGGTACGCAGGAATTTAAGCTCCTGGCACAGCAATTTAATGAAATGAGTTCCAAGCTGAAGGAAAGCTTTGATCATCTGCATCACTCAGAAACTGCCAGACGAGAGTTGATCGCCAATGTTTCCCATGATCTACGGACTCCCTTGGCATCCATTCAGTCATTCGTCGAAGCGTTGGAGGATGATGTCATTAAGGATAAAGAAACCTTTCAACGTTACCTGAACACGATACGACTTGAAACGAAGCGTTTGGGAGGGCTTATTCAAGATTTGTTTGAATTATCCAGCCTGGAAGCGCAAGGGGAGGTATTTGACCCTCAGCCTTGTCACGTTGATGAGTTGCTGCTCAGTACGTTGGAGAGTTTTTCGTTTCATCTCGCCGAGAAAACGCTGAACGTTGAAATCAATTTGCCCGATAAATTACCAGCCGCGGTCATGATGCCTGCACAAATGAAGCGGGTCCTTTCCAATTTGCTACAAAATGCCATTCAATACTCTCCTGTTGAAGGAAAAATCATTCTGGCTGCCGAAGAAAAGGGGCCGTTTATACGAATTTCAGTTACGGATGAAGGGGAAGGCATTGAAGCCGAGGAAACTTCGCGTATATTTGAACGTTTCTATCGAATTGACAAATCACGCAGCAAGAGTAATGGGGGGGCCGGGCTTGGCCTTGCCATCGCTCAATCAATTGTGGAACTCCATGGTGGCGAGATCGGGGTTCAGAGTACAAAAGGAGAAGGAAGCTGCTTCTGGTTCACGCTTCCGATCTACGTCAGTCGTTAACCTTGGTTAATCAAACGTAGTATTTATTCAGGTGGTGAATGACTTGACCAGTGATTTGGTTTTTCTTTTCGGGGTTTTTGGTGCAGGATTGTTATCGTTTTTTGCGCCATGTATTCTGCCGCTGATCCCGGTATACGTGTCTTATCTATCCGGAAGCATGGTCAACGGTACGAATCAGCAGCAGCCTGACACCAATTCGGTTCGGTTGCGGTCCACACTTGTTTTGCGGACATTTTTATTTGTTCTTGGGCTGTCCCTGGTATTTGTTTTACTCGGTTTTGGTTCCGGCATGGTTGGTAATTTGATCTCAAGTCCTGTGTTTATTGCGATCTGCGGAGCCATCGTGGTGCTTTTTGGGATTTATCAAACCGGGTTGATCCGACTATCCTGGCTGGAACGGGAGAGAAAGCTGTCAAACGATCAAGCCAAACGGGGAGGGTATGTCGGAGCGTTCCTGTTGGGTCTAACGTTTAGTTTTGGCTGGACGCCTTGTATCGGGCCTGTGCTGGCGGCCATTCTTGGTATCGCTGCAGGAGAAGGCTCTCCACTGTATGGCGGGTTTCTCATGTTCCTGTATACCCTTGGATTGGCGATTCCTTTCCTGATTCTGTCCGTTTTTTCGGAATATGTTATGAAGCGGATACGTCGTTTATACAAGTACATGGGCGTCATCAAAATAACTTCCGGCTGTATTCTTATTGTCATGGGACTATTGTTAATGACAGACCGACTAAACAGCTTAGTGACCTGGTTTCAATAATCATTGGAGGAATTTGGTATGAAGACGGCACGGAAATGGATGGTATCTGTAATCGTATTTGCTGGAACCCTGTTGATCTTGAGCGCATGTGGATCACAGCAAACTGAATCAAAACAAACGGGGTCATCATCAGCCCCAGCATCAACATCCGATATGAGTTCGTCAACCATGATGAACAAGGGCGAGACGGCTCCTGAATTTTCATTGCGTGATTTGAAAGGAAACACGGTTGGGCTTTCTGATGTTCAAGGCAAGAAAGTGTATGTGAAATACTGGGCTTCCTGGTGTTCCATCTGCCTTGCGGGTTTGGAAGACCTGAACAATCTGGCTGGTCAAAACAATGATTTTCAAGTCATTACGATTGTGACGCCGGACTACAAAGGAGAGAAATCCTCCCAAGCGTTTACCGAATGGTTTGACCAACAGCCATATGATAACATAACTGTTCTTTTGGATGAGAAAGGTGTATGGGCCAAGAAATTTGGCGTAAGAGCATATCCTAGTTCCTTTTATATTGGCTCTGATGGTATTTTAACGAAATCGCAGCCAGGGCATGCATCCAATGAACAGATCATGGAGTCATTACAAGAGATTTTGTGAGAAAGGAGGAAGTGTCTTGAAAAGGACGTTGCTGGGCCTGTGCCTCCTTGTTATAGCGATAGTTGTGTCTGCTTGTGGAAACAGGGCTGAGAGCCATTCAGCTCCATCTTCGATATCCACTCAACCTGTCAAGGCATCGAGTGTCTCCGAGGAAAACCTGAGTAACCTGTACTTGGCAGGAGGCTGTTTCTGGGGTGTGGAGGCATATATGGCTCGTATTCCGGGGGTTCAGGATGTGACTTCCGGTTATGCCAACGGTGAAGGAAAGAATCCAACCTATGAGGATGTTATTCGCGGGGACCAGGGGTTTGCGGAGACTGTTCATGTAAAATATGACCCGCAGCAAGTATCTTTACAGAAATTGCTTGAATCTTATTTTCGAGTTATTGATCCTACCAGCTTGAATAAGCAGGGCAATGATCGTGGAGTTCAGTATCGGACTGGCATATATTATACGTTGCCTGAAGATGCCAAAATTATCGAGCAGGCTGTAGAGGCAGAGCAAGAAAAATATGACCAACCCATTGTAACGGAAGTAATGCCTCTGCAGAATTATTATTTGGCGGAGGAGTACCATCAGGATTATTTGGAAAAAAATCCGAACGGATATTGTCACATTGATATGACTGTTTTGGATGACCTGGAGATTGGAATTGATCCCGCTCAATATCCACGTCCAACAGATGAACAATTAAAGGAACGTTTAACAGACGAACAGTATGCGGTCACGGTAAACAATGATACGGAGCATGCGTTCAGTAACGAATACTGGGATAATGAGGAGCCCGGTCTGTATGTGGATATTGCAACGGGAGAGCCGTTATTCACCAGTCGAGATAAGTATGATTCCGGTTGCGGGTGGCCGAGTTTTACAAAACCGATTGTACCTGAGGTTGTTACCTATACAACGGATACGAGCTTTGGTATGGACCGCACGGAGGTACGAAGCCGGGCAGGTGACATCCACCTCGGGCATGTGTTCGATGATGGTCCCGAAGATCGTGGTGGCAAACGTTACTGCATTAACAGTGCATCGATCCGCTTTATTCCGCTAGACAATATGGAGGAAGAACGATACGGATATTTATTGTCTATTGTCGAGTAGAGAAGGGCAGCTGACTTTATCAAAACATAATAAGGCCATAATCTTAGAACGGTTGAGATCTCTCTATGAGGGATTTCGACCGTTTTTTATTTTGCAGCATCTAACAAAAACGAAGGTAGGCTTCAAAGATGGTTGCATCATTGTTATAATTGATAATCATTATCAATTATAGGTGGATTTTTAGTCACAATGCTAAGGTATTGTGTGTGTTTGTCGCTTAGGAGAGGGAGTTTATATGGGAATTCAGAATGACATCAAGCTGTGGGATCAGGTCCAGGTTCGCGTGCTTGATGTGCGTCTTATATCACTCGCAACACACGAGTTCATACGCAATTATGTGTTACCGACGAGTGCATTTGTGTATGTTCAAGGCAGGGGGCAGGTCTGGCTTGATGAAGAGGTATGGACTACAAACCAGTTCTTGTTGCTGCATGGGGGAAAAGGAAGACGTCTAACACTTGAAGCGACAGGGGTAATGGAGGTACATCTGATTTTGTACAAATCAACCTTGCCCTCCAACGTGCTTGTGGAGTACCGAATGATGTTGAACCAGCGTAATCCGTTTGAAGAGTCCTGGGCGACAGTGCCGGATCATACACTTGAGCTGCGTGAGCTTGTGCGGAATATACATGAATGCTGGTCAGGGCAGGTGCGAGTGGGCAAAATTCAGGTCAAAGTGTATTTTTTTCAACTGGTACAGCTTGTCTTGTTACAGCGGAGTCGCATGTCTAACGAATTTCAACAGCCTTCGCTTACCGATCAGGTTTTGCGATATATCAAAGCTCATTACCGGGAATCCATCTCACTTGATTTGCTTGCCCAGTCCTTGAGTTACAGTCCGCAATATTTATCACGCAAATTCAAGGAACAGACGGGATGTACACCGACAGAATATGTAATTCGGTTACGAATGGGTGAGGCAAGGAGTCTGCTTGCGTCCACAGAAGCTTCATTACAGGAGATTGCTGCGTATGTGGGTTATATGGACCCGTTTTATTTCAATCGTATATTCAAAAAAGAGATCGGTATCACACCGGGGCAATATCGGTTGAAGCAGCAGGAAAACTCGAAATCAGTTTCAAAAAGTACATTAAATGCAACAAATGAATCCATTGTAACAGGAGGGGATGAACGTTATCCTTTAATTGATGATGATAATCATTATCAATATAAGGGAGATGAGGAAATCAACATGTTTAACCATTTTAAATCAGCGATTATGTCGCTTGCGCTTGTACTCACATTGAGTGCTTGTGGAACAACTCAGCAGGGGGCAGAAACATCCGAAGTTGCGGCTGAACCCGAACAACCGGCAGTCGTGGAGACCCAAATGGTAAATACGACCTTTGGTGAGGTAGAGATTCCTGCACATCCGGAGCGAGTTGCTGCCATAGATTATCTGGGAACGGTACTTGCTCTTGGTGTCAAACCGATTGGTGGAGGCCAATTTCTAATGAACAGTCCTTATCTGGAAGGTCACATGGATGGTCTTGAAACGATAGGGGATTCCGTTGAACAATTGATGGAGCTGGAACCTGATCTCATTATTACATTGAATCCGGACAAGGCGGCTTATGAGAAATATAGCAAGATTGCTCCGACCGTTTCGATCGCATCCATCACTTTTCCGACACTGAAGGACGAAGTGAACTATTTCGGTAAAGTCCTTGGCAAAGAAGCGGAAGCAGAGAAGTGGCTGGCTGATTTTGATGAGGAGATTGCCAAAATCAAGCAGGAGGTGCAGAGTGTTGTTCCAGCTGATGCTACATTCTCCGTTATGCAGGAATATGATCGCCAAGTCTTCATTTTTGGCAATCAGTCGGGCCGGGGAGGGCGTAACATCTACGAATTGCTTGGTTTGCAAGCACCAAAGAACATTCCATCCGAGTTGATGCAGGGCGCCTATCATGAATTCTCCATAGAACTGCTCTCCAAATACGCTGGAGATTACATTGTGCTGACCAGCAAGTCTCAGTTGAAAGACCTTCAGGCAGATCCGATCTGGGGTTCATTGCCTGCTATCAAAAATGGAAAAGTGTACATATGGACGGAAGAACAATCCTGGTTCCGTGACCCTATTGCCTTGTTGAAACAGACACAGGATCTGGCTGAATGGATTATTGGACTTAATACACCGTCTAAATAAGGAACTTCAAAAAACCGTGCCGCCCAGTTTGCTGAGCAGCACGGTTTTCATTTTCTTATGTAGGACTGAACAGTAGAGGGGATTAGGGCCTGTACGGAGATGAAATAATAGTGTGGTGTGATTACCGTATAAGAGTTTATTCGCTCTTTTGTTCGTTCTGAATTTCTTGCAGATCCTCCAGTTGCAGTGTGAGGTCATTCTCGGGGTTTGCGCTCACAATGACTTCTGACTGTGATTGTTGCTGACCAGGCTGATTCGACTTGGCGGCAGGTTTAATCACGTAGAGACTTTGAACGGAGTTGAGCAGGCTGGCAGGGGTGTCTTCATACGTTTCCAGGAAGAGTACATAGTCTTTGGTAGGAATCAGCTTGAGGTTGTCATCATTAATAATCTCGGTGTTACCAAGTTGTCCCCCAAGTTGCTTCACTTCAAGTTTTTCCCCGGCAGTGTAACCGCCTTTATAGGATTCAGCGACCTGAATCGTGTGGATCGTATAGATTTTGTCAAAAGAAGCTGGCTCTCCGCCCGGATCGGACGCAGGGTTTAACTCGTTTTCATTGGCAGCATCAGTAACTTGTACGATATCGTTTAAAGCTTCCACACGAGTCTCAACAACACTACCTTTCACAATGGTATTTGCTCTCTCGGACAGGTCGCCAATGCTGCCATAACTCGGGTGATCTTCAGAAGCAATAATGGTCATGGGTGCATCGGATGGGGACGCGGTAGGTGTAACAGAAGAACATCCAACAGCAGATAAAATGAAAATGGAAGAGAGAAGCAGCGTTAATACTCGATTTTTGTTCATGGACAGGAATCCTCCTTGGATTTTTGGGATAAGTTCGTAGCGGATTAGTACTTGGATTTTACGTTATTGATATCAAAAGTTTGGGGTTGGGTCATGGAATTGCGGTTACGGGAGTAAGACATAATGGAAGGACTACTTGTTGTCGGGTTGTCACCGAGCCAGATGGAGTGTCCGAGTTCGTGGACAAATACGCTTTGAATGAAGTTGGATAAGTTGGTCGCGTCAGGGGTGATTGTGGATGCATTGAGTTCGATGCGGAAGCTTACGACTTGACTGCCGGATACGGAGGCGTAGTTGACACCATATGCTGTATTATTGAAGTTTCCTGCGGTGATGATGTTTGGGGAGTTACTTGTTTTGGTGAATTTAACTTTGGCACCTGCATTGTTCCAGTTGGTAAGGGAAGCGTCCATGGGAGTCTGCCATGCGGCGGCGTAATTATACGTACGAATGGGGATGGTGGTGCTGGGATAACCGTAGGTCAGAAAGGTTGCCGCATAGATGGTACTGCCAAACATCGCAATCGCTGAGAACAACATGATGCTCATCAAAAACTTCCTTTTCATACTTAAAACCTCCAATAAATGTATTTTATTCTCTATTATAGTAACAAGTAATATTGGAGTTGAAATGAGTCCGAGGTCGTTGTTTTTGTCGTGAAAAACATGAAATATATCTTGATCCGACCCTAATGGTGTCAAAATAAGTCATTTCCTGTTCAATGTTCATGAATAATTTCCCTAAAATTACAAACAATACGTTCAACTTCTCATAGGGAAAGGTAGTGCTTGAACATGTGCAACCGTTTTTCATTGGCAGCCGATTTGGACGATGTCAGAGATCATTTCAAGATTCAGCGAGTGATGTATTATTACAAAAACCGATACAATATCAGTCCAACCCAGCATACGCCGATTATTTTGCATCAGGATGGTGAGCGTGTACTGGATGAGTTCCGGTGGGGGTTCATTCCATTCTGGGGGCGTGATGCCGTTAACGCAAACCTCATGACGGTGCATGAGAATCCTTCCTATTACAAACTGGTAGAGACCAAGCGCTGCGTTATTCCCTGCAATGGATTATATTACTGGCGGCAAGAGGGCAAAAAAAGTTATGCGGTTCGTGTTGTTATGCCGGATCGTGGCCTGTTTGGGATTGCTGGGTTATATGAGGTGTGGAGAGATACACGGAAAGAGCCGCTTCGGACCTGCACGATGCTTATGACAGGCGCAAATATGGTTACACGCGAGTTTGGCAGTAAAATGCCAGCGATCCTTTCCGAAGAAGAGATCAACACCTGGCTTGACCCGGCAAATACACGGGTGACTCAGTTGTTACCGCTATTGAAATCGTATAACAGTACAGAGATGAATCTGTATCCAGTAACCCCAATGGTCGCCAACGATGAACACGATTGTTACGAATGCGTAGAAGAGATGGATCAGAAGCTGGCTTACGTTCGGAGTTTCTGAGTATCCTTTGGAAGATGTGAAGAAAATGAAGAGGGCTGAGAGTCTGGAGACACTCTGCTCTTTTTTTCCTTTCTGAAAATGAAAAGTTGCAATTGCAGTGAAACGTAACTATAATCATTACAGTAAGCGAACGCATATATTCATATATCTATTAAAAGAGATATTTATAATCAGGAGGGAACCACGAATGAATCCAAAGTTTAACCAGATGTTTGAACAAGTGTCACTACCGACTGGCATTACACTGAAAAACCGTATCGTGCTCGCTCCCATGACTCATATGTCCTCGAATGCTGATGGTACGATATCCGACGCTGAACTTGCTTATTATGCACGTCGCACCGGTGGTGCGGGCATGTCAATTACGGCTGTAGGGCATGTAACAGAGACAGGCATTGGTTTCCCGGCTCAATTTGGCGTATATGACGACCGCTTCATTCCTGGTCTGAAAAAACTGGCTGATACCATGAAACAACAGGGCTCCGTAGCTGTATTGCAAATTTTCCATGCGGGCCGTCTGACTCCTGAACAAGCTGTACCTGCGGGTCAAGTAGTTGCTCCTAGTGCGGTTGCAAGTGAGCGTCCGGGCTCTCCTGAACCAAGAGAGTTGACGGATGCCGAGATTACTTCGATTATCAAAGACTTTGGTGAAGCGACACGTCGTGCAATCGAAGCCGGCTTTGATGGTGTTGAGATTCACGGTGCTAATGGTTATCTGATCCAGCAATTCTTCTCCCCGCATTCCAACCGACGTGAAGACCGTTGGGGTGGTAGTGTCGAGAAACGTCTGACATTCCCACTTGCTGTAGTGGATGAGATTCAGAAAGTGGTTGCCGAACATACCAAACTGCCGTTCATCATTGGTTACCGTTTCTCCCCGGAAGAACCGGAAACACCGGGACTCACAATGGAAGATACGTATGCACTGGTGGATGCGCTGAAAGATAAAAATCTGGATTACCTGCACGTTTCCCTGAACGAATTCTGGTCCAAGCCAAGACGTGGCGAAGCAGATACACGTTCTAGAATGGAATTCATCCTGGATCGTGTGAACGGCAAATTGCCTGTGATCGGTGTAGGTTCGATTCATACGGCTGATCAGGCCGCTGAGGCGCTTCAAACGGGAGTACCTCTGCTTGCCATTGGACGTGAGCTGATTATTGAACCGGATTGGGTTGAGAAAATCGAGAGCGGACGGGAAGAAGATATTGAGACGATTCTGACCAAATCCGATCAGGAACGTCTGGTTATCCCTGACGGGTTGTGGAATGCAATCATCCACACACCGGGCTGGTTCCCTATGGCAGAAGATAAATAAGATACACTTCAGAACTGGAATGGAGGGGGCGAAAGCTCCCTCTTTTTGCACATGGTCCAAATTCTCCTTGTCATCGCTCTGTGGTATGATGGATGAACAGGATTAACTGGATAATCAACGGTTTGGAGTGAAGGAATATGCTCGTAGCTGAACGGTATGAGAAAATAGTGGAATGGGTGGATACGCAAGGCAGCATGCGTGTGACCGAACTTAGTGAGCGTTGCGGGGTGACAGAAGAGACGATTCGTCGTGATCTGGACAAGCTCGAACAGGCGGGCAGGCTCAGACGGTCTCATGGCGGGGCGGTCAGCGTAAAATACAAGGATGAATTACAGTCGGAGATTCCGTATCCGGAACGGGCTGTAGCCCATGCAGAAGAGAAGCGCAGAATTGCAAGCGAAGCGGTGAAAATGGTGGAATCCGGCGACCGGATCGCCCTGGATGCAAGTACAACCGCGTGGTACATGGCGGCAGGATTGCCGAACATTCCACTGACGGTATTAACCAACTCGATTAAGGTCGCCGCTGAACTGAGTAACAAGGAACAGATTCGAGTTATTGCCACAGGTGGGCAACTGGCTTCGAAGTCACTGTCTTTTGTAGGACCGCTCGCGGAACGTTCGCTTGACGCCTATCATGTGGATAAAGTATTTCTGTCTTGCAAAGGAGTGCATCTGACCAAAGGCATCAGTGAATCCAATGAATTACAAGCCTTGGTGAAGCAGAAAATGATCCATATTGCGGATGAGGTCATTCTACTTGCAGATTCCAGCAAATTTAACATACAGGCGTTTACCAGAGTTGCTGAGATGAGCAGTGTGGGCAAAGTGATTACAGATCAGGGTGTAGATGAAGAGCACGTTAGCGCATTGATTGAGCAGAATATTACGTGTATACGTGTGTAAACAAGAAAGGAATGAATGTCATGAAACATCCTTTTTATCTGAAAGCGGTATGGAATGGTGGGCGTAACAGTGAGGGAACAATCGATGCAGGTGGATTAAAAACGGTCATATCGATTCCGCAGGAGATGGGCGGACCCGGTACGGGAACTAACCCGGACGAGATGCTGCTGGGTGCAGCCTCCACCTGTTACCTGATCACGCTGGCAGCGATGCTGGAGCGTTCGGATATTACGCCAGATGAATTAACGCTTGAATCGGAAGCAACGGTAGATGTTACGAATAACGTATTTACGTACGAACGGATCGTACATAGACCTCGGATTGTGCTCAGCGCAGATGCTTCAGAGGCGGATCTGACCAAGGCTGAGCGCTTGGCGCATAAGGCTGAATCCTCCTGTATGATCTCCCGAGCGGTGGCAGGTAATGTCCAGATGGAGACACAACCGGTCATTGTTACTACAGGTGCTAACGCGGTGTGATATACTGAAGAGTAGACGATTCAATTTGTCATTTGTGTAAAATAAGGAGTAATTCGGTATGAACACACAGAAGCGCAAGACTAACCGCTGGGTACGTTTAACACGTGTTATGAAGCTGAATTTTCTCAAATTGTTACGTGCTCCCGGAGGTGCCCATAAAGTATCTACCGGATTTGCCATAGGGTTCGGACTGGAACTGATCGTGATCTCGACGGCTTCTCTGATATATCTCGTATTTTATCCGATTGTGCGACTGTCTGGGGGTTCGGTGCCAGCAGCCATTGTTGGTAATGTGATCGGGAAACTTACGTTTTTACCTATTATCCTGATGCCGCTCGCGAAACAAATTGGCTCATGGATATTGCCTGCTCACAGCATGGGACAGGGACCGGTACATGAGAGTGCATTCATGGAGCTGTTTCGCGGGAACTGGTCGGCCGTGAGTGAATTGTTGCTTGGTGGACTGGATATTCTGGCAGGCATGTCCGTGTTTGGTGTCATTCTGGGTGTGATTTCGTACTTTGTCGTAAAATTCTTCTACGTCAGAGCGCTCAACCGGCGTTATGAACGCCGGCTGGAGAAACGCCGACAAGCGGATATCGCTTCGGTATCACCTCCGGTATTAATCAGGAAGCCATCACAATCATAACGGGTAGCATCAACATAGATGCAGCGGTGGTCCACAGAATGCAGCGGGATACAAACTGCGGAGAAGCATTGAACTGTTCAGCCAAAATAACGGCGTTCACTGCGGTCGGCATCGATGCGAGGATCAGCAGCACACTGAACAGCGTACCTTCGACCTGAAGGGCGGTCAGTATCAGCCAGGACAGGATTGGCGCAGCTGCGAGACGGACTACAAGTCCAGTCCAGAAAGCTCGGCGTACATTGGGCAACCAAGGCACCGTTGCACCTTTTGGTCTGAGCATCTGTGCTCCCAGAATAGCGAGAACGACAGGAGAGTAGCCCGCAGCCAGCATGGAGATCCCTCCATCCAGCGCTTCAGGCAGGCTCAGATTGGACGAACGCAGCGCAATGGCGATGCCAGCAGCATAGATGGATGGCATGCGGAAAACGGACAGAATCGCATCTTTCACCGTGAATTCGGATCGCGCGGCAAAAAAGATACCTACCGTATTAACGATGATCATCTGTCCAATGACGTAGACGGAAGCCTTGTCCAGTCCAAGTTGACCAAAGGCAAGCAGTACAAGCGGGAGCCCGTAATTCACGCAGTTCGTAAACGTGGAGACAAGGGTGAGACCCGCTTTTTCGCTTGCCCCCAGACGGAAAACCCGGCTTAACAGCTCGGCGAGTGCCCACAAGGCAATCAGATTAATGATAGAGAACCAGAACGTGCTGGTCACGTCCGTCCAGGTAATCTCGGCATGCAGCAATGTATTGAAGATGAGCGCAGGGCTCAAAATATAAAGGGAAAAGGTCGAGAGCGACCGGGTATCCCAATTCTTGAAGCGTTTTAACAGAATACCTCCAATCACGGGAAGTGATATCGGCAGGAACACATGGTATAAGGTGAGTAAAAATGAGTGAAGCAATGCAATTCAGTCCCTTCTGGATGAAAAACCTATCTTATCATAGCAGAAGATGCATCTCATATGAATGGATTTCAGTATGATGATGTGTAGTAATCGCCTTGCTTAACTAAGGATTTCCCTGATGTGCAGCGACAGCGGATTGCTATTTTGATATGGCAGATTTATTATAGAAGAGGTGCAACAAGATTACATACACATAGAGGAGGAAACTGTAATGAGTGAATCAAAACGCTTGCTCGTACTTGCTGGCTCTTACGCCGAAGCGGAAAATGAGGGCATTTATGCATATGAATTGAATGAGGATACAGGCAGCTTGTCCAAGCTTGACGGCATCGCTGGTGTGAAAAACCCAACGTTTGTCAACGTGGATGTTGAAAGTAACAAACTGTATGCGATTGGTGAAACAGCGTCAGCTGAAGGCAACAAAATGTCTGAAGCTGTAGCTCTGAGCATTGATCCTTCTACAGGAAAATTAACGTTGCTGAACCGGAATAACTCCATTTCAGCTCCACCATGTCATATCCAGCGTGATCCTTCCGGTAAATACTTGATCCTGTCCAGCTACCACGGTGGCCTGGTAGGTCTGCAAGCCTTGACGGATAACGGTGAAGTTGGAGCGCTTTTGGACGAGAAGAAACATGAAGGACAAGGTGCGCATCCTGAACGTCAGGACAAGCCACATGTTCACTCCGCATTTTTCAGCCCAGATGGTAAATACATGATGGTACAGGATCTGGGCGCAGATAACATCGCGATCTATTCTATTGATGCAGACAAAAATGAACTTGTGCTGCACAGTGAAACCAAAACACATCCGGGAGCAGGCCCACGTCACTTGGCGTTCCACCCGAATGGTCAGTTCGCATATGTCATCAATGAAGTGGATTCTTCCATTACTTCGTTCAAATATGATGCAGCAGCGGGCACGTTGACTGAATTGTCTACTGTATCCACACTGCCTGATGGATATGATGGCAAAGAGAATACAACAGCCGAAATCACGGTTTCCAATGATGGACGTTATGTATATGGTTCTAACCGTGGACATGACAGCATCGTTGTATTTGCAGTAGATGCAGACAAAGGTCACCTGACACTGGTTGAGCATGTATCTGCAGAAGGTGAGCACCCGCGTCACTTTGCGCTGACACCTAACGGCAAATTGCTGATTGCAGCTAACCGCGATACGAACAACCTCGTGACATTCACGGTAGATCAGGAGAGCGGACGTCTGAAATACACTGGTCACAGCACAGGTGTATCCAAGCCGGTATGCGTGAAACCTGTATATCTGTAAAATGATAAATTTCTAAACCAGCTTTGGCTGGATTGAAAATGAAAAGATAAAGATAAAGACCCTGCCATGTGGCGGGGTCTTTTATATTGAATATATAATTGGATGATTAGGCTGCTGTTCTGCTGTAAGCATGTGGATTGGAATAGAGGATTAATTCTATATTTGATTCACCTAACAACGAATAAATATCAATAGTATCCCCCAAGTAACTACCCCACTTCAAAGTGCGTACTTCCTGAATGGATAGTCAGGGTCTACAATGAGTGAGTAGCCAAAACAAACACTGCATGCATCTGAACAGACAAATTGGTGCAGGCTAAATATCTGATTATTATTTTTACAGGAACGAATCATACTTGAACAACAAAGGAGAAATAAATGATGAAATTGCAATTGGCGCTTGACTTGGTAAATATCCCTGAAGGTATCGCACTGGTTAAAGAAGTTGAACAATATATTGATATCGTTGAGATTGGTACTCCAATCGTTATTAATGAAGGTTTGCACGCGGTAAAAGCGATGAAAGAAGCATTCCCTAATCTGCAAGTTCTTGCAGACCTTAAAATCATGGACGCTGGTGGTTATGAAATCATGAAAGCAGCTGAAGCTGGTGCGGATCTGATCACTGTGCTTGGGGCAACCAATGACAGTACGATCAAAGGTGCAGTAGCAGAAGCGAAGAAACAAAACAAACAAGTTCTTGTAGACATGATCAACGTGCCTAACCTGGAACAACGTGCTCGTGAAATTGATGCGCTTGGCGTAGATTACATCTGTGTACACACAGGTTATGACCTACAAGCTGAAGGACAAAGCCCGTTCGAAGATCTGCAAACGATCAAAGCTGCTGTGAAAAATGCTAAAACGGCTGTCGCTGGTGGAATCAAGCTGGAAACATTGCCAGAAGTAATCAAAGCACAACCGGATCTGGTTATTGTAGGCGGCGGTATCACAGGACAAGCAGACAAAGCGGCAGTTGCAGCTGAAATGCAACGTCTCGTTAAACAAGGGTAAGCAGATGAGCAAAACACAGTACGCAGCTGACATCTTGAAGGAGCTGGAACGTACGTTAAGCCAGATCGAAGATGCAGAGATGCAAGCGATGGCTGAGCACATTCTGGCTGCGGAACAGATTTTTGTAGCAGGAGCAGGCCGGTCAGGACTTATGGGGAAGGCTTTTGCCATGAGACTGATGCAGATGGGGCTTCGTGTATATGTGGTGGGCGAGACCGTAACACCTGGGATCAGCTCGAAGGATTTCCTCTTGCTGTGCTCTGGCTCAGGAGAAACAGGCAGTCTGGTGGCCATGACTCAAAAGGCTAGTCAAGCTGGTGCGCCTGTAGGTCTCATTACGATTAAGCCAGAGTCCACGATTGGGAAATTGGCAACTACGGTAGTACGTCTCCCGGCTTCAGCCAAAGAGGACACAGCAACTTCCGGAGCGGCAGTAACCATTCAGCCGATGGGCTCGTTGTTCGAACAAGGACTGTTAATCGGCATGGATGCTCTCATTCTTACGATGATGGAAATGAAGGGTATGACCGGAGCGGATATGTTTGGCCGCCACGCGAACCTGGAATAGTGAATAGATGAAAGACCGGAATCCTTTGATTATGAAGGGTTCTGGTCTTTTCTGCGATACATAATCATTCATCTGTATAGGTTTTATCCGTGATTTACAGTTAAACTTTGCATCCCGACCAGGCTGTAGTAGAATTAATAGATAGCTGTATCGAATGAATGTACTTATTACATCATGCATGGAGCGGAAAACTTACCTCGTGTGAAGTGTCCCCGTGATATGCGTAATATACGCGATATAAGATTGAAGATGAGGGGGCTCGGAGCCATGGCGTCCGAAGTGAAGGAACGGATTAATCTGAAAGAAATCAACTGTGAGAAGGAATTGACCCTTGCGGTGATCGGTGGCAAGTGGAAACTGATTATTTTGTGGCACTTGGGCCTGGAAGGCACCAAACGTTTCAGTGAGCTGAAACGCCTAATCCCTCATATTACCCAGAAGATGCTGACCAACCAGTTACGTGAGCTGGAGGAAGACAAGTTGATTGAGCGTAAAGTGTATGCAGAAGTACCTCCTCGGGTGGAGTATACGTTGACAGATCACGGTCAGAGCCTGATGCCCGTCCTGCACGCAATGTATAACTGGGGTAAAAATTACGGCGAAAATGTAATCTGGAAAGAAAGCTAAATAAGTAATAGTCACAGCGAACCGCCGGGTAAATGGATTCTTCCATAAACCAGCGGTTTTTTAGTTACTTTTAAATTTTGGACAGTGGATCAATAGTTTACTCCAAACGCAGCGGGCAGAAATAGACTTAAGAAGCGAAGTGTTCGCCTTTATCAACGGATTTTCACCTTTAAAAAAGTGAATCAAAAAATCCGGGGATAACAGCGATCGAAAGGCTATTCTGCCAGCGGAGTAATAAGGAGTAATCATTGTCATGTATAGATGAGCAGAATATGATACGATGAGAGATATTGGAAAATGCAAGGAGGATGACAACTAAAGATGGAAAAAATACGTACACGTGCTGAGGTAAACCCAGAAACGACTTGGGATCTGAAAGACTTGTTTGTAACCGATGTAGAGTGGGAGCAGGAGCTTCGATCACTTCCTCTGGCTGCTGCCCAGATCGAAACGTTCAAAGGACGTCTGGGCGAAGGGGCTGAACAATTACTGGCTTGTCTGGATGCGCGTGAAGCTTTGCAGGAGCGAATCAGCAAGACGGCGTCTTATGCTCGACTGAAGCAGTCAGAGGACAGCACCAATCCGGTTAATATTGAGAATTCAGCCAAGGCAGGAGATATCCTATCAAATCTGTCGTCGTCCTTGTCTTTTGTCAATTCGGAGATCGTTGATCTGCCGGAGGGAACAGTTGAGCGTTATCTTGAAGAGCTTCCGGAATTGGAGCCGTATGCGCGCAGTTTGGAGCGTTTGATTCGAGAAAAAGCACATCGGCTTACGCCTGAGACCGAGAAGGTACTCGCTTCATTAGGAGAGGTACTGGATTCGCCATACCGTATCTATCTGCGCGGTAAACTGGCAGACATGACGTTTGACGATGCTCTTGATGGAGAGGACAATAATCGTCCACTGTCCTGGTCATTCTATGAAAATAATTATGAGATGTCGTCTGATACAAAGCTGCGCCGTTCTGCTTATGCTGCATTCAGCTCGACATTAAATGATTACAAAAATACGTTCGCAGAAGGTTATGCAACCGAAGTGAAGAAACAGGTTGTTTTATCCAGGCTGCGTGGTTACGACGATGTTACAGATATGCTTCTCAGCCCACAGCAAGTGAGCAAAGAGATGTACAATAATATTCTGGATATTATCCAGCAGGAACTCGCACCTCATATGCGCAGACTGGCGGCTCTCAAGAAACGTGAGCTGGGTCTGGACAAACTGATGTTTTGTGATCTGAAGGCGCCGCTTGATCCTGAATTTAGCCCTGCCATTACATATGATGAGGCGTGCATACTCATTCGAGAAGCACTTGATGTGCTTGGGCCGGAGTACGGCGAGATCGTAGAGCGCGCATTCAGTGATCGCTGGGTGGATTACGCAGATAACGCAGGCAAATCCACAGGGGCATTTTGCTCCTCTATATATGGTTCACACTCTTATATCTTAATTTCATGGGCGAACAATATGCGCGGAGCATTTACACTTGCCCATGAAGTGGGGCACGCAGGCCACTTCATGCTTGCGGGACGTTACCAACGGCTCACGAATACACGGCCATCTCTTTATTTCATTGAGGCGCCGTCGACCATGAATGAAATGCTTCTGGCCGATCATCTATTGAAGCGTTCCGATAATCCGAGAATGCGTCGCTGGGTCATTTTGCAATTGTTGAACACGTATTACCATAACTTCGTTACACATCTGCTGGAAGGTGAATTACAGCGCAGGGTGTACGCACGCGCAACCAATGATGAGCCCATTACGGCGAAGACGTTAAGTCAACTCAAGGGAGACATCCTTTCCGAATTCTGGGGACCTGATCTGGTAATTGATGAAGGGGCCAAGCTCACGTGGATGAGACAGCCTCATTATTATATGGGACTATATCCGTATACCTATGCGGCAGGCTTGACGGCTTCCACAGCGGCTGCACAGCAGATTCGTGAAGAAGGACAGCCTGCGGTAGATCGCTGGCTTGATGCACTCAAAGCTGGTGGAAGTCTCACACCACAGGAGTTAATGAAGCTTGCGGGTGTGGATATGTCCGGACCTGAGCCGATTCGCTCTGCGGTTGCTTATGTCGGCAGTCTGGTCGACGAACTTGAACGTCTGTATTCCTGATCTGGTTCATATAGTATATGGACAAGGCAGAACGGGTTGTCTGCATGCACCGCCTTCCTTGCGTAGGGGGCGGTGCATCTTATTTTTGCAAGGGGAAAGGAACGATGATGAATGGCGTTAATGAGCGTGTCCTCATCGATGGGCCGATTAAGCGTAGACGGCTTTGGTGTGTTTGACGACATGAATGGAGTACCAGGTTTTGAAGGCAATCAGGGTGGTTTTTTTTCGGGATTTAATGAGTTTGCTACAATGAATGCATTTGCTTCGATTTTCATTGGCGCCATATTTCTCATCATTGCGGGAGTCATTGTTTTTGTTATTATTTCAGGCATACGCTCAGGGATGTCAAATAACGCGGCAGCCTTGTTAACCCTGCACTCAACAGTGGTAGCCAAACGAACGGAAGTCTCAGGTGGAAGCGGCGATAGCAGTGCGACTACCCGGTATTATGTTACATTTGAATTCGACAATGGGGAGCGCACTGAACTGATTGTTGGCGGAAACCATTATGGTATGATGGTGGAAAATGATCGAGGGATGCTGACGTATCAGGGGACACGTTTCAAGCATTTTGAGAGAGATGTACAACCCCAGTCGGGGGTAAGCAAAGGTCAATTTTATACGTAAAAAAAGAAATGCGGCTCCTCCCAGGTGGGAGAGAGTCGTTTTTGGTATACCCAAAAGAAAGAAAAACTGAAGGGTATTCAAACGCTTACATTGGTGATATACTCGTAAAATAAAGTAAAACAGTATTAAACAAAAACAAACAAACAATAAATACAGAATAAAGTACAGAGTTACGGTCTGAATCAAGGGATACCGTTTGGAAAATAGGATGGGTTCGAAAGGTTGGTGAAGCGCGGTGAGTGTGCTGGCTTATGATTTGGGCGCTGGGAGCGGGAGAGCGCTACTGGGACATCTGAATGATCGAGGGATCGAAACAAGCGAAATTCATCGGTTCAAGAATGAACCAGTGAAGATTGGCGAGCGGATGCACTGGGATATTCTGCGATTGCATCATGAATTGTTGCAGGGGCTTACCCTTGTGAAACAGCAGGGAGAACAGCCGGAGAGCCTGGGGATCGATTCCTGGGGCGTTGATTTTGGTTTGCTTGGCAGTAATGGTGAGTTGCTTGGTAACCCGTATCATTACCGTGATACACAGTTTAACGGCATGATGGATCAGGTACGCCAAGAGCTGAGCTCTCAGCGAATCTTCGAACGTACAGGGATACAGTTTCTTAGCTTTAATACCCTGTATCAATTGGCAACGCTTCAACGCAGCGGTTCCCCGTTGCTTCATGAAGCAGAGCGTTTTCTCATGATTCCGGATTTGCTACGTTATTTCCTGACAGGGGAAGCGGTGAATGAGTTCACCAATGCAACCACAACACAATTATACAATCCATCAGCGGGGCAGTGGGATAGTGAGTTGCTGGCGCATATTCGTATTTCGGAGAAACTGTTTGGTAAAGCCGTGCTGCCAGGTACCCGTGTTGGACAATTGCGAAGCAGTATCTGTAACGATCTGGGATTGTCCCCGATTCCCGTGATCGCTGTTGCGGAGCATGATACGGGTTCAGCCGTTGTGGCTGTTCCTGCAACGGAACGTTCATTTGCTTATCTGAGCTGTGGAACCTGGTCCCTGATGGGTACGGAGATAGATCATCCTGCAATTAGTACCGAGAGTCTGGCCTTGAACTTCACGAATGAAGGCGGGGCGGGCGGAACATTCCGTCTGCTGAAGAACATTATGGGTTTATGGATTTTGCAGGAAAGCATGCGCGAGTGGGAGCGCCAGGGGCAGGGAATTAGCTATGATGCGTTATTGGCGCAGGCGGAACAAGCACCTCCATTTGCCAGTTTGTTTGATCCGGATGATGAACTATTCATGCCAGCAGGAGATATGACGACCCGTATACGTCAGTATTGCCGTGATACAGGGCAAGTGGTACCAGAGGATCAGGGGGCTATTGCCCGGGCAATTCTGGAGAGTCTTGCATTGAAGTATAGAAGAGTTCTGGAATGGACGGAGCAATTGTCGGGTCAGGCGTTCAACGGATTGCATATGGTCGGTGGAGGCATCCAGAACCGCCTGTTATGTCAGTGGACTGCAAATTCCATTGGTAAGCCGGTATGGGCGGGTCCAGCAGAGGGAAGTGCCATCGGGAATATGGCTGTGCAATGGATGGCGAGCGGAGCTTTTAAAGATATCTGGGAAGCGCGTAAGGCCATTCGTGATTCATTTCCGGTAACTGTGTATGAGCCGCAGGACAGGTCAATCTGGGAAGATGCTTATGGCAGATTTCTGCGTGTGACGGCTTCATCTAATTCACAAGCGGGGAGTGAGGTGTAACATGCTGGCAGCCGAGCGGTATGACCGGATTGTGGAGATGGTGAATGTAAAGGGCAGTATGCGTGTATCCGAGCTTAGTGAGCGCTGCCGGGTGACGGAGGAAACCATCCGGCGTGACCTGGATCGGCTGGAACACGCAGGACGACTACGCCGATCTCACGGTGGTGCAGTGAGTGTGAAGGAAGATCAACCGGAGATCCCTTACCGGATCAGGGAGACAACCCATGCGGAAGAGAAAAAGCGGATTGCACAAGCGGCTCTGACGATGATTAATCCGGGTGATCGCATTCTGTTGGATGCGAGCACAACGGCAGGTTATATGGCAGCGAACATGCCGGATTTTCCGCTGACGGTCTTAACCAACTCGATCCAAATCGCTACTGAACTCAGCAACCGTGACAAGGTTGAGGTCATCTCAACAGGGGGCCAGCTGGCATCGCGCTCGTTATCTTTTGTTGGGCCGCTGGCGGAGCGTTCTTTGGAAACGTATCACGTGGATAAAATGTTTATGTCGTGCAAAGGTGTACATCTCGAAGGTGGCGGAATCAGTGAATCCAATGAACTCCAGGCAAGGCTGAAGCAGAAGATGGTTGGAATATCAGATCAAGTCATCTTACTTGCAGATGCCAGTAAATTTGGTGTACGTGCTTTTGCCCGAGTATCCGGGTTAAATGCAGTCCATATGATCGTTACCGATCAGCCATTGGAGGCTGAACAGACAGAACGTTTGAGCGGATACGATATTGGTATCATCACGGTTTAATCTTTCAGATTTTATCTATATAAAATGAACTAAACATTTACACGAAACGGAGTGTCCAGTGTAAATATTCATAGTAAATTTATCTACTAATCAGTTAATAGGAGCGTGTAATTATGAAGGTCTCCTTATTCATTACCTGCCTCAGCGATGCCATCTATCCCCGAGTGGGGGAGGCCATGGTCAGATTGCTCGCCGCTCATGGCGTTCGGCTGGATTTTCCGCCGGTGCAGACCTGCTGCGGTCAGCCTTCCTACAATAGCGGGTACTGGGATGAGACTCGGGTAGCGGCCAAAACGATTCTTGAAGCGTTTGACGACAGTGATTTTGTGGTATGTCCTTCGGGATCGTGTACGTATATGATTCATCATTATCCCGAGCTGTTCGCGGATGAACCAGTATGGTTGGAGAAGGCAAAACGATTGGAAGCCAAAGCTTATGAGTTTACTCAATTCCTCGTTCAGGTACTCGGGATAACCGATCTGGGCGCACATTTTCCGCACAAAGTAACCTATCATCCATCCTGTCATGGCAGCCGTCTGCTTGGTGTGAAGGATGAGCCGATGGCGCTACTCTCTCAAGTAAAAGGTCTGGAATTGGTTCCGCTCCCATTTGCTGAGGATTGCTGCGGGTTCGGGGGCACGTTTGCCATCAAAATGTCCGATATTTCAGGAGCGATGGTGACGGAGAAGGTCGATCATGTCAAAGAGACACAAGCCGAAGTGCTGGTTGGGCTGGACATGGCCTGTCTGATGAATATCGCAGGTAATCTGCGTTATCGGAATGAACCGGTGCGTGTAATGCATCTGGCGGAACTACTGTATGAGGGGGTGCGAACAGGATGAGCCAACCGGGAGTCATGGATACTACGGTCAAAGAACGTGCCGGACTGGCCTTGAATGATGATTTTCTGCGAAAAGCAGTCAAATTCACGACAGAACGTTTGCGTAACGGGAAGAAATCTGCCTCAGAAGAACATGGAAATTGGGATGAATGGCGGGAGCGTGGCCGTCAGATTCGTTTGCATACAATTGCGTATCTGGATTATTATCTGAATGAATTTGTGAACAACGCCCGTGCGAACGGGGTTCATATTCATTTTGCAGATACATCGGTGGAAGCAGCGGCAATTGCGCTGGATATTGCGGCGCATAAGCAAGCTTCTACGGTGGTGAAATCCAAATCGATGGTGTCGGAAGAAGTACATCTCAATCATGTGTTGGAGTCGGCGGGCATTGAAGCTATCGAGACCGACCTGGGTGAATACATCATTCAGCTGGCAGGCGAGGCGCCATCTCATATTGTCATTCCAGCCATCCATAAGAACCGCTATCAGATCGCAGAGTTGTTATCCAAGGAAGCGGGTGAAATTCTGGAGCCGGACACAACGGTACTTGCCGGATTTGTTCGCAAAAAGCTGCGCGAGAAATTCCTCGAAGCAGATATCGGCATGACCGGCTGCAATTTTGCAATTGCAGAGACGGGTTCCATGGTTTTGTTCGAAAATGAAGGCAATGCCCGTATGGTATCCACTGTTCCGAAAACGCAGATTACACTGATGGGCATGGAGCGGATCATCCCTTCGTGGACGGATCTGGAAGTCATGGCAACCTTGTTGCCACGCTCCGCAACAGGTCAGAAACTAACGATGTACATGTCAGGCATCACAGGTCCTCGCCGCACAGCGGATGCTGATGGGCCGGATGAAATGCATATTATTATCGTGGACAACGGTCGATCTTTACAGCTCGGTGATCCTGAATTCCAGGAGTTGCTGAATTGTATTCGCTGTGGTGCTTGTCTGAATGCTTGCCCAGTATATCGTCATATTGGAGGTCATGCCTACGGTGGGACGTACAGTGGTCCAATTGGCGCAGTACTGACACCTGCACTCAATGGCAACATTGATGAATGGAATGATATTGCCGGTGCCTCTAGTCTTTGCGGGGCCTGTTATGAAGCATGTCCGGTCAAAATTCCGCTACATGATATGCTCGTTTATCTACGTAGGCGTAAAGTGGAAGACGGCCATGGAAACAAAATGGAGAGCATGGGCATGAAGGGTTTTGCCGCTATTGTATCCAATTCCAAACGTTTCAGTGCGGCCATACGTCTGGGACAGATCGGGCAGAAGGCAGTTGTACGCAACAACGGCATTTCACTCAAATTGGGTCCACTTAAAGGCTGGAACAATTATCGGGTTGCGCCAAGCCTCGCCAAGAAATCCTTCCGACAACAATGGAACAAGCTGGATCAGGAACTGAACCAGGAGCAACCGGCCATGGATTCTTCCGTTCGCAGCCGCATGGAGCAGATTATTCGTGAACGAGAGGAAGGGGAGGGTACTAAGCATGGTCACTGAACATCAGCAATGGCTTGCACAATTGGAGAAGAAGTCCATTGATAAACAGGAGCAGTTCATGAATGACATTGCTTCGAAATTGAGGAGACCAAGGCAACGCCATGCGCCGACCCAACCCTTTCGGGGAGCACCCGACTTTTGGACTGAGCTGGAATGGGATGAAGAGAAGCGTATTCAAGCATTTACGGATAACTTTGTGAGTGTAGGCGCACACATCGCCCGGGTTCAGAACATGGAAGAAGTATCTCAATTTATTGCCAACAAGTCTCATGAACTGAGTGCCAGGTATATCATTCGTCAGAATGAACAGGCGTTACAGGATCTCGGATTGGAAGAGCAGCTTCCGGATGTACAGATCTCAGTCTGGAATAGTCAGGCGGATGAGAACTGGAAGGCTCGGGCAGCTGAGGCTGATATCGGTGTGGTCATGGCGGATTATGCAACAGCATACACAGGCTCGGTCACTGTACTTTCTTCACCGGAAAAAGGTCGTTCGGTCAGTCTCTTGCCTACGGTACTCATCATCATTATTCCAGTAGATCGACTGTACACCAGACTGGGTGAGACGCTGGATCGATTTGACGAAGCGGGGAGAGAGAATCTTCCAGCAGGCATCCACTTTATTTCCGGGCCAAGCCGCTCTTCCGATATTGAAAATGATTTAACCATTGGGGTACACGGACCAGGCATTGTATATGGTTTAATTATGGGTTAACGATGTGTTTAGCGTGATGGCACATCATGATTTTGATAACTGTCCGAGATGCAGTATTTGACTGCTGAGGGCAGTTTTTTATTTTGTTAACTATAGTTAAAAGCTATTAAAATTAAAACGATGGAGACAAGAGACAGTATCGTTCCTCCAACCATCATGACCTCAGCCAGATT